>Ga0265780_10000043_pt1 | contig 233704 bp, 198 predicted proteins | sample P1T30metagenome_FD_192432 | JGI IMG/M metagenome (GOLD analysis project Ga0265780, IMG submission 192432) | Plant litter microbial communities from East Loma Ridge, Irvine, California - P1 T30 | ecosystem: Environmental > Terrestrial > Plant litter > Unclassified | place: USA: California...
TCATATGCTTTATATTTAATGATTGTTTCTCAAAGCTATTTTATTTAAGATGAAAAGCCAAGCGAGTTAATAAAACATTATGAAAAAATGTTGAAAAATTTAAAGGCCATTTTTTGTGCGGAGTGGGAGATGCAGGAATGTTATTATAGAACGCGGATTTAACTGATTCACTTCGTGAAAACGCAGATTAGGACGGATTTTTTTATTGTGTTTTTTTCAGAATGAGTGTAGCCGATATGTTAGGCTGAGCGAAGTCGAAGCCCACGCGCCAATTATAAAACTTGTCTTTCTGCGATTGCGTTTTGAATTTCAAGAATACACGAATCCAAATTCTTTTTAATATCAGTACTCCAGAAACGAAGGATCTTCCAGTTTTGAGATTCTAGATAGGCGTTGACTTCGATATCTCGCTGCATATTTCGTTCTATTTTTTTAATCCAGAATTCAGGATTGGTCTGTGGTTTTTTTCTGGTTTCCCAATCTTTCCCGTGGAAGAATTCTGAATCTACAAAAATGGCAATTTTGTGTTTTTTGAATGTAAAGTCCGGTTTGCCAAAAACTGTTTTGTTGTTTTTTCTGTATCTGTAGCCCAGATGCCATAAAGCTTTTGCCAAAGCAATTTCGGCTTTTGTTTCGGTGCTTTTAATGGCACGCATGTTTTTGGATCGTTGTTCTGGATTGTGGACGTCCATAATGTCTGATTTATGTCTGAGTGTTTTTTACATGTCTAACAAAATCTTCAAGAGTCATAATTTTACTTCGATAATCAGCAGGAAAACTTGATAAGTATGGTTTTGGTACAACAAGGCATACTTCGTATTTATACATTTCTTGTAGTTGATTTTTCGAAATTCCTTGTTGAAGCGTAAATAAGTGTTTCGTTTTTACTTTATCTGCCTCGTTTAGAATTTGTCTCCATCTATCTTTGCAAGTTGTTTTTGACGCAAGTGTAATCAGTTTCTTATTATCAAAACGAGGATTGTGATAAGCCTCTAGGTCAGGAAAAAGGAAATCAGGTTTTTTATTATCTTCTGTGACAGATTGTGTACTGTGTTTAATATCAAAATTATTAAATATTTCAGAAAGATGGTGTTCTAATGATTTTCCTGCTCTGCTTTTTCGCCTATTTAAAATTGTGTTAGCAGTATTTATTAGCTCTTCTACAGATGAAAAATGATTTTTAATAATATTACTATATCTGTCATTTTCAATGGTTTTAAATAGGTTAAATTCAGCATTTAGCCAATTCAGGATTTCTCGATCTGGATTATTTTGAATAATTGTCTTAGTTGTGCCAAAAGAATCAATATAACAATTTCTTGAATTCAATGCTAATTCATATGTTGTAGGAAAATCTGTTTTTAAAGTTTTTATATATCCAGAAAAGCAATTTAAAATTCTGTCTTCGGATGAAAGTTCATTCTGTTTAGGTATGATTCCATTTATATCTGTTGATGAGATGTTTAGAGTGTTTAGAAAGCCATCAATTTCTTCATCATGTGATAAAACAAAAGCTTCATAATAATCATCGCTTTTTTTACAAATAATTAAAATGTCTCCAATGTTTTCATCATTTAGAAAGGGAAACCCTTTGCCGAATCTGGTTAGACGATATTCGTTTCTAGTTCCAGTTCCATAATAAATAAAGCGGCTTGTAGTTTCAAATTCATTTTGCCACTTAATTGTTATGAATTTATCTTTATTAGATCCTTTCTGTCCTTGTTCAGTGAAAAAAAGATGCCATGAATTTTTATGAATATGAAATCCAGATTGATGCCCTCCGGTTGATCCGACATCATTAGCTGTGATGTATTTACTAAAAGAAATCTCAGAACTTTGAACGGATTCTATTACGTTACTCAGAATGTTTTCCATTAATTGCTATTATTTCTTTAATTAGACATTCTCCCACGGCTTGCATTAAAGGAGATACAACTGAATTTCCAAATTGTTTGTAAGCTTGATTGTCAGAAACGGGAATGACGAAATTATCAGGAAATCCTTGAAGTCTTGCGCACTCTCTTGGAACTAATCGTCTAGGATTTTTGCCTTCCTGGGGAATCAATATTTCTGCTCCGTCTTTATAATATCTTGCGCTCATTGTTCTTGAGATTCCATTTAAATCGGCTAATCCAAATCCAAATCCATTTCCTTTAGCTTTATGTTTCTTAGCATACTCCTGTAAATAATTCCAAAGTTTATCTGATAATGTATATTTGGGATCAACTTCAGGTAAAAGAATGTCCTTCAATGCAAATTTCACATTACTCATTTCAGGAAATTTAAAATTTTCTTTTCCTTTAAAATATTCATTATCAAATCCAACTATAATAATTCTTTCCCTATGTTGAGGGACGAAATGTTTTCCATCTAAAACTTTAAAGTAAATAGTATAGTTTAATTCTCTCAGTGTATTTTGAATGACTTTAAAAGTATTTCCTTTATCGTGTGAAACAAGATTTTTGACATTTTCTAGCATAAAAGTTTTTGGTCTTTTATGTTTTAGAATTCTGGCGATATCAAAAAATAAGGTCCCCTGAGTTTCATCTAAAAAACCATGATTTCTTCCTAATGCATTTTTTTTTGAAACTCCAGCGATAGAGAAAGGCTGACAAGGAAATCCTGCAAGCAAAATATCATGATCAGGAATTTCTGTTTCATTAATTTGCGTTATATCTCCAAAAGGTACTTTTCCAAAATTTGCTTCGTAAGTTTTTTTTGAATAAGTGTCCCATTCACTGGTGAAAACACATTTTCCTCCTAAGTTTTGATAAGCAAGTCTGATTCCTCCAATACCTGCAAATAAATCAATAAATTTAAATTTAGGTTGTTCTGGTGCAGGGAAAGGTATATCCCATTTTATTGGTAAATAATATTGAAAATTTGGTTCTTCTAATATGTCTAGTTTTGCATGTAAATTTGTAAGATACTCTGTAGCATCATTTATATAATATTCTGAAACTCCATTTTTATGATTTTGCAAATAATGAGTTAAGTTTGCTAACCCATTATCTGTTTTTTTGTCAATATCAATTTGAAGTTTATGTCTGATTTCTGAATATTTTTTTACTTTCTTCATTTTTTAAAATCCTTATCATTAAAAAAAGCTCCAAAATCAGTATCAAGAGCTGTAATTATTTTTTCTATTATTTCTATGGAAACATTACGTTGACCTTTTTCAATATCAGAAATGTAGTTTCTGTCAACGTTGGAAATATTGGCTAAATACTCGATCGAGTATCCTTTTTGTTCTCGAAGTTCTTTGACTTTGAATCCGAATTTTTCTTTGATATTCATAATTTATAAAAGTAGTTTCGTGCGTACAATTGACCCGCGTACAATTGACCGCATTCGTAAATAGTTTTCAACTTGATATTAACCGACTAATTTTGAAGATTTTCCATAAAAAATGCCAACCATTTCTGATTGACATTCATCATTATTCCTCAATTTCTAATAAAAACTAAAAGCCCTAGCCCTGATGGGAGGGAAAATCCTTTTGTGGTGGGGTTCACCACAAAAGATTGGAAGGACAGCAGGAAATAGCTTCTAAAAAATAAACTCCAATATTTTAAATTCTAAATTACTAGAGATACAAATCTTTGTCGAGTTTCTTGTGTGATCCTTCGTTTTCGCTCAGGATGACAAAATTTCAAAGTTTATTGTATGGTTCTTCGTTCCTCGCAATGACAATATGGTGTAAAATAACTTTGTTATTATTGCTCTTTATCCTTCTTCCCCCACTTAATTTTCATTTTTCCGTCATCATCAACGGCAAGTAAATGCAAAACAATTCCGCGTTCGCGAACGGCGTCTCGTTCTTCCTGAGTGGCAAGATCGGCGTCGTTTTTAGAATTTCGGAGGGGAACGGTGAGGGCGAGATTGGTGCCTCGGCCAAAAGAGTAAATCCCGTTGATGTCGATGTTTAATACACTCGAACTAATCGTTAAATTATGCACATCTACCTGTTCGCCGCGCATGTTAAGATGTCCGGATAAATCGCTGAACGTGATGTTGTTGACATCGCGAAACGGAAAAGCAAATTTGCCCACTTTTACAATAGGTTCAAAGTTGAGCAAAGCGCCCTGATTTACGGTAAAATCAAGTTTTCCGTGCATCGAATTGGTAATCAATTCGCCTTGAGCATTAATGAATCCGCTTACGTTGGCTTTGCTCGTCAGGCGTCCTTTAATGTTCGTAGGATTGAAAGACGTAATGCCGAAATTATTAAACGATCTTAAAAAGCTCGCAATATCAACACGGTTAACCTGTGCGTTGGAGCTAAAAGCATAATTTTTTCCGCTGGGCAACACTTCGCTGTTAAAGGTTATGCTTCCGCCAGACGTTTGCAGCGAACCGTTTTTGATGACCAGTTTAGAATCGAGCATCTGAATTTTTGCTGTCGTATTGGTCGCCGTCAGTTTGTTGTAGTTGATTTTATCTGCCTTAATGTCGATTTCTACGGTACACTTATCGATTACCGTTCGCAAATGATTGGAAATCGTGGTTTTTTTATTGCTCTTTACAGACGCTTTCTTTTTTTGGGAAGAAGCCAAAATGCCCAGAAATTGTTTCAAATCAATGTTAGGGCAATAGATTTTCCAGTTTACGAGCATCTTTTCGGGCGCATCGTAATACAAATTAAGGAAATTATCGATTTTGCCTTCAATGAAAATGGTATTTTTATTGTGCTTGTAGGCAATTTGTTTGATGAGTAAAGCTTTCTCTGTAAAATCGAGGTGAATGTTGGTTTTTACCGCCTGTATATTTTTCGGAATGTAATGAAACGAAGCATCATCGATATCGACTTTGCCAATAAAGCGGGGTTTGGTAATGTACAGATCGACAATATCAAACTGAAATTTTAAATTGGCTTTGGCGTGTCCGTCTGTAAACTGAATCCATTTTTCGTTACTGATCTGGTTGAGCCGTTCAATATCAAATTCAGAACTTACATTTCCGGTGGCTACTGGTTTTTCGAGATTGTTTATGGCCAATTGCGTAATGGCCAACGGAATATTTTCGTATTCGCCCACAAATTGGGTCAATACAATGGCAGAATTGGAATCGTTGAAACCTTCTTTTGGCTTGAAATTGTTGGTAAAAATTCCGTTGAAATTACATTTTTTAATTACTCCGTCGGGAATACTCAGTTCGTTGTCTTTTGCAACAGCCTGTACCACAATTTTAGGATCACCCTCGGCGTTAAAATCGCCTTTTATGTCGCAATTGACGTCAATAGGCTGGCTTAAATTAAAACGATCCAGTTTTGAACTAATGTTTGCCGACAATAAATTGGAAGCATTTTGCCATAAAATAGAAGTCGCAATATTAATTCCGAAAAGGGCATTGCCTTTGGCCAAATTAAAAAAAGCCGTAATGTTAAAAGCATCGGTTCCTATTTTGAGATCTTTGGTTACCACATCAATTTTTTCTTTTTCGGCTGTATACGAAACGCTAAACGTACCTTTAAGTTCTTTTGCCTCAGCAAAACTTCCGTGTTTGGTATTAAAGGCCAAACTGCTAATTTGGGTATCCAGAAAAACGTCGGTTTGCCAGCTGTCGCCGTCGTAATCGACTTTTGATTTTAGGCTCGACACTTCAAAATCAAACAATTTATGTCCGAGTTGGTTGTCCAGAATAAAATGAACTGCGTTGAGGTCAACCTGGTCAATAGTTGTTTCGCTATCCGATGGAGTTGCCGGATTTTTTTTCTTTTTGGGTTTAAAAATATTGGCGTTCGAATATCCGTTTTGAGCTTTATAAACATAAATATCCGCGTCGTTGATCAGGATTTTATGAACGTTAATATCGTTTTGCAATAAGCTCCAAACATTCAAACGCACTTCAATTTCCTGCGCTTTTAATAAAGTGTGTTTGTGCACAGCCCATTGATTGTCTTTTAGTTCAACATTTTTTAAAGCCAAAGTAAAATTAGGGAAACCGGTTAAAAACTTGTATTGAAAATCGCCCACATGAAATTTTCCATTAATGTTTTCGTTGATTTTGGTGTTTATCTTAGCCATAATTTCGGTTTTATTTCGGTTAAAATAAATCGATAATCCACCACACGCCAGGAGCAGGAAAGCAACAAGTCCCAAAATAAAAAACCCAAATCGTTTGGCATATTTTTTAAATTGGTCAGATTGAAAGAAGTTTTTTATATGAAGTAAAGTTGCTGTCATCTCGAAGAATTTCTGGATGATTAAAGATAAGGTAAAAATTTGAGGATATTTTTAAAAAGATGTCTTTGAAATGCTTGTAAGTTTAAGCTTATGATTTTAAAACATGGGATTGATATAAAAAATGACAATGCATTTATAATGAAAAGTAATCTCATAATGGTGTTTCATTTGCATTTAATTTTTAAATTTGTAGTCTAGTTTGAAACGCAACAAGTTTTAGACAGTAATTTTAAAAGACAAGAAATTATGGCATTAGCAATAACAGATGCTACTTTTGATGAAGTAGTTTTGAAATCAGATAAACCAGTAATGGTAGATTTTTGGGCAGCATGGTGCGGTCCTTGTAGAATGGTTGGTCCAATCATTGACCAAATCAGCGAAGAGTACGCAGGTAAAGTAGTTGTTGGTAAAGTAGATGTAGATGCTAACCAGGAATTTGCTGCCAAATATGGTGTGCGTAATATACCAACTGTTTTGGTTTTCCATAACGGTGAGGTAGTAGGTAAACAAGTAGGAGTTGCTCCGAAACAAACTTACGCAGATAGTTTAGACGCTTTATTGTAATCGCAAGATTATGATTGATATAAAAGAGGTTTGGCGAAAGTCAAGCCTTTTTTATTGAAATTAATTGAGCATAATTTTTTAACACATAGAGACATAGCTTTTGTAAACTTAAAAAGAGGCATTTCATTTTGTTTTAAAACACATAGCGATGCCGTGCTTATACTTAAAAGAAAAGTATATGTTTTCTTCACAAAGCTATGTTTTTTGATGTAAATGGAATGCCTTTTTTATGCTCAAAGAAAAGCTATGACTCTATGTGTTAAAAAAAATAAAAGCCATAATTTATTTCTAAGAGCTATGTTTTTTATCCAAAATGAAATGCCTTTTAATCTCAAAGAAAAGCTATGTTTCTATGTGTTTAAAAATAATTGTAAAAGTGGTTCCGAAATCGGGCTTTGAACGTACTTCGATTTTGCAACTTATTGCCGTTGCCAGATCCCGAATTAAATGCAAGCCCAAGCCAGATTTGATTCCGATAACTTCTGAGTCATCATAAAGTGCTTTAAATTTTTCCTGATTTCCTCCAGCGCCGTTGTCGGTAATCGAAAGATAAGAAACGCCTTTTTCCTGCCAGGCTTTCCAGACTATGGTGGCGTTTTCGGTTTTATCTAGTGCTTTGATGGCATTTCCGGTAAGGTTTCTGATAATGGTTTTCAGATAATTTTCATCTGTATTCAAAACTATACTTTCAGGATTTTTAAAAGAAATTTCGATGCTTTCATTACCAGAAAAATGCTTTTCAATTTCATCAAAAACAGCATTAACAGTAACTTCTTTAAAATGCGGTTTAAAGTTTTCCATCTGCCCTTTGCTCCACAATAAAATATCTTCCATAGAAGACAGTAAATTTTCAGCTCCCGTAATCACTTTTGTCTGCATGCGGGCAGCCATTTCTTCGTCGATCAATTCCGGATTTTCTTTTTGGAGATGTAAAAAGTGAATCAAATTCGAAACCGGACTTCTTAAATCATGGTTTAAAATACTAAAAAAACGGGCTTTTATCTTATTTGCTTCATCGAGTTCCTGATTTAAAAGCTGTAATTTTTGATTCGTTTTCTTTCGGTTCTGATTCTGTTTGAACAGTAATAATCCTATTATAGCGACCAAAGCCAATCCGGAGATTAAGTACAAACGCTGTTTTCCGGCCTCGGCAATCTGAATGTTTTTAATGGTATTTTGAGTCGACAGATTCTTGATTTTCTGCTGTTTGGTTTTGTTTTGATAACGCGCCTCGGCATTGGCAATACTCTGCTTTGCCGATTGCTGCATCATTTCGTCATTGTATTTGGTATAAATTTCGTTATAATGATACGCTTCTTTCCAAAGTCCCAGAGCGGCATAACTTTGCGATAATTTTTTATTGATGTTCACAAAAGATTCCTTATCGTAGTTCAATGCATTTGTTGCCGCTTTTTTGAGAATTTCTATGGCCTTTTTGTAGTCGCCCTTTTCATATAAAATTCTTCCCATTACGGCATTTGCTTCCATAATAATGTCCTGATCGTTCGATTTTTGACCAAGCAAAATGGCTTTTCTGGCGTAGGAGTAAGCCGTGCTTATTTTGCCTTCGTTGGCATAATATTCAGACATGCTTCGGTTGGCGAAACTCAAATTGAGAAATAAGGAATCTTTGGCCGTTGGATAAGTATAAATGAGTTTGTAATATTTTTGAATGCTGTCTGTTTTTTTCAAAGGCACAAAAGACTGCAGGTAATAATTGCATGAAAAAGCACTTATATAAGGCGACGTTTTAATGTAAGGCTGAGCGTAATTTAAATATTCTATCGCTTTATTATATTGCTTCATTTTGGTATAAGCCGCCGCAATCTGGCTGTACGAAACGCCAATTGTTTCATCATTTGGAATGCTTTTCTTAAGCTGTTTTTTGTAATTGATTGCTTTGAGCTGGTAACTGATAAAAGTCTCATATTCTGCATTGTCCAGATAATATTCGCCCAGACTTCCGTTCAGGACAGATTTTGTATGAATGCTTTTTGTAGTGTCTAAAACTTGTTTAATATAGGCGGCTAATTGCTTTCTTTTTTCAGTTTCATTAAGTGCGTAGTACATATAACTCAAACGCATTAAAACAGCCGTTTCGTTTCTTAAATGTTTTGCTTTTTGAGCATATCGAAGTGCCGTTTCATAATTAAGCATGGCTTGTTTATGCTGGTTGTTGTTGAACTCGTAGGCATTTCCTTTTAAGAAATAAAAACGAGATTGATAAGCCAGCTGGTTTTTAGAAAGTACAATGCCTTTTTGGGCAGCCACAAGTAGTTTGGGGTAATTTTCGGCCTCTAAAAACTGATTGGTGTACTGCAGCCAGACTTTTAGTTTTTCGTCTGTAGTTTTGTATGGCGCTAAATTGGGTTCTTGCTGTGCAAAAACAGAAATAGCAATAAAAAACAACAGCAAAAAACCGGTTTTCTTCATCTAAATGAGGTTTAGGTTGTCTTTATAACTTCTTCCCACAGGAATCGAAACATTGTTATTCAAAATGATTTCGGTAGAATTCATTTTCTGAATAAACTGTTTCTGAACCGCATAACTGCGATGAATTCTGATAAAAGATTGAAAATGATCTTCTTTTAAAAGATTGCCAATGCTCGATAGCACGCAATGTCTTTTTTTATCGGTAATTATTAGGGTATAATCTTTTAAGGCTTCTAGGTACAAAATTTCGTGCAGTTTTACTTTTGTTTGCTCATGGCCCTCTTTAATATAAATGGTATCGCCGCCAATGCTGGCTTCAAAAAGAGATGCTTTCAACCGCACTTCCATAAACTCTTCTATCCGGCTTACGGTTTGGGAAAATCGGTCGAGTTTTAAAGGTTTTACAATAAAATCTAAGGTTTCGATCTGGAAACTTTCTACAGCGTGTTCCGGATGTGCGGTAATAAAAATACAAATAGGAATTTCTAAGGCTTGTTTTCTAAACTCAATTCCGTTTAAACCCGGCATATCGATATCGAGAAACAAAATATCGACTTTTTGTTTTTCGATAAAGGGAACCGCGTCATCTGCCGATTCAAAAACACCGAGAATATCCAGAATCGGAAATTTTTTGGCAAACGATAGTACCGTAAGCCTGTCAATTTCGTCGTCGTCAATAATAATACACGAGTATTTTTTTGTCATTGTATTCGGTTTTATGTCGTCTGTCTATTTAAAATGTCGTCTGTCTATTGGTGGTTTTCAGCCTCAATTTAATCCCGCAAATTTGTCTTGTAATTCAGTCGTCAGATAACCGGAAACGTTCTCTCGCTATCAGTTGACTATTGCAAAAATAATGTTATTGAATTAAAAAAGAATGATTTAGCCAATTTTAAAACCAAAATTATTATGAAATTTTTAAAACCCATTTTTGCCCTTTTTGTACTAGTCTTTTTTGTAGCTTCTTGCAGCAGCGATGAGGGTGCCGACGGAGTTAACGGAGTAGACGGACAAGCCGGACCGGCAGGAACCGCAAATGTTATTTACAGTGCCTGGATTACGGCTCCGGCAGCAGTTGCAGAAACAGTCGACGGCACATCAGGAATGTCTACCAGTCTGGTGGCTCCACAACTTACAGATGATATTCTTTCAAAAGGAACGGTGCTGGTTTATGTATCTTTTGGTTCAGGAACTTTCTCCTTGCCTTATACCTCTACCGCAGGGGGATTTGTAAACACTATTACAGCAGTTGCTTCACTCAAGAAAATTAAACTTTTCAGATTCAGACACGATCAGGGAGCGACGGTAAATATTCCAACATCGCTGAGCTGGAGATACATTTTGATTCCAGGTGGTGTAGCTGCGGCAACCTCAAAAAATGTACAACCTGATTATGCCAAAATGAGCTACGAAGATGTGTGTGCGCATTTTAATATTCAACCATAATTTTAAAAAGCATTTCAAATTTCAATTTGCAAAACCAAATAAAAACCAGATAAATCAATATTTATGAAAACTTTAAAAACCATTTTAGCCATTTTATTAATCTCGCTTTTTGCAGTTTCCTGCAGCAATGACGATAACAAAGATGCGGTTACATTCAATGAAGAAAATCCACTTGATGCCTATATGGCCAGTTCAGGATTTAGCCAGAAAGCCGTTGATATGAAAAATTCAGCAATTTATGAATACGGTTTCAGCTTTAAACCCACTGTAACCGGAAAAATAAATGCAATTGTAGTGAAAATTCCAGACGTGAACTCGGCACTAAGAATTACGTTATGGGATGCAGCCACAAAAACCGTAATTAAATCTGAAACATTAAACGTAGCGACAGCAAATGTTACGGTAGAGAAAAAAATCACCCCAATTGCGCTTACCAAAGACAAAGAATATTTTTTTACGGTAAACAGTGACGACTGGATCAACAGAACAAAAACAGACGGGTCTGCAGCGACTTATCCTATTACAGCTGGAAATATAGTCATTACAGGTTATGCCTATGTCGCGAGTACGGCCTCAGAAACTCTTTTTCCTACCAATGCGCGTAATACTTATTATGCAGGAGATATGACATTTAAATTTCAGCAAACGGAATAATTTAATTTTGGATAGTTTGAATTAGTATGTGTGAAAAAGGCCTGGCGCTAGTTAGGTCTTTTTTTTTAATTAAGTAGCTGGAAATAAGATGGATGAAAATTATTTTAGCTTATGTTTGATAATAACATTTTAAATTACTGATAATGAAAACGCTATATATTTTAATGTTGCTGTTTACTGCCACCATTTCTTTTGCTCAAAACAAAGAAGAGGCACTTAAAAAAATCATCAACCAGCAAGAATCAGACTGGAATAAAAACGACATGAAAGCATTTTCGGAATCCTTTAGTGACGATGCTGTTTTAATTAATTTTTTAGGAATGTACTGGAAAGGAAAACAAGAAATTATGACCCAATTCTCTCATATAAACGATTGTTGCATTAAACCAACTGCTGTAAAATATGAATGGATTGATGCTAAATTTTTATCTGAAAACGCAGCGTATGCACATGTAAAAGAAATTCTGACGGCAAAAGAAGATTATCCTGTTCCGGGAGGTGTAGTGAAAAAAGGAACTGTAAATACTAAATTTATAACAGCCGTTTTTGAAAAACAGAATTCGGTATGGAAAATTGTAACCCTGCAGGTAACGCAGTTGAACCTTCCTCCAAAATAAAAGAAATCTTAAATGATTTTGTTTCACGAAGATTTGGCCCATTTAATTTTCATATTGGCTACATATAATCTGCCTAAGTGGGTTTAAATCCTTTAAAAGCCACCTTAAAATCGTTGTGTTTAAAATTTGCTCATCAGATTAATAATTATGGGAAACCTTCTTTAATCCCAATCCTTTTTTTTATTTTTAACGAATCTTATATTCTTTTAAAAATGAAAATTGTCTACACCATTCTTTGTTTTCTTGCCGTTACTACAAGTGGTTTTTCTCAGTCTAAACAAAAAGAGAATTTGCTTTTGGATAATGGCGTTTCAGAGCAAATGGCACGTTTTCGAAAACATCAAATCTCAAATGTTCAATATATATTGTTTTTTGGAATTCCGAATCAGAAAAATGAAGATATCAATTCTAATTTAAATCTGATGGTGACTTTGTCAGATTTGAGTCAGCCGTTATATTTAGATTTTAAAGAGAAGACCTCGAAGATAAAAGCAATTCAGGTAAACGGAAAAAGTGCTGCCATTGTTCATGAAAAAGGACATATTGTACTTGCGGCCAAAGATTTGGTTTTAGGAAAAAACAACATTTCAATTTCTTTCATTGCAGGGAATTTGTCTTTAAACCGAAATGATGATTTTCTTTATACACTATTAGTTCCGGATCGCGCGAGCACCTTGTTTCCGTGTTTTGATCAGCCCGATATCAAAGCCACTTATCAACTAACTCTTTCCGTGCCTAAAGAATGGTCCGTTTTGGCTGGAGCCGATGTCGCAGAGAAATTGGATAAAGGCGATTTTATCAGTTATACTTTTGGCGAGTCCGACAAAATGAGTACCTATTTGTTTTCGTTCGTGGCCGGAAAATTTAAAAGCGTAACCCAAAAGCCCGGCAACTTAGAAATGACCATGCTTTACCGCGAAAATAATGCAGAGAAAATTCGCGTCAGTACCGATACTATCTTTAAATTGCACCAGCAATCTTTAGAGTTTTTAGAAAAATATACCCATTATAAATTTCCTTTTCAAAAATTAGATTTTGCGTCAATTCCGGTTTTTCAATACGGCGGAATGGAACATGTTGGTGCCATTCAGTACAGAGAATCGACTTTGTTTCTGGACAACAGCGCCACCGACAGCGAAAAGTTGGATCGTGCAAAACTCATTGCCCACGAAACCTCGCACATGTGGTTTGGCGATTTGGTTACCATGAAATGGTTTGACGATGTGTGGATGAAAGAAGTTTTTGCCAATTTTATGGCAGACAAAATCATGAACCCAATTTTCCCGAAAGTCAATCATAATCTACAATTTTTAACCGCACATTATCCTAACGCTTACGCGGAAGATCGTTCGTTGGGGACACATCCGATCAAACAAAATCTGGAAAATCTTAAAAACGCAGGTTCGCTTTATGGTGCCATTATTTACAACAAAGCGCCTATTATGATGCGCCAGCTTGAAGCCTCGATGGGAAAGGAAGCTTTCCAGAAAGGAATCGAAAAATACATTAAAAAATACGCCAACGATAACGCAGACTGGAACAATTTAGTAGAAATCCTGGATACCGAAACGCCGCTCGACATGAAAAAGTGGAGCGAAGTTTGGGTGAATAAATACGGAAGAGCGATTTTTAATAATCAGATAAAATACGATGCTCAAAACCGAATTTCATCGTTTGAAATTTGGCAAGAGGCAGAAGGCAAATCGGATAATGTGTGGCCTCAGATCTTTGATATTGGTTTAGTATATCCTGATCAGGTAAAAATACTTAGTGTCAATATAAAAGACAGGAATTTATCACTAAAAGAAGCCATTGGACTTGAAAAACCGCTTAGTATCATTTGTAATTATAATGGTTTTGGTTACGGCGTTTTTCCGCTTGACGGGAATATAGAATCTGTTTTGACTTTGAAAGATGAGGTGGCAAGAGCGTCAACCTACATCAATATCTATGAAAATACCCTAACGGGAAATGGTACGCCAAGTAAAGCTTTTGATTGTTTTTTAAAAGGAATTCAACAGGAAGAAAACGAGTTGGTTCTAAAAACAATTACCAATCAAACGAGTAATGTGTTTTGGAAATTCTTAACCGAAAAACAACAAACCAAAGCGCAGAAACAATTAGAAGATGTTTTGTACAAACGTTTAGAGGAAAACCTGCCAAGCAATATTAAAAAAACTTTATTCAATTTATTCAGTTCAATCGCCTATTCAGATTCGGCGAAAGCCAAATTATATGCATTATGGAGTAAAGAAAAAGTAATTACAGGTTTAAAACTAAACGAAGACGATTACACTAATATGGCGATGAATCTGGCAATCTTTCAACACGAGAAAGCCGATGAGATTTTAAACAAAGCCAGAACGGCCATTACAAATCCGGACAAACAAAAGCGATTTGACTTTTTACTCCCGTCGCTCTCTCAAGACGAAAAGGTTCGCGATGCCTTTGTACAATCGTTGAAAAAGGATGAAAACAGAGAAAAAGAATCCTGGGTTTCTGTTGGTCTGGCCAATATTCATCATCCTTTACGTCAGCAAAGTGCGAAAAAATACATTCGTTTTTCATTAGACTTGACAGAAGAAATTCAGAGAACAGGAGATATTTTCTTTCCGAAAGACTGGCTCAATAATACAATTGGAAAATATGCGTCGAAATATGCTTTTGATGAAGTACAGCGATTCTTAAAAGAAAACCCTAATTTTAGTCCGATATTAAAAAGAAAACTATTGCAGGCAACGGATGGTTTATATCGTGCACAAAATATTAAAAAAGAAACCGAATGAAAATCGAATCGGAAATAGAGAAAGTCTCGAGTTTTCAGCATCTCGAAATGCTGGCCAATCAGGTTGTGGAAGGTTTTATAAGCGGCATGCATAAAAGTCCGTTTCATGGATTTTCGGCAGAATTTTCAGAGCATAAAGTCTACAACGCCGGAGAAAGTACCAAACACATCGACTGGAAATTATTTGCCAAGACAGATCGTTTGTACACAAAACGTTTTGAAGAAGAGACCAATATGCGTTGTCATCTTATTGTCGATAATTCGTCATCGATGCATTATCCTGAACTCAAATCGAATCAGCCTTTCTATGAAAAAAAGATTGGTTTCGCGGTTTTGGCATCGGCAGTTTTAATGAATATTTTAAAGAAACAGCGCGACGCCGTGGGCTTGAGTGTTTTCTCAGATAAATACGAATATTACGCTCCGGAAAAAGGCAGCGACCGTCATCATAGAATGCTGCTGAACAAACTCGAAGAATTACTGCAGCAGCCAAAAGTCAAAAAAACGACGGACACCATTACTTATTTGCATCAAATTGCAGAGAAAATGCACCGTCGCTCCATGATTATCTTGTTTACAGACATGTTTCAGGCTGAAGACGATGAAAAGCTTTTTAATGCGTTGCAACACCTGAAACACAACAAACACAAAGTAGTATTATTTCATATAGCAGATCACAACACCGAACTGAAATTTGATTTTGATAACACACCACGAAAATTTATTGACTTAGAATCGGGCGAAGAAGTTTCGATTTTTGCCGACAATGTTAAAATAGAATACGAAAAAAGGGTAGATGCTTATTTTAAAAACCTGGCCTTAACCTGTGCAAAGAACCAAATTAAATACGTTTCTGTAAATGTTGGTGACAATTTTGAAAAAATATTGACCACATATTTAGTTGAAAAACAAAACTTTGGCTAAAGATTTAAAAATTTATTTTATTTTTTTTACAAAAACACTTGCAGAAATGAAATTCTGTACTATCTTTGCAACCGCAATAACGCAGAGGTTTGGTAGTTCAGTTGGTTAGAATACATGCCTGTCACGCATGGGGTCGCGGGTTCGAGTCCCGTCCAGACCGCAATATTGGGAAAAGCCTTTCTTAACAGAAAGGCTTTTTTGCCCAAATACGGTATCTAAGATTAGTTGTGTTGTTTTGCTACGACTTTGTAACTCGTAGCTGGTTTAGTAGTTAGACCAATGAAAAGCTTTCCACTTTTGTGGATGGCTTTTTTGATTTACAACACTTTTGATTTAACTGAAAAGGGTTCTAAGATTTACGCAAAGGTTCGCAAAGTTGATATATAGCTTTGCGAACCTTTGCGCTTTTAAGCTGCTTTCGTTGCAGTTAAATAACAACTTTTTGGGTTTAACCATTGGAATTTCGTCCCGAAGCATCGGGATAGAGGATTGGAATTTATCTAGAAATCAGATGATTAAAAAAATCTCAATTTTTATTGCTAAAAACCCTTGCAGAATCCAAGTTCTATTGTATTTTTGCACTCACAATAAAGCAGTGGGTTTGGTAGTTCAGTTGGTTAGAATACATGCCTGTCACGCATGGGGTCGCGGGTTCGAGTCCCGTCCAGACCGCTTCATTTTAAAAATGCCTTTTCTTAACGGAAAAGGCATTTTTTTTTAATTATAGTTTTATTTTATGTTTTACATTTATATAATTTATTCTAAAAGCTTTGATGTTTATTACAAAGGTTTTAGTGAGAATGTTGCCCACCGATTAGTATATCATAACGATAATAGAAGTAAATATACTTGTAATAAAGGCCCTTGGGAATTAGTTTATTCTAATGCGTTCGAAAGTAAAAAAGAAGCTTTAATTGAAGAACTAAGATTAAAAAAGCTGAATCGTAAATCGATTGAATCTTTAATCATGGCTCAGAAACAAGAATAAAAGTGCAGTTAGAATACATGCCTGTCATCTCGTCTGAGGACGAGACGGGTTCGAATGCTCTCGTTTGAAGAACGGGACAATTTTAAAAATGCCTTTTCTTAACGGAAAAGGCATTTTTTGTTTTTGTTTTTAACCGCAAAGAGCGCTAAGATTTACGCAAAGAGCGCAAAGTTTTAAATAGCTTTGCGAACTTTGCGTTTTCAGCCTTGTGAACTTTGCGGTTAAATTTTTGCAATCCAGTTTTTAAATTTAAAATATTGGAATTTAATTTTCCCTACATTTATATATCGATAGAAAGATAGTATCTTCAATGGAACGATCAACATTCAAAATAGACAAGTACTACCTCACAAAAGTAGATGCGGATAAAAAAAGCATTTATTGCCACCATGATTTGATGGGAGAATTGCTGGTTCCAACACACAAACATGATAAAGCACAAATGCTTTATGCCGAAGGCGATGTGGTTTTTGTAACGACTGAAACTAAAACTTATTTTTTACCCGCGAGACATTTTATCTGGATTCCGGCAGGTGTTGAGCATAGTATTCAGCCAAAGTCGGAGAATGTGATGATGCGAAATTTATATTTTCCGGCAGAGAAGGATGAAGATGTGTTTTATAAGAATGAAGGCATTTATCCTGTGAATAATTTACTGCTTCAAATGATGCTCTTTACGAATCAATGGAATGGCGATTTGAAGAAAGGAAGTCCGAACTTTGTTATTGCAAAAGCGATCAAAGCCATCTTGCCTCAAATTTGTCATACGAACTTACCTTTAGAATTACCTTTGCCAAAAGATGCGCGTTTGGGTAAAATCCTGCGGCATGTCGAGAACAATCTGGGGGAAACGATTTTGTTTTCTGAAGTTGCCCGTAAATTTGGTTACAGCGAACGCTCTTTGCATCGCTTGTTCCAGAAAGACCTCAAAATGTCATTTATTCAATATTACACCATCAGAAGAATTTTGAAAGCGATTGAATTGCTGCTCGACAGGAAACTTTCGGTCAAAGAAGTCGCGCTGGAAGTAGGTTACAGTAGTGTACCGACATTCAGTAATACCTTCTTCAAGATTCTGGGACAAAGACCTTCTGATTATTTGAATGGTGAAGATGTTTTAAAGAGTAGATGAAACATTATTTCTCTCGCAGCTATTCTACAATTATTTCACGCAGATTGGGCAGATTTTTAGCAGATCAACGCAGATTTAATTTAAAAATATCTTGACAATCTTCACAAAATTTCCGTCAGAGAGAATAAATCAACGTCATCTGCCCAAACCTTTTAAATTTGCGTGAAACCCTGAAAATTGGTTTTGTTTTTAATTGGTTGTTTTCAAGTATTTTAATATAATGTTTGCAAAGATTACAATTTTAACATTTGTCCGAAATGAATATGTTATTGACTTTTTAGAATTATCAGTCAAAAAAATAATGTGGGAACTTTGCATCATAATTTATTTATGTACTCATGTTCCTTAAAACAACACATTTTACAGAAGATTGTTTTCTCAAAATCGGGCTGTTATTTCTAATAGTATTCACCTTCAATAGTGTACAAGCCCAGGAAATTCATTCCGTTTCATTGTATCAAGCAATGAAACTGGCAAAAGAAAACAATAAAAAAATCCTCAGATCGCAATTGGAGATCACGCTCTCAGAACAAAATATCAAGGAAAGAAAAGAACTACGACTACCAGACATTGAATTGAATGGCGAATATTCGAGAATTACCAACATTACAGAGTTCAAAGGAAACGGATTCCTAAATGGGAAAGAGGTTACAAAGGCGATTCCTGAAATTTATAGCGTGAATTCGACTTTTAAAATGCCAATTTATGCTGGAAATAAAATCAATAACGCCATCAAAATTGCGAATCAGGAAAGTGAAATCGCCAAAATAAAAACAGAAAAAACCGAAAATGATATTGAACTCGAAGTCGTGGCCAATTATCTTTCGATTTATAAGATGATGGAACTTCAAAAGATTTTTGAAGAAAACATTAAAGAAGAAAAAAGCCGACTGAAAGAAGTTCAATCACTTCAAAAACACGGAACGGTTACTAAAAACGAAGTTATTAGAGCCGAATTACAGCTTTCTGATCGTGAATTGAGCGCGCTTACCAACTCCAAAAACATACAAATTGCGCTTCACGATCTGAAAACGCTGATTCAACTTCCGGAAAACGAAGAAATCGCTATTGATACGACTGCAAATTTGGATGAAATGAATGCCTTGGATCCGTATGATTTTTATTTGAATAAGGCGTCTCAAAACGAAGAAATGCGAATTGCCAGTCAGGAATTAAACATCAGAAAAACAGAACTGCAATTGGTAAAGGGAAATTATCTTCCTACGGTAAACTTCTTTGGTAATTATGGTTTTTATTATCCTAACTACAAATTTTTCCCACCAAATCCGTACTTGTATACTTTGGGTCAGGTAGGTATTGAAGCCCGCTTTGATATTTCGGCTTTATATAAAAATAAAACAAAGGTCGAACAGGCCAGCAAAAAAATAGCATGGCAGCAGCTCCAGGCTGAAATTATAAAAGATGAAATTCAGGACCAGTTATTTAAGGAACATACACAATATCAGGAAATCCTCGAAAAATTTGTGGTAGTCGACAAAGCATTGGATTTGGCTAAAGAAAATTACCGAATCGTAAAGCTAAAATACTTAAATCAGCTTGTTTTAATAACCGAAATGGTCGATGCCGATAATGCTTTGCTTCAGGCAAAATACAATAAAATTTCAACCCGACTGGATGCCGTTTTAAAACATTATGAGTTGTTGCATACTGCTGGTATAATGCCGGAGAGTTAGATTTTTGAGGTCAGACTTTAAGAGGCAAGAAGCGAGAATATAGATTATAGAGTAAAGAGAATAGAAATAGATACAGATATAGAGAATTAAAGATATGGTTAAGATAAAAAATGAAACAAGAAGAAATAGAACGTTTCATATCCTTATAACAGTTATTGCCTTTGTGCTTATTGCGAGTGGTGTCATTTTAGGAATTTGGTTTTATGTCTTTAATAAAGACCATGAAGAAACCAATGATGCCCAGGTTGAGCAATATGTAACGCCTATTATGTCTAGAATAACGGGTTATGTACAGGAAGTTCGTTTTAATGAGAATCAATTTGTGCACAAAGGCGATACGTTGGTTGTTATTGACAATCGTGAATACCAGTCAAAATTGAATGTGGCGCTTGCCGACGTTCAAAATGCGAAACAAAATAGTGTTGTGGCACAAAGAAATGCTGCTACAACAGCAAGTGCTACGGCAATTAACGAATCGCAATTAGAAGGTGCAAAATCGAATCTTTGGAAAACAAAACTAGAATACGAAAGATACCAGGCTTTGGTTAAAGATGAGGCCGCCACTTCTCAACAATTAGAAAAAGTAAAAGCAGACTACGAATCGGCGCAGGCGCATTTTCAGGAAATGAAAAACAGAATTCATTCGGCAACTTTAAGTACATCGGTGGCAGAAGCCAATGTGCCAACAACACAGACCAATATATCATCAAAACAGGCCGTGGCAGATAATGCCGTACTATTTCTTTCATACACCATAATCACAGCGCCTTATGATGGCTGGGTAGGAAAACGAACTTTACAGCCGGGACAATTGGTAAAAGAGGGGCAATCATTGCTTTCGATAGTTAGCAAAGAAAAATGGATTACCGCCAATTTTAAAGAAACACAACTGCAGTATTTAGTAGTAGGGCAGCAAGTAGAAATTAAGGCTGATGCTTTGAGTGACAAAACATTTACAGGTACAATTGCTTCGTTATCGCCTGCAAGTGGTGCACGATTTTCATTACTTTCTCCGGATAACGCAACTGGAAATTTCGTGAAAATCGAGCAAAGAATTCCGGTTCGAATTCAGCTAAAAGACAACGAAAAACAAACCGATTTTTTAAGAGCGGGAATGAACATTACCGTGATTGCAGCACACTAAGATGGAAGATAAAAGTATTTTTAAATCCTGGGTTCCAAAATGGGCGATCATTATTATTTTGTTTGTCTGTCTTTTGCATTCCATGATTTTATTGGGCGTGTATACTTCAAATGTAACATATGCAGCAAGTTTTCTCGATATCGAGCCAGAAGATTTGCAGTTTGCCATGTGCGTAACCTATGGAACCTTACTCGCTACGATTTTGATCGAAAGTAGATTCTCGAGTTTTTTCCCTGCCAAAAATTACCTTATGGCAGTGTATTCGTTAATAGGGATTACGATTATTTCATCGGCGTATATTACCAATTTTTATCTTTTTTTATTACTAAGAGTTGCCGAGGGAATTTTAATGGCGCTTCCGGTAATTACGATCAGGCAGCTGTTAATCGAGCAGTTCAATTCTAAAAACGCTATTATAATTGGTTTCTCGTTTTATTACGGTTCGCTGTTGTTATCTACACCTTTTATTATGAATATTGCCGTTTGGTTTCTAGATCATTACGATTGGAAATACATGTTGTATGTTTCAGGCGGCCTTCAGGTTTTAAATGTCTTTTTAATCTTAGTTACCTTTCGTGGGCACCGCATTACAAAGAAAATTCCGTTGTATCAAATCGACTGGATGAGTTATTTTTTGGTTTTAACTGCTATTCTTTGCGGTGCCTACTTTTTTGTTTATGCCGAGAAAAAATATTGGTTCGAATCTTCTCACATGGTTATAATACTGATGATGGCACTGATTACGGGGGGATTATTCATCTTTAAAGAGCTTTTAGTAAAAAGACCAACTTTTAATTTTGAAGTTTTTAAATACGCCAATCTGCGAATTGGGTTTTTATTATTTTTTCTTTTCTACATCAGCAGGGCAACACTTAGTCTTTGTCATTCGGCGATGTTTTCGATTTGGAATTGGGATCCCTCGCGTGTTGCCGGCGTACAATACATAAACGGATTAGGAAATGTAATTGGGTTAATTTTGGCCGCTTATTTTCTTATGAAATCTGTTTCGACCAAAATTATTTTTATCATTGGTTTTTCGCTAATAGCCTTATTTCATTTTTGGTTTACGTTTCTCTTTGTGCCAGATGTGGCGCTGTCAGACATTATAATTCCGTACATTTTACAAGGCATTGGAGTTGGCTTTTTATTCGTTCCTTTAATCTTGTTTACCACCTCATCGGTACCGGCAAAAATGGCCGTTTCTTCTGGAATCGTGGGTGTTTCGGGTCGTTTTTGGGGAAGTACAATTGGATTTTGTGTGATCCAGAACGCCATGGTATTTTTAAATAAAAAGCACTTTTTAAAACTAAGTCAGTATGTAACGGGCGACAATCCGCAGTCACAGGAAACCATCGCCAAAACCGCTCAAAGTTTTGCGGCAAAAGGTTATTCGCCTGACGAATCGAATACTTTGGCTCTAAAAAAAGTTTTCAGTACCATTACCAAACAATCGACTTTATTGGCCGATATGGAAATTTACACCCTTGTGGGTTATGGCTTGGTTGTTTTAATTATCCTGATTGCATTAAATCAGCATTTAAAACAAACAATGACTTTGTTTAAGAGTAAGATTTGGATTGGGTAGGCTTTTTGCCACGAAGGCACTAAGGCACTAAGTTTTTATTCTCATTTTATGTCAGCCTGACGGAGGAAGGATCACACACGGAACTCTACAAAGATTGGCGAATTTCTTTGCGGAGTCTCTAGTGTGACCCTTCCTCCTTCAGGATGACAAACTAGTCGTTTTGCGAGATTCAAAAAAAAAACCTTAGTGAATCTCCGTGGAAAACCTCGGTGAAACTCTGCGGAAAAACTTATCTTGCAAACGTTTAAAAAACAACTATTATAATGAAACAGCAATGTGTTATTTTTGATATGGATGGCGTAATTTGTCATACCAATCCGCATCATGCGAAAGCTTTTGAAGCATTTTTTGATAAATATAAAATTGCTCATTCCGAGCAGGAGTTTGAAGAACATATGTACGGAAAACACAACGGTTACATTATGTCACATTTTTTTAAACGCCCCATTTCTGGACAAGAATTGCTTCGACTAGAAGACGAAAAAGAAGGAATGTTTCGTGAAGTATATAAAGACAAAGTCGAAACGATTCCGCATTATATGGATTTTTTAAGCGAATTGAAATCTCGTGGCTTTAAAACGGCTGTTGCAACATCGGCACCGCGTGCGAATCTGGATTTGATTATCAATGCATTAAAAATAAGCGATAAAATGGATTCTATGATGTCAAGCGAAGACGTCAAAGCTCATAAACCCAATCCCGAAGTTTATCTAAAATCGGCAGAACGTGTTGGCGTTTCTCCAGCTGATTGTATTGTTTTCGAAGATTCTTTTTCGGGCGTTACAGCGGGCTTAAATGCCGGAATGAAAGTGGTTGGTGTTTTGAGTACGCATACAAAAGAACAGCTTCCGGTATGTAGTTTTTATATTAATGATTATAGCGAAGTTAATGTGGATAAGGTTTTGGAGCTATTGGGGTAATAAATTCCAATTTTTTAAATTCCAAATTCCAAACTATACGAGAGACCTTTGTCAAAGTTTAAAACTTTGACAAAGGTTTTTTTGCGCCATTCTGCAACCAAAAGTAATTCTATAATAGTCTCTAAACACTGTAACCGCAGAGCATTGTCATTTCGACGCAGGAGAAATCTTCGCGAGAAGCTCGACAAAGATTGGATTTTCGTTGCGAAGTTACTTGCGAAGATTTCTCCTGCGTCGAAATGACAAACTAGACGGATTTTGCATACTTTGTTTGTTTTTAACCTTCAAAAACACTTCATTTCGAAACCAATTTTCATCTTCCGGAGTTTCAAAAACTCGTTTTGGAAGCAAAAATGTCTGACCTTTAGAAATGTATAAAAGGTAAAGATCTTTTAATTCAAAAACTTTTATAAAATTCTGTACATCAATTGTACCTTCTGATATTTCACCCATACGGGAAATGATTCTATCAGGGAAAATTTCGAATTGTCTTTCTTTGAAAATAATTTTGTTTTCCTTTGAATTTGCAAAGCTCCAATATTTATAAATCGTAAGAACAGGATACATAAATCCAACAACTATAATAAAAATACTAAAAGAATCTTTCTTTCCTGTAAAAAGAACTAGAGCAGAAAACAGCCACATAAAAGCAAATAACCATCCTCGTCTTTTTAATTCAATTCTAACAAGGAACATGAAGTATTCTTTTTTTGTAAGTTGAAATTTTTTGGTTTTAAGCATTGGAGGCTAATGGAAATTATATTTGGGATTTTTTATTTCAAAGGAAAATCAAGCAATTCCTTAGGTTCAATATCTAAGGCATTAGCAATTTTTACAAGAGTTTTTATACCTGTGTTTATTTCTGCTCTTTCTATTCTGCCTATTTGATTTTTAGGAATCTCACAATCATTGGCTAAATCTCGTTGAGATATGCCTTTCTTTTCACGTAATTGTCGAATGTGAATTCCAAGGTTTGCAATAAAAGTTTCTTCTGAAATATCCATATTTCAAAATTCATAAGATTTATTTTTTGCAGGGACACAAATTTGGGTTCAAAAGTATTATATTTGGCGCATCAAAAAAATAAGACAATGACTACGGAAAACCTCTCAACAGAAACCGAAACCAGATTAATAGAATTTTTCAGAAAGACAATCGATTTTGAAGATATGGCAAAGACAATTCGACAAGTAAATTATGTTCTTTCTTTATGCGCCATGAGAGGCTGTGAAACCGTAGAAACTGAATTCAACAATCTCGAAGATAATTTTTATTGGCTGAATAAATTAGCGGAAGTTTTAGATCCTTATTTGGATGTTGAATAAGAAGGCAATTATAAAAGCAAAGAGTATTTTTTTGTTTAAAAATATTTTAATAGACCCAAAATTCTTATTTTTAAATAATGTCATTTAATTGAACGAAAAGATGAAAAAGGAAATTCTGGAACAAATTAAAAAATTAGGCGGAAATATATACAACGTAAAAGGCAATTCGTTTCAGGAAGATTTACAATCCATAACTTTTGATACTGTTTTGTATCAACGACCAACTGATACACCTTGGGCAACCGCCGAAGAAGAAGAACCGATTTATGGAATTGGAGATTTTATTAATCAAAACGAATCGCTTTTTAAAGAAGATAAAGCAGCTTTTTACGATAAAATCATTCAAAAATATTTCAGATTAACAACTGAAGGTTTCGGTCAGGTTTTTTGGGAAGCTTCACCTTTTACACCTTTCAAAGAAGAAACACTAGATTATGCGGAATGGAACTGCGATTTCACAGACGATGAAACAGATTTAACCGAAATTATAAAAGTAACAAATGATCTTTCGCCAGATTTTGTGCTGCTTTTTACAAGTTATGGTTTTCCGGATAGTTACTACATCGCTTTATCTGATCCAAATCCCGAAAATCCAACTTTATTTGGCACAGATCACGAAGTCTTTTTCAGGGAAGTTACGAATGAAGGAAATTTAGAAGATTTTTTAAACACTTTTATGACGAAAGAGGAATTGTTGGAAATTGTCAAGAGAAGAATTGAAAAGTAAAAAATAGAGAGATAGACAATATTTGGATTAATTTGCGTTTCAAGGGATTAAAATTTATCCTTCGTGGTTAAATTCAACGTGATCCCCAAAACAAAAAAAGCTTCTGAGAAATGAGAAGCTTTTTCAGTGCGGATAATAGGACTCGAACCTACACGCCTTGCGGCACCAGATCCTAAGTCTGGCATGTCTACCAATTTCACCATATCCGCTCAATTGTGGGTGCAAAGATAATCATAACTTCTAAATTTCAAAGCATTTTTTGAAAAAAAATATTAATTCTCTTTTTTGTATTTTTGAATTTCTATAAAAATAATTTAAATGGAAAATATAAAGTCGTACGTTCAACAACATAAAGATCGCTTTATCAATGAGTTGATCGAATTATTAAAGATTCCGTCGGTTAGTGCCGACACTGCATATTCTCAAGATGTTATTGACACAGCAGAGGCTGTAAAAGAAAGTTTATCGAAAGCAGGCTGCGATTTAGTCGAAGTTTGCGATACTCCGGGCTATCCTATCATTTATGGAGAGAAAATAATCGACCCAAATCTTCCAACCGTTTTAGTTTACGGACACTACGATGTTCAGCCGCCAGATCCATTAGAATTGTGGACTTCGCCACCATTTGAACCGGTTATTAAAAATACAGATATTCACCCAGAAGGTGCAATTTTCGCTCGTGGAGCATGTGACGACAAAGGTCAGATGTACATGCACGTAAAAGCGTTAGAATATATGGTGCAAACTAATAATTTGCCTTGTAACGTGAAATTCATGATTGAAGGCGAAGAAGAAGTAGGTTCTGCTAGTTTGGCTTGGTTTGTAGAACGCAATCAGGAAAAACTGAAAAACGACGTAATTCTGATTTCAGATACCGGAATGATTTCGAACCAACAGCCATCGATTACAACAGGTTTAAGAGGTTTGAGTTATGTTGAGGTAGAAGTTACAGGACCCAACCGCGATTTGCATTCTGGTTTATACGGCGGAGCAGTAGCCAACCCAATTAATATTTTGGCCAAAATGATTGCTTCTCTTCACGACGAAGACAATCATATTACGATTCCGGGATTCTACGATAAAGTTCAGGAATTATCTGCAGAAGAAAGAGCTGAAATGGCAAAAGCGCCTTTTAGTTTAGAAAAATATAAAAATGCCTTAAACCTAAACGACGTGTATGGCGAAAAGGGATATGTAACAAACGAGCGCAACTCGATCCGTCCGACATTGGACGTAAACGGAATTTGGGGCGGTTACACAGGCGAAGGTGCCAAAACGGTTATTGCGAGTAAAGCTTTTGCAAAAATCTCCATGCGTTTGGTTCCAAATCAGGATTGGGAAGAAATTACAGAATTGTTTACCAAACATTTTACAAGCATTGCTCCGGCCGGCGTTACGGTAAAAGTAAAGCCGCATCATGGTGGTCAGGGTTATGTAACTCCAATTGACAGCATAGGATATCAGGCAGCCAATAAAGCGTATACAGAAACTTTTGGAGTTCCGGCAATTCCGGTTCGTTCTGGTGGAAGTATTCCTATTGTGGCCCTGTTTGAGAAAGAATTAAAAAGCAAAACGATTTTGATGGGATTTGGTCTGGATAGCGATGCGATTCACTCGCCAAACGAACATTTCGGAATCTTTAATTACCTGAAAGGAATTGAGACTATTCCGTTGTTTTATAAATATTTTGTAGAATTAAGTAAATAGCAATTTTTACAGAAGACGCTAATACGCAAGTCTTTTTTAGACTTAGATCTTTGTCAAAGTTTAAAATCTGGACAAAGTTGAAATATAGAGAATCCGCTCAGAAATGAGCGGATTTTTTTGTTTAACAGGTTGGTTTTGATAGCGATAAATTGTCTAAGTTTATAGAAATTAATAACTTGAAAACTGTACAGGAATAATGAGCCTAATTCAAAAAAAGATTCGATTTTCAGCTATTGGATATACGAGATATCTTAGAGGATTAAAGAAGACTCATACCATGTTTCGCCAAGGGAAAATATTGGAAAATTTAGCAGTAAAATCCTGGGAAATAACGTCTGGAAATAGCACTATTTCAAAAAAAGCATATTTTCTCGAAGGTCAGTTAGAACGTATTACCGGCACCGCTTACACAGATGATCCTTATGCTGTAATGCACGGCGGGATAGAGACGCATCATGCACCCACGCGCGCCTATAAGCTAAAAGATATCTGGATGATTAACGGTTCTGTTTATAAAGGACTCGATCGGTTTTTGTTTCACAACAATACCAAACTGAGTGCTAAGATGAATTATTTTCCGCCGCTAATCGTAAATGCCGAAATAAAAAATGCATCTATTTACAGTTCGTATGACGGAAATGAATTTTTCGGACTTTGGCTCACAGACGATTGTACCAACTACAAATTGGCCGCAACCGAAGGTGTTCCTGTAACCACCAATGTTTTTACCAGCCCGCACATGCTTGAATATGAGGGCTTGCTAAACATGAATCCGTATCGAACGAATGCAGCGTACTTAAAAGACGCTTTGTTTTTTGATGATGATTGGGGAAATAATAATAAAAAGCAACAGCTCTTCAATGAAAACAAAATTGTTTTACTGTCAAAATTTGAAGGCAATTCACATCCTGGAGTTTTCATATTGCGCCGAAATTCTGGCAAAACGCGAATACTGCTAAATGAAATTGAAATTGCCGAACGGTTACGCGATCAATACGGATTTAAAATTGTAGATGTTACAAAGCAAACGGTAAGCGAAATTATTGCTGCCTGTGTAGGTGCTAAAATGATTGTGGGAATTGAAGGCAGCCATCTTATGCATGGCTTAATGGTACTCGAACCCGGAACTTCAGTTTTGACATTACAACCTCCAAATCGTTTTTGCGGAGTCCTGAAAATTACAACTGACATGCAAAACCTGAATTATGGTTTTGTGGTAGGTATTCAAAAAGAGGAGAATTTCTATGTTGATTTTGAAGAGGTGGAGAGAACGATGGAGCTTTTTAAAAGTTTTTGAGTTTTTTAAGGGTTCAAAGTTGCAAAGGTTTTTTTGAATAGGTTCAGCTTTAACTGGAGATTAGATAGGAGATTTACATTGGCTTTAGCCGAATTATTTTTATGAAGTTTAGAAAGCTGTCGAAAATGATTTGGCTAGAGCCATTGTTGTTTTTGTCCATAACATCCAGCTTTAGCGGCAAGCGATTAATAAAAAGCTAAATCTTTGAGCTTATGTAACTTTGAACCTGAAAAAATAAATTTGCATATTAAAAATTTAATTCTACATTTGTAGAACAGTATCTATAAATGTAGAATTAAATGAAAAATCTTCTCTTGCTAATTTTGTGTTTTATCTTGTTTTTGGGCTGTAAAAGCAAGCCGATTAATCAGAAAATCAATAAGCTTAAAGAAGGTGCGTGGATCGATAATTATACACAAGACAGCACCAATTACAAATCATTTGAATTTTACAAACACGATATTCCTGTAAAAAAATGGAAATCTTATATCAACGGGAAAATCTATAAAACAGAGACATATAAAAATGGAATTTGTATTGTGAAATATTATTATGAAAATGGAAAAGTACAATCAAAAGGAAAAACAAGAATAGTAACCGACTCGATCCAGACGCACTGGTTTTATTTTGGTGACTGGAAATTTTATTCGGATAAAGGAAAATTAACTGAAATTAAAAATTATCAGAACGGCGAATTAATCTCGGAACGAAAAATAGATTTTGAAGAGTAAAAGATTATAGAATTAAGAATTAAGAATTAAGAATTAAGATTTGTCTTATTTAAAGAAAAACATGCAACTATCAAATTCAGAAGAACAATTAATGGAACATCTTTGGAAGCTTGAAAAAGCTTTTATGAAAGATTTACTCGAAGCATATCCGGAACCAAAGCCGGCTACAACAACTGTGGCGACTTTACTGAAACGAATGATTGACAAGAAATTTGTGGCGTATAACGAATTCGGAAATTCGAGAGAATATTATCCGTTGGTAAAAAAAACAGACTACTTTTCTAAGCATGTCAATGGATTAATTAGCAATTTTTTTAATAATTCGGCTTCACAATTTGCTTCTTTTTTTACGAAAGAAACCAATTTATCAACTTCGGAATTAGAAGAACTTAAAAAAATAATCGATTCAGAAATTCAAAAAAAGAAAAAATGATACACTATTTTTTAAAATCAGGAATACTGCTTTTTGTTTTCTATGCAGTATATAAATTGTGGTTGGAAAACGAAAAAATGTTTCGTTTTAATCGTGCATATTTGCTGGCCAGTTTGGTTTTTAGTTTTGTAATTCCGCTGCAGCTTATTTCATTTGAAGCGGGTTATTCTGCTAAAATCGGATTAATTCAATTGAACGAATTGGTACTTCAAAATAGCAATAAAAAGCTGAGTTCGATTTCTATCAATGACTTTTTAAGTGTTTTACTGGTTGTTGTTTATGGTTGTGTTGTTACGCTGTTAACGGCTCGCTTTTTCTGGAATTTATATTCTTTTTCTACTAAAATAAAAAGAAATGAGGTTCAGTTTATTCACGGTGAAAAAATCGTTTTATTAGAAGAGCCAGTGTTGCCGCATTCTTTTTGGAAATCTATTTTTATCAATAAAAATGAATTCGAAAAAGGTAAAATTCCGTCAGAATTAATTGCGCATGAAAAAGCGCATTTAGGTCAAAAACACACCTTGGATCTTATTTTTATAGAGATACTTCAAATTGTTTTTTGGTTCAATCCGTTGCTTATTCTTTATAAAAAAGCCATCAAGCTCAATCACGAATTTTTGGCAGATGAAGCTGTAAACAAACAGTTTGGTTCCGTAAAAAGTTATCAGACTTTATTGCTTGATTTTGCTTCCCATAAAAATACGATTTCGCTTGCCAGTAATATCAATTATTTAATAACTAAAAAACGATTACTTATGATGACCAAAAAAGAATCTCCGATTAAAATTGTATTAAAAGTATGTAGTGTAGGTCTGGTGTATGCTTTGCTGTTGTTTGTTTTTTCTGCAAAAACTATTGCTCAATCCGGCCTGAGTTTGAAGGATAAAAATGATTTTAAAATTAGTTACGATACAACTACAGTAACAGAACCTGATTTTCCAGGAGGAATGGAAGAATTTTACAAGTTTATTGGTAAAAACTTTAAAGTGCCTGCAGAAGCTTCAAAGGATAATATTACAGGGAAAATTTACATGGGATTTACAATTGAAAAAGATGGAAGTTTATCTCAGATTAAAATTGAAAAAGATTTGGGAAAAGGTTTAGGAGATGAAGCATTACGAGTTTTAAAACTTTCTCCAAAATGGATTCCTGCTTCAGAACAGGGAAAACCGGTTAGTGTGTATTATCAATTGCCTATAACGATTCAAAATGAGAAATAATAAACTATTAGCTAAGCTAAAAACAAATCTTCTATGGAATCAAAAAGCAGTTTTAACCATGCTTTTATTTTGTTTTTTTGCAGCATCGGGTTGGGCGCAGGACGCAAATAATCAAGCAGATTTAAAAGAAGATAAGGATTATTTAAACTACGTTGCTGTCGAACAAAAACCTGAATATCCTGGTGGCATAAAAGAACTGTATAAATTTCTTATCACCAATTTCAGACTTTCGGAAGAGGCACAAAGAGCAGGCGTAAAAGGTCAGGCTATTATAGATTTTATGGTTGAAAAGGATGGGAGCTTAGGTGATTTTAAAATTATTAAAGATTTGGGTTATGGAATAGGACACGAAGTCATTCGGGTTTTAAAACGGGCTCGAAAATGGACACCCGGAACTCTGCGTGATAAACCAGTTAGGGTTTTGTATCGTATGCCAATTACGGTTGGATAAAAAAAATCCGCTTTCAGAATCTGAAAGCGGATAAAACTAAAAACTAAAAAAAATTTAAAAAAAACAATCCAGACCTCAGAATAAATCTGGATTGTATCCAAAATAAGGTACATTCTGCTCGTTGAAAACGACCCCATATTCTTCTAACTCCTTTAAAATGGGTTCATAAACTTCTTTCCTTATCGGAAGTTGTACGCCGGGAGTTGTAATTTTTCCATTCAATATCAATAAGGTTGCCATCGCGACCGGTAAGCCAACCGTTTTAGCCATTGCAGTATAGATCTGATCGTCGCCAATGCAAACCATTTTAGAGTCAATTTGCTTTTTCTCGCCGTTTATTTTGTATCCAAACTTGTGGTACATTACAATCATGTCTTTTTCGTTAGATGCTAATGTCCAACTGTCAGATAATATTTTTTCCAATATTTGTGCCGGAGTTGCATAGGGCAAATTCACTTTTTTGTCCGGATTAAATAAATCCAATTCCAGCAATTTGTCCCACATAATATCGTCCTGATCGATTTTAAGAATCAATCGCGTTTTAATTTCAACAGAATCTGTTGGGTGATATGGAAGAAAAGAATTCATAAATTGTCGATAACTCATGTTTTCAGAATCTTCAATAACATAACTGTCATCTGTCATGCCAAGCTGCACAAACATATTCCAGGCTTTAGAAAAACCAACTCTTCTGATGGTACCTCGATACAATGTCAAAATATCATCTAAGCCATAAATCGATCTGTATTTAAGAGAATCCCGGTTAGAATAGGCTTCAAATTTTCCGTAACCTTCTACTTCCAGAAATTCAGTTCGGCGAAATAAAGTTCCGTACGGAATATATTTATAGGTCCCTTCCTGAATAAATTTTGCTGCGCCGCCTTGTCCTGCCAAAACAACATTTCTGGGCGCCCAGGTAAATTTATAATTCCACAAGTTGTTATCACATTCCGGAGCTACCAATCCGCCACAAAACGATTCAAAGAGCAGCATTTCGCCACCTTTATCGCGAATTTCATCAATTACTTTCATGGCGCTCATGTGGTCGATTCCGGGATCGAGACCAATTTCGTTCATGAAAATTAAGTTATTGTTTTTGGCTTCTTCGTCAAGAGCATGCATGGCATCACTTATGTACGAAGCGGTAACAAGATGTTTTTTGAACAGAAGACAATCTTTGGCAATTTCGATATGTAAATGTGCAGGGAGCATTGAGATTACTATCGAAGCTTTTTCTATTGCTGTTTGTCTTTCTGCCGTATTAAAAATATTTAAGGCAATAGGAGTAGCGTTAGGATGCTGTTGTGTTTTTTTTTCGGCCAAAGCCAAAGATAAATCGGCTACTACAAGATGCAGGTTTTCGATTTCTGATTTCGCAAGCAAGTAACGAATCAATGATGATGCAGATCTTCCGGCCCCAATTATTAAAACGCTTCTCATGACTTTAATATTTAACACAAACATATTGAAATGTTATATATATAACAAATTTAATTCAAGAAATGTTAATGTCAGAGCGATAATATCAAATTAAAAAAGGAAAAAGGAGCCTTAAAATATTTCAAAAAACTAAAATAATATTGAGTAGGATGGAGTATTTTTGCTGCAATTAAATTTTAGAAGAAATGAAAAGAAGAATTGTCTTAACCGGAACCTTTATTGGAATGTTAGCCATTATTTTGGGTGCTTTTGGTGCACATTTACTTAAAAAATATTTGTCTGTCGAAGCGTTAAATACTTTTGAAGTTGGTGTTCGTTACCAAATGTACCATGCCCTCTTTTTACTTTTTCTCTCTACCCGAAAAGACATTGCAGAAAAAACTGTAAAAGCTATCTACAATTTGGTTCTTGGCGGTGTTATTCTTTTTAGCGGATCAATCTATTTGTTAGCTACTAAAAGTCTTACAGTTTTTGATTCTAAAATTATCGTATTCGCAACACCTTTGGGTGGTTTCTTATTAATTAGTGCTTGGGCAGTGTTATTTCTTACTATTTTGAGGAAAAAATCATAAAATCCCGAAAAAAAAATTCTGTGTAAAAATTAATCTTTAATTTTGTCTCATAAATAACATATAAAGTTACTTATGTGAATTTTTATTGCTTTTTATCTTCTTTGATAAAAAATATAACAATTTGCAAACTTGAGATTAACCTCTTAAGGATCAGGTAAAATTATATTTGTTGCACAAACAATAAACACACAACAACATTAAATTTATGGACAATAACACCCTTTTCGCGCAATCGATTTCGTTAAATGAATTAGGAATAGAAAATGCAACGGTTCGCTACCAGTTATCAGCAGATGAATTGCACGCGATTACTGTGCAGTCAGGACAAGGTGTTGAGGCCTCTACAGGTGCTTTGGCAGTTAATACAGGTGAATTTACAGGACGTTCTCCACAAGACCGTTTTATTGTAAAAGACAGCATTACAGAAGATAAGGTTTGGTGGGGAAATGTAAACATTCCGTTTGCACCAGAAGCTTTTGAGAAATTATATAATAAAGTAACGGCATTTTTATCCAACAAAGAAGTTTTTGTTCGCGATGCATATGTTTGTTCAGATCCGAATTACAGACTTAATGTTCGCGTTGTTACAGAGACAGCGTGGTCTAATTTGTTTTGCTACAACATGTTCTTAAGATTAGAAGAAGCTGAACTGGCAAATTTTACTCCGGAATGGACGGTTATCTGTGCTCCGGGTTTTATGGCAGATCCTGCTGTAGACGGAACACGCCAGTCTAATTTTGCTATTCTGGACTTTACTAAAAAAGTAGCTTTAATTGGCGGAACAGGTTACACAGGCGAAATGAAAAAAGGAATTTTTTCTGCCTTAAACTTCATTTTGCCGGTTTTTCAAAATACACTTCCAATGCATTGCAGCGCCAATGTAGGTGAAGATGGAGATACTGCTATTTTCTTCGGATTATCAGGAACTGGTAAAACTACTTTATCTGCAGATCCGGAACGTAAATTAATTGGAGACGATGAGCACGGGTGGACAGCAGAAAACACTGTTTTTAATTTTGAAGGTGGATGTTACGCTAAAGTAATTAACTTATCTGAAGAAAATGAACCAGACATTTACAGAGCAATTAAAAAAGGAGCGCTTCTTGAAAATGTGGTTTTCAAAGCAGGAACAAACGAAGTAGATTATGATGATGTTTCGATTACTCAAAATACACGTGTTAGTTACCCAATAACGCACATTGACAATATTCAACCGGGTTCTATTGGTCATAACCCAAAAAATATATTTTTCCTTACAGCAGATTCTTTCGGAATTCTGCCTCCAATTGCAAGATTGACTCCGGGTCAGGCTGCTTACCATTTTATTTCAGGATATACTGCAAAAGTTGCCGGAACAGAAGCGGGAGTTACAGAACCACAGCCTAATTTTTCTGCTTGTTTTGGAGCACCTTTTATGCCTTTGCATCCAACAAAATATGCTGAAATGTTAAGCAAAAAAATGAAAGATGCCGATGTAAAAGTGTGGTTGATCAACACCGGATGGACAGGCGGTGCTTACGGAACAGGAAGCCGTATGAAGCTAAAATATACCCGTGCTATGATTACAGCTGCATTAAAAGGAGAACTTGATAATGTAGCCTATGAAAATCATGCGGTATTTGGAATTGCAAAGCCACAATCTTGCCCGAACGTTCCGGAGGAAATTTTAAATCCTAGAAATACGTGGGAAGACAAAGATTTATACGATACAAAAGCGCTGGAATTAGCTCAGAAATTTAAAGCTAATTTTGCCAAATTTGAAGAGTTTGCCAATGCTGAAATTTTAGCTGGCGCACCTATAACAGAATAAGGCAATTACTAATTCAATTTAAAAAAGCTGTTCATTTTGAACAGCTTTTTTTTTGTTTCAGGTTTTAGGTTTCAGGTTTCAAGTTTCAGGTTTTTAGGTTTCAAGTTTCAGGTTAACTTGTCAGGCTGAGCGTATTCAATTTTTATTTTTGACTATACTGTACGCGGGCTTCGACTCCGCTCAGCCTGACAATATTGTGTTTACGATATTTAAACAGTTAAGAAACTTGAAACCTGAAACTTGAAACCTGAAACTTGAAACAAAAACAACTATTTTCGTTCGTCGATGCGTTTTTGCATTAAATCCCAGGCATAATAATGGAATGTCATTCCGTTGCTCATGGCTACGAAAAGTCCGTTCTTATAAGGTCCTCCTAAGTTTACATTAGTAACATCGGCACCATCACATTCAATAGTTGAGGTAGGAACTTCGGCTAGTAGGGTGTAAAGGTTTGCGTTTCCTTTTGTGCCTTCTCTCGGATATACCATAAAAGAATTGGCCTGCTGGTTCGAAACCAGAATATAACCCGTAGAATCTGTTTTTTTGTAAATAGCGATTCCCTCATGATCGGCCTTGAAATCTTTTTGACCAAAGAAAGCCAGTTCTTTATTGTCATTTAAAGCCGGATCAGCTTGGTATTTTCTAATTCCAACTTGTTCATCGCAGTAATAAATGGCACCTAATTCGTTGTCAACCGCAATGGCTTCGATTTCTTTTTTGCCACTGTAACTTCCAAATTTGCGAACCACTTTTGCGGCAGCAAATTTTCCGTTTCCGGAAAGTTCGTATTGCCATAAATAACTTCCTGATGGGCCAGATTTTCTGCCCACAACAGCAAAAATTTTCTTGTCTGCCGGGCGCGTGTATAACGAAACTCCCATTGGGTCACGCTGCTCTTCGCCATCAAAAACAGAAATTCCGCCGTTGTCTATTGGTTCTAAATCAGGTAAACTAAAAATTCTTATTTTATTGCTTTCGCGTTCTGTAGTTACCGCAATATCTGTTTTTTTTCCGTTAATAAGTAAGCCGTAAGCGATATCTACATTATTAGGACGTTTTAAAACTATTGATTTTTTAAGGATTTTTCCCTTTAAATCAAAAGCATACAAGCCACCGTCGGTATCTTTATCAGTTCCCACAATAATGCTTTTTGATGGATCTGTTGGATGAATCCAGATGGCAGGATCATCGGTATCGTGTGGCAAAGCTTCTGTAACAGTTGTTGGTTTTACCGCATTTGCAGCTACTGGCGCTAATTTATCATCTTTGCAACTTGTAAGCACTGCGGTTAAAAGTAAAAGGGCAACTAAAAATTTATTTTTCATTGTATTATATTTTAATGCAATTAGACAGAACCGCTAAGTCCTGTCTAATTTAAGAATTTTATAATTGGTTAATTACAAGTCTAATTTCAATCCGAAATTGTAACGAGCCTGATAGTACTCAACTTGTTTGGTATGCGTTTCAATTCCCTGATAATAACGCAATGGCTGATTGGTTAAATTATTGGCTTCTGCAAAAAGACGAAGTTTAGGCGTGATTTTGAAAGCAGCATTGGCATCTAAGAAAAATTGTTTGTCATAATAACTGTCTTTGTAAGACTCTGAACCCAATTCATCTAAATAATCTGATGTAAAATTGGTTGAAATTCTGGCAGAGAAACGTTTGTTTTCCCAGGATAAAGATCCGTTAAACATGTGTGGCGTAGTTCCAGGAAGACTAATGTCATTTCTTTCATTTCCATCTTCATCGGCAATTCCTTTTGCTTTAGATTTAGTGTAAGTATAGTTTAAGTACACCGCAAAACCTTTTAAGAATTTACCAGGAAGAAAATCCAACTGACGCTGAAAGGCAACTTCAAACCCATAAACATCTACCGTTTTACCATTTCTGGATTGTACAAACGACCAGTTTTCTCCCACCGGAATTGGGTTTGTCTGATTTGGAAAATCAGTTCCAAATTTAACGCTGTCGTATTGGTTGTCACTATAGTTATAGATAAAATCGTTTAATTTTTTATAGAAAACGCCTCCTGAGAACAAACCTACAGATTTGAAATAATTCTCCGCCATGAAATCATAATTGTACGAGTACGTTGCGTCAAGATCAGGATTTCCGGCTGTAATTTCTTTGTCTGCGGCAATGTTATTAACATAAGGAGCCAATGCATAGTAATTAGGTCTCGCCAAAGCAGTCGTGGCAGCCGCTCTTAAAACTAAATCTTTTGTAGCATTGTATTGAAAAGAGATGCTCGGCATTAAGTTCGTATAAGAATTCGTCGTGTTAATCTTGCTTTCTAATTCTTCTTCATCCAAAACTCTGTTTCCGGTGTAATCAATATGGGTATTTTCTAAACGGAAACCTAAAACCATCGAAAGTTTATCGGTAAAATCCTGGTCCCATCTTATGTAAGCGGCATAAATGCTTTCTTTAGCGTTATAATTTACGGCTAAAAATTCTGCAGGATCTGCTTCTTTATCAAATAAGGCCGCATTGTTTAAATCTAAACTTCCTAAAAAGTTAGCCGATGCAAAGTTACCTGCAACGTACTTACTTCCCGGATTAAAATTTTTACCGTCGAAATAACTGTTTGGAACTTCAGATAGTAATTCGATTCCGTCATTGACTGGCTCATAAGAATAGAACATATTATCTCTTTCTTTCTCCTTTAAACGAAGTCTAAGACCAGTTCTTAATCGTCCTTTCTGAGATGGAATAATAGTAAAAGGAAAACGGATATTGACTTTTGCACCAAATTCACTTTCACTCGTCTCATCTGTATTTTCTGTAACCGAATTAAATTCAAACTCATCTGTTGCTTCTCCGGTTGTTGTCATTAAAGGAAATCGAATATCAGATAAATCCTGAGTCATGGCCAAACCTTTTTGACGGTATTCGATATAACGCTCCTGCGGACGATATTCTCTCGCTTTGGCATAATTGGCAGACCAGTCTAAATCTAGTTTAGAATTGATTAAATGTTCTCCGCGAATCGAATAATTCTGAACACGCTGATCTTCTAATCTTCTGTTTTTATTTCTATTATTGTCAACACCGCCTTTTGTCTGGCGTTTTACGCGGCCTTCAAAACCTGTAATCTGTTCTCCGTTGTAAATGGGTTCGATATCATCATAAGTCGTTCTGAAACGGTTTTCGCGATCATCTCGCCAATTGTAAATGGCATTGGCAAAAATGGTGTTGTTTTCGTCAAATTTATAATCTAATGCTACAGATCCGCTTCGACGAATACGTTGTACATCATATTTTCTAATCTCTGAAGCTTGTAAATATTCATTTCCGAAATCATCCTTTACCCATTCGTTTTCGATATTATCAGATCCGTAATCTACATTATTATAAGATCCGCTAAAAACAGCTCCCAATTTACTGTCAAAAAAACGATTTCCGTAAACGAATCCCGCAGTATAACTTGCATGGTCGCGTATGGGCAAATAACCGCCGGCAAGTGTTGCAGATATTCTTTCGCCATTTGGTGTTGCTCTTGTAACCAGGTTTACAGAACCTCCAATTGCATCGGCATCCATGTCTGAAGTCAATGTTTTGTTTACTTCGATGGTCGAGATCATATCAGACGGAATCAAATCCATTTGTACATTTCTGTTATCTCCTTCTGCAGATGGAATACGGTCTCCATTTAAAGTTACAGAGTTCAATGACGGAGCAAGACCTCTAATAATAATGTTACGAGCCTCACCCTGGTCATTTTGCATGGTAATACCAGGAACACGTTTTAAAGCGTCTCCAACATTGGCATCGGGAAAACGACCCATTTGATCGGATGAAATTACGTTACCAATATTTTTATTGTTTTTTTGTTGATTCAGCGCTTTGGCCTGACCTTTTAAAATGTCTCCAACCACAACCTCATTTAATTCTGTTCCAGAAGTTTTTAGAGTAAAGTCCAGCACATTGTTTTTGCCTTGTTCAACTGTAATTTGATGCGCTATGGCAGTATATCCAATATATTTTACTTCGACAGTATAAGTTCCAACATTAATATTTAATAATTCAAAGCGACCATGGTAATCTGAAACCGTGTATTTGTTTTCGCCCACGATCTGGATCATTGCTCCCGGCAATGGAAGTTTGTCGTCTGCATCGAGCACTTTTCCTGAAATTATGGCTTTTTGCGCATAACCGGAAAGGGCCAAAAATAGAAACGTTAGTACTAAATAAATTTTTTTCATGGTGTGTTTAGTTTGATTTGGTGCGAAACTATAATCTGCGTATTACTAAAACCGTTTAAAAAAATTAACATAGTGTTATGATTGGTAAAAAAAGCTTGAGACTTATTAATATTTAACTAACATTAAATCTTCAAATAATTGATTTACAATTAAAAAGAAATAATAATTGACTGTAATTGAAATTTTGGCGTTAAATTTGCCCTATCAATCACAATCAAAAATCATCAATCATGTTAAAACAATTTTTTATTCTTTGCTCCGGCGCCGACCGCGACATTCTGGAAGGATGTTCTGAAGGCGAACAAACCAAATATGTAGGTATTGGCGCTACCGTATTTTTTACTGCAGTGATGGCTTTCCTTGCCAGTGCTTATGCGCTTTATACTGTATTTGATTCTATTTATCCTGCCTTAATTTTCGGATTTGTATGGAGTTTGCTTATTTTTAATCTAGACCGTTTTATTGTTTCTACAATTAAAAAAAGAGATCGTTTTATAGATGAATTCCTGCAGGCGACCCCTCGAATTATGTTGGCGATTATTATTGCCATTGTGATTTCTAAACCTTTGGAAATTAAAATTTTCGAAAAAGAGATCAATACGGTTTTATTGAAGGAAAAGAACGAAATGGAGCTGGCCAATAAAAAGCAAATTGGTACTTATTTCAAATCTGATTTAGACAAGAATAAAGCCGAAATTGCAGCACTAAAAGCAGATATTGTAAATAAAGAGAAAGAAGTAAACGCTTTGTATTCGACTTATATTACAGAAGCCGAAGGAACTACTGGAACCAAAAAACTCGGAAAAGGTCCGGTTTATAAGGAAAAGCGCGAAAAACACGATGCATCCTTAAAAGAATTTGAAACTTTAAAAACAGCAAACGAAGCCAAAATTGCCGAAAAAGAAAAAGCAGGGAAACAACTTCAGGTCGATTTAGATAAAAAAGTTTCGCAAACGCAGCCTATCATAGAAGGTTTTGATGGTTTAATGGCGCGCATCAACGCATTGAACAAATTACCCTGGCTTCCGTCATTTTTTATCATGTTATTGTTTCTGGCAATCGAAACTTCTCCTATTATTGCTAAATTACTAGCTCCAAAAGGTGAATTTGATTTTAAGCAGGAAGAATCAGAAACGGCGATGAAAGCCACTTTACAACAAAATAAATACCAACGTGAGCTATTGGTAAAAACAAGTGCCGAAATGCACGATAAAGTATATGCGGATATTGCCGAAGATAAAAGTTTGTACGATCTGCAGCGCAAAAATGCAAAAGAGTTATTAGAACTGCAATCAAATAGTTTTGTAGAGAAACAGAAAGCTACGCTTTAGTCTTAAAGTTTGAAAGTCATAAAGTCTGAAAGTCCAAAGTCATAAAGTCGAAAGTCATAAAGTCCAAAGTCCAAAGTCATAAAGTCGAAAGTCATAAAGTCCAAAGCCCAAAGTCCAAAGTCTGAAAGTCTAAATTCATTCACTTGATATAAAAAGTAAAGCCAGAATAGAAATTTCTATTCTGGCTTTATTGTATGATTTTTTTACTTTGGACTTTGGGCTTTGGACTTTCAGACTTTCAACTTTTAGACTTTCGACTTTCAGACTTTCAGACTTTCGACTTAAATTACATATAACTCAATATCTCTTTCTTGTAAGTATCATATTCACCCTGCATGATTAAACCATTATCAAGGAGTTTTTTGTAATTCTGTAATTTATCAAAAAGTTCTTCTTTAGATAATTCACTTAATTTACGATCTCCTCCTGTTGCAGTAGGTGCAGGCTGAATTGGCTCATAAGTTTCAGTATTATAAACCGGAGCAGCAGGTAAAATTTCCGCAAAATTCGTTACTTCTTCCGTTTCTACTTCTTCAATTTCTTCGTCCTCTTCTTCTTCTTGTTCGTATTCCGGTTCGATAATTTCCTGAATTGGCGTAGCTATAGAAACCGGGTTCTTCAATAAATCCAATTGCTCTTTAGCATAGGTATAAATTTTTCTGGCCTGAATCTTCGGAATATAATCAATTGAAACCGCCAAATCTGTTTTGGTACCAAATGAAAACTCAGAACCTAAAATGTTTTCTTTTACAAAAGTGCTCGCAATATCATCCCAGGTATAATCTGTAAAATCCATAGAAAGACCCAGATTTTTTGGTTTACAAATAATGATACGCTTGTTTGTTAACACAATACTATCAGGAAAAACGGTAATAGCAGGCTTTTTTTGTACCGCTATATATCCAACTTCTTCACCTTTCATTAATAAATCGGTAAGTTTAGAAGTGATTTTTTCAATCGCTTTTGGATCTTGTTCTTCGTTCAGAAATTTTTTAAATTGTTCTTTCATTTTTTTATAAGTTGCTAAGTTACTAAGTAACTAAGTTGCTAAGTTTTTTGACTGACATTGCAAATGTAATGCCTAATTTTCTAATTCGATAATTTCATTCTGAATTTTCTTTGTCAAACTTTTGAAAACCAATTCATACGAATGATCAATCAGTTCTTTGACCAATTTGTCCGAAAGCGTTCCGTTTAAGGCAAGCGTATTCCAGTGTACTTTACTCATATGAAAGCCCGGTTTTATCTCATCATATTCACCTCTCAACTCTTGTGCGCGATCCGGATCACATTTTAAATTGACAGCCGCTTCATTTTTTTCCCAGTTAGACAATGAAGTCAAAGCAAATATTTTGCCCCCAACTTTAAAAACCAAAGTGTCTTCATCAAAAGGAAAATGTTCACTAACTCCTTTTTTCGAAAGACAATATTCGTAAAATGTTTCTAAATTCATATCTATATTTATTTACCAATTTCACCTAAATGGGTGTATTTAAAGCCTTTTTCATATTTTAAACCATAACCAAAAATACGATCCATTGCAGAATGTGAAAATAAAATAATTCCGGCTAACTGAATACTTTCGATACCTAAATAAATGCCTAAGGCATAAATTAAAAGTGCAATTCCTTTATGGTGAAATAAGTTGTAAAAAAAAGCTCCGGCACGATTGCCAAAAAGATATCCGGTCATCGATAGATCCGGCGCTAGAATTAATGCCAAAAACCACCACCAGTCAAAATTTAAACGGTTGAATAAAAAGATTCCTAGAATAAATAAAGCCGTTTCTTCGAGTTTAATAATTGTGTTCATGATAGTATTTTCTCCATCATTTTTTCAGGATGGTTTAGTTTGGTAAATCCAAATTTCTCATATAAAAAATGAGCGTCGGTTGTTGCTAGTCGCCAAATTTTAATATTTTGAAGTTGAGGTTCCTTCATCATAGCTTCGATTAAAACAGAAGAATAGCCTTTTCCTCGATGTTCCTCCGCTATAAAAACATCCATCAAATAAGCAAAAACCACATAATCTGTAATGACACGTGCAAAGCCAATTTGTTTCTCGTTTAAATAAATTCCAAAACATACCGATGCGTCAATTGTAATTTGTACTTCCTCCATAGTACGTCCCGCAGCCCAATAAATGTCTTTGAGAAAGTTTTGTATAAACGGAACGTCAAGTTTGGTTTTATCTGTAGATACTGTAATCATAGTCTTCAGTCTTATTTTTAAGTATTTAGTAATCTAAATATGAACTCTAAAATTCACGCTCTAAATCTTATATAAAATTGGTTTACTGGGACTTGCATCATTTTCAAACGAAGCAATTTGAAGATTTAGAATATATTCTCCATCTTCGATTTCGTCTTCCACATAAATCATTTCCGTAATTGTGGCGTTCAGTCGCGCGTCAGAATTTAGATGAACCGTATCTTTTACATTCCAAAATGCTTTGTGTGCCAGCAATTTTCCTTCATCATGTTCTTTATCTACACTGGGCAAATCGATTAACAGATGCTGAATTGCGCTTTCGCGGATGAAAATTGCGGCATCTTCAGACAGATAAGGCGGATTGGTATTCGAATATTTTCTTGATTTTTTATCTTTTTGATTTGGAAGTGTACGGATGATAATTGCTTGCGGTTTTCTCCCATTAAGCATAGTCGAAATTTGTTCTCTCGTAATCACAAAATCAACACCTGTTTTTTCAGGTTCAACAGTAATTAATTGAGCGAAAAAGAAAAATTGTTTTAAAGATTGATTGATGCTGTAGAAATCATTGGTAATATGTCCCAAACATTCGGTGTGCGTGCCGTGCCCATGTGGATTGAAGAAAATGTTATTGAAATTAGTAGAGGATTTTCCCTCAGAAACTTTCCCAATCCAATCGCCAAAAACAACAGGTTCAATAACCGGTTTTTCAATATACCACGCAATGGGGTTTTCGTCGGAATTGGTTAATGGAATTGAAATATCAATAGGTTTTGATAAGTCGATCTGGACGTTGTTGTCTATAAGTGCTAGCATATGAACGCGGATTTTACAGATATTCTAACGCGGATTTTTACGGATTTTTACAATCAGCGTTGCTTGCATCCGTTTTATCAGCGTTCAATTTTTATTCTTCCAAATCTATATAAAATAAATCACTTGCAATTCCATCTGTCAAAAATTTTCCTTTTGGAGTTGGTTTTAGGATGTCATTTTCGATAAAAAGTAAATCATCGCTTAAAAATCGCTGACTTTGCTTTTTCAAATAGTTCAAATATTCCAAACCAAATTCTTTTTCTATTCTTTTTAGTGAAACACCCCAAATCGTTCGCAACCCCGTCATGATGTATTCATTGTAGCGATCTGAAACAGTAAGTGTTTCCGTTTCGATTGGAAGTTCATCCTTCTGAATAGATTTTAAATAAAGTGCATTATTTGCGATGTTCCAGCCTCTTTTTTCGCCATCGTAGCTATGTGCCGAGGGCCCAATTCCGATATATTTTTTTCCTAACCAGTAAGCCGAATTGTTTTTGGAGAAGTAATTCTCTTTTCCAAAATTGGACAATTCGTAGTGAATAAAACCATTTTTTTGAAGAGTTTCTACCAAAATCATAAAATGATTCGAAGCTGCTTCGTCCTGAGGTTCAGCAATTTTTCCGGTCTGAATTAATTTGCTCAAAGCCGTTTTTGGTTCAACGGTCAAAGCATAACTCGAAATGTGTGGAATGCCAAAACTCAAAGCAGTTTCGATATTTTGTTTCCACATCTCATCGGTCATTCCCGGAATGCCGTAAATCAGATCGAGCGAAATATTATCAAAATATTTAGTCGCTTCCTGCAGGCATTTTATGGCTTCTGCCGAATTGTGTGCGCGGTTCATCATCTTTAAATCTTCTTCGTAAAAAGACTGAATTCCAATACTTAAACGATTTATAGGACTTTTAGATAATTCGAAAATTCTTTCTGCAGACAAATCATCAGGATTTGCTTCGAGCGTGATTTCAGGATTTTCAGCGACATTATAATTTTTATAGACTTCATCGATTAAAAAGTTTATTTCGTCATTACTCAAAACCGAAGGCGTTCCGCCACCAAAATAAATCGTTTCAATCTTATTCTCATTTTGAGCAGAGTGAGGAAGTTTAAACTCATCTTTACGCATCGCAATTTCTTTGGCCAAAGCCAAAACCATTTCGTCTTTCTTTTTCATCGAAGTCGAAAAATGAAAGTCACAATAGTGGCAAGCCTGCTTACAAAAAGGAATATGAATGTAGATACCGCTCATTTTTTTTAGTATTCAGTGTTCAGATTTTAGTGTTCAGATTTTAGTGTTCAGGTCTTTAGTGTTCAGAGTTCGTATTGTTTTTAAATTGCTAGTTACTAAAAAACTGTTTACTGATTACTCTTTTCTGACTCCAAACTTCTCTGGATTTAATAACATATAATTTATTAGTTTTCCAATTTCAATAGTTTCTGCTAGAAATTCAATATAGGATTCGTTTGAAATGTACTTACAGCCAAGAGCAAATTCCAACCAAACTTGGGTTTCAGAATTTTCGCCATCAGAATCAGTTAATTTACTATAAAAATGCTTTGGATAAATACGTTTTCTGTACGCTTCTGCAATATTGGCAGGAACGCTTCTAGAAGAACGTCTGATTTGATCAGTTAATGAATAAATTTCCTCTCTTGGAAAATTTTTTGAAATATTAAATATCTTCATTGCTAACGCAAACGACTTTTTATAAGCTAGTAAATCTTGAAATCTCATTACTTTTTTCGTTTCATAACGAAAATTATGTAAGAAAATTATCTTAATAATTCATATCGATCTTATAGCTAAAAACTGACAACTTGACTACTGCCACTATTTTCTAATTTTATCTTCATTCTGTTTTACAAAAGCATCCCAACCTGTATAACTTTTTCCGGCAACAATTTTTCCGGAATTAAAGAAATGACAAACGGCAGCAGCCAGACCATCGGTTGAATCCAGGTTTTTTGGCAATTCCTTCAGACCTAAAAGTTGTTGCAGCATTTTTGCAACTTGCTCTTTACTGGCATTTCCGTTCCCGGTAATCGCCATTTTTATCTTTTTTGGTTCGTATTCGGTAATCGGAATATCTCTCGAAAGTCCAGCCGCCATGGCAACGCCCTGCGCACGACCTAACTTTAGCATCGATTGCACGTTTTTACCAAAAAAGGGCGCTTCAATCGCGATTTCATCCGGATGATGTGTTTCTATTAATTCGATGGTGCGTTCAAAAATGATTTTTAGTTTTTGGTAGTGGTTGTCGTATTTCGATAATTGCAATTCGTTCAATTGCAAAAACTCCATTTTTTTATTGATGACTTTAATCAATCCAAAACCCATAATTGTGGTTCCGGGGTCGATTCCTAATATGATGCGTTCTTTTGTCATTATTTGTTTGGTTAAACAGAGTTTCACAAAGTTAGCACAGACCTTCACTAAGCTTTTTTATTAATCTCTTTGCGTGCCTTTTGCGATTTCTTTGTGAATCTTTGTGAAATAGCTTTTTCGCAATAGTTTTGCTTACTTTTGCGGCATGATTTCAATTCCCCACAAAGCTAAGCAATTCCTTGTTCTTCTAATCAAACTTTTGATTGTTGGCGGCGCATTTTATTTTATTTACAACCAGCTGGCTCACAACGAAAAACTAGACTGGCAGAAATTCATAACCGTGTTCCGTAAAAACCAATCGTTTTTAGGAATTATGTTTATACTGCTTTTGAGTATTTTGAATCGGTATTTTGAAATATTAAAATGGCAAAATCTAGCCAAAGTCATTCAGGACATATCAGTTTTTGAAGCTACAAAACAAGTTCTGGCCGCTTTAACCGCCGGAATTTTCACACCAAACGGAGTAGGAGAGTATGCCGGCAAAGCATTGTATTATCCAAAATCTGAAGCAAGAAGAGTTGTTTTTCTCAACTTAATCTGCAATGGAATCCAGATGGTTCTAACCGTGATTTTTGGAATTTTTGGTTTGATGTATTTCAATTCAAAGTACAATGTGATAACCTCAAAAACAGTTGTCATTTTATTTGGAGGATTTCTGTTGCTTGTTACTGTTTTGTTTTCACTGAAAAAAATCAAAATCAAAGGATATTCCATTGAAAAACTGATTCATAAAATTAATGAACTTCCCAAAAAAATTCACCAGCGAAACGTAATGTTGGGAGTTTTACGCTATTTGGTTTTCTCTCATCAATATTACTTCTTGTTTTTAGCTTTTGATGTCGAATTGCCTTATTTTATTCTAATGGCCACAATTGCGGCTGTTTATTTTCTGGCTTCCTCATTGCCTACATTTCAGTTTTTAGATTTTGCTGTAAAAGGCAGTGTTGCCATGTACTTCTTCAAATTTTTAGGTGTAAACGAGTGGATTGTTGTTTTTATCAGCACTTTGATGTGGTTTTTAAATGTGGTTTTACCCGTAGTTTTAGGCAGTTATTTTGTGCTTAATTTTAAAACGAAAACACGAGAATGATGCTTGGTTTATGCGTCATATGGATAGTTTATATAAGTAATATTGGTTTGCTTATTTATGGTTTTTTTCAGGTAAAGAAGTATCAAAAAACAAATTTAATACCACAAACAGGTTTTACCATTATAGTTCCGTTTCGAAATGAGGCAGAAAACCTGCCGTATCTTTTACAAAGCCTTTCAAATTTAAATTATCCAGTCGATTTATTTGAAGTAATTTTAGTTGACGACTCTTCAAATGAAAAGTTTCAGATTTCAGATTTTAGTTTTAATGTCTCGATAATTGAGAATGTTCGTGTTTCAAACTCTCCAAAAAAAGACGCTATTACAACGGCAATGCAACAGGTAAAAACCAGTTGGGTAATTACCACAGATGCCGATTGTGTGGTGCCACAAAATTGGCTTTTAACTTTTGATCATTACATTCAGGAGCATAAAGTTTCGATGTTGGCGGGAGCGGTTTCCTATCATTGCCAAAATTCATTTTTAGATCATTTTCAGCAATTAGACATTACCAGTTTGCAAGGTGCAACCATTGGCAGTTTTGGTTTAAATAAAGCCTTTATGTGCAATGGCGCCAATTTTGCGTACACCAAATCAATTTTCAAAAAGCTAAATGGTTTTGAAGGAAATGATAAGATTGCCAGTGGAGATGATGTTTTTTTATTGCAAAAAGCAGCAGATCAATTTCCTGATGAAGTTCATTATTTAAAAGCAGACGAAGCAGTTGTCATTACAAAGCCAACACAAAATTGGAAAGCCTTATTTTATCAACGCGTTCGTTGGGCAGCAAAAACAAGTTCATATCAAAGTGTTTTCGGAAAAGCTTTGGGCTTAATAGTTTTCTTTGGAAATCTGGCTTTTGTGGCTGGATTATTCTTTTTGTTTTTCAACCTTTGGGCGTACCCTTTTTTTGTTTTGTTCGCTTTTGGTAAGTTTATGGTTGATTTTGTATTGCTTTACATCACGAACCAGTTTCTAACCAAAACCAAAATTAAAAGTTTGCTCATAAGCAGTTTGCTTTATCCTTTTTTTAGCTCAGCAGTGGCGCTATACAGTTTGTTTGGTTCGTATGAATGGAAAGACCGAATTTTCCAAAAATAAGAAAATTCAAATCCAGCTCAGCTATCCTGAACTGAGATCATTTTTTACGTGGTAAAACAGCAGGATTATTATTTTCTCTTGCCTTTAAAATGACAGGCAAAACAAATTGGGTTTTAACCGGAAGTCCGCGTTTCAGGGCAGGATTTATTTTAGGAAAATCTACCAGTCGGGCATGCAAAATGCTATCGATTTTTATGGTATCGTAAGCCACGGAATCTTTAGGAAATTGCGGTTCAAATTTCATCGAAGCATTAGGAAAAACAGTTACTTTTACTTCGATGGTATCCAATTCCGGATATAGAATTGAAAGCGTATCAATATCCAGCTTTTGCTGAATAAGCTGCGACATTACATCAAAAAAACATTGTTGACGAATTTTTTTCTCCGCGATTTTTTCGCAGTCGGCAACCGACGGATATTCATCTACTTCTTTCCAGTTTATCGACTTCAACTCTTTTTGAAGTAACTCTTTTTCAGAAGGAACCTGCTTCTCAAAATATTGACAAGAACTAAAGGATATAAGAATTAAAAAAAGGAGAAACTGCTTCAAGGGAATGGTGTTGAATTGAACGAACTATTATTTTTATAAAAATACGATTATTTTTTTTGAGAAGCTTTGTATTGCAGATAATCTTCATAGCTTTCTGATAACCATTTTTCTTTATTTTCTTGCGCTACTTTCTTTTGGTCGGGGTATAGCAACGCCAGTCGATCAGAAAAAGTCGCAATTTGAACCGTATAGGTATAAAACTCCGTTTTATTTAAAAGAGTATCAGGATTATTCTTTCTGCTAAAAAATTCGAAGAAAAGGGTATCAAATTCCTTCATAGAGAAATTTAAAACTTTTTTCTTATTACTTTTATAAATGCTGTCCTGCAATAATTGATCGTCAATCGAAAGCTTTTTAGTTTGGGCATGCAAATTGCTATCGATCAGGACGATTATAGAAAAGAATAAAATAAATTGCAAAAACCTGCGCATTGACTTTAAATTTTTGATGAGTTTGTAGGTGCAAAATTACAAAAATATATGGATTCAATATTGTTAATTCTTGGTTTTATCTGCATGATTGTTGGGGTTTTTGGTAGTTTTCTGCCAGTTTTACCGGGCTTGTCGATTTGTTGGGTAGGTTTATTGTTATTGTACCTCACTAATGCGGTCGAAAATAATTATTGGGTTTTAGGCATTACCCTGCTCATCACCATTATTATTACCATTCTTGATTATGTGATTCCGGCCAAAGGCACTAAAAAATTTGGAGGAAGTTCCTATGGCGTATGGGGTACTAATATTGGGCTTATAGTGGGTATTTTGGCCCCTGTTCCATTTGGAGTTATTATTGGGCCATTTGTAGGAGCCTTCATCGGAGAGATTATGTACGATTCTAAAAATCACAAAAGAGCACTTAAAGCAGCGACGGGTTCACTCCTCGGATTTCTTGCCTCCAGTTTCATTAATTTTCTATTTTGCATCATCTTTTTGGGCATATTTGTAAGTGTCGCATGGGAATTTCGAAATATTTTATTTTAATTGTGTAACACACACTTAAGCTTTTTCCTATTTTTTGAAATTTTTTAAAAAGTATATTTTGTCTGGTGCGATATCTAAGGGCTTATATTTACTGGTAGTTTAGGATTTTTATACGCAACAGGTTGTTAATTGAATTTCAACAATTTAACTTTATTTTTGGAAATGTTAAAATATTTTATATTTTTATCCTGATAAACGATAAAAAGCCTCACTTTATCGGTTATTTTGAATAGATTTAAATAATTTTAAAACAATTTAAGTATGACCCCAAACCTACAAATTGAACTTAGACGTTTTATATCTTCTAATGTTGTTTCAAAATTGAACAAGTTTTATTTTGAAAATGATGCACTTTTAATCAAGGGAATAGATGTTTCCATAGGAACGATTTTAATGGGATTGTACAACAGGTCCGAAGAAGCCGGATTTTACAAAGAAATCATCTCGCTCATTCAGGAAGAATCTACATTTTATCAGGAACTCGATTTTACATCAGGTCGCATTTTATCAGTAGACGACTGTTACCGAGTAGAAGGCAATGATTTACTAAAAGAAATTTTTACCAACAAAAAAGGGAGAGTTTCTGAAATGATCTCAAACGAAGTCGGAATCAAAAGTGAAACCGCGAGAGAAATACTTAACTTTTCAGCTCTGCTGGTTGTCTCTTACCTCAAAAATAATCTTCAGTTACTAGAAAGCCTAAAACTCCTTTTAGAAGATCAAAAAAGAGATATCCTCAACAGCATTCCGCCCGGAATCAAAATTATGTTAGGATTTACGTGTTACGAAACCGTCGAAGAAAAAAACCAATCCATCGGAAGATCAATTTTTACCCTTTTCGGACATAACTTTTTCAGTTTCTAAATAAAAAAATCCCATTTTACAAAAGTAAAACAGGATTCTATTTCAAATTAGATTTGAAAAACTATTTAAACGTTTTTCAAATTGATAATTTCTTGCTCTGTCAAAAAACGCCAGTTACCTCTAGGTAAATTCTTTTTGGTTAAACCGGCAAACGACACACGATCAATACGTAAAACATCATATTCAAAGTGTTCAAAAATAGCGCGAACCACTTTTACATTCGATGAACGTAATTTAAGGCCTACTTCACTTTTGGCTTCTTTTTCAATGTAACTAATTTCTTCAACAAAAACGCGGTGTCCGTCAAGAACCAAACCTTTGCTAATTTTTTCTAAATCCTCAAATTTCAAGTTTTTATCTAAAGAAACCTGATAAATTTTAGACGATTTCTGACTCGGTAAAGTAAATTTACGAATCATATCTGTATCATTGGTAAACAACAATAAACCAGTCGTATTCTTATCCATTCTCCCTATCGGAGCAATTTTTGCTGTTGTCGAACCACGAACAAGTTCTAAAACGTTACGGTATTCCTGACCTTCGTCAAGAGCCGTTGTAAAGTTTTTAGGTTTGTTCAACAAGATGTATTCTTTCTTTTCAGGAGTCAAAGTAACACCGTCAAAGTTTACAACATCATTTAATTTTACTAAATAACCCATTTCAGTTACCGGAACACCGTTTACTTTAACGTTTCCAGACTGAATGTATATATCAGCATCACGACGCGAACAAACACCAGAATTAGAGATGTATTTGTTCAAACGAATTTCGTCTGCAGCTTTTTGTCTTTTTGGAGCCTGATTCTGTTTTTTGATTTTTTCTGCCTTTTCTTCTTCGGCAGCCTTAACAGCAGGTTTCACTTTTTTTGGCCCTTGAGCGCGCTTCGCCATAGGAGGTTTTGGCTTGCTAGAGTTTGATCTTGAGCTATTTGGTCTAGATCCGCCTCTTTTATTATTGCCTTCCTTATTGTTCATAAATTCTGTAATTTGTGCAAAGATAGTTTATTCTTGCTAAATAATCCTAAGTTCATTGTTCTTAGATTAATAGCTATAATTTTAAGAGCATTCAGAAGCACCACAATAGGCTTTTTTTAAGCAAAGTTCCCGCTTTTCACTTCAATCTTTTATTTTTTTGCAATAAAAAATAAAAGGATTTCCGCTTCAATCGGGGCTAGTTTCAAACATTAGGCTTCTTTTAAATATTTATTCCGCAAGTTTCAGTAAGAATTTCACAGCGATTTGACAGGAAATTTGATCAGGGAAACTTTGTGTAACTCAGTGTATAATATTAAAACCTGGAAATCAGATTCTTCCCATGCCACAAGACACTCGGGTTGATCAAAACGATACAAAAAACGCCTGCAACAATTAGAAATTTCAAGACATTGTGGAGCAACAAAAATTGTTCTTTTGAGTTGGATTTCCATAAATAGAGCAGGAAAAAAAGCAGCACAATAAAACAGGTGTAAAAGTAAATGTCCATGTAACCCACATCATAAATTTTCACCAAAAAATAAACCGGAATTATCGTGAGAAAAGTCAAAATGGTAATACTTTGCTTCGACACTTTTTCGCTATATCGAATCGGAATGGTATGATAACCGTTTGCCAAATCTCCTTTTAAATTCTCCAGATCTTTGATCATTTCGCGAATTAAAAGTAATAAAAACAAAAACATAGCATGTGCTAAAATTACGGCAAAGTGAGTTCTGTGATTTTCAATTTCTTCAAACGAAATCGAATTATAGAAATACAATAAAATAGCAAAAAATGGAATTACAGCCATAAAAGCCGCTGTAAGATTGCCCACAATCGGATACTTTTTTATTTTATGAGAATAAAACCAGATCAGGAAAATATAAGCCGAGAAAAATAAAAAAGCTCGCCACGAAACAATAGAAGCCATTAAAACAGCGAGAAAATTCAGACTAAAATAAACAGTTAGTTTGGTTTTCTGGCTCACCAATCGATCGAGCATGGATTTGTTTGGGCGGTTGATTAAATCTTTCTGACTGTCATAGAAATTATTAATGATATATCCGGATGCAATTGTAACTGCAGATGCAAAGACAATCAAAAACAAATAAAAATCGAGTAGGATATCTAAAGCTCTTTTTTCAGGAGCCAATATAAAAATGGCAGATAAGTATTGTGCCAAAACAATAATCGGAATGTTGTAACCGCGTACCACAGAAAACAAACTAACAATTTTCATTACTAAAAGTTTGTGCTGTCTGCTTAACATAAATAGATTTTGTGATAGATTAAATAGGGGAAGTTAAAGGATATTTTCTAATTCTAAAAGATTAGAGTTTGTTTTTTAACAATTCTTTAGTGCCGTAACCTAATTTGCGAATACAGGCTAAAGCTTGTTTTTGAGTAATGTCAATTTCTTTGATGTCTTTTGTTTCGACAAAACAAACTGAACCGCTCCACGGATTTGGTGCATCGGGAATAAAAACAGTAAAGTTGTTTTCGTTGATTTGTTCTATCAAAAAAGCAAATTGCCAGCCTGCATCTGTGGGAACTAAAACGACTTTTAAATCTTCCTTAGATTCTATTCCCATTATGTTTTCATTCATTTTTTTCATAAAAGAATATCCGGGAACAAAGCTTAAAATGCCGTCTTCTAGTTTTTGGACCAATTGTGTTGCCAAAACAGTTTTGGACAATAAACCTGCCAGAAAGCAAATAAAAAGGATAATTATGATGCCGGCAAGCTCCTGAAGCGCAATTCCTAAAACATGTACTCTTGGTAAATGATTGACAATCGGAAGCGTAACTTTTTGAATAATGCCATAGCCTTTTTCCAGAATAACCAGTAGTACGACTAAAGGCACCAAAAATAAAATTCCACCTAGAAAAGTTGCTTTGATTATTTTTAAAATACTTTTCATACTCAACAACTTTTTAGGGTAAATTTTTAAGAAAGCATATTCAATAAACGATCGGTTTTAGTTTTAAAACTGATAAACAACTTCTAGCTTGTAGTCTTTTAAAGAAACTTTAGCACGTTCCAGATCTTCAGTAAAGCCCAAAATATAGCCGCCTCCGCCAGATCCGCAAAGTTTTAAGTAATAGTCGTTCGTATCAATTCCGTTTTGCCAGATTCCATGAAATTGCTCCGGAATCATTGGTTTAAAATTGTTTAAAACTACTTTAGAAAGCTTTTTGGTATTGGTAAACAACGATTTCATATCGCCGTGTAAAAAGTTTTCTACGCAAGCATCTGTATATTTTACAAATTGATTTTTAAGCATCGTACGGAACCCTTTGTCTTTTAAGTTTTCCATAAAAATATTGACCATAGGAGCGGTTTCGCCTACAATTCCGGAATCTAATAAAAACACAGCACCTTTTCCGTCAAAACTTTGAGTCGGAATTCCGGTTGCTTCAATATTATCTTTAGAATTAATTAAAATCGGAATGCTCAAATAACTGTTTAGTGGGTCTAAACCAGAACTTTTTCCGTGGAAAAAACTCTCCATTTGAGAAAATATATTTTTTAATTGTAACAGTTTTTCGCGGGTTAAATTCTCTAAAACCGTGATTTTGTGAGTTGCATATTTATCATAAATAGCCGCAACAAGTGCGCCGCTGCTTCCAACTCCGTAACCCTGAGGAATACTGGAATCGAAATACATGCCACTTTCAACATCGTTTTTTAAGGTTAGCAAATCAAAAGAAACCAATTCGGGTTGTTCTGTCTGCAAACCTTCAAGATAAGTTGTATAACGTTGTAAACTTGCGTTTGATGCAATTGCTTCTGCCGATGGATTTTCGGTTTTCTTCAAAGCACCATTATAAAAATTATAAGGGATAGAAAGTCCTTTAGAGTCGCGAATGATTCCGTATTCTCCAAAGAGTAATATTTTTGAGTAAAATAATGGTCCTTTCATGTTTGTTTTATGTCTTTCTTAATTTTAATTGGGTCTTGTCGTGTGTCGAAAATAGTATGAATTCTAACTTCATTTGAACCAAAACTATACAAGAGACTTGATTGTTTTGTTATAACACATTTTCGATATTTTTTATTTGTTGATGATTTGGGAAAAATTTCAGGATTCATGCTAATTATTGAAATTGCTTTTTGAAATTTCACAAGAAACATTTCTCTTGATTTTTTAGACCATCTTTCTTCAATAAAATTTAAAACAGCGTCTAAATTCTCTTCAGCTGTTTTCGAAATATTTATTTTAAGATTCACTACTTGTATTTTTTCATCACCTCTTCAAAGCTTTTAAATTCTCCTCTTTCAAATTCTAATTCACTCTGAGCAATATCTTCTTTCTGGGCTTCTGTTAAATCATCCCACCAATCTTTTTTTTCTTTTCTCAATAATTTTGCAACAGCCATAATGATTGAAGGATCATTAGTCTCTTTCAACATATTCATTGCTTCGAGTTTTTCTAATTGAATGTCCATAATCAAAATTTTAATTAAAGATACGCAAAATTATAATGCAATTGCACCTTCTCCAATTTTGTCGCAAATGTACTGACGATTCTGACAAAATACAACTAATTCGTCCTGAATAAATTGTAATACTTTTTCGCTAACGTTTTCGGGATAAAGCACGTGCACATTCGCTCCGGCATCAAGCGTAAAACAAACCGGAATCTTAGTTTCATTTCTAAATTTCCAAATCGCATTGATGATCTGCAACGTGTTTGGTTTCATCAAAATAAAATACGGCATAGAAGTCATCATCATAGCGTGTAAAGTCAAAGCTTCACTTTCAACGACTTTTATGAATTCGTCTAAATTTCCGCTTTCAAAAATCGATATTAATAGATCCAGATTTTCATGGGCCTGAGCAAAACGTCTTTCGGCATACGGATGGTTGTGCATTAAATCATGTCCTACGGTACTCGAAACTTGTTTTTCGCCTTTGTCAACCAATAAAATGGTATCTTGATAATTCTTAAAATTTTCATGAATAGCATACGGAAATTCAACTCCAAATAAATCTGTACTGCCTTCAATATTGGCCTGATTACCCCAAACGACAACATTTCCTTTTACGCTTCTGCAAGCACTTCCTGAACCTAAACGGGCTAAAAATGATGCTTTTTGGTAAAAGTATTCCTCTGTCATTTCAGGGTTTAAAGCTTTTTCCAAACTCATAAAATTCATTGCCAAAGCAGCCATTCCAGATGCCGAAGAAGCAATTCCGGAACTGTGCGGGAATGTGTTTTGGGTATCAATTGTAAAATGATAGTCTTTCAAAAAAGGTAAATAAACTTCTATTCGTTCTAAAAACTTCTGAATTTTTGGTTTAAAATCTTCTTTTGGTTTTCCTTCAAAATGTAAATCAAAAGAAAAAGTATTATCTGTCACACTGAGCGGAGTAGATGTGCTTTTCTTTTCAAAACCTAATTTTGTTATCGTTTTACAATTATTCAAAGTAAAACTTACTGAAGGATTTGCCGGAATCTGGTTGTCTTTTTTACCCCAATATTTTACTAATGCGATATTGCTTGGAGCGCTCCATTCAAAATTGCCTTTTTCGATTGTTGAAGTATATTTTTTAGGAATAAAATCAGTTGCTGTAAACATGAAATATAAATTTTGGCAAAGATAGTTTTTTCGCCATAACAGATAATTTTTTTTCAACATATAAGTATATCAGATGATATAAGTACGATTACTAAAATGAATTTATAGAACTTATGGTTTAAAATTTCTTTTAACTATTTTTGAATTCAAAATTTGATAGAATGAATAAGATAGTCAAGATCATTATAGCTTTAATTATTTGTTTAGCAGTAGGGTATTCTGCCAGTACAGTAACAAGACCTAGTGTAGAAAGCTGGTATCCTACTTTAGTAAAACCTGTTTTTAATCCGCCAAATTGGATTTTTATGCCAATGTGGACCTTGCTTTATATTTTAATGGCAGTTGCCGCGGGACTAGTTTGGGATAAAATAAAAGAGCAGACAGAAGAAGTAAAAAAGGCACTTCTATTCTTTATTATTCAGTTAACACTTAACGCGATTTGGTCCTATCTTTTCTTCGGATTGAAAAATCCCCTTTTGGCTTTAATCGAAATTGCACTTTTATGGCTTATGATTTATGAAACTTATTTGAAATTTATCAAAATCAATAAAATAGCAGCTTATCTATTAATTCCTTATATGGCGTGGGTTGCATTTGCAGCCGTTTTGAATGCTAGTATTTGGTGGCTGAATAAATGATTTGTTCAGGTTTTTTATGCTGTAACGAACTCTTTTAGCTATAATCGCAATTAGTTTTTAACCTCTGTGTTCAATCTCTTAAACTCTTCATTTTTAGCATACAAAAAATCCATAACTGCTAAAACATTGGGATGTTCTAAAAGTGTTTTTGATTTTGGATCTGCATCGCAGAATTTTATAAAAAGTTCTTTTTCGTTAGTTGTAATATTTAAGTTTTTAAGAAAGAAATCAGGAGGACAAGAAGCGATAATTAGCTTTTTGAAACGGTCATCATTAGCCTCAATTTTTTTCTTTGGTTTGTCAAAAATAGGGTAACTAAAATTTATACCATTTTTAATTTTGCCATCATAAACAGTAACCCTTGTAGTAACATCATCAAATTGCTTGCGAATTTTGATTTTATTTATTTCTTCTCTATCATTGGAGATTTTTTTAGTTTCAGTTTTATTAAAAACAGATCTGGAAACTACAACATTTTCTAATTCTTCAGCTTTTGGAACCATTTCAACAGTGAGATAGTTTTTTTTCAGATCTTTCAAGTTTAGCTTCAATCTTGTAAATAAGTAATCCCCGGAAAAAAACAATATACTGTCCTGATCTTTCGCTAAAATAGAAAACTCTCCTAATTCATTTGTTCTCGTACTAGTTTGGGCAGTTTTGTTTATAACTTCAACCTTACTAAGTGGTGCATTATTAGAGATGACTTTCCCTTGAAGTAATTTTTCTGTTTGTGAAGTACTAAATTGGTACGTTAGAAGAGAAATTGTAGTAAGTAATTTTACTTTCATAGTGAAATTTAGTTTTTAGTTCCAGAATTTAATTTCCTAAATTCTTCATTTTTAGCATACAAAAAATCCATTGTAGTCAATATATTATTATGTTCGAGAATGGCTTTAGATTTTGGGTCTGCGTCGCAAAATTCCAGGAAAAGTGCCTTTTCTTCTGGCTTTAATTGTAAATTTTTGGTAAAAAAATCTTCGGGAATTGTTGTTACTAATTTTTTGAAATCAATTTCAGAAGTTTTCTTTTTGGGCGCTTCCTTTTCTTTTTTAAATAAATTAAAAATTAAACCCCCAACTGCCATAAAATCCATTCCGTTTGTAATAGTTCCGTCATAAACACCTGTGTATTGGTGCAAGGATCTGGAAGGTATTACATTTGATCCTTCGCTGGCAGCGCCTACGTGAGGGAATTTTATTTGTGTAATGACAACTTCCTCCAATTCTTCGGGTTTAAAAATCATATTCACCACAAGATCATTTTGAATAAGATCTGTTTGAGTCAGTTTTATTCTTTTGAAGAAATAATCTTTCGAGAAAAATATCAGACTGTCTTTTACATTAGCTAAAATAGAAAACTCACCCAATTCATTAGTTCGTGTACTGGTTTTTGCCGTTTTGTTAATTACTTCAACATTTTTGAGTAAAATGTTTTGGGAATAAACTTTTCCGTTTAGTTGTTTTTCTGTTTGAGAAATAGAAAGCTGGTAGGTAAAAAACGAAATTGTAGTGAGTAGTTTTACGTTCATCTAGTGGTGTTTAGCTGAAAGTAAAATTATTAGATTTGTCTTAACGAAAACTTACAGAATCTGTAAATTCTTGTTAATTCTATTTTGAGCCCAGTTTCAAACTGCAACTAAAATTTATACTATCTGAATTAAATCTGATGGATGATTTATTGTCACTTTTGCTCCACTTGCCCTTAATTCTGCTTCTGTTCGATAACCCCATGTAACCCCAACAGGAAACATATTAGCGTTTACCGCTGTCTGCATATCAATATCAGAATCGCCAACGAAGAGAATTTCTGCGGGTTTTAAATTCCATTTTTCGGCTATAGCTAAAGCTTCAAAAGGATTTGGTTTTTTAAGTGCTTCTGTACTTAAACCTACGGCTGCATTAAAATAATCAGGAAATATTTCGGATGCTATTTTTTTGGTAAGTTCGTCTGCTTTGTTTGAAAAAACCGCTAGTTTGATGTTTTGTGAAGTCAAAAGATCTAATAATTCTATGATGCCTTCGTACGGTTTTGTTTTGATAGTACAAACTTCGCGATATTCGTTGATCATACAATCAAAACAAATTTCAATTTGTTCATCAGAATTGTTTGATGCCGGCAATGCTTTGCTGACCAAATTTCGCAAACCGCTTCCTATAAAATATTGATAGGTATCGTAAGTGTGAGTGGGATAATTTAAACCTGTCAATACAGTATTCATGGCATCTGAAATGTCTTCTAATGAATTGACTAACGTTCCGTCTAAATCAAAAATAATTCCTTTATATTTCATTTTTATATACTATTGCCAACAATAAAACCGCTTGTCCAGGCATTTTGAAAATTAAAACCGCCTGTAATAGCATCGATATTAACGATTTCGCCAGCAAAATAAAGATTTTCATGAATTTTGCTTTCCATTGTTTTAAAGTTGATTTCTTTTAAATCGATTCCGCCGGCAGTAACGAATTCCTCTTTAAAAGTACTTTTCCCGTTGACCTGAAATTTGGCTTTTGTAAGTTGTGAAGCTAAATTCTGCAATTGAATTTTAGATAAATCGGCCCATTTTGTTTCGGTTTCAATTCGTGATGCCAAAACCAAACTTTCCCATAAACGATTCGGAAATTCAAATGGAGATTTTTTTGACACCGCTTTTTTAGCATGTTCCTGTTTTAAATCTTTCAGGATTTTTTCAGCAACTTCTGTATCCACATCATTTAACCAATTGACAAAAATCGTAAACTGATAGTTTTTGTCGAATAAAATACGCGCTCCCCAAGCCGAAAGTTTCAGAATAGCAGGTCCGCTCATTCCCCAATGGGTGATTAATAAAGGCCCTGTCGATTCGAGTTTGGTGTCTTTTACATTAACGGTAACTTGTGCCGCAACGCCTGGCAATTCTTTTATACGAGAATCTTTGATATTGAAAGTAAATAGGGAAGGAACAGGGCTAATAATCGCATGTCCTTTCTCTTGTAGCATTTCCCAAATTTTAGGATTGCTTCCGGTTGCCATGACTAATTTTTCGGCAATAAATTTATCGTTTTGTGTGTCGATTTTCCAATGATTTTCTGCTTTGTAAATCGACTGTACGCTTTGACCCGTCAATACTTTTATGCCGAGTTTTTCGGTTGCTTTTAAGAAACAATCGATTATCGTTTGAGAAGAATTTGAGATTGGAAACATTCTACCGTCATCTTCAATTTTTAATTCAACACCATGTTTTTCAAACCATTCAATTGTGTCGCCAGAACCAAATTGATGAAAAGGCCCGCGAAGTTCTTTTTCGCCTCGAGGGTAAAATTTGACCAATTCATTCGGATCAAAACATGCGTGTGTTACGTTGCAACGCCCTCCGCCAGAAATGCGCACTTTAGAAAGTACTTCTTTTCCTCTTTCTAAAATGGCAATTTTAAGTTTTGGATTTTTCTCTGCAATATTTATTGCTGTAAAGAATCCTGCAGCGCCTCCGCCAACAATTAAGATGTCGAAATTTTGAATCATATTATTTGGTTTGCCAAGAATTACACGAATTGGCACTAATTTTTTATTTGCCACAGATTTTCCAGATTAAACGGATTAAAAAATCTGTGCTAATCTGGGAAATCTGTGGCTATTCCTTAATTATAATCTATCCGGAAAGTCACTAATAATTCCGTCAACTTTAAAACTTTTTATTTTTTGAATGTCTTCTTCAATATTGACTGTCCACGGTAAAACCAGAAAACCTTTTTCATGAACTTGATTTACATTTTCCATATTCAATAAATGATAATCGGGATGAATGGCACGTGCTTTTATTTTTTCGGCGAAAGCCAAAGCTGTATCGAGATTTTCTTCTGTTAAAACGCCAATTGCAATATTTGGGTTTAGATTTCGAACTTCTTCTAAATAATTCCAATCAAAACTTGAAATGATAAAATGCTCATAATTCCAGTTTTTATCCAAAATATAATCCTCAATTAAGGACACAACTTTATTTGAAGTTCCAACGCCTTTCAATTCAATATTGATGAGGCATTCTTTGTCTGTTAAATCAAAAACTTCTTTTAAAGTGGGAATTTCATATTGGTCGTCAATCAAAAACGATTTTAATTCGGTTAAAGATAAAGTATTTACAAAACCTTTTCCATTGGTTGTTCTGTCGATGGTTTCATCGTGAATCACGATTATATGGCCGTCAGCGCTTAAGTGAACGTCAAGTTCGATTCCGTCGGCATTTAAGTCTAATGCTTTTTGGAAAGCTTTTAAAGTGTTTTCGGGTTCGTAGCCTTTGGCACCGCGATGCGCTATTTTCAGCATTTCTTTATGAATAAGTTTAACCGCAAAGGTCGCAAAGATTTACGCAAAGTACGCAAGGATTAGATAAAAAAGTTGCCACAGATTTCACGGATTAAAATGATTTTTTTTCACGCAGATTTTAAAAAGATTTAAGCAGATTCACGCAGATTTTTTAAAATTTAAATCTGCTCAAATCTGCAAAATCTGCGTGAAAAAAAATTTCGACTTTGCTTCATTACTTTTAAGTAAGTTCCAGTAAAACAAGCCCGTATTCAGAATCAATGATTGCTTTTCCGTTTTGGACTTCTGTTTCCTGGCCTGAAAAAGCGTCTTTTAATTTAGTTCCGTTTTCAAAAACAGAATCAACCAGAAGTTCTTTTGGACCAGTTCCTAAATCGAGACCAATTACAACTTCATCTTTATAATTAATTTGAGTAAAACTTCTGGAAAAAATATACGGCTTTTCTGAAATCATATTGTGTATTCCTGCGCCCACAGATGGATGATTTCTGCGGAATTGGCCCAGCTTCTGCCAATGTAAAACGATTCTTTTCGTTTCTTCATCAGAGTCAATATCTTCCCAATTCATGACAGATCTTAGTGTCGCGTCTCCTTCTGTACCTTCAATTACAAGAGAACGACCAGTTTCATCACCATAATAGACTTGAGAAATTCCGGGAGAAAGTAAGAGTTTTGTTCCAGCTTCAAAAGTTCTGTTTCGATTGGCATCAAACGGTTCGGGATCATCATGAGAGGAAACATAATTAAGAACGCTGAAACCCTTTAATTCATTTTGAAGTTTGGCTGAATATTTCGAAAATATAACTTCATAATCGTTTTGTGCATCGAGTTTAAATTCGAAATTAATCATGCAGTTAAAACCATTCTGGAAATAATTTACTTTTCGGTCTCCAAAATCATAATCCAATCCACCGCTTATTTCATAACCGTAAACCTCAGCAATGGTATAAAACGGATTTTGATCTAAAACCTCCAGCGGATGATGTTTTTTCCAGGTTTCAAAAGCGTAAGCACATTCTTTTCTAAAATCAATCCATACATTTTCTTCGGTATGTTTTACAGTGTCAGCTCTGTAACCGTCGATTCCAAATTCTAAAATATAATCGGTTAACCATTTTATAATGTAATATTTTGGCGTTCTGGGATAATTTGTTCTTTTGAAAAATTCATTTAAGGAGTTTATTTCTTTTTCATAACGTCCTTCATTTTTCCATTTTTCAATTAAAAAAGAAGGCAATTCCACTTCCTGATTGCTTTCGGTTCTCACGTCCGGAAGATTATCGACCAAAGTACACATCGTTGTGTTTTCGAATGATTTGTAATCGCACACAATTCCGGTTCTAACCCAGTCTTCCGGCCACATCGGATCTTCTTCTGTTACAGGTCCGGTATGATTGATCACGCCGTCAAGCATTATTCTGATGCCTTTTTCATGCGCTTTTTTAACCAAATTAGCTAGATCTTCTTTAGTCCCAAAATTCGGATCAAGAGCCGTCCAGTCTCTTGCCCAATAACCGTGATAGCCATAACTAAGTCCGGTTCCTTCATCAACTCCGTCGTGAATTTGTTCTACAATTGGCGTAAGCCAAATCACATTTATCCCTAATTTGTCGAAATAGCCTTCATCGATTTTTTTGATAATTCCGATGATGTCACCGCCTTCAAATCCGCGCAGTTTTCCCGGAGTTTTGGTTCGGTTAAAATGGATATCGTTAGAAGGATTTCCGTTATAAAAACGATCGGTAAGTAAAAAGTAAACATTTGCTCCTTCCCAGACGAAATGTGTTTTCGAAGTATTTTCGGTATTCATTAATATTAATTTTGTGCGAGAATATTAAAGATAAAGAAAGGCAAATGGATTATCGCATTTATTATGAATTTAACTCGTTTTTATAATAAAAAGAATCCTCACGAATTCATGAATTTGGCGCAAATGATAATAGCCACAGATTAAAGGATTAAATTGATTTATTAAATCTGTGTTAATCTTTTAATCTGTGGCTAAAAATTTGTACGCTCAGTATCTTATTCCAATTCTAAAACTACGGCAGATTTTGGTTCCAAAGTAATTTCAGTTGCTAAATCAAATGTTTTTCCAGTCAGAACATCTTTTCCCGATTTAAAGTTTTTGATGCTTTCTTTAAAACGATTGGTTTTTACAACTTGCTCTTTTGCATTATTATTGAAAACCACCATTACGGTTTTAGCATCTGTATATCTGAAATAAACATACGTATTATTTTCAGGAATGTAATGTGTCATTTTTCCGAAATGAACCGCTTCATTTGATTTTCTCCAGTTGAATAATTTGGCTGTGAAATCGAAATATTTAGCCTGTTCAGCTGTTCTTCCTGCCGCGGTTAACGCGTTGTTTTTATCGCCTGCCCATCCGCCTGGAAAATCCTGACGAATATCGGCATCACCTTTACTTTTATCGCCGCCCATTCCAATTTCTGAACCGTAATACAATTGTGGAATTCCACGAACTGTAGCTAGTAAAGTCATGGCCAGTTTGTATTTAGTAAAATCGTATTTGAACTTATCATTCATACGATCGGTATCGTGATTTTCGGTAAAAACTAAAATGTTATTCGTATTTGGATATAAATAATCCATGGCAAAATTGTTGTAGAACTTAATCATTCCATTGTCCCAGTTTCCTTCGCTTTCATTAAATGCAGAAACCACTTGACTTTGAAGCGTAAAATCCATTACACTTGGCAAATTCGAATTGTAGTTTTCGATCGCACCAATTTTACTGTCTTTTTGCCAATAAGCTAAATTTGCCTGATTGTGCATCCAGATTTCACCCACAATATTAAAGTTCGGATATTCATTTGTAATGGCTTTTGCCCAATTTGCCATCGCTGTTGCATCAGAATAGTTGTATGTATCAACTCTAAATCCGTCAAGATTAGCAAATTCGATCCACCAGATTGCGTTTTGAGTCAGGTATTTTGCAACCAAAGGATTTCTTAAATTCAAATCGGGCATAGAAGGTACAAACCACCCATCAACACAAACTTCCTGATCTATTTTTGAAGCATGCATATCTGTAATAACTTCACGTCTGTGGTGTGTTTGTGTGTAATTTTCGAATTGATTAATCCACGATTTTGTTGGTAAATCCTTGATCATCCAGTGTGTAATTCCCCAGTGATTGGTTACGTAATCCATAACCAGTTTCATGTTCTTTTTGTGCATTTCTGCAGATAAACGAGCGTAGTCGTCGTTTGTTCCGTAACGCGGATCAATTTTGTAAACATCAGATTGTCCGTAAGTATGATACGAATGCTGTTTGTCGTTGTCTTCGCATAAAGGCGTGCTCCAAATTGTAGTTGCACCAAGAGACGAAATATAATCTAGGTTTTTAATGATTCCTTCGATATCACCGCCGTGACGTCCGCCTGGTTCCTGACGATTTCCTTTTTCAGTTAAATTGGCATCGCTGTCATTTTTCGGATTTCCGTTAGCAAAACGATCCGGCATGATTAAGTAAATCATATCCGATGCATCGTAACTTTTTCTGACTGCCGAATTTGCTCTTCTTTCTTTCAACGAATATTTTTGCGTAAAAGCCACTTTATTTTTGGCTTTGAAAGAGAAAACCAATTCAGATGCTTTTAAGTTTTGCGTATCAATTGTAATGAAAAGATAATTCGGATTTTCTGTTTTCTCTACGTTTTTAATCACAACATTGTTTGAAACCGAAGCTTCATATTGTGCAATATTTTTTCCGTAAAACATAATCTGCACTTCCGGATTTTTCATTCCGGCGTACCAAAACGGCGGTTCTACTTTTTGTATTTGCGCTTTCGCGGAAGCGGAAAATATTAGAATGAATAGAAATATTTTGTAGAATGTGTGGTTTTGAATTCTCATAATTTATAGTGTTTAGATATAATTATCTTCATTGTCAGTTCGAGCGTCCCGACTTTTCGGGAGAGAACCTTTGCGGCATTTCGACTCCGCTCAATGTGACAAAAAAGATGCTTTTATAAAAAAAGACAAGCAATCTCGGGGAAAATTGCCTGTCTTTTTAAAAATTATTTGGTTTCGATTATGCTAATCGCATAACCTCCGCCTGGAGCAGAAAGCTGCGATAATTTTGATTTGTTTGTTACAGCCATTTTCTTGATAGTATAAGCTTGCGGATTTGTTTTGTAATGAGCATCTTTTGCATCGGCATAAATGGTTGCTGTGTATTTTTTACCTTTTTCAAGGAAACTGAAATCGATGTTTGAGGTACGAGGCGTTTCTCCGTTTACGTTTCCAACGAACCAGTTATTTGTTCCTTTTGCTTTACGGGCAACCGTAATAAAATCGCCTGGCTCAGCTTCGATATATCTACTTTCAGACCAGTCTACAGCTACATCTTTAATGAACTGGAATGCATCTGGAAAACGGTTGTAGTTCTCCGGAGTATCGGCAGCCATTTGCAACGGACTGTACATGGTAACGTATAATGCCAATTGGTTTGCAATTGTGCTGTTTACATGAGATGTGTTTTCAGGATTCATTTTGCTGATATCCATTTCGAAAATTCCAGGAGTGTAATCCATTGGACCTCCGATTAATCTTGTAAATGGTAAAACGGTAACGTGATTTGGTTTAGAACCTCCAAAAGCCTGATATTCTGTTCCTCTTGCTGCTTCGTTTCCAATTAAGTTAGGATATGTTCTGGCAATTCCGGTTGGGCGAACGGCTTCGTGAGCGTTTACCATAATTTTATAATCAGCTGCTTTTTCGATAGCATATTGATAATGGTTCACAATCCATTGATCGTAATGGTTTTCACCGCGAGGTAAAATATCTCCCACATAACCACTTTTTACAGCATCATATCCGTTGTCTTTCATGAATTGGTATGCTTTGTCCATATGACGCTCGTAGTTACGAACAGAACCTGAAGTTTCATGGTGCATGATGATTTTTACACCTTTAGATTTTGCGTATTCATGCAAACCTTTTACATCAAAATCTGGGTAAGGCGTTACGAAATCAAAAACATAATCTTTTGAGTGTCCAAACCAGTCTTCCCAGCCTTCGTTCCATCCTTCAACCAAAACAGCATCGAAACCATTTGCAGCAGCAAAGTCAATGTATTTTTTTACGTTAGCATTGTTTGCACCATGCGTTCCGTTTGGTTTTGCTTTAGAGAAATCTGTAACACCCAATTGTACTGTTGGGTAATCGTTTGTGTACGACCAAGAGCTTTTTCCTGTAATCATTTCCCACCAAACACCAATATATTTTACAGGTTTAATCCAGGAAGTATTTTCAATTTTTGATGGATCGTTTAAGTTATAAGTCATTTTTGAAGCCAGGATTTCTCTTGCGTCGTCGCTTACCATAATCGTTCTCCAAGGCGAGTGACTTGGCGCCTGCATATAACCTTTATCTCCTTTTGCATCTGGCGTTAACCATGATGTGAAAATCATGTTTTTATCATCTAAATTCAAATGCATACAAGAATAATTGATCAAAGCCGCTTCGTGCAAATTGATGTAAATTCCATCATTAGTTTTCAACATCAAAGAAGTCTGAACTCCTGTTGGAGAAAAGTTCTTTTGCGAAACATTTGCTGTATAGGCTTTTTCAGAAAGACCTCTAATTTCAGATAATTTCGATTTCGTATAATCGTATTCCTGAGTGTCGTAATCTCCCGGAATCCAGAAAGCGGTGTGATCTCCAGTCATAGCAAACTGCGATCTTTCTTCTTTAATTACGAAATACGTCAGATTCTTTTGAGTTGGAAATTCATATCTAAATCCAAGTCCGTCATCAAATAAACGGAAACGAATTACGATTTGTCTGTCGGTTCCTTTTTGGTTTAGAGTAACCGCTAATTCATTATAATGATTTCTAATATTGTCAACTTCTCCCCAAACCGGTTTCCAGGTTTCATCAAAAGTGGCTGTTTTTGTATCAACAACAGTAAAGTCATTCAATAAAGATTTTTTGTCGTCTTTAAGTTCAAGACCTAATTTACTGGTTTTTACAACCTCTTTATTTTTGTATTTTAAATTGTAAGTTGGAGTTCCGTCGTTTTGAAGCGAAAATTCCATTACGAACTTTCCTTCGGGAGATTTTAATTGCTGTGCTTGCGCAATGTTGCAAAAAGCAAACAAGATTAAACTTGCGAAAAATAAGTTTTTCATGTTTTTTATTTTTAAGTAATTAATCGATTTGTGCAAATTTACTTGCAATAACAGGACTTCCGTTTACTACAATTGTTAAATCTTGATCGCCATCAACCGTAAAAGTTGTTTCGTCATGATTTACAGCTACTTTCAAAATTTGATTTCTGAAATTAATTTTAAAAGAGTAACCTTTCCATTCTTTTGGGATTTTCGGAGCGAAATGCAATTGGTCATTTTTAACGCGCATTCCCCCAAAACCTTCAACAATGCTCATCCATGTTCCGGCCATTGACGTGATGTGACAGCCTTCTTCCACCTCTTTGTTATAATCATCAAGATCAAGACGAGAAGTTCTTAAATAGAACGTATACGCCATATCCATTTTGTCTAAAACGGCAGCCTGAATCGAGTGTACGCAAGGCGAAAGCGAACTTTCATGAACGGTAAAGGATTCGTAAAATTCGAAATTGCGTTTTAATTCTTCTTTAGAAAAATGATCTTCAAAGAAATAAAAACATTGTAAAACGTCGGCTTGTTTGATGTATGGTGAACGCAATACACGATCCCACGACCATTTTTGATTAATTGGCCTTTGCGAACGATCTAAATCTTTTACCGGAACTAAATCTTTGTCTAAGAAACCGTCTTGTTGCAGGTAAATTCCTAATTCTTTTGAAGTTGGGAAATACATATTATCAGCTACTTTTTTCCAATCCTGAATTTCATTCGCCGAAAGGCTTACTTTTTCAAGGATTCGTTTGTGATCTGCAGGATATTCTAAGGCTACTTTTTTAATTTGTTCCGAAGCATAATCAATACACCATTTTGCAATATAATTGGTATAAAAATTATTGTTGATATTGTTTTCGTATTCGTTTGGACCTGTAACTCCAAGAATTACGAATTGATTTTTTTCTTTAGAAAAAGAAGCTCTTTGGTGCCAGAAACGTGCAATTCCGATTAATACTTCTAAACCTTTTTCAGGGATATAAGAGTAATCTCCCGTGTATCGGTAATAGTTGTAAATCGCAAATGCAATCGCTCCATTTCTGTGGATTTCCTCGTGCGTGATTTCCCATTCATTATGGCATTCTTCTCCATTCATGGTTACCATCGGATAAAGTGCCGCGCCGTTTTTGAAACCTAAATTATCTTTCGCATTTTCAATCGCTTTATCCAATTGATTGAAACGGTATGTCAATAAATTTCTAGCAACCTGCTGGTCTTTTGTCGCCATGTAAAACGGAATACAATATGCCTCCGTGTCCCAATAAGTCGATCCGCCGTATTTTTCTCCCGTGAAACCTTTTGGTCCAATATTCAAACGAGAATCTTTTCCTAAATAAGTTTGGTTAAGTTGAAAGATATTGAAACGAATTCCTTGTTGTGCTTTTACATCGCCATCAATTGTAATGTCTGACATTTCCCAGATTTTTGCCCAGGCATCAATTTGATTTTGAAGTAAGGCATTATATCCTAAATTAACGGCAGCTTTAATTGTTTTTTCGGCTGCAGCCAAAGTGTTTTCGTGATTTAAAGAAACTGTATATCCACCAATTTTTTGAATTGCTGAGGTTTGTCCTTTTGCAATAATGGTTCCGTAAGTAAACTGAACTTTATCTGAGGTTGAGTCGATTGTTGAAGGCGAAATATGTACATTTTCTCCGTTTGCAAAAATCGTATTGTGCATGAAAGTCGAAACTTTAAAATGCGTTTTAAAAGTCTGCGCAGTTACAAAAGCTTCGTTTGTTCCTTTTTTTACTTCAAGCGGTTCCCAGAATTTTTCTTCCCAGTTGGCATCTTCATTCGTAACTCCGGCATCAATATAAGGTTTGTAAACAATTTTGGCATCTTTGTTTAAAGGCGTGATTTCGTATTTGATAATTCCGGCTTCATCTAAATCTAAAGAAAGAAAACGACGAATGTTTACGGCAATTTCAGTTCCGTTTTTCAAAGTAGCTTCAAAAGAACGGTTGTACCATCCTTCTTTCATATTCAACTCTCTGCGGAAGTTTTTAACTTCGGTACAAGTATTTAAATCTAAGTTTTCTTCGTTGATTTGAACATCGATTCCAATCCAGTTTGGCGCGTTTAATACTTTTGCAAAATATTTTGGATAACCGTTTTTCCACCAGCCCACTTTTGTTTTGTCCGGATAATAAATTCCGGCAATATAACTTCCCTGAAAGGTTTCGCCAGAGTAAGTTTCTTCAAAATTGGCACGTTGTCCCATAGCGCCGTTTCCGATACTAAAAAGACTTTCAGACGATTTTACTCTCTCTACATCAAAGCCTTCTTCTATGATAGACCAATTGTCTGGTTTTATATAATCTTGATTCATTTGTTTTTACAGTGTTTTGTGATTGATTGATTTATGATTGATTTTATTTTGTGATTAATGATTCGATAAAGTTTTCATCTATTAGAGTGAAATCTTTAAAAATGAAATCAGCCTCATGCAAAATTGTTTCCTCACCAATTCCTACACTTACCATTTCTGCAATATTTGCTGCCTGAATTCCGGCAACTGAATCTTCAAATACAATTGAATTTTTTGGATCAATGTTTAATAATTGAGCCGCTTTTAAGAAAACTTCCGGATCTGGTTTGGCATTGGTAACGTCGTTTCCGTCAACAATAACATTGAAATAGGAAAGGATTCCTGTTTTTTCTAGAATTGGTCGGGCATTTTTACTCGCAGAACCCAACGCAATTCCCTGTTTTTTATCTTTTAATAGTTGCAGCGTTTTAAAAACTCCCGGAAGAATCTCGCTTTCGTCCATGTCAACTAAATAAGATAAGTAATCTTCATTTTTTTGAATCAGCCATTTGTCTTTGTCTTCCTGAGAAGCCTGAACATTTCCTAATTCAAGAATTATATCTAACGAACGAACGCGGCTTACACCTTTAAGTAATTCGTTGTTTTCGTGTGTGAAATTTATATTTAATGACTGAGCGATTTTTTGCCAGGCTAAAAAGTGGTATTTAGCGGTATCGACAATTACGCCATCAAGGTCGAATATGAATGCTTTTTTGTTCATTATATAGGAAATTCTTCTTTTATTATTTTTGAATAGTATCGTCTACATCTTTTACTTTGTAAACTAAAAGTGCAGCGATTAAAAAACTAACTCCACTGGTAATTAAGGCATAAATGGAATCTCCATTGTAAAGGTATTTGACAATTGGACCGCCAATTAAGGCGTTTACAATTTGCGGAATTACAACAAAGAAGTTGAAGATTCCCATGTAAACTCCCATTTTCTTAGGAGCAATTGAGCCTGCAAGAATCGCGTAGGGCATCGCCAGAATACTCGCCCAGGCAACTCCAATTAAAATCATTGGCAATACAACCCAATCTTCATTTGGCATGAAATAAATCGATATTAATCCGATTCCTCCAATGATTAATGAAAGTGCGTGAGTTGATTTTCGCCCGATTTTTTTAGCGATATACGGAAGGAAAAACAGTGCGATGATAGCAGAAACTAAGTTGTAAACGCCAAACAAAATTCCGACCCAGTCTCCGGCGTCCTGATACTGTTGGCTGGAAGTGTCGCTTAAAGGCAATCCGTAAATGTGATGTGCAATGGCCGGAGTGGTAAAAACCCACATTCCGAATAATCCAAACCATGAAAAAAACTGTACCCAGCTTAGCTGACGCATTGTAGTTGGCATTTTTGCAAAATCCGTAAAAATGTCTGTAAGTTTTGATTTTTCTTCAGAAGGAATATCTACTTCACTTTGTGGATCTTCAAAATTGGCTAATTCTTCAGGAGTATATTCTTTAGTTGTAAAGAGTGTTACCAGAATGGAACCAATTAAAACAGCTGCACCAATGATAAATGATAACTTTAAATTTAAAGGAATACTTCCGGGAACGGCATTGTTTGAGATGTCAAAATAGTTGGTTAAAACATAAGGTAAAGCTGAACCTATAACAGCTCCAAAACCAATTAAAGAAGTTTGAATACTGAAACCTGCCGTACGCTGATCTGTTCTTAGATTATCTCCAACCAGAGCACGAAACGGCTCCATGGCAATGTTGAAAGAGGCATCCATAATCATTAACATTCCGGCACCAACCCATAAAGCGGGTAATACAGAAATGAAAATATTGGCCTGAGGCATTAAAATTAATCCAACCGAAGCCAGGATTGCGCCGACCAGAAAAAATGGTTTTCGTCTGCCAAATCTTCCCCACGTTCTGTCGCTGTAATGACCAATAATAGGCTGCACTATTAATCCCATAAGGGGAGCAATAATCCAGAACCATGATAGTTCATGTACGTCGGCACCAAAAATTTGAAGAATTCTGCTGGCATTTGCATTCTGAAGTGCAAACCCCATTTGTATTCCCAAGAAACCGAAACTCATGTTCCAAATTTCCCAGAAACTTAATTTACGCTTTTCCATTATCGTAATTTGAAAAAATTATACGATAAGCGCTTTGCTTATCAAAACTTACTGTTTTTTTCGAAGTAAAAGTAAAAGCCTTGACGGCCGTAAAAGTATAAATTATTTTTAGATATATGGTAACAAAAAAGCCATAAAAATTAATTATGGCTTTGGAATATATTGATTTTAAGAAAATTAGTCAGTCGATTCTCTTTTTATCAAATGTGTTTCTATAACTTCTGTGGTATAGTTTTCATTTTCTTCTTCGTCATCGTCGTGTTCGGCTTCGAGTCTTTCGATCAGCATTTTAGCGGCTTTATTTCCCATTTTTTCACCGCTTTGACTTACGGTTGTAATACTTGGTGTTGAATATTTTGAGATAATTCCGTCGGTAAAAGCAATTACGGCCAAATCTTCCGGAACTTTCAATCCCATTTTGCTTGCTGTTTTGATAATCGTAACCGCAAAAAGCTCATTTACAGCAAAAACAGCATCAAAAGCTCTGTCATGCAAAAGTTGGCTGATGGTGATTTCGCAGGTATCTACATCTTCAATTTTAATGATTAAATCTTCATTAAATGGTAATCCGTTGTCTAAGAGTGCTTTTTCGTAACCGTCAGTTCTTAATTTTCCAACGCTTACATAGTCTACTGTGGTAACTAAGGCGATTTTTTTACGGCCATTATCAATTAAACTCTGCACGGCTTCATAAGCTGCGGCTTTATCATCAATAATTACTTTATCGCATAAAATATCATTCGTAACGCGGTCGAACATTACAACGGGCATTCCCTGATTGATGACTTCTGTAATGTGGTGAAAATCACCTTTGTATTGCGTTTCTTTAGAAAGAGACATAATAAAACCATCGATGCTTCCGTTGGCTAACATTTCCATATTGAGGACTTCTTTATCAAAAGAATCATCAGACAAACAGATTACTACACTATAGCCATTTTCATTGGCCACCTGCTCAATTCCGTTGATTACGGTAGAGAAAAAATAATGTACAATTTCCGGAATAATAATACCAATACTTTTGGTTTTCCGGTTTTTTAGGCTAAGGGCAATATTGTTGGGTTTATAGTTGTAAAACTTTGCAAAAGCCTGTACTTTTAAGCGTGTTTCTTCGCCTATTTCTAAACTGTTTCTAAGTGATTTTGAGACAGTTGAAATAGATACATCAAGTTCCTTTGCAATCTGTTTTAAAGTGATTTTGCGTTTCATACGAATTATTGAAAAAAATCTAATTAATAATAAAGGTATCTTTTATTTTATGATTTAGCATTTTTTGACTGAAAAGATTACAAAATATAGAAAGTTTTCAACACTACCACGTTTTCGTAACTCAATAAAAATTGGTTCTGGTTGTTCATGTTAATAAATTCCTAATTTTGAAATTCGAAGTAAAATTAAAAACTTAACTAACAATCACAAACTCAAACTAATTTAAACAAAAAGTATGAAAACAATTTACAAAAAGTTGTTATTTTTATTCCTCTTGTTACCGTTTACTGTACTCGCTCAAAGTACCTTAAAAGGAACAGTTGCTGACCTGGCAACGGGACAACCAATCCCGGGAGTAAATGTAAATGTACAAGGTGCTCCAGGCGGAACATCGACAGATTTTGATGGTAAATTTCAGTTATCTAATGTAAAAAACGGAGACAAAATTGTTGTTTCTTTTATTGGATATAAAACGTCAACTGTAACTTTTAATGGTCAACAAACCCTAACGGTTTCTTTGGAAGAAGATACCAACCAACTTAAAGAAGTTGTGGTACAAGTAGGTTACGGTACTGTTAAGAAAAAAGATGCGACAGGTTCTGTATCTCAAATTTCTGCAAAAGAATTTAATAAAGGTATTAACGTAACTCCGGAATCTTTAATTAGTGGTCGTATTTCTGGTGTAAATGTTACTGGAGGAGGAGCTCCTGGAGCAAAAGCAGATATTAGAATTCGTGGAGGATCGTCATTAAATGCTTCAAACGAACCTTTAATTGTATTAGACGGGCTTCCGTTAAGTAATGCAGTACCTAGTGGTGCGACAAGTATTTTATCTACAATTGATCCTAATGATATTGAGTCTTTTACAGTTCTTAAAGATGCATCTGCTGCTGCAATCTACGGATCGAGAGCTGCAAATGGTGTAATCGTTATTACCACTAAAAAAGGCACAAAAGGAGGCGTAAAAGTTAATTTTAGTTCTCAGGTTGGTATCAACACTGTTGCTAATACGGTAGATGTTATGAGTGCAGATCAATTCCGTGAATTGGTAAATACAAAAGGTACTCCTGCTCAACAGGCGTTGTTAGGTAATGCAAATACAAACTGGCAAGATGAAATTTTTCACACAGCCTTAACAACGAACAACAATATCTCTGTAAGTGGTTCTTTATTTGATAAATTACCGGTACGTTTATCTGTTGGAAATGTTGATAATCCTGGAATTCTAAGAAACACTTCTTTTGAAAGAACTACGACATCGATATCGTTAAATCCAGTATTGTTTGACAATCACTTGAAAATTGATATTAGTGGGAATTTATCTTTTGGTAAAAATCAATTTCAGGATGAAGGTGCTGTTATCGGAAGCGCAATCGGGTTTGACCCAACACAACCGGTTTATCAGGCAGGTTCTCGTTATGGAGGATATTTTGAATGGTTGGAGCCAACAGGAAACTTGCCATTATTGCCGGCCAGAAACCCTGTAGCCAGATTAAACCAGGATGAAAGAAGAGCTACTTCTACCAGAAAATGGGGGAATGTAAGAGTAGATTATAAACTTCATTTCTTTGAAGATTTAAGAGTTGTTGCTGAGGCAGGCATTGACAGATTTGATAGTAGCGGATATACTGAAGTGAGCACACAAAGTGCTTTAGGGTATCAGCCACAACCTTTTAATGGTCCAAATTATGTGAATTTTGGTAACTATAACAGTTATACAGATGCGCTTCAGAATAAAAATTTAAATGCTTATTTAAACTATACTAAAGACATCGGGAAAATTAAAATTGATGCTACTGCCGGTTATAACTACCAGTTGTTTCAAAAAGAGAAATATTCTTCTGGAGAAGTTAGACAACCAAATCCAAATCAAGATGTTGCAACAGATCCGGATGTTAATTTACAGTCGTTCTTCGGTCGTTTGAATTTAGGTTATGACAGCAGATATTTGTTGACATTAAACTATAGAAGAGACGGAACTTCTCGTTTTTCTGAAGATAACAGATGGGGTAATTTTGCAGGGGGTGCTTTTGCATGGAATTTGTCTGAAGAAGCTTTCTTAAAAGATAACGCTACTCTTTCAACTTTAAAATTAAGAGTTGGTTACGGTACTACAGGACAACAGGATATCTCTGCTCAATACGATTATTTAAGAAGAGTAACTATTGGAACAATTAACTCACAGTATGTTTTTGGTAACACGGTTTATTCTACCGCAAGACCAGAAGGATATAATGAAAACATTAAATGGGAAGAATTGGCTGAGGCTAACGTTGGTATCGATTACGGATTTTTCAATGACAGAATCACAGGGACAATTAACTATTTTGATAAAAAATCATCAGATTTATTAGCAGATATTGCCGTTCCTGATGGAGCAAATCTTAGAAATCAAGGTTTCTTTAATATTGGTAGTGTAAGAACAAAAGGGGTTGAGTTTAGTATCGCCAGCGATATTGTGAAAACAGATAACCTAACCTGGAATGTTGCTTTTAATACGACTTATATCGATCAAAAAATTTCTGAATTAGGAATCACTGTTCCAGGTTTTCAGGGTTATTTAACGGGAGATAATATTGCAGGAGGAAATGGAAATAAAATCCTGATTAACTCAGTAGGATATTCGCCAAATTCATTCTTTGTATATGAGCAATTGTACGACGCAAACAAAAGACCAATTGCCGGAGCTTATGCTGATCGAAACGGAGATGGAAAAATTGATGCAGGCGACCGTTACAGAGCTGGTAAAGCAGCACCGGATTACACTTTTGGATTGTTCTCTACATTAAACTACAAAAAGTTTGATTTTACAATGAACTGGAGAGCAAGTGTTGGAAATCATATTTTTGATAACGTAAGTTCTAATTTGGGTTACTCTGATGCGGGATTAAGAAGACAAACCGATTTGTCTAACGTAAGTTCAGATTACTATAATACTGGTTTTACTTTTGAGGATAATGGAACGTCCCGTTATTTGTCTGACTATTTTATTAAAGACGCATCTTTTATAAAATTAGATAATGTTACGCTTGGATATACTTTAGATAAATCAATTATCAAAGCTGCTTCTTTAAGATTCACAGCTGGTGTTCAGAATGTTTTAATTCTAACAAAATATAATGGTTTGGATCCGGAGAAATTCAACGGAATTGATAATAATGTTTACCCAAGAGCGAGAACTTTCTTATTTGGAGTAAATGCGAATTTCTAATAGTGACCTGAAAATCAAAAATTTAAAAACAAACAAAATGAAAATATCATTTAAATATATATCTTATTTTTTCCTATTCGTTTTAGGATTAAGTATGACGCTTACCTCGTGTACGGACGACTTAAACGTGACGCCAAAGGATGATGATGAATTTTTATCTGAAACCTTTTTCGAAGATCCGGCATCATACAAACAAGTATTAGCTAAACTATACGCAGGTTTGTATGTGGGTGGAAATGATGGAGACGGAGATGCTTCGGTACCTGGAAAAAGCCCGGATATTGCCGGACTTGGAGGTGACTTTAGCAGTTACTTAAGATTACTTTTTGTAACACAGGAATTTAGTACAGATGAAGCCATCATTGCGTGGGCAGACGGTACTTTGCCAACATTAAATGCTCAAACCTGGGCTCCTGCAAATGAATTTTTAGAAGGAACTTTTTCAAGAGCTTTCTATCACATTAGTGTTGCCAATGAGTTTTTAAGACAAACTACAGACGAGAAATTAACAGCAAGAGGTGTTGATGCCAACCTGAAAGCTGAAATCGCAACTTTTAGAGCAGAAGCTCGTTTTTTAAGAGCTTTCTCTTATTACAATTTAATGGACTTGTTTGGAAACGTGCCAATCACTACAGAAAATGATCCTGTTGGTTTCTTTTATCCGGTTCAAAAATCAAGAGCAGAAGTTTTTGCTTTTGTTGAATCTGAATTGAAAGATTTAGAGAATAGTTTGGCTCCTTCAAAAACCAATGAGTACGGAAGGGTGGATAAAACAGCTGCTAAATTTTTATTAGCACAAGTTTATTTAAATGCTAAAGTGTATACAGGTACAGACAGAAATAATGAGGCAGCAGCTTTATGTAGTGATATTATTACTAGTTCTGGTTATACTTTTGCTAATGTTCCATACCGTTACTTATTTTCCGCAGATAATAATACAAACGGTGCTCAAACAGAAGTTATTTTCCCTATTGTTGGTGATGGTAATGCCATTAGAGCTACTGGTGGTGGAATGAGTTTTATCATGCACGCTTCTATTGGTGGTAGTATGGATGCTTCATCTAGAGGTATGGATGGTGGATGGCAAGGAATTAGAACTCGTAGAGAGTTTGTAAACCTTTTTCCGGATGCAACTGCAACCGCAGACAAAAGAGGAACGTTTTATACCAATGGACAATCAAAAGACATAAACAATGTTTCGACTTTTACAGATGGTTATGCCGTAACAAAATATATTAACAAAAAGGCTGACGGATCTCCGGCGCAAAGAAATGATATTCCGGATATTGATTTCCCAATGTTTAGATTAACAGATGCTTACTTAATGTATGCAGAAGCTACTTTGAGAGGAGCAACAACAGGAAATCTGGGAACAGCTTTAGGTTACATCAACCAAATTAGAAACAGAGCAAATGCTCAGCCTGTTACTCTTGGTGAGATGACACTTGACTTTATTTTAGATGAAAGAGGTAGAGAATTGTTTTGGGAATGCCACAGAAGAACGGATCTAATTCGTTTTGGAAGATTCACAGGTGGTGCTAAAATTTGGCAATGGAAAGGTGGTTCTATTAATGGTAATGCTACAGAATCATTTAGAGATTTAATGCCAATTCCGGCCAGAAATATTCAGGCAAATCCAACATTAAAGCAAAATCCAGGATACTAACATCTTATAGAAATTAAAATGAAAAACATATATAAAATTTTAATCGCAGTTATTGGTGTACTAGCAGTTTCATGTAATGCTGATGATGTAGACAATAGACCGGTTATTGATGCAGGAACTGCTCCTGTATTGCTAACACCACAATCTAATTTTAGTATTGTGCTTTCTAAAGAAACGGAGAAAGATGTTGCAACTACTGTAACCTGGAATAAGGCAACTTATACCGGAACACAAACAATCGTGAACTATACAATTCAGATTGCAAAAGCAGGTACAAATTTTGCAAGCCCAATAACGTTAGCAAATACTACTGCAATTTCTCAACCAATTACAGTTGGAGAATTAAACTCAGCATTGGTTAATGGTGGTTTTGTAGAAAAAGAAGTAAACAACGTGGACATTCGTGTTAAGTCTGTTGTAGGAGCTTCAGGGATTCCTCAGTATTCTAATTCTTTTACAATCAAAGCTACTCCATATCATATTCCATTGGCTACTTCTCACTGGTTAGTAGGTGCTGCCACTCCTGGGGGATGGTCTTGGGATGGAGATGCTGAAACTGAATTTCCTTTAGTTGTTGGAGAAACCAACATCTATCAGGTTACTTTGGTACTTAAAAGCGGAGAAGCTTTTAGAGAATTTTTAGGAAATAACTTTACAAGTAATGGTAACTGGGATGCAAGTCATAACTATACTTACTACACAGGTTTAGGTTATACTATTGATTCAGAATTAGTAGATGCGGGAGATGGAGACCATAATTTTAAATATACAGGACCAACCGAAGCTAGAATTCTAAAAATTGATAATGTTGCAAAAAAGATCACTTTAGATTAATTTCTACTGTACATATTGAAAAGGCTATCTCTGTGATAGCCTTTTTTTATACTAACCAATCAACCAACCACCATTATGAAAAAAACAATACTATTACTTTTTCTGTTGTTGTCAGTGGGTATTTTTGCCCAAAAACAAGCAGTAACTTACCACATAAATCCGCCTGCCTTTGAAGATACAACCTCTATTACGCTCACTATTAATGGAAGCAGTGTCAACGAAAATACTTGGGCAATAACCGGAAATGCACTGTATTTTTGGTCATGGTCTTATGATGTTAATGATGCCAATCAAATAGACTCGCCTTCTAACGGAACCTGGACAGCATCTGCGGAAGCCAGTAAATTTACTTATAATGCAGGAACAGATACTTATACTAAAACCTTCGTACCATCTGTCTATTTTGGCAGAAATGGTATTGGGAGAATAGGTTTTTTGGTAAAAGCAAAAGACGGAAGCGGATTAAGACAATCTGATGATATTACAGTTGAAGTAGGTTCTTTTCAGGCTACTTTGACTACGCCGGCAGAAAACAGCACTACAATTATAACGTCAGGTTCGAGTTTTAATATTACTGCAGCAAATACAAATGGTTCTGCTAGTTATACGCTAAAAGCAAACGGAACGACTCTTAATACAAACACAAGTACAAATTCTTACTCTTTTAATCCTGCCAATATAACCACAAATCAAACGTATGAATTGAGTATTGTTCAGGGCGCAACAACGATCGTTAAAAAGTTTAGTGTTGTTGTTAATCCAAACACAATTTCTGAGGCAATACCGACAGGTTTGGTCGACGGAATTAATTATAATACAACAGATTTTACAAAAGCAACTCTGGTTTTAGATGCACCTCTAAAAGATTTTGTTTACGTTGCCGGAAGTTTCAACAACTGGAATCCTTCATCGGCGTATGCCATGAAAAAGGATCCTGCTTCGGGAAAATTTTGGCTAGAGTTAACGGGATTAGTTTCAGGAGTAAGCAATACGTATCAATATTGGGTGGTAGATGCTACACCGCTTGCCAATTCGCCTTCATTAGTAAAAACAGCAGATCCTTATTCAACTTTGGTTTTATCGCCTTATGATGATCCGTGGATTCCTGCAGCTTCTTATCCCAATATGCCAGTGTATCCGGCAGGACAAAATTTTGAAGTTACAGTTTTGAAAACCGGTCAAACACCATACAATTGGCAGGTTACTAATTTTGCAAAACCACAAAAAGAAAAATTAGTAGTCTATGAAGTTTTGGTTCGTGATTTTGATGCGGCCAGAAATTATCAAAGTTTAATTGACCGAATCGATTATTTTAAAAATCTTAAAATAAATGCAATCGAATTAATGCCTGTAATGGAGTTTGAAGGCAATGAAAGCTGGGGCTATAATACTTCATTTCATATGGCTTTGGATAAATTTTACGGAACTTCTGATAAACTAAAAGAATTGATCGATGTCTACCATCAAAACGGAATCGCTGTTATTCTTGACTTGGCATTAAATCATGCTTTTGGAAGAAATCCGATGGTGAGAATGTGGATGAATGATCCTGATGGAGATGGTTTTGGTTCGCCAACAACTGAAAATCCTTATTTTAACACCGTTGCTAAACATGCTTATAATGTTGGGGAAGATTTTAATCATCAATCGGTTAAAACTCAAAATTATGTAAATCGTGTAATCAAACAATGGATTGAAGAATATAAAATTGATGGGTTTCGATGGGATCTAACCAAAGGTTTTACTCAAAATTGTACAGATTCAGATGGCGCGTGTACAGATCGTTACCAACAAGACAGGGTAGATGTTTTGAAAAAATATGCCGATTATTCATGGAGTTTAGATCCTGCGCATTATACCATTTTTGAACATTTAGGAAGTGATACGGAAGAGCAGGAATGGGCCAATTACAAAATTGCCGAAACGCCAAGCAAAGGAATAATGATGTGGGGAAAAATGACAGGGCCTTATAATCAATTGTCTATGGGGTATGCGTCAGAAAGTGATATTTCGAGAATGATGAGTTCTAATCACGGTTTTACAGCAAACCGATTAATGGGTTATGCAGAAAGTCATGACGAAGAACGGTTAATGTATAAAAACGTGCAATACGGAGCTTCAAGCGGAACGTATAATGTAAAAGATTTAAATACTTCTTTGTCCAGAATGTCGGCCATTGGGGCAGTTTCTTTACTGGTTCCGGGGCCTAAAATGATTTGGCATTTTGGAGAACTCGGCTGGGAGAGTTCCATATTTACCTGCACTGATACTACTGTCAATAGTGATTTTGATAGTATATTAGGAGATTGCAAGTTAGCGACCAAACCACAGCCGCAATGGGTTAATAATTGGTTGGGAGATTCGAACCGAAATAAAATTTACAACGATTGGGCAAAAATGATTACGCTTAAAACCAAAGAACCTGCCTTTATGGGAACTCCAACAATGGCAAGCGTAAATTCGTTATTGGTAAATATAAAAATAAGCAATAATACTTTGGCTGCGGCACAATTGAAAGATGTTCTAATTCTGGCCAATTTTGATGTTACGGCACAAAATGTAACAACCGGTTTTCCGTATGCAGGAACCTGGTACAATTTAATGGATAATACCGCCATAAATATTGTTGATGTAAATGCGCCAATAAATTTGCCGCCAGGAGAATATAGAATTTATGGAAATAAAACAGCCAATTTGGCTATAGCCGATTTTGAAAAAGAAAGTACAGTTAATCTTTATCCAAACCCGGTTTCAGATTATTTTACACTAAATGCTCCCTTTGCAAAAGTTCAGGTATATACCGTTTCCGGTCAGTTGGTTAAAAGTTTTGCATCAAATGATAATCCGGATTTTCAATTTAGCGTAAGCGAATTAAAAGCAGGATTTTATCTTATAAAAGCCAGTAGTCAAAATGGTGCGATTGAAGTGATGAAGTTTATAAAAAGATAAATTTTAAATCTTATACATTTAAAATTTTGGTTTGGTTAGTAATGCAAAAGGGCTGTTCTATAAATAGACAGCCCTTTTCTGTTTTTTTTAAATTTTGTTATTTTTTACGGTCGTTATATTCGCCAACAACAGCAAAATAACCAAAAGTGCCCAAGCCTAAAACAATAAGGGGCGTCAGGATGAAAAGGATAATGATACCAAACACCAAATCATCTTGCTGGTCTGAAAGTAATTTAGGCAAGCCAAATTCGAACACGCAAAAATAAGCGGCTAAAATGGCCAGGACTACCCATAAAACACCTAAAATTTGTTTGATCTTATTCATAGTTTTTAATATTAAAGGTGATTCGTTTTGTTTTTATTATCGATATAGATCATTCCAATTACAAAGCAGACAGAAGCTATAATAATAGGATACCAAAGTCCGTCAAGATAAAAATCAGCTTTTCCTGAAGCTTTGGCATGTGTTACGAAATAAGTCGAAATAGCAGGCAGTAAACCACCAAAAATACCATTACCTACGTGGTATGGGAGAGACATCGATGTGTATCTTATTTTTGTTGGAAACATTTCAACCAAAAATGCTGCTATTGGGCCATATACCATTGTGACAAATAATACCTGAATGAAAACTAAGAAAATTAATGTCCATTCGTCTTCTGAATTGATGTTAATCGAAATATTGCTTTGAGATTTTCTTTTATCACTAAAATCAGTCCTCTTTTCTACATACGAAGTTCCATCAGTATAGGTTTTTGAAATTGAGGTGATTATGTCATTATTTTTTGTAGTTGTGCTATTTTGGGTGGTTTTCTCTACAATTTCAGTCTTGAGGGTGACATCGGTTGTAGTATACATTTTTTTATAAATAGGGCGGTAAAGCAAAATGGCGAGCAGCATTCCGAACATCATAATATATTTTCGGCCTATTTTATCGCTCAGCCATCCAAAGAAAATAAAAAATGGAGTTCCAATTAATAAGGCAATTCCCAGCAGGCTATCTACTTGTGAAGAATCAATATTCATTACGGTTTTCATAAAACTCATAGCATAGAACTGACCCGTGTACCAAACTACGCCCTGACCCATTGTAGCTCCGAATAAAGCCAATAAAACAAACTTTAAATTGTATCGGTTACCAAAACTCTCTTTTAACGGATTTGTGCTTGTAGTGCCTTCTTTTTTCGCTTTAGCAAAAACAGGCGATTCGTCCATGTTTTTACGAATCAAATAAGATACTCCCACCATAACAATTGAAACCCAAAAAGGAACACGCCATCCCCAGGAATCAAAATCCGCAGCAGATAAAGCATTTTTTGTTGCTAATATGACCATTAAAGAGATAAATAATCCAACAGTAGCCGTAGTTTGAATCCATGAAGTCCAATATCCTTTTTGTCCGGCAGGAGCGTGTTCTGCAACATAAGTGGCAGCACCGCCATATTCTCCGCCAAGAGCGAGTCCTTGCAGCAAACGCAGAATTAAAACCAGCAATGGCGCAAAAAAGCCAATAGTTTCATAACTCGGAATGCAGCCAATCAGGAAAGTAGAGCCACCCATTAATAGCAAAGTTGCCATAAAAGTATACTTGCGGCCAATAATGTCTCCAAGCCTTCCAAAGAATAATGCACCAAACGGGCGAACCACAAATCCGGCGGCAAAAGTGGCTAAAGTTGATAAAAAGGCAGCAGTGGGATTATCACTTGGGAAAAATTTGGTTGAAATTACAACGGCCAAACTTCCAAAAATATAGAAATCATACCATTCAATCATTGTTCCCATTGAAGAGGCAGAAATTACTTTCCAAATGCCTTTAGTAGAAGTATCGCTCATAAAACGCTCTGTGATTTTAATAATTAATAAAATTATAAAGTAACATTTTACGAATATATGAGATATTTTTTTATTTAGTTGATACTTTTTTAACAAAAAGAACATAATTGTTGACTTAGAGTTTTGAGGCCGGATAAACAGTTAACCAATCCGGATAAATCGCAAATGAAACAAGCTCAGCCATTTTTTAAATGTAAATGCTATCACTTTTTTTTAAAAAGAAAACAGTAGTTTTGCACCTCAAATTAAATCAGAAAGTGGTTGTCGTATTGATAGGATATTGACATTAAAAGGGAATTTGGTGTAACTCCAAAACTGTCCCGCAGCTGTAAGCTCATTAACTGAAACCCTTTAATACGTCACTTTTCATTTGAAAGGGAAGGCTGGGTGTAGGGAGCAAGTCAGAAGACCTGCCATTTTTATAGTAATTAATAGCTTTCGGGGATTGAAGCTGGAATTAAGAACAATACTTTTCACTTTTTTAGGTGATCAGTATTGCCTGGTCATTCTATTCTCGTAAGCCAAAATGGAATTTATGAGATTTTTTTTCTGCAAATATGATATCGTAAAAACAATTCCTTGTAAAGGCTTTTTTGTTTTTGATACTTTCTTTTCCTTCAAAAAATCATTAATCACGTATTGTTGTGCCAATTGTTTTGTCTTTTAGACATCTCATAGCGTGATCCATTTAAACATTTAAGTAATATAATTTTTAAATATTTAATAATGAAAAACCAATTTTTCTCCAGACAATTCCTTGCAATTGCTTCCTTGATTATTTTAACAGCTTCGTGTAATAATGACGACGATTTTACGGCGCCTCCTGTCATAAGTGGCCAGCAGCAACTCAAAGATACTGTAACGATTGGGAAAACTGTTCTGCTGAGTTCACAAATCAAAGACAGAAGTAATGTATCTTTTGAATGGGCTGTAGACGGAAAAGTGGTAGGATCTGATTCTACTTATACATTTAAGCCAGAGACAAGAGGAGATTTTAAAATTACAATGACGGCTAAAAACGGTGGAGGAAACGTCACTTTAAGCTATGACATTCACACATGGGGAGCGTATGAAAATGGTTTCTTCATGATTAACGAAGGATGGTTTGGTCATGGTACAGGAACCGTTGGATTTTATCGTTATGATACCAAAGCAATAGAAGATAGTGTTTTTGTAAAAGTAAATCCGGATAAAGATTTAAAGCCAGAATCGTCAACCCTGGAATTTGGAACCATTTTTAATAAAAAGTTATTCCTGGTGTCAAAAGTGGGCGGACCGGTTGTGGTTGCCGATGCTTATTCTCTTAAAGAAGAAAAAAGAATTCAGGCTCAGGGCGGAAATGACTGGCGTGCTGTAGTAGGTGTCGACGAAAATCAGGCATTGTTAACTTCTGGTAAAGGTATTTTTAAACTTAATCTTTCTACAATGACATTAAACGGGCAAATAGAAGGTGTTACAGGTCAGGTAGGAGATGTTGTAAAAGCAAACAGATATATTTTTGCATTGTCTGCTACGAAAGGTGTTATTGTAATTAATGCTACAACATTGGCAGTCGAAAAAACAATTCCGGGTATGGTTCTGGGTTTTGCTGTTACAGATGACAAAAAAGTATGGGCAGCGGGAGGAACCAAATTAATCAATATAGATTCTAACACTCTTGAGGTAAAAGAAACAGCATTAGGTTTTACGGCTTATGGAAGTTGGGGCGCATGGCATCCGGGTTCTATTACAGCAGCAAAAAATGATGTATTTATTGCTAAAAACGGAAGTTGGACCGGTGGTAAAGAAGTGTACAAATACAATGGTACTGCAGCTTCGCTATCATCGCCTTTTATTACGCTGACGCAGTCAAATATATTATACGGCGCAGGAATTGGTTACGACAGAAAGAAAAACACTTTGGTAGTCAATACAGTTAATGAAGGATATGGCGCAAATTTTGCCATCAACAACCTTTACTTGTTCAATGCAGACTCTGGAGCGAAAACAGAAACATTGAGCTTTTCAGGATATTATTTTCCTGCGGTTTCTGTATTTCATCAATAATATTTTCTGACTCTAAATTATCAAACCAAAATATTACGCAGAGGTTCGCAAAGTTGTTTAAAGCTTTGCGAACCTTTTTATTTTAAACATAGACAATGTTTTTTAACTGTTGGGGTGGAATATGCTGATTAATACCGACGGAGATTGAACGTGCTCTATATCTGAGTATGATGAATTAGGGGATTGGAATTTACTTTCAGAAGTTTATATTTAATTGTAGCAAGGGTTAGCATTGGAGTTCAATATATTTATTTGTCCCTACGGGCGGTAAGCTGTGTGCTATATATTTATATGTGAAATTTAGAGGTTTCGGGAATGTTCAGCACTTCGAAATATAAGGAAACAATAAACTTATGAACCTCTGTATTTTTCCTTTGTGTTCTTTGTTAATCTTATTGGAATTTGGGATTTAAAAAATTGGAATTTGCCAAACGGCTATAAAACAAAAAACCCACTCAGTTGAGTGGGTTTTGGTGGTACCTCAGTCCCGAGGCTTCGGGAGAACCAGGGCAATTATGATTTTCTCTTAGATAGGATATCTTTTAAAATAGATGGATCTGCAATTATTTTGTTGTTGAAAGTTTTACTTTTCATTCTTTTAATAAAACCCTCAAGATATACAGCTTCCTGCCTGTCATTACATATAAACGTCAAAACGATCTCCCAATCCTCGGCGATTTTGGTAAAAGAATTTGTGTAAAAATGATTTTGATGCTTTAAAATTCTGTCCTGAATGTTATTTGTTTCTCCAATGTAGAATTTTTGAGAAGAATTAGAAAATAGAATATAGAGATAATGCATTTGTAAAACATATTAAAAACAAAAAACCCACTCAGTTGAGTGGGTTTTGGTGGTACCTCCAGTCCCGAGGCTTCGGGAGAACCAAGGCAAATTATGATTTTCTCTTAGATAGAATATCTTTTAAAATAGATGGATCTGCAATTATTTTGTTGTTGAAAGTTTTACTTTTCATTCTTTTAATAAAATCCTTAAGATATACAGCTTCTTGCCTGTCACTACATATAAACGTCAAAACGATCTCCCAATCCTCGGAGATTTTGGTAAAAGAATTTGAGTAAAAATGATTTTGATGCTTTAAAATTCTGTTCTGAATGTTATTTGTTTCTCCAATGTAGAATTTTTGAGAAGAATTAGAAAATAGAATATAGAGATAATGCATTTGTAAAACATATTAAAAACAAAAAACCCACTCAGTTGAGTGGGTTTTGGTGGTACCTCCAGTCCCGAGGCTTCGGGAGAACCAGGCCAAATTATGATTTTCTCTTAGATAGGATATCTTTTAAAATAGATGGGTCTGCGATTATTTTGTTGTTGAAAGTTTTACTTTTCATTCTTTTAATAAAACCCTCAAGATATACAGCTTCCTGCCTGTCATTACATATAAACGTCAAAACGATCTCCCAATCCTCGGTGATTTTGGTAAAAGAATTTGAGTAAAAATGATTTTGATGCTTTAAAATTCTGTCCTGAATGTTATTCGTTTCTCCAATGTAGAATTTTTGAGAAGAATTAGAAAATAGAATATAGAGATAATGCATTTGTAAAACATATTATAAACAAAAAACCCACTCAGTTGAGTGGGTTTTGGTGGTACCTCCAGTCCCGAGGCTTCGGGAGAACCAGGGCAAATTATGATTTTCTCGTAGATAGGATATCTTTTAAAATAGATGGATCTGCAATTATTTTGTTGTTGAAAGTTTTGCTTTTCATTCTTTTAATAAAACCCTCAAGATATACAGCTTCCTGCCTGTCATTACATATAAACGTCAAAACGATCTCCCAATCCTCGGCGATTTTGGTAAAAGAATTTGAGTAAAAATGATTTTGATGCTTTAAAATTCTTTCCTGAATGTTATTTGTTTCTCCGATGTAGAATTTTTGAGAAGAATTAGAAAATAGAATATAGAGATAATGCATTTGTAAAACATATTAAAAACAAAAAACCCACTCAGTTGAGTGGGTTTTGGTGGTACCTCCAGGGATCGAACCAGGGACACATGGATTTTCAGTCCATTGCTCTACCATCTGAGCTAAGGTACCGTCTTGTGCTCATTGCGGGTGCAAAGATAGAATCATTTTTCAGTTATCCAAAACATTTTTTTAAAAAAATCAATTTGTATCTTCGCATTTATAAAAAAGCAAACATGATTTTAACCGTTGATGTCGGAAACACTCGAATTAAAGCTGCTGTCTTTGAGGGAAGTACTGTTCTTGAGAATTTTATTTTTGAGAAAAATGAGCTCGAAAAAAAAATTAAAAAAATTTTAAAAAAATTTCAAAATTGCTCCGATTTGGTTGTTGCTTCGGTCGGAAATGTCGAAAAACAATCTTTTTTGACTTTCGAAAATCAATTAAATGTTCATTTTTTTACTCATGAAGATATTTTTCCCTTTCATAATAAATACGCAACCCCAAAAACCTTAGGAATCGATCGCATGATTCTGGCTGGCGGTGCAACATTACAGTTTCCTAAACAAAACAGACTGGTTATAGATGCCGGTACTTGCATTACCTACGATTTCATCGACGAAAATGACAACTATTTAGGCGGGGCAATTTCGCCCGGTCTTAGATTAAGATATGAAGCCCTGCATAATTATACAGCACGATTGCCGTTATTAACTTTAGAAGAGCCTAATGAATATATAGGAAACTCAACAGCGCAGGCGATTCACTCTGGGGTAGTCAATGGGTTCGTCTATGAGATTGACGGTTTTATCGATGAATATCGCGTAAACTTTTCAAATTTTATAATAATTTTAACGGGAGGAGATGCAGAATTTTTGGCTAAACGATTAAAAAATACCATATTTGCCAATTCAAATTTTCTTTTAGAAAGTTTGAACCAAACATTTCAATATAAAATCAACAATGATTAAAAAAATTATAGTAAGCGCTTGTTTGCTTATCTCGTTCGTTTCATTCGCTCAGCAGGGTACTGCTTCTCCTTATTCTTTCTTTGGAATTGGTGATGTCAGATTCAAAGGAACTCTCGAAAACAGATCTATGGCGGGTGTAGCTGTAGAGCAAGACAGTATTCACCTAAATATTGAAAATCCGGCAAGTTATGCCAGTTTGGGACAAACTACTTTTACAGTAGGAGGAACTTTTGCAAGTTCAGTACTAAAAACAAGTGATAAATCTGAAAAAGCACAACGATCTACTTTTGATTATTTAGCAGTAGGAATCCCGATGGGGAAATTTGGAGCTGCCTTTGGTTTGATTCCGGTAACTTCAGTAGGATATAAAATTCAAAACGATAACACCGCTACAGAAGGAGCAACAAGTTCACAACTTCAGGGAAGAGGTGGTGTTAACAGAGTTTTTTTTGGAGCCGGATATAAAATCAAAAAAAACTGGACCATTGGAGCAGATGCACAATATAATTTTGGTAAAATTACCACAACCAGTTTAGAGTTGGTTACAGGTGTTCAAAACTCAACTACAGAAACAAACGAATCTGAACTGTCTGGAGTAAGTTTCAATATCGGAACGATGTACCAAACTAAGATTGCTTCAAAACTGACTTTGTTTACCAGTTTAAACTACACTTTTGCAAGTACACTAAGTTCTCATAATACAAGAGTTATATCTGTAAGTGCAGATCCGGATCCTTATATAGTTCCAGCAACAGATACAGATTTGAAATTGCCAAACAAAGTAACTTTTGGTGCCGGTATTGGTCAGCCAAGAAAGTGGCTTGTAGGAACGACAATGTCTTTTCAGGGTAACGGAACATTGGCAAATTACTACAATTCAGCAGAAAATGTTAGTTATGAAAAGTATCAAAAATATGCTGTTGGAGGTTATTACATTCCTAACTATGCCTCATTTACAAGCTACATGAGCAGAATAACCTACAGAGCTGGTTTGAAATACGAGAAAATAGGATTAATCATTAATAATGAATCAATTAATGATGTAGGTATGAATTTAGGAGCTGGAATTCCTTTAGGAAACGGTTCTTTCTCTAATGTAAACGTAGGGTTAGAATTTGGAAAAAGAGGAACAGTGTCTTCAAACTTAGTTCAGGAAAATTATATCAATTTTAGTTTAAGTTTCTCTTTCAACGACAGATGGTTTGTGAAAAGTAAATTCAACTAAGCATTCACCTTATGTTTTTCTAAGCTCAATACAATTTACTACATTTGGCAAATGAATTTACCAAAGAGATATATTATAAACGCTGTCACAGTTCTTACTGTGACACTGTTTTTTGGATGCGAAAGTAATTTTAAAGACGTTCAGAAAATAAACTTCTCAGAGTTTGTTCCTGGAAGTGATGCAGATACCGTTGACATTAAATATACAGATTCTGGACGCATTACCGCAGTATTGAAAAGTCGGAAAATGTTAGACTTCTCTAATCTTGATTTCCCTTTTACAGAATTTCCAAAAGGAATAGATGTTACTTTATACGATAAAAAAGAAAAACGTACATTTATAAGATCAAATTATGCGGTTTCGTACAAGCAAACCAATATAATAGATTTGCAGGGAAAGGTTAAAATCACTTCAGAAACGGGGCAGATGCTCGAGACGGAACAATTGTATTTTGATCAGAAAAATGAATGGTTTTACACCGAAAGAAAATTTAAGCTAACAGATGCCAAAGGAGTATCGTACGGGCAAGGCGTAGATTTTAGTAAAGATTTTAAAGTGATCAATTCGCAAAGAGTTAGCGGCGAAATGGAATCAGACGAATAAAAATATACATTATGGGTTATTTAAAATATACACAATACGTTTACATAGCATTTGCAATCTATTTTATTTATGATGGATTTACAAAGCTAAACGAAGCAAACGATACCGCTACATTAAGTTTTATTATAGCAGGTATGGCGATCTTTATGTTTTTCTTTAGAAGAAGATTTGTCAAGAAGTTTGACGATCGAAATAAAAAACAGTAAAAATGGAAATTAGTATTATAATACTATGTTTAATACTATCAGCCTTTTTTTCGGGAATGGAAATAGCTTTTATTTCTTCGAATAAAATTTATCTTGAAATCGAAAAGAAACAAGATAATTTTATTTCAAAAATCCTCTACAAACTTACCGAAAACCCTTCAAAGTTTATTGCCGCCATGCTTATTGGTAATAACGTAGCATTGGTCGTGTATGGTTTCTATATGGGAGATGTAGTGATAAAATGGATTTTTAATTTAGGATTTCATTTTTCCAGTTTAACAAGTCTAGTGGTTCAGACTATTGTGTCGACATTTATTGTTTTGGTAACTGCTGAATTTTTTCCAAAAGTTTTTTTTCAAATTTATGCCAATTCGCTAATTAAGATTTTTGCGATTCCGGCCTATTTGTTTTACAGGCTATTTTATTACATCTCAACTTTCTTTATCTGGATTTCTGATTTCTTACTTCGAAAGTTTTTTAAAACAGAAGGCGATCAGGTACAATTGTATTTTAGTAAAATAGAACTCGGAAACTATATTACGGAGCAAATGAACTCGGTTGAAGACGATGAGGAAATGGATTCTGAGATTCAGATTTTTCAGAACGCTTTAGAGTTTTCAGGAGTCAAAGCTCGCGATATTATGACACCTCGTACTGAGATTGTCGATATTGATTTATTTGACGGGATCGAAGACTTAAAAGCATTGTTTATAGAAACTGGCTATTCTAAAATAGTAGTAAGTCAAAACTCCCTTGATGATATTGTAGGTTACGTGCATTCTTTCGATTTGTTTAAAAAACCAAAAACCATAAAATCAGTCTTAATGACTGTTGAATTTGTTCCTGAAACGATATTGATCAAAGATGCCTTGAATTTATTGATTAAAAAGCGAAAAAATGTTGCTGTAGTTTTAGATGAATATGGCGGAACTTCGGGAATTATTACCATTGAAGATATTGTCGAAGAGCTTTTTGGTGAGATCGAAGACGAACATGATCTCGATGAAGAATTGATTGAGCAGGACTTGGGAGAGGGTAAATATTTGTTTTCGACCCGTTTAGATGTCGAGTATTTAAATGAAACCTATAAATTAATGATTCCCGAAGAAGATTCGTACGGCACGCTGGGCGGATTCATTGTGAATTCTACAAAAGAGATTCCTCAAAAAGGCGAAGAAATAGTGATCGATAACTATCATTTTATAATAGAAGAAGCCTCAAATAAGAAAATCGAATTGGTCAAATTGACGATAAAAGAGTGATTTTTTTAATTAATCAAAAAAATTGTGTAAAATAAAACGCTAGTTGTATTGTTATTAACTAGATAATTGTATTTTCGCAAACTGAATATAAAATTAACGATAATAAAAATGGCAGTTTTAGCAAAAATTAGACAGCGTTCGGCTTTATTGATAGGAGTTATTGCACTTGCATTATTAGCATTTATAATACAAGATCTCTTTAATAGCGGTACATTTAGTCAAAGTTCAAAAGATGTAGGAAGCATCGACGGAAAAGATATTTCATTTGAAGACTTTAGAGTTAAAGTTAGTAATGTTGAAAAAAGTGGTCAGGGTATTACTTCCACTGAAGCTGCAAACAGAGTTTGGGATCAAGAGGTTTCAATCGCATTATTGACTGCTCAGTTCGATAAATTAGGATTGAGAGTAGGTGAAAAACACCTAATGGAAGTTTTGAAAGCAGATCCTAATATTGGTAAAAACCCAATGTTTTTGAACGCAGCCGGAATGTTTGATATAGTGAAATTTAAAGACTACTTTAAAGCAAATCCTGAAGCAGCACAATTTATTGCCGAAAAAGAAAAGGATGCTACACTAAACGCAAAATTTCAAATCTACAATACTTTAGTAAAAGCCGGACTTTACACAACTGCTAGTGAAGGAAAGTTAAAATATGAAATGGAAGCTAACAAAGTAAACTTTGCTTATGCTGCTGCATTATATTCTTCTATTAAAGATAGTGAGGTTAAAATTTCTGATTCGGAAATCGTTGACTACATGAAGAAAAACGAGAAAAAATTCAAAGCTGATGCCACTCGTGAAATTCAATACGTTTTAGTTGAAGATAAAGCTTCAAAAGAAGATGAAGCTGAAATTAAATCTAAAATCACTGCTTTATTAAACGGAAGAGTAGAGTACAATGCTAAAACAGGTAAAAACGATACTTTGCCAGGATTTAGAAATGCTACAAACATTGCTGAATTTGTAAACTCAAATTCTGATGTTCCTTACGATTCTACATACGTTCCTAAAAATGCTTTACCAGCTGTAGATGCTGATAAATTATTCAGCCTGCCTGCAGGAGGAATTTACGGGCCATACGTTTACGGAAGATATTATGCAATCTCTAAATCTTTAGGATTTAAAGCTGGTGTAAACGCAAAAGCAAGTCATATATTAATTGGTTATGAAGGATCTCAAACTCCAAACCAAAAAGAAAAAAGAACAAAAGAAGAAGCTAAAGCTAAAGCGGAAGAGATTTTAGCACAAGTTCAGGCAAAACCTGATAGCTTCATGATGTTGGCTTTTACAAGTTCTGATGATTCATCTGCACAACAAGGTGGTGATTTAGGCTATTTTGGTCCAAACCAAATGGTAAAACCATTCAATGATTTTGTATTCAGTAACGGAATTGGTAAAGTTGGTTTAGTTGAAACTCCTTTTGGATTTCATATTATCAAAATTACAGATAAACAAGACGGAATTCGTTTAGCGACAATTGCTCAAAAAATTGAGCCATCTGAAGCTACTTCTGATAAAGTATTTACATTGGCAACTAAATTTGAAATGGAAGCTGCTGATAAAGATTTTGCTGCTACAGCAAAACAATTAGGTTTAAAAGTTTCTCCTCCGGTAACGGCAAAAGCTATGGACGAAGCGTTTGGTCCATTAGGAAACCAACGTAACATCATCAGATGGGCATTTGACAAAGAGACTAGTGTTGGAGATGTAAAACGTTTTGAACTGGCTAATATCGGTCACGTTATCGCACAATACAAAAGCGAAAACAAATCTGGTTTAGTATCTGTAACATTGGCAAGACCTTATGTAGAGTCTATCTTGAAAAACAAGAAAAAAGCTGAAATCCTTAAAGCTAAAATGTCCGGGTCTACAATCGAGGCTATGGCTAAAAGCGCTGGTGTGACAGTTCAACAAGCTACAAACGTTACAATGGATAATCCGGTTTTACCTGGTGGAGTAGGACAAGAGCCAAAGGTAGTTGGTAATGCTTTTGCATTGTCTGCTAATAAGCTTTCTGCGCCAATTGAAGGAAATACAGGAGTTTATGTTGTAAAAAATATCAGTACAGTAAAGGCACCTGCAATTGCTAATCACGCTGAGTACGTTGCAAAATTAAAAGCGCAAAGTGCATCTGACGCAAGCAGAATTTTACCTGCATTGAAAAACAATGCTAAAATTGAAGACAACAGATTACAATTTAATTACTAGTTTTAGTAACTTAAAATAACTAAAAACCCGAAATGTTCATTTGAATATTTCGGGTTTTTCTTTATTAAAAATTTAAACAATTATGATTTTGTAGTAATTTATTTATACATTATTCTTAACTATATGGGAATAATGGAAATATAATTTAAAAAATTTGTGATATTGAAATTATTGCACTTAATTTGTCCGAATTTTTGTTTGAATAAATTTACTTTTTCGCAAACAATTGTTAATAAGACAGTAAGAAAATGATAAAAAAATACTTTAGTAATCTGACATTTAGTGCTTTATATGTTTAAGTTTTTAAAAAGAAAAGCTAGGGTTTATTCGAAAATCGAAAACCATATCTTTGGTATCATTACAGAACTTTTAAAACTTGGCACTACGGACATCAACGTTGATGAGTTGGGTGGCAAGTACTATTTAAGTAATGAAGAACAGCATTTTAAAGTTACGGTATTGAGTAATGATTATGTAATCAGGTTGACGAATACTCGCGATTCTGTTGCAGAAAAATACGATAAGCTTTTCGTTGAAGATGTTTTGAAAGCCATCAAGGAAGAAAAACACAGACGCATGGAAGTAGTCTATGATTCTATTACGAACAGTATAGAGAAAATGGCAGAACGCCTGCACAATACGCTCATCGAAACTAATGAACTTGAAACTCAAAAAGTTCACAGACTGAACAAAACTTCTTAAAAGAAACAGCTATAATATCATTTCGTCATAAGAAAGAATAGTCGCATATCCTTTTGCGGTAAAATACGATGTTGGATCTTCTTTTGAAACCACCATCACAAAATCTCCTCCCCAGGCGCCGAGACTTTTAATAGTACCATTAAAATCAGGAAAAGCAATTTCTTTAATCGTTTCTAATTCCAAAATAATGCTTAAATGAATTTCATGCTTTTCGACTGCATATGCAAATTCATTTACGGTTTTTGCATTTAAAATGGCTTTGGTAATTGTATTGTTTGCGGCAACGCTTTTGGTTAAATTTTGATCTTTGTGATTGTTGTAAGCATGTATTGCTGCTTTACTATTTTGTTTTTTGTTGAGATACACAAAGTAAATATTCTTAGTAAAATCAGGCTGAAAACTAACAGTTGCGGCACTATTATCTTTTATTTTGTATAAAATAGGAGTGTCATTCTGAGCGCACGCGATATCATATCCACTTCCTCCAAAACTATTTTTAAGTAAGGTAAAAGCATTTGTTTTAGTCCACTGTGCGATATTGTTAATTAATGTGGACGAAGTTCCTAACCCCCACTTTCTTGGAAAAGTCAAGTTTGTCGTGATTTTAAACCCTTTTGAATTATCAATAAATTCAGAGTTTAAAAGGTACGCTTCGTGAAGAATATTAATTAAAGTGGTTTTTACGGTTTCAACCGATACAACATCACCGTTTCTAATTTCATCAAATGAAATCGTATTTTCAAACCAAAGTTTTTTATCGTAATCGTAACTTTTCCATTCAATTTGGTTGTTTTCTCCATCTTCAACAACTAAATCCTGACCAAATTTTGTAGGCAATGCGAAAGCATCTGCGCCGTCAAGGACCAGGTATTCTCCGGAAATCAATAATTTCCCGTTACTGTAAAAGGTAGTTTTCATGCTATTTTTTTAAAATAAAATCCAATGTCTTAAAATGACAAAATCCAATTGTTGGAATTTTGAATTATTTGTGAGTTATAATCTTTGGAATTTTTACTTATTTTATTTTCTTAAACTTTCAATAAACTCAACAACTGCACTATGTGAAACAGTGTTTTTCTTAAAATGAGATTTGATCAGTCTACGTTCATCATCAGTAGCTTCAAATTGATTGATGATGTTGTTCAAATGCATTTTCATGTGTCCTTCCTGAATACCGGTTGTAGTTAAAGAACGTAAAGCGGCAAAATTTTGTGCCAAACCGGCAACTGCTACTATTTTCATTAACTCTTTTGCAGAAGGTTTTTCGAGAATATCAAAACACAATTTGACCAATGGATGTAAGGAAGTTAATCCTCCAACGGTTCCTAATGCTAAAGGAATTTCCAGCCAAAAAGTAAAAATACCGTTTTCAATTTTAGCATGCGATAAACTGGCATATTGTCCATTTTTTGATGCATAGGCATGTACGCCGGCCTCTACAGCTCTAAAGTCGTTTCCTGTTGCCAGAATTACGGCATCGACCCCATTCATGATTCCTTTATTATGTGTAACAGCTCTAAAAGGCTCAACTTCGGCAATTTGAACAGCTTGTAAAAAGCGCTCGGCAAATTCCTGAGGATTTGAAATATGCTTTTCCGTCAAATCTTCAATTGGGCAGGAAACTTCGGCTCTTACAAGACAATTAGGAACATAATTAGACAAAATGCTCATGATAACTTTAACCGATTCTTCTTCAGAAAATAAATCAGAATGCTGAAATTCCTCTTTTAAAGTAGTCGCAAATTGTTCCAGGCAAGAATTTATAAAATTTGCACCCATGCTGTCTTTAGTCTCAAAAGTAGCATGAAGCTGAAAGTAATTTTCGAGTAAGCTTCTTTTATCCTTGAGCTTAATATCTAAAATTCCGCCACCACGCTGTTGCATGTTTTTAGTAATACTTTCTGTGTCTGAAAAGAATTTTGGTTTAATCTCGTCAAAAAAAGCTTGTAATTTTTCTGCCTCACCATTAAAGGTAAAATGAACCTGACCAATTTTTTCAGTATCAATTACCGTTGCCTTAAAACCCCCTCTTGTCGACCAATATTTTGCCGCCTTTGAAGCTGCAGCAACAACAGAGCTTTCTTCAATAGCCATTGGGATTGTTTTGTACTTTCCGTTGATTAAGAAATTAGGAGCAACTCCAAGCGGAATATATAAGTTTGTAATCGTGTTTTCTATGAATTCATCATGCAGTTGTTGTAGCTTTTCGTCTGAATTCCAGTAATTTCTTATAATGTCAAGCGCTTCTTCAGGCTTAGAAAAATAGGCATTTGCAATCCAGTTTATTTTTTCTTTTTTGGATAATTTAGAAAATCCGGCAACGGCGTTGTTCATTCTCAGTATTTTAAATAATAAAGTGGCTGCAAATATACCATTTTAAGGGTTTTGTTTGCAATCTATTTGAAATTTGAGAAGCACGCAAACGTTATTTTTTTTAACATTTAACAGTTGAAATGTGTATTATGTTCATTTTTTTTACTAAAATTGGGCTCTTTTTTATATTTAAAATAATTCTGATGAATACAAGTAAGATTACTGTAGTACTTTTATTTCTGGTAGCTACTGTTTTTGGTCAACAAAAAATTACTGTTGAAAATATTTTTAGTGGCGAATTTCGGGCAAAAGGAATGGATGAACTGCAAGCGCTAAAAAATACAAATCAATACACGGTTTTAAATATAGATCAGGCGAGCAGGAGTATGCAGATTGATTTGTACGACTATGCTACCCTAAAAAAGGTCTCCAATTTAATTGATACTAAGAACCACAAACAACTTTCAGAAGGTATAGACAGCTATACTTTTGATGCCTCTGAAAAAAAGATTTTAATTGCCTGTAACTCTAGGCAAATTTTTCGCCACTCTTTTACGGCAGATTATTTTCTATATGATTTAAATACCAAATCACTTACTAAACTTTTTGATTTTCAGGTTCAGGAACCTACTTTTTCTCCCGACGGAACAAAAATCGCTTATGCAAAAGAAAACAATCTTTATGTATATGATGTGGCTTCAAAAAAATCTGTGGCAGTTACGACAGATGGAAAGAAAAACGCAATTATAAACGGTATTACAGACTGGGTTTACGAAGAAGAGTTTGCCTTTGTTCGTGCCTTTGACTGGAGTAAAGACAGCAAAAAGCTAGCTTACATACGTTTTGACGAAAGTGATGTGCCGGAATTTTCAATGTCAATGTTTCACCAGGATTTATATCCAACAATTGAAACGTTTAAATATCCGAAAGCCGGAGAGAAAAACTCTGTAGTTTCTTTGCACATTTATGATGCAGCTGCAAATGTTACTAAGAAAGTTGACTTAGGAAAATACAATGATTTTTATATTGCCAGATTACAATGGACAAACGATGCTGCTACTTTATCAGCACAAGTTTTAAACCGCCACCAAAACAATTTAGACTTGTTGTTTATAGATGGAACAACGGCGACAGCAAATGTTGTTTTGAATGAAAAGGACAAAGCTTATGTAGATGTAACAGATAATTTGACATTCTTAAAAGACAACAGTTTTATCTGGACAAGCGAAAAAGACGGTTTCAATCATATTTATGTATATGATAAAACCGGAAAACTTAAAAACCAGGTTACAAAAGGAAACTGGGAAGTAACTTCTTACTACGGTTTCGACGAAAAAACACAAACAATTTTCTATCAGTCTACAGAAAATGGTTCTATAAACAGAGATGTTTATCGTATTGGTTTAGACGGAAAAAACAAAGTGCGTTTAACCTCAAAAGTGGGGACAAATACAGCAACTTTAAGTCCGAATTTTCAATATTTCATCAATACTTATTCTAACGCTTCTCAGCCAACTGTTTATACATTAAACGAAGCTAAAACTGGTAAACAATTACAGGTTATCGAAGATAATAAAGAGCTTGCAGCTAAGCTGGCTGCCTATAACTTACCTTCAAAAGAGTTTTTTGTTTTAAAAACTGCCAAAGGAAACGAACTAAATGCATGGATCATGAAGCCAAAGGATTTTGATGCTTCAAAAAAATATCCGGTATTTATGATTCAATATTCTGGTCCGGGATCTCAGCAAGTAGTAAACGGATGGGGAAGCAGCAACGAGTACTGGTTTGAAATGTTGACGCAACAAGGTTACATTGTGGCTTGTGTTGACGGAAGAGGAACTGGTTTTAAAGGAGCAGCTTTCAAAAAAGTAACTCAACTGCAATTAGGAAAATACGAAGTAGAAGATCAAATTGATGCAGCAAAAGTAATTGGTGCTTATCCGTATGTTGATGCCTCAAGAATTGGAATTTGGGGTTGGAGTTATGGAGGTTTCATGGCTTCGAACTGTATTTTTCAGGGAAATGATGTTTTTAAAATGGCCATTGCAGTAGCTCCGGTTACTAACTGGCGTTTTTATGACAGCGTGTACACAGAAAGATACATGCAGACTCCACAGGAAAATCCGAGCGGATACGATCAAAACTCTCCAATTAATCATGTTGATAAATTAAAAGGCAAGTTTTTATTAATTCACGGTTCAGGAGATGACAACGTGCATGTGCAAAATTCTATGCAAATGATGGAGGCCCTAATTCAGGCTGATAAACAATTTGATTCTCAGATATATCCGGATAAAAATCATGGTATTTTTGGAGGAAAAACCAGAGTTCAGCTTTATAATAAAATGACTAACTTTATCAAAGAAAATCTATAAAATAAATATAATTAACCTTAAATAATAATGAATAATATGGTAGAAACTCAAGTAAAAACTGCGCATCCAAAAGGACTTTGGGTATTGTTTGGAACGGAGATGTGGGAGCGATTCAATTTTTATGGAATGCGTGCGTTATTGACGTTATTTCTTGTGAACTCATTATTGATGAAGGAAGAAGAAGCGTCTCTTATTTATGGAGGTTTCCTTGGGCTTTGTTACTTAACGCCAATGTTGGGAGGTTTTGTTGCCGATCGTTTTTTAGGTAACAGAAATTGTATTTTACTAGGTGGTTTATTAATGGCGATAGGCCAAATGTTGCTATTTACAAGTGGAAGTGTTTTTGAGGCCAATTTGCCTTTGGCTAAAATCATTATGTACTCTGCATTAGGGGTTATTGTTTTTGGTAACGGATTTTTTAAACCAAACATTTCCAGTATGGTGGGAAGTTTGTATCCAAAACAGGAAAAAACAAAATTAGATAGTGCTTTTACTATCTTTTATATGGGAATTAACATTGGAGCATTTTTAGGACAGTCTATTTGTCCGTTGTTAGGAGATGTAAAAGATGCTGGCGGAATTAGAGATATTCATGCTTTTAGATGGGGATTCATGGCAGCTTCTGTTGCAATGCTTTTAGGAACAGTTCTTTTCTATTTCCTGAAAAACAAATATGTGGTTTCTCCTGAAGGAAAACCATTAGGAGGATTACCTTCTAAAAATGATGCTTCTGATTTTGAAGAGGGAGAAGCTCAAAAAGCTAATTTTTCAAGTAAAGCTTTAATCATTGCCGGAGTTGCATTTATTGCACTAGGTTTCTTTTTTCATTATGCTGTAGGTCAAAACTTAATTTACACGTTAATTTATTCGAGTGGATTATCGTTGGCCGGATTAATTATCTCTGACACTTCTTTGACTAAAATTGAGAGAGACAGAATTATTGTAATTTATATTGTTTCATTCTTCATTATTTTCTTTTGGGCTGCTTTTGAGCAAGCAGGTTCATCATTAACTTTTATTGCAGATAACCAAACCGACAGAAACTTTTTTGGATGGCAGATGCCTCCGTCTATGGTTCAGATTTTTAACGGATTATTCGTGGTACTGTTAGCTGTTCCTTTTAGTATTCTTTGGGATACGTTGCGAGCAAAAGGCAAAGAGCCAATTTCTCCGGTAAAATTAGCCGTAGGTTTAGTGGTTATTTCTATAAGTTTCTTCATGATCGCAACTCAGGTTTCTTACATTGGAACTTCTGGATTATTATTAGTTAAATGGCTTATTTTATTGTATTTCTTAAATACATGTGCCGAGTTGTGCTTGTCTCCAATTGGTTTATCATTGGTAGGTAAATTATCTCCAAAACGTTTTGCCTCTCTATTATACGGCGTATTTTTCTTGTCAAATGCATCCGGATATGCTTTAGGAGGAACATTGGGATCTATTTTACCGGCAACAGGTGATAAATTTGCAAAAGCAAAAGAACTAGGAATCGATCTTCAGGCGGTTTTAGACAACAGAGTTGTACCAACTCAGGAGCAGTTGTCCCTTTTAGAGCAACATCAGATTAGTTCACATAATCACTTTTTTGCGGGATTTGAAATCCATAACTTATATGAATTTTTTATGGTGTTTGTAGTACTTACAGGTATTGCAGCAATTGTATTATTTGCTTTGACTCCATTCTTGAAGAAAATGATGCATGGCGTTAGATAAAATGGAAAAAACAATAACATTAGAAGAAATTCAAAACTTTAAAGGCAAGTACCCAAAACAATTGTGGTACTTGTTTTTTGTTGAAATGTGGGAACGTTTTTGTTTCTACGGAATGCGCGGGGTGCTTGTTATATTTATGGTAGATCAGCTTTTTTTGAAAGAAGATCATGCCAGTTTACAATATGGAGCCATTCAGGCTTTTGTGTATGCCTTTACTTTTATTGGTGGAATTTTTGCCGATAAGGTTTTAGGTTTTAAGAAATCGCTGTTTTTTGGCGCAATTGTAATGATCCTTGGTAATCTCTTAATTGCTGTTTCGCCACACGATTTGTTTTACTACGGAATTGCTTTCTCAATTATTGGAACCGGTTTTTTTAAACCCAATGTTTCCTCAATGGTTGGTGAATTGTACCATGAAGAAGACGGAAGAAGAGATGCGGGTTACGGAATGTTTTATGCCGGAATAAATGTTGGAGGACTTTTTGGAGGTGCTTTATGTGTTTATTTAGGAAAATATTATTCCTGGCAATTGTGTTTCTTATCTGCAGCGTTAGTGATGTTTATAGGTTTAATAACCTTTTTGCTTACTAAAAAACATTTAGGTCCAATTGGAGATTCTCCCTTATTGGATTTAGCTCCGGCAAAAAGAAGAATGCGTGAAATTGCAGTTTATGCCGCATCGCTTATAAGTATTCCATTTATTTTTATAATGGTAAAAAACACAGATTATACAGATTATTTCATGTATACAATTGGTATTGCAGCTGTTTTGTATTTTGCTTATGAGCTGATAAAACTCGGTGATATTAAATTGCAGAAAAAACTTTTTGCTGCATTTTTGTTTGTGTTTTTCTATTTACTGTTTAATGCAATTTACGAACAGAGTGGAGGATCATTGTCGCTTTTTGCAAAAGACAATCTTAGCGACCAATTATTGTTTTTTTCTATTGATCCAAATATTGTCAATAACAGTTCGAACACCTTTTTTGTGGTGGTATTAAGTCCGCTTATTGGTTTGTTGTGGATTTGGATGGGAAAAAGAAAAATCGAGCCTAATACCCTGATAAAATTCGGAATTGGGTTTTTGTTTTTAGGTGCGTCATTCTATGTTTTCTATCTTACCAAATTCTTTGCAAATGCTCAGGGAATCACATCCCTAAATGTATTTACAGTAGCATATCTTATTACAACAATAGGTGAACTTTGTTTAGGACCAATAGGAATGTCGATTATTACTAAATTATCTCCAAAACGTTTGTTTGGTATGATGATGGGACTATGGTTTTTAGCTGCTGCTTTCGGGCAGTTATTTGCCGGAAAATTAGGGGCTGAAATATCTCAGTCGAACACTGGTGATACTTTGCTTTCTAAGTTACAATCGTATACAGAAGGATATTACCAATTGGCTATCTATTCTATAGTCGCAGGCGTTGTATTGATAGCGATTTCTCCAATTATTAGAAAATTAATGCAAGAAGTAAAATAGATACGATCTGTCAATTCTTTTTTTGTTTAAATTTGCTGAAAAATAAAATCAAAATGAAAAAAATAATAGTAATAGCATTTTTTTTAATGGGTGCATTTGCATCGCAAGCTCAGGATCTTAAATGGTATACTGATGTAAGAGAAGCAATTACGGTAAGTAATAAAGAACAAAAACCAATGTTGATGTTTTTTACCGGAAGTGATTGGTGCGGATGGTGTATTCGTTTGCAAAATGAAGTTTTAAAAACGCCTGAATTTAAAAAATGGGCTACTGATAATGTTGTTTTGGTTGAGTTAGATTATCCAAGAAGAACACCTCAGACACCTGAACTTAAAACTCAGAACAATGAATTGCAGCAGGCTTTCGGAATTCAGGGGTTTCCAACTGTGTTTTTTACAAGTGCAGAATCAAAAGATGGAAAAGTCAATTTTAAAGGTTTGGGTTCTACAGGATATGTGGCCGGCGGACCAGCTGCATGGTTGACAGTTGCAGAAGGAATAGTTCATCCGAAAAAATCGTAAAAATTTAATATATCAATTTTTTAAAAAAACTCCTTACGGATTCGTAAGGAGTTTTTTTGTTTAGTAAGAAAATAGATTCATTAATTTCATTACATTAAATATTTGGTATTTTATTACGGATAAAAAAACACATAATGTATTTTGTGTATTAATAAAAATTGGATAATTAAAATTTTATGTTAATTTCGTCGTACTATACTAACCAAAACCAATTATAGATATGGCGAAAAAATTACTTATCCTACTCTTTTTTTTCGGTTCATTTTTTATGCATGCACAAAATTTAGTTTGGAGAACAAACATGACAGATGCTATTGCTATTAGTAATGAACAAAGAAAACCAATGTTAATCTTATTCACTGCCTCAGGTGTACCGGAGAACCTTCAAAACGAAATATTTAAAACACCGGATTTTGCGGTGTGGTCGCGTGATAATGTTGTCCTGGTAAAACTGGATTTATCAGACATGAACGCAGACGAAAGTGATAAAGAACAAAATGTAAAGCTAAAAAATGCTTTTGGAGTTCAGGAATTACCAGAAGTGTGCTTTGCAAGTGCTTCTGTTAGAAAAAACAAAACAACTTTTAGTGCCTTAGGAAAAATTTCATACAAACCCGGAGGAGCAAAAGCGTGGATAGCAGAATCGAACGCAATTCTGCACCCGAGCGAATGATTAAATTAAATAAGTTTTTCTTAGTTTAATTTGTAGATTCCCTTTTTGCTTTAGAGCGAGAAGGGATTTTTTTTACAAATCTGGATTTGTAAACTATTGTATTGTTATTTAAAAAGGTTTTTTTTTGGGTTTCAATAAAATATTGAGCTTTTATTATTGATTTAATGTTTTTGTTAAATTAGCTATATTATTTGATAGAAATTTGCTTGTTTGGTATCAATATTATATTAATTTAGTCGCGTTAACCTACTAATCAATTTTTAATATGACTAAAAAACTACTTATCCTATTTTTCTTTATAGGTTCATTTTATATGCAGGCGCAAAATTTGATTTGGACAACAGATATGAATGATGCAATTGTATTGGGTGATCAGCAAAAAAGACCTCTTTTAATTTACTTTACTGCTGCAGGAATGTCGCAACGCATGCAGACCGATATTTTTGTAACACCGGATTTTGCCGTGTGGTCGCGTGATAATGTAATTTTGGTAAAATTAGATTTATCAGATGAAACTAAGTCGGAAACAACAAGAGAGCAAAATACCAGACTGAAAGCTGCTTTAGGTGTTCAGGAATTGCCACAGACATGTCTTGTAATGGCTTCTGTGAGAAAAGGTAAAACGACCTTCAATAATTTAGGAATTGTGGCTTATACGCAAGGCGGAGCCAAAAAATGGATTTCGGATGCTAATTCTATTTTAAATCCGTAATTAATTCTGATCATAACTATTAATCCCTTCTAACCTGGTTTGAAGGGATTTTTTTATTGCAACTAGTTCCTTGCGTTGCGTTTTTTGATGTAAAATATAGATTTTTTTTAATATTTTTTAACCATTTGTTCAAATTTGATTGCATTGTGTGGTAATTTTGTTAAATTAGTTCGATTAAAACAATTTAAATCTTCTTCATATGAATCAAAAATTACTTTCTCTGCTATTTTTTTTAGTCTCTCTTTTTTCTCATTCACAAAGTGTGATTTGGAAAACCAATATGAACGATGCAATTCTGCTTAGCAATGAAGAGCGAAAACCTATTTTAATATTTTTTACAGCAGGTAGTTCGCAGAAAATTCAAAGCGAAGTTTTTTCATCTCCCGATTTTATAGATTGGTCAGATAGCGTGGTATTGCTAAAACTGGATTTGGCCGACGCCTCTGTGCCCGATTTAGAGAAAGAACAAAATTTAAGACTAAAAGAGGCTTTAGGAATCGAAGAGCTGCCACAATTTTGTATCGCTACAGCTTCTGTAAGAAAAAATAAACCTACAATTAATAAGCTTGGGTTGTTCGATTACAAAACTGGCGGAGCAAAAACATGGATTAGTCAGGCCAAAGATGTTTTACGTGGAGAGTAAAAACTACACATTATAATCTGTAAAAGCCACTCTCGGAAGTGGAGTGAAAAGGTATGCCTTTTTTGAGACAAGTCGCGCTCCATAATTTTTGAATAGAATAAGAATTAGAGGCGTCTGCAATGATGATTTTTGGATGTAAATCCTGCAGAAGTCGTTCCAGATTTATTTTAGGAGATTGAGTAAGTAGTAAAATATCTGGCTGAACTCTGGTTTCATAAATTCCTGAGCTATCCATTACAAAGATTTTTTGCTGTTTAAAAAATAGCATGTTCCTTATTTTAGAAGTTGATGCTAGTTGTCCAAAATTTCCAACGATATAAGAATTAACAATAGTAGATTTTTTTACAGCAAGTGTATCATTGGTATAGATGGAAATATTGGTACCGATTCTCTCAGAAATTACAGTATTCTCTTTACTGTTGTAAATCACTATTTCGTGTTGAAGCTGAGTTTGTCTTTTAGTGTACAGGAGCGAAACCTGAAACGAAATTATACTTAAAAGCATCATGATTAATTTAGTGTAACTTGATTTCTTAAACCAAATTGCAGCCGAAATAATGACGAGATATAATGTAAAAAGATAATAAGAATTAAAACTAATATTTCGAATAACAAACCATTCAAACGAAGCGACGTAATGAATTACAAAGTTTAAAAGAGAAATGCTTTTTTGGAAAATTTCGATCAGTAGAAACGGAGGCACATGAAAGACCGCCCAAATCATGACAATAATTCCGGCAATCATTATAAAAGATAAAAGAGGAATAATGACAATATTGGTTACAAAAAACAGTCCGGGAAATTGATGAAAATAATACAGACACAGAGGTAGAGTGCCAATTTGTGCTGCAAATGAAACCGTTAAGGCATTCCATAAATGAATTGAAAATTTATTTTTTGGACTCCATATTTTTTGCAATATTGGCTGTAGCCAAATAATGAAAAATAAAGCGAGATAACTTAGCTGAAAACCAACATCAAATAAAAAATAAGGCTCAAAAAGTAATATCAAAAACATAGATACCAGCAATGTATGATAGATATTTCCTGTTCTGCGTAAATGACCGCCAATTGCTACAAACGAGAACATAACAACCGACCGAAGTACAGATGGTGAAAGGCCTGAAATTACGGCAAAAACAAGTAGAGAAATTAAAATGCTAAACAGTTTTATAAAAGATCCTTTCCTAGTATTGGGAATGGGCTTAAGTATAAAATTGATAAACAGTATAATAAATCCCACATGCAGGCCCGATACGGATAATACATGTGTTGCGCCCGAAAACTGATAATCCTGAATAATATCAGAAGAGATTTCTTGCTGCTGTCCCAGAATTAAGGCCAAAGCAACATTCATTTCAGCTTTATCAAAATGCGCTTTCTCTAAATTACGAACAATGTGCGAATGCAAACGTCCAGAATAGTACCAAATATCTTTTTTAAGGTTTTTGTTTAGATAAATTTCAGATTTGTTTACGTAAATCTGAGCATAAATTTGTTTGTTGGAGAGGTATTTACCATAATCAAATTGATTCGGATTTTTGTTTGAAGGATTACGTTTCAATATCGTTTTTGCTTTTATGATACTGCCAATGCAAATGCTATTTTTAAGGCTGTCTTTTTGAATATTAACGATGACTTTGCCAGTTCGAGCCTGATTGTCAATTGTATTAATTAGCGCTGTGTAACGATCATTATAAGAGTTGCTTTTTAGTTTTTCTCTTAAAGTAAAAGTTATATTGTGAGGCGTTTCAAAAGCTTTTTTGTAATGAATATAATTGGATCTTTCTAAAGAATCGGTGTGAAACATCAGCGTTAGACTTCCAAGGAAAAAAGCAAAAACGTAAGTGCTAAGTCCAAAAAAAATAATTAGCCTTTTGTTGTGCCCGCTGTATAAATAAAAAATTAAAAGTGCCACAAAGCCAACACTTAATGCTGTTGCAATAAAATACAGGGAGAGTTGGCCGTAATAAGAAAACAAAATACCAAAGAGGAACCAAATTGTGATTTTGGTCAACGGAAAATCTAATACTTTCATGTGATAAAAGTATTAAAAAAATGTAAGAAAAAGAATATGTTTGATTAATTCTTAATTGATTGGTCTGTTGATTTGTGCAAAAGAATTTTTATAATACGGCTCTTTTGTAGACGAAATGATGACACCTTTTGAAGTAGAGGAGTGCACAAATTTAATTTCTTTAGAATTCACCTCGACAATTAGCCCAACATGATTAATTTGTTTGCTCTTGTTGGTTTTAAAGAAAATTAAATCGCCTTTTTGAGCATAATCGATATTAATGATAATGCCAATTTTTGCCTGCTCAAAAGAACTTCTGGGTAATTTTATATCTTCTGAAGCAAAGGTAGTAAAAACCAATCCTGAACAATCGAAGCCACTTTTTGTGGTACCGCCGGCTTTATATTTTACGCCAATGTTGTCGGTCGCAGTTTCTATTAGTTTATTTACGAGTGCTCTGTTTTCTCTTTTGGTTTCCTTGCTGCCCACAGCTGTTGATGTCGATTTGCAAGAAGCAAACAACAGAGATAAAAAAAGAAATAGAAATAATTTTTTCAAAACAATGGTTTTAAGCTCTTAGATCGGCAACAATGAGTTTCGCGGTTTTTTGACTAGCACCAACACCACCTAATTTTTGTTCTAAGATGTCGTAGTTTTTAAGCAGTTTTTTACGGTAATTTGGCTCCAGTAATTTTTGCAGTTCTTCTTTGATGCGTTTGGTATTGCATTCACTCTGAATCAATTCTGTAACCACTTCTTCGTCCATAATTAAATTAACAAGCGAAATGTACTTTAAGGTAATAATGCGTTTTGCAATTTGATACGAAATATTGCTCCCTTTGTAGCAAACGACTTCGGGAACTTTAAAAAGTGCAGTTTCTAAAGTAGCGGTTCCGGAAGTTACCAAAGCTGCTGTTGAAGAACGAAGCAAATCATACGTTTTATTCGAAATAAATTTGATGTTTTTATTACTGATGAATTGTTGATAGAATTCGAACTCCTGACTTGGTGCGCCCGCAATTACAAATTCATAATCCTGAAAATCATCTACAACACTCAGCATAACGCTTAGCATTTTTGTAATTTCCTGTTTACGGCTTCCCGGTAAAACAGCAATAATGGGTTTTTCGCCCAATTGATTTTCGGTTCTAAAAACGGTTTCATCAAATGGAGGCTGATTCTGAATAGCGTCTATTAAAGGATGTCCCACAAAATCTACCGGATACTGATGTTTGTCTTCGTAAAAGCTTTTTTCAAAAGGCAAAATCACAAACATTTTGTCTACATCATTTTTAATCGCTTTGATACGGTTTTCTTTCCAGGCCCAAATTTGTGGCGAAATATAATAATAGGTTTTATAATTTAAAGCCTTAGCCCATTTTGCAATACGCATATTAAAGCCCGGATAATCAATGAAAATTAAAACATCGGGTTGAAATTCTAAAATGTCTTTTTTGCAGATTTTGATATTATTTAAGATCGTTTTCAAATTAAAAATAACTTCTACAAATCCCATAAAAGCCAATTCGCGATAATGCTTTACCAAAGTTCCGCCGGCTTTTTGCATCAAATCTCCACCCCAAAATCTAATTTCGGCCTGAGGATCTTGTTCATAAAGTGCTTTCATTAAGTTTGAACCGTGTAAATCTCCAGAAGCTTCACCAGCGATAATATAGTATTTCATGTTGACTTTTTTTTGCAGTACAAAGATAGGATTTAAATAATTAGGGTTGAAATTGCCAGGATAATCACTGCCAAAATCACTCCTCTGGCCATCATTTCTTTATTTCTTTTGAGAAGAAGCAAAAAAACGGCCAGATCTAATGTAGTACCAATTGTAAGGACTTTTCCTAAATAACCTTGCTCCTGAATGGTTTTGATTCCGGTTGAAACATCAAAATTGGTAAAAAACGTAATAAACAAATAGCTTCCAAGTAGTGAGGTAAATATGCCAATTACAAATCCCATTAATAACTCTTTTTTATCCATTTAATTTCCAGGTATTAAGATTTTGCATAGTATGATGAGCAGTCAAATCGAACTGCACCGGAACGACAGAAATATAACCATTTTCTAAAGCCCATTCATCAGTATCTTCTCCGTTGTCTTCATTGGTAAATTTGCCTGTAAGCCAGTAATAGTCTTTTCCGTAAGGAGTTTGTCTTTTGTCAAATTTCTGTGCATAGTACGCTTTTGCCTGACGACAAATTTTTATTCCCTTAATTTCATCCTCTTTTAACTTGGGGAAATTCACATTTAAAACCACACCAACCGGCAATTTGTTTTTTAATGTTTCTAAAGTTATTCGCTTCACAAAAGGTTTTATCTGCTCAAAATCGGCGTTCCAGTCAAAATCCAAAAGAGAAAAACCAATGGCCTGAATACCTTCAATTCCTGCCTCGACGGCGGCGCTCATAGTTCCGGAATAAATAACATTGATAGAAGAGTTAGACCCGTGGTTGATGCCAGAAACGCAAAGGTCGGGCTTTCGTTTTAAAATTTCGTTTACAGCCAGTTTGACACAGTCTACCGGAGTTCCGGAACAGCTGTATTCTGTAATTGGATCGCCTTCTTTCGAAATTTTATCCAGAAAAAGGGTATTATTTATGGTAATAGCGTGTCCCATAGCACTTTGAGGTTTGTCTGGTGCGACAACAATTACATCTCCAATCGTTTCCATTACGCTAATTAAAGCTCTGATTCCCGGTGCCAGAATCCCGTCGTCATTGGTTACTAATATTAGCGGTTTTTCATTTTTCATGCAGAGAATTGATTTTTGATTTGTCAAAATTAAAGCTTGTAAAAGCAAATGTAATAACAGATTTTGGTAGAATACTAACAAATAAATAAAAATTGTCAACTAATTTAAAGAAGATTATTGTACTTCAAACAATTTTATATCTTTAACAAAAAATTATAGTGAACTTGGCTTTCGTGGCACAGTTTTTACCGTAACTTAGATTAAAAAATTTGATGAATGCTATTATTAAGTTTATGAAAAGAAATTATAAAATACTTATAGCCGTATTTTGCTTGTCGCTGACCTTATTTGCCTTTAAGATAAACGCAGACAAGTCTGAAGATCCGGATCCAAACAGAGATAAAACACTTTTAGAATTATTGGCATTTGTTATTGAAAAAGGACATTACAGTCCGGCTGAAATAAACGATGAGTTTTCTAAAGGAATTTTTAAAGATTATGTTGAGGCATTAGATCCTTCAAAAAGGTTTTTCCTGCAATCTGATATTGATGAATTTAAGCAATATGAGTTGATGCTTGACGATCAGTTTTTGAATAAAGATTTAACGTTCTTCAATCTTACTTACACCAGATTGATGAAACGAATGGAAGAAAGTAAAAAAAGGTATAAAACGATTCTGGCACAGCCTTTCAACTATGATGTTGATGAAACGTTTAACGCTGATTATGAAAAACTTCCGTATGCTAAAAATGCAACAGAAATCAATGAGAGATGGAGAAAACAAATTAAACTGTCGACTTTATCTTCTTTGGTAACCAAACAAAAACTGGAAGAAGACAAAAAGAAAACGGATCCTGCTTATAAAGTAAAATCTTTTGAGGCTTTAGAAAAAGAAACCCGTGAGAGTTCATTAAAATCATTAGACGATAATTTTAGTTTGATTAAAGATCTAAACAAAGAAGATTGGTTTTCTGTTTATGTCAACTCGATCATGACGCGTTTTGATCCGCATACAAGTTATTTTGCTCCAGAAGAGAAAGACCGTTTTGATGTGAACATTAGCGGAAAATTAGAAGGAATTGGCGCAAGACTAACTAAGAAAAATGATTTTACTCAAATCGATGAGTTAATTTCCGGAGGTCCTGCCTGGAAAGGAAAACAGCTTGAAGCCGGAGATTTAATTTTGAAAGTAGCACAAGGAAACGAAGAGCCTGTAGATGTTGTAGGAATGCGTTTAGACGATGTAGTGAAAAAAATTAAAGGACATAAAGGGACTGAAGTAAAACTTACGGTTAAAAAAGTAGACGGTACAATTAAGGTAATTTCTATTATTAGAGATGTTGTTGAAATTGAAGAAACGTATGCTAAATCGAGTATTGTTGAAAGAAACGGATTGAAATATGGTGTAATTTATTTGCCTAAATTCTATATCGATTTTGAAAATAAAGACGGACGTGACGCTGGAAAAGATATCGCTCTTGAAGTAGAAAGACTGAAAAAAGCAGATGTTAACGGAATTGTACTTGACGTTCGTGATGATGGTGGCGGATCTCTATCGACTGTTGTAGATATTGCAGGTTTGTTTATTGAAGAAGGACCAATTGTTCAGGTGAAATCTGCAGGAAAAAAGAAAGAAGTTTTATACGATAAAGATAAAAAAATCGAATGGGACGGACCGTTGGTAATTATGGTAAACAGTTTCTCTGCTTCGGCATCAGAGATTTTGGCAGCCGCAATTCAGGATTACAAACGTGGAGTGATCATTGGTAGTAAACAAACTTACGGAAAAGGTACAGTTCAAAATGTACTAGATTTAAATCAGTTTGTTCGAAATGCTAATTATGGTGACTTAGGAGCCTTGAAAATTACAGGTCAGAAATTCTATAGAATTAATGGTGGTTCAACTCAGCTAGAAGGTGTTCATAGTGATGTTGTGATGCCAGATCGTTATGCTTACTTAAAAATGGGCGAACGTGATATTGATAACGCAATGCCATGGGATAAAATTGATCCTGCTGATTATAGTACCTGGACTTCTAATGAGAATTTTGCAAGAGCCATTCAGGAAAGTAAAAGCAGAATTGCACAAAATCCGCAATTTAAATTGATTGAAGAAAATGCAAAATGGATTGATGTTAAGAATAAAGAGAATACCTATAGCTTAAACATTAACAGCTTTAAAGCAACTCAGGAACAAGTTGAAAATGAAGGTAAAAAGTATAAACCAATTTCAGATTACAAAAACAATTTGGTTTTTAAATCCTTGCCATACGAAGAACTGGAAATGAATACTGATGCTACTTTAAAAGAAAAAAGAGAAGCGTGGCACCAGGCATTATCTAAAGATGTTTATGTAGAAGAAGCTTTGAATGTTTTAGATGATTTACAGACTAAAAATGTTTCAAAAAATACTGCTACAGGAAAAATCAAAAGAGATAAATTAGTAAAATCTTAATTCTTTTAGAATTGATATATTATAGGCGCTCCAAAGAAAAATATTTTTTTGGAGCGTTTTTTTTAGTTTAGAATTAATTATGCCAATATTAATTGCGGTTTTACGTTTACTACTTTTTTAATGAAAAAGATGAAGAATTATATTGTTTTAGGTTTAATGATAGTAGTATTGTTTTCTTGTAAAAAAGAAAGTACCATAAAAACCAACTTATCTAAGGCACAGGAACAAACCTCTTTTGTTTCTAATAGTAGTGCTCACGATTCCTTATATTCAATAGCTTATCTGCCTACCTCAACAACAAAGCAAATTGTAAGACACCAATATTATACTTTGTCCTATAACGAGAAATTTGAGCAGGCCGAGTGGGTTGCTTATGAGTTGAAAAAGGAATATTTAAAAAATGCCAACTATAAGCGGCCTTATTTTATAGAAGATCCCAAGGTAACAACGGGTTCTGCAGATTGGCGAAATTATAAAAAGTCCGGGTACGACAAAGGGCATCTTTGTCCGGCGGGTGACATGGAATTTGACCAAAGCGCTTACAATGATACATTTTATACCTCGAATATTTCGCCACAAGATCATGATTTCAATAGCGGAATCTGGAACAGAATAGAGCAAAAAACGCGTTACTGGGCAGGCAAGTACAACGATATTTATGTGGTAACGGGAGGAATTCTAAAAGATTCAGACAAAAAAATAGGGACAGAAAAAGTTGCTGTCCCTAAATATTTTTATAAAATTGTTTTGGCTAAATCAGGAAAAGAACATAAAGCAATTGCTTTTTTGGTTCCAAATGAAGACAGTAATAAACCCATTTATGATTTCGTAGTTCCTATTGAAACTTTAGAAAAGATGACAGGAATTGATTTTTTTCCTAATTTAAAAAACTTAAAAAGTAGTAAGGACTTTTAAATCTGCAATGGTTTGAGTTGGATTTTCAGCTTTAAAAACAAAGCTTCCTGCAACCAAAACATCTGCTCCGGCCTCTACTAGTTGTTTCGCATTTTTGCTTGTTACACCACCGTCTATTTCGATTATAGTAGCTGCATTTTTGCGAGTAATTAAAGCTTTAAGCTTTTTTACTTTGTCATATGTGTTTTCAATGAAAGATTGTCCTCCAAAACCCGGGTTCACACTCATGATACAAACCAGGTCAATATCGTTTATTACATCTTCTAATAAATCTATATTAGTGTGCGGATTGATGGCTACTCCAGCTTTCATTCCTTCTGCTTTAATCGCTTGTAAAGTTCTATGTAAGTGTGTGCAGGCTTCATAGTGAACACTTAGAATATTGGCTCCCAAATCTGCAAAAGTTTTAATATACCTGTCCGGATCAACAATCATTAAATGTACATCGATTGTTTTTTTTGCATGTCTTGAAATTGCTTCTAAAACGGGCATTCCAAAAGAAATATTAGGAACAAAAACGCCATCCATAATATCGATATGAAACCAATCAGCCTGACTGTTATTGATCATTTCGACATCGCGTTGTAAATTGGCAAAATCAGCTGCAAGAACAGAAGGAGCAATAAGTGTATTCTTCATTGTGTGTAGTTGTGTGTAGTGTTATTTTTTGCAAAGATAGATTTTTTATGACTTACATTGAAATTTAACCGCAAAGTCCGCAAAGATTTGCGCAAAGTTCACAAAGTTTTATGCTGAAGGTTTTGATGAAGTTTATGTTTTTACAAGACCCAAAAGATAAAAAACCTTTGCGGACTTTGCGGTTAAATGAATTTTCAATTAAGGCCAATAAAAAACTCCGGTAATCAGCCGGAGTTTCAATCATCAATCAAAAAACGAACAGTCAATCAAACTGTTGTTTACTGTTTAGTCGAAAGTCAAATGTCTTAAAGTCAAAAGAGACTTTTGGACTTTATAAACTTTCTAACTTTAAGACTAATTAGCCTAAATAAGTTTTAAGAATTTTACTTCTTGAAGTATGTTTTAATCTGCGGATTGCTTTTTCTTTAATCTGACGAACACGCTCACGAGTTAAGTCGAAAGTTTCTCCAATTTCTTCAAGAGTCATTGGGTGCTGATCGCCAAGACCAAAATACAAACGAACAACATCTGCCTCTCTTGGAGTTAATGTTTCTAATGAGCGCTCGATTTCAGTACGTAATGATTCGTGAATTAACTCTCTGTCCGGGTTTGGAGATTCTCCAGAACGTAAAACGTCATAAAGGTTAGAATCTTCACCTTCTACAAGAGGCGCATCCATAGATAAGTGACGACCAGAGTTTTTCATAGACTCTTTTACGTCATTTACAGTCATGTCAAGTTCTTTTGCAATTTCTTCAGCAGAAGGCGGACGCTCGTTAGATTGCTCTAATAACGCATACATTTTGTTGATTTTATTGATAGAACCAATTTTGTTTAATGGTAAACGAACAATACGAGATTGTTCTGCCAAAGCCTGAAGAATCGATTGACGAATCCACCATACGGCATAAGAGATGAATTTGAAACCACGAGTTTCATCAAAACGTTGAGCCGCTTTAATTAAACCTAAGTTTCCTTCATTTATTAAGTCAGGAAGAGTTAATCCTTGATTTTGATATTGTTTAGCAACCGACACTACGAAACGCAGGTTGGCTTTTGTTAATTTTTCTAATGCTCTTTGATCACCGGCCTTTATTCTTTGTGCCAATTCTACCTCTTCATCAGCGGTAATCAGGTCAACTTTTCCAATTTCTTGTAGGTATTTGTCTAACGATGCAGTTTCACGATTGGTTACCTGCTTGGTGATTTTAAGTTGTCTCATGTTTTTGTCTCCTCAATTTTTAAGTGTACAATGATTATACGTATTAAGTATCAAAAAAGTTACAATTAAATAAAAAAAAAATTAAAAAAAGGTATGTTATATTTTCATTAACTCAGTAATGGCTTAATTTTTTAGGATAGAAGGCCAATAGTGAAATGAGAAAAAAAATCCTAATTCATAAATAATGCATTAGGATTATATTAGTATAAAATAAAGTGTTGATTTTTTTTAATTACTATTCAAATCTTTTATTTCGATAATCTCGTTAATAAAGACAGGTTTACCGCTTGCCGAAAATCCTTCTAGTACCACTTCAAATTGACCGGATACATCTGATGCGTAAAATGAAACTTTAGCGGTAGGATCATTTAACTCTGCTTTTGGCAACCATAATAACTGGTGTCTGTAATCAGGAATTCTGGCATTTTTAGGATTGGTATAATCAGGTTGGTAATATTCTTTTTTTGATTGTGGTCTTAAAAGTTCTGGACGTAAAATGAAGTTACCTTTAAGCTTTGTATCATAATCTCCGTTTTTGGTCGTAAACGAAACTACTCCGTTAAAAGATTTTGATCCATAATAATAAATTCCTTTTACCACATTTACTTTCTCGATATTTTTGGCGCTGTATACAAAAAGTTCATTAATATCTTCTATTACCAAACCGTCCACAACAAGTAGTGCCGGCATTTCAGATTCATAATTAGGATCGTAATCGTAAACATGAATAGCATAATTGTTTTTGTCTTTGGTATAATAAGTTCCGGCAACAACTTCTGTAATCGTTTCTGCAACAGTTGGAAAACGGGTAAAATCATCTAGTTTAAATTCTGTTGACAGACCATTATAAAAAGGAATCGTATCTGTTGAAGCCTGAATGCTGTCTTTTTTAATAGTATAATAAGCGTTTTCAACCTGGCTTGCAATTAATCTTTCTGAAATATGCTGTTGAAATTCAGGATTGAATTGCAATGTTGGAAAACTCACATTTGATAAATCAATATCTGTTGGTTTGTCAATTTCAATCGTATAATCTTGTTTGTTGCTCTCGGCAATCTGAACAATGATGTTGGAACTTGAATTGGACTTTTCCAGATTAAAAACAAATTTTCCTTCAGCATCTGTTTTGGCAAATTTTAAATTTGAATTTTTCCCAACTATAGAAAGAGCCACTTTTTTGTTTTTAATATCGGCATTTGGTGCTAGTATTTTTCCTGATATAATTTCACCTCGCAATTCTGGCAATAAATATTGTGCATTTTTTATTTCGTCATCAAAATTATTGTTTTCCAAAGCATTAAAAACAGTTTTATTTTGAGATAAAAAACCATCCGCTTTTCTTATGGAAATCATATAATTTCCGTGTTTAAAATCATCAGATTTAGTGTTGACCTTAAACTCAATTAAATCGCGGTTTCCATATATTTTATTTTTAAAATCAAAAGAGATGTTTTCATTTGAAACTATTTCTTGAACAGCTGATTCTTTTTGAGCAATCGAATTTGTTGGTTTTTCCTTATAGGGATTTACGATGTAAATATCAATATTAGAATAGGTTGTTTTTTTATTAAGCATCCATTTTGTGTAACCAATTAGTTTGTAGGTTCCGGTTTCTAAGGTTGTGGGCAAAAAGAAATCGCTGTTGGCAGTACCTTTTTCCAAAAATAATTTATGAGTAAAAACTGTTTTTTTATTGCTGTCTATAAGTTGTAAATAAACAACTTTACTGTAATTTGAAGCTGCGTTGGTTATTTTATTAAGGCAAAATATTTTGTATAACAGAGTTTCACCTGTTAAATAAGAATTAGCATTGGCGCTGATATAAAGAGACTCATTTATCTTTTTGTCTATTTCATTCAGTTCAGTTAAGGTACTGGTTTTTTGAGCAAAAATAATTTGCTGAAAACTAACTGCTAAGGTTACGAGTAGTAAGTATTTTAATCTATCCAAAATGATGGTTTTATATTTGATGAAAACGAACTGCAATCTCCGCATTCTATAGGGTATAAGAGATACTGTGAGCCTTCATTAGGGAAGAAGACTTTGATTTTGGTACTAATTAATTCTACAATTAAATTTCCCTGGCAACCTGAAGCCGGATTTGAAGAAAAGCAATAACTGAAAAAGTACTGACTTAAATCTGCCTCTGAAATTTCTGAAGGGCAATCGTACTGGTATTTTGGCTTAACTACTTTCGGGAAAAGATCTGCAAAACTGAAGAATAATCTTTTTTCAGAATAAGAAGAAACATCAAAATATCCAATTACTTTTTCTGATGGATTGTCTTCAGATGTAATATTGCCGTAAAAGAAACCAGGCTGCGTTTGTGAGAGAAGGCTTCCGTTATTTGATATTTCTTTTAAGGTTTCAGAAAATGTATGAGCAGCCAGACTCTGAACATATTGTTTGACTAAGATACTATATCTGTTGCTTATAAAATTATCTGTACTAGGAATAAATCTAACCGGAAAATTAATGACTTTGTCTTCTGATAAGTTGCTGGTGTTGGTTAGAATTAAAGTGTTTGAATTTTCTGTTTTGTAACAAATTCTGGCTTCTGTTGTTCTTGGTTCAAAAGTTACCCTTCCATTATTAGCAACCAAATATTCAGAATACCATTTTGGAGCAATTATTTGAGATGTTTCCTCATATTCATATCTGTAATATTTTGACAAATTAGTAGGGTCAGTACTATTTACTGTTATTTCTGCTCCTAAAACTCCTTCTTTGGTAACTGCAGAAACGTTTAAGCTTTCAATCTGAGTTTCCTGAGGTAGTTTTTCTGAACTTGAAACATACGATCTTCCGTCTTGCGTACGTACATGCAAAGTATAAGTTCTGCCGGCGCTTGCCTGAAATTGATTTACAGACGCGTAAGTGTTGTTATTGAACTTAAAATCATATCTGTTTCCCTGATCGTCTGTGACAAAAACTACGGCATTTAATTCGATAGCTGCTCCTTCTTCTTCAAGTTTATAAGTTCTCGAAACTTTTATTTCCTGATTTTTTAATTGATTCGTTATGGTCGCTTCTATTACAATAGCATCTTCATATCCGTTAGCTTGATATTCATATGGCGTGGTACATCCTGTAATTGAGGAAAGTACTAATAGGATTATAAATCTGAATAAGACTTTCATGATCTTTAAAATTTAAAATTATAAGTAATAGTTGGTATCGGCACAGAAAAAATTGAGGTTTGATACGCTTTTACTTCTCCATTTTTTGTGACAAAAAAGATAGAATACGGATTATTTCTTCCCAACACATTATAAACAGAAATATTCCAGAAACTGTGCGCCAATTTTTTTATTTTATGATTCCCTTCAATATTTAATCCAATATCCAGTCGATAATAATCAGGTATTCTGTATTTGTTTCGATCGCTATACATTGTATATTCTGCACCATTGTAATAATATTTTCCAATAGGATAGGTGATTGGCCTTCCGGTTTGATATACAAAATTGGAAGAAAAACTATAACGGTGCGTGATTTTATAATTCATAACGATACTTACATCATGAGGCTTGTCAAAATTGGTTGGAAAATATTCGCCATTATTTACTTTCTCATCATTAAACTTACTGTCTAATTTTATGAACGATCTTGAATACGTATATCCAATCCATCCGTTAAGTCTGCCGATAGATTTTTTTAGTAAAAATTCAACACCATACGCTTTTCCTTCACCTTGTAGTAATTCTGTTTCCAGATCCTGATTCAAAAGCAGGTTGGCTCCAACTTTATAATCCAAAATGTTTTTAGATGTTTTGTAATAGCCTTCCAGACTCAGTTCAATATCTTTATAATCCAGTTTTTTGAAAATACCGAGTGAATATTGTAAACCACTTTCTGGCTTTACATTCAAATCAGAGAGTTTCCAGGTATCGGTTGGAGATTGAGTTGTATTATTGGTTAACAAATGAATGTATTGAAAATTTTTGTCAAAACCGGCTTTTACAAATAAGCTCTCATCAAAAATGTAGCGTAATGCAACTCTTGGTTCAAAACCACCATTGGTATTAATTACTTCATTGTTGCCATACGTTTTTTCCTCTACAACCGTTGAAGGGGTTTTAGGAACTCCTTCCTGGTAAATTTTTTGTGTTGAAGCTCCTAAAGCCGCATAGTAAGAATAGCGGGCTCCAATGTCTAACAGAAGCTTTTCTGTGATTTTAAATTTATCAGAAAAAAATACGGCAGACTCTAAGCCTTTTTCGTCATCAATGTTTATTGGCGTCACCAATGATTCACCACGGGGAGTTAACTCTCCTGGGTTTACCTTGTATAATTTGCTTGCAATTCCGTAAGTAAATTTATGCTGACTGTTGAATTCACTGTTAAATTTAAGACTGGCCTGTGTTTCATCTATTTTATATTTAAAAGTAAACGATTCCGGATTAAGTGATTCGTAATCAATGCTAAATTTGTATTCACTATTGGAGACATTCAGTTCGCTGCTGTTTTTTTCATTAAAAGAATGTTTCCACTTTAACGAAACCATCCTGTTGCTATATTGGTACAACGAGTCTGGTGTAATAGTATATTTATCTTTACTGTAATATCCTGTACCTTCTACTGAGTTGTTTTTATTGATCTTATGTGTGTATTTTGCAAATAAATCATAAAAGGAAGCCTGACTGTTTTTAAGGTTTTCATCATCTAGTGATTTTAGAATCCAATCAGAATATGTTGCTCTGCCACCTACTAACAAACTTGCTTTTCCTTTTACAACAGGAATAGACGCTGTAAGGTTGCTGGTTACAGGACCAATTCCTCCTTCTCCGGAGAATTTCTCTGTATTTCCGTTCTTAGACGTTATATCAAAGACAGACGATAATCTTCCGCCAAATTCAGATGGAATTCCGCCTTTGTAAATATCAACTTTGTTTATCGTATAAGGATTCAAAGACGAGAAAAAACCAAGAAGATGGGCAGGATTATAAATTGTTCCATTATCGAGTAACATTAAATTTTGATCTTCTTTTCCGCCTCGAACATTAAATCCAGAAGAACCTTCACCCGCAGTTTTAATTCCCGGAATCGTTAGTGCAATTTTTAAAACATCTCTCTCTCCCAAAACCAATGGTACTGTTTTTACACCTTCGGCTTCAATTGTTGTAACTCCTGTTATGGCGGTTCTGATGTTTTGACTATTTTTTCCTCGTACCACAACTTCATTTAACTGATTTATTTTTTCAATTACAGAAAAATCCAGCGTTCCGTTACTGTAAATCATTATTTTACGAGAAGTGTTATTGTATAAAATAGACTCAACATCGATCGTCGCTAATCCTGTAGGAAGTCTTAAACTATAAAAACCTTCGCTATTCGTAACGCTAGAAATAGTCGTGTTTTTTGCTTTTACCGTAATATCGGCTAATGGTTTATTGTTTTTTAAATCGGTTATATGCCCGGTAAGCGTATAATAATCAACGTCAGAATCAACCGATTCTTTTCCAATTAATGCGATAGGAGCGGCCTCCTCATTTTTGTTCTTTTTAACAGAGTCATATTGCTGAAAAAAGATTGGTGCGTTCTGGCTCTTTTTATCATTTTGAAACTTATCGTAAATAATACTGTTCTTTGTTAAGATGATTTTATTCTTATCAATAAAAAAATTAAGATCAGTCTCTTCAAAAACGTTACTTAAAATTTCCTGAATTGATTTGTTCGAAAAGTCTCCAGAAACGAGCACATTTTTGTCAAACCAGTCTTCCTGAAAATAAAAACGATATTGGCTTGAAGTTTCTATCTTTTTTAAAACTTCAATTCTGTTGATATTGCTATAATTAAGATTAATGCTTTTTTGATCTTGTGAATACACTTGGGAATTAAAACCGAAAAATAATAAAAGGATGATGAATATTCTCATTGGGATAATTTCACAGATTTAATTGTTAATATATTTTAATAGATTCTTCATGAACAATGGGGTGTCATCCTTTTTAAGACTTCTGTAAGTAGTATAAAAATCATTTATTTTTTTCTTGCTGGCAGGAAACAGTTCTACGATTTGTTTTTTATCATTTGCGAGATAAAATTTGTTGTCTTTTTGTATGATGAAGTCATATTTTGGCACAAATTCTATTAAATCGACCTGAGCATTATTGATCTTTTTCTTCTCTTTATAGTATTTTATTAAAAGCGTTGTATTATTTCCTGCAGCAACTTCTTCATAATATCCTTTTTTATAAGCGGTGGAGTTAATAGCTTTTAGATGAACAAATTTTTCATTTCTAATTTTAAAATAACTCACATTATCCTTAACAACATTAATTTTTGTGGTATTAGATTCGCCATAAGGTTTTAAAACCAATTCATCGCTGTAGATGTCATAATTCAATAACAGATCAAAATAATCCTGATCATTATAGTTCATACTCCCTTTTTGGAAATATTCAGAAACATAATAACGATTTTGAGAGTCAATAGTTTTATCGAAATTTAAATGTGCAGATCCGTTTTCAAAAGCAAGAGATTCTACGCCAACCATATTGTCGAACCAATTGTAAACAGCAATATTGTTGCTGGTTTGAGAATAAGAACTGAAATTCAGAAATATACCGAGTAGTATAAGGTAAAGAGGTTTTTTTTGAATTTTTTTCAAAGGATTGGTTATTTGGATGTTTTATGTTTAAAGCTTTTCAAAAATATCAAAAAAATGTTAAGATGCGACATAATATTTCTAAAATGTGTTATTTTTCTGTTTTTTATTTAATTTCACTATTAGGTTAAAACAAGAAAACACCCAGTCCTAAAGGATTCCTGAGTGTTTTATAAAAAAATGGAGCAAACATTCTTTATTCTGAATAATCGTCGGAAGTATCTAAAATTTCGTCGAAGATTTTTTTGAGTGACTTTAAGTAAATTGGAAATCCGATAGCCAGTAATAAGTATTCTGCTCTGATTACCGTTACATCATCAAGGATTTTATATAAGCTTGGAATTATAATTGCCAAAGATACCACTACGCCAACCCATGGATTTTTTCTTATTTTTTTTAAAATCAATAAAAGTTTCATTTCTGGCTGTCTGTTTAATGCGATTCTCATCTATGATTATTTGGTTTGTTTTCAAAGGCAAAAATACTTTTAGAATATATTTTAAAACTTGTAAATGTCATGAAAGCCTTTTTTATTGTCATGAAATTGGCAGACCCTACTTTAATGATGATTTTTAACATCAAAACAAAAAAAACCTCTCATAAGCGAGAGGATTTGTGGGTGAATTGCCTGTAGCTATAAGTTGCTACGACAAAATATTTATTTTTTTAATGAAATCTTTGTACGTATCACTCAGGTTTATTTTGTAATTGCCTTTTAAAATAATAAGATTATCGGCCAGAATGATTTCTTCAATTTTATCTGAATTTACAATAGAGTTCCGGTGTGTTTTTATGAACTTCGTTTTATCTAATAATTCACTTATTTTAGTGAGTGAAATTAAAATGACAAACTTTTCTTTTTCGGTAATAATGTTACAGTAACGTTCTTCGACTTCAATATAAATAATGTCATTTAACGCTACTTTTTTTAATGCATTTTTCTTTTTAATAAACAAATAATCATTGGTGATCACCGTATCCTGTTCTTCGGCCAAAAAAACATTGGTTTGATCATAAAATTTTTCGACTGCCATTTCTATCGCATACAAAATTTCGAGTTCGTTAAAAGGTTTCATTAAAAAACTGAAAGGTTTTGTGAGTTTTGCCCGCTCAAAAATTTGGCGATCTTGCGAACTGGTTAAAAACACAAATGGTTTTGAAGCATTCGGAATAATATTGATCGATTCTGCAAAAGTTATTCCGTCTGGTTTTCCATCCAGAAAAACATCGATAATGATAACGTCTACTGTGTTGGCGTAAAACAGCTTTAGAGCATCTGTAAAGTTTGTGGCCACGCCGGCGATATGATAATGGTTTTGCTCCAGCACTTTTACCAAAGCATCGCTTTGTTCCGGAGTGTCTTCAATAATTAAAACATTAATATTATCCATTATTTTTTACTTTAGGAAATGTAAGTATCATTTTAGTTCCAACATTAAGTTCACTTTCAATGGCAATGGTACCGCCGTTTTTCGCAATCATTTGTTTGCAGAGTTGCAGGCCTAAACCTGTTCCTATTATTTCAGAATTGCTTTTTTTGGCTAAAAGTTCTCCATCCTGCAAAAGTTCATTAATTGTGCTTTGACTCATTCCGATTCCGTTATCCTCAATAATGAGCTGGCAAAAATCGACGTTTAGATCTTGCGTATAAAATGTTATTTTTCCATTTTCATTAGAAAACTTAATAGCATTGTCTAATAAATTACGAAGTATGATTTTTAATGAATCGAGATCAACGAAGATAAAGATATTTTTCGAAATCAAATTTTCAAAAACAACCGACTTGTCCATCAATAACGATTTGTAATTGTATTCTACCTGTTGTACAATCGAATACAAATGAACGGAGTCTTTTTGAAAATACAACTGTTTGGTTTGTAGCATTGCCCAATGCAGCAAATTGTCTAATAAGCTATAGGCACCGTTTGCAATACTGCTATTTTGAATAATAAGCTGATTTAGCTGGTCGTAATTTTTAGTTTCGAGACATGTAGATAATTTAGCGTTACTTATTTTTAGCGCATTTACAGACGACCTTAAATCATGACTTACAATCGAAAATAATTGATCTTTAGTTGCATTTAGTTCTCCTAGTTTGCTTTTTTGGAGCAAAATTATTTTTGAATTCTTTATTTTTTGAGCATACAAATACACTCCGGCAGTTAAAAATAATAATATGCCAATAAGAGAGAAAAATAAAACATTACGTTGCGTGTTTCTTAATTCATTTTCTACCTCAAGAACTTTGATTTGCTTTTGCTTTTGAGCTACGGCAAATTTTTTCTCAAAATCTGCAACAGCCCATATTTTATTTTGATTGTTGAGAGAATCTTTCCATTCATCTGATTCTTTTCGATATACTAAGGCTTTTTTAAAATTGCCTCTGTTTTCTTCAACCACAGCCATGTTGAAGGCTGCGCTTTCTTTTTTCTCATAATCTTGTATTTTTTTCGAAAGTACATACGCTTTTTCAAAATAAGGAATTGCTTGATTATCTTTATATTGAACGTAATATAAATTTGCAATGTTTTGATACAATAGCACAAGAGAAGCAGTATCACTTTCTCTCTCTATTATTTCTTTACTTTTAAAAAGATAGTTCTCGCTCTTTTTAAATTTGTTAAGGTGTAAATAACATACAGCCATATTTGTATAAACTGTAGAGATTTTATAATCAGTGTTTTTACTGTGATGTGGAAGCTTTTCTACTTCAGAAAAATAATAAAGTGCTTTTTTGAATTCTTTTAATTCAATAGAAACCTGCCCCAGAGCCTTATTGACTAAGGAGTAAAATGCGAAGTTTTTTGAAATTAAATGCAATTCAGTTTTAGATTCTTTAAAAAGTTTTAACTCTCTGAATGAATCACCTCTTAAAAAATGACAATAATCTGCTAATTCTTTGCTTTTTCCTGAACTCAGATGTTTCATGGAGTACACTAAAGTTGAATCCCATTTTTTGTCTAAATAGAATTGTTGAGCTTTATTAAAATTGGTTTCTTTTTTAAATTGAATTGCTTTTTTTTTCAGCGTTTCTTTAAATGAGTGGTTATTTGATTGTGTTCCGGCAAAAAGAAATATGGAAAACAAGCACAGAACTGAAATGGGGATAGTTTTGAGTTTGTGCATTTTGAAAATTTATTAATTGTGAAAAAAAATATAGCGATTTAAATATTAAATGCGCTATACTTTGTGTGTTATGGGTTTAATTTCCAACACCAGTTTTAGTTCCTCTTGAAGTTTCAGGATCAATATCTTTTAAATATGAAACTACTTCTGCGATATTACCAACAGTTTCTGATGTATAGTCTAGCTCTACGTACCAAACATCACAACTTTCTGGTGTTTCTTCAGAAAAATCATAGTCAAAGTAAACTTGTAAAGATTCTCCTTGTTCCTTTGGCTCTTCCACAGTAGGCTTATTAGAGTCCAGAGAGTTGATGTATAATGTAGCGCAGATTTTTAATGTAGGCACGCCATCAGGAGCGTATGATTTTACTGAAACTAGTGGTGGAACAGGGTACGTAACAGTTTCAGGGTTTAAGAAAATAAAATCGGTAGTGTTAATTCTGGTGTTTTGCAAAACTTTGTATGCCATTGTAATGTTGGTGTTTTTTGGAGATTAATAAATTTATTTTTGGTGTGTTAAAGGTATTTTTTTCTGCTGAATATTGAATAAAAATAAAAGTTGTTTTTCAGTTAGTTTGTAAAAGTAATTGAGCGTATTATGCCCGGAAAAATAAATCAACCCGAGAATTTATTTTCGACATAAAATCTATTTTTCGAATCGCTAATATTTTTAATAATTTAAAACGAAAAACCCCAATTCAAATAAATGAATTGGGGTTTTCTATGAATAAACCTTTAGTAAACTAAGATCTGATTACTCTTTTTTCTCCTCACGTGGAGGTCTTTGTAAAAGTGCTTTTCTTGACACTTTTTCTTTTTTGGTTTTAGGATCAAGACCAAGGTATTTCACTTCAAATACATCACCCATGTTTACAACATCAGTAACGTTTTCAGTTCTTTCCCAGGCTAATTCAGAAACGTGTAATAAAACTTCATTTCCTGGCGCAGATGTATATTCTACTACAGCTCCAAAATCTAACATTTTAATTACTTTTACTTCATAAGCTTCACCCATTTGCGGTTTGAAAGTGATCGACTTAATTTTAGCCAATACTGCTTCAATTCCTGCAGGATCTGTACCTAAGATTTCGATAACACCTTGCTCATCAACTTCGTTGATCACAATAGTTGTACCTGTAGCTTTTTGTAATTCCTGAATTACTTTTCCACCAGGTCCAATCAATGCTCCAATAAAGTTTCCAGGAATAGTTCTGGTGATGATTTTTGGAGAATGCGCTTTAACGTCTGCTCTTGGAGCAGCAATAGTCTCAGTTAATTTTCCTAAAATATGTAAACGCCCTTCACGTGCTTGCCCTAAAGCCTGCTCCATAATATCGTAACGTAAACCATCAATTTTAATGTCCATTTGACAAGCTGTAATACCGTCAGCAGTTCCTGTTACTTTAAAGTCCATATCTCCTAAGTGATCTTCGTCACCTAAAATATCAGACAATACAGCAAATTTTTCACCGTCAGTAATTAATCCCATAGCAATTCCAGAAACTGGTTTTACCATTTGAACTCCAGCGTCCATCAAAGCCATTGTTCCAGCACAAACTGTTGCCATAGAAGAAGAACCGTTAGATTCTAAAACTTCAGAAACAATACGAATTGTATAAGGACAATCAGCAGGGATCATGTTTTTTAATGCTCTCTGAGCTAAGTTACCATGGCCCACTTCTCTTCTTGAAGTTCCTCTTAATGGTTTTGCTTCACCAGTAGAGAAAGGAGGGAAGTTATAGTGCAAATAGAATTTCTCTTCACCTTGTTCAGATGGAGAATCAATTTGATTCGCTTCTCTTGAAGTTCCTAAAGTTACAGTAGCCAAAGCCTGAGTTTCTCCACGTGTAAATAAAGACGAACCGTGAACTCTTGGTAAATAATCAGTTTCACACCAAATTGGTCTGATATCTGTAGTTTTTCTACCGTCTAAACGAATTCCTAATTCTAATACTACATTACGAACAGCTTCTTTGTTTGTTTTGTAGAAATATTTAGAAACTAAATCACCGTCAGCAGCCAATTCTTCTTCAGTAAATAAAGCTTTTACTTCTTCTTTTACTTCAGCAAATGCAGCGCTTCTTTCGTGTTTAGCAGATCCAACTTTAGCGATGTTATAGATTTTATCGTATGCTGCAGCTTTAACCTTTTTGTAAATTTCTTCGTTTTCTCTCTCACCTTCGTAAGTACGAGTTTCTTTTTTACCAAAAGCAGCCTGCAAACGTAATTGTGCCTGAATTTGAACTTTAATAGCTTCGTGAGCAAATTTAATTGCCTCAACCATTTCAGCTTCTGAAATTTCTTTCATCTCTCCTTCAACCATGGCAACAGAATCCATAGAAGCACCAATCATCATATCGATGTCAGATTTTGCTAAGTCTTCTCTACTAGGGTTAATTACAAATTTTCCGTCGATACGTGCAACACGTACTTCTGAAATTAAGTTGTAAAAAGGAATATCTGAAACAGCCAATGCTGCAGATGCAGCTAAACCAGCCAAAGCGTCTGGCATAACAGTTTCGTCATGAGACATTAATTGAATCATAACTTGTGTTTCAGCATGGTAATCGTCTGGGAAAAGCGGACGTAAAACACGGTCTACTAATCTCATTGTCAATACTTCGCTATCGCTAGGGCGAGCTTCTCTTTTAAAGAAACCTCCTGGAAAACGACCTGCTGCTGCAAATTTTTCGCGGTAATCTACCGTTAATGGTAAAAAATCTACCGCTGGGTTAGCGCTACGTGCAGATACTGCTGTCGCAAGTATCATCGTGTCGCCCATTCTTACTACTACAGAACCATCAGCTTGTTTGGCTAAACGTCCTGTCTCGATTGTGATGCTTCTGCCATCACCTAAATCGATGCTTTCTACAAATAATTGTGGAATCATAATTTTTCCTTATTGGTTATACAATGGGTTTTAGTTGTGTTGTAGTTGTTGTGTGTAGTTGTTGTTTCTAAAACCCAATGAAAAACCAAACTTTTTTTAATGTCAATATCAATTTTAAAAATCAATATTAATGTGTTTGTAAAGTTAAAAATCTAAAATGTGATTTTTAAAATTTTAAATAAAAAAAGAGGCACTTTCGCACCTCTTTTCTATATTGATTATTTTCTGATATTCAATACTTTGATAATCTCACGATATCTGTTGATCTCTTTCTTTTTCAAGTAATCCAACAAAGCTCTTCTTTTACCTACTAACAGTACAAGTGAACGCTCAGTGTTGTAATCGTGACGATTTTTTTTCAAATGCTCAGTTAAGTGTGAAATTCTGTAAGTGAACAATGCAATCTGACCTTCTGCGCTTCCAGTGTTTGTTGCACCACCGTGTTGTGCGAAAATCTCTTCTTTCTTTTCCTTAGTTAAATACATTCCAATATTATTTAATGATTTTTATGTATGTCAATACAACTTTTGTAAGACGGGTGCAAAATTAGTACTTTTTTTTTGAAAAATAAATTTTATTACTGCTTTTTTGCAATTGTTATCGGTAAGGAGTACAGAACCCGTACCGGAATTCCTCTTCTTACACCAGGATTCCATTTTTTTGCTTCGTTAATTAACCGAATGGCACTTTCATCTAATCCGTAGCCAACTCCTTTTAATACCTTTGGTTCAACCAGAGTTCCGTCTTTGTCCACTACAAAACTCAGGTATATTTTTCCAGATACCTTGTTTCTTGCTTCGGTCGGAATGTACATTGATTTGGCAACATAACTATAAAAGGAATTAATTCCATTTTTTGGGCTCGGCGGTTGCGCCACGATTGTATAAGGATGTGCTATATTAAGGGAGTCTGTTGTCACCCCTGAAATTAATTTTCCGTTTTGATAGCTTTCCGTAAAGGTAGCTTTACTCTTTAAAAATTTTCCTTTCCAGATACCGTCCGGAAGACCATTTTTAATTTGGCCCCTTTCTTCATTATATTCAGATACAGCTTCGTACTCTCCGTTTCCGTCAGTTACGGTTTGCTCTTTTTGAGGATTCCAGTAATTATTGATTTTAGACTCAACTTCTCCTTTTTTATTCTCAAAATATTCTAATTCAGATTTTAGGCTGCCATTTTCATACCAGTTGAATTCTTTTCCGCTTTTCTTCTTGTTTGCATAGGCAACAGTCGATTTTTTATTGCCATTTTCATAATAATAGATAAACTGACCTTCATGCCTCAATACATCTTTGTCAGTGGAGGTGCCAATCATTCGTATTTTTTTAGATTTATAATAATCCTTAAAAACATATAAGGGCTTATCGGTATAGTAATCCTCTACGACTCGTGTAAGTTTTGAGTTTTCGGCAGTCGTTTCGACCCAGCTAGAATCCAGGTAAGTCACTTTGGCAACCGCAACAGGAGTTTGAGAAAAAATCTTTGCTGAAATGATAAAGAAAAAGAAAACGCGTAAAATTAATTTCATAAGTAATTAAAAATAAAGTTACGCGAATGTATTATTTTTAGTACAGTTTGGCAACTTCTTGGTTTACAAACTCCAAAAATCTTTCATCAGCTTCGGTAAAAGGATCGATTACGTGGCTGTCAATATCTATTTGTCCAATGTTTACGCCGTCTACAAATAACGGAACTACGATTTCAGATTTTACCGTAAAACTGCAGGCGATATAATTGTCCTGAGCAGCAACATCCGGCACCACAAAATTAGAATTGCTTTCTGCAACTTGTCCACAAATTCCTTTACCAAAAGGAATAACAGTATGATCTGTTTCTGCTCCAACATAAGGTCCTAAGTGTAATGTTTTGTTCTCGTGATTGGCAAAATAAAACCCAACCCAGTTGTAATATTCTACGTTTTCGTTTAATAGTTGGCAGATCGCTAGTAATTTTTCGTCTCTAACTAATTTATTATCAGCTACTATAGTGCTTATTTTTGGTTGTAATTCCTGAAATGTCATGATGTAAAAATTTTATACAAAAGTATTTAAAGCTACATTCAAAAATTCATAAATTTGAAAAAAAATTCTATTGAAAAAATATTTAGTACAATATAAGCCATTCCTCATTTTTATAAGCACTTTTTTTGCCGCATATATTATACTTACTCTGTTCTATAAACTTTATTTAAACAGTTTTGATCCTACAGAAGTTGACGGAATCACCAATTTAGTTGGGCGTAATGTGTCGCAACTAATGCATTTGTTTAATTGTGATATCGATATTCACAAAGGTTTAGCCAATTCCTGGTTAGAAGTTTGGTACAATAAAAAGTACTCTGTTATCATTGTAGAAGGCTGTAATGCTGTTAGCGTTATGATTTTGTTTGTTTCGTTTGTGCTGGCTTTTTCAGGAAAATTTAAAACAACACTAACTTTTATACTACTTGGCGTTTTATTTATTTATGTGCTCAACATTGTTCGTATTGCGCTGCTGATTGTTTTAATGTATAATTTTCCGGAATACAATCATTTTTTACACGGTACACTTTTTCCTTTAATTATTTATGGTGTAGTATTTCTGTTATGGATTATATGGGTAAATAAATTTTCAAAATATGCTAAATAAGATTCTGGAACATAAATATAAAATTCTGATTTCGATCTTAATTATATTGTGTTTTGCCATAATCAGAGGTCTTGAAAATCAAATTTTTTATGATCCTTTTTTAGTTTATTTCGAATCAGATTTTAAAAACTTTCCAATTCCGCAAGTCGATTATTTTAAACTTTTCGGAAGTCTCATTATTCGGTTTTTGCTCAATACTGTTCTATCACTGGTACTTATATATACGTTATTTCAGGATCGCAATATGCTTAAGTTCAGCGGTATTTTGTATGGTTTTTTTGCACTATTGCTTTTTGCAATGTTTTTTATAGTGCTCAGGTATTTTCCAGAAATGAACTGGCTTCTTTTTTATGTCCGCCGATTTATCATTCAGCCCATTTTTGTCATATTATTCATTCCTGCATTTTATTATCAGCAACAAAATTTAAAAAAATAACAAATTATTGCGTTTTTATTAAAGTCTTTTAAATAGTTTTGCAGTATGAATATAAGAAAGTGTACCGGATTATTTTTAGCGTTCCTATTGTTGGTTTCCAACATTGGGTTTGCTTTCGATGTACACTATTGTGGAGGAACGGTAGCTTCGATTTCATTAAATACTACAGCTTCAGCAGCTCCAGAAAAGAAATGCTGTGGCTCAACCGAAAAAAAATCGTCTTGCTGTAAAGATAAAGTAGTTCATTTTGAGAAAAAATCAGACCATGCTACTTTCAAAATATTCTTTTTTCAGCTGGCTTTGCCTGCTGTATTTCAGGAATATAAACCAATTGCTTTTTTGTCAATTCCAAATTTCAAAAGCAATCAGATCATTTCGTATTATTCAGATGCGAATGCCCCCCCGCTCTTTAAGCTCTATCACCAGTACATTTTTTACTCCTGATTTTAATGTTTAGAATCAAGCTCTTTTTGGGCTTGTATTATGCTATTTGTTAGTTTCTTATTCAAAGAGAAATTTCAAAAGCACTTTATCTATTCAACATTAAAATCATTTTTATGCAAAAAAATATAACGCTTTTTGTTGTGTTTTTGCTTTCTATATCTGTTTTTTCGCAAGAAGACCTTCAGGAAGTAAAAATCAATAAGAAACAAAAAGGATTGAAAAAATCCTATACACTTACTTCAAATACCACCGTTATCACGAGCAAAGAATTATTAAAAGCAGCTTGTTGTAATCTGGCCGAAAGTTTCGAGACCAATCCGTCAATAGATGTTAATTTTTCGGATGCATTAACCGGAACAAAGCAAATTAAAATGCTGGGTTTAACGAGTCCGTACTTAATGATTACCGAAGAAAATATTCCTTCTGTTCGTGGTGCCTCACAAGCTTATGGTTTATCATTTACGCCCGGAACCTGGATCGAAAGTGTTCAGATTACCAAAGGCGCCGGAAGCGTAATTAATGGTTACGAAAGTATTTCAGGCCAAATTAATACAGAGCTTTTAAAGCCATTAAGCGATATTCCGTTTTTCTTAAATGCGTATGGCTCTACAGATTCGCGTTTTGAATTGAATACACATTTCAATAAAAAGCTTTCAGATAAATGGGCTACAAGTTTGTTTGTACACGGAAATGCCCGTGTAGCAAAAAACGATATGAATGACGACGGATTTTTAGATAATCCGCTGGGCAAACAGATTAATATATTAAACCGTTACCAATATTACAATCCTGACAGCGGTTTGGTTAGTTTTATCAATTTTAGATATATGAATGATAAAAAGCAAACTGGAGAATTAGATTTTGATAAGAATCGTGATCGCGGCACCACCAACAGCTGGGGCTCAGAGATTAACACCGAAAGGTTTGACGTTTCTACAAAAATTGGTTATGTTTTTAAAGATATGCCTTATCAAAGTATTGGTTTTCAAAATGCCTTTAACAGCCATAACCAAAACTCTTATTTTGGTTTGAATCTGTATGATATTAAGCAAAATAGTTTTTATTCAAATTTGATTTTCAATTCGATTATCAACAATACCAAACATAAATTCTCTACAGGTTTAAATTTTACTTACGATCAATATCAGGAATTTGTAAATGTAAATGACTACAGTAGAATTGATAATTCTGTTGGTGCATTTTTTGAATACACTTATGATAATACTGATAATTTTAGTTTAATTCTGGGAGGAAGAGTAGACAATCATAATCGTTTAGGATTCTTTGTAACACCTCGCTTGCACGTGCGATATAATCCGTGGAAAGATGCGGTAGTTCGCTTTTCTGCCGGAAGAGGAAAACGCTCTGCAAATATATTTGCTGAAAACCAACAGCTTTTTGCAAGTTCCAGAACGTTCTCTATTTTAGACAATGCTGGAAATATTTACGGCTTAAATCCGGAAATTGCATGGAATTACGGAGTGAGTTTCTCTCAAAAGTTTCGTATTTTTAGCAAAAATGCTGAGGTTGGGTTTGATATCTACCGGACCGATTTTCAAAATCAGGCGGTGGTCGATTTAATGCAGAGTCCGCAAGAAGTTTTATTCTATAATTTAAAAGGAAATTCATTTGCCAATAGCTTTCAGTTCGAATTTAATTATGAGTTGATTCATAATCTAAATTTGAGAACTGCCTATAAATATTATGATATTCAGACAGATTATCTTCGTGGAACTTTTCAGCGTCCATTGCAGGCCAAGCACCGTTTCTTAGGGAATCTGGAATACGAAACTCAATTGAATGATGATAAGCAATGGAAATTCGATTATACTTTTAACTGGTCAGGAAAACAACAATTGCCATACACGGCCACAAATCCGACAGCAGATCAGTTTCCTGAATTTTCGCCTTCTTATGCCGTGATGAATGTTCAGGTAACCAGAATTTTTTCTTCGGTTTTTGAGGTTTATATAGGAGGGGAGAACATTGGGAATTACAAACAGGAAAAAGCAATTCTAGGTGCTGCAGATCCTTTTGGTCCAAACTTTGATGCATCTGTTGCATATGCTCCAATTTTTGGTCAAATGTACTATGCAGGATTACGATTCAAAATAAAATAAATTAAGATATCAATTCAATAACATTAAATAATTATATAATGAAATCAGCGATTCAAAAACAAAACAGTATAAAAAGAATGAGCAAGAGTTTAATATTAATAGCAATGATCACTTTTTTAGGTTTTTCAGCTCAGGCGCAAACTAAGAAAAATAAGAACTTAAAATATACAACAGAAGTAAACGGCAACTGTGAGCAATGTAAAAAACGTATCGAAAAAGCGGCATTTGGTGTTCCGGGAGTAAAAACGGCAACATGGGACATTAGTTCACATCAGTTAGCTGTTATTTTAAATGAAGAAAAATCTTCTCCGGAAGATTTGAACAAAGCAATAGCCAAAGTAGGTCACGATACCAAAGAGGTTAAGGCTACAGATGCTGATTATGAAAATTTGCATTCTTGTTGCAAGTATGTAAGAGAATAATACCAATAAAAGCCCAAGTTTGAACTTGGGCTTTTTTAATAGTTAATTTATCTTTAAAATACGTCATTTTATTGGTGTTGAAGCAAATTATTGTTAATTTCACGAACTTATAGTATAACCAAATTCACTTTATGAATAATTTTGATTGGAGCCAGTTAATAAACCCTGAATTTTATATAACTTTAAGTATTGGAGGTTTTCAGATTGGGCTGTATATTGTGCTGTTTATTGTCTTTGCAGAAACAGGACTTTTTGCAGGTTTCTTTCTACCGGGAGACAGCTTACTTTTTTTAGCCGGTATTTACAGCCGTGATTTAATCCAGAATGTTGTTAATATTCCATCAGATTTCGTAAACGTGTTTTTACTTTCTACTTTAGTTGCCATAATGGGAGTTTTAGGCAACATGACAGGGTACTGGTTTGGAGCAAAAAGCGGTTACTACTTATTTAAAAAAGAAGATTCATTTTGGTTTAAGAAAAAATACCTTTTACAATCTAAAGATTTCTTCGAAAAATATGGTGGAAAAGCGATCATTTATGCGCGTTTTCTTCCAATCTTCAGAACCTTTGCGCCAATCATTGCCGGAATCGTTTCAATGGATAAAAAGAAATTTATGTTCTTCAATGTTTTAAGTTCGTTCCTGTGGTCGTTTCTCTTAATCTTTGCCGGTCATTACTTATACGGTGTATTTTTGAAACAAGGAATTGATCTAAAACACCATATAGAATACATTATTATCATAATTGTTATTATATCTACATTTCCGGTTTTGGTAAAGCTTTTAAAAAAGAAACCAGTTGAGAAAATATAATTCAAAAAGTATAATAGAAAAGTCCGAAGCTTGATAAGCTTCGGACTTTTTTTATGGGTTATTGTTTTGCATGATTTTTTTTAGACAGTGCTTACAGTATTGATCTCATTAGACATATAAGTTTAAATTTGATTGGCTCAGTTAAATTATAACAGCTGTTCAAGAATTGCAACATTGATGTTGCTCGCTAACAAAGCTTTAATATTGACCTTTAAAAACGGGTAATAGTGGTAGTTAGTACTACAATTTAATGCAAAAAGTTTTAAATTGAAATTCGGAATTAAAAACTTGGAATTTAATTTTTAAATTTTACCATTCATTAACCTTATTCGCATCCATTTTTAAGAAGATGAACAGTAAAATTGTGAATCCCCAAAGTCCGGAACCTCCATAAGAAAAGAAGGGCAGGGGAACTCCAATAGTTGGGAAAATACCAATAACCATGGCAATATTTACAAAAAAGTGAATGAATAAAATTCCCGCAACGCAATAACCATATACCCGGCTAAACTTGGTTTTTTGTCTTTCGGCCAAATAAATGACCCTTAAAAATAACCCGGCAAAAAGAAGAATTACAACAAGAGAACCTGCAAAACCCCATTCTTCTCCCACAGTTGTAAAAATGTAATCGGTATGTTGTTCAGGAACAAATCCTCCTTTAGTCTGTGTACCTTCAAGAAAGCCTTTACCAATCCATCCTCCGGATCCAATGGCAATTTCAGACTGATTGGTATTGTATCCGATACCTTTCATATCCACAGATTTACCTAATAAGATATTAAAACGGTCACGGTGGTGCTGTTTAAAAATATTATCAAAAACGTAATCGACAGATAAGACAAAAGCCGAAATGATTACCAGTAAAATACCGCTTAAAATAATGTTTCGATCTACAGCCCGACCTTTAAAATGAATGATTATCAATACACCCAGAGCGATTAAAATTACGGCATAAGGTTCTAAAATAAGTGTCAATACAAATAATAAAATGGTGATAAAACCAGTCCATACATACCATGATGGCAAACCTTCTCTGTACAAAACCACAATAAAAATACTGTAAATTAAAGCACTTCCAGGGTCTGGCTGAGGTAAGATCAGCATTACAGGTAAAAAGACAATTGCTAAAGCCTGAATTTGCCTGTTGACATCTTTCAGGTTTATTTGTGTATCGCTTAAATATTTGGCTAATGCCAATGATGTAGCTGCTTTTGCAAACTCAGAAGGCTGCAGGGTAAAACTTCCAATAGCGTACCAGCATCTTTGTCCCGCAATTGTTTTTCCAAATAAAAACAAACCGGCCAATGATAATAAAGAAACTCCAAAAATGATGCTGGCGTATTTTTCATAAAATTTTCCATCAACAAAAAGAACTACAAAGATCAATGGTATCGTACAGCCAATAAAGATCAACTGTTTTTGATACGTTCCTTCTGTAGATAATAGTGATGAGGAGTAGATATTCAGCCACCCTAATACCACCAACGAAATGTAGATAAAAACGCTTATCCAGTCAATGTTATTTTTTACACTTTGATTTTTCATTTGAAATAATCTTGTTAGATTTTTTTAGTGGTGTCAGATACTGTTTTTTTTACCTCTGTTTTAGGAGTAACTACTTTAGGAGTAACAATTTTGGCCTTTAAAGTAGAATCTTTTGGAGTAGATTCTATCAGACTGGCTTCTGTCATTCCGCCCAATTTAGCATATTCGCTCGCAAGACTTTTATTCAGAACTCTAATTTCTAAGTCAGTTCTGGTAATCTTTTTTCTCAGATATTTTTCGATCATCAAACTCGCAATAGGTCCGGCAACTGTTGCACCAAACCCTCCGTTTTCAATCATGATCGCGATAGCAATTTTCGGATTGTCCTTTGGGGCAAAAGCCACAAATATCGAGTGATCTTTTAGTTTCTCTCTTTTACCGTTTATTTTGGCGTAGTTTTCTGCCGTACCAGTTTTTCCGCAAATATCAATACCTTCAACTCTCAGCGCATAAGCTGTTCCTTTGTTATAAACATCAAATAATCCGCTTATAACCGGTGGAAAATACTTTTTGTCAATCGTAGTTTCGTGTTTGGTTGTAAATTTGGTATCAATCTTTTTACCTTCGATCTTTTTTATGATATGAGGCGTGTAATAATAACCCTGATTGGCAACGGTCGCCATCATGTTGGCTAGTTGTATAGGTGTCATTAAAACCTCTCCCTGACCAATAGCGTTCGATACAATAGTTGTGCTTCTCCATCCGCCGTTAGGATATATTTTTTTGTACGTTTTAGAAGTAGGGATGTTTCCTTTTTTACCCGTTGGCAAATCATATCCCATAAATTGTCCTAAACCAAAACTTTTTACGTGATCACTCCAAACATCGACTGCTTTGCCCGGATTGTTGTATTTATTGATGGTCAGCATATAAGCCTGCGCAAAATATGTGTTACAAGAATTGTAAATTCCGTTGTGTAACTGGTGCGGACCAAAACCGTGACATTTCATAAAACGACCTCTACCATAGCTAAAGCCATGATGACACATAAAAGTAGTTTGCTCGTTTACAACACCTTCCTGCAGCGCAATCAAACCGGTTAAAATTTTAAAAGGTGAACCTGGAGGATACTCAGCCAAGAGTCCTCTGTCGTATAAAGGTTTTGCAATAGAATCGTGATAAAGTAAAGTATAGTTTTTCGATCTTTGTCGACCTACCAAGATACCAGGATCGTAAGAAGGTGCGGTTACAAGTGCCAAAATCTCGCCCGATTTAGGTTCGATAGCCACAATTCCACCCCTTTTATTGATCATTAATTCTTCACCATACTTTTGAAGTTCGGCATCGATCGTTAAATTGATATCCTCACCTGCAACGGCAATCGTATCGTATTTCCCGTCTTTATAAGAACCAATTTCTCTGTTGTATTTGTCTTTTTGAATGTATTTTATCCCTTTTATTCCGCGTAAAATTTCTTCGTAGCTTTGCTCAACACCTTGCATTCCAATTAAATCTCCACTATTATAATAAGGGTTTTTTGCAATTAATCGTTCGTTTACCTGTGTGATAAAACCAAAAATATTGGCGCCATAATCTACCTCGTAATCACGAAGTGATCTTTTTTGGAAATAGAAGCCTTCATATTTTCTGATTTTTTCCTGAAAAGCGGCAAATTCATTTTTGTTTAACTGAGATAAAAATACAGATGGAAGCCTTGGGCTGTAAACTCTCGCTTTAGCCACTCTTTTGTCGTACTCTTCTCTGGTAATATTTAGCAAATCACAAAACTCATCGACATTCAGGTCTTTTTTTATGTCTCTCGGAATGACCATGATGTCATAAGAAGCCTGATTGGCTACTAATAGTTTGCCATTTCTATCGTAAATATATCCTCTTTCAGGATAATCATAGACTTTTTTAATTGCGTTATTTTCTGATTTCAGTTTGAACGAATCATCAATAACCTGCAAATAAAATATCCTAATCACTAGCAAAGATGCTGCAATAATAATTAAAGAGGGCAGCAGAACTTTTCTCATCGTTTATTCGGCTTAATAAGATAAATAATTATAATTGAGGTGATTATCGTAAATATAGAGCTAAATAATGTTCGGAGCAAAATATCCCAAACAAATTTAAACTGAAATGCCTCCAGTATAAACAGCACAATATGATGTAAAACAACTGAAACTAAAATAAATGAAAATCGTTCAGGTGTTAAAGAATCGTTTAGTTTTATGGTTTGATATTCGTAGCTTAATCCAAATGAAAATTTGAAAATATAAGGTCTGTAATATGCTAATATAACACAAGCTGTGGCATGAATCCCACCAGAATTACAAAACATATCCATTGTTAGTCCAAGCAGGAAACTAGAGATAATCAAACCTGTTCTGTTACTGTTTACAGGATACAAAATAATGTATAGGATGTATGGGAAGGGACTGATGTACCCTAAAAAATTCATATTATTGAAAATAACAATCTGAATTGCTAGTAACATAATAAAACGAAAAATATTGACTAACAGAGCGCTATTCATCTTTTTCTTTGTTTTCTAAATTAATAAGTTCTTCTCTGTCCTTACTTTTGATAATGTATACGTGTCCAAGATTGGTCATGTCATTAAAGAGTTTCACTTTTATGACATAAAAACTCGTTTGTTCTTCTTTGTAAACGGTCTCAACGGTACCAATATTAATTCCCTCAGGGAAAATTACAGATTGTCCACCTGTTACAATAGTGTCTCCTTTTCTAACAGAAGCTAATCTCGGAACATCTTTCAGCTGTACAAATCCAGTGCTTTTTCCGTCCCAGGTTAAAGAACCAAAGTGATTTGATTTCTTAAGCTTGGCATTAATCTGTGATTTCATGTTCAGGATACTCACTACAGTAGCATAGTTGGTCGAAGTGTTGTCTACCACACCAATAATACCTAAGCTATTGATAACCCCCATGTCTGGTTTAACCCCCTCTTTTTTTCCTGAGTTAAGTGTGATAAAGTTTTCGTGTGAATTGTATGAATTATGAATCACTTTAGAAACGATAATATCTGCAGGTTTAACCCCTTTAATACTATCTGGTAAAGGCGCTTTTGTAGTGTCCTCTTTATTAAATAAAAGACTTTTTAATCTTGCGTTCTCAAGTACAAGTTCGTCGTTTTGTGCTCTTAAATTCAGGTATTCATTTACACGGTTAATTCTTTCGTAAACCCCGCCGCTTAAAAAATTGGCAGAACTGATAACCTTGCTTCTGTGAAAGGAATGTGATTGAATCGTGAGTCCTAACGAAATACCTAAAAGCAGCAAAAACAGCAATCGATTACTGTTTCTTATAATAAAATTAAAAATTTGCTGCATTTCTTGTTTGGTTATTTTGTTTCAGGATATGCTATTAAGTTTCAAAATTTATAAGAGTCAAATTCAAATAATTCGACTCTTATAAATAATTATAGTTTTGAATCTTATTTAATTAAGATACTTTTAAATTTTGCAATGTTTTTAAGTGCCATACCAGTACCACGCACAACAGCTCTTAACGGATCTTCGGCAATATAAACCGGTAAATCTGTTTTTTGAGAGATACGTTTGTCAAGACCTCTTAGCATAGATCCTCCACCGGCAAGATAAATACCAGTGTTGTAAATGTCGGCAGCTAATTCAGGAGGTGTTTGAGATAACGTCTCCATTACAGCGTCTTCAATACGTTGAATTGATTTATCTAATGCTTTGGCAATCTCTCTATAAGATACGTCTACTTGTTTTGGTTTACCAGTAAGTAAATCTCTACCCTGAACAGACATATCTTCTGGCGGGCCATCTAAATCTTCGATAGCAGCACCAATTTGAATTTTTATTTTCTCTGCTGTACTTTCTCCCACAAAAAGGTTGTGTTGTGTACGCATGTAATAAACGATATCGTTTGTAAAAACGTCACCTGCAATTTTTACAGATTTGTCACATACAATTCCGCCTAAAGCGATAACAGCGATTTCAGTAGTACCACCACCAATATCTACAATCATGTTTCCTTTTGGTTGCATAATGTCGATACCAATACCAATTGCTGCTGCCATTGGCTCATGAATTAAATAAACTTCTTTACCGTTTACTCTCTCACAAGATTCTTTTACAGCTCTCATTTCAACTTCGGTAATACCAGACGGAATACAAACTACCATACGTAAAGCAGGAGTGAACATTCTTTTTTTCAATGCCGGAATACTTTTAATGAACATATTGATCATTTTTTCCGATGCATCAAAATCAGCAATTACACCATCCTTCAAAGGCCTTATGGTCTTGATGTTTTCATGCGTTTTACCTTGCATCATATTGGCTTCTTTACCAACAGCAATGATTTTGCCTGATATTCTATCACGTGCAACGATCGACGGACTATCAATAACAACTTTATCATTATGAATGATTAAAGTGTTTGCGGTACCAAGGTCTATCGCAATATCCTCGGTCATGAAATCAAAAAATCCCATAAGTTTTTTAGGGGTTTAAAATGTTATAAATTATTTTGAACAAAGTTAAACAAATTAATGTTTAAAATGACGTGTTCCTGTAAATACCATTGCAAGATTATTTTCATTGCAATAATTTATACTTAATTCGTCTTTTATCGAACCTCCCGGCTGGATTACAGCGGTTATTCCTGCTTTTTTAGCTAATTCTACACAATCCGGAAAAGGAAAAAATGCATCACTTGCCATCGAAGCTCCTGTTAAATCAAATCCAAAAGCTTTTGCTTTATCCACAGCCTGAACTAAAGCATCAACTCTTGATGTCTGACCTGTTCCTGACGAAATTAATGTTCCGTTTTTGGCAAATACGATTGTATTTGATTTTGTGTTTTTACAAATTTTCGAAGCAAATATTAAATCTTCGATTTCCTGAGCAGTCGGTTCTGTTATGGTAACGGTTTTTAAATGCTCTTTATTATCTGTAATATTATTTCTGTCCTGAATTAACAATCCGTTAAGACAAGTTCTTACCTGTCTTGAAGGCAGTTCAACTTCATTTTGAATTAAAATAATTCTGTTTTTCTTTTCTTGCAAAACTTCAATTGCATCGTCATCATAACTTGGTGCAATAACTACTTCGCAGAATAGTTTGTTGATTTCCTGAGCTGTAGCCAAATCAATTTTGGTGTTTGCAATTAAAACTCCTCCAAATGCCGAAGTAGGATCACAGGCCAAAGCAGCTAAATAAGCTTCACTAATCGTTTTTCTGGAAGCCAGTCCACAGGCGTTGTTATGTTTTAAAATAGCAAATGTTGGTCCGTCAGTTTTAAACTCGTTGATTAAGTTTACAGCTGCATCAACATCTAATAAATTATTGTATGATAATTCTTTTCCATGAACTTTTTTGAACATAGCATCAAAATCGCCAAAGAAAAAGCCTTTTTGATGTGGGTTTTCGCCGTATCTTAAAATCTGTCCACCGTCAATACTTTCTTTGTAAATGGTTTCATCTGTATTGAAATAATTAAAAATGGCACCATCATAGTGAGAGGAAACGTGGAACGCTTTTGTAGCAAACAAACGTCTGTTTTCAAGCGTTGTCGCTCCGTTTTGTTCTGTAATCAAATCTAAAAGCAAGCTGTATTCGTTAACCGAAGCTACAATTACAGTATCTTTGAAATTTTTGGCACCGGCACGAATCAATGAAATTCCGCCAATATCAATTTTTTCAATAATATCTTGTTCACTTGCTCCTGAAGCAACTGTTTTTTCAAACGGGTATAAATCAACAATAACCAAATCAATCTGCGGAATATCAAATTCCTTCATTTGCTGAACGTCGCTCTCGTTATCCTGACGGTTTAAAATTCCGCCGAAAATTTTAGGATGTAATGTTTTTACTCTTCCTCCAAGAATTTCAGGAAATGAAGTAATGTCTTCAACAGGAACTACAGGAATGCCAAGGTTTTTTATAAAATCTTCTGTTCCTCCAGTCGAATAAAGTGTAACATTTTGTTCGTGTAACTTTCTAACAATTGGCTCTAAGCCGTCTTTCGAAAATACTGATATTAATGCTGATTGTATTGTTTTAGTTGTGCTCATTGTGTAGTTATGATTTTCAGACTGCAAAAGTAGTTTTTTTAAATATTATTTTAAAGAATTTAATGTAACATTATGCTAAAAAAAACTACTGATGAGTAAGTTAACTTTTATTAGGTTTTTGATTTTAATTTATTGAATTTTACTTTATTAAAAAATACTGCTCTATGCTTCTTTACCTCCGATTATTAAAAGAAAGTTTAAGCTTCGCCATTAATGCTTTGCGAAATAATAAATTGCGTACTTTATTGTCATTGTTAGGTGTTACAATTGGTATTTTTTCAATTATCGCTGTTTTGGCTGCTGTTGATTCATTAGATAAAAAAATATCTAATGATTTGAGCAGCTTAGATAAAAATACGATTTATTTGACTAGATTGAGCTTTGGTCCGTCAGAAATTCCACAATGGAAGAGAGAACAGTTTCCAAATGTCAAATATGATGAATATATTAGTTTGAAAAATTCTCTAAATAATACTGACCAGGTAGGATATCAGCTTTGGGTGAATAAGGAAACTTTGAAATATGATTCTAAAACTGTTGCAGATGTAAGGGTTAATCCGTCTTCATTTGAAATGGGAGATGTTGATGGTTTAAGTTTTGATAAAGGACGATTTTATAATGAATCTGAGTCAAATTCAGGAACAGCCGTTATTGTTCTCGGATATGAAATCGCTGAAGGGCTTTTTGGGAACAATGATCCTATCGGAAAAAACATTCGTTTATACGGGCAGCGTTTTACGGTAATTGGAGTTATTGCCAAACAAGGAGCAGGTTTTTTTGGCGATAGTAATGATACATCGGTTTATTTGCCGGCAAATTTTTTGCGTAAAATGTATGGTGACAGTGATGCAATGACTCCCATGATTATTCTAAAACCGACAAAAGGTGTTGATATGGAGGCTTATAAAGCTGAAGTCACGCAAAAACTAAGAGCAATTCGCGGAATGAAAGCGGGAGAAATGGATAATTTTTTTATTAATGTACTTTCTGGATTTACTGACTTTATTGATGGAATTTTAGGACAGATGAATGTAGTAGGGTGGATTATAAGCGGATTTTCTCTTTTAGTTGGAGGTTTCGGAATTGCTAATATTATGTTTGTTTCGGTAAAAGAAAGAACGAATTTAATTGGAATTCAAAAATCCCTTGGAGCAAAAAACCGTTTTATATTATTCCAGTTTTTGTTTGAGGCCATTATCCTTTCTGTAATTGGTGGAATTATAGGTTTAATAATGGTTTGGGCCATTGCGCTAATCTTAACAAAAGTGCTCGATTTTGAATTTGTGCTAAGTTTAGCAAATGTAATTTTAGGAACTACTCTGGCTGCTCTTATTGGATTAATTTCGGGAATTCTACCAGCTATTTCTGCAGCTAATTTAGATCCTGTTGAAGCCATTAGAACTGGAATGTAATCTAAGATTCTAAGAGGCTTAGTTGCTAAGGTTCTGAGTTTTTTTTTCTGACAGGTTCTGAGATACTTAGTTGTTGAGGTTCTGAGTTTTTTATGCTGAATTGCCTTCAGCGTTAGTTGGGGCTAAAAAGTAAAAAAGTGAATCGGCTTTAGTCGAATCTTAAGGAACAATGACGACATAGTTTGTAGAATAAAAAAATCCCATCAGCAATTAAGCAAATGGGATTTTTATGTTTTTAGACCGTTTAAAACTATCTAATTGTATTATTCTGAATCAAATCGATATACAAGTTAATCTTATCTTTTAATTCTTTTCTAGGCGTGATAAAGTCTAGGAAACCGTGCTCTAAAAGAAACTCAGCAGTTTGAAAACCTTCTGGTAAATCTTTTCCTGTAGTATCCCGAACAACACGCGGACCAGCAAAACCAATCAAAGCACCTGGCTCAGAAATATTAATATCTCCTAACATGGCGTAAGATGCAGTTGTTCCTCCTGTTGTTGGATCTGTACAAAGGGAAATATAAGGTAATTTAGCTTCGGCCAATTGTGCTAGTTTTACAGATGTTTTTGCCAATTGCATTAAAGAATAAGCAGCTTCCATCATACGAGCTCCACCAGATTTAGAAATCATAACAAAAGGTAATTTGTTTTTGATCGCGTGATCAATACCTCTTGCAATTTTTTCACCTACAACAGCTCCCATAGATCCACCAATAAAGGCAAAATCCATACAGCAAATTACAAGTTCTCTTCCTTTAGATTTTCCTACTCCCGTACGTACAGCGTCTTTAAGGTGTGTTTTTTCCATTACATCTTTCAATCGCTCAGCATATTTTTTTGTATCAACAAAATGCAAAGGATCTTTAGAGGTCATGTTTTTATCTAACTCAACAAATTCGTTGTTGTCGAATAAAATTTCAAAATAGGTTGCGCTTCCAATTCTAACGTGAAAATCATCTTCAGGACTAACAAATAAGTTTCGGGCTAATTCGTCGGCATCAATAATTTTTCCCGTTGGAGATTTGTACCACAATCCTTTCGGAACGTCCATCTTATCTTCTGTAGCGGTTGTAATCCCTTTTTCCTGTCTTTTAAACCAAGCCATCTCTCTAAGTATTCAGTGTTCAGTAATCAATTTCAGTAATCAGTTTTTAGTAGCTTTAAGTATTCATGGTTTTTCAACTGAATACTTAAAGCTGAGACTGAATACTCTTATAAAGTATTTACGTTGTTCAAGTCTGCAAAAGCTTGCTCAAGTCTTGTATTGAATGTCACTTCGCTTTCACGTACCCATTTTCTTGGGTCATAATATTTTTTGTTAGGAACATCAGCACCTTCTGGGTTACCAATTTGTGTTTTTAAATAGTCAATGTTTTTAACCATATAATCACGAATTCCTTCTGTGTATGCAAATTGTAAATCTGTATCAATGTTCATTTTGATTACTCCGTATCCAATTGCTTCTCTGATTTCTTCAAGTGTAGAACCTGAACCACCGTGGAAGACGAAATCTACCGGATTAGCACCAGTATTGAATTTGTTTTGAACGAAATCCTGAGAATTTTTTAAGATTTTTGGAGTTAATTTTACGTTTCCTGGTTTGTAAACACCGTGAACGTTTCCAAAAGCCGCAGCAATTGTAAATTTAGGGCTTACTTTAGATAATTCTTCGTAAGCATAAGCAACCTCTTCTGGCTGAGTATATAATTTAGAACTGTCAACGTCAGAGTTGTCAACACCATCTTCTTCACCACCTGTAATACCAAGTTCGATTTCTAATGTCATTCCCATTTTACTCATTCTTGCCAAATACTCTTTACAGATCTCAATGTTTTCTTCGATTGGCTCCTCAGACAAATCGATCATATGAGAACTGAATAAAGGTTTTCCTGTTTCAGCAAAATGTTTTTCAGATGCATCTAAAAGACCATCAATCCAAGGCAATAATTTTTTTGCGCAGTGGTCAGTATGTAAAATTACAGTCGCACCATAAGCTTCTGCTAATGTATGAATGTGTTTTGCTCCGGCGATACCACCAGCAATTGCTGATTTTTCGTTTGCGTTAGATAATCCTTTTCCAGCGTTAAATTGTGCTCCTCCGTTTGAAAATTGAATAATAACTGGCGCATTAAGTTTTGCTGCAGTTTCAAGTACTCCATTGATTGTGCTCGATCCAGTAACGTTTACTGCTGGAAGTGCAAATCCTTTTTCTTTCGCATAATTAAAAATCTCCTGTACTTGATCTCCTGTAGCTACTCCGGGTTTAATGTTGTGTGCCATTGTAATTTTTTTTATAGTTGTTTTTAGTTTTTAGGTTGCAAAAATAAGAATTAATTAGCATTAGAACGGATAATTTATTCCAAAATTTAAAACCGAGTGCCCAAAATTGTATTCTTTAAACCAGCGGTCTCCCTTCTCATGCGCCGGATTATAGGTCTTGAAGCCTAAATCTAAACGAATAACAAAAAAGCTTAAATCGTATCGTAATCCAAATCCTGAACCCAAAGCAATTTCAGCTAAATCGTTTACGCCAGAGAATTTTGCCTTCTCATCAATCACATTATCGAGCACATTCCAGATATTTCCGGCGTCTGCAAAGATTGCTCCCTTAACATCGCCAAACACCTTAAAGCGAAACTCTGCACTTAATGCAATTTTCATATTTGCCTCGTTAAAATCATTTACGGCATTGGTGCTTCCGGGACCTAGAGCATAAGGCTGCCATGCACGGTTATCATTTGATCCTCCTGAATAGTAACTTCTTGAAAACGGAATATAATTCGAGTTTCCAAAAGGAATTGCAATTCCAAAAAAGCTTCTTACCGCCACTACTTTTTCTTTTCCAAAATCCCAGTGTTTAATGTAGTCAAATTCTGTTTTTATATATTCAGAATATTCTAAATTGAATATTGAATAGTTGCCATTGGCATTTTTAGGAAGATTTGCAATGCCCGAAACAGCTGTTAATAAACTTCCTGCCGATTCTATTTTGGTTTTAAACTGATAAAATGTGTTATCAGCAAGATCTTTTTTAGTGGTTTTGGTAAACGTATAACTTGTCGCCAGTATAAAATCGTTTTCAGTCAATCTTCTGCGTCTTTCCTCTATACTTTCTACATCTTCGTACTGAGCCATTCCAGGTTTTAAATCGGTTCTGTCATTTAGAACATCACTGGTAAATCCTGTAGTTCCATCAGGTATAACCAAATCTTGTCTGGCTTGTTCCTCTGCGGTTTGTCCCCAGTTAAGAGGTTCAACGTTATGATCCTTTCCAATATTGTTTAACTCATTGTATGAAGAAGTATAAACATTGAAATAATTATTCGGATTTAGATTGCGAACATATTGTGCATTCAGCAATTCAAGTTTTGCGGTATTATATCTTTTCGGAGACCAGTTATAGGATAATCCTCCAGTAAAATTTTCTTTGTCCAGACCAATATTTCGCTGTTTAGAAAAACCTGCTGCGATACTCGTCGACGGAATCATTCTTTTCGGAATAATTTTCTCCGTTCCAAAAGGCAATAAAATTCTCGGGAAATTTAATTTTAAGTCAACACCGTATTCAGAGACGTTAAAGAAATTATTATTAGGGTTCGCCATATCTTTTGAGGAACCAATGTTTAAACGCGTCGAAATTTCTAAAGTTTCAGCACGGTTAAAAACATTTCTGATCGTTTCAGATAAACTTGCCCCTATACCAAAATCCTGTATGTTAGAGTGCGTTACATCAAAAGTGGCTCCAAAACTGTATTTTTTTCTCGGAGTTAAATACACATTGGCAATTAAGGATTGTGCGGTTGAGTCGCGTTTGTCTACTTCATATTGAATCGAAGGATAATTGAAAATTTTAAGATTGTTTAAATATCTCGAAGAAAGCGTTGTTCTTGTGTCAGAAAAAGTACTTCCTTTATTGATAAAAATTGCATCTGTAATAGCTCGTGGCTTGTATTTTAATTTTTTATAACTGTATAAATTAAAGTTGTTATAAGTAGTACTGTCTGTAACTTGAGTTTTTGCATTTGCAGGAGAATAATCTGTGTAGATATTGACATCACTGATTTTATACAATTTAAAAGGTTCAGTTCTGCTGGAATCTCTTTCCTGTATATTATTATTGCCAACCTTTAAGGTAACATCTGCTTTGTTTTTTTTGCCAATGGTATCAATATCAAAAGTAATATAAGTAGGCTGGAAATAATAAGCACCATGATTTCTAAAGTAAGTAGTGATGCGGTTTTTTTCTTCCTCAAAATCAGCTGTTTTGTATTGTTTCCCAGATTTTAGTAAAGAAGGCTCGTTGTTGGTTTTGTACAATGAATCTAATGCAGGAGTCAGGATATTGGTGCTAATAGTGTCAAGCGTATAAGCTGGTCCGGTTGTAATGAGATAATCTATTTTTGCTTTTTTTCTCGCTACACTATCAATAGCATAATCTGTGGCTACATTAAAATAACCATTATTAAAATAATAGTATTTTAATCGTAAAAGAGATTTTTTTGTTTTTGCTGTATCAATGATAACGGGTGGCTCTCCGGTATTTTTTAAAAATTCATTTAAACCTTTGTTCAAAAACGATTGCCCAAGACGATCGACCTGTTTTGCAGATAATATTTTAGACCAGCGTTCGTATTTGCCAGGGTTGTTGGCAAATTTTGCCTGATAAGTAGAGTCAGGATTTAGGTTAGCCAGATTGTATAAATTTAAACGTAAACGATATCCCAACAGGGTACCATTAGGTTTTTGATACATCTGATTAGATGCTATTTCATCATTAGTTGCCTTACCATTTACTACAATAGTATTTTTTACGAGAAGGTTTTTTCCATCCGGAACTCTTTTTACGGCATCACAAGCAGAAATAATTATTGCTATTAGAATAAATGCTGTTATTTTTGTGGAATTCTTTTTCAAGTGTTTTTAAATATTTAATTCAAAAGTACATTATTTTATGGTTAGTAAAAACCAAATAAAGCTTATCTCAGGTTTACATCAAAAAAAGCAACGTTTTGCAAATCAATTATTTTTTGCCGAAGGAGTAAAAGTAATTCAAGAATTGTTGCAATCCAATTTTGAATTAGAGCATTTATATACGACATTAAATGATTTTGAAGCTGTCGAAGCTGCAAAACGATCTTTGGTTAATGAACAGGAACTTAAAAAAATAAGTGCTTTGTCGACTCCAAATTCTTGCCTGGCAGTTTTTAAAATTCCTGCCGAAAAGAAAACAATTGACTCTGGTTTGATTGTAGCTTTAGACGACATTCGGGATCCTGGAAACTTAGGCACAATTTTACGTCTTTGCGATTGGTTTGGTATCAAACAAATTGTATGCTCTAAAGAAACCGTAGATATTTATAATCCAAAGGTAGTTCAGGCAACAATGGGTTCTATAACACGTGTAAACGTAAATTATGTTGATCTTAAGGCTTTTATCACTCAAACGAAATTACCTGTTTTTGGAACTTTTATGGACGGTGAAAACATTTATCAATCTAATTTGCCTCAGGAAGGAATCATCATTATGGGTAATGAAGCCAACGGTATATCGGCAGAGATTGAAAAAATAGTGACCAGTCGTCTTGCTATTCCAAGATTTGGAGCGCTGCAAAAAACCGAAAGTTTAAATGTAGCCACCGCAACAGCAATTATTCTTAGTGAATTTAAACGAAATAGTTAAGAATTTGTTTTAATGAAATGTAAAATTTATTAAAATCGCTCTCGACTTCATAGAATCGATATTATCTGTCCACGGACTTGGACCTTTTGCAGGATTATCGCGAATTAATTCATCCGTAATTCCAAACATTCCTCTTATAGAAGGAGAGAAGATAAAATATTCAGAGAAAATGTCAATTCCAAAGCCAAGTTCATAAGCGGCTGTCCATTGTTTTACTCTGAATTTTCCTTCGTTATTATCGTCCTGAGATTTAGAATTGCTCGACAAGTTTAAAGTGGTAGACATACCGCCAACCAGATAAGGACGAATATTACCGGTTCGCAGTGATGAAAATTTCAATAGTAAAGGAAAGTGAATATAAGTACTGTTTACCTCTCTTAAATAATCTTTTTCTAACGGTAAATTGGGGTAAAATAAATCACGTTTTGTATAATACAAACCAGGTTCAAAACGCAAATTAATATATTCCTGTAATCTTAAATCGGCAACAACACCAACATTAAAACCGGTTGTTTTTTTTACCTGAATATCCGGACCCGCATTTTTGTAGTCAAATTTAAAGTCAAAACTATTAAAGCCCAAATAATAGCCAAAATACAAACGTTGTTTTTGCCAGTTTTCGAGGTTAATAATAGGATCTTTGCTAAACATACTTTTAGCAAATTGAGAATATCCGTTTGTCGTTAAGACTAATAAAACTAAGACTACAATTTTTTTCATACTATTTTTTAGATGCAGAATAAATGGTTGCAACGCCAAAAGTTTGAGGCATGGCCACAACATCTATAAACCCAATTTTTCTCAAAATATTGTTCAAAGCTTCTCCATAAGGAAAAACCGCAGCAGATTCTGATAAATAACCGTAAGCTGAATTGTCTTTAGAAAACAATTTTCCTATGATAGGAAGAATGTTTTTACTATAAAATTTATAACCTTGTTTGTAGGGTGTTTTATCGGGAACAGAAGTTTCAAGAATAACAAACACACCATTTGGTTTTAAAACTCTTAAAATTTCTGCAAAACCTTTTTCAAGATTTTCGAAATTTCGAACTCCAAATCCAACCGTTATAGCGTCAAAATAATTGTCTTCAAAAGGTATTTTTTCAGAATCTCCTAAAACTAACTCAATAATGTTAGACAATCCTTTTGTTTCAATTTTCTTTTTCCCTACCTCAAGCATTCCGGCAGAGATATCCAGGCCAATAATTTTTTCAGCATTGGTCTGCGTCATTAAAATAGCCAAATCTCCTGTTCCGGTTGCAATATCAAGAATTGTTTTAGGTTTGGTGTCTGAAACTATTTTCAATACTTTTTTTCTCCATTTGACATCAATACCAAATGAAATTACGCGATTTAAATTGTCGTAGTTACCAGAGATGTTATCAAACATTTGGGCAACCTGCTCTTTCTTACCTAAAGAAGAGTCTTTATATGGAGTGATTTTTTCAGACATTATAATAATTTACGCAAATATAAGCAATATGGTTTAACTGTAATTGAGTTTTTAAAATTGTCTGTCAAATGTTTTTTATCAGGATTTCAATTCGTTTTACACTTTTCAGGCCATCACCAAAAGTGGGTATTTATAAAAAATCACCAAAAGTGGGTATTGTGCAATGCGCTTTTTATGTCCAACTTTGTCCAAGTAAAAATGATGAAAGTTTTAATGATTGTAATAATGACTTAAATCAGATGAGTGTTTTTTTGCACTGATACTTCATTTGTTCTTGAAATAGTTTTGAAAGTATTGTCTTGGGGTCAATACTCTATTTAAGTGCGAAATACGTTCTTAGGATTAAATTTGTTTTTGGAAATTTTAATTTTCTTGCCTTTAATATCTTAGTGGTATTTGTTATTAAAGGCGTTTTGAGACTCATATCTCATTTAACATTTATGTTATTCAGTTTTCAAATGTTTCTTTGACATTTGTGATTTTTTTTCCAAAACTATTTCTCGAAAGAGTCAAATCTAAAAGCAATCATTTTTAAAAAACATCCTCCGAAAAGAGGGTGTTTTTTTATTTTTTAATGTATGTTTCATAGGTAAAATCATAAAGATGTTTTTCGTCTTTAAAATTTTCTTCAGTTTCTACAAGCTGCCATTTACTCTCTTCAATTTTTGGAAAAAAAGTATCAGCATCAAAACTATGATGCACTTTGGTTATTTCGATAATATCTGTGTAAGGCAAGCCAAGATTGTAAATTTCGCCTCCACCTATAATATAGGCATCTTCATCTTCCGGACAAGCCGCTATTGCATTTTCGATGCTGTCTACAACAATACACCCCTCGGGATGATAATCTTTTTGACGGGTAATTACAATATGAGTTCGGTTTGGGAGTGGCTTAGGAAAACTTTCAAAAGTTTTTCTTCCCATAATGATATGATGATTAGTGGTAAGCGATTTAAATCTTTTAAAATCGTTTGGTAAATGCCATACTAGCTCATTGTTTTTTCCGAGTGCATTATTTTCGGCAACAGCCGCTATGGTTATAATCATGGTATTTAAAACTAAATTTTACTTTCAGAATCTTCATTAATCTTAGCGTCCAGCTGACTGATTCTTTTCTGCTGTAAAGCTACAAGCCTGTCAATTTGTTCTCTTTCCCACTTTTTATTCATAAAACGATCTGTAATGTAGACTTTTATAAAATGTAAAATAAAGATAAAGAACCATATTGTAATAGCCCAAATGCACCAGTTTTGCTCTGTATTGGCTCCAAAGCCAAAAAATCTATTGGCAATAAATATAAACAGGCTTCCGAGCAGAAACAGGACAAAATGGAAATATAAGATTTTCTTCTGTCTGAGTCTTCTTCTGGCATATTCGTATTGTTCGTGCGTGTCTTTTTCCATAAGATATAAATGAGGACATAAAGTTAAAATTTATTTTGCAATCACCCTATTTACAATCTGTAATATTTCTTTTATAATAGGATGAAAATTTGAATTCTAGAATTTTACATCACTTAAATTATAATAAGAGTAAAAAAATAAGCCGTTTTTGATATTGTCATAAATCGGATAAAAGGATGTCGAATGTTCCTGTTAATTTGTTTAATTTTATTGTATAATTCTAAAAGAGAAATAGTTATGTCTTTAAAGAAACAATTTATTAAAACGAAACCAGTGTGTAAAGTTACATTTTCGATTGCTGCAAAAGATGCTGACTCGGCGGCAGTTGTTGGAGATTTTAATAACTGGAATGCAGAAGAGGGAACTTTGAGTAAGCTAAAAAACGGAACGTTTAAAGCTACTTATGATTTGGTAAAAGATGCTATTTATGAATTTAAGTACATCATTGACGGAACTTATGTAAATGAGCCTGAAGCAGATTCTTATAAATGGAATGATTATGCCGGGAGCGAAAACAGTGTATTAGTGGTATAAAAAAAATCCGCTACGAAAGCGGATTTTATATTTTATTATACAGCAACACTGCCTTTTATGCCTGCGTGAGGTTCATAATCTACAAGTGTAAAGTCCTCATAATCAAAATCAAAAATATTTTTTATCGCAGGATTCAAAATCATTTTCGGTAATGGTTTTGGCTCGCGTGTTAATTGCAATTCTAATTGCTCAAAATGATTGTTGTAAATGTGTGCATCTCCAAAAGTATGAATAAATTCGCCCGCTTCAAGATCGCAAACCTGTGCAATCATCATGGTTAATAAAGCGTATGAAGCGATATTAAACGGAACTCCCAAAAATATATCTGCACTGCGTTGGTATAATTGACAAGATAATTTTCCTTTTGTTTCTCCTTTTTCTAAATCAGGACTCGATACATAAAACTGAAAAAAAGCATGACAAGGAGGCAAAGCGGCTTTGTTATTGGCAACATTTTCTTCAAAAGATTTTTTGGTATCAGGCAAAACAGAAGGATTCCATGCCGATACCAGCATTCTGCGGCTATTCGGATTTGTTTTCAGCTCGGTAATCAATTCAGATATCTGATCAATTTCTTCACTATTCCAATTGCGCCATTGATGTCCGTAAACCGGTCCTAAATCTCCATTTGAATCTGCCCAGGCATCCCAGATTTTAACTCCGTTATCCTGAAGGTATTTAATATTGGTATCGCCCTTTAAAAACCAAAGCAATTCATAAATGATAGATTTTAAGTGTAATTTTTTGGTTGTAACCATCGGGAAACCTTCACTTAAATCAAAACGCATCTGGTAACCGAAAACGCTTTTTGTTCCGGTTCCTGTTCGGTCGCCTTTTTGATTGCCGTTTTCTAAAACGTGTTTTACCAGGTCTAAATATTGTTTCATAGGTCTTATTTTATTTCTTCAATACTAATTTTAAATTTCCCTCCTATAGATGACTTAATGTTTATTGTCATCGGGACTGGAGTAGTTAAAAACTTGTAAAGACTTTGATCTAGATTCGTATTGTTTGATGCCACATACAATTTATAGTTGCCATCTGCTGTATTGTTTATTATCCAGGTTTTGTTCAGTGAAAGAGGTCCGTTTCGATAATCAAAGCTATCCGGTAATTCTTCCATTTTTATGGTTCTTCCGTTTTGATCTAAAATTGATGCTAAAGGAATGAAAATATATTTTTTAAAACCAAAACAATCACATATGCTACTTATAGTTAATCGATATTTTTTATTAGATTTTAAGTCAAAATTATAGCCTTTGTAGTTGGTGTAAATTTTTTCCTTTTCTCCATAAGTCATTACTGAATCACTAATTTTTAATTCAAATCCATGACTTTCATTTACTACTATAGGGCTGGTAGGTATGTGCGAACTTAGAGTTCTGTTTTCTTTTAAGATCTTATAAGATTCAATTGGGGTAGTTTTTCTGGAACACCCACAAGTAATAAATAATACTAAAACAATAATAAGTTTGTAATTCACTTTTTAAACTGGATTAGTTTTATAATAATAGAATCTATTTATCTTTTCGAAATTTCGTCTCTAATTTTTGCTGCTTTCTCATAATCTTCCTGAGAAACGGCCTGATCTAAAAGCTCATTCAATTCCTGCAGACTGTGCTTGGCATAAACATCGCCAGATTGATTGCTTTCTTCTTCATGTCCAAAAGTGTCAGGATTAGAAAGTACATCATCAATTTCCTGAGATCCCTGATCGGTTTCTGCAGTATTCGATTTTAGGTAAATTCCGGCTTTGTCCAAAATGTTTTTGTACGTAAAAATAGGAGCATTGAAACGCAATGCCAATGCAATGGCATCAGATGTTCTGGCATCAATAATTTCTTCGATTTTATCTCTTTCACAAATTAAACTCGAGTAAAAAACACCGTCGACCAGTTTGTGTATGATTACTTGCTTTACCACGATATCAAATCTTTCTGCGAAGTTTTTAAATAAATCGTGCGTTAATGGGCGAGGAGGTTTTATTTCTTTTTCTAATGCAATAGCAATCGATTGGGCTTCAAAAGCGCCAATAACGATAGGTAATTTTCTTTCGCCATCGACTTCATTCAAAATTAAGGCATAAGCGCCATTTTGAGTTTGACTGTATGAAATTCCTTTTATAGATAATTTTACTAGACTCATATATATGGGTAAAAAAGGGCACTTTAATGCCGCATTTTAATACTTTTTTTGATTGGAAAATAAAGGTGCAATTTTAATCAAAAAATATGGAACAAAAAAGCTACCTAAAACAAAGATACGATTATCTTGTTTTTAGGCAGCTATATTTTTAGAGAGAATTTTAAATTAAGAATGCTGTGCTTTAAAAGCTTTTAATTTCTCTGTTAATTCTGGAATAATGGTAAATGCATCTCCAACAATACCATAATCTGCCACTTTAAAGAAGGGAGCTTCCGGATCGCTATTGATTACCACTTTTACTTTTGATGAGTTGATACCTGCAATGTGCTGGATCGCTCCTGAAATTCCAACTGCAATATATAAATTAGTTGCAACCGGTTTTCCTGTTTGTCCAACGTGTTCGCTATGAGGTCTCCATCCTAAATCTGAAACTGGTTTAGAACATGCAGTAGCAGCGCCTAAAACAGCAGCAAGATCCTCAATTAATCCCCAGTTTTCTGGTCCTTTTAATCCACGTCCGCCAGAAACTACTATATCAGCATCAGCGATAGAAACTTTTCCGGTAACTTTTTCAACAGACTCTACTTTTACACCAAAGTCATTGTCTCCAATTGTTGGGTTAAAATCTTCTTCTGTTGCAGATCCTGCGTTTTCAAAAATTCCGTAAGAGTTTTTAGCAAGACCTAAAACCTTTACATCTGTAGAGATTTCTGTAATATTGAAAGCTTTGTTTGAAAAAGCATTTCTTTTTACCTGAAAAGGAGAAGTACTCACAGGCAATCCTACAACATTTGAAGCAAAACCAGCATTTAATGATACTGCAACTAATGATGAAAGGTAGATACTGTCTGTAGTCGAAGAAAGTAAAACTAATTTTGTTCCTTCTTTTTCTGCAGCTTGTTTGATAACATCGGCGTAAGCCTTAGCTGTAAAACCAGCCAATTTGTCGTTGTTTACTTTTAATATTTTGTCTACACCGTATTTTGCTAACTCGCTCACATCACTGATGTTTACTGTCAAAGCAGTCACAGTTGTTCCTAGTGATTCTGCTACTTTTTTAGCATAAGAAGCTAATTCAAAAGCAACTTTTTTAAATTTTCCTTCTGCAGATTCTGCATATATTAATATTGACATGATAATTTTTGTTTAAATGTTATTAGTTTCAGATTTCAGGTTTCAGGTTTCAAGTTGAAACTGAAGACTGAAAACTGATTACTAGATTACTTTAGCTTCGTTGTGTAATAAATTAACTAGCTCATCTAAATTGTCCGGAGAAATTAATTTCACAGCAGATTTAGGTGCTGGTTTTTCAAATTTCACCGCTTTTGTATTTACAGGAGCGTCAACTGGTTCAAGAATAGTCAGGGCTTTTGTTCTTGCTGTCATGATTCCTCTCATATTAGGGATACGGAGATCTTTTTCTTCAACAAGCCCTTTTTGCCCACCAATAATTAAAGGTAAAGTTGTACTTACTGTTTCTTTTCCACCATCGATTTCACGAACTGCTTTTACATTGTTTCCGTCAACGGTTAAAGAAGTACAAGAGTTTAGGAAATTAGAGCCTAAAATTCCGGCAATCATTCCCGGAACCATTCCTCCATTATAATCTAAAGACTCTTTTCCTGCAATTACAAGATCGTAACCGCCATTTTTAATTACTTCAGCCAATTGTTTAGCAACAAAAAAACCATCAGTTGGGTTTGCGTTTACACGAATTGCTTCGTTTGCGCCAATAGCCAATGCTTTACGCAAAGTTGGCTCAGTATCAGGACCTCCAACGTTTACCACAGTAACGTTTGCACCTTGCTGCTCCTGAAACCAGATCGCGCGCGTCAAACCAAATTCGTCGTTAGGGTTAATTACATATTGTACACCATTGGTATCAAATTCTGAGTCACCATTGGAGAAGTTAATTTTTGAAGTAGTATCAGGCACATGGCTGATGCAAACTAATATTTTCATAAGTATATATTTTGAATTTATAATATGCTTTTACAAATTTAGAATTTAATTCGGAATAATTATACTATGCATGCATAATATTTTTTAAAACTATTACGTTTTCGAAGATTGTTTGCTTTTTCAGGTTTTTTATGCAATGTCAAAAGCAAAAACTTATCCATTTTGCCTGATTCTTAGCAATCTTGCAATTTTTGCTCTCTAAACAAAGGTTAAAGTTTGTAAGGGAAAATACTAATTTTTGAGTTCTTACGTTTTAAATGATGAATTTTGACAAGGCAATAATTCACAAATGACTTAAAGTTTGTAAAAAAATTAATTTATTGATATACGTGTAAATTTTACATCTATTATAACGATTTCGTAACGATTACAATTAACATTAAAAAGTTAAAAGGTTATGAAGGAAGGAAGTTGATGCGATTTTAAATTCAATTTATGCTTTTAAGTTATTTAAAATATTTATTTTTGCTCTTCAGAAAATTCAACATACAATATAAAATATGAGAACAATACAATTTAGAGAGGCCATTTGTGAAGCGATGAGCGAAGAAATGCGTCACGATGAATCCATATATTTAATGGGCGAAGAAGTTGCAGAATACAACGGAGCGTACAAAGCTTCAAAAGGAATGCTTGCTGAGTTTGGAGAAAAAAGAGTAATCGATACTCCAATTGCTGAGCTTGGATTTACAGGAATTGCAGTAGGTTCAGCAATGAACGGCTGTCGTCCTATTGTAGAGTATATGACATTCAACTTCTGTTTAGTTGGTATTGATCAAATTATAAATAACGCTGCTAAAATGCGTCAAATGACTGGAGGACAATTTAATGTGCCTATCGTTTTTCGTGGACCAACTGCTTCTGCAGGTCAATTAGGAGCTACACACTCTCAGGCTTTAGAAAACTGGTTTGCAAACACTCCGGGTCTTAAAGTTGTTGTGCCTTCAACGCCTTATGATGCAAAAGGACTTTTAAAATCAGCCATTCGTGATAATGATCCTGTAATTTTTATGGAATCTGAGCAAATGTATGGTGACAAAGGTGAAGTGCCAGACGGAGAATATACAATTCCGTTAGGAGTTGCTGACGTGAAACGTGAAGGAACTGATGTAACTATCGTTTCTTTCGGAAAAATTATTAAAGAAGCTTTTATTGCTGCAGATGAATTGGCTAAAGAAGGAATCTCTTGTGAGATTATCGACTTGAGAACCGTTCGTCCAATGGATAACGAAGCAATTCTTAAATCTGTTAAGAAAACAAATCGTTTGGTAATTCTTGAAGAAGCATGGCCGTTTGCAAGTGTTTCATCTGAAATTACTTATATCGTACAAGAACAAGCATTTGACTTCCTTGATGCGCCAATTCAACGTATTACAACTGCAGATACTCCTGCACCATATTCTCCGGTTTTATTAAAAGACTGGTTGCCAAATGCAGGTGATGTAGTAAAAGCAGTAAAAAAAGTATTGTACAAATAATACACATAAAAAATACTAATAAAACTTCATCATTCACAGTTAATTGATGAAGTTTTTTTTTGTCCAGACAATGAAAAGAATAATTGTACTCAGCCTGTTTTTTGTATTCGCATTTGCATCTATTGCTACGGCACAGACGAAAGTGAGTGGAATTGTTTTGGATAAATCAAACCAACCCGTTCCTTTTGCCAATATCGTTTTTAAGGGTTCAAACACAGGAATAGTCTCTAATGAAGATGGTCGTTTTTATCTCGAATCACCTAATACTTATACCGCTTTAATAATAAGTTCTGCCGGTTTTTCAGATAAAGAAGTTCCTTTGGAAAAAGCCGTAAATTATGATTTTAAAGTTGTGTTGAGTGAGGCTGAAGCGTTGAATGAAGTAGTTATTTTTACGGGTAAAACATCAAAAAAGAACAACCCGGCATTGGATATTTTGAGAAAAATATGGGAAAGAAAACGTAAAAACGGACTTTACCAATTCAATCAATACCAAATGCAGAAGTACGAAAAAGTCGAATTTGATATGAATACGATTGATAGTGCTTTTATGAAAAATAAACTCTTTAAAGGAATGGAGTTTGTCTTTAATCATGTTGATACTTCAGATGTTACAGGAAAAACTTATCTGCCTATTTTCATCAACGAATCTGTTTATGACGTTTACGGAGATAACAAATTAAAGAAAGTCAAAGAAAACATTACCGGAAATAAAATGTCCGGATTCAACGGAAATCAGCAGATTCTTTCTTTTGTAAAAGACCTTTATTCTGATTATAATATTTACGACAATCACCTTAAATTTTTTGATAAAAGTTTTACCAGTCCGCTGTCGAGAACGGGCATTGATGTTTACAATTATGTGTTGAAAGACAGTGCTTATATCGATAAAAAATGGTGTTATAATATTGTTTTTTATCCGAGGCGTAAAAACGAATTGACCTTTAAGGGCGATTTTTGGGTAAACGATTCGACTTTTGCCATTAAGAAAATTAATATGGGCGTTACAAAAAGTGCCAATATTAACTGGGTAAAAGATATTTATATCGAACAGGAATTTGAAGTGCAGAATGATTCTGTTTTCCTGCTGACGCGTGATTATATGATGTCTGATTTTGCTTTAAATAAAAAGGAAAAATCAAAAGGAGTTTATGGAAAGCGAACGACTTTGTATCGAAATCATAAATTCAATATTCAGAAACCGGAGAAATTCTATAAAGAAGAAGTCAATTTTATTGACAATGCGGTCTATGAAAGGCCACCTGAGTTTTGGGAAGAAAACCGTTTTGAAAAATTAAACAAAGATGAGGCGGGTATTTACAAAATGCTCGATACCTTGCAAACCGTCAAGCGATTTAAGCAGCTCTACAGTCTCGTCTCGATTTTAGGAAGCGGCTACGTCGAATTTAAGAATTTCGATTTCGGACCTATATTTTCGACATTTGGTTACAATGAAGTCGAAGGTTTGAGATTAAGAGCTGGTGGAAGGACGTATTTTGGACCTAATGATCCATGGCGTATCCAAGCATATACAGCCTATGGTTTTGACGACAATAAATTCAAATACGGAGTTTCCGGAAAATGGATGGTCGACAAGAAAAACCGTGTTATTATTTCTGGAGGAAACAGGCGCGACATTGAACAAATTGGTGCAAGTTTAACCACGACAAATGATGTTCTGGGACGAAGTTTTGCCTCTTCTGCTTTGTTTACAACCGGAAGTAACGGAAAATTGACCAATATTAATTTGACCAATGTTTCTGTTGAAATGGAAGCCAAAAAGAATTTTATTGTTTCGGCCGGGTTCTCGTACAGAACATTAGAATCGGCTTCGAAAACTTTTAGCCTGGATTATTATACGGTATTGCCCACTGCAGAAAACCCTATGGGAGTTATAAAAAGTGATGTAAAGCAATCTGAAGCCAATATTCAGTTTGAGTATATGCCAAATAGAAAAACAATAGGCTACGGTGTTGAAAGAGATTTAGTAGATAGTCCTTTCAGTCACTTCTTTGTTAATTTCAGTTACGGTCTAAAAGGCGTTATGGATAGTGATTTTGCTTACGAGAAAATACAGATTTTCTATAAGCAGCCTATAATAATTGGACCTTTGGGAAGATCAAATATTATAGTTGAAACCGGAAAAACTTTTGGTACAATTCCGTTAGGATTAATGAGTGTTATTCCGGGTAACCAGACCTATTTTACGATTGAAAATACATTTAGTAACCTGAATTTCTACGAATTTGTTACAGATCAGTATACAACATTGCAATGGAATCATGATTTTGGAGGACGATTGTTTGCCAGAGTGCCGTTTATGAGAAAACTAAACTGGAGAGAATTCATTGGAGTTAGAGCAGTTCATGGAACCATTTCTGATGCCAATCGTGCCATAAATGCTTCTGGATTACCGTACAATGCTCCTGAAAAAGTATATTGGGAATATAACGCCGGGATTGGAAATATCTTTAAAGTTTTTAGAATAGACTTCTCCTGGAGAGGAAATTATTTAGATATGCCGGATGCTCACAAATTTGCAATAAAAGGATCTTTCGGATTTTATTTTTAATTATAAAATTGCAAAGTGCAAAAGTTACAAAGTCGCAAAGGTTTAAAATCTTTGCGGCTTTTTTTTATGCGCCATATTATTTTACAAAGATTTTAAAAGGATTAAGCTGATGTGGACAGATTACTTTTTCAATTAAATTTATCAGTCGTATCAACATCATTGTAAGATTTTTTAATTTTGAATAGTTTTTAAAAACAAAATCATGCAAGAAGCAATCGATTTTTTAGCAGCCAACAATCCAATCTTTCGGCAAATTATTGAAAAGTACGGACTGCCACAAATCCCGAAACGTCCTCAGGGTTTTGAGACTTTGGTATTGCTTATCCTGGAGCAACAGGTTTCTATTGATTCGGCGAAAGCCACATTTTTAAAAATCAAAGCATATACCACATGCAATCCTGAAGCGATGTCAATTTTATCTGATGAAGAGTTTCGGGCTCTGGGTGTAAGTCGGCAAAAAACAAAATATATTAAGATTCTTGCCGAAGCTGTTTTAAATAAAGAACTGGATATAGAAAGCTTAGCCGTGAAATCGGCACAACAAGTTCGGGAAGAACTCATCAGGCTAAAAGGAATCGGAAATTGGACGATTGATATTTATCTCATGTTCTGTCTTCAGGAACCAGATTTGATTCCGCTGGGAGATATTGCCGTCGTTAATACAATCAAAGAATTATTAAATATTCACGATAGAAATGAAATGGAAATTCATGCTGAACAGTGGAGTCCTTATCGCTCTTATGCAACCTATTTGCTCTGGCATTATTATTTAAATAAACGAAATCGAAAGATTACTTATTAACTATCTGTTATATAAATGGAAAGTAAATTACCTAATGTGTAAAAAGCGTCGATTAATGTACTTTTTTCCTTGTAAAAAAGGATTGTTTAGTTACTTTTGCAATCGAATTTATAGAAATAATAAAAAACGAAAATGACCGCAGACAAACTAACGACTTTCGATGTATTAATCGAAATACCAAGAGGAAGCAGAAATAAATACGAGTACGATTTTGAAATCAAAAGAATGCGTTTTGACAGAATGTTATTCTCGTCAATGATGTATCCTGCAGATTACGGATTTATTCCGGAAACTTTAGCTCTTGATGGTGACCCTCTTGATGTATTGGTTTTGATAAATGAACCAACTTTTCCAGGATGTGTTATAGAAGTAAAACCTATTGGAGTTTTCCATATGGCAGATGATAAAGGACCAGACGAAAAAATTATCTGTGTACCGGTTTCTGATCCAATCTGGAATTCATTAAATGACCTTTCTGATATTAACGGACACTTGCTAAAAGAAATTGAGCATTTTTTCCAGGTTTATAAAGATCTTGAAAACAAAAAAGTAGATGTTGGAGGTTGGGGAGACGTAAAAGAAGCTTTTGCGATTATTGCAGAGTGTACAAAGCGTTTTAACGATATTGAAAACAAACCGGCAGGATTATTTAGTATTAAATAATTTTAACCCTATTCTATTATAAAAAAAGCAATACTCCCGTCAGGAGTATTGCTTTTTTGTTTAAATTCGTTCAGTTAGTTTGTTGACTATTAACCAAAACCATTAAATATTATGAATTCATTTATGATTTACTTGCCAATCGTTATGGCAATTATTGGATTACTTTTCATGGGAATAAAAAGGAGTTGGGTTTTAAAACAAGATGCCGGCGATGGTAAGATGAAAGAGATTTCAGATTACATCTATGAAGGTGCATTAGCCTTTCTGAAAGCAGAATATAAACTATTAACCATTTTTGTAATTATTGCCAGTTTAGCTTTGGCGGGAATTACATTTATTCCAGGTGTAAAAACACATTTATTAATCGTTATAGCCTTTATTTTCGGCGCATTATTTTCTGCTTATGCAGGAAATATTGGGATGAAAATTGCAACAAAAACAAACGTAAGAACTACTCAGGCCGCCCGTACCAGTTTACCGCAGGCACTAAAAGTTTCTTTTGGAGGAGGAACCGTAATGGGACTTGGTGTTGCAGGTTTGGCAGTTCTGGGTTTAACTACATTTTTTATCATTTTCTTCAATCTATTTTCTGACGGTGTCTGGAAAGATACAGAGACCATGACGATTGTTTTAGAAACCCTTGCGGGATTTTCTCTTGGTGCAGAATCTATTGCCTTGTTTGCAAGAGTTGGTGGCGGAATTTATACTAAAGCTGCTGATGTAGGTGCCGATTTAGTAGGGAAGGTAGAGGCAGGAATTCCCGAAGACGACCCGCGGAACCCAGCCACAATTGCAGATAACGTAGGAGATAATGTGGGAGATGTTGCCGGTATGGGAGCCGATTTATTCGGATCGTATGTGGCTACTGTTTTGGCTGCAATGGTACTCGGAAATTATGTTATAAAAGATATGGGAGGAAGTATCAATGACGCTTTCGGCGGAATTGGGCCCATTTTACTTCCAATGGCAATTGCGGGCTTTGGAATCGTATTTTCGATTATCGGAACATTGCTAGTAAAAATTTCAGATGACAATGCCAAAGAAGCACAAGTGCAAAAAGCATTAAATATAGGAAACTGGGTTTCGATTGCCTTAACAGCCATTGCTTGTTTCTTTTTGGTTCAATACATGTTGCCGGAAGTTATGCAAATGAGTTTCTTTGGTGAAGGTTCTAAAGCAATTTCATCCATGCGCGTTTTCTATGCCACATTGGTAGGATTAGTAGTTGGAGGAGCTATTTCATCGGTAACAGAATACTATACAGGATTAGGAACAAAACCGGTAATGGCAATTGTTCAAAAATCATCGACGGGAGCAGGAACCAACGTTATTGCCGGTTTGGCAACGGGAATGATTTCTACTTTTCCAACCGTAATTTTATTTGCCGCTGCAATCTGGATTTCTTATGCCCTGGCAGGATTTTACGGAGTGGCGCTGGCGGCTTCTGCAATGATGGCCACTACAGCCATGCAATTGGCAATTGACGCTTTTGGTCCAATATCTGACAATGCAGGAGGAATTGCAGAAATGAGCGAACTTCCAAAAGAGGTGCGTACGAGAACTGATATTTTAGATTCAGTAGGAAATACAACGGCAGCCACCGGAAAAGGTTTTGCTATTGCTTCTGCAGCTTTAACATCACTGGCTTTATTTGCTGCTTATGTAACTTTTACAGGAATCGACGGAATCAATATTTTTAAAGCACCCGTTTTAGCGATGTTGTTTATTGGAGGAATGATTCCGGTAGTTTTTTCTGCTCTGGCAATGAATTCTGTTGGAAAAGCAGCGATGGATATGGTTTATGAAGTGCGTCGTCAATTTAAGGAAATTCCGGGTATTATGGAAGGAACCGGAAAACCGGAATATGGAAAATGTGTGGAGATTTCTACAAAAGCCGCTTTGCGCGAAATGATGTTGCCTGGAATCCTGACGATTGGGTTTCCTATTGCTATTGTGCTTTTAGGGAAATTGGTGTATGCAGACAACAACCAGTTAATTGCTGAAATGTTAGGAGGATATATGGCGGGGGTTACCGTTTCGGGAGTGCTTTGGGCAGTTTTTCAAAACAATGCAGGAGGCGCCTGGGACAATGCCAAAAAATCTTTTGAAGCAGGAGTGATGATCAACGGAGAAATGACATACAAAGGTTCTGATGCCCATAAGGCTGCGGTAACGGGCGATACGGTTGGAGATCCTTTTAAAGATACTTCGGGACCATCTATGAACATTTTAATAAAATTAACCTGCCTGATTGGATTAGTAATTGCACCTATTTTAGGAGCAGGACATGCTCCGGCCGATATTGCGGCCAATGCTTCATGCTGCTCTAAAGCCGAAATGCACGCAACCGTTTCTAAATGTGGTGATATATCTGGAATGACCAAAGACGAATGCATTAAAATGTGTAAACAAAAAGGATGTACTGCTGAAGAAACTGCAAAATGTCTGGCACATTATGACGCAAAAGGGAAATATGTTTATCAAAAAACAGATTGTTTTGATACCAGTAAATATAACAAAAAACGGGAAGTTAATTTAGCTACTTCAAATGGTGTAACAGTAGGAACTGTAACCAAAACCGAAAATGGTAAAGTAACTAAAGAAGTCTTTGAAGGAACTGAAGAAGAGGTGAAAGCAAAAATTGAAACCGCAAAATAAAGTTGTAATATTCTAAAGGTTTTTCAAAGCCTGTTAGGATAACAAAGAGAATGAATAAAAAATGCCTCTAAAATTTTTAGAGGCATTTTTTATTCATTTAAAGCGTATTCCCTAATTAAAGTTGCAGCGGGAATATGTAAAGTTTCATTTAGTATTCTAATTTGTTTAATTGTTAAGGCTCTTTTTCGGCTAAATAATTCAGATACTCTGGAACGACTTTTTAAAATAATTCCTAAATCGTTGTGTGTTAATCCATTTTGTTCCATCATGAATTTTATTGCTTCAATTGGATCTGGTTCAGGAATAGGATAATGTATTTGCTCATATTTTTCTATAAGAGTTACAAGAATGTCTAGCTCATCACCTTCAATCGTATCTTGCTTAGCATCAAATAAAGAATTAACTCGTTCTAAAGCTAAGTTATAATCGTGTTCTGTTTTTATTGGCTTTATATCCATCTACAAATTTTTAATGTCTTTTAAATCGTCATATTCCGTATGTGTTCCCACGAAAAGAACATAGACAATTTGTGTGTCATAGTTAATTTTGACAATCAGTCTATAATGATTTCCGCAGATATTGAAGACCACTTTATTGTTGCCAACAAAATCGGCTGTTCCAAAAAAAGATTTAATAACATTAGAGTTTGCAAAATTATTTTTATCAAAAACCTGATACCAAGCTAATAGCTGTTGTTTTGAATTTGGAAATCGCTCCCAAAAATTTTGCAGCGTTCTTTTTGCTATTATTCGCATAATTAGTTTACAAATATAATCATTTTTCCCAATTTGGGAAATTTATTTAACTTTTACAAATGTAAGAAAATATTTAAAACAAAAAATGCCTCTAAAAATTTTAGAGGCATTTTTTATTTTGTAAAAATTTTTGAATTAGTTTTTAAAACAACCCATTTAATTCAGCATCAATTCTATTAATGATGTTTCCTAAATCTTCCGGATTGTCAACAAAATTAATATTGTCAACATCAATAATTAATAATTTTCCTTTGGCATAAGTTTGAATCCAGGCTTCGTATCTTTCGTTCAAACGGCTCAAATATTCGATAGAAATAGAATTTTCGTATTCACGTCCGCGTTTATGAATTTGTCCTACCAAGTTAGGGATAGAACTTCTTAGATAAATCAATAAATCTGGCGCTTTTACCAAAGATTCCATTAATTCAAAAAGAGAAGTGTAATTTTCAAAATCACGACTTGTCATCAAGCCCATCGAATATAAATTGGGAGCAAAAATATGGGCATCTTCATAGATCGTTCTGTCCTGAATGATTTTTTTTCCGCTTTCGCGAATTTGCAACACCTGACGGAAACGGCTGTTTAAGAAATAAATCTGCAAATTAAACGACCAACGTTCCATTTGGTGGTAAAAATCGTCTAAATAAGGATTATCAACCACATCTTCATAATGAGGCTCCCATTTAAAATGTTTGGCTAATAATTTAGTCAGAGTTGTTTTTCCTGCGCCTATATTTCCTGCTATTGCTATGTGCATTACGGTGTTACGATTTTATAATTTACAATTTCTTTAGCTGTAAAAATAGATAAAATTTGGTCTTTGTAGTAGAATTTGTCAAACGTTTTTTCTAAAATTTCAATTTCAGAAAATCCCGCAGAGTTTGTGTCAGTAATGTCCTTAAAATATAGCAAATTAGCTTTCCTGAAAAGGTATTGATGATTGTTTATAATTTCGATTGAATCAAAATCCGGTACTTTTCCCAGAGCAGTGGTTTTTCCAAAAATATCACATGAAAACCAATTGTTTTTTGGATCAATCCAATAAAAAGTATTGAAATCAGTCTGATAAAATTTTATAGGTTCGATTAATGGAGTAGAAACGGTTTTGTATTCATTTTTTAAATAATCAAAAAGACCAATTTGTTGATTTAAAGTATTGTAAATCCAAAGCTGATTTTGTGTCGACATTCCAATTCCTGAAACCACAATAGGAATTGTATTTAGGGAGAAATTAATTTCTGTAATTTTATTCAATTGATTGTCTAATAAAACAACCGTATTGAAATCTTCGTAAAACAAAACTATTTTGAGTGGATTTTGTAAATCGACTTTGGTAATTTTCCCTAACGAAACATTCTTATATTCAAAATTTTCTTTTTCTTTTATTTTACTAAAAACATTGTTTTTAATCTGATAATAAAATCCAAAAGAGTCATATCCCGCAAATGCATCAGCCTCAACATCAAATTGAGAAATAGGCGACGATTTTATTTTTTGGTTCTGTGAAAAAATAGCCGAAAAAGAGCAGATAATCCATAAAGATGCTAAAAAAACACGTACCAATTTACTCATGAGATTCTATTTCGAATGAGCCAAATTACAAAAAACAACAGTACCATTGGTTTAAATTGAAAAGATTTAGTTTTTAAACCTTTTTATAATGTAACCGTCTAACTAAAAGATAGTTTCATCAAGATCTTACAGGTATTGATATATTTAACTTTCATGATTTTAAAATAAACGATACATTTGAGTGTAAGTTTATAAGACTTATTCAATTTTAAAGAAAACAAAATGAAAAAAATATTTTTTTATATGTCTTTAATGCTTGTGTTTACTCAGGTACAGGCGCAAAAAGATTTTCAGGGAATGGCTGTTTATGAGTCTAAAACACAAGCACCAAAACTAGACGGCATAAGAACCAACCGCGATATTACGCCCGAAATGCAAAAAAGTATGGAAGAGCGAATGAAAAAAATGCTGGAAAAAACTTTTATCCTGAATTTTGACAAATCGGCTTCTGTTTATAAAGAAGAAGAAAAACTAGATGCTCCGGGAACACAGGGCGGTGGCATGCGAATCATGATGAACTCCTTTATGGGAGGCGGTGGAAATTTCTACAAAGACGTAAAAACAAAAACTTATACTGTCGATAAAGAGTTTATGGGAAAGGAATTTCTGGTAGTCGATTCTTTGCCAAAACTAAATTGGAAAATGGAGGCTGAAACCAAGCAAATTGGCGGTTATACCTGTTATAAAGCAACAGCTGTTAAGGAAGCCAGTAAAAGTGACTTTAGAAACTTCAGACCTAAAAATAACGAAGATAAAAAACCGGAAGAGAAAAAAGACGAAAAGAAAACCTCTGGAGAAACAAAAACTAACTTTGAAGATCATTTTGAAATGCCAAAAGAGGTTGTAGTTACAGCTTGGTATTCACCGGAAATTCCGGTAAATCAGGGGCCTGAAAATTATTGGGGCTTACCGGGTTTAATTTTAGAAGTCAATGACGGAAGAACTACTATTTTGTGTTCTAAAATTGTTTTGAACTCTAAAGAAAAAGTGGAAATAAAACCCTCCAAAAAAGGTAAAGTAATTTCGCAAAAAGATTATGACGAAACCGTAATTAAAAAAATGGAAGAATTTAGAGAAATGAATCGCAGTCGTAATGGCGGAAGCCCAATGATGATTCGACGATAATTTTAGTACTTCATCTTTAGATTTTTTCAATGAACAACAGATACCTTTTTGTCATTTTGTTAATGACCTCACTCTCTTTTGCGCAAAGTATACGCTTTGACGGCGTTGTTCAGGACGAGCAGAAAAATCCGTTAGAAATGGCCAACATTATGGCTATCAACAATGCGACAAAAGCAATGGATTCGTACGGAATTACCAATGACAAAGGCAAGTTTCAGCTTACTTTAAAGCCCAACACTTCTTATTCTGTCAAGGTGAGTTATCTCGGTATGAAATCGAAAGAGATTGCGGTCGCCACTCAAAATACTAATATCGCTCAAAATATTATCATGGATGGAAGCGGAATCGAACTGGAAGGCGTTGAGATTGTGCGCGAAATGCCGGTTTCTATTAAGGGTGACACTATTGTGTACAATGCCGATTCTTTTAAATCAGGAACAGAAAGAAAACTCGAAGATATACTGAAAAAACTTCCGGGAGTTGAGGTAAATGCCGACGGACAAATTGAGGTTGAAGGCAAAAAAGTAAGTAAATTAATGGTAGAAGGAAAAGATTTTTTTGACGGCGATACCAAACTGGGCGTGAAAAATATTCCTGCAGATGCGATTGATAAAATTCAGGTTTTAAGAAATTACAATGAAATTGGTGCACTGAAAGGATTAGAAAATGATCAGGATAATGTGGCCATGAATATCAAACTCAAAGATGGAAAAAAGAACTTTTGGTTTGGAGATGTAACCGCCGGAACAGGCGTAGGAGAGTTGGAGAGCCGTTATATCATCAATCCAAAACTATTTTACTACAGCCCGAAATACAGTATTAATCTCATTACCAATTTTAATAATATTGGAGAATTACCGCTCACGGCTCAGGATTATTTTAAGTTTACAGGCGGATTTAAAAGCATGATGAAAAAAGGCGGAAGCAATTTTAATATTTCATCCAACGATTTGGGAATTTCAGTTTTAAGAAACAATCGTGCTAAAGAAATTGAAACGAAATTTGGGGCTACTAACTTTGCTTACTCGGTTACCAAGGCATGGAACATTAGTGGTTTCGGAATTTTATCCACATCAAAAACAGAACTCGAGACCAAATCTCAAACTACTATTTTAAATTCTGGAGATCAGCAAAAAAGAGACGAATTGACGCATCAGAAAAATAATCTGGGACTTTTTAAACTGAGTTCGACCTACAAACCAAATGATAAATTTCAATTTGATTATGATATTTTAACCAAAATATCAAAACAAAATGAAGATACCGATTTGCTGCGCGAAGCAATTCAAAATAATACCACTACAACAGAAACTATTTTTACGGATAAAAAGCAGGACCCGACCTCAATAAATCAAAATTTGAGTTTGTATTACACGCAAAGTGACAAGAATATTTTTGCTTTTGAAATGCAGCATTTATATCAGGACGAAAATCCGTTTTATAATGCCAATTTGCGTACCCAGCCTTTTAGTTTGTCAGGATACGCCTCGGGCCAGCAAAGAAATGATCTCAATCAGGATAGATATGTAAAAACAAATAAGGTAGATGCAAAACTGGATTACTATTATATGGTAACACCCAAAAGCAATATCAATTTTACATTAGGAAATACGTTTTCATATCAGGATTTTAATTCTCATATTTTTCAGATTTTGGATAATGGAAACCGAAATGACTTAAACGATCCTCAGAATAATAATAATGTAAATTATAATTTTAATGATGTCTTTCTGGCGTTTCATTATAAAATTTTAACGGGTAAATTTACACTTACACCTGGAGTTAGCGTGCATTCTTACACCATGAAAAACACGCAGTTAGGAACCGAATATTCTCAGAATTTCACGAAAGTGCTTCCTGATTTTTTTGCGCTTTATCAAATTAAAAAAGCAGAAACATTAACCTATAATTTTTCGCTATCGAATGATTTTACAGACATTAATCAATTGGCCGCTGGATATGTATTGTCTGATTACAGCAGTTTGTTTCGAGGAAATCGTTTCTTAGAAAATGCTACATCTCAAGTACATACGCTTCGTTATTTTAAATACAACATGTTCAATTTTGAGAATATTTTTGCCAATGCTACCTATACTAAAAAAGTAAATGCCATTAAAACAAGAGCCGACTTTACCGGAATTAATCAGGTATCTACTCCTTATAATTCAAACTTAGCCGATGAGAGCTTTATCGGATTAGGAAATTACGGTCGCTCCTTTTTAAAAAATTATAAAGCTTCTGTTAATGCTACTTTTAACTGGTCAAAATTCAATAACATTCAGAATAATCAATTGTCTACGACGGAAAGTTTTGTGCAGAGTTATACCATAAAAGCTTCTACCAACTATAAAAATTTGCCGAATATTGAATTTGGCTACAATGCCTTAATCAATAAATACAGCGGATCTACTTATTATACAGATAAACCTTTTGCCAGACTTGACTATTATTTCTTAAAGAGTTTTTCGTTCGTTTCAGAATATGAATTCTATCATTATTACAACGGCAATAAAACGGTTGACAACGAATATGATTTTTTAAGTGCAAGCTTAATTTATCAAAAGAAAGACAGTAAATGGGAGTATAAAGTAGCCGCGACAAATTTGCTCAACACGACATATTTAAACGATGACAGTTTTTCTCAGTTTTCTACAAGAGTTTCTCAGTATACCGTGCAGCCGCGGTACATTATATTTTCGATGAAATATAATTTATAGTATCTATTAAGTATCTATTTTGGCTTTTAGGGCACGTGATTTCGATAATTATCGAATATCTTTACGTTTAATATTAACAAGCTAAAATTTACATTATGCGCAATTATATATGGAGCTTCTCATTGTTTTTTGGTGTAGTGTTTGCTTCTTTCTCTCAGACAAAAACAATAGAAAAAGGAACTTATATTACAACAGAAAAAGGGCAAAAAATCAAATTAAACTTATTGGATGACAATAAATATGAATTGGTTTTTTATAGTGGAGAATATAAAATAAAAGGAGATTCGTTATCGTTTATTCAGAGTACAACAGCCGAAAGTGCTTTTAATGTTGTGTTTAATACAGGTAAAAAATCAAAGAAGGTAAAAATCAAATTTATTGATCCTTCTTACTATCCTTTATATTTAGGAACTCAAAACGGTTCTGAGCCGGTTCAATACCAAAGAATTACAGATGTTAAATCGAAACAGGATCCGGAATGGAAAACTTTAGATGTCGAGTTTGAAATTGATCGTGCCGATTACCTGTATCTTGTATATGAAGGATATGAAACAGAAAGTCAGGTTTCTAAATTTGCCTTACCAAAAGATGCCTCAGAAGTTGTAATAAAATATGAATTGAGTGTTTTAGGCGATTTAAATATTGCGGGTGTTTTCGATCCAAAAACGAAACAGCTAAAAGTTTATGAAAAATCCGGTAAAAACCCGCTGGTTTTTTTAAATGAAAAAGATGTCAAACCAGAAACAATTGCTAAAATCAAACCTCTTGAAGAAAAGAAAGTGCTAAACTGGGATTATCCCGGAAAAGAACCTTTGGTAACAGAAGATTTTGGGTATGCTCTCGATTCTACAGCTGTTGCCGTAGATGCTGATCAGGGTCCCAAATTTGATTTTAAATTAAAGGTAGAGAACAGCTTAAAAGCTGCACTTGCGGCTACTAAAAGTAGTGCAAATAAATTCTTAGTAGTTGTAGTCGATAGTAAAAACCCTTCTGCAAAAGCAGACTTTGATACTTTTATTAAAGATCAGGAAACCCAGATTAGCTACAGTATGTATGAGGCTTATGATCCTCAATTTGATCTTTTTAATTATTATTTGGCTGGTGCCGATGATAAAAAGTGGCTGAAATCAATCAAAAATTCAGATGATCCGGGCATAATCATCTTAAATCAGGATGGAGAGGTTGTAGTCACAGCAAAATCTAAATTAGCAGAAAAGCAAAATGAGTTTAGTTACTATGACGGACTGGCGAAAAAGCTTGCCAGATTAAACGCCTTTCAAACCTTTAGCAAAACCATCAAAAATAAAAAAGCAACAGATGCTGACTTAGTTGCGGCGTTTAACAAAGCAGCAGTTATGGAACTGCCTTATGATTATGAGACAGATTATGATGTAACGGCAGAAGCAAACCCAACCGATTTTAAGCTTATAAAAACCAATCTTGATAAGAAAGAGGTGGCTCAAAACTGGAAAAAACTAATTGAAGCGCACCAAAAAGATACCAAACCGAATCTCTATTTGGTTGAAACTATTTTGAAAGAAATTAAAAATCAGGGATTCTCTAAGCAATTTTTTAAAGATGATAAAGTTCTAAACGATACCGATTTTCTGGCTATCGATTATTTAATCAAACATTATGATGCGATTGAGGCAGGACGTTTGGCTTTTATAGAGAAAGAAGGAGAAACGCACTTTTTTGGACCTATAAATAGTGAGATTTCAGCAGCATTACAGCAAAATAAATATACTGCTGAAAATGGTATCGAAACAGAAAAGAACCCTGTCAAAACGATTTCAGTGTACAAAAAGCTGATTGCCGCCGGAAAAGGAAACTTTGACAGTTATCAAAATTATTTTTCTTATCTGGAAGAAGCAGAAGACAAGGATGGTTCTAATACAACGTACCTAAAAGAATTTAGCACCTACTTTAACGCCAATCTGGCAACAGATAAAGGAAGCGTTATAGAAAAGCTAGATGAGATGTTTTCTGGTTTAGAAGCCAATTCTGAATATTCTTATAATGGCTGGAATTCGTTTAAAGAATACCATTCTAATTTATGCAATTCTGCAGCCTGGACTGTAGTTTCAAAACCCGGAAATTTGAATTTTTTAAAATCGGCAATTACCTGGTCAGAATACAGTTTGGCGGTAACGAAAAACAATCCGTATTATTTAGATACTTTGGCGCAATTGTATTACAAAGACGGTCAGAAAGAAAAAGCAATTCAAACCCAAACTTTGGCCGTTACCTATTTAACTCCTGAAGTAGAAGAGCAAACTGCAATAGAAATAAAAGAAACATTATCTAAAATGCAAAACGGAACTTATTAAGAATCTGTTTCAGCATAAAAAAAGCCGACAAATGTAAATTTGTCGGCTTTTTGTTTTTATTTAATTCCGATCATTATTTTTACCTCATAACTATCGATTATTTTTTTGCCTTCCCTAATTTCACCATTCAAATACAAGTACTTAATTAGGATCCTGTAGTGCGCTGTTTCAATGTGTTGAGTTACTTTATTATTGTTGGTGCCGGCTTTAAAAGCAGAGTTCTGCAGAATAAAATCCATTGTTTTTAGCGGAACAATGTCTTCGTTAATTTTCAATTCTAATCCGTAATCCTTTTTATTGGTTTGAAGAGAATAGGTTTTATCGCCGATTTTGGTGCATTCAATACATTGAAAATCATCATCACCTGAAGTTTTAAAAGACAAATCATAATCATGAATGTTTTCGACGCTTTCATCATTTTCATAATAGAAATAATAGATGTTTGTGTTTTTGTCTTCAAATCTGGAATAGGGAGATTTATATTCATAACCCAGGGCTTCCATAATATCGTAATCATTTGGAGACTTCTCTTTTTTAAGAAGCGCTTCTAATTTTGTTTTAGCATACGGAACCATAACTTCTATGCCATAATTATCTTGTAAAAAAGACACGATGCTGCTTAAGTCTTTTTGTTGGCCAAAAGTTAATTTTTTCTGTGCTGCCGGTTGCATGTACGATTCAAATCTGGATAACTGGCTGTTTTTTGAAATTGAATGGGCACTTTGTGGCCCCGCAATAGAAAGCAATCCGCCAATGCACAAGCTTATCGGGATAAATTTAATTTTAGGATTTTTTTGAATTAAAAAATAAGCAACAACAATCGTGAGCCAAATGGATAATAATAAGACATAGTAACGTTCGTGTGTAAATCCGTAAAGATTAACCCGATATAAAATTGCCCAAAAAAGCAAGCCAAGTAACGGAATCAAGAGATAATAAAACCAGCGATTAAAAGTTCGCATCCAGAGATTATTCGTTTCAGTAGCAATAGGATGTACCAGTAAAAAAGAGAGAATGCCGAAAATAGCAAATACTAAAACCAGATAAGAAACCCAGCCTACCGGCAAAGAAAGCGTTACCAGAATCTTGATTTCGTAGCAAATTAAAATCACTAAATACAGACTTATAAGCGGCAGTAAAATATATTGTGTAAAGTTTTTAAGCCCTTTTGGATAATTTAAAACCAAAGGAATTTGCTCATTATTCGTCTCCGGTACACCGCTTAAAAAGAAGACCGTATTAAAAATTCCGGCAATGACCAGAAAAATATGCAAATAGATATCATTATAAAATTCGACTTTAAACAACTGATCAATTGCCAATACGGCCAAAGCCAAACCGCAATACAAAACGATACTATACAACCCTGCAGTTAAAATTCGAAGGAAAAGCTGTTTATTAAACTCCCAAAATTCCTCCTGATTATAAGTTCTGGGCAGGAATCCGGCAAAAGAAACCAGCAAATGCAAAGCAATATTAAGTACCAGAAACTGGAGAATTTCTACATCTGTAAAATTTTTATGAAAGTTGAATACAAATAAAGCAATCAAACTACCCAGTATAATACTAGCTGCAAAACGCAAAAGAGCATTCTTTTTCGAAGCAATAAAAAATAAACTAATGGAGAGAAACAGGACCAGGCAAAGAGAAGAACTCATAATTGCCTTTTGATAAAGATGTTTGCTCGGGTTGTTGTATTTTACTTCGTTGTACATTATAGCAAAAACAGTCCCCGTAATTGCAGTAATAATTTCTAAAGGAAATCTGAGAATTGTTCTTTTTGTGGCACTTAAAACGTTGCGAAACGATGGAAATTTGCTCATTTTTTTAATCAGTTAATTTGTACTAAGAAAGGTAAATTGTAAGAGATAAACAAATAAAAGTACTGATGACAAAAAAATGGTGTGAGCATTTTGCCGATTTTGCATTTCAGGAATGTTTAAAAGGCAAACAGGCTGTTTTTTCTCTATAAATTAGTAAGTTTGAAATACTAAATTAAAACGTATGAAAAACAAAATGATCTTAGGTTTGATGGTTTGTGGCGGACTTGCTTTTGCCCAAACGATAAAAAAGCCTTTAGTTTCAGCAATCACTGATAAAGACCTTAGAACTGATATGTACGAGATGGCGGGGGACCATTTTAATGGACGTGAAGCCGGAACCTTAGACGAACTAAAAGTATCGATGTGGCTGGCCAATAAAGCCAAAGAAACCGGAATGGCTCCACTTGGCGATGACGGAACTTATTTTCAGTTTTTTGATATGTACAGACATCAGGTAACGCCAAATACCAAATTTAAAATCGGACAAAAGGAATTTAAATTATGGAAAGATGTTTTAGTTGCCGAAACGACCAATATTAAAGTAGAGTCGCCGCTAATTTATTTGGGAGCTGCTACAAAAGAAGAAATTGAGAAAGCAGATGTAAAAGGAAAAGCTGTTGTTTTATTGGCTTCGAAAGAAGGAATTGCCGATGATATTTCGTTATTTGACAGACGTTATCCGGGCTTGGTGAGAAATAAATATTATGATCTGGTTGTCAAGAAAGGAGCAACAGCTCTTATCATGGTAGCAGATCAACTGGCAGAAGAAAGCTGGTCGCAGGTTGAACCACAAATGACCAGAGGTATTTACGGAATTGAAGGGTTTCGCGATAAAATAGGTGCTACAATGCCTGTTTTTTGGGTGCATAACGATCAATTGGCTTATTTAAAAAGCACAAAAGATCTCTTGTCTACAGAAGTAATTGCTGAAACCTATAAATATCCATCTGTAAATATTATTGGAAAAATCGAAGGAACAGATCCGAAATTAAAAAATGAATATGTCCTATTTAGCGGACATCAGGATCATGATGGAGTAAGACAAAAATACGGACAGGATTCTATTTACAATGGGGCAGATGACAACGCCAGTACCTGTGTTGCCATGTTGGCAATTGCCAGAGCTTATAAAAAACAACCGGGAAAAAGAACCGCTTTGTTTGTATTTCATGGTTCAGAAGAAAGAGGATTGTTAGGTTCAAGATGGTACGCGGCACACCCGACAGTTCCCGAAAAAGATGTTATTGCAGTCTTAAACGGAGATATGATAGGAAGAAACAATGTCAACCAGGCGGCACTTTTAGGATCGAGCTCTCCTCATGAAAATTCATCAGATTTAGTAGCTATTGCAAAAAGAGCCAACGACGAAGGACCAAAATTTGATTTGGATAAACTTTGGGACAGACCAGAGCATCCGGAATATTTTTACTTCCGTTCAGACCATTTGCCTTATGCCAAAAGAGGAATTCCTTCGGTTTTCTACACCAGTGTTTTGCACAGTCAATACCACACACCAATGGACGAGTCTGAAAACATAGATTTCGTAAAGTTGCATAAAATGACCGAATGGATGTATCGTACAGGATGGATTTTATCAAATGATGCTTCTCGTCCTAAGACATTACCAAACGTGCAATTAGAGCGATAAATTTATAGGTTTAAAAGAAAAGTCCGTTTTATCAGTGTTATAATTAGACGCTGATTTAACAGATTTACTTCGTAAAGACGCGGATAAAAACTGATTTTTTTCTTAAACTATAGAATCAATCTTCTATTTTAATGTTTATAAATGAGATAATATTTACGTTAAATAAAATCCGTTTTTATCCGCGTTTTCGCGATAGCGGATCCGTTAAATCAGCGTCGAATTAATACACAGAGATAAATTAATAAAAATAAAAAAGGCTTTCTAAAATATTTTAGAAAGCCTTTTTTGTTATTTATAGATTCAGATCGAATTACAATCCGAATTCAGCTTTTACTTTGTCAACAAAATCAAGTTTTTCCCAGGTAAACAATTCAACAGTAACAGTTTTTTCGTTTCCTCCCGGAGCAGAGAAAGTTTTGGTTACAGTTTCCGGTTTACGTCCCATGTGTCCGTAAGCAGCTGTTTCACTATAAATAGGATTTCTTAATTTCAAACGTTGTTCGATAAAGTAAGGACGCATATCAAAAATAGCTTCTACTTTTTTAGCGATTTCGCCGTTTGTTAAGTTTACTTTAGAAGTTCCGTAAGTTTCAATGAAAATCCCCATTGGTTCAGCAACTCCAATAGCATAAGAAACCTGAACCAGGATTTCGTCAGCAACACCGGCAGCAACTAAATTTTTAGCGATATGACGAGTTGCATAAGCAGCACTTCTGTCTACCTTACTTGGATCTTTTCCAGAGAATGCACCACCACCGTGAGCACCTTTTCCGCCGTAAGTATCTACAATAATTTTTCTTCCTGTTAAACCAGTATCTCCGTGAGGTCCTCCAATAACGAATTTTCCTGTTGGGTTAATATGGTAGTTGATTTTATCGTTGAATAAATGTGCGTGAGATGGGTTTTTAGCGATAATTCTCGGAATCAAAATTTCGATTATATCTTTTTTGATTTTAGCCAGCATTGTAGCTTCTTCATCAAAATCATCATGTTGAGTTGAAATTACAATCGCATCAATACGAGTTGGTTTGTTATCGTCGCTGTATTCTAAAGTTACCTGAGATTTTGCATCAGGACGTAAATAAGTGATTTCCTTGTTTTCACGTCTTAAAATCGCTAACTCCTGTAATAATTTATGAGATAAATCAAGAGCCAATGGCATGTAGTTTTCGGTTTCGTTTGTAGCGTAGCCAAACATCATTCCCTGGTCACCTGCACCTTGCTCTTCTGGCTTAGCTCTGTCAACACCCTGATTGATATCTGCAGACTGCTCATGAATTGCCGAAAGAATACCACAAGAATTGGCTTCAAACATGTACTCGCTTTTTGTATATCCAATTTTGCGGATTACTTCGCGCGCAATGTGCTGCACATCAAGATAAGTATTCGATTTTACTTCACCAGCTAAGATTACCTGACCTGTCGTAACAAGAGTTTCACAAGCTACTTTTGAGTCAGCATCAAATGCCAAAAAGTTATCAATTAATGCATCCGAAATTTGATCTGCAACTTTGTCTGGATGCCCTTCACTAACAGATTCTGACGTAAATAAATAAGCCATAATAATTTATTAAATTAAAATTAAGCGAGGAAAATAATTGCTGAAAAAAGGCTAAAGGAGAGTTCCTGCTTTAGCATTTTTTACTACCAAAATATATCTTTCGGCATTCATAACGAACCATTTCATTATGAAGAGGTTGCAATCAGTTCAAATTTTTCCTCTGTATTCGCGTGCAAAAGTACAAAACCATTTTGATTTGCAAATTAAAGTTCAACTTTTTTTAATTTTATAAGTAGAAATTTAACAAAAACATACTAAATTGATAGGGTAATAGAAATTATTTAAGTTTTTATTTGGTCACCTAAAAAATAGTTTGCAAATTTGCCCCATCAAAATAAAACAAAAATGAAATCAACAGTTTGCAATATGATGTCTTGTAAGATGCCGGAGCTTTCCGCAGAGACACTATTGTAGTTTTTTTCAAAACATACTTATAGAACCTCTGCAATTGCAGAGGTTTTTTTTTGCATCAAAATGAAGCAAAATGTAAAACCATTTTAAATCAAAATAATAATCAATCAAAAAGCAATGAAAAAAAATGTAGTACTAGCATTAGGACTTTTGACATTTTCAGGAATCTATGCTCAGGATAATAAAACAGAACAGGATACTTTAAAGAACAACGAATTGTCAGAAATAACGATTGTGGGATCGAGAAGCAAAAACAGAGTAAAAACAGATGTTCCTGTTCCTGTAGATGTTTTTAATATTTCAGACATTACAAAAGGATCGCCGCAAACGAGCGTTACTCAGATTTTAAACTATGTGGCACCATCTTTTACCAGTAATGCCACTTCTACCGCAGATGCTACAGATCACGTTGACCCGGCACAATTAAGAGGATTAGGACCGGATCAGGTTTTGATCTTAGTAAACGGAAAAAGAAGACATTCTAGTGCGTTAGTCAATATAAACGGATCGCCAGGAAGAGGTTCTGTGGGAACAGATTTAAACGCAATTCCTTCGTTTGCCATAGAAAGAATTGAGGTTCTTAGAGATGGAGCAGCTGCTCAATACGGTTCTGATGCCATTGCAGGTGTTATCAATATTGTTTTAAAAAAGAATGCCAATTTTATTTCTGGAGGAATTCAATACGGCACCAATTTATCCTCTGGTTCTAATAATTTTAAAGGCGGTGCCGACGGTCAGAATTTACAAGTGGACCTTAATTACGGAACTTCATTGGGCAAAGCAGGAAGTTTTTTAAACATTACCGGAAGTGCAGTAACCAGACAAGCCACAAGCAGAGCAGGAATACGTAACAATGGTATTTTTAATGCCTACAATGCCGTCGAAAACAGAGCGGCCCAAAATGGCGTCGCAGTAAATTCCTTGTTCAGCAATATTAATAATACGCCAAATACATCGCAAATTCTAAGCACTTTACAGCAGTACGCTCCGCAGGTAAGTTATTTTACTCCTGCACAGCAAACCGCTATTTCATCGGCGGCGACACTGGCACAAATGCAGACCGCTTTGAATTTTGATGTCACAAATAATGAATTGGCCTACAGAAACCAGGAAAGAAGCGATTACAATATGAGTGTGGGGCAGTCAGAGCTGGCATCTGGACAGGCATATTACAATGCTAAATATCCGCTGAGTGAACTAACTTCCTTATATTCTTTTGGAGGAGTTTCATATAGAAATGGTCAGTCTTATGCTTTTAACAGACTGCCAAATGGCTCAGGAACTTTCACGCAAGTGTACCAAAACGGATTTCTGCCTCAAATAGAATCGGATATTTTAGATGCTTCTTCTGCCGTTGGAGTTACAACAGAACTATTTGGTTTTGATACAGATTTAAGTACGAACCTCGGAACAAACTCTTTTAAATATGATGTAAACAATACTATAAATGCTACTCTTGGAACTAATTCTGCTTCTAGTTTTGATGCCGGAAAAGTTTCTTTTCTGCAAAGTACAACCAATTTAGATTTTAGTAAAAGACTGGATGTTTTAGAAGGATTAAACGTGGCTTTTGGTGGAGAATTCAGATATGAAAATTACCAGATCAAACAAGGAGAAGAAGCTTCGTACGGCTTATATGACAGCAACGGAAATTTGGTTTCGGGAATTCTGCCAAGTAACTCACCTTTAATCGTGACCGATTTTTTTGGAAACAAACGTGGAGCAGGAGCGCAGGGATTCTCGGGTTTTCAGCCTGCTGACGCTAAAGAAAAAGACAGAAAAAGTGCTGCTGCTTATGTAGATTTAGAATTGAATGCCACTAAAAACTGGCTTGTCAACGGAGCCGTTCGTTATGAGAATTATTCTGATTTTGGCAGCACGGTTATTTTTAAACTGGCTTCGCTTTTAAAATTGAATGACAACATCAACTGGAGAATTTCAGGTCAGACCGGTTTTAGAGCGCCATCATTACAACAAAAGTATTTTGAAGCCAGTTCAACACAATTTATAAATGGTTCTCCTTATCAGGTAGGTTATTTTACAAACGATTCTCAGGCGGCCAAAAGTATTGGGGTTGAAAACTTAAAACCAGAGAAATCTAAAAGCATCAGTACGGGATTTACATTTAAAATTCCGGCAGCAAATATTACCATTGCGACCGATGCTTATTTTACAAGAATCAATGACAGAGTCGTTTTAACAGGACAATATGCAAGACCAACAGATGCGCAAATTACAGGCGCAACATCTGACGAACAAAGAGATGCCCTGACTTTATTTCAACAAGCATTTGATTTAAAAGGAGTAGAAAGAGCATCGTTCTGGACAAACGGAATCGACTCAGAAACTAAGGGAATTGATGTAGTGATTTCTCAAAAATATGATGTAATTCCCAATTTTACCATCAGAAATGATTTTGCTTTAAGCTACAACACCACCAAAAGAGTAGGAGAATTAAATGTACCGCAATCTATTATTAACGCTGGTGGAGATCCTTATAGATATTCGTTTTTTCCGGAGTCAAGCCGAATTTACTTAGAAGAAGCTATTCCGAAATTGAAAGCCAACTTAATGACGACCTTCAGTATTAAAAAACTGGATATTTATTTGAGAAACAGCTATTTTGGCGAAGTTACAGATCCGGGAGCGACAGATGTAAACTTAGACGGATCAGCTTCTGTTTACGAACATCCTGTGTACAGCGCAAAATTAGTAACCGACTTGTCTTTTGGATACCAAATTAATGAGAAATTCAGATTTACACTTGGGTTTAATAATATAGGAGACGTTTATCCGGACAGAAACAATCCGTCGACTCCTGCATTTACCAATACAACACCAACATTATCTCCTGCGCCAAGTACAGATTTGACAAATGCCAATCAGTTTGCGTATTCGAGAGCTGTATCTCAATTTGGATTAAACGGAAGATTTGGTTTTGCCAGATTAAGTTTTAAATTTTAATTATAAGTAAGCCATAGATTCTGGAAATTGAATAGAACGAAGTTTTAAAAAATCAATTTTAATGTCCTTAATCTGTGGCTAAACATTTTTAAAACATTTTTTTAAGCACAGAAACCAGCAATTCAGCACTGTACAAATATTTTAATGTTAAATATCATTTTTTGATTTGGTAGTTCTAAAAATAGTTTATATATTTACTCTATCGGATTAGTGGAATTTAAAAAAGAAATTAATTTTAATAATTATAAACATGAAAACAATAGCAAGAACAAATATGATGTGTTGTCGTATGATGCAAATGTGTATCCAAACTTGCTGTTGCTAAAAGTGAAAGAGTGAATCTTTGTTATAGTTAAACTATAGCCCTTTTGGTAGCCATCCGAAAGGGCTTTTTTATTTTCAAAATTTAAATTAAAAATCATGAACACATTAGATATCAATACAATCGCATTTGAACATTTACTAAGAACAAATACTCAAAATAATAACGGGGAAGAAATAGTCGAAACTTTGAAGTATAATCCGGAACAGTATATAAAAGGAGAAAAATCTTTATTGCTTCAAATGTATGCACTGGAGGAAGAGGATCAGTATCAATAGCAATATCAAATTACAATATCAAAAAATAGCAATCTCAATATAGATAGCAATTACAATATTCAATTTAATAACAATATATAATAGTATTAACAATACCTAAAAACTAAGAAATCATGAGCACACCAAAATTTGCAACAAACGCACTACACGCAGGACACGATGTTACTAAAAATGCAGGAACCAGAGCAGTGCCAATTTATCAGACATCCTCATACGTATTTAACGATTCAGATCATGCGGCCAATTTATTTGGTCTTGCCGAAGCCGGATTCATTTATACCCGATTAAATAATCCCACAAATGATGTTTTAGAACAACGTCTTGCTGCGCTAGAGGGCGGAATTGGAGCCGTTGTTACAGCATCTGGAGCATCGGCAATTTCGACAACTTTGCTAACCTTATTAAAAACAGGCGATCATATTGTGGCATCAAATAGTTTGTACGGCGGAACTTATAATTTATTAAGCGTAACGCTGCCCCGTTTAGGAATTACAACCACGTTTGTAGATCCTGCTAATCCTGAAAATTTTACAAAAGCAGCGAAAGAAAACACTAGAGCGTTTTTTGTAGAATCTCTTGGAAATCCAAAATTAGATGTCTTAGACCTGAAAGCAATTTCGGCGGAAGCCAAAAACTTTAAAGTCCCATTTATAGTAGATAATACGGTTGCAACACCTTATTTGTTGAATCCTATTGAGCATGGGGCTAATATTGTAATTCACTCCCTAACTAAGTATATTTCAGGAAACGGAACTTCGCTAGGAGGTGTTATTATCGATGCAGGAAATTTTGACTGGTCGAACGGGAAATTTCCTGAATTTACGGAACCATCTGCCGGTTATCATGGCTTAGTATATCATGAAGCGCTGGGAAATGCTGCTTTTATTGCCAAAGCAAGAATAGAAGGTTTGCGTGATTTTGGTGCCGCTTTGAGTCCGTTTAACGCTTTTCAGATTATTCAGGGATTAGAAACCTTACCGATTAGAATTCAGAAACACAGCGAAAATGCTTTGGCTTTGGCCTCTTGGTTAGAAAATCAAGATGAGGTTGTCTGGGTTAATTATCCGGGTTTAAAAACCAATAAATATTATGATCTGGCACAACGCTACTTGCCAAAAGGACAAAGTGGTGTTGTTACTTTTGGGTTAAAAGGTGGTTTTGAAGCTGCCAAAAAAGTAGTAGATCAGACCAAATTGTTCTCACTTTTGGCCAATATTGGAGACACAAAATCATTGATCATACATCCGGCGAGTACCACACACCAACAATTATCTGATGAAGATCAATTAGAAACCGGAGTTTCTAAAGATTTAGTACGACTTTCTGTCGGGATCGAAGATATCGAAGATTTAATAGCTGATTTGCAAACTGTTTTCGAAAACATTACCCAATCGCAATACAGCATTAATAAAAATTAGGTTTTTTTGTTTTTTGTTTGAAAAATTGCCTTTAGCAGCGTGAGTCTGTTAGAGGTGATTTTTTATAATAGAAATTCAACATAAAAATTTTACGTATAAGAGATATAAGTTCATTTTAGTAAAGAAGCGCAGCAGTGCGTCTAAATAATATACGTTGATAATATTAAATGGACTTATAATGACTTATATGGTTTAATCAATCCAATACATTAGAAATTATGTCAAAGCTTAAAATAAACATCATCCTTTTTGGAATTGGAAATATAGGAAGCACTTTGATCAATCAAATTATCGAAAGTCAGGAGTTTTTTCTCGAAAGCAAAAATGTCGATTTTCATTTTCCAATCATTACCAATTCGACCGTAGCTTTTTTTGAGAAAGAAGGCGTAGGTTATTCCTGGGAAACAAATTTTCTGGAATTGGCAGTTCCTTTTAAAGTTCAGGACATTATACAATTTGCCAAAGAAAACGAATTCGAAAATCTTATTGCAGTCGACGCAACAGCCAGTGATGAATTAGTTCAGCATTATAACACACTAATCGAAAACGGATTTAATATTGTAGCCGTCAATAAAAAAGCCAATACAGTACCCATCGATTTATATAAAGAAATCAGGTCGAACCTTAAAAAATACGACAAAGAATTTTTATATGAAACCTCTGTAGATACGGGCTTCCCTGTTTTGCAAACCCTAAGAGATTTGTACTATTCGGGAGAAAAAATAACCAAAATACGCGGTGTGTTTTCAGATAATCTGAGCTATGTTTTTAATCGGTTTTCTAACGAGGGAGTTTCTTTTTCGTCTATTTTAAAAGATGCCAGCCTGTTAGGATTCATGCGATCGACCTTTAAAGAAGATCTTTCCGGAAATGACACTGCTCGCAAACTGCTTATCCTGACGAGAGAAATCGGAAAAGATTTTGATTTGTCAGACATCAACATCAAATCGCTAATTGCAGAAGAACATTTAGCACAAAACGGGATTCTCAATAAAGAGGCAATAGACCAATCATTTAAAATTGCCAAAATAGCCCAATCTGAAAATCATGTTCTGCGGTATGTGGGAGAATATGATGTGAATAAGAATACGTTAGAAGTCAAATTGATTTCAGAACCAGTTTCATCTGCAATTGGTCAACTGAAAGGGTCTGATACCATATTCGAAATTTACACCCAATCTTATGCAGAGATTCCTATTGTTATTCAGAGTGGTTCGGCATGCAAACAAGCAATCTCCAGAGGAGTAATAACGGATATTTTAAAAATAGCCGAAAAAATTAAAAATAAAGAAGCAGTTTGGTTGTAAAGTGGTCGTTAGTAAGTAGTTCTTTGATAGCTTGAAACAGAAAAAATAAGGTATTTTTTGTAAGATTACACTTCTTTAAACCTAAATCTTAATTTTGTAAGATGTTTTTTAACGGTAAAACGCTGTTTTTTAACGTTTTTTAAGAATAATAAGCTTTTTATTACTTGGATTATTGAAAAAATATTCGCACATTTGTAAGACAAGTTAAAAATGTTAAAAAACACCACATACTTGTTAAAATAATTTGATGTTTTTAGATCTATTAAAAGTCAAAGAACGCCTGTAAAAAAAAGTAAATGCAAGATTTTTTTAAAATAACAGTCAAATCACAAATGAATAAGTCCCTACAGATGAACAAGATGTTTATCGTCGCACCTATTTGTGCGCGCGTCTGTTGATACTAAAAGTATATATAAGTTGTATAAAACTTAAACCCTTTTGGTATTAAAATCCAAAAGGGTTTTTTTATTCCGTTTACTTACAATATTAATAAGAATTAAAGAAATATAAAAATTACACAAATAACGAACTTAAACTTAATACTATGAGCACTATAACTTACTTAAGAAAAAAACTTTCAACATTCAGGAGTGTTAAAGCAGAAAGAAATAATCCGCCGCCAATAAATGAATTGATTCATCCAAGTTTCGGAATAACAGAGACAGATAAAAAAGCGGAGATTAAAACACCAAATTCATTATTGTTTTTGATGTATTCTAAAGAAAATGAAACCCTTTTCATCTAAATTGAAAAGCACGTATCAATAGGCTAAAACCTGCTTAATTTTACTGGGCAACTTGTTCGGTAATTTTTTGCGTACACTTATTTCTGATTGAATTATGTTTAAGAAAATGCGTAATCAGTTTCGATAAAATTTGTTAGTTTAAGAAAATAGTAGTTAATTTGCACCGTTAAGTTCAAAAACGTATTGAAATGTTATAAAGAAAGGACGAGGGATTAGACCCGATGAATCCTTAGCAACCCTTCGTTAATTCGAAGAAGGTGCTGCATTCTACCACGCCCAAACGTGGAAAGATAACAACAAGAATTTTTCTAGTTTCACTCTAGACTTTCTTTCTAATATTTCCACATACAAATCAAAATAAAACGATTTGAAATTGGAAAATATACCAAGTCCCATTATAATTCATGATTTCATCACCGAAAGTGGTGCACAATATCCGTCGTTACCATTAAACTTTACGGTTTCTGGTTTGCCGCTGCATACTGCGCCAATCATTTTGGTAAATCACGCTTTGACCGGAAATTCTCAGGTTACCGGCAAAAACGGCTGGTGGAATGATTTAATTGGCGACGAAAAAACAATTGATACCAAGAGATACACCGTATTGGCTTTTGACGTTCCCGGAAATGGCAATAATTCGTTTATTGTGGAGAATTATCAGGACTTTACAACAAGAGATGTTGCCCAAATTTTCATCAACGGACTTGAAGCCTTAAATATTCAGCAGCTGCATACCATTATTGGTGGTTCTGTTGGAGGAGGTATTGCATGGGAAATCCTGGCACTCGAACCCAATATTACTCAAAACCTGATCCCGATCGCTTCAGACTGGAAATCAACCGACTGGATGATCGCCAATTGTTATCTGCAGGAGCAAATTCTGAACAATTCTTCTAAACCGATAGAAGATGCCAGAATACACGCTATGCTGTGTTACCGATCTCCGGAATCTTTTAAAGAAAAATTTCAGCGCACCATCAATCAGGATCTTCTGATTTTTAATATAGAAAGCTGGCTGGCGCACCATGGCAAAAAGTTACAGCAGCGCTACCAATTGGCATCGTACAAACTGATGAACCAATTGCTAAAAACCATAGACATTACCAGAAATAAAGAAGATTTTGAAACTTCAATTTCTAAAACAAAGGCGGCGATTCATATCATTGGAATCAAGTCTGACTTGTTTTTTACACCAAAAGAAAATCTTGAAACTTATCAGGAATTAAAGAAGTTCAAAGACAATGTTTTTTACAGCGAAATAGATTCCGTACACGGGCATGACGCTTTTTTAATCGAGTACAAACAACTAGATCATTTACTTGCCGGAGTTTTTAAGGCAGAAACAATAGAAAAATAAAATGAAAATATTAAAATTTGGAGGTAAATCATTATCAAACGGAGAAGGACTTAACAAAGTGGTTTCAATCATTTCTGATAAAGTAAATCAAGGAGAACAAATTGCAGTTGTAGTTTCTGCCCGCGGAAATGCTACAGATGAATTAGAATATATTTTAAAATTAGCCGCTAAAAACGGCGATTACAAACCGTTGTTTGAGAATTTTAAAGCCTACCAGATTTCAGATTATCCTCAGGTAGATTTATCTGAAGAATTTAATGTTTTAGAAAAACTCTTTGAGGGCGTAAGCTTAATTGGAGATTACAGTAATAAAATTAAAGATCAGATTTTGTCTAAAGGCGAGCTGCTTTCGGCTAAATTGTTGACCGCTATTTTAAAAGAAAAAGGCGTTCCGGCTAATTTTGTCGACTCTAGAGAATTGCTAAAGACCGACTCTAAATTTGGAGATGCCCAGCCCTTAGAACAGCTTTCTAAGAAAAACGTGGTCAATTATTTTAAGGAACACAACGGTTCAACCGTAAATATTGTAACCGGTTTTATTGGTTCGAATAATAATAACGACACTACAACTCTGGGAAGAAATGGAAGTAATTACACCGCTTCGTTAATTGCTAATTATCTAAATGCCGAAGAATTACAAAACTTTACACACGTTGATGGTATTTACACTGCCAATCCTGATTTGGTTGCCGACGCTAAAAAAATCGAATTTTTGTCTTTTAATGAAGCCAATGAATTAGCCAATTTTGGAGCCACAATTTTGCATGCCAAAACCATAATTCCATTGTTGGAGAAAAATATTCCACTTCGAATTTTAAATACGTTCAACCACGAAAATCGCGGAACATTAATCACGTCAGACTCTGCAAAAGAAGGAATTAAAACCCTTTCTGTTTTAGAAAACGTATCGCTTGTCAATTTAGAAGGACGCGGACTACTCGGGAAAGCCGGAGTAGATGCCCGAATTTTTAAAGTGATGGGAGATAATAATATCAGCGTCAGCATTATTTCCCAGGGATCATCAGAAAGAGGAATTGGTCTTGTGGTTGCGACAGAAAAAGCAACTACAGCAATGGTCGAACTAGAAAAAGAATTCGAAAACGACTTTTATTCTAAAGATGTAAACCAGATTACAGTAACAGACAATGTTTCGGTAATTTCGATCATTGGGCAGGATTTAAGTACTTTTCATAAGCCATACACAGCCTTAATTAAAAATAAAATAGTTCCAATCTTATTCAATAACACTGTGACAGGTAAAAACGTGAGTTTGGTTGTAAAGAAAGAAGAACTCAACAAAGCGCTGAATGTAATTCACGGAGAAATTTTTGGAGTTTCTAAAAAAATCAATATCGCCATTTTTGGTCACGGATTAGTAGGCGGAACTTTGATCAATCAAATTTTAGAATCGGCTGCAGCAATCGAAAAACGAAAGGACATCAAACTAAATGTTTTTGCTATTGCCAATTCTAAAAAACTGCTTTTAAACAAAAACGGCGTTACTGCATACTGGAAAAATGATGTTCAGAAAGAAGGACTGGAATATAGCATTCAGGATGTAATTGCCTACGCCAAACAACATCACTTAGAAAATTTAATTGCGATCGATAATACCGCAAGTGCTTCTTTTGTAGAAAATTATATTCCGCTGGTAGAGAGTAGTTTCGATTTGATTTCTTCGAATAAAGTCGCCAATACGTTAAGCTACGGTTTTTATAAAGAACTAAGAAAGGCTTTGGCCGAAAATCAAAAGAATTACTTATACGAAACCAATGTTGGTGCCGGTTTACCATTAATTGATACTATAAAATTATTACACCTTTCTGGTGAAAATATCACGAAAATAAAAGGCGTTTTCTCTGGAACTTTGAGTTATTTGTTTAATAATTTTTCTGCAAAAAATGCTCCGTTTAGCGAAATCTTAAAAGAAGCAATTGATAACGGATATACGGAACCAGATCCGCGTGAGGATTTATGCGGAAACGATGTGGGAAGAAAATTATTGATTCTGGCCAGAGAATTAGATTTGCAAAATGAGTTTGAAGAAATCTCAATTCAAAATTTAATTCCGGAACATTTACGCGACGGCAATGTTGCTGATTTCTTAACCAAACTAAAAGAGTTCGACCCTATTTATGAAAAGATAAAGGCAGATCAAGAGCCGAATCACGTATTAAGGTACATTGGAGAATTATCTGGTGATTTGCAAAACGATAAAGGAAATCTGGAAGTAAAATTGGTTTCTGTACCTTCAGACACAGCGTTGGGCGGATTGAAAGGTTCAGATTCTTTCTTCGAAATTTATACAGAATCATACGGAGATCGTCCAATTGTTATTCAGGGAGCCGGTGCAGGCTCTGCTGTGACGGCAAGAGGCGTTTTTGGAGATATATTGAGATTGTCTGATAAGGGCTAGTCTGGTTTGTCATTTCGACGGAGGAGAAATCCTCGCAAGTAACTCCGCAATGAGGATCCAGGCTTTACCGAGCTCCTAGTGAGGATTTCTCGTTCCTCGAAATGACAAGATTGTGAAACATAAAAAAAAAACAGTTGAGATCTGCGTTTGAAAATCCGCGTCATCAGCGTTCAATAAACAAAAAAAATGAAAGTAACCTTAAACAGAGTAAACGACGCGTTTCATTTCAAAGTAAAAAATGAAAGAGGTCATGTAGTTGATGTTGATAGCAGAGCCGAATTTGGCGGAAGCGATTTAGGCGCAAGTCCAATGGAATTGGTGTTAATGGGCGTTGCAGGATGCAGTGCCATTGATATGATTTCGATTTTAAAAAAACAGCGTCAGGAAATCACTTCTTTTAATGCTGAGGTTGAAGGAACACGTGTACAAATCGACGAAGCAAAACCATTTAAAGAAATTGATGTGGTTTTCTATTTAGAAGGAGACATTAATCCAGAAAAAGCACAACGCGCCGCACAACTTTCTTTCGAAAAATATTGTTCCGTTGCCAAAACAGTAGAGCCAACAGCAACAATAAGCTATAAAGTTGTTTTAAATAACGAAGCTTTATAGAATTAGAAATGAGTCAATTAGAGAATTAGATAATTCTTAGATTGGCGATAAATAACTACTCAATTTAGTTTGTGTTTTAAAGCAAGCTTAATGCGCATCGCAGCAACTTGATACTTGAAACATGACACGAGGCTTTAGCCGAACTGGCGAAGCAAACAAAAAACAAACATAATGAACGAACAAGAATTTGGTTTTGAAACCCAGGCCATCCGAACACATTTAGAAAAAACACAATTTCAGGAGCATTCAACTCCTTTGTATTTATCATCAAGTTTTGTATTTGAAGATGCCGAAGATATGCGCGCTTCATTTACAGAAGAAAAAGTCCGTAATATTTATTCTCGTTTCAGTAATCCAAATACAACAGAATTTGTAGATAAAGTTTGCGCGATGGAAGGTGCAGAAGCAGGTTATGCATTTGCAACCGGAATGGCAGCTATATATTCTACCTTCGCAGGACTGCTAGAATCTGGCGATCATATTGTTTCTGCAGGAAGTGTTTTTGGATCTACACACGCGCTATTCATGACGTATTTTCCGAAATGGAAAATTGAAACTTCTTATTTCGATATCAATAAACCGGAAACTATTGAGAGCTTCATTAAGCCAAATACTAAAATTTTATACGCAGAAACGCCTACGAATCCGGGTGTTGATGTGGTCGATTTAGAGCTATTGGGGCAAATAGCAAAGAAGCACAATTTGATTTTAATAATTGACAACTGTTTCGCAACGCCCTATATTCAACAGCCTATTAAATATGGAGCACATATTGTGATTCATTCGGCAACTAAATTAATTGACGGTCAGGGACGAGTTCTAGGCGGAGTTGCCGTGGGAGATGCAGAATTAATTCGTAAAATATATTTATTTTCAAGAAACACCGGACCTGCAATGTCACCTTTTAATGCTTGGGTTTTGTCAAAAAGTTTAGAAACTTTGGCAGTGCGCGTTGATAAACATTGCGAAAATGCTTTAAAAGTCGCTGAGTTTCTGGAAAGTCACCCAAATGTAGAAAGTGTAAAATATCCGTTTTTAAAATCACATCCAAAATATGAGATTGCCAAAAAGCAAATGCTTTTAGGAGGAAATATTATTGCAATCGAGATTAAAGGCGGACTTGAAGCAGGTCGAAAATTTTTGGATAAAATTAAACTTTGTTCGCTATCTGCCAATATTGGCGACGTAAAAACTATTGTAACACATCCTGCCTCAACAACACACAGCAAATTGTCTGTAGAAGAAAAGCTGGCAGTTGGAATTACAGAAGGTTTAGTACGTGTTTCTGTAGGTCTGGAAACCGTAAAAGATGTAATTGCTGATTTAAAGCAAGCTTTAGATTAAGGTTTTTTGATCCTGAAAATTGGGGTTATACTTAGATTTAAAAACTATACAAGATGACGATTTTTAACTGATACGGTTAAAAATCGTCATTTCTTTTGTCTCTGGAAGAATATGGCATGATTCGCTGTCTAGAATTTACGTACTCGAAAGAGCAGCTTTAGAGAAAGAAATAAAGATATTTTACGGATTAAACTTAATAGGAGAACGTGAAGTAGATTAATCTTTAAAAAAAATTAGTGCGCAGATACCGCTGTAAATGAAGTACTGTTAAAAAAAAATGATTCGTCTATTGCCATTAGAGTAAAAAGTATATTTTTGCTTCGACTAAAAAGATAATCATTTAATAAATAAACCAACCAAACATGAGTAACTCTACGTACATTGTTGATGAAAAATTACTGGCAAAAGGAGGAATCCGTTTTGTAAACTATATTGTTGATATTATTTTCATTCTGATCACGATATTTGTGTTAGCTCTCATTTTGGCTATTTTTGCCAATATTTTTGCATGGTTTGAAGTTTTAAGCTGGATGGGCAGCATGACTGATCTTGACGGGCAATTAGTATTTTGGGGGACGATGATTGTTTATTATCTTTTTTTTGAAGGACTTTTTGGAAGATCAATCGCTAAATTTATAACCGGTACCACGGTAGTAAATGAAAACGGCGAAAAACCTGTTTTTGGAGTGATACTAAAAAGAACTTTTTGTAGATTAATTCCTTTTGATGCCTTATCTTTTTTAGGAAGCAGAGGCTGGCATGATTCTATTTCTGATACTTATGTTGTGCACAAAAAAGCACTCGCTGCCGAAGTAAAAATGCATACAGAATTTGGTCTAATTGGAAATTCAGAAGTAAATTGATAGATTTGGTAGAATATAATTTCATACTGTTATAATGTCGTTTAAAAAGCCTATTTTTGTTGCATAAATATATAGTTTGTGGCTTTAGATCAGAAATCTACAGTTTGCGATCTAAAATCTAAAAAATAGAATACGTGCTTTCAAAGAAAACAAAATACGGAATAAAAGCTTTAACTTATTTAGCCAGGAGAGATAATAACGAACCGGTACAAATTGCAGAAATTGCGAAGAGTGAACATATTTCGATTAAGTTTTTAGAAAGTATTTTACTCTTGCTTCGAAACTCTGGTTTTTTGGGAGCTAAAAAAGGAAAGGGCGGAGGTTATTATTTAATCAAAGATCCAAAAGATATCAGTATGGCAAAAGTCTACAGAATTCTCGAAGGTCCCATTGCACTGCTTCCGTGCGCTAGTCATAATTTCTATGAAAGGTGTGATGATTGCGACGACGAATCTACCTGCGCTGCAAGACGTTTAATGACAGAAGTTAGAGATAATACACTTAAAATATTAGAAAGTAATTCTTTGGCAGATATTGCATTTTAGAAAAATTTTAAAAACATAAATTCATGTAAGACCTTATAAATTGCGGCTTTAAAATATTCTAAGCGGTTGTTAATTGAAGTTATATCGCTTATAATATTAAAGAAATTAAAAAATCAATTTATATCCTGCCAGAAAAAGCATTACTGCGATAGCATTTCTAAGAAACAAATCAGGAACCTTTCCGCTTAGCATACTTCCAATAAAAATTCCCGGAAGAGATCCCATTAATAATTGTCCTAATAAAAATAAATCTAAATTTCCCATAGAAGCATGTCCAATTCCGGCAACAAGAGTTAGCGGAACAGCGTGCGCAATTTCCGTTCCTACCAAACGAGGCGTTGGTAAAAGCGGATACAGAAAAAATAAGGTAACGGTGCCCAAAGCTCCGGCGCCAATAGAAGTTAAAGTTACAGTAGCACCCAGTAAAACTCCAATAGCTATTGTTAAAAGATTTTGAGTGCGGCTTTCGGTGTGAAATTTGTCGCCTGCATGTTTTTGAGAAAAAACTAACAGTCGTTTTTTAAACAAAATAGCGACGGAAGTAAAAAGCAAGGCCCAGCCCAAACTATATTTGATTACTGCATTTATAGTCGAAATATCTGTTTTTATGCTATTTAAAATCCATAAGGTAAGCAACGCAGCAGGTACACTGCCCAAGGTGAGCCATCCGGTAATTTTCCAATTGATATTTCCCTTTCTATGATGAACAAAAACACCACCTGCTTTTGTAAAGGCGGCGTACAATAAATCTGTTCCAACGGCAGTTGTAGGAGGAATACCAAAGTACAATAAAATAGGAGTCATTAACGAACCACCTCCAACGCCGGTCAATCCCACCACAAATCCTACTACTAAACCAGCAATTACAAGTCCTATCTGAAAATCCATACAAAAAATTTGGCGCTAAAATAAAAACAATTTTATAATTATCCTATAGATATTGTAGAGATTAACAAGGTATTTGGAAAACAAACGTTTTGCACTCAAATACTGTTTAAAAATGCAATAAAAATAGCACTATTTGTTAAATTAAACAGATAACATTTGTAAATCAATCTTTGGCCTAACATAACTGTAATTAGCGCCTTAAAAAATCCAATATATTGTTTTGATATTTAGAAATAAGTAGTATTTTTGCAAAGTAATCTATTAACCCGATAGGGTAATGGGTTGAAAGCAAATTAAATCAGCAATAATGGATAAAGAACTGAAGGTAGACAACATTGCTATTAAGCAGGACTCAATAAAAGAGAAACTTTGGGTTGTAATTCCGGTTGTTTTATTAGTAGGTTTATTGTTGACATTGATTTATAAGCATCATGCTGAGTTTTCTGTAGAGGGATTTATTGCCGGATTTGATCAACAGTTTTTAGTTTTTTTTGCTATCGGAGTTTTTGCCCAATTGGTAGATGGCACTTTAGGAATGGGTTACGGTGCTACTTCAACTTCTTTTTTATTGGCTTATGGAGTACCGCCGGTAGTGAGCAGTACAGGAGTTCACGTAGCGGAAATGTTTACAACGGGAGTTTCGGCAATTTCGCATCACCGTTTTGGGAACATTAATAAAAAACTGGTGAAACACCTTTTAATTCCCGGAGTTTTAGGGTCAATTACAGGAGCTTATTTATTGTCAGATATTATTGATGGAGAGGATATTAAGCCATTCATTGCAGTTTACATGATTATTTTGGCAGTCATTATAATTAGAAAAGCATTAGCAAAAACTATAATTAAAAAGAAAACAAAAAAACTTGGAATACTTGCCGCTTTTGGAGGTTTTATGGATGCCATTGGTGGCGGAGGCTGGGGGCCAATCGTAACTTCTACATTGTTAGGAAGAGGGAGAAATCCCCGTTACACTATTGGATCAGTAAATGCAGCAGAATTTGCAGTTTCATTTGCAAGTGGTATTACTTTTATGCTTTTTGGAGGAATTCACGGCTGGCAGGTTATCATTGGTTTGATTTTAGGAGGTGTGATTGCTGCGCCACTAGGAGCATATTTGGTAAATAAAATCAAAAGAAAGCCCATGATGATTGCCGTTGGAGTTTTAATAATATTATTGAGTTTAAAAACATTATCTAAATTATTGTAAGCAATTTTTTAGAAAGGAAAAGAGAATATGAGCGCACCAATTATAGAATCATTATTAGATATAACAAAAGATTTTTCGCTTGACGAAACCTTAGCTTTTTTGGCAAAAGAGTTTCCAGGGAAAGTGACTTTTTCGACCTCTTTTGGTCAGGAAGATCAGGTAATTACAGATTTCATCGCAAAAAGCAATACAGATATTACCATTTTTACATTAGATACCGGAAGATTGTTTCAGGAAACGTATGATGTTTTTCATAAAACATTAAAAAAGTATAAAAAACAAATCGAGGTTTATTTCCCGGAAGCAACAGCGGTAGAGAATTTACTGAAACAAAAAGGACCCAATAGTTTTTATGATTCGGTTGAAAATAGAAAAGAATGTTGTTTCATACGAAAAGTAGTTCCGCTACGAAAAGCTTTAGCAGGAAATTCAGTTTGGATCACAGGTTTAAGAGCCGAACAATCGGAAAACAGACAGGATTTGAATTTATTTGAATATGACGCCGGTTTCGAAATCATCAAATTTAATCCCTTATTAAAATGGTCTTTAGAGGAAGTTGAAACGTATTTATCAGAAAACAATGTTCCGCAAAATGCCTTACATAAACAAGGTTTTGTAAGCATAGGATGCGCACCATGTACAAGAGCCATTTTTCCTGGTGAAGATATCAGAGCCGGAAGATGGTGGTGGGAGTCAAGTCATAAAGAATGTGGTTTGCATAGTGCGAAGAAAGAATAAAGAGAATAGAACAAAGAGAATAGAGGCAAGAGCAAAGAATCAAGATAATAGAATAAAATGTAGCGGAGAGATTTAGATCAGGGAGAAAACCTGAAACCTGAAACTTGAAACTTTTTAAACAAATAACAATGAGTTCAGTATTAAAAACAAATGCTTTAGAGAGTGAAGCAATATACATTTTCAGAGAAGTAATTTCACAGTTTGACAAACCGGTTTTACTTTTCTCTGGAGGAAAAGATTCTATAACATTAGTGCGTTTGGCACAAAAAGCATTTTTCCCTGCAAAGATTCCGTTTCCTCTTTTGCACGTAGATACTGGACATAATTTTCCTGAAACAATTGCTTTCAGAGACAAATTGGTTGAAGAATTAGGATTGGAATTGATTGTTCGTAATGTTCAGGACGCTATTGATGAAGGAAAAGTTGTGGAAGAAACTGGAAAATATTCCAGTAGAAACAGCTTGCAAACGACAACACTTTTAGACGCAATTGAAGAATTTAAGTTTGATGCCTGTATTGGCGGTGCGCGCCGTGATGAAGAAAAAGCAAGAGCTAAAGAACGTATATTTTCAGTACGTGATGATTTTGGGCAGTGGGATGAAAAAAACCAACGTCCGGAATTATTTGATATTTTGAACGGAAAAATAGAAAATGGTCAAAACGTTCGTGTTTTCCCAATTTCAAACTGGACAGAATTGGATGTTTGGAGTTATATAGAAAAAGAACACATCGAGATTCCATCCATCTATTTTTCACATAAAAGAAAAGTTTTTTTGAGAGACGGTTTAATCTGGTCGCATTCTCCTTTTGTGTATCAGGAAGAAGACGAACAAATCGAAGAACGAATTGTTCGCTTCAGAACCGTTGGAGATATGAGTTGTACAGCCGCTGTTGAATCGTATGCCGCAACTATCCAGGAAGTGGTTGGAGAAATCAGAACTTCAACTATTTCTGAAAGAGGAGCCAGAATCGACGACAAACGTTCTGAAGCTGCAATGGAAAAGAGAAAACAACAAGGATATTTTTAATTCAATTAAAAATTAGGAATTAAAATTTAAAAATCAAAAAACATACAGATTTAAACTTAAGTTCAAAGGTAAGCAACTTGAAACTTGAAACCTGAAACAAAAGTTTGAAACCTGAAACAAAATTACAAGAATGGACGTTTTAAAAATAGCAACAGCAGGAAGTGTAGATGACGGAAAAAGTACTTTGATCGGAAGATTATTGTATGATACAAAATCATTGACGACAGATAAAATCGAGGCAATCGAAAAAAGCAGTAAACAAAAAGGTTACGATTATCTTGATTTTTCTTTGGCAACTGACGGATTAGTAGCCGAAAGAGAACAAGGAATTACAATTGACGTAGCGCATATTTATTTTTCGACTGCAAAGAAAAGTTACATTATTGCCGATACTCCGGGTCACGTAGAATATACCAGGAACATGGTTACAGGAGCTTCTACTTCTCAGGTTTCGATCATTTTAATTGATGCCAGAAAAGGAGTAATTGAGCAAACGTATCGTCACTTTTTCATCAATAATTTATTGAGAGTAAAAGAGGTAATTGTTGCGATTAATAAAATGGATTTAGTTGATTATTCAGAAGAAGTTTTCAATAAAATCAAAGCTGATTTTCAGGCATTAAATGCAAAAAGCACTTTCAAAGAGCAAAACGTAAGTTACATTCCGTTAAGCGCTATCAATGGCGGAAACGTAGTCGATAAATCAGAAAATATGCCATGGTACGATGGTCAAACAGTATTGGAACATTTAGAAGGATTGCACTCTTCAGATGTTTTTGAAGCAGGAAAAGCACGTTTCCCGGTTCAGACAGTTATTCGTCCAAAAACAGAAGAATATCATGATTTTAGAGGTTACGCCGGAAAATTATACGGAAACTCAATTAAAGTTGGAGATGCTGTTACGGTTCTTCCTTCTTTAACAGAATCAAAAGTTTCAAAAATTCACTTTTTCGATAAAACATATGACGAAGCCGTTGCAGGTTCATCGATCACAATCGAATTAGAAAATGATATCAATGTAACAAGAGGCGATATGATTGTAAAATCATCGGAGCTTCCAAAAATTGAAAAAGAAATTACCACAACAGTTTGCTGGATGGACAGCAAAAAACTGGTTGCGGGTACAAAATACATTGTACAACACAACACAAACTCAGTTTTAGCTAAAGTGGAAAGTATCAAAAATACAATCTCAACTGATTATTCAGGAACAAAAGAAGCATCACAATTAGCGATTAACGAAATTGGAGAAGTAACCATCAAATTAAGCAAGCCTTTATATTTTGATGCCTACAACGATAATAAATCAAACGGAGCTTTTATCTTAATTGATACCGCAACGAATACGACAGCAGGAGTAGGATTCATTAGGTAAACCTGCTATAAGCTTTAAGCTATAGGCTTTAAGCTAAAAAAAAACACACAGATCAGGTATTTAGGGAAGCTTAAAGCTTATTGCCTAATGCCTAAAGCAAGAAAGTAAAAAAAGCTTATAGCCTACAGCTTAAAGCCTAAAGCCTAAAGAAAATGGAAAGTTTTAGAACAGAAATAGAAAATCCGATAGTTCAAAAAGAGATTATCGATTTAGAAAAAAAGATTCATTTATTCCGTGGAGGAAAAATTGATGATGAGCGTTTTCGTAGTCTTCGTTTAGCGCGCGGAATTTACGGACAGCGTCAGGAAGGCGTGCAAATGATTCGTATAAAATTGCCTTACGGTAAAGTAACCAGCGAGCAATTGGTACGTATCACTAAAGTTTCTGATGAATATTCTACAGGACGTTTGCACATTACAACACGTCAGGATATTCAGATTCACTATGTGAGTCTGGACAGAACACCGGAACTTTGGGCAAATTTGGCCAAAGACGATGTTACGTTACGTGAAGCTTGTGGAAACACCGTTAGAAATATTACAGGAAGTGAATTGGCAGGTGTAGATGTAAACGAACCATTTGATGTTTCGCCGTACGCACACGCTATGTTCCAATACTTATTAAGAAATCCTATTTGTCAGGAAATGGGACGTAAATTCAAAATTTCGTTCTCTTCTTCAGACGAAGATACCGCTTTGAGTTATTTGCACGATTTAGGATTTATTCCAAAAATTGTTGACGGACAACGCGGATTCAAAATCATGTTTGGTGGAGGTTTAGGATCTCAGCCAGCGCATGCCGAATTGCTTTCAGAATTTGTCCCGGTAAACCAAATCATCCCGACAGCAGAAGGAATCATCCGTATTTTTGATCGATATGGTGAGCGTGCCAAAAGAATGAAAGCGCGTATGAAATTCTTAATCAAAGAAATCGGAAAAGATGTTTTCCTGGATTTAGTTGAAAAAGAGAAAAAAGCCATCGCTTTTGAAACTTATGAAATTGATACCACTGCTTTTGACGGTCCAATTCCGGAGCCGTTATTAGAAGTGCCGCAAGTTACAATTGAAGATACGGAAGCGTATGAAGCGTGGAAAAAATCGAATGTAATTGCTCAAAAGCAAGCGGGTTATTATGCTATTGGAATCAAAGTTTTATTAGGAGATTTTTATACTGATAAAGCCAGATTATTAGCCGCTTTAATTAAAAATTACGCAGCAAATGAATTACGTTTTTCATTGCGTCAAAATATTGTAATACGTCACGTAAAAGAAGAGAATCTTCCTTTCTTTTATCAGGAATTGGCCAAACTTGACTTTGTTCATTTAGGCTATAATTCTACAGTTGATATTACTGCATGTCCGGGTACAGATACTTGTAATTTGGGGATTGCAAGTAGTACCGGTATTGCAGAAGAATTAGAAAAAGTAATTAGTGCAGAATATCCGCAGTACTTAAACAACCGCGAAATCGAAATTAAAATTTCTGGTTGTATGAATGCTTGTGGACAACATAATATGTCAGCAATTGGTTTTCAGGGAATGTCTATCAATTCAGGAAAATTAGTAGCTCCGGCTTTACAGGTTTTATTAGGCGGAGGAAGATTAGGAAACGGAGAAGGACGTTTTGCTGATAAAGTAATCAAAATCCCAAGCAGAAGAGGACCAGATGCATTGCGTACCATCTTAAATGATTTTGATGCGAATGCAAACGGCGAAAAATTCCTAAACTATTACGATCAAAAAGGCGAGAAATATTTCTACGAAATTTTGAAACCTTTTGCAGATGTAACCAATTTAACCGAAGCTGATTTTGTGGATTGGGGAAATGCAGACAATTATGTAAAAGCAGTTGGAGTTGGAGAATGTGCCGGTGTAGTGATCGATTTAGTAGCGACTTTATTATTAGAAGCTAAAGACAAATTGACTTTCGCACAAGAATCATTCGACGAAGGAAAATGGTCTGACGCTATTTACCACGCTTACGCCGGATTTGTAAATGGTGCTAAAGCATTATTACTTTCAGAAAACGAAAAAACAAACAATCATGCAGGAATTGTTGATTTGTTTGATAAAGTTTTTATTGAAAGTGCTAAAATCGGTTTGCCAACATCATTTAAAGAATTGGTATATCAAATCAATAAAAATGAACCAACTGAAGCATTTGCAAAACAATATATAGAAGAAGGAATTGCATTTTTTGCAATTATAGAAAAATACAGAGCTCAAGAATTAGAAAATGCTTAATACAATAAAACCCAAAGTAACTTTAGTCGGTGCAGGTCCCGGCGATCCGGATTTGCTTACGCTGAAAGGTGTTAAAGCATTGGCTGAAGCGAACGTGGTTTTGTACGATGCTTTGGCTAATGAAGAAATATTAGAATACGCTCCTAAAAATGCCATCAAAATTTTTGTTGGAAAGCAAATAGGAAATCACGCTTATACGCAGGATCAAATCAATCAATTAATTGTTGATAACGCTTTGACTTACGGAAATGTGGTCCGTTTAAAAGGCGGTGATCCGTTTATTTTTGGACGTGGAGGCGAAGAAATAGATTTTATTGAAAGCTTCGGAATCGAGACCGTTGTTGTTCCCGGAATATCTTCGGTAGTGGCAGTTCCTGCAAGTCAGGGAATTTCAATTACAAAAAGAGGAGTTTCAGAAAGCTTTTGGGCCATTACAGGCACAACTTCTGACAGACAATTATCTGCAGATGTAGCCTTGGCCGCACAATCTTCTGCAACAGTGGTAATTTTGATGGGAATGCACAAGTTACCTCAAATTATCGATTTGTTTCAAAAAGAAGCAAAAGGTGATTTGCCCGTAGCGATCATTCAAAACGGAACAACTTCAGAAGAAAAAGTAGGTGTTGGAACCGTAAATTCGATTTTAGAAATTGTAGAAGAGAAAAAACTAAGTTCTCCGGCAATTATCGTTCTCGGAGAGGTTGTGAGAGAAAGCAATAAATTAAAATGCTTTTACGAAGAATTTCTATCAAAAGAAATCGTTCGATAAAATATAAATCATCTAATTTTGATTGGATAAAATTAAATGAAATGGAACAAAACGAATTATATCCAGTATTCTTAAAACTTCACAATCTCAATGTGTTGATTGTGGGTGGAGGAAATGTTGGATTAGAAAAGCTTTCTTTTTTGCTAAAATCAAGTCCAAATGCAAATGTAGAGGTGGTAGCGCCCGACTTTCATTTAGAAATTAAAGTTCTGGCAGAAACTCATCCTTCAGTTAAATTGACTGAAGCGAAGTTCAAAAAGAGAATGCTCAAAAAACGCCACATGGTAATCGCTTGTACCGATGATTTAAAAGTCAATAAAAGAGTCTACGATTTGTCGCGAAAGCGTTATTTAATTTGCAATATCGCCGATACACCAGATTTGTGTGATTATTATTTAGGCGGAATCGTAACGAAAGGAAACGTAAAAATTGCCATTTCGACCAACGGAAAATCACCGACAACCGCTAAAAGATTGCGGGAGTTTTTTGAAGAGGTAATTCCGGAAGACATCAATCAAATGGTAGAAAACCTAAACGAATACCGAAAAACCCTAAAAGGCGATTTTGAAGAAAAGGTAAAAAGAATGAATGAGATAACTAATTCATTAAAAAATAAAGAATAACAAAAATCCCGGAGGGACGACCAATATTGTAGCGTCGTCCCGAAGCTTCGGGATTAACCCGATGAAAATTGAACAAAGAAATCAATGATAAAAATCATTGGCAGTAGAATAAATTATTCGTTTCTTTGTATTATTAAGAATGATTATAAACAACAACCATAATGATTAAAACAGATATACTTATAATTGGAGCAGGGCCAACAGGTTTATTTGCCGTTTTCGAGGCAGGATTATTAAAATTAAAATGTCATATTTTAGATGCTTTGCCACAGGCAGGAGGACAACTTTCAGAATTGTATCCAAAAAAGCCTATTTATGATATTCCTGGTTTCCCGGAAGTTTTAGCAGGAGATTTAATTGATAACCTACAAGAGCAAATTAAGCAGTTTGAGCCAGGTTATACATTAGGAGAAAGAGCTGAAACAATCGACAAACAAGAAGACGGAAGTTTTATTGTAACCTCAAATAAAGGAACTAAATTTCACGCGCCGGTTATCGCTATTGCAGGAGGTTTAGGAAGTTTTGAGCCACGCAAGCCACTTATAGAAGATATTGAGTTTTATGAAGATAAAGGAGTAAAATACTTCATCAAAAATCCGGAGAAATTCAGAGATAAAAGAGTTGTAATTGCCGGAGGAGGAGATTCAGCATTAGACTGGAGTATCTTCTTGGCCAATGTAGCTTCAGAAGTAACTTTAATTCACAGAAGAAACGAATTTAGAGGAGCTCTTGATTCTGTAGAAAAAGTACAGGAACTAAAAACTGCAGGAAAAATTAAATTAATCACACCTGCAGAAGTAATCGGAATTAACGGTGCTGAACACGTTGAATCATTAGATATCGAAGAAAACGGAGCACACCGCAAAATCGAAACCGATTATTTTATTCCACTTTTTGGATTAACGCCAAAATTAGGTCCAATTGGAGACTGGGGATTAGAGATTGAGAAAAACGCAATCAAAGTAAACAATGCCTTAGATTACCAGACAAATATTCCGGGAATCTTTGCTATTGGAGACGTAAACACATACCCGGGAAAATTAAAATTGATTCTTTGCGGATTCCACGAAGCAACTTTAATGTGCCAGGCCGCGTACCAAATCATCAATCCGGGTAAAAAATACGTATTGAAATATACCACAGTTTCAGGAGTAGACGGTTTTGATGGAACCCGTAAAGAAGCACCGAAAGCTGTTGTGAAAGCGATTGTTTAATCGCAGATTCTAAGTTGCTAAGATACTAAGACACTAAGATTTTTATAGTAAGCTCAAACTTTTTAAGTTTGGGCTTTTTTTTAAATCTCGTAGGGATGCCATGTTTATAGAATTAATGATTCCTATTGAAAAAGCCTCATCGAGGTGACATAATTATTAAGGATATATCGCTCCGCTGGAGCTTTAGTCTAACGTATAATTTTGCTATAAATATTATGCTCCGCTGGAGCGTAACAAAACTTAGATTAGTTAAGAAATAAAATAATAATCATGAGCGATTGGTACGAACAATTATCAGACGAAGAAAAGGCAGAAATTGAGACAGGAATTAAACAAGCCGACAGTAATGAATTTGTAGATCATGATATGGTAATGAGTAGGTTTTTGAAATGGCACAAATACCTAACAAATTTAGATAAACATAAGACCTTAGAATCTTAGCAACTCAGAACCTCAGAAACTTAAAAAAAACTCTTGCAAATCGAAAGGCTATTTCATACCTTTGCGCTGTTCTTAAAATTATTGAAAGTTATCACGAAAGGCGGAGGGATAGACCCGATGAAACCTTAGCAACCCTTTACTATAAAGAAGGTGCTAAATTCTACTTTGTACTGTAAACACAGTATTTAAGATAGATAACACAAATACATTACTCGTATTTCTCAAACTTTTCCTGACAACTTACAATTTTATTTTACTGAATTCACAGTATTATGAGCGAATCATTGGCGCATTTTTGCTAACATCGTTCCCGCTGTCCGCAATATCTTTTATTCTGAACCCCAGAATAAAAGGATATTTGCTTCCATCGGGGCTACTTAGCTGACACTAGTGATTTTTGGATCAATGTGAATCAAACAAGTATCCTAACAGGTTTTCAAAACCTGTCAGGTATGAATTTAAGATAATAAAAATTAAAAAAGCTTAGTGTCTTAGCGCCTTCGTGGCAAAAGACAAAAAACATGGCAATAACAATTCAGGAAGCAATCAAAAAAAATATCCTAATCCTTGACGGAGCAATGGGAACGATGCTGCAGCGCTATAATTTCTCGGAAGAAGATTTCAGGGGAGAGCGTTTCAAAGATTTCCCGCATCCGTTAAAAGGAAACAACGATTTACTATCCATAACACAACCACAAGCGATTCGCGATGTTCATGCCGCTTATTTTGAAGCCGGTGCAGACATCGTAGAAACCAATACTTTTTCAGGAACTACGATCGGTATGGCCGACTATTTCCTGGAAGATTTGGTTTACGAATTAAACTACGAATCGGCTAAAATTGCCAGACAAGTAGCAGATGAATTCACCGCTAAAAATCCGGACAAACCACGTTTCGTGGCCGGTTCCATCGGGCCAACAAACAGAACGGCAAGTATGTCGCCGGATGTAAACGATCCGGGTTACAGAGCCGTAACGTTTGATGATTTGCGTATTGCCTACAAACAACAAGTAGAAGCCTTAATGGATGGTGGTTGCGATTTACTTTTGGTAGAAACGATTTTCGATACGTTAAATGCCAAAGCAGCACTTTTCGCTATCGAAGAAGTAAAAGACGAACGCAATCTTGATATTCCAATCATGGTTTCAGGAACGATTACCGATGCTTCAGGAAGAACACTTTCAGGACAGACGGTTGAGGCGTTTTTGATTTCAGTATCACATATTCCGTTATTAAGTGTTGGTTTCAATTGTGCACTTGGAGCCGATTTATTGAAACCGTATTTAAAAACATTATCTCAGCATACACAGTTCAACGTTTCGGCACATCCAAATGCAGGTTTACCAAATGCATTCGGGCAATATGATGAAACACCTGAGCAGACTCAGGCATTAATTAAAGAATATTTAGACGATAATTTAATCAACATCATCGGTGGTTGTTGCGGAACAACTCCTGATCATATTCGATTAATTGCTGAGGTGGCGAAGGATTATAAGCCACGTGTGGCGCCGGTTTTAGCTTAATGTTTTTCCTGCAAGGTTTTTAAAACCTTGTAGGTATGATTTTAAGAAAAAAATAAAGTTCAATTTGAGAGATCACAAAATTTTATAAGATAAAGAAAGTATGGAGAATAAGAGAGTTCATTATATTTTAATACCAATTTTATTATTATCACTTGCTATATATTCTTATAAAAAGTTGAATAAAAATGAAGAAATTCAAGAAAAATCAGCAGTTGAAACATTAGAGCCAAAGGATGCAAAAACTGAAATAAAAACAAAACTTGAAACTTCAGATTCCATAGTTCAAATAGGAAATTGTTATTCATATGAAGAGGCTGGTATTTATTATGGTGTTGTTTTGATTAAATATGAAGATGATGATTTATATACAGTTGCGTTATTAGATAAACCGGAGAATCAGGAATTGAAAAAGAATAATTTTCTTAATGGATCATTAATATGCATTAGTAATCACATGCTTCCTTCTGGAACTTATGGTCTGTCAACAGGTTTTTTTATGAAAGAGGATTTAAATGTATTTCAAAAAAACTTTAAATATGTGTGTCACTTAGATTTAGATGATTCTAAAATAGAAATTAATGGAGGAGGTAGCTTGATTTTTAATCAAACCGTTTCAATAAAAGACTTACGTGGGAATAGACTTTTAAAAGAAATGAAGCGATATACAGAACCAACGAGTAAATATTTGAATTAGGAATTTTAATTGAAAAAGATATTCTTTTTTTAAAATATAAATCTAAGTTCCGGAGGAACGAAATGTTGGTAGCAACGGAATTTATTCCGTTGAAAATGATGAACGATTCAAAACAAAGTTCCGTAGGAACGACATATATAATAGGTTCAAAGATTTGAAAAATTTATTTCAAAAACGATAATTGAAATCGTAAAAAAATAAATTGTCTTTTGAAACCGATACCGCGTGAGGGATAGAAGTGAAAAGCCCGCAGACCAATGCAGTGATAAGGAAATTGGTCGAGGACTTGTAACGGATAGCCCGGTTCGCCTTTTCGGCGAACACGCCCAAAATAAAATTATTTAAAAACGAATATACCTACAAGGTTTCGAAAACCTTGCAGGAAAACAAGAATAAAAAAACTTAGAATCTTAGTCCCGAGGCTTCGGGATAGGACCTTAGTAACTTAAAAAAAAATGGCAGAAAAAAGAAGAGACCTTGTATTAGCAGGATTAGAACCGTTGATTATTACGCCCGAAAGTGTTTTTGTGAACGTTGGGGAACGTACGAATGTAACCGGTTCGAGAAAATTCCTTCGCTTAATCAAGGAAGAGAAATATGACGAGGCGCTTGATATTGCAAGGCAACAAGTAGAAGGCGGAGCACAAATCATCGATATTAATATGGATGAAGGAATGCTTGATGGTGTTCAGGCAATGACCAAATTTTTGAATTTAATTGCATCAGAACCCGATATTTCGAGAGTGCCGATTATGATCGACAGCTCGAAATGGGAAATCATCGAAGCAGGTCTAAAAGTAGTACAAGGAAAAAGTGTTGTCAACTCGATTTCGTTGAAAGAAGGCGAAGAAGCCTTTATTCACCATGCCAAATTAATCAAACGTTACGGAGCGGCTGCGATTATCATGGCTTTTGATGAAGTGGGTCAGGCGGATAATTTTGACCGAAGAGTCGAGATTTGTCAGCGTTCGTATGATATTTTAGTTAACAAAGTTGGTTTTCCTCCGCAGGATATCATTTTCGATTTAAATATTTTTCCCGTTGCAACCGGAATGGAAGAACATCGCTTAAATGCTTTGGACTTTTTTAGAGGTACAAAATGGGTTCGTGATAACTTGCCTCACGCGCACATTAGCGGTGGTGTGAGTAACGTTTCGTTTTCTTTTAGAGGAAATGATACGGTTCGTGAAGCGATGCACTCGGTGTTTTTATACCACGCGATCAAAAACGGAATGACGATGGGAATCGTGAATCCAGAGATGCTTTCGATTTACGATGATATTCCGAAAGACTTATTAGAGCACGTTGAAGACGTAATTCTTGATAGACGCGATGATGCGACAGAACGACTTTTGGATTTTGCCGAGAACGTAAAAGGCGAAGTAAAAAGTGACGAAAAAGCGATTCAGGAATGGCGTTTAGGAACGGTTCAGGAGCGAATTACGCATTCATTAGTAAAAGGAGTTGATGCTTTTATTGAAGAAGATGTTGAAGAAGCACGTTTGGCAGCAACAAAACCTATTGAAGTTATCGAAATCAATTTGATGACGGGAATGAATGTCGTTGGAGATTTATTCGGAAGCGGAAAAATGTTCCTGCCTCAGGTAGTAAAATCGGCACGTGTAATGAAAAAAGCCGTAGCGTATTTATTGCCATTTATAGATGCACAAAAACGCCCCCCAACCCCCGAAGGGGGAGTTAAAACCTCACAACATTGGGAAACTGCAAATCCAATTAATTATGGATTATTGAAGCAATTTTCTCTTGATATGAGAAATAAACCTACTGAAACTGAAAAGATTTTATGGGAACAATTAAGTGGAAAACAATTAGGAGGATATAAATTTAGAAGACAACATATTATAGGGGATTATATTGCTGATTTTGTATGTTTAAAAGAACGTATTATAATTGAAGTTGATGGATTAATTCATCAACTGCCCGAAAATTTAGCAAGCGATTTAGAGAGAACTAAATGGTTGAATGAGCAAGGGTTTCAGGTATTAAGATTTACAAACACAGAAGTTTTAACTGGACTCGAAAAAGTTTTAACTACTATTAAAGATGCTTTAGAAGCTCCCCCTTCGGGGGCGGGGGGGGCTGGTAAGATCCTAATAGCCACCGTAAAAGGTGACGTTCACGATATTGGTAAAAACATTGTTTCTGTGGTTTTGGCTTGTAACAATTACGAGATTGTAGATCTTGGCGTTATGGTGCCTCCGGAAAAAATTATTGCAGCTGCGATTGAACATAATGTTGATATTATCGGTTTAAGCGGACTGATCACGCCTTCGCTTGACGAAATGGTGTATCTGGCCAAAGAACTGGATAAACAAGATATTAAAATCCCGATTATGATTGGTGGGGCAACCACTTCGCGCGCGCATACAGCCGTGAAAATCGCGCCGCAATACAGAGAAACTGTAATTCACGTAAACGATGCCTCGCGCGCCGTGACGGTAGCAGGAAATCTTTTAGATCATAACCGAAAAATATATGCAAGCGATATTCGTGCAGAATATGATGCGTTTAGAGAAACGTTTTTAAATCGTTCGAGAGATAAAAACTTCTTAAGTATTGAAGATGCGCGTAAAAATAAAATGCAGTTAGATTGGAGTGAATACACGCCAACGAAACCAAAAGTAATTGGAAAACAAATAGTTGAAGTTGAACTTGATGTTTTGGTTCCGTATATCGACTGGACACCATTTTTTCAAACTTGGGAATTGCACGGAAAATATCCTGCGATTTTAACGGATGAGGTTGTGGGTAAAGAGGCAACTTCTGTTTTTGCAGACGCTCAGGAAATGCTGAAAGTAATTTTGGCGGAGAAAAAATTAAAAGCAAAAGGAATTTACGGCATTTTTCCTGCGAATCAGGTTGATGACGATGATATCGAATTGCGTGATGAAAACGGAAAAGTGCTGGAGAAATTCTTAACGCTTCGCCAGCAATCGCAAAAAACAAAAGGCGCGCCGAACATCGCATTGTCTGATTTTATTCTGCCAAAAGAAAGCGGTATAGAGGATTATATGGGAGCTTTCTGCGTCACAACCGGTTTTGGTGTAGACGAATGGGCGGCTGAATTTGAGGCCGCATTAGATGATTATAATTCGATTATGGTAAAAGCGCTTGCAGATCGTTTTGCAGAGGCTTTTGCAGAATATCTCCATGAAAAAGTTCGTAAAGATTTCTGGGGTTATGATAAAGAAGAATCTTTAACCAACGAAGAATTAATAAAAGAAAATTATAAAGGAATTCGTCCGGCGCCAGGATATCCGGCATGTCCTGATCACCTGGAAAAACCAACGATTTGGAAGCTTTTAAATGTTGCCGAAGAAATTGGTGTAACCCTGACAGAAAGTATGGCGATGTGGCCGGCTTCATCTGTTTCGGGATACTATTTCGGAAACCCAAAAAGCAGGTATTTCGGACTCGGAAAAATAAAGGAAGATCAGGTAGTCGATTACGCCAAACGACGCAATGTACCAACAGATTACGCAATGAAATGGTTAAACCCTAATATAGCAGATTAAAATATAGTCATAAAGTCAAAAGTCATAAAGTCTCAAAGGACAGGACTTTCGACTTTTGACATTCAAACTTTAAGACTTAATAATGAAAGTAACAGAACATATAGAAAACGCCAAAGGAAAAACATTATTCTCATTTGAACTTATTCCGCCTCAAAAGGGGAAAAGCATTCAGGAATTATACGACAATATCGATCCGTTGATGGAGTTTAAACCGCCGTTTATTGATGTCACTACTTCTCGCGAAGAGTATATTTATATTGATAAAGGCAACGGTCTTTTAGACAAAAAACTGACTCGTATGCGTCCGGGAACGCTTGGAATTTGCGCTTCTATAAAACATAAATACAATGTTGATACTGTGCCGCATTTGCTTTGTGGAGGATTCACACAGGAAGAAACAGAATATATGTTGGTAGATTGCCAGTATTTAGGAATCACCAACGTAATGGCGCTTCGTGGAGATGCGATGAAAGACGAGCAGTCTTTTGTGCCGAAATTAGGAGGTAACCATTTTGCTATAGATTTGGTTCGCCAAATTAAAGATTTAAATTGCGGAAAATATCTGCATGAAGTTATGGATGTCGACAATAAGGCTGATTTCTGTATTGGCGTTGCCGGTTATCCGGAGAAACATTTAGAATCTCCATCTTTACAATCAGATTTAAAAAGGCTGAAAGAAAAAGTAGATGCAGGTGCTGATTACGTAGTAACACAGATGTTTTTTGACAATGCTAAATATTTTGCCTTTGTAGAAAAAGCAAGAGAAATGGGTATTACAATTCCGATTATTCCTGGAATTAAGCCAATTGCAGTTCAAAGACATTTGCAGATTCTACCACAAATTTTCAGAATCGATTTGCCGGAAGATTTAATCGACGCTGTTGATAAATGTAAAAATAATGCTGAAATCAAACAAGTCGGAATCGAATGGGCAATTCAGCAGTCTCGTGAATTAAAAGCAGCCGGAGTTCCGGTTTTGCATTATTATTCAATGGGAAAATCTGAGAATATTCGTCAGATCGCGAGTCAGATTTTTTAAGTATCAGCATTACTTTAATCTTTGTCAAAGTTTTAAACTTTGACAAAGATAATTAGCTTGGATTTGGTCCCGAAGCCTCGGGATTAATTTTGGAATTTAATTTTAGTTTTATGAAAAAAGAAGAATTACAAGCAATCGCGGCGCAGCTCAAACATCCAACGGGAGAAAAAGGCATAGAAATGGCCAACATGATGCATGAAACCAACATCAACATGGCGCGTCATTCAATTCAAAATCTAAATATATCGAAAGAAAATAAAATTCTGGAGTTAGGTCACGGGAATGCCGGCCATGTAGCATTTATATTCGAAAAGGCTGACAATCTGAAATATTACGGACTTGAAATGTCGGAACTAATGTTTCAGGAAGCGCGCCAGATTAACAGAAATTTCGTTTCGCAAAAACAGGCTTTCTTTTCTCTTTATGATGGAAATGTAATTCCGTTTGAAGATGAATTTTTCGATAAAATATTTACAGTAAATACTATTTATTTTTGGCAACAGCCGGAGAAACTTCTTTTAGAAATTTACAGAGTTTTAAAGCCAGAAGGGATTTTTTGCATCACTTTTGCAGAGGAAAGTTTTATGAAAACACTTCCGTTTACACAATATGAATTTGAACTTTACAGTACTGAAAAAGTAGAGAAATTAATTCAAAAGACTGTTTTCAAAATTACAAATAAAGAAACCTTAACAGAAAAAGTCAAAACCAGAACACGCGAATTGGTAGACAGGCAATTTACTACGATTGTTTTAGAGAAGTAGTTTTCGCACTTTTTTGAGTACTTTAATTGATTTTTTATTTCCGGTTCTATTTCTAAAACCCTAACACTTTAAAATTATGGAGGTTAAAAAAATCAATTTTCTTCAAAGTTACAGCAGTATTCTTTTATTGCTTGGTGGCATTATAGCGGGGAGTATTCTCGGATTAGTATTTGGAGAAAAAGTTGAGGTTATAAAACCGCTTGGCGATATATTTTTAAACCTGCTTTTTACCGCCATCATCCCATTAATATTTTTTACAATTGCGTCTTCTATTGCCAATTTAGAAAGAACAGAAAAGTTAGGAAAGCTTTTTGTTATCATGATGGGTGTCTTTTTGGCTACTATTCTGATTTCAGCAATAGTGATGATCGCCGCGGTTTATCTTTTTCCGATTAACCAAAGTATTATCATTTCAAAAGTACCAATCGAAAATATAAAATCCGGAAGTGTGGGCGACCAGATCGCACAATTGCTGACTGTAAATGATTTTTTTGAGTTATTGTCCCGAAAAAGCATGCTGGCACTCATTATATTTTCTTTTTTAATAGGATTTGCAAGTCTGCAGTCGGGAGAAAAAGGCAGTGCATTTAGAAGTTTTCTGGACTCGGGCAATGAAGTCATGAAGCAGCTTTTGAACATGATTATGAAATTAGCACCAATTGGTTTAGGCGCTTATTTTGCTTATCAGGTAGGTGTTTTTGGTCCGCAATTATTTGGAGTTTATGCCAAACCATTGGGTGTTTATTACGGTGCCTGTATTTTTTACTTCTTTGTGTTTTTTAGTTTATATGCTTTGGTGGCAGGAGGTAAAAGGGCTTTTATTGTATTCTGGAGTCATAATATTACGCCTGCTTTAACCGCAGTGGGAACCTGCAGCAGCATTGCAACAATTCCTGCAAATCTCGAAGCGGCAGAAAAAATGAACATACCCAAACACGTGCGTAATCTTGTTATTCCGCTAGGTGCACCTTTGCACAAAGATGGTTCGAGTATGTCTTCGATTTTAAAAATAACAGTTCTGTTTGCCATGTTTGGAAAAGACTTTACAGAACCTTCTACCATACTTTTGGCATTAGGAATTACAGTAATTGTTTCTATTGTCGAAGGCGGAATTCCGAATGGAGGATACATCGGAGAAGTTTTGGCCATAACAGTGTACGGATTACCAATGGAGCAAGCTTTGCCAGTCGCTATGATTTTAGGAACATTGGTTGATCCTATTGCGACTTTATTGAATGTCAATGGCGATTTGATTTGTTCGATGATGATTTCGCGGTTTTCTGAAAAAACAAAATGGTAAAATAATTTATAACTACTTCAAAATAGAATAATGAATTCAGTATTACAACACGATCTAAATGATTTTGAAAATATTTTAGAAAAAGCAAAACAACAGGGAATTGATTTTTTGAATCATCTTGAAAATATTCCTACTTCTAATAAAAATACCATCACTCCAGATCGCGATTTAAATAATAGAGGATTAGGAACACTGGGAGCTTTAGCAGAATTTAAGGAACGACTGGAGCCCCTAATGGTTGCCTCACCAGGACCAAGATATTTAGGATTTGTAACAGGAGGCTCAACTCCGGCTTCAATTGCGGGCGATTGGCTAGCTTCTGTTTACGATCAAAATGCGCAGGCCATAAAAGCACAAGGCGGAACTTCGGCCCTGATAGAATTTGAAACGATTCATTTGTTATTGCAATTACTGGAGCTTCCGGACTCTTTTTTAGGAGGATTTGTAACAGGGGCTACGATGTCGAACTTTACATGTTTAGGAGTGGCCAGACAATGGTTTGGTGCTCAGTCAGGAAAAGATTTTGCCAAAAATGGAATCTCAGAAAAGATTAACATTTTAACAGCTACTCCGCATTCTTCATCGGTCAAAACATTATCGATGCTGGGCATTGGCAGTAACAATTATACCACCATAAAAACAATTGAAGGCAATCGTGAAGCCATTGATATTTTAGATTTGGAAGATAATATCAAACAGTTAAACGGAAAACCTTTTATTTTAATTTCGAGTGCCGGAACCGTAAATACAGCCGATTTTGATGATTTTGAAGCCATTTCGAAACTAAGAGGGAAATACAAATTTTGGTGGCATATTGATGCTGCTTTTGGAGGATTTGCTGCAGTTTCGGAGAAGTTTAAACATCTTGTTGAAGGCTGGGAAGGAGCAGACAGCATTACAATTGACTGTCATAAATGGCTGAACGTGCCTTATGAAAGTGCTTTTTATCTGATTAAGAAAGAGCATGTAAATTTACAGATCGAAACATTTCAGAATTCAAATGCACCTTACTTAGGCAATCCGTTAGAGAATTTTAATTATTTGAATGTACTTCCTGAAAACTCCCGCAGGCTGAGAGCCTTGCCGGTTTGGTTTTCATTAGTCGCGTATGGAAAAGAAGGTTTTAAGGATATTGTTGAAAATAGCACCTCGCTGGCTTTGCATTTTGCCAATGAACTTATCGAAGATGTTAATTTTGAACTTTTGGCACCTATTCGACTCAATAATGTATGTTTTACTTTAAAAGGAAACCATAACCAGCAAAATGTAAATGAATTTTTGACTTACCTAAACGAAAGAGGAAAAGTTTTTATGACGCCAACGGTATATGAAAACCGAAAAGGAATTAGAGCCTCTTTTGTAAATTGGAGAACGTCTGAGTCTGACATTAAAATTATTATTGAACAACTGAGAAATGCTTTTGCTGATTTGGACTTATAAGATAAATTTAATGGCTGCCAAGAATGATTGATCACTAAGCAAATAATAGTATTTGAAAAAAGAGCAATTTATTCCACGGAATAAATTGCTCTTTTTTCAAACTGTAATTAGAGACTTTATTTATTTCGTAATCTCCCTAAAAACAGCTTCAAGATTTTTATTTTTCTGATTCAACTGTAAGGTCTTTAAACCATTTTCGTTGGCAAAATCAAAAATAGCCGGACGCATGTCCTTATCTGCAACAAAAGTCAGCTCCCAGGTCATGTCGTGTATGTTTTTGTACGAAACAATGTTTTCTAGTTTCGCCAAAAGCTGCTCTTCAACGCGATAATCAAATTCTACTTCAATAACTTGTTGTTTATCTTCAGAAACCAGGTGATCTAATTTTTTATCGGCAACAATTTGTCCTTTGTCAATAATAATGACACGATCACAAATGGCTTCGACTTCCTGCATAATGTGTGTTGACAGAAAAACAGTTTTATCTTTCCCAACATTTTTAATCACATTCCTGATTTCCATTAACTGATTAGGATCCAGTCCTGTAGTCGGTTCGTCTAAAATTAAAACATCGGGATTGTGCAGCAAGGCATTTGCCAGTCCCACACGCTGGCGGTATCCTTTAGACAATTGTCCGATCTTTTTATGACTTTCAGGTGTCAGTCCTGTCAGTTGAATTACCTCTTCAATTCTTGACTTTGCCACTTTATAAACATCGGCATTAAAAGCCAAATACTCACGAACATACAAATCCAAATAGAGCGGATTATGCTCTGGCAAATACCCAATCGAGCGTTGTACTGCTTTTGCGTTTGTCATGACATCGTGACCATTTACAAGGGCTGAGCCAGAATCTGCAAGTAAATATGTAGTCAAAATTTTCATTAGCGTAGATTTTCCTGCACCATTTGGTCCTAAGAATCCTACGATCTCTCCTTTTTCAATTTTAAAGGAAATTTCATTTAAAGCTTTTTGCGCTCCGTAACTTTTTGATATACTGTTTACTTCTATCGACATGACTTTTTATTTGCTACAAAAGTAAACAGAAATAGTTTTGCTTGCTAAAATTTGCCCGGTAAAGAATTTATTTTTAAGCCGGACAACGGCATCGTTATTGTTAAAGGAATGCTAAAATAAAATAAATCCCAAGTTATGAAAAAAATTTTAGTGATGGCTGCATTGGCTATCTGCAGTTTTGCAAATGCTCAAAAAGGAACAATTTTGGTAGGTGGTAATATCGGATATACGTCTGATAAAACTGAATTTGCCAACAGTGAAAACACGGTAAGCGAATTTAGCTTTTCGCCAAAAGTAGGGTACCAATTTCACGAGAACTGGACTGTTGGAGGTGAATTTACTGTAACTTCTGCTAATGATGATAATGGTGCAACTGAAGAAAAATACAATGCACTTAAATTCGGAGCGTTTGTTCGTTATACAATGCCATTGAGCCAGACTTTTTCTGTTTTTGCAGATATGGGTGCAGGTTTTCAAAATGCAAAATCTAAACTTTATGGTCCTGGAAATGATTTTTCTAAATCTACCGCAGATGGTATGTATGTTGGAGTAACTCCGGCACTTTTCATCAATATGAAAAAAGGTTTTGGTTTAAACTTTAGTATTGGAGGTTTAGGATACGAAACATTAAGTTACGATAATAATGGTGCAGATGTTAGTAGTTTCTACTTCAATTTTGGTCAAACCTTCAACATCGGAATTTCTAAAAACTTCTAATTTTAGGTTATATATTCAATTTCAGAAAAGCATTCGCCGCGGCGGATGCTTTTTTATTTTAAAATGATTTCTTCTTCTGCAAAGAACAAAAATGCCAGCAAAATGAAGTCGAATCAAATCATAACTACAAGATTTTCGACTTCACCCGCGGGCACTAAAAAACAAAATATTAAATAAAATCTTAGCTTACAGGGTTTTCAACGGCTATTCTCATTTCCTGAGCTGCCGCAACCATTTCGATTAAAGCTTTTTTGGTTTCATCCCAATGGCGTGTTTTTAAACCGCAATCCGGATTTACCCATAATTGATCTACGGGAATTACTGCCGAAGCTTTTTCTAATAAACGAACCATTTCAGTGCTTGAAGGAACACGTGGCGAGTGAATATCATAAACTCCCGGCCCAATTTCGTTTGGATATTTAAAGTTGGCAAAAGCATCTAAAAGTTCCATTTGCGAACGCGAACATTCAATCGTAATTACATCAGCATCCATGTCGGCAATATTTTGAATAATATCATTGAATTCGCTATAACACATATGAGTGTGAATTTGCGTATCGTCATTAACACCAGATGCAGAAATACGGAAAGCCTTAACTGCCCAATCCAGATAATTTGCCCATTCTTCTTTTCTCAATGGCAAACCTTCACGAATTGCCGGCTCATCAATTTGAATAATTTTAATTCCTGCTTTTTCCAAATCCACAACTTCATCACGAATCGCCAAAGCGATTTGCGTACAAGTTTCAGAACGAGGCTGATCGTTACGAACAAATGACCACTGCAAAATAGTTACAGGTCCGGTAAGCATTCCTTTTACCCATTTTGGAGTTAAGGATTGTGCATATTTTGACCACTTTACAGTCATAGAATTTGGTCGCGAAACGTCTCCATAAATAACCGGTGGTTTCACACAGCGGCTTCCGTAGCTTTGCACCCAGCCGTTTTTGGTAAATGTAAATCCGGATAATTGTTCTCCAAAATATTCTACCATATCATTACGTTCAAATTCTCCGTGAACCAAAACATCAATTCCGGTTTCTTCCTGAAAACGAATTGTAGCTTCGGTTTCTTTTTCGATTAAATCATTGTATTGTTCGGTTGTTAATTCTCCTTTTTTAAATTTTGCTCTCCAGCTTCTCACTTCAGCAGTTTGAGGAAAAGATCCAATTGTAGTTGTTGGAAACAGAGGCAGATTCAAAGCTTCGATCTGGCTTTTTCTTCTTGTTGCAAAAGGGCTTTTACGTTGATCATCAGAAGCTGAAATTCCGGCAACGCGTTCTTTAACCTCATTATTATGAATTAATTTTGAAGTTTTACGGTTTTCATTTGCAATTGTGTTTTGCTCAAAATCAGATGAGGTTTTAGTGTTAACTTCATTTGAAGCAAATTGTTTTAAAAGTACAATTTCGTTGATTTTTTGTTTTGCAAAAGCCAGCCATTGTTTAATTTCAGGTGTAAGAGTCTGATCGTTGGTTTCTAAATCTAAATCACACGGACTGTGAATTAACGAACAAGAAGGAGCAACCAGAATTCTGTTTTCTCCCAAAGCATCAGTAGCTTTTTTGATTAATTCCAATGACTTTTTAAAATCATTTTTCCAGATATTTCTTCCGTCTACTACTCCCAAAGATAGATTTACGTTTGAAGCTAATTTTCCAGATGTTAAAATATCATCTAGCTGAAGAGGACAACGCACCAAATCTAAATGGAAAGTATCAACAGGCAAAGCCAAAGCTGTAGCTAAGTTTTCTCCAAAACAATCAAAATAATTTGCTAAAATAATTTTAAGTTTTGGGAAACGCTTATTGATTTCGTTGTACACTTTCGTGAAAACATTCCTTTCTTTGTCGCTTAGGTTCAAAGCCAGGAAAGGTTCGTCTAATTGAATATATTCAGCATTTTCTGCTTGTAATCTGTCCAGGATTTCGAAATAAACAGGAAGTAAAGTGTCCAGAAGATCAATTCGTTGAAAACCATCTTCTTTTTCTTTTCCTAATAATAAATAAGAAACAGGGCCAATTAAAACCGGTTTTGTTTTAATTCCTAAATCATTTGCTTCTTTAAACTCATTGATTATTTTTTCTGAAAACAATTCAAATTTTTGGTTCTTTGTAAATTCAGGAACAATATAATGGTAGTTGGTGTCAAACCATTTTGTCATTTCCATTGCCACAACATCCTGTCCGTCTTTTTGCGCGCCTCTGGCCATGGCAAAATACAAATCAAGTGATGAGTTAGTTTTGGCAAGTTCATGATATCTTGCAGGAATTGCTCCAACAGTCAAAGTTAAATCGAGCACCTGATCGTAGAAAGAAAAATCATTAGACGGAATTAAATCAACTCCCGCTTCTGCTTGTAAATGCCAGTTCCTGATACGGATTTCCTTTCCGGCATCGACAAGTTCATCTGCAGAAATTTTTCCTGCCCAATACAATTCATTGGCTTTTTTTAACTCTCTGTTGCTTCCAATTCTTGGATAACCTAAATTATTTGTTTTCATTTTGATTCAGTATTTTTTACTGAACAAATTTATTATATTAGATTTTATAACTTATATTTGAGGTGTATTTCAGTAAAATGGTTTTTTTAAATCCTAATTTTAAGATTTTATTACTGCAAATATCTTTGAAGCCAACCTTTAGCCGTAAAAAATACTATGGAAAACTTAGACAAAACCGATTTACTGATACTAAAACACCTTCAGGAGAACTCAAATATCAACACAAAAGACCTTGCAGGTAAATTATTTTTAACTGTTACTCCTGTTTATGAACGTATAAAGAGGTTGGAAAGAGATGGTTATATTACCAAATATGTGGCATTGCTCGATAAAAATAAAATGAAACGCGGCATGACCGTTTTTTGCAATGTACGCCTAAAAGAACACGCCAAAAATGTGGGAAGTAATTTTGTAAAAGATATTGTGGCCCTTCCGGAAATTATAGAATGTTACAATATTGCCGGTGATTATGATTTTATGCTTAAAATTTTAGTTAAGGATATGGCTAGTTATCAGGATTTTGTAATGAATAAATTATCGACAATTGAAAATATTGGGAATACGAACAGTATTTTTGTAATGGGGGAAATTAAGCATAGCACAGCATTGGAGTTTTAATTAATATTTTAAATAGAGATTATCCTGATTTGCTTAAGTTTAAAATGTCGCCAGGATTCACGAATTTTGCAAATCATTATAGTTAAAATAATTTGTCATTCGTGGCAAATAAATCTCAAATCAAATTAATAGGTGGTATATTTTATCCTAAAATAAAACGTATTTTTGACGTTTAGATCCTAAAATCTAAAATCAGAAATCTAAAACATCAAAATGAACTGGGAACAACTTTTATCTCTTAAGAAACAAGGTGACACGAGCAAAAGATTACGCATAGAACAAGATGATACCCGATTAGGATTTGAGGTCGATTATGACCGAATTATATTTTCGGCAGCTTTTAGATCCTTGCAAGACAAAACTCAGGTAATTCCACTTTCAAAAACAGATTTCGTACACACGCGCTTGACGCATAGTTTAGAAGTTTCGGTTGTTGGAAGATCTCTGGGACGTTTAGTTGGAAAGAAGATCATCGAGAAATATCCTTATCTAAAAGAAATTCACGGTTATCATATGAATGATTTTGGGGCTATCGTTGCCGCAGCATCTTTAGCGCACGATATTGGAAATCCGCCTTTTGGTCATTCTGGTGAAAAAGCAATTGGAGAATATTTTTCGATAGGAAACGGATTAAAATTTAAAGACAAACTAACGGCTAAACAATGGCAGGATCTAATTGATTTTGAAGGAAATGCAAATGGTTTTTCGGTTTTAACCGCAAGTCGTCCCGGAATCGAAGGAGGACTTAGAATCTCCTACGCCACTTTGGGTGCTTTTATGAAATATCCTAAAGAAAGTCTTCCGAAAAAGCCAACCAATAATATTGCCGACAAAAAGTACGGTTTCTTTCAGACAGACAAATTGTTTTTTGAAGAAGTTGCCAACGATATGGGAATGATTGCCAACAAGGAAGATGGTGATATTGGTTTTGAGAGACATCCGTTAGCGTATCTGGTAGAAGCTGCAGATGATATTTGCTACACGATTATAGATTTTGAGGACGGAATAAATCTTGGTTTGGTATCTGAAGATTATGCCCTCGAATATTTAATTAAGCTTGTCAAAGATAATATTGGTGTTTCTAAATATAAATTGCTGGAAACCAAAGAAGATCGAATTAGTTATTTGCGAGCGTTGGCCATTGGAGCTTTAATAAATGATGCGGTTGAAGTTTTTATTGAAAATGAAGAGGCGATTTTGGCCGGTAATTTTCCATTTGCTTTAACCGACAAAAGCAAATACAAAGCTCAAATGAATGACATTATTAACCTAAGTATCGATAAAATTTACCAAAGCCGGGAAGTAATAGAGAAAGAAATTGTAGGTTACCAAATCATACAGACTTTACTGGATAAATTTATAACGGCTTTTAATAATAAATACGACGGAACCGCTTCTAATTACGACAAACTAATTCTTAAAATGCTGCCTGAAAAACATCATTTAGACAAAGGTAATCTGTACGAACGCTTACTGCATATTTGCCATTATGTTTCGTTACTAACAGACGGAAATGCCTTAGAATTATTTGAAACAATCAACGGAAGAAAGAATAAATAAAGATTTACTTCAAATCTAAAAAAAAGCCCATAAACTACTTTATGGGCTCTTTTTTTTTGCTCAAAGCACTAGATTTTTATTGAAAGGCATAAACCAGACCCACTCCCAATACTTGTCTCAGCTGCATTCGTGGTCCGTCATTGACCTGAGATGTGTTTCCCGTTACAGGATCAATCACATCTTTTTTAGTTTTAATGTCATCATCATAAACCAAATGCACACCAATATTGGCTTTTACATAAGCATTTACAACAAGATCTAAACGAGTGTCATAATCGATATCAACATTCCCAAATTTATTGAGATAATCTGTATACAAACTCAGTCTGTTTTCGTAAAAGATGTTTTTATAAATTTCATTTTTCATGTATCCGGTAAATAAAATACCAAATTCGGCTTTTACTTTTTGTCCTTCTTCAATCAAAATTTGAGTTGTAGGATCAATAGGATCAGGGATATAAACTGCTTTTTTAACACCAAAAGATCCCTGGTTGGCTAAATTTTGATCTAAAACCAAAGTAGTTTTTAACGTTATAGGAGAGAAGTAAAAAGTTCTGTTTTTTTGTTTATTTGAATTTTCAGCTCCAGCTCCCAAAAAGATATAAGCGGGAGCAAATGGTTTCGAAATGGCGACATCACGGTTCGGATAATTGTAACCGTTTGTAAATTGAGTGTTAAAATTAAACTTGGCAGAATAATACCAGTTAGAGAGCGTGTCTTTTCTAAATCCGTAAGTAGAGTTTATTAAAAGGGCGTCATCTGTTTTTCTAAGTTCTGTTCCGTCCTGTTTATTCAAACCATATTTTACAATAAGTTCATTTACCCATTTATGATTTTTTTTAGCGTAAGTTCTCCCAAATTCACCTTTAAATAAACCTGAAATAGAACTTGTTCCCCCTGCGCTCCAATTTACGAAAGCAATTTCGGAAATGTCAAAACCTAACTGATTCTTTTTAGTCCAATTAGAAGGGAGTTTCGGCAATTGATTTGGGTCTAATGTTGTTTGTATCAACTGAGCAAAGTTCTTAGTAGTACACAAAAGCAAAAGAAGCAAAAGAGTAGAACGCAATAATTTCATTATAATTTTAGTTTTTTTTGGTAGCGCAAAATAATTATTTTGTCTCGTTAGAAAAAAGATTTATTAAACTTTTAACGTCAATTTTACACAATTGTTGTAGCTCGCCTACGGTTCCATGCTCTATAAACGTATCAGGAATACCTAAAACGGTAACCTTATTTTTGAAATTCTGAGAGGCTGCAAACTCTAAAACGGCACTTCCAAAACCTCCATTTACAGCTCCGTCTTCTATCGTAATAATACTCTCAAAATCAGAAAAAATAGTATTTAATGACTTGATATCTAAAGGTTTAATAAAGGCAAAGTCAAAATGTGCAATTCTCTCAGAACGCTCTGATGCTGCAATAGCCAGATTTACATTATTACCAATCGTTCCGGTAGATAAAACCGCTGTTTTTGTCCCTGTTTTCAGGACTCTGGCTTTGCCAATTTCGATCTTTTCATAATGTCCGAAATTTTCTACTTCCCAGTTGGGCAGCACGCCTCGGCCTCTCGGATATCGAATCGCAATAGGATGATTAAGTTCTAATTGAGCGGTATACAGAATGTTTTGTAATGCAATTTCATTGATTGGCGCATAAATAATCATATTCGGAATGGTTCGTAAATAGGCAATGTCAAAAACACCATGATGTGTAGCGCCATCTTCGCCCACCAAACCTGCTCTGTCAAGGCAAAAAATAACGGGCAAATTTTGCAAAGCGACATCGTGAATAACCTGATCATAGGCACGTTGCAAGAAAGTCGAATAGATGTTGCAGTACACCATCATGCCTTGCGTTGCCATTCCGGCGGCAAGTGTTACAGCATGCTGTTCTGCAATGCCAACATCAAAAGCGCGTTCGGGCATTTCCTCCATCATAAATTTCAGGGAACTTCCTGAAGGCATTGCCGGGGTGATTCCTATTATTTTGTCATTTTTTCTGGCTAAATCTAAAATAGTTAAACCAAAAACATCCTGATATTTTGGCGGAAGATTGTCCTCATATTTTAAATGGATTTCTCCGGTCGAAGCATCAAATTTTCCGGGTGCGTGATAACGTACCTGGTTTTCTTCAGCCTGCAGCAAACCTTTTCCTTTCGTGGTTACGATGTGAAGAAACTTTGGACCTTTTTTATTTTTTAGGCGATTTAATTCTTTTAGCAAAGTAGGAAAATCATGCCCGTCAATTGGACCGGAATAATCAAAATTCAAAGATTTGATCATGTTATTCTGCTTGTGATTTTTTCCGGTTTTAACCGCCGTCAGGTATTGTTTCAAAGCGCCAACACTAGGGTCGATGCCAATAGCATTGTCGTTTAAAATTACCAAAATATTAGCATCTGTAACTCCCGCATGGTTTAAACCTTCAAAAGCCATTCCCGATGCGATCGAGGCATCGCCAATTACGGCAATATGCTGTTTGTCGAAATCGCCATTGAGTTTAGATGCAATCGCCATTCCGAGTGCTGCAGAAATGGAAGTAGAGGAGTGGCCTACGCCAAATGTATCGTAAACACTCTCACTTCTTTTAGGAAATCCGGAGATACCGTTAAGTTGTCGGTTGGTCTGGAAATTTTCTCTTCTTTCGGTCAGGATTTTGTGTCCGTAAGCCTGATGACCTACGTCCCAAACCAATAAATCTTCAGGAGTATTAAAAATATAATGTAAAGCAATAGTAAGTTCAATTACGCCTAAACTCGCTCCCAAATGGCCCTCCTTAACCGAAACCACATCAATAATAAACTGACGTAATTCCAGGGCAACCTGAGCCAGTTGATCTTCTTTTAAAAGACGTAAATCGGTTGGGTTTTGTATGTTCGAAAGTAAGTTGCTTTTCATTGTAAAGTAAAAAGCAAATTTACGGTTTTAAATTTAAATTTGTTGGGTTTATTCTAACTCCGGATTCAACTTAGGGATGCTGATTTTATATTTTTTTCCTATAGTTGAATATCAGGATTTAAATGTAATAAAAACAAATACTAAAATCTTATTTTTGCAATTATGATAAATCCTTTCACCGACGAATATTTTATGAAAAAAGCTTTGCAGGAAGCTGAAATGGCCTATGAAAAAGGCGAAATTCCTGTTGGAGCCATTATTGTTGTTGCTGATAAAGTAATTGCAAGAAGTCATAATTTGACGGAATTACTAAATGACGTTACGGCACATGCGGAAATGCAGTCTATAACGGCCGCGGCAAACTTTTTGGGTGGAAAATATCTTAAAGATTGCACACTTTATGTTACGCTCGAGCCTTGCCAAATGTGCGCCGGCGCTTTGTATTGGAGCCAGATTTCTAAAATTGTTTTTGGCGCCCGCGATGAGCAAAGAGGTTTTATGGTTATGGGAACAAAACTGCATCCTAAAACTACTGTGGTTTCTGGCGTTATGGCTAATGAAGCTGCTGATCTGATGAAACGTTTTTTTGTCGAAAGGCGAAACAAATTTTAAAAGCGGTTCATTCTCTTAACCAAAGAGTTCTCATGAAAATAATTGCCCTAGCCTAGATGGCAGCGGTATCCTTTTTCTTGCTTCTTTAGCAAGGAAAAGATATAGCGGACAGCTGGAAACAGCTCCTTTTGAAGTTCAATGTTAGCCTTAAATTTTAAAATTGTAAATAAAGAATTTTCTTCTTAAAGTATCTAAAAAATATTCTACTTTTATACCATTTTAAATCGTATTTTGCTGTTATGCCTTATAGCGGTAAAACCGATTAAATTTATACATTGTTAACCATTAACATTATTAAAAGTGAAAGTAAAAGGATTAAGTCTCGTATTTTTTGTGTTTTTTATTTTTCAATCTTGTGGCAGAAAATCGGCTTCAGATTTCAATTCAGATTTTTCACTCTTTAAAGAATATATAACCAGTTTTACGGGCGGAATCGTTTCTTCTGATTCTGATATTCGCGTGGTTTTGGCCTTCAATAAAAACGATTGGAAACCCAATCAGGAACTAGACGACGATTTGTTTGATATTTCGCCGAGTGTAAAAGGAAAAGTAGTGGCACTTTCGACCAATACAATTGCTTTTATTCCGGAGAAAAAATTAAAGCCCGGAACAGAATATCAGGTTACTTTAAATTTAAATGAACTAACGGCAATTCCGAAAGAGAAGGAAGCGACGCTTTCTAAATTTAACTTTACCGTTAAAACAATCAAACAGGATTTTACCATAAATACAGCTGATATACAATCGTATAGTAAAGAATATCAGTACTTAAACTGCGTTTTAAAAACAGCCGACAATATCGATCTCGAAACTGCTCAAAAACTGGTAGAAGCCAAACAAAAAGGAAATAATCTTAAAATTAAATTTGAAAAGAAAGAAGGAACTGCAAAGGAATTTCGATTTATAATTGATAGTATTCAGCGCTTTTCTGAAGCATCAAATGTCGAAATTTTGTATGACGGAAATGATTTTGATATCGATCAGAAAGGAGAAATCGATTTTCCGATAACCAGTATCAACGAATTTAAAGTGGTTAAGGTAGAAGTTCCGGACGGAAACAACCAGTCGGTTTTAATTAACTTTTCTGAACCATTAGAAAAAGGTCAGGATTTTAAAGGTTTGGTTTCGATTCAAAATACGGATAATTTAAAATTCTCGACGCAGGGAAATTTACTAAAGGTTTACTTTACCAATGAAAAGGCACCAAAAAAAGAAGTGCCCGCCCCTGTTGTAGCGGCAGAGACTGATTATGCTAATACAGATTCTACTGCTGTTGTAGTAGATTCGGCATCTGTTGCAGTAGATTCAGCCGCGGCAGTTGTTGAAGATGTTGTAGAAGTAGTACCTGATGAAGAGCCCGAGCAAGTCATAACAGGCGAATTGCTGTTGGAAGTTTTTCAGGGAATTGAAAGTCAGTATGGTAAAACATTAGAGTCCAATTATACAGAGAAAATCTCTTTTGATCAGATTAAACCAAGTGTTCGTTTTGTAAAAAACGGGACCATTTTGCCAAGTTCGAATAACTTAAAATTAAATTTTGAAGCGGTAAATCTAAGCGCTGTTGATGTAAAAGTGTATAAAATTTACAAGAATAACATTCTGCAGTTTTTACAATACAATCAATTAAACGGCGCACAAAATCTCAAAAAGGTTGCGCAGCCTATTGCCAAAACAACGCTGAATCTGAAAGAAAGTACATTGGTAAACCTGACAAAATGGAATACTTATGCGCTGGATTTGTCTAAAATTATAAAACCTGAGCCGGGAGCAATTTACAGAGTAGAGTTTGAGTATAAAAAGAAATACTCATTATATAAATGTGAAACGTCAGACAGTGATCAGAACGAAGAGGAAGAAGAGGTTGACGAAAAAGATGTAAACTACAGTGGTGACTCTTATGACGATTATTACTATGATGATTATGAATGGAGAGAAAGTCAGGATCCTTGCTCTGGTTCGTATTACTATAATGCCAAAATTGCGACCAATATTCTGGCGTCAGATTTGGGTGTAATTGCAAAAAGAGGCGAAAATAAATCGTACCTATTTGCTGTAAATAATATTGTTACGACAGAGCCGGTTTCGAATGCAAGAGTGGATTTGTACAATTTTCAACAACAAAAAATTTCTACTGAGGCCACAAGCAGTGAAGGAATTGCTTCTTTTCAACTGGATAGGTTTGCTTATTTTGCCATAGTTACATTAGGAGATCAATCGACTTATGTAAAACTCGATGACGGACTTTCGTTATCTGTGAGTAATTTTGATGTTGCTGGCGAAACGCTTCAAAAAGGATTAAAAGGCTTTATTTATGGTGAAAGAGGTGTTTGGCGTCCGGGAGATAATCTGTACTTATCTTTTATTTTGAATGATGTATCGAACAAACTTCCGAAATCACACCCAATTAAATTCAGATTAAATGATCCGAACGGAAAAACAGTTTATCAAACCGTTCAAAAAACAAACGAACTGAATCATTATGCCTTTATCGTTCCAACCAGTGCCGAAGCGCCGACAGGAAATTGGGAGGCAATGGTAAGTGTAGGAGGAGCTAAGTTTTATAAAAGCATAAAAATAGAAACGATTAAGCCGAATCGCTTAAAAATCAAAAATAATTTTAGCAGAAAAACACTTTCGTCGTCCTATCCTAATACCAGTAATCTTGAGGTAACATGGCTGCACGGAGCTATTGCCAAGAATTTAAATGTAGAAATGCAGGCAAAATTCTCGCAGCAAACAACGACTTTTAAAGGATACGAAAAGTTTACTTTTGATGATTTGGTTCGTCAATTCAGTACAGAAGAAATTAATGTTTTCTCTGGTAAATTAAACGAAAGTGGAAAAGCTGCTGTAAACATAGCGCCAAAATTGCAAGGTCAGGCGCCGGGAATGTTGCGTGCTTCCTTTATCACAAAAGTATACGAAGAAGGCGGAGATTTTAGTACAGATGTAATCTCAACAACTTATTCGCCGTACAAAACCTATGTGGGGGTAAAAGCACCGGAACTTAACAAATACAATATGCTCGAAACGAGAGTGGCCAACCGCTTTGAAGTGATTACAGTGGATGAAAACGGAAGACCAAGAGCTGTTAAAAATCTGGAAGTACGAATTTACAAAGTCGACTGGAGATGGTGGTGGGATTCATCAAGTGATAATTTATCCAATTACAATTCATCGAATTCTACAACATCTTACAAATCTATTATAATCGATACCGATTCAAGCGGAAGAGGCAGTTTTCAATTCACCTTAACAGATGAAGAATGGGGACGCTATATGATTCGGGTTGAAGATACAAATGGCGGCCACGCCACAGCATTAACCGTAAATATTGACTGGCCAATATGGTCTGGAAAAACCCGTAACAGAGATGCTTCAACAGCAAATATGCTGGTTTTTTCTACAGATAAAAAGAATTATGCCGTTGGAGAAAAAGTGCAAATTTCATTCCCTTCAAGTGAAGGCGGCCGTGCTTTAATTTCAATTGAAAACGGATCCCGAGTGATTCAGACCATTTGGGCTAAAACCAAAAATGGCGAAACAAAAGTGGAGATTCCAATAACGGGTGCGATGGCACCAAATGTTTATTTCAACATCACCTTATTGCAGCCTCACGCTTCTACGAAAAATGATTCGCCTATTCGTATGTACGGAATTGTTCCTATTGAAGTTGTGGATAAAAACACCATTTTGGCACCCACAATCAATATGCCAGATGTCTTAAAACCAGAGCAGCCCTTTACAGTAAAAGTGGGAGAAAAGTCTGGTAAAGAAATGACGTACACTATTGCCGTTGTCGATGAAGGGCTTTTAGATTTAACACGCTTTAAAACACCAAATGCCTGGGACAGTTTTTATGTTCGCGAAGCTTTGGGCGTAAAAACATGGGATGTTTACGATGATGTAATTGGTGCGTATGGCGGAAAAATAAATCAGATTTTCAGTATTGGTGGAGATCAGGATTTAGGCGGTGGAAAAGCCAAGAAAGCCAATCGCTTTAAACCTGTTGTATTGTATTATGGTCCGTTTAAATTAGAAAAAGGACAAACAAAATCACATCAATTAAAATTACCTAAATATATTGGTTCTGTAAGAACAATGATTGTGGCCGGCGACGCTGCAACAAGTGCCTATGGAAGTGTAGAAAAAGCAACTCCGGTTAAAAGTCCGCTGATGGTTCTGGCTTCATTGCCGAGAAAAATTTCGCCATCAGAAAAAGTGACACTTCCGGTAACGGTTTTTGCAACCGAAAGCAAAATCAAAAATGTTTCTATTCAGGTAAAGACCAGCAATGGACTGAAGGTGATGGGAAGTGCAGTTCAGAAACTAAGTTTTGCCCAACCAGATGAAAAAATGGCGTATTTCAATTTAGTGGTAGGTTCTGCCACAGGAATTGCAAAAGTTCAGGTTATTGCAACTTCAGGAAGTGAAAAATCAGTTTATGAGGTTGAAATTGATATGACGAATCCCAATCCGGTCACGAGTATTTATACAGATGTTGTTTTGGCGCCAAATAGTGCAAAAACACTTTCCTGGAAAACTTTTGGCGTAGCCGGAAGTAATAAAGCGAGATTAGAAGTTTCGTCTATGCCCTCTATGAATTTGAACGGAAGGCTTCAGTTTTTAATTCAATATCCGCATGGCTGTGTGGAGCAGACTACGTCATCTGTTTTTCCGCAATTGTTCTTAAGCGATGTGGCTGATATTGATGCAAAACGTAAAGAAATTATTCAAAAAAACATTGCAGCAGGAATTGCAAGATTAGGAAACTTTCAATTGTCAAACGGAGGATTGCCGTATTGGCAAGGAAATGCAATTGCAGATGATTGGGGAACATCTTACGCAGGACATTTCCTGATAGAAGCAGAGAAAAAAGGATATGTATTACCAATTAATTTCAAATCAAAATGGTTGTCGTATCAGCAAAAAGAAGCCAAGCAATGGCGTTTTGAACCGAAATATGGTAACGATCTGGCACAGGCCTACAGATTGTATACGTTGGCTCTGTCAGGAAATGCAGATTTATCTGCGATGAACAGATTGCGAGAAACAAAGGCGATTTCTAATGAAAGTAAACTTCGTTTGGCAGCAGCTTATGTTTTGGCCGGACAAAAATCTGCCGGGCAAAGCTTGTTCTTGAAAACCAGTATCGATGGCGATTCAGATGGGTATAGTTATTACTATTATGGTTCAGATGAAAGAAACAGAGCTATGGCATTAGAAACAATGCTACTTTTAGGACAAAAACAAAAAGCGTTTGCAATGGCATCAAAATTAGCCAAACAAATGTCTGCCAACGAATGGATGAGTACACAGACAACCTCTTACTGCCTGTACGCGATGTCGAAATTTGCAGTTAGTAACGGACCAAAGGGAATTAACATACAGTTTAGCAAAAATGGTAAAGGTGAAACTATAAACACACAAAAGACCATTGCCGATCGTAGTTTATCTGTGGCATCAGGAAACAATAGTATTACATTAAAAAACATTAAAAATAATACCGTATATGTGCGCATATTGAACACTGGAATATTGCCAATTGGACAAGAAAATGAAGTTCAAAGTGATGTGTCTGCCAGTATAGTTTTTAAAAACCGAAAAGGAAGTGTAATCAATGTTTCGAGAATTAGTCAGGGAACAGAGTTTGTAGCCGAAGTTACAATTAAAAACCAAAGAGGAGAAAGTGTTCAGAATGTTGCTCTATCGCAAATTTTGCCATCTGGATTCGAAATTGTAAATACACGTTTTACAGACTACGGAGATGCAGTAAATAATATTGCCGATTATATTGATATTCGTGACGATCGAACTAATTTCTATTTTGGAATGAAAGCCCGAGAGACGAAAGTTTTTAGAATTCTTTTAAATGCATCCTATCTGGGTAATTATTATTTACCAGGATTGCAATGTGAAGGGATGTACGATAATACATTCCTGGCAAGAACAAAAGGATTCTGGGTTGAGGTTGTGAAATAAAATTATTGGCCACAGATTAATAGCTTAGTACAGATTCATTTGCCAAGAATTGATGAGTTAATTTAAAATTTATGATGAATGAAGAAATCTTTTTAATTGGTGTAATCTGTGGACAAAAAAAACTTTTTGAACTTAAAAAAAAATAAATTTTCCCGCAGATTTTAAGATCAGTCAGATGAATACAATCTGCTAAATCTGTAGCATCTGTGAGCAAAAAAATCTTTGCGAACTTAGCGAATAACTTAGCTTCTTTGCGGTTAAAAAAAAATAGTCTTGAAAAATAAATTAATAGCGTTTTTCCAACGCATGCTAAACTGGATAAAAAGGAATAAAATAAAATCAGCAATTGCATTTGTGCTTTTGCTGATTTACTATTTTTCGATACCGCGAACTTTGTTCAAAGAACCCTATTCAACCGTTATTGAAAGTAGAGAAGGAGAATTACTCGGCGCAAAAATTGCCCGCGACGGACAATGGCGTTTTCCTGCACAGGACAGCGTTCCGGATAAATTTAAAAAATGCATTGTTTATTTTGAAGACGGATATTTCTACAAACACCCTGGGTTTAATCCGGGAGCAATGGTCAACGCTTTTAAACAAAACAAAAAAGCCGGAAAAGTGGTTAGAGGAGGCAGTACACTTACACAACAGGTCATTCGATTATCCCGCAAGGGAAAAAACAGGACTTATTTTGAAAAAGCAATCGAAATTATTCTCGCTACCAGACTAGAATTAGGTTATTCTAAAAATGAAATTCTTGAAATGTATGCTGCTCACGCGCCATTTGGAGGAAATGTGGTAGGATTAGAAATGGCTTCATGGCGCTATTTTGGTGTACAGTCTAATCAGTTATCATGGGCAGAAAATGCTGTTTTGGCAGTTTTACCCAATGCACCCAGTTTAATTTATCCCGGAAAAAACCAGATAAAACTATTAAACAAACGAAACCGACTGTTGCTAAAATTGCATCAGGAAGGAATTATCGATCAGCAAACTTATGAGCTTTCTATAGAAGAACCGTTGCCTCAAAAGCCTTATGATTTGCCACAAATTGCGCCTCATTTACTTCAGAGAGTAGCGAATGATCAGGAAGGAACTAGAGTAAAAACGACATTAGATTATGCTTTACAAAATAGAGTAAATCAAATTGCCAAATATTATTACAATCAATACAAGCAGAATGAAGTGCATAATCTTGCTATTTTGGTAATTGATGTACAGAATCGAAATGTAATAAGTTATGTTGGTAACGCTCCAACAGATAAAGATCATCAAAAAGATGTTGATATTATTGATGCACCCAGAAGTACAGGAAGTATTTTGAAGCCTCTTTTGTACGGTGCGATGCTTGACGACGGGGAACTTTTGCCGAATACCTTAATTGCAGATATTCCGACTCAAATTTCAGGTTATACACCACAGAATTTTAACCTCACTTTTGACGGCGCCGTTCCGGCACACAGAGCTTTGTCACGTTCTTTGAATATTCCGGCAGTTTTGATGTTGCAGGACTTTGGAGTAAATAAATTTTATGAAGAATTACAAAAATTCAAATTAAAGGATATTAATAAAACGCCTGATCATTACGGGTTATCACTTATTTTGGGTGGTGCCGAAAGTAATTTATGGGACTTATGCAGAACCTATGCAAATTTATCTTCCACATTAAATTACTTTTCTAAAAATCAGGGAAAATACAGAACAAATGAATTTACAGAGCTAAATTATAAAAATGATTTTAAGCCTGATTTTGGCTCAGAAAGTGAGCAGAAGAACGTTCTGGGTGCCGGATCAATTTGGTTAACTTATAATGCAATGGAGCAGGTAAACAGACCGGAAGGAGATGAAGCCTGGAAATTTTATGACAGTTCCTTAAAAATTGCCTGGAAAACAGGAACCAGTTTCGGGAACAGAGATGCCTGGGCCATTGGCACTAATTCCAGATATGTGGTAGGAATTTGGGTTGGAAATGCCACCGGAGAAGGAAGACCAACTTTGACAGGAGTAACAAGTGCAGCCCCCATTTTATTTGATGTTTTTAATTTATTGCCCAGACAAAGATGGTTTGAAACACCTTATAAAGATTTAGATGAAGTTGAAGTTTGCCAGTTAAGCGGCTATTTGGCAAAAGAACATTGTCCTAAAATAAAACAATGGGTTACAAAAAAAGGAAAATCGACTAAGGTTTGTCCGTATCATAAAACCATCCATTTAGACAAAACAGAGCAGTTTCAGGTAAACAGCAGTTGTGAGAGCGTCGAAAATATCGTTACTAAAAACTGGTTTATACTTCCACCGGTTATGGCGTGGTATTACAAAAGCCAGCATATCGAGTATATGCCACTACCTCCTTTTAAAGAAGATTGTCAGGGCACAAAGACGACAATGGATTTTATTTATCCTAAAGCCAACAGTAAAATTTATTTGACTAAGGATTTTAATAGTAAAGTGCAGCCCGTAATTTTAAAAGTGGCTTATTCTGAAAGGGATAAAGAATTGTTTTGGTATGTAGATAACGTCTATAAAGCTACCACAAAAACCTTTCATGAATTGCCAATTACACCCACGTCAGGAACGCATTACATAACCGTTGTAGATGCTTCTGGAAATGAAATTAGGAGAAAAATTGAGATTGTAAGAGAGTAAATATTCAAAATGAATTTAATTTTAAAATGCCAAATTCCAAATTTCATGAAATTCAAATTGCTAAAAAAAATAGCAGTTTGTGAGCCTTATAAGAGTCGAAGACCTCTGTATGCTGAAAGCCTTCGAGTCCAATCATGATGACAATTATGTTTATTAGATTCTTTATCACTCAAATCTCAAAAAAAAAGCACAAAAAAACCGCCAGTCTTTCGAGAGGCGGTTTTTTGTTTTATTCTGTAATAGCATTTCCTTTTGTATCGTAGAAATGATATTCTAAGTACGTGTAAGCGTCACGAGGTATGATTTTCACCCATTTCTTATGTTCAAAAAACCATTTTGAACGTAATGATGGAAAACCTTTGCTGAGGTATGCAGCCACAAACGGATGTACATTAAGTACTACTTTTTTGTGGATTTTTAAAAGTCTGTCCAAATCAGATGAGATCTTATCAATAATTAAAATAGGCGCTTCAATTTCGCCATGTTCATTGTTTGGATCTTCTTCTCTGGTTTTAATATTGACTTCTGGTCTTACGCGCTGTCTGGTAATCTGGACTAAACCAAATTTACTTGGCGGTAAAATTTTATGTTTTGCTTTATCGTCGCTCATTTCTTCTCGCAAGAAGTCGAACAAGACCTTCCTGTTTTCAGGATTAGACATATCGATAAAATCTACTACGATTATTCCGCCCATATCACGCAAACGAAGTTGTCTGGCAATTTCAGCGGCAGCAATCATATTGACTTCCATAGCAGTATCTTCCTGGTTAGTTGCCTTATTCGAACGGTTTCCGCTATTTACGTCTATAACGTGAAGAGCTTCAGTGTGTTCAATAATAAGATAGGCGCCTTTACTCATGGAAACGGTACGTCCAAATGAAGTTTTGATTTGTCTCTCTATATTGTATTTCTCGAAAATTGGAGTGTCATTTGATTGATAAAACTTTACAATCGATTGTTTTGAAGGTGCAATTTCTTGCAGATATTCCTTCGTTTGGTGGAACAACTCTTCATCATCTATTTGAATACCACTAAAGGTATCATTGAATACATCTCTCAATATTGAAGAAGCTCTGTTGAGTTCTCCTAATACTTTTGAAGGATGATGAGCAGTTGGTAATTTTTTACACATTGCAGTCCATCTGCCAAGCAGGTTCTGCAAATCTTTTTCTAATTCGGCTACGTTTTTGCCTTCGGCTACTGTGCGAACAATAACACCAAATCCTTTAGGTTTGATCGATAGAACAAGTTTTTTTAGACGATCCTTTTCTTTTTTATCTTCTATTTTTTGAGAAATAGAAACACGGTCAGAAAAAGGAACTAGAACAATAAATCTTCCAGCCAATGACAGCTCAGCGCTTATCCTTGGACCCTTGGTCGATATAGGTTCTTTAACTACTTGAACTAAAACAGATTGATTGGCACTTAAAATATCAGTAATGATGCCATCTTTGTCAATCTCTTTTTCAAACTGAAAGGTTTTTAGGGAGAAATCTTTTATTTTACCTGCGCTTACAAGTTTTATGAATTTCAGTTGGGAAGCTAAGTTTGGACCTAAGTCGTGATAATGTAAAAAGGCATCTTTTTCGAAGCCTACGTTTACAAAAGCAGCATTTAGTCCGGCAACTGGCTTTCTGATTTTGGCAATAAAAATATCACCAACCTGAAAGTTGCTTTTCTCTTCTTCTTTGTGTAATTCAATTAGTTTTCCATCTTTTAATAAGGCAAAATCTACGGCTTCAGAACTAGATCTAATGATTAATTCTTTATTCACACTGTAAATTTTTATC
>Ga0265780_10000044_pt1 | contig 229192 bp, 184 predicted proteins | sample P1T30metagenome_FD_192432 | JGI IMG/M metagenome (GOLD analysis project Ga0265780, IMG submission 192432) | Plant litter microbial communities from East Loma Ridge, Irvine, California - P1 T30 | ecosystem: Environmental > Terrestrial > Plant litter > Unclassified | place: USA: California...
GAAACCTGAAACCTGAAACCTGAAACCTGAAACCTGAAACCTGAAACCTGAAACCTGAAACCTGAAACCTGAAACCTGAAACCTGAAACCTGAAACCTGAAACCTGAAACCTGAAACCTGAAACCTGAAACCTGTTTTACACCATTTCTTCCGGTTTTACCCAGTTGTCAAAATCTTCGGGTGTTACATAGCCCAAACGTACAGCTTCATCCTTTAGTGTTGTGCCATTTTTATGGGCGGTCTGAGCGATTTCGGCTGCTTTGTAATAACCTATTTTAGTGTTTAAGGCTGTAACCAACATCAACGAGTTGTCTACTAATTCTTTAATGCGTTTGTGGTTGGGTTCGATTCCCTGAGCGCAGTGTTCGTCGAATGAAACGCAGGCATCTCCTAATAAACGAGCCGATTGTAAAAAGTTAGCTGCCATAACAGGTTTAAAAACATTCAGTTCATAGTGTCCCTGCATACCGCCAACGGCAATTGCCATATCATTACCTATTACTTGTGCGCAAACCATTGTTAAAGCTTCACATTGCGTCGGATTTACTTTTCCGGGCATGATAGATGATCCCGGTTCGTTTTCAGGAATGTGAATCTCACCAATTCCGGAGCGTGGACCAGAAGCTAACATTCTGATATCGTTGGCAATCTTATTCAAAGAAACCGCCAATTGTTTTAATGCACCATGAGTTTCGACAATGGCATCGTGAGCCGCCAGAGCCTCAAATTTGTTTTCGGCTGTGATAAAAGGATGATTGGTAAATTGCGCTATGTATTCGGCTACTTTTACGTCGTAACCTTTTGGCGTATTCAATCCGGTTCCAACAGCAGTTCCTCCCAATGCAATTTCAGATAAATGTGCCAATGTGTTTTTTAAGGCTTTTAAGCCAAAAGCCAATTGAGCAGCATAGCCTGAAATTTCCTGCCCCAGCGTTAGGGGAGTGGCATCCATTAAATGGGTACGGCCAATTTTTACTACAGCTGCGAATTCAGTTGCCTTTTTTACTAAAGTCGCATGCAGTTTTTCTACTCCCGGAATCGTGGTTTCTACGATCATTTTATAAGCGGCAATGTGCATTCCGGTAGGAAACGTGTCGTTGGATGACTGTGATTTGTTGACATCATCATTTGCTTTTATAAATTGTTCGCCTTGGCCAATTTCAAAACCTTTAAGGACCTGAGCGCGATTAGCAATTACTTCATTAACGTTCATGTTACTTTGCGTTCCGGAACCTGTTTGCCAAATAACGAGCGGAAACTGATCGTCTAATTTTCCTTCCAGAATTTCATCGCAGACCGCAGCAATGGCATCTCGTTTTTCGATTGGTAAAACGCCCAGATCATAATTGGCATAAGCGGCAGCTTTTTTTAAATAAGCAAATCCTTCTATGATTTCCTGTGGCATAGATCCTGAAGCACCAATTTTAAAATTGTTTCGGGAACGTTCTGTTTGAGCTCCCCAATATTTGTCGGCTGGTACCTGAACCTCACCCATGGTATCTTTTTCTATTCTGTAATTCATTGTATATCTATTTTTGTTTGTAAAATGTTATTCGTAATCATTCTGTAAATGCAACGCGTATTATGCTGATTTACTTCTTAAAAGCAGGGAATTAAAACGGATTTTCGCTTTTATCTCTAAATTTCTTATGAACCGGTAGCCCTAGCCCTGATGGGAACGGCATCCTTTTGTGGTGTGGTTCACCACAAAAGATAGAGTGGACAGCAGGAAACAGCTCCTGAAAACACTCATATTCTTCTAATTTAGATAGTTAAAAAATTAATAGAAAAAAACCTTATTTAAAATGAGTTTAAATATACGGATAATTGTGTTTTTATAAAAATTGATTTCGATTTTATTGCTAACGAAAAATATAAAACTTACATTTGTCCTTACATTCAAAAATTCCGGAAAACATGTTTGAATTTTCACAGTACTTAGGCTTTTTACTTTTCTTGACCATACTAACTATAGGGTTTTGGTTGATGTTTTTCTTAGTTGGTTTCGTATCTTATTGGGTTACGGGCGCTAGCTGGGAAATGTTCAAAGAGAAAAGAGCAAAAAAGAGACAAGAAGAACAATCAGTTAAATATTAATTTTAATTGACTTCAAATAAAAAAGGACCCGTTTTTACGAGTCCTTTTTTTTATGCTTAAAAAGCTGGAAATTCAAGAGAATTAGAAATCAATTACAATTAGAAATTCCAATTAAGAAATTCCAAATTCCAAATTTCGAAAGAAATCTAAATTCCGACTTAAATATAAAATTCCAAATTTCAATTCTATTGCTTAGTTAATTAAGTTTAGAAATTGAAATTTGGAATTTTTTTATCGGTGTTTAACTAATCTTAACCCGGAAATTCTCCACCTTCGCCGCCACCATCATTTCTTGGAGCGTTTTTATCTCTTTCGTTTTTAGCTTTGTTGAAACGATAGGTAAAAGATAAATTGAACTGGCGTTTACGCCATTGCATTTCTCCGTATGATGTTTGGTTTTCAAGATAAGTGTACGATCTCATGATTCTTGAGTTGAAAACGTCACTAATATTAAAGGCAATCGTTGCTTTGTCTTTTAGTACATCTTTGCTAAAAGCAGTATTCATACCAAACTGACCCAGGTTTTTACCTTGTGCTGTTTTTTGCTCTCCATTGTACATCGCAGTTAATTGCCAGTCAATTTTGTATGGTAAAGTTATTTTAGAGTTAATTCTGGCAAACCATGAATTAGCCTGATTGTCCAGATTTTGTACGACCAAAACTCCATTTGCATCTGTGTAACTATTTTCTCCAGTTGTTTTTACGTTATAAAGGTTGAAGTTACTGTTTAGTTTCCACCATTTAAGTGGCGTGTAGTTTAAAGTAAATTCAAAACCAAATTTTTGCTCTTTTCCTAAGTTAATAGGTCGGCTTAAAATAACAGGAATTCCGTTTACAGTTTCGCCGGTAGGAGATCTTACAAAGCTGAAGACGTCTTTTGTATCTTCAAAATAAGCTGAAGTATTAAAAGTTACTTTGTCCCAACGTTTGATATAGCCAATGTCGTATTTGTCTGTTAGAGATGGATCTAAATCAGGATTTCCCTGAAAGATATTAATGTTACTGGAGTAATTTACTGCGGGGTTCATGAAACGTCCTCTTGGTCTTGATAAACGTTTGCTGTAACTTGCAGAAAAGTTACTTTGATCTGAAATTTCGTAACTAACAAATGCACTTGGAAATAAGTTGTTGTATTTTTTAGTATTGAAATCGTTTGTATCTAATAAGTTAACTTCAATATTCGTGTCTTCCCAACGTAAACCAAACAAATAAGAAAATTTGTTTACTTTGAAACCGTATGAAGTATAAAGCGCATTGATGTTTTCTTTGTACTCCAGGTTGTTTGATAAATTAGAGATAGGAGCTCCGTTTTCGTCGCGAACAAAATATTCGTTATTTAAATCGCCAAAACTTCCTTTGTATCCTGCCTCAAACTGACTTCCTTTTCCTAATGGTAAAACGTAATCTGCCTGAACCTGAATTTGTTTCTGAACCTGATCGTTTAATGTGTTGTTGAAGTTGTCAGAACCGGTAATAAGACTGTTACTGTCATCTGTATTTCTTGAAATCGATAAATCGGCAGTTAATTTGTGTCCTTTATCGTTAAAATTTTTAATTAAATTCGAGGTATATTCTACATTTTCATTTGCAGTATCTCCATTGTTTAAACGGTATGTTGCGCCAGTAAAAGCGCGAGCTGCATCATAATTATTGTAGTTGATTAAATCTCTGTCGTTTCCGGTATTTTTTTGATAGTTGATGGCGTTGGTCCAAAATGTATTTGGTGCAACCGTCCATTCAATTCCGGCTCTTCCGTTAAAACCTTCTCTGGTTCTTTTGGTGTCACGATCTTCGTCGAGGAAATTTCTGGTCGTTCCGTCTGCATTAAAATATTCAGAATTAGTTTTACCGGCACCTTCGTTAGTTCTGTAGTTGTATCCGGCGGTAGTAAAATAATTTAATTTTTCGGTTTTATAGTTTAAGTTTCCACTTACACCGTATGTTTCAGGAATACCTGTAGAGGCTATAAAAGTTCCGTTTACCCCTTGATTTTTTCCTTTTTTAAGAATGATGTTAATGATTCCGGAACCACCTTCTGCATCATATCGTGCAGACGGGTTGGTAATAACTTCCACTTTATCAATCGCATCTGCAGGAAGCTGGCGTAAAGCTTCTGCCATGTTAATTGCGTTAGAAGGTCTTCCGTCAATTAAAATCCTGATGTTATCGCTTCCTCTTAAACTTACATTTCCTTCTGTATCAACAGAAACTGAGGGTACATTGTCTAATACGTCACTTACAGTTCCGCCTTTTACCATCATGTCCTGACCAACATTGTAAACTTTTTTGTCCAGTTTTATTTCGACAGTCGATTTTTCGGCGCGAACAACGACTTCATTTAGTTGTGCTGCATCCTCAGACAGGTTTACAACGCCTAAGTTAGTATCGCCGTCTATAATTTTTCCTTTAATTTCGCTTACTTTAAACGAAATAAACTCCACTTTTATGTCGTAAGTTCCAGGTGCCACTGCCACTTCAAATTCACCTTTTGGGTTGGTGATTCCTCCTGCGATTACTTTCGTGTCATTGGTTGCTGTAATAGAAATTGTAGCATACTCAAGTGGTTGTTTGCTTACTTTTTCAAAAACTTTTCCGGTTACTTTTACCTTGTTTTTTCCTGGTGGTTCTTGTTGCGCATAATTGTATAAACCCGTAAGTAAGAATACAAGTAGTACAGCAAATTTAATTTTTTTCATTGTTATTTTTGGTTTCAATTACTCTTTAGACCGCAAAAGTAGCTTTTGGTTTAAAGAGAGAAATCACAAAAATATGTTAATTTAGTACTTTATAATCAGTCTAAAAAAGAAGCAACCAAATCCATATCACGACCAATTATTGCCTTGCCATTCTTAACCACAATGGGGCGTTCAATTAAAATAGGATTCTCAACCATTGCCTCAATAATTTCGTCATTACTTAAAGTTTTAGATTTGTAATTTTCTATCCATACTTTTTCTTTAATTCGCACTAATTGAATAGGTTGCAGGTCTAATTTTTTAAGTAACATTTTTAGCTCTTCAAAATTGGGTGTTTCCGTCAGGTACGGAATGATTTTATAATCTTGTTTAGATTCGTCTATAAAGGCCAGACAGGCTCTTGATTTTCCGCAGCGCGGGTTATGGTAAATTTCTATCATTTTTTCTTATATTTAATATGCTGTAAGATAATTAAACTAAAATTAGGTATTTTAGCAAGAACAAAAATAAGATTTACTTATTAAACCCTTTCTCATTTTTAAATATTATAAATATGTTTTTAGAACAAGGAATTAAACCTCACAATAAATTTTGGCTCTACCTTTTGGGATCTGTTTTAATTATTACGGCTTCTTTTGTCGGTCAGATTCCTTTTTCTGTAGCGGTATTGTACAAAAGTTTTACAGATCAGGTTCCTTTTAGTCAGGACAATGCGGCGGTTATGAAAATATTCGAGCCCAATCTCACTTTGTTTTTGGTCCTGATTTCATTTGCCTTTGCGCTTGCAGGAATTTATTTTACTATAAAATACCTGCACCGTCAAACTATGCTGTCAATCACTACCTCAAGGCCTCAAGTCGACTGGAAGCGCATTTTCTTTTCTTTTTCGTTATGGTCTTTCTTTTCTATTGTAAGCTTTTTGGTAATTTATTTTACATCTCCGGAAAATTTTGTGTGGAATTTTAAATTAGTTCCTTTTTTAATATTAGTTCTGGTAGGCTCCATTTTAATTCCCATACAAACCAGTACAGAAGAATATGTTTTTAGAGGATATCTCATGCAGGGATTTGCCAATTTAGCCCGAAACAGATGGTTTCCGTTATTGATGACTTCCCTCATATTTGGAGGTATGCATGTTTTTAATCCCGAAGTGACCAAAATGGGTTACATTATTATGGTCTATTATATTGGTACGGGATTATTTTTGGGTGTTATTACATTGATGGATGAGGGAATGGAACTAGCTTTAGGTTTTCACGCTGCCAATAATTTAATTGGTGCCTTATTGGTAACCTCAGACTGGTCTGTTTTCCAAACGCATTCTATATTTATCGATGTATCTGAGCCTTCAGCAGGTTTAGATGTTATATTACCAGTAGTAATTGTGTATCCCATTTTGCTGCTTATCTTTAGCAAAAAGTACAAATGGACCAATTGGAAGGACAAATTAAAAGGAACAATTAAAGAATCAAATATTGAAGTACAGGAATTTTTAAATTAAATATTATTACCATGCCAACTTTAACACATAGAAATGTCCATAATTATTTTAAACTGAATGGTTATCACTTAAACGCCGCAGATTTGTGCCGTATTGGATATAGTTTTATCAAGGAAGGAGATACGTTTGAACGTTCGATTGGCGAATTTTTTCTGGATTGGTTTGATCATAAAAATTATATCGAAATGACCACTTCCGGAACTACCGGATTACCAAAATTAGTACGTCTGGAAAAACAAGCCATGATCCAGTCCGCTTTGGCAACGGGTGACTTTTTTGATTTAGAGCCAGGAAATAAAGCTTTGTTGTGTTTGCCAACGCAATTCATAGCCGGGAAAATGATGCTTGTTCGAAGTTTAATTTTAGGCTTAGAATTAGATGTCGTAACACCTGATACAGAACCTTTAAAATACAATAATAAAAAATACGATTTTGTGGCTATGGTTCCGCTACAGGTTCAAAATTCAATTGAAAAATTGGGTAATATCAAGAAGTTGATTATCGGGGGAGCTAAAATGGATAGCGTTCTCGAAGAAAAATTGCTGCCTCTAAAAGCGGATATCTATGAAACTTACGGAATGACAGAAACCATAACTCACATTGCCGCTAAAAAAGTTGGCGAACGTGCTTTCTCTATTTTGCCAAACGTAAAAATCCAGAAAGACGATCGTGGCTGTCTGGTTATTCATGTTGCTACTATTTCTGACGAACCTATTGTAACCAATGATTTGGTAGAACTGGTCAATGATAATCAATTTGTTTTTTTAGGAAGAATCGATAATGTCATCAATAGTGGAGGAGTGAAGCTTATTCCGGAGCAAATTGAAGCAAAGCTAACAGATAAAATAAGCAATCGTTTTTTTGTTACCGGTGTCCCGGATGCCATTTTAGGAGAAAAACTAATTTTGGTAATCGAAGGAGAAAAACAGGAATTTGCTCCTGACTTCTTTGATTTTTTAGGAAAATTTGAAAAACCAAAAGAAATTGTTTTTGTTCCGAAATTCAAAGAAAATGAAAACGGAAAGTTGTTAAGGAAATCAAGTTTCAGGTAGTTCAAATCACGGATAAATTTCCAATAATGTAGAGTTTTAAATTACAACTAAATAGAAAAATTCCAAATCCCAGTTATAAATTGGAATTTGGAATTTTTTATATTGAAATTTAATTATTAACCTTTTCTCTCCAAAAGTGCCATATAAAATCCGTCAAAACCAGATTCTGATGCCAGCATTTTACGATCCTGAACAAAAGTAAATTGCTGTCCGATCTCGGTTTTTAAGAATTTCTCCACTTGCTCCTGATTTTCAGATGGTAAAACAGAACAAGTAGCGTAAACTAATTTTCCGCCCGGTTTTACAATTTTAGAATAGCTTTCTAAAACTTCACTCTGAACTTTACGAATGTTGTCTATAAATTCTGGCTGTAATTTCCACTTCGCGTCAGGATTTCTTTTTAAAACTCCTAAACCGCTGCAGGGTGCGTCGATTAAAACACGGTCTGCTTTTTCGTGCAGCTTCTTGATCACTTTTGTAGTGTCAATAATGCGGTATTCAATATTAAAAGCGCCATTTCTTTTCGCTCTCAATTTCAATTGTTTCAATTTGCTTTCGTACAAATCCATTGCGATTAATTGTCCTTTGTTTTCCATCAAAGAGGCAATATGCAACGTTTTTCCGCCCGCTCCCGCGCACGTATCAACTACACGCATTCCGGGCTTAACATCAAGAAAACCTGCAACCAATTGTGAGTTAGCATCCTGAACCTCAAAAAGACCTTGCTTAAAAGCATCTGTCAAAAATACATTCGCTCTTTCTTTCAAAACCAAAGCTTCCGGCTGATCTTTTAAATATTCTGTTTCAATATTCAAATCCATCAACGTATTTCTAAGGTTTTCTTTTGTTCCTTTAAGGGTATTGGTTCTCAAAATAACTTTTGCAGGCTGGTTTTGAGAAGCAATTTCTTTTGCCCAAACTTTTTCGCCCAATTCCTTTACACCCAATTCATCCATCCAGTCCGGAATAGATTCTTTTAAAGCTCTTACTTTTGAAAGTTCGTCAAAACGACCTTTTATTTTTCTTTCAGGAGTTCCTTCCAATTGTCTCCAATCCGGAATAGGATATCCTCTCAAAACCGCCCAAACTGCAAACATTCTCCATAAATTATCTCTGTCGAAAGGCTCTTTTACTTCGGCAATTTCTGCGTATAATCTTTTCCAACGAACAATCTCATATATCGTTTCAGCAACAAACTTCCTGTCAGAACTTCCCCAACGTTTGTCTTTTTTTAATGCTCTGGCTACCACCTTGTCTGCATATTCTCCTTCATTGAAAATTGCATTCAAAGAATCGATGGTAGTATAAACTAAATTTCTGTGTAATCTCATTTTAATAATTTGAGTTGCAAAGGTACTATTAATTGATTGAAAGTTAAATTTTTAATTTAAGGATTGTTATTTAGCTTTCTTTTTAAAAGAAAAAAACACTCTGATAAAGTTTAAAAGAGTGTTTTATATATGTATTTAATAATGTTTTATTTGATGATTCTGGTCAGGCCGATGTTTTCCGGAGCGTGAAGCACCATTGGAAATTTCTCTATTTTAACCGAACTGCTGTCTAAGCCAAAAGCTCTTTCTTCAGATAAACTTAATTTTTTAATAAAGAAATAAGAGTTCATGATGATGTTTTCGTGCCATCTTAAATCATTATCATTCGATAAGAATTTCTCAGACAATACAAATTTAAAGTCACCAATAATATTGTTTTTGTTTAATGATTCGTAACGGCTCGTAATATCAACCTCGCCACGTTTTACCATGTCGCGAATAACTTCTCTAAACATCAAATTGATTTTGGTTGGCTCTCTAAAACCTAAATTGAAATCGATTCTGTAAATGTCGTCTTTCGCAATTTCGGTCACTTTATATTGTGTTTTATAAGGCTCTGTTAAAATGTTTACATGTACAAACCAGTAAATATCAGCTCTTTTTGGACGTTTTTGTAAAATAGAATAAATTACTTTTTCTTCCAGCTCATCAACACGATTGGCATTGGTCATGTAAACCAGGTGTGTTGCATATTTAGGAATAGAAAGATCTTCACTCAATTCCATGAGCACTTTTTTATAATCGTCAATCTTAATGATTTTGGTGTAGCTTTTATTGATTTTTTTGGCTAAATACCAAATCGTCATAATCGAAATAAGAAGAGAAGCAATGATTAAAGTTACATAACCACCATCGGCAAATTTGGTAATGTTGGCAATCAGGAAACTGAATTCAATCAACAAATAAATCGTAATAAGCGGTACCATAAAGTAAAGCTTAACACGTTTCATAATTAAGTAATAGTTAAGCAAAATGGTAGTCATGATCATACACAATACGATGGCAAGACCATAAGCGTGCTCCATATTGCTTGATTCCTGAAAATGCAAAACGATACCCACACATCCAAAAAACAATAACCAGTTAATAGACGGAATGTACAATTGTCCTTTTACCTCAGTAGGATATTTGATTTTTACTTTTGGCCAGAAATTCAAACGCATTGCTTCATTAATCAGCGTAAATGAACCGCTAATAAGCGCCTGAGATGCAATTACAGCTGCTAAAGTAGCCACTACAATTCCAAATGGAAGAAACCAGTGCGGCATAATCAGGTAAAAAGGATTTCCGTTTTCTCCCCCTAATTGCTGTAATGTACTTCCTTCGTGATGTGTTAAATAGGCTGCCTGCCCAAAATAATTTAGAACTAAAGTCAATTTGACAAAAATCCAGCTGATTCTGATGTTTTTTCTACCGCAGTGTCCCATGTCTGAGTACAAAGCTTCAGCTCCTGTAGTACATAAAAATACCAGTCCAAGAACAAAAAATCCTTCAGGGTGTATTTGTAATAAGTGATAGGCGTAATAAGGATTTATCGCTTTTATAACCTCCGGATGTTGTGAAATCTGGATCGCTCCCAAAGTTCCCAACATTGCGAACCAAATAAGCATCATGGGTGCGAAAAATTTCCCAACTAACTTGGTTCCAAATTGCTGTATAGTAAAGAGAATAAATAAAATTCCGATTACGATATAAACAATGGTTTCGGTTTTCATGGTAGGATAAAACGCGCGAATTCCCTCTACTGCCGATGAAATCGAAATTGGCGGGGTAATAATTCCGTCTGCCAGCAAAGCACTACCACCAATTATGGCGGGCACAATGAGCCATTGAATTTTAGTTTTCTTAACAAGTGCGTACAAAGCAAAGATTCCTCCCTCGCCGTGATTATCTGCACTTAGGGTGATTAAAACGTATTTAATGGTAGTTTGCAAGGTCAAAGTCCAAAAAACACATGAGATACCTCCTAATACAATATCAGCATTTATGGTATGATCGCCAAGTATAGCTTTCATTACATACAATGGAGAAGTACCGATATCTCCATAAATAATCCCCAATGTTATCAATAAACCCCCAATAGACAACTTACTATGTAAGTTTTTATGCGATGCGCTCATGTATAGTTTTATAAAAGACGGTTGCAAATTTACTGTTTTAAAACAAATTAGCGTCAATTATAAGTAAAAAGATAAAAAAAAGCACAATCGTTAAATTGTGCTTTTAAATACTATCTCGAAATGCAGATTTACTATTAACCTCTTCTTCCGCCGTTTCCTCTTGAACCAGAGCTGTTCTCACGTTGCGGCTGGCTGGCTCTTGCTTCCTGGCTTACTCTTGGAGACTCAGAACGTTGTGTGTTTTGAGCTCTTGGGCTGCTTGCTCTGTTTTCAGAATTTCCTCTGTTTTCTGAGTAACTTCTTGGAGATTCTGTTCTTTGAGGAGCAGACGCTCTATTTGAATTTCCGTTACTTTCAGAATATCCTCTTGATGATTCTCTGCTAACACTTGGAGAAGTTCTGTTAGTATTCATATTGCCTTGAGAATTTCCTCTCGAAACATTCCCATTATTTTGGCTGTAATCTCTTCTGTTCTCTGTTCTTGGAGTGTTATCTGTTCGAACAGGATTGTTTACTGTAGCAGCATTATCTCTGTTTGCAGAGGCATCACGATTGGTGTTGTAGCTTCTGTTGGTGTTAGTTCTGTTTTCAGCGTAATTTCTGTTTGAAGTTCTGCTGTTATTGTCTGTTGCAGTTCTTCCTGAGTATTGTCTGTTTGTGTTATAAGTATTTTGGTTTCTGGATGTTTCTCTACTTGCAACACGTCTTTGATCTAAGTCATATCTGTTGCTAACATTAGAATTTCTTTGCGCAAAACTGTAGTTAGGACGTCTTGATTCATAACCATAAGTACGTCTTGATTCATAAAGAACGGGTGCTCTGTAACTTCTTCTCGTAGTTACGTAGTTATAATGATTGTTTACGTTAATGTTAATATTAATGTTGCTTCTGTATCTGTAAACCGGATAAGGATTCCAGGCAGTATAATACGTTGGATAGTAACCCCAAGACCATGTTGAATAGTAAGGTCTGTAATTACTTACCCAAAATGAAGAGTAAATTACAGGAACAACACTATAAACAGGCTCATAAATATAATTGGAACCGTATAAATATGTATTACCTACAACCTGTACGCTTACTTTATTGTAATTGTCTCTCTCTACATCAATTGTAGCAACATCCTGATATACATCGCGGTCAAGTACAGACTGAATGATTACTACGTGAGTTCTGTCTTCTACAGATTCGATTACACGTAAATAATCAACCTGATTATCTCCGTTTAAGTCAAGGTTTGATATTGGATATTTTGGATCATTCAAACGTCTTTCGAAATCCTGTAAATTAGAAGATTCACCAAATATCGAAGCAACAGCTCTAAGATCTAAATTATCGCTTATATCTGAATTTTTTGCATATACGGTTGCACCAGCTTGTGCCTGACAAGAAGAGAAACCTATTATGGTTAAGGCGATTAAAAGTAGTTTCGTTTTCATGATTAAATCATATTAAGATTAATACTGTGAGATATCCAATTACTGTGCCACAAAATTTATATTCAACTTCCTGTTTTTTATAATATTGATTTTTAAGTAATTATATATTTTGGAATATTAATTTCTGGACAAAAACACATTTAAAATGGTATACATAAATGGAATTATAATGTCTTTTGGGCGAATACCGGAATCATTACTGTAATGTTCATTTCGGGATTTCATTACAATATTAATCGTCGCTACATCCTGATAAACATCCGGACTTAATTCTGATTGAATCATGATGATCTTAATGTTGTTTTCAATTTTTTCGGTAACCCGCAAATAATCGACTTTTCCGTCGTTGTTTAGATCAAGATTTGAAATTCGATCCTGAGGGTAATTTAACCGTTTTTCAAAATCGACCAGATCTGAAGATTCTCCGTAAATTATCGACACAGCATTTAAATCTAAATTATCTTTCACATAAGTGTCTTTCGGATAGACGTTTACGCGTTGAGAATAAAGGGAGTTTATCATAAGAATAAAGAACCCTATAAAATACAATTTCCTCATCTTTTACTTGTTAAATTTATTAAATAATACTATTTCAATTACTATGCCAGAAAAATACTACGACGCAATTTGAAATATTATAATTAATTGTATTTTAGCATCACCAAATCGTAGTTTATGAAAAAAGTAGTGTTGTTTTTAGGTGCTTTTGTTTTATTTGTGTCTTTTAAGGCGTTAAATGACAAGGATAAAAAAGCCTTTATGGGCGGTTTTACAACTATACAAATTGATACTTTGTTTCAGGATAAGATTAGTATCAGAGCCATCTCTATCGATAAAAACAAGGTTTGGTACGGTGCTGATAATTCTCGTTTTGGCTATTATGATTTAGAAAAGGGTGCAAAGTTTGAAGAGCGTATTTATCGCGATACTTTAAAACTAGAGTTTAGAAGTATTGCTCAAAATTCTCAAAATGTATTTCTTTTAAGCGTAGGAAATCCCGCATTACTGTATGCTGTAAATAAAAAAACGCAAAAGTTTAAATTAGTATATAAGGAAATCAACGAGAAAGTTTTTTACGACAGTATGCAGTTCTGGAATGATAAAGAAGGAATTGCGATTGGTGACCCTACAGAAGATACTTTTTCAATTATCATTACCCGCGACGGAGGCGAAAACTGGACAAAAGTATTGTCTGATAAATTGCCCACTAACTCTCAGGGAGAAGCCGCTTTTGCTGCCAGTAATACTAATATTGTGATAAAAGGAAACGATACATGGCTAGTTTCGGGAGGAAAAAAAGCGCGTGTTTTTTATTCTCCCGATAAAGGATTGACCTGGAAAGTAATCGATACTCCAATTGCTCAGGGAAAACCTATGACAGGAATTTTTACCGCAGATTTTTATGATGCCAAACATGGTTTTATTGCTGGTGGTGATTATGAATTTCCTAACAAAAGATCTGATAATAAAGCCTATACTACAGACGGAGGATTGTCTTGGTTGCTTATTGGTCAGGACATGGGATTTGGATATGCTTCCTGTGTGCAGTATGTTCCGGGAGGAAACGGCAAAGAAATTATTTGTGTAGGTTCTGAAGGAATTCAATATTCTCAAAATGGAGGCCAAAACTGGACACAAATGTCTACTGATACCAAACTTTTTACAATTCGTTTTGTAAATAGAAATACCGCAATTGCTGCAGGTCATAATAAGGTAATCAGAATTCGCTTTAAATAACAAGAACCCTAAATAATAAAGTAAGTATTATTATATAGGGTTCCTGTCGCTGTTGTACTGTAAAATCTTATTTAATCTTTTCCCGCCTTGTCACGGTATTGCTGTAATAACTTACGGCTAAAGTCGTCTTCGGATTTTTTAAGTTTTAATATTTTTTTTGCCGAAAGGACTTTCTTCAAATTCGACATGTATTTTTCTTTTAAAAGATAAAGCTCTTTGTCTGTGCTTTCTATTTGAGAGAGTAGTGTAGAAGCTTCTTTATCTGACATCGAACTAATGTTGTCATCATCTAACTTACGCATGTACGTTTTCATTTTCTGATGTCTTAATTCGAATTGCTTGTCGTCATACGCATTATAAATGGGCCAGAATTTCTCGGCTTCTGTCGCAGTTAACTCTAATTCAGTTGTTAAAAACGAAACTTTATAAGCTTTTATTTTTTCTCGTTTTTCATCTGTTTTGCCACCTTGCGCATAAAAAGAAAAACTAATCAGAAAAAAGAGTATGGGTAATATATTTTTGATTTTCATCTTTTAAGTTTTGTTTTATTCGGAAATTAAGTGCTCAATATTCGGATTGGTTGCTAAAATGTCCTCCAGGGTTTCATCTTCAATGGCAACATTCTTGTTTAATGCCTGAATGTCTTTGGTGTCTAAATTCTGAATCAGATCATATTGATTTAAATTGGACTGGTACGATAAATAGGTTTCTAAGGTGTCTTCGTCAAGATCTTTAGAAGTTGCATTGTAATTATTGACTATAGGAATCATCATGGCAATAACCACTACGGCAGCAGCAAGAATAGAAAGTACTTTTTTACGCTTGTAAAACGGAATTACTTTTACTTCTTTTTTCTCTTTGATTTGTTGTAGGACTTTTGTCGAAAAATCATCAAAATAATGCTCCGGAGTTTTAAACCCGGATTTTATTTTTGGTTCGTCTTCTAGTTTAAATGCTTTCATATATATATAAGATATGTTTTATAACAAAAGGTTTAATTTGATGTAACATATAATTCAATTTTTTTTACTGCATGATGATACGATGCCTTCAAAGCGCCTACTGAGGTTCCAAGAATGTCGGCAATCTCCTCGTACTTTAGTTCTTCAAAATATTTCATTTTAAAAACCAACTGCTGCTTTTCCGGCAACGTTACAATGGCTTTTTGCAGTTTGATCTGAATTTCATCTCCATCAAAATAAACATCTGCTTTTAGATTGTCAATCGCTTTGTTTTGTAAAGCCTCAGAGGTTACACCGTTTATTTTTGCTTTCTGGTTTAAAAATGTCAGGGCTTCGTTGGTTGCAATTCTGTACATCCAGGAAAAAAGTTTACTTTCTCCTTTGAAATTTTTTAAATATTGAAAAACTTTTACAAAAGTGTTTTGCAAAACATCATCTGCATCGTCATGATTCAAAACAATGTTTCGAATATGAGAATACAACGGTTTTTGATAATCAGATACGAGTTTTTGAAACGCTGTATTTTGCGTTTGAGGATTTAATAGTTGTTGTATAAATTCCTTCTCGTCTGTCAAATTATGTCATTTATTAATTAGAAAGAAATTTTGACAAAAGGTTTAATCCGGATTCAAAATATTTTAGAATTCAGATTGTTCTTCCTCGGTTTTAGGAGTTGTTTTTGGTGTTTCTGCAGGTTTTGGTTTTGGAGTTGTCGCCGTTGGTTGGGCAGCATCTTCGGCAGCAGGTTTGTAAACCGGTGCTTGCTGAACCGGAGCCGGAAGGGCTTTAGGTTTAGTTGGAAAATAAATTTCTGTCAATAATTGCGATGGCTTTTTAACATCTAATTTACTTAGTGCTAAAATTTCAAGATGTGACCAGCTCAATTCAGGAGTTATTTTTTCTTTGTTGATGTAAGCCGTAGCTTTTGCCATAGCTTCATTAATATGGCTGTAATCTCCTTTTAAAGTAGTTTTTACAGCTTCAAATCCATTTAGTTTCCCTCCTAGAATATCGCTTCCAGCTGTAGTCATGATTTCCTTATTTGTGGGCAAACAAATCGAAATTTTGGCTAATCCGGTCGCGGTGTTGTAAGTATGGTAAATAATAAAAGGTTTTCCGTTTGTGGCGAGACCATTGTTTTTGCTGAACTCAATAAGTTTCGGAATAACAATTCTGGCATTTTTATTGATTTTAGGAATTTCGCTTGTAAAAGTTTGTTTGATATAAGGGGTCTCCGTTTTCTTAACCAGTCCGTTTACATTAATCGCATATGTTTTAGTTTCATAATTCAGATTTTTATCAATGTTTACAAGACTTTTTTCGTAAATAGTTCCAATAACCTTGTCAGATCCGCCATGAAGCGATGCATAAACTTTAAATAAAAAGCTCATTGTACCACTTGCTTTCCAGGTTACTTTCGTTTTTCCTTTAAGCGTATCTTTAAAAGTCCAGTTTACATCGGCTTCAGTTCCGTCAAATTTCATTTTTTGATGAATGCTTTCTCCATCTGTAGTTTTTAGGGTAATCGCATTTCCTGCTCCTTCATCTCCTGTCCAGTAAAAAGATCCGCCGCTGCCAATAGTTTTATTCGGAAAAGTAAATTTTAAACTCGGATCCTCGGCAGCCCAAGATTCAAAATCTTCATAATTTCTAAAATCATTTACATAGTTGTACACGGTCGCTTTTGGCGAATTGATTACCTTGCTTCTTTCTACCGAAAAAATACCATTTTGGGTAGCAACAAAAACAGTTAGAGCAACTAAGCTTAATAATAGTAAAAGGAATAAATATTTTAAAATCTTCATTTGAGTAGGTTTGTTTGGTTTCGTAAAGTTATAAATTTTATTACTAGTCGCACCAATGGCAAGGCAATAAAAGTACACTTTATAAAATAATTAAGCTTAAAAACAGCTTCTAATAAAACGTTTTTGAAGAAGTTTAATTGCAAAACTCCGAAAGTTATTCTGAAAATGCGAAACAGATTTTCGATCTTATCTCTTAAAAAAGAATTTGATCACAAATAAAATAGCAATGAAAAGTAAAAAAACGAGCAGTACTTTATAATTGCCTTTATAGAAAATTTTGTGTAACGCCAAATCTTTGCGATAGGCAAATATCATGACGATTACAAATGCAATAAAAAAACAGACTCCGAATATTAATTGTCCTTGACTAAACATACTTAAAAATTATTTTTGACAAATTTAGAGAATTGTAGAGGATTTGTTGCTAATTTGCCGACTCATTTAATAGAATAAAACATGAAAAAACAACTTGATGCGGTTACAGAATTTCATACTGCTTTTAAAATAGGTCATAGTAAGTCTCCGCTTGCAGATGTAGGGTCGACTAAAAAACTGCTTCGTTATAATTTAATGAAAGAAGAAAATGAAGAGTATCTGGAAGCAGTTCAAAATAATGATCTGGTGGAAATTGCTGACGCTCTTGGAGATATGATGTACATTTTATGCGGAACTATTATAGAACACGGTTTGCAGGATAAAATTGAAGCTGTTTTTGATGAAATTCAACGAAGCAATATGAGTAAACTAGGCGAAGACGGGCAGCCGATTTACAGAGAAGACGGAAAAGTGATGAAAGGCCCAAATTATTTTAAACCCGATTTTTCGAAGTTATTATAATGAAAATTTTTTTGAAACGCATTTTAAGCTATTTTTCTATGTGTTTAAATTTTCGTGATAAGAAACGCATTAAAATAGAAACCCCGATAAATTATAATCTATCGGGTTTGTTTTATGTTTTTTTGAGGATTATTGAACTTTAACGGTCCATCCAAAAGTATCTTCAGAAAGTTTATTTTGAAGACTTGTTAGTTTTTCTTTCAAAAGAGAAGCATAAGAATTCTCAACAGGAGACATTTCATAATAAACGTCCTGATAAGAGAAGCCTTTAATAACGCTAATTACAGCAGCAGTTCCAGCACCAAAGATTTCTTTCAAAGATCCGTTTTTAGCGGCGTCAACCAATTCTGAAACAATGACCGGGCGAACTTCAACATTCAGACCTTCTTTTTCAGCCATAGCAATCAAACTTTTTCTGGTAATACCATCTAAAATTCTTTCGCTTGTAGGAGCGGTCAATAAAGTATCGTTAATTCTAAAGAAAACATTCATTGTTCCGGCTTCTTCCAGTTTGGTATGCGTTGCGTCGTCTGTCCAGATTACTTGTTGAAAACCGTCTTTGTTGGCCAAATTAGTTGGGTAAAACTGTGCAGCATAGTTTCCTGCCGCTTTTGCAGCTCCAATTCCACCATTTGCAGCTCTACTATAATGTTCTGCTATAATAACTTTTACTTCGCCGGCATAATAAGATTGTGCAGGAGAAAGTAAAATCATGAATTTATATTCATCAGAAGGGTTAGCAACAACGCCAGCACCAGTCGCAATCATAAAAGGACGAATATACATACTGCTTCCGTTTCCTCTCTGAATCCATTCCTGATCAATTTTTAATAACTCATTTAAACCTTCCATGAAAATATCTTCAGGAACTTCCGGCATTGCCATACGAACTGCAGAATTGTTGAAACGTTTGTAATTTTCGTCAGGTCTGAATAACCAAACATCGTTATTGTCATCTTTGTAAGCTTTCATGCCTTCAAAAATAGCTTGTCCGTAATGAAAGACTTTTGAAGAAGGATCCATTAAAATTGGTGCATAAGGCTTAATGACCGGAGTCTGCCATTGTCCGTTTTTGTAATCACATTCAAATAAATGGTCTGTAAATACAGCACCAAAGCTTAAGTTTTGAAAGTCTACTCCGCTTATTTTCGACGAAGTGGCTTTTCTGATTTCAATTTTGCCTGTTTGAGTTGTACTCATAATGATGTAAAGTTTTTATGTAATTTTCATCCAATAGAGAATCTCTAAAGTGATGATGTGGTCTAATAGATTATCGAATGCAAAATTAAGTAAAAATATACAAATTACTTACTAAAACTGCATTAATTGCACCGTTTAACTGCGATTTATTTATCTAATAATAAACAGATTTAATTGAGACATTTTTATAAAGAATTTATGAAAAAACAACCGTTTTTTGAGGCTTTACGCATTTGTTTTGAGTAAATTTGACTCTTAAAATTCCTTTGCTGTCAATAAAAAAGGATTATAAATTATTAAAAGTGAAAAGAGAGATAATTAAAACCCTAGATGGTTCAACAACAATTCATTTAGAAGAATGGAACGAATCATACCATTCTAAACATGGTGCTATTCAGGAAGCCAAACATGTCTTTATCATGAACGGACTCTCCTTATTTGGAAATAAACCTGTTGCTATTCTTGAAATTGGTTTCGGAACCGGATTGAATGCTTTCATAACCTTTTTAGAATCGCAGCAAAAACAACAGCAAATTCATTATGTTGGAGTAGAGGCATACCCTGTAGATGCGGAAGAAATTTTAGAAATGAATTATGTGGCAGAATTGAACGCATTGGAATTTGAGAACATTTTTGAAAAAATGCATAAATGCGAATGGAACAAGAAAGCCGAGATTTGCAGCTTGTTCTCGTTAACCAAAAGGAAACAATTTTTTCACGAAATAAACGATTTTGAAACTTTTGATTTGATTTACTTTGATGCCTTCGGATATCGGGTGCAGCCCGAGCTTTGGAGTACAGAGATTTTTAAGAAAATGTACGATAGTTTAAAGCCAAATGGAGTTCTTGTAACTTATGCAGCCCGCGGAGTTGTTAAAAGAAGCATGATTGAAGTTGGATTTACCGTAGAAAAATTAGCAGGCCCGCCGGGAAAAAGAGAAATGTTTCGCGCCTTTAAAAAGGTTTAAATGAATTGTTTAGAATGGTTCTATATTGATTTATCTGTTTTAAGAAAACGGTTTCGCTAATAAAGTTTTTAAAAAAATAAGTTAAAACAAATGTGTATGAATGATATTTGTTTACATTTGTTGCGAGTTTAAAAATATAGATAACCCCCAAAAATCTTATTTTATTATGTCAAAAATGATGTTTGATTACACGAAATCAATACTTGAGAGAGTTAGTTTCGATCCGATACTTTTCTGTAGAGAACTAGAGAAAGCTATCAAAACCCTGTTACCATACGAAATGGAACAATTGCAAGAATGGTTGATGAATTTTATTATTGAAAAGCCAGAATTAAAACAAAGTTTACTGCTAATTAAAGTATAAAAAAAGGAGCCATTTGGCTCCTTTTTTATGATTACTTTTTTGGTAGCGGACTAATGATTTGCACATTTTGAAAAACGATGGCTCCTTTTACAACTCCGGCAATGGTCGATCGAAGTGCATCAATGATTTGCATTTTTAATTCGCTCTTAGGATAAATCAGACTAACCTCGCGGGCAGGTTTTGGTTCCTTAAAGTTTCGTAGTTTCAATTTATCTGAATCTTTTAAATCAAGGGTATGCAAATACGGCAGTAAAGTCGTACCCAAACCTTCATCGGCTAATTTTATAAGGGTTTCAAAACTTCCGCTCTGAATTTGAAAATTAGTTTGATCTGCATCAGAACCGTGTTTGCACAAATTCAAAATTCCGTCTCTAAAGCAATGTCCGTCTTGTAATAGAAGAATTTCATTTAAGTTCAGGTCTGAAACTTCAATTTCTTCTTTTTGAAAGCTCGCATGATGTTCCGGAATATATGCTACGAAAGGCTCGAAGTACAAAACAATTTCCTTGATCTTTTCATCTTCAAGTGGAGTAGCAGCTATTGCGGCATCCAGATGACCATTTTTCAATTTAACAATAATTTCGTCTGTGTTCAGCTCTTCGATTAAAAGCTTAACCTTTGGATATTTTTTGATAAAATTGTTTAAGAACATCGGCAAAAGTGTCGGCATAATCGTCGGAATAATTCCCAAACGAAATTCTCCGCCAATAAAACCTTTTTGCTGTTCTACAATATCTTTAATTCTGTCTGCTTCATTTACGATGTTTTTGGCTTGATTTACAATCTTTTGTCCTATATCAGTAAGCTGAATGGGTTTCTTGCTTCTGTCAAAAATCAAAATATTAAGTTCTTCTTCAATTTTTTGAATCTGCATACTTAAAGTAGGCTGGGTCACAAAACATTTTTCTGCAGCAAGAGTAAAATTTTTATGTTCGGCAACAGCTAATACATATTGTAATTGAGTTATCGTCATTATGATAGTAATTTTTGATGCAAAAATAAGAAAATATAATTTTTTTTTATAATTTTTTTATGGAACTTGGTCTAAATTTGTAGTAACTTAGTTATTAAAATACATTATTATGAAAACAAATATATTAGGATTGCCTGTAAAAGAGTCAGAATTAGTGGTGAAAGAACTAAATGTTTTATTGTCTAATTTTCAGGTATACTATCAAAACTTAAGGGGAATTCACTGGAATATTAGAGGGAAACGTTTTTTTGACCTTCACGTAAAATTTGAAGAATTGTATACTGACGCACAATTAAAAATTGATATGATCGCAGAGCGAGTTTTAACAATAGGGGGAACTCCATTGCATACTTTTGAAGATTATATCGCAAACAATAAAATGGCAGTAGGTAAAAATATTTCTAATGATGAAAAAGCGGTACACTTAATTGTGAATTCTTTATCTGATTTATTGAAAATTGAAAGAGAAATATTGAATAAATCTGCAGAAATTAACGATGAAGGTACAAATTCTATGATGAGTGACTTGATCGCAGAGCAGGAAAAAACAATTTGGATGATGAATGCATGGCTCGAAGAAGAGTTGTAAAACATTGTTTATAAGTAAGATAAAAGCAGAATAATCACAACCGATTATTCTGCTTCTTTATTTACGTTAAATTTGTATAAAAATTTTAACATGTCGCTTTGATTTTATTTGTTTAATGCTATTTTTGCCACAATGAAATTAGTTGCTCGCATATTATTATTCATATTTATTGCTTTCTTATCAACCCCAACAATTGTAACGGTGATGAAGAAAAGTAACGATACATCTATGTTTTTCAGTTTTTCTGAAGAAGAGCATTCCCATAAAGAACTTAAGGCAGCAGTTTATCCGCAAATACTTCACCACGAAGTTGCAATGCCTGTTTATATTGAAAAAAAGACCATCGTGTCTGAAAATATTGTAAAACTAGACAATATTTCCCCGAGCATATTTGCTCCACCTCCAAACGTAATATAATACTTCCGATTATTTTGATCTAGACTGCATTTAGTGTAAATGCGGCGAATCTTTAATGAATAATTTTTTAGTATTGTATTATGACAAAAAAAATCAATCTTTTTGCCAACCTAAAATCTGATTTTGCTTCAGGTTTAGTGGTTTTCTTGGTGGCGCTTCCATTGTGTTTAGGTATAGCAATGGCTTCTGGTGCACCATTGTTCTCGGGAATTATCGCGGGTGTTGTTGGTGGTATTGTAGTGGGTTATTTGAGCCAGTCTCATATTAGTGTATCTGGTCCGGCGGCTGGTTTAACCGCAATTATTTTAACCGCAATTACTGATTTTGGTGCTTTCGATGTTTTTTTAATGTCTGTATTTATTGCTGGAATAATTCAATTAGCATTAGGATTTTTAAAAGCCGGAAGTATATCCAATTATTTTCCAACCAATGTAATCGAGGGAATGCTGGCCGGAATTGGAATCATCATCATCTTAAAACAATTGCCACACGCTTTTGGTTACGATGCTGATTTTGAAGGCGATCAGGCTTTTGTTCAGAGTGACGGGCGCAATTCGTTCTCCTTTCTTTTCGACGTTTTAAATCACATTCACTTAGGTGCCGTTGTAATTTCATTAATTTCATTTGTGGTCCTGATCTCCTGGGATAAAGTGCCGTTTTTGAAAAGATTAAAATTAGTTCCCGGTGCTCTTGTGGCTGTAATTTTGGGAGTTGTATTAAATGAATTTTTTATATCCTCAGGAAGCTCATTGGCAATTGCAAAAGAGCATTTGGTTTCTTTGCCAGTTCCAAAATCTTTTGATGAATTTAAATCTATACTTATTACTCCAAATTTTGCATCGGTAACCAATCCGCAGGTTTGGGTAGTAGCAGTTACAATTGCCATTGTCGCTTCTATTGAGACGCTTTTATGTATAGAAGCTTCAGACAGAATGGATGTTCAAAAACGCTATACAGACACCAACGTTGAGCTTCGTGCCCAGGGAATTGGAAATATTATAAGTTCACTTTTAGGCGGTTTACCCATGACATCTGTTGTAGTAAGATCGTCTGCCAATAACAATGCAGGTGCAAAATCAAAAATGTCGGCCATTATTCACGGTGTACTCTTATTGATTAGTGTACTGTCTATTCCGGCAATTTTAAATAAAATTCCGTTGGCAACTTTGGCTACCGTTTTAATATTGGTAGGATATAAATTAGCCAAGCCGGCGACTTTTAAGCATTTCTGGGAAAAAGGAAAATACCAATTTGTGCCTTTTATTGCCACTTTAGTATTTGTAGTCGCTACAGATTTACTTAAAGGAGTTGCTTTGGGAATTATCATCAGTATTATTTTTGTTTTAAGAGGAAACTTAAAACGAGCTTATGTATTCAAAAAAGAAGAATACGAAGACGGAGATGTTATTCATATCGATCTCGCTCAGGAAGTTTCGTTCCTGAATAAAGCCGCGATCAAACAAACCCTGAGCGATATTCCTGAAAATTCTAAAGTAATCATCAACGCACACGATACAGAGTATATTGCACATGATGTGTTAGATTTAATTCGTGAGTTTAAGGAAACAAGAGCGATCGACGAAAATATAAAAGTAAAACTGAAAGGTTTTAAAGAAGCTTATGAGCTTGAAAATACACCTGACAGAGACAATCATGTTTCTATAGAACATTATTATGATGTTGCCAAAAGGGCCTTGATTAAAAAGGAAACATCAACAGAAAAATTTTAAACAATTACATAAATTAAGGTATTTCGATAGCATGAGAAGTATCAATTTTAGGTAACTTTACAGGAGTTCTTTTTTTGATTACTGATCAGATATAAAAATGCCATTCAAAAAAAATAAAAAATAATGAAAGAGTTTTATAAACAAATTTTAGAAAACAACAAGCAGTGGGTTGAACAATCGTTAGCAAAAGACCCTAATTATTTCGCAGACTTAGCAAAAGGACAAACGCCGCCTTTATTATGGATTGGATGTTCTGACAGCCGTGTTCCTGCAAATGAAATTATTGGAGCCAAACCGGGAGAAGTTTTTGTTCACCGTAATATTGCCAATATGGTGGTACACTCTGATATGAACATGTTAAGTGTTCTGGATTATGCTGTAAATGTTCTAAAAGTAAAACACGTAATTGTTTGCGGTCATTACGGCTGTGGTGGTGTAAAAGCTGCTATGGGGAATATGTCAGTTGGAATTATCGATAACTGGATTCGTCATATTAAAGATGAATACCGTCTTCACGATAAATATTTAAATTCAATTGAAGATGAAACAGAGCGTTTTAATGCTTTTGTCGAAATTAATGCTAAAGAGCAGGTTTACAATTTAGCTAAAACTTCGATCGTACAAAGTGCCTGGAAAAACGGTCAGGACTTAATGCTTCACGGCTGGGTTTACGGCTTGAATTCTGGTTTTGTAACCGATTTGAATGTAACAATCGCTTCTAATGATGAGCTTGATGATGTTTACCAACTGAGTAATCTATAATAAAAAAATCGCCCTCAAAAAGGGCGATTTTTTTTTATTCGTTTTCATCCAGATTCTCGTTGAAAGCCGAGGGTAATAAAGTGGGAATGAATTTTATTAAAATAGGCAGTAACAGACTTCCGCCAGGCAATAAAAATATGGTAAGCGAAGGGATCGTTTTGCAAATATCCAAAAGTTGTTTTTTGACTTTCTTTTTTTCCTTCGCATCCAGATCTCGGGTTGTAGAATAAGCCAAAAGAATCATTAATTCCTTACTCTGAATAATTTCCTTCACTAATCTGTTTTTGTTGCGCACAATCAGTTTGACAACACTGTGGGTCATTTGATCGTAGAAATGTTTTACCGGATTGGAATAATTAAAATATGGAATTTTCTTTTTGTGCGTGGTAATAAAAGTATGAGTAGTATCGATACTATTGGTTACAAAATTGTCTCCAACTCCCATCATTGATCCCAAAGAGTATAAAAAATAAGATTCTTCATTTTCTACAACACCATCACTCCATAATGCCATTCCGGCCATATCGATTAAATAGTAATGCTCCAGTTTATTGTTAAAATAATCCAGTTGAAGCGTTTCTAAAGTATCGACGGTAACTTTTGAAAATTTGGAATAGCGAATCGAAGCTTCAAAAAGTTTTATCAGTAAATCATCGTGTTGCGATTTCACGGTTTTGGTTTTCAATGCCAGAGCTACAATCCCCAGAACAGTTTCTTCGATTCGTTTGAGGTATTTTTCCGGAATTGCACCTTTTTCCAGATATTGTCTGAAAGCCAAAACATCAATAAACAAAAGCGCATTGGTTACCAGATGCGAAAAATTTTTGCTGATAATGCTGTCATTAGTCTGAACACGCTGATCGATAATATTTTCTAAAGAAAGGGAAGGTGTATCTTTAGGGAGCAAAATTTTGAACAAATTAAATCCTTCAGGATTCATTTCCTTGTAAAATTTCAAAACTTCCCTGATAAAATTAAAAGGTTCAGAATTTCTTTTTTCCAGGCAAAAAACATGATACAAAGTGTTTAATAAAGCAACTTTTGAAATCTCGGTTTTAAACCAGCCTTTTATTGGAATCGGAATTTGCGAATCAATAGAAATAATATGCCCATAGATAAAGCCGGTTTCTCTGACTTTATAGTAAAAAGAATCAGTAGTTTCAAAAGGAATTGCTTCTGAAAACTTCTGTTCGCTAAAAAACTTATCTATCCAGCCTGGTGCCGATGGGTTAATCATTACTTTAATTTTATAGCTGCAAAGCTATATCTTTTTCTTGTCTTAGAAGGAATTAAAAAAAAATAACCACTAGATTTTTGTGAAAAATAGTGGTTATTGATTGTATTATTTAATTATTCCGGCACAAGCTACTCTGCCACCTGCATTTCCTGTAGGCTGTGTAGTAAAGTCATCTACTCCCTGGTGTACAATTAAGCCTTTTCCTAAAACATCTTTAGTTGCATCTCCGCATCCCACACACCATTCGTCTGTGGTAAGGGTAATAGTTCCGTTGCCTTTTGCATCAGCGGTAAAATTTCCAATGTCACCTTTGTGATATTCTGCAGCGCCCCATTTTCCATGTTTTTTAAAAGTCGGATTCCAGTGCCCGCCAGCAGAACTTCCGTCGGCCGCAGTACAATCTGCTTTTTCATGAATATGAATCGCGTGAACTCCAGGCTCCAGACCCGTCATTTTGGCAACAAAAGTTACTTTTCCATTTTTTTCTGTAAAAGTAGCTGTTCCTGCCACCGTACTATTGCTTTTTGGCTCTAGTGCAACGGTCAAAGTTTTAGCATCATTTGATTTTGTATTAGATTTACAGCCAACAATTAAAGCTGTAATTATAGCGAAAGAAACTATGATTTTTTTCATAATATAAGGGTATTTAAATTTAAAATTAAGTAAATTTAACATAAAATAACGGAATAGATTAACTCTAAAAGTTAAAAAAAAGTCAAACTATGCGGGATAATTTAATATCGATTGAGCACATAGTGTAAAAAAATATTGCTTAAATTCGTAAGAGTTTTAATCCAAAACTTTGGAGCTAATTCTATAGCTTCCATATATTTAATCCCTAACATTTTATGAAAAAGATTTTTATCCTTATTTTTATTACTTCGATAGTATTATCCTGCAAAAGCAAAAAGACAGATTCTGATTCTTCATTAGAAGGAACCTGGGAGCTTAATTACATTACGGGTCCAAGAATAGCTTTTAATGGTTTATACCCGAATAAAAAACCGACTATCAATTTTAATTTAAAAGAAAATCAGGTTTCAGGAAACAACAGCTGTAATTCTTACACAGGCAAATTAAACACCACAGGCAATAGTATAGATTTCACCCAACCAATGATTAGTACCAAAATGGCCTGTATGGATGGGCAAGGGGAGCAGGTGTATATGAATACTCTGTCTAAGGTTACTTCGTACGAGATTACAGATAATGGTAAAACGCTAAATTTTATATCTGGAGGTATTGCCACGATGCGATTTACAAAAAAATAAATTTGTTTGCTGTTAACCCTACTAAATAGAGATGTATGAAAACTAAAGTATCCATTTTATTAGTGTTATGCTGTTTTTTGACTTTACCGGTATTCGCACAGGAAAAAACAAAAAAACAACTCAAGGCAGAAAGAGAATTACAAAAGCAAAAAGAAATTGAATCGCTAATTGATTCTAAAAAGTTTGATTTTGAAGCACAAAAAGCCAATCCTCAGGGAGGCCGACTCATTTTTTTAGATTATAATACTTATTTTTTAAGATATAGTCCTGAAAAAACCACTGCAGATCTGCCTTTTTTTGGCAGGGCATTTAATGTGGCGTATGGCGGTGACGGCGGAATTAAATTTGAGGGTGTTCCAGAAAATACCAAGATTACAAAAAGCAAAAAAAGTTATGTGATCAAAACGGCCGTAAAAGGAAAAGATGATCTTTATAACCTGATGCTGACTGTATTTTTTGACGGAAATGCGTCGCTCTCCATTAATAGTAATAACCGCGCATTTATTTCATATGAGGGAGTAATCAGAGCGCCTAAGAACGATGAAAACAAAAAGTAATTTAAGTTACTATATGATAATGAGTAATTTTTGTAATGTGAATGAATTTTTAAACTAATTTAAAATCAAAACTATGAAAAAATTAAGCTTTATTTTTATTATGGCAGTCGCCACGTTTTCATCTTATGGGCAAGCTACTTTTAAAGAAGACGTCGAGGTTTTGCAGAGTGTTTACGGAAAATCCAAAAGTGATCTTGTAAAAGAATATATGAATTTATCCGATACGCAATTGGCAGCTTTTACCGAAGTTTATGATACGTATGAAACAGAACGCAAGGCGCTGGGTCAGTCTAATTTTCAATTGATAAATTATTATGCTGTGAACTACCAAACCTTAACCGATGAAAAAGCAGATGAATTGGCAAAAGGGACTTTAAAAAATCATATAGCTTATGAAAAATTGTATTCTAAAACCTATGGACACGCAAAGAAGGCAATAGGAGCTATAAATGCTGCTAAGTTTATACAGTTAGAAGTGTATTTGCAAACCGTAATCAGAGCTGAGATTTTAGAATCAATTCCTTTTATTGGAGAACTGGACAAGTCAAAAGTAAAAATGTAGTTCTTAATTTACGATATAAAATAAAAACGGCAGTTATCTTAGGAATAGCTGCCGTTTTTATTTTGATTTCAGATGAATTATTTAGCGTTTTTTACTTCATAAATCGCATTTACCATTCCGTCACGCGGACTGTCTAGTGTTAATTCCCAGAACATGATTCCACCTAGTTTTTTAGACTTCACATATTCGGTTTTGGCTTTAATAGATTTAAGATCATCAGATGTAGCAAATGTTTTGGTTCCCGCATTGTACCAATAAGGAGCTTGTGCTTTTTCATCGTAAAAATATTTCCAGCCGTTTGCTTCTGTATAAGTAGAAGAAAAGTTTTTAAAATTTACTCCTTCAATATGCTCCCCAGCCTGGTAAAGACCATTATTTGTATTTTCTACATTTTTCCATGTTCTCGAATAAAATGCACCACCTATAACAAGCTTGTTTGCCGGAACACCTTGTTTTAATAAGTATTCTACCGCTCTGTCTGTCGACTCTTCTTTAGGATTTGTGCTGTATAATGGCGTGTGGTGACCTGTAACTTTAGAGTAGCCGTTGACCAAATCATAACTCATAATATTAATACGATTGACCAATGGAGTTACCGCTTTCCAGTCAATAGATTCATCTAAATATTTTTGAAAACCTCCTGCGGCAAAGCTTAGTTCGTATTTTTTACCAAAAGTTGAACGAAGAATTTTAAGTAGTTCCGTAAAGTTAGGCTTGTCTGCCGGTTGAAATAAATGTCCAGGCAGTCCCTCAATTGCCGGATATTCCCAATCTAAATCTAAACCGTCGACTTTATACGAATCGCTAATTTCCTTAACCGATTTGGCAAAAGTTAATCTGCCCTCAGCTGTTGAAAAAGCGGCAGAACAAGGTTCGCAACCGCCCCAGCCACCAAGTGATAAAATGATTTTAAGCTGTGGATTTTTAGCTTTTAGCGAAACTAAATGTTTAATAGTAAGTGAATCTTTAGCAGAATCAACGGTAAGTTTTCCATCTTTTAAGTGACAAAAGCTAAAGATGATCTGGTTGAGTTTATTGACTTCATAATCATCAATAAGTTTAGAATCGCCCGTGTAGTAAGCAATAATATCCATTTTTTTATTCTTCTGCGCAAAAGAACACGTAGACACAAGGCAGCAAAATAAAAAGGCAATAAGGTTAATTTGTTTCATTTTATATTTTTTGAAGTTTTAGAACGCTAAATATAAAACATTAGAATTTGAATTTTGCTATCAATCTACTAACATAATCTCAATTTTAATAAATATTTGTGAAATTCTGTTTTAAATCAGCTAAGTAATTAAAATATAAGACAATCTATATTAGCTAACAATTTCCTTTAGAGATAATATTTATAAACTTATATGCTTAAAAATAATTTAGGCAAAAAAGTAAACATCACATTGCTAAAAAAAATAAACCCGCACAGTTTCGGAGTTGTGCGGGTCTAAACAAATTAAAAGCTAAAAACTATTTTTAGATTAGAAGCAGTATGAATTTTCTGCAACTAATTTCTCTGCAATTTTTTCTCTTAATGCCACTACGTTTGGCATGTTTGTATATTTTGTGAAACGTTTTAATCCCATTAACATCATACGTTGCTCGTCTCCTTCAGAGAAAGAAGCAATTCCTTCTTTTCCTTTTAAGTTTACAATATCAACCGCTTTGTACAAGTATAATTTTGCCATAGCAATTTGCTCCTGCACTTTATCTTCACCTTGATTTTTGGCTAATTTCTCAGTTCTTAAAATGGTACTTTCGGCCATGTAAATTTCAATTAAAATATCAGAAGCTGCCATTAATAATTGTTGGTGAGCATCTAAATCGGCACCGTATTTTTGAACCGCACTTCCGGCAACCATTAAAAATACTTTTTTCAGGTTAGCGATGATTCCTTTTTCCTCAGCAAATAATTCAGAAAAATCAGGAGTATCAAAAGATGGAATTCCCATTAATTCTTCCTGAACTTTCATTGCAGGACCTAGCAAATCAACGTGGCCTTTCATTGCTTTTTTGATCAACATACCTACAGAAAGCATTCTGTTGATTTCGTTTGTTCCTTCGTAAATACGAGCGATACGAGCATCTCTCCAGGCACTTTCCATCGGAGTGTCTTCAGAGAATCCCATTCCCCCAAAAATCTGAATTCCTTCATCAGCACAGTTTTGAACATCTTCAGAAACCGCTACTTTCAAAATAGAACATTCGATCGCATATTCTTCAACACCTTTCAATTCTGCTTCCTGATGAGAAGTTCCTTCTGCTTCACGAGCAGCAATTCTGTCTTCAATATCTTTTGCAGCACGGTAAGAAGCACTTTCTCCAGCGTAAGCACTAGTTGCCATTTCGGCCAATTTAGAACGAATTGCGCCAAAAGATGAAATAGAAGTGTTGAACTGGATTCTTTCGTTAGCATATTTTACCGCTCCGGAAGTAACTCTTCTTTGAGCATCAAGACATGCAGCCGCTAGTTTAATACGACCAACATTTAAAGCATTCATTGCAATTTTGAAACCATTTCCTCTTTCAGACAGCATGTTTTCAACCGGAACTTTTGTTTCGTTAAAGAAAACCTGACGTGTAGAAGAAGCACGGATTCCTAATTTATGCTCTTCTTCGTTCATAGAAATTCCGTTAGACGGATCATTTTCTACGATGAAACCTGTAATATTTTTATCATCACCAATACGGGCAAAAACGATGAAAACGCTGCAAAAACCTGCATTCGAAATCCACATTTTTTGTCCTGTAATCGAATAGTATTTTCCATCTTCAGATAAAACAGCTTTTGTTTTTCCTGAGTTAGCATCAGATCCTGCACCTGGTTCAGTCAAGCAATAAGCTCCAAACCATTCTCCTGAAGCCAATTTAGGAACGTATTTTTTCTTTTGCTCTTCAGTTCCGTAAAGCGTAATTGGCATAGTTCCAATTCCGGTATGCGCACCAAAAGCAGTTGAAAAAGATCCTGTTGCACCAGAAATGTAATCGCAAACCAACATAGTAGAAACGAATCCCATTCCTAATCCGCCGTATTCTTCCGGAACCGCAACTCCAAGAAGTCCCAGTTCACCAGCTTTACGCATAGATGATTCAGTATAAGCATAATCTTTTTTCTCAAAACGATCTTTATGCGCCCATAATTCTTTGTCTACGAACTCCTTTACAGAGTCACGCATCATTAACTGCTCTTCCGAAAAATCTTCTGGTGTAAAGATATCTTCGCACTTTGTTTCCTTAACTAGGAATTGACCTCCTCTTGTTTTGTCGCTCATATCAGCCCCCTAACCCCCAAAGGGGGAATTCCTACTAGGGGTAAGTAGGGTGTAAATTGTTAACTATTTTCTTTTTGTTTTTTTTGCATTTATTAATTCCCCCTTCGGGGGTTAGGGGGCTACAATACTTCGTAAATCCCCGCAGAACCTTGTCCAGTCCCCACACACATAGAAACAATTCCGTATTTGCTTCCTCTGCGTTTCATCTCATCAAATAACTGAACAGAAAGTTTAGCGCCTGTACATCCCAGAGGGTGACCTAAAGCGATCGCTCCACCGTTTACGTTTACGATATCTGGATTTAAACCCAGTTCGCGAATTACAGCCAAAGACTGAGAAGCAAAGGCCTCGTTTAATTCAACCAAGTCAATATCTTTCAATTCTAAACCTGCTTGTTTTAACGCTTTCGGAATTGCTTTTACAGGACCAATACCCATAATTCTTGGCTCAACACCAGATGAAGCAAAATTTACTAATCTGGCGATTGGCTCAAGATTTAATTCTTTAACCATGTCCTCACTCATGATTAAAACAAAAGCAGCGCCGTCACTCATTTGTGATGAGTTACCTGCTGTAACACTTCCGTCGGCGGCAAAAACGGGTTTTAAACCTGCTAGAGCGGCAACAGACGTTCCGGCTCTTGGCCCTTCGTCTTGTTTTACAACGTATGATTTTGTTTCTTTTTTTCCATTTTCATTGATGAAAGTCTGATCAACCGTAATCGGGACGATTTGTTTGTCGAATTTTCCTTCTGCCTGAGCTTTCAATGCTTTCATATGAGAGTTGTACGCAAACTCATCCTGATCTTCTCTTGAGATTTTATATTGGTTCGCCACCGCTTCCGCAGTTAAACCCATTCCCCAGTAATAATCTTCGTGACCTGCAGCGGCAACTTTATAATCTGGAGTTGGTTTGTAACCTCCCATCGGAATAAAACTCATACTTTCGGCTCCACCGGCAATGATACAATCTGCCATTCCTGACTGGATTTTAGCAGTCGCCATTCCGATAGTTTCTAATCCGGATGCACAATAACGGTTTACGGTTACACCAGGAACATCTTCAACTTTTAATCCCATCAAAGAGATCAAACGTCCAACGTTCAAACCTTGTTCTGCTTCCGGCATGGCGTTTCCTACCATCACGTCATCAATACGTTTTTTGTCAAAATCAGGCAGTTCGTCCATCATAAACTGAATCGTTTCTGCTGCTAATTCATCAGGTCTTTTAAATCTAAAAACCCCTTTTGGTGCTTTTCCAACTGCGGTTCTATATGCTTTTACTATATATGCTGTTTTCATATTAGCCCCCTAGCCCCCGAAGGGGGAATTCCTATTAGGGGTAAATAGGATTTTAAATTAATATTTTAGTAAGTCTCCATGTTCCCCCTTTGGGGGTCAGGGGGCTTTTAGTTTCTCAAAGGTTTCCCTTTAGTTAACATATATTGAATTCTCTCTAAAGTCTTTCTCTCAGTACATAAACTCAAGAAAGCTTCACGTTCGATATCTAATAAATATTGTTCAGATACTAAAGTTGCTTCAGATAAATCACCACCGGCCATTACGTAAGCCAGTTTGTTAGCGATTTTTTTATCGTGTTCAGAAATGTATTTTCCGGCTTCCATTTGGTCGGTTCCAACTAAGAACATTCCAAGAGCTTGTTTACCTAAAACCTTAACATCCGTTCTTCTGATAGGTTGCGTATAACCTGCTTCGGCCATTAATAAGGCATGTTTTTTAGCTTCGGCAATCTGACGGTCTTTGTTTACTACGATAATATCTTTACCATGTTGAAGAAGTCCGGTTTCAAAAGCTTCATAACCAGAAGTTGATACTTTAGCCATTGCGATGGTTAAGAAATACTCTTGAAGAACATTCAATTCCACATCGTTTTTGCGGAAAAGATCAGAAGCTCTCAAAGCCATTTCTTTAGATCCACCACCACCAGGAAGTACACCAACACCAAATTCAACCAATCCCATATACGTTTCTGCGGCAGCAACCACTTTATCAGCATGTAAGCTCATTTCGCATCCACCGCCAAAAGTCATTCCGTGAGGTGCTACTACAACCGGAATAGAAGAGTAACGTACGCGCATCATCGTGTCCTGGAACAATTTGATCGCCATATTCAATTCGTCATATTCCTGCTCAACTGCCATCATGAAAATCATTCCGATATTGGCACCAACAGAAAAATTCGCTGCCTGGTTACCAATAACTAAACCTTGATATTCTTTTTCAGATAAGTCGATTGCTTTATTGATAGCCTGAAGTACATCGCCACCAATGGTATTCATTTTAGATTGGAATTCTAAATTCAAAATTCCATCTCCCAAATCTTGTATGATTGCTCCACTATTGCTCCAAACTTTTTTGCTTTCGCGAATGTTGTTCAGAATAATAAATGAATCTTGTCCAGGAACTTTAACCTGAGATTTTGTTGGGATATTGTAGAAATAAGTTGCTCCTTCTTTTACAGAGTAGAAACTTTCGCTTCCGGAAGCCAACATTTCACTAACCCATACAGCTGGCTCTAAACCTTCTGCTTTCATGATTTCGATTCCATTGGCAACACCAATAGCATCCCAAATTTCAAATGGACCATTTTCCCATCCAAAACCGGCTTTCATCGCATCATCAATTTTGTATAATTCGTCTGAGATTTCAGGAATTCGGTTTGACACATAAGCAAACATTCCGGCGAAACTCTTACGGTAGAATTCTCCCGCTTTATCTTTTCCTTTTACTAAAACTTTAAAACGATCAATTGGTTTATCGATAGTTTTTGTTAGCTCTAGTGTCGCAAAACTTGCTTTTTTAGCAGCACGGTATTCAAGTGTATCTAAGTCTAAAGACAAAATATCTTTGTCTACTTTTTTGTAAAAACCTTGTCCGGTTTTGCTTCCTAACCATTTATTTTCCATCATTTTATTGACGAAATCAGGAAGTTTAAACAATTCGTGCTGTTCGTCAGTTGGGCAGTTTTCATAAATACCGTTGGCAACGTGTACCAAAGTATCCAGACCCACAACATCAACAGTACGGAAAGTAGCTGATTTTGGGCGGCCAATTACCGGGCCAGTCAATTTATCAACTTCTTCAATCGTTAATCCCATTTCTTTAACCAAATGAAATAAACTCTGAATCCCGTAAATACCAATTCTGTTTCCAATAAACGCTGGAGTATCTTTAGCCACAACCGAAGTTTTTCCTAAAAATTTAGAACCGTATTCGTTTAAGAAATCCAATACTTCAGTTGAAGTTTTTGGACCAGGAATAATTTCAAATAATTTTAAGTAACGCGCAGGGTTAAAAAAGTGAGTCCCGCAGAAGTGTTGTTGAAAATCTTCGCTTCTTCCTTCGCTCATAAAATGAATTGGAATACCAGAAGTGTTTGAAGTAACCAAAGTTCCCGGCGTGCGGAATTTCTCGATTTGCTCAAAAACCAGTTTTTTGATATCCAAACGCTCCACAACAACCTCAATAATCCAGTCAACATTGGCAATTTTTGCCATATCATCAGTCGTATTTCCAGTCGTAATTCGGTTTGCGAATTTTTGACTGTAAATAGGAGAGGGTTTAGATTTTAATGAATTCGCCAAGTGCTCGTTTACCACTCGGTTGCGAACAGCTTTACTTTCAAGCGTTAATCCTTTTTTAGCTTCAGCTTCTGTCAACTCGCGCGGTACGATGTCAAGCAGTAAAACTTCAACACCAATATTTGCAAAATGGCAAGCTATTCCTGAACCCATAATTCCGGATCCAATTACAGCGACTTTTTTAATTGTGCGTTTCATATTTGATACTATTTGTTTTTTATTTTTATGGGAATGATCTTTGTAAGATTATTCATTTTCCAATTTCTCAGTTTGATTAAATATATTTTTGTCCTGAATCAATTCGTTGATGATTTCAGAAACTTCGATAAAATGTTTTAACTTTTCGTCAGAAACGTGTTTTCTAACGCTTTCATTAAACTTAAGTACCGTATTTTTAGATAATTCTCTTTTTTCTTTTCCAAATTCGGTAAGGTAAATTAAAACCCCCCGGCCGTCACTCGGATTTTTCTTTCGAACAATTAAACCTTTGTCTTCCATAGATTTCAGTGTTCTTGTCAGGCTTGTCGCTTCCATACCCATTCTAGGGCCCAAGGCCGTCGAAGGAGTTCCATCTTCTTTGTCCATACTCAAAAGAGCAAATCCGGTTGCCATTGTAGCATCGTATTTTGCCGCCTCTTCATTGTACATTCTTGAAACAGCCTGCCATGTAGCTCTCAAAATATAATCTATTGTTTTGTCTTTCATAGGGAACTATATCGATTTCAAATATAATTAAAAAATACTATGCATGCATATAATTTTTTATTAATTTTTTGGTTAAATAAAAAAAATCTTTGGTTTACAGTGTTTTATGGTTGTATTTTAGTTGAAATATATTATTTATTTTTGATATTTTAACAATTTAGATGCAGGAATAATTAACTATTGGTTTAAAAATCAATCTTAAATTTTAATTCTGCAAAAATTCATGAATTTAATTCATTTTTGTTTTCCGGTTCGTACCTTAAAAGTGCGTTTGACAGAATCTTTTTCATACGATTTCGTAAATTATCGGGCCTCAGAATTTCGATCGCATCACCAAAACCCAGTAAAAGTCTTTCCATTTCATAATTCGGAATTACAAACAAATGCACAATAAGGCTTCCGTCGTCTTTTTGTTCAATAATTCTTTGACTTTCATGAAGTGGTTTCGTTAAAACATACGGCGCATTTGCGGCATCAATCCACAATTCTATACGTCGTGGCTGTAATCCGGAGTTAACCGTTACGCCAATAACATTTTTATAATGCAATTCTGCATCAAACTCCTCTTCTAAATAAGGTAAATTAAAATCGTAGTCAATGCCCGTAATTCTGTCCAGTGCCAAATTAGTAATAGGAGCAGCTCCTTTTTTCTTCCCCACCAAAAACCATCTGTTATTAAACTCCTTCAGGATAAAAGGATGAAAATGAAATTTAGTTTCCTCTCTCGATTTAAATGATTTATAAGTAATAACCAAAACGACTTTTTTGATGATAGCCTGATAAATCTCGTCTAAATAATGCAGTCCTTTTAAGTTCTCGTTCTTGTCCAGATAGATTACAGGCTGCGTATGCGATTTTTCAGAATAGATTTTGTCCTCCAATCGCTGTAGAATATCCGATACATCGCTAAACAGCGAGAAATCCTTAAACTGTTTGAGCATCGAAACTGTTTCGGTCAAAACATTCATATCGTTCTCCGTTAGCGGAATATCAGTAATCGAAAAATCTTCATCATCATACTTGTAGTACTTTTTATCATACACAACAATAGGCGCATTATACCCCAGTTTCTCACTTCGCATCAACTGAATATCCATCTGAATCGTTCGTTTGCTAATAGGGTTTTCACGGCCTTCATATTCAAACAAGGCTTCAGAACAGCATTCGATCAAATCTTCGAGCGTCCATTTTCTGTACCTGTTCTGCAGACATTTATCTATTGTTTTGTATCGAATTAAGGCATTTTTATTTTGAGACATTTTTGTGTTTTTTGCCACAAAGGCACAAGGGCGCTAATTTTTGTTTCAAGCAGATCAAGCACAACAGGCAGATTTGTAAATCATTTTAATCCTTTAATCTGTGGCTAAAAATAAGAACTTTGCGACTTAGCGTCTTTGCGAGATTAATTTCGCGTTGTATATTTTGGGCGTGTCCCTCCGGGTCGGGCTTTCCGTTTCAATCTTTTGTGCCGAACCCCGGCACAAAAGGATTTCCACTGCAATCCTTCACGCGCTTACGTTAACAATAAAATCTCTTTTTCAATATTAGCTCTCGCTTTCTCTTCATACAATTTCCTGAATTCCTCTGTTTGAAAAATAAATTCATGCTCCAGAAAATGTTTCAACGCTTTGGCGCGTCCGGGTTTGTAAAGAAAATCAGGATAAATGCGGTATTCTTTTCTAATCTGTTCAAAATAAATTTGATACTCGTTCCAATCGCGCGCCAGAATCCTCAAATCAAAATCGATTAACCAATTAATATCTTCAATTTCATTGTGTTGATGTTGCTGTGTTGCACATATTGCATCAAAAACCAATTGTTTATTAAGATTACTGTTTTCAGGAAGAATCTTCAAAGCATATTCAGCACTTTTAAGTTCGTTGTCTTTTTTAGAAGCCGAATAAACTATATCATGATAAAAAATAGAAAATAATATTTCACTCGGGTTTTGAATCTGATCACGATATCTTTCAAAACATTCGACCATATCTTCTAGATGTTTTAGATTATGGTAATGTCTTGATTTCTTGGTATATGCTTTTTTTAAACTGAGCCAATTTGGCTCAATTTCATTTTCGGTAAAACCAATATTAATAAGTAATTCCGAGAATCTTTCCTTTAGATCCATATCCTTTTTTACTCAAATATAAAATTCTTTTTTTACTGCGCAAAATAATTGCGTAGTAGTTCTGAAATCTTTGTTCAGAAATAAAAACAAACGTTCATCAAAATAAAAAAATTGAGTTAGCAAGGTCAAGTTTAGGTTACTTCGAAAACACTTTCCAATGTACACACTTACACCATTACCTTTTTACTCAATTTTAAAATGAAGCAGTAGCTCAGCGGTAGAGCAGGTAGTTTAGAAATTATCCCTAAAAGGTCAATCAAAACTTACTTCGTACACTTATAATGTCCGTGTCGTGGGTTCGAATCCCATCTGCTTCACTATTAAGGGTCAATTAAAACTTACTTCAGACAATTGGTAACTTTCGGTTCGAGTCCGAACAAGTTTTAAAATTATCATTAATAAAATGAGGGTCAAGATTAACTTACTTCTCGGCGGAAGCGCCACCAGATAAACTTAGTTAATCCATTACACTCTAATTTCAGGTCAAGTGTTTCTTACTTCAAATCTTTTAGGTAGAAATCAGAAACGCAATTATCTAAATTTTAAAAATTAAAAAAAATGAAAACAAAACAATTATTAAAAATCAGTTTGCGTCAAAACGCTATTTTCATTCCATCAGAAATGATTGCGAATGACAACAAAAATTTATCAGGAACAACATCGGTTTTATTGGCCAACGTTTCAAAACTCGGATTTACATTTTCTGAATCGTTATTACACGCTTTAAACAATGTAAACCCAAATTATAAAGTAGAGGTTTTAGAAGTACTGAGAGAAGTTTTGGGAACCGATAAAAACTGGACACCTTTGGTAAAAGAATGGAATATACCAACAGGAGAATCTGTTTTAGATCATGTTGTAACATATTTCTGGAATGTTTTAAATATAAAAAGAGGAACAACTTTACAATGCGGTCATATTATTCCGGATAACACTTTTCCTTTAGAAAAATACAACGGCTGTCCGTTTTGCGGAACTCCGTTTGAATTTGGAAAACTGGAAAATATCGGTCAGGGAAGCAAATTAAAAGTATTGGATTTATGGTCAGAAGCAGAATTACAAGATTTCTACAAATCATTATTGCAATCAAAAACCGCTTTAGATGCTACACAGGTAGAAAGTTTAAAAACAGCTTTGAAATATTTGCCTTTGCCAAAAGTAGATATTGCCATGAAGGAAACTTTAATGTTGGTAATTGATGTTTTGATTGAAGAAGGTCAGGCCGAAAAGGCATCTCAATACTTTAAGTCACCAACCGATATTTTAAGATATTTATGGTTTAAGAATACAGGTTTATTGCAGATTATTGAGCCAAAAACCATTATAAAAAGAACCTCTAAAAACGAGCAGCATTTATATTATGCTGTCGATACAAGCGCGCAGGCGAAAGTTGCTTCTCAAAAAGATTTGAAACTTAAATATTCAAGAAAAGAATGTTTAATGGTCGCAAACTGGTTGAACAATCTTGATATGGAGGTAGAAACGATGTGCGAGATCATGCACCCAAAACGAGGAATGTGGATTCGTGTGATCAGAGCGTTACGTTTGGCAGAATACAGCAAAAGAAAAGGCTTTGAAAAATTGGCTTTTTTAATGGATGTATTTTATAACCAGGTTTATGACGTTTGGCAAAGTAAAGTAAACACAGCACGATTGAAGTTTGATGCCGATAAAACATTTGCATTGTTAAAACAACGTCCGGGATTGTTCGCGCGATCTTTGTTTTCGAATATGCTTTGGTTTGGTGCAGACGAAACGGTGGCGCATTTTGAAGAAATTATCGATAAAGTTCCGGCTCGATTGGTGTTTACCTTAAACATGTACGCTCAAAATTATTTCGATAAAAACATGCAAAGAAGTGTGAAACCTTTGGGTGGAACAAACAAACGTATTGCACCAAATGCATTATTGAATTTGTACGACGAAGCACAATTAGAGGCAATGAAAAACCAAATCGAAGCGTTGTGTCTTTTGGCCATGAAAAAGCGATTTGCAGCCATGGCAAACCTAAACAAAACCATGTACATCGATCCGCAATTGTTCAATATGCCAGTTTCGATTGGTGATAGAAGCGATACTGTTCAGGATTTGCCGGTTGCTTTAATGGGAACCCGTTTCCCGATTGAAGGAAACGAAGTGCGATTGTTTATGCAATGGGGAAAAGATTTGCCTGCTCAACATTTAGATATGGATTTGAGCTGTCATATCGCTTATGAAGATAAAGCGGATATTTGTTCTTTCAGCCGATTAGAAACTGTGGGTTGTAAACATAGCGGTGATATCAGACATATTCCGAATAAAATTGGAACGGCAGAATACATCAATATTAACATCGACGAATTGGCAAAAGCCAATGCAAAATTTGTAACTTTTACCTGCAATGCGTACAGCAACGGAAGTATTACGCCAAATTTGGTTGTAGGCTGGATGAACAGCAAATACCCGATGAAAATTTCGGAGAGAACTGGCGTAGCCTACGATCCGTCGTCTGTAGATCATCAGGTTCGTGTGACGCAAAATGTTGCCAAAGGTTTGGTTTTTGGAGTGTTGGATGTAGCCAAAAGAGAAATCGTTTGGTTAGAGATGACTTTCGGAGGACAAGTTGTTGGAGGTTTGGATTTTAATGGAGTTCAGGCTTTATTGGCAAAATTGAGCAGCAAATTGAATATTGGTAAATTGTTAGAACTTAAAGCAGAAGCGCAAGGTTTAACAATCACCGAAAATGAAAATGCCGATGAGGTTTACGACGCAAAATGGGCGATAAATGCTGCGGCAGTTACGCAATTATTAATGGATTAAGAAATAGGGGCAAGGTTCAGAGAGGCAAAGGAACATAGGTTATAACTGATGTTAATCGCCTGGCTTGTCATCCTGATCCCGAGGCTTCGGGAGAAGGACCACACAAGAAGCTCCGCAACAGTGAGCGCCAATCTCTGTCGAGCTTCTTGTGTGGTCCTTCGTTCCTCAGGATGACATAAAATGAGAAAAAATAATCTACGCAGAATAACTGCGCAGTAAAATACAACCTTTGTACTATCAAAATACAAAACACATGAAAACACAAATAAACGGTACAGATATATTAGCATTAGGATTCCCGGAAGGAAAAACAATCGGAATCGCCTTAAAAATAAACAGCAAAAGACACGGATTGAAACGTGATGAAATGATAGCCAATTTCAAAAACGTTCTTGCAACTCCGGAAAATTATATTGACGATGCTATTTTTAGCAAACTGGCCATCGCTTTGATCGAAAAAGCAAATGAAAAACCGGAAGACTTTATTGCTTTAAACCAAAATCCAAACGCGTATGCCTCTTACGGAGCAGAACATATCGAAGACGGTGCGAGAAAACAAATGGAAGTTGCCATGCAATTGCCGGTTACGGTTGCCGGAGCTTTAATGCCAGACGCGCACCAGGGTTACGGATTGCCAATAGGCGGGGTTTTGGCCACTAAAAATGCCATTATTCCGTACGGTGTTGGGGTTGATATTGGTTGTCGAATGGCGTTGTCAGTTTATGATATTGCTGAAGATTTTTACTTTGAAAACGAAGCCAAATTCAAAAGAGAATTAATTGCAAATTCAGTTTTTGGAGCAGGTAACGGTTTTCGCGGACAGTACAAAGCAGATCACGCGGTTTTAGAAAACGATGCTTTTAATATGACTCCGTTTGTGAAGAATCTAAAAGATAAAGCCTGGTCGCAATTGGGTTCTTCGGGTGGTGGAAATCACTTTGTGGAATTCGGAATCATGGAATTTGCCCAGGACGATGCGGTTTTGAATATTCCAAAAGGAAAATATGTCGCTTTGCTAACGCATTCCGGTTCACGCGGAATGGGCGCCACAATTGCAGGACATTATACCAAAATCGCCAAAGATGTTTGTAAACTTCCGGATGCTGCTAAAAATTTGGCGTATTTGGATATGAACTCACAATTGGGTCAGGAATATTGGCTGGCGATGAATTTGGCGGGAGATTACGCTTCGGCTTGTCATGAAATTATCCATAACAAAATGGAACGCGCTTTGGGTGCGACAATTTTAGCCAAAGTCGAAAACCACCATAATTTTGCCTGGAAAGAAATCTGGAATGGAGAAGAGGTAATCGTGCATAGAAAAGGCGCCACTCCGGCCGGAAAAGGCGTAATGGGAATCATTCCGGGAAGTATGACCGCACCGGGATTTTTAGTGAGAGGAAAAGGCGAGGAGAACGCCATTAATTCGGCTTCGCATGGAGCAGGAAGACAAATGAGCCGAACGCAAGCCATAAAAAACATCACAAAAAACGAGATGAAATCGATTTTGCAGCACCACGGCGTTACGCTTATTGGCGCAGGTCTTGACGAAGCGCCAATGGCCTACAAAGATATCAATCAGGTTATGGAAGCACAACAGGATTTGGTTGACGTTGTAGCGAAGTTTACGCCAAAGTTGGTGAGAATGGCGGATGACGGAAGTAGAGAGGATTAGTTTTTTTGAAGGTGCAGAAATGCAGGGCTGCAGAGGTTCAAAGAGGCAAAGGGACAAAGGAACAAAGGAACAAAGGTTTATCCCTATTTATGTCATCCTGATCCCGAAGCTTCGGGAGAAGGATCGCACGCGGAAATCTACAAAGACTTGACCCAATATTGTCCTTCGTCGAAATGACAAACTTTGCGTAAAAAAAACTTTGCGTCATAGCGCCTTAGTGGCAAAAAAAAATAATAATAAACACTCAAAGAGAAAAGCCTCTGCACCTTTGCCCCTTTGAGCCTTTGCAACTTAAAAAAAAAAATGAAAACATACATAGACATAGGAATTAATTTAACCAATAAACAATTCCAAAACGACATAGACGATGTCGTACAAAACGCTTTAGATGCCGACGTATCGCAAATGATACTCACCGGAACAAGCGTAAGAAACAGTGAAGAATCATCACGAATAGCAAAAGAATATCCCGGAATATTATATGCTACAGCCGGAATTCACCCGCATGATGCGAAAAGTTTTGATGCGCAGAGCATTTCGAAACTGCGGAATTTATTAAAGCAGAAACAGGTAGTTTCTGTAGGGGAGTGCGGACTCGATTTTGATCGTGATTTTTCGCCCAGAAATATTCAGGAAACGTGTTACAAAGCCCAGCTTGAATTGGCGATTGAAGTGCAGAAACCTTTATTCTTGCACGAAAGAGCTGCTTTTACAAAGTTTATAGACATTACAAAAGACTATTTGCCACAATTGCCAAAAGCCGTTGTGCATTGTTTTACCGGAACTTTGCAGGAAGCCAAAACCTATCTCGATAACGGATTTTATCTCGGTTTTACCGGAGCAATTTCAGACAGTAAACGTTTTGATCATTTAAAAGAAGTAATTCAGTACGTACCGCTTGACCGAATGATGATCGAAACCGATGCGCCTTTCATGCTTCCAAAAAATACTCCAAACAATCTTCTCAAAAAATACCACGAACGCCGTTGCGAACCTGCTTTTCTGCCTTTTGTTGCAGCAACTGTTGCTCAGTTTAAAGGAGTTTCGGGGATTGTTGTTGCTGAGGAAACTACGAAGAATGCTAAGGAGTTTTTTGGGATTTAGAAATGTAAAAAGTTTTATATAGATTTACATTAAAAGTAAAATATGGAACTAGGAAATACGGATTTCAGGATACTTACAGATTTTATATTGTCAATTAATCTATGGGACGAGGATCTTGATGATTTTGATTTAATTGAAGATTGGGCAATACAATTTATTAATTTGGGATGTGAGAATGAAGCTCTTTATACCTTAGCTACTTTTTATAAACCAATCAATCCTGATGAAATTATGCCTTATTTAAAGCGTACTTTTTTAGAACTGAATTTAAAAGAAAAGTATAATGACGAAGCTGAGATATGCTATGCACGATATCATTTGAATAAAGTTGTAAAAGGAGAAGATGTGAAAACAAATTTATTCCGTGCTGCAATATTCTGTGATGGAGATGGAAGAAAAACACATCCAGACGAAGAACTTAATTTTGGTGTCCTTAGTGAAATTTGGCTTGATATGAAATATAGTGTAGGGTATTCCTATAAAGGAGTTAATATAAATAATATTGAGCAAGAAGTTATAACGAAGGCTAAATGGTGGTTAAAAAATAATCCTTTAAAATAAAAATATTAAGAGTTACCAAGTTTAAAACTTAAAAAAAATTGCGTCCTAGCGCCTTAGCGGCAAAAAAAGTGGGCTTTTAAATCAGGTATTTGTACTGTATTTAAAGGCTTTTTGTTTATTTACATTTGAAAGCAATCATGAAAGAAAAAATACTAGAAAAATTAAAAGAAATAGAGAAAAGTAAAAATGTAGAAATACTTTTTGCTGTAGAATCAGGAAGTCGTGCCTGGGGATTTGCGTCTCCGGACAGCGATTATGACATCCGTTTTATATACAAACACAAACTTGAATATTATTTATCGCTTTGGGAAAAACCAGACGTAATCGGATTCATGACCGAAGATGATCTTGACGGTTCTGGCTGGGACTTACGGAAAACCGTAAAGTTATTAGCAAAATCTAACGCACCTTTGATCGAGTGGTTGTTTTCTCCAATAGTATATTTTAAGAATGATGATTTCGCAAAACAAATGCAAGACTTAGCCGTAGAATGTTTCTCGCCAATAGCGGTTTTACATCATTATTTAGGAACGACAAAGAATTTTATGGAAGTATGCGAAATGGAAGAAGTAAAATTAAAAAGTTATTTCTACGCCTTACGCACCGCTTTAGCCGGAAAATGGATTATAGAAAACAATACTTTTCCGCCCGTTGCTTTTGCTGATTTATTGCCAATTGCACCACAAAACATACAAGAGAAAATAACAGAATTACAAGAAGTAAAAGCCAACCAAGGCGAGAAATATTTACACCCAAAAGAAACTTTAGTAACTGATTTTTTATTTGAAACGATACAATTTAATCAGGAGAATGCGGGTAAGTTGGGAAGTGGTAAGAGGTTGAGTGAGGAGTTGGATTTGTTTTTTAGGGAAGAAATTATTAAATAATAATAAAGATATATGGAATTTACAGTAACAGAAGTAAAAGAAGCTTACAAAAAGTTAAGAGCATACATTTATTATGATTCAGGTGAGTTGTTATTAAGGGAGAAAATAGTTGTTTTTGAAACTGATTTATCAAATGATCCTCATGATTTTTTGAAGTTTTATTTTAATGGTGAATATTCTGAATATATAAAAGATGAAGACGGTAATTTAAATAGAAATTCGATTTTTAGGTCAAGAAAAGCTGATTTAGATCAAAAATTAGAAATAATTGCTGATAGATTAAATAATTACCACAATGAACCTGAATTTTTTGATAAATATATCAATAAGATAGCTGTTAATATATTTCCTAAAATTTTCTATTCGGACAATCAAATAAATAAAATTGTTTCAAATAAAAGAATTAGAGAGAATTATTCCTTACAAAAAGCTACTGCTTTTATAGATGCTCCTATTGAAATTCATATTTTATCCGTTTTATGGATTATTAGAGAAGGGGTTGAGATAGATTCAAAATTGTATCCAGAGTGTATTGGTAATAGATTATTGCTCAATAAAAATAAAACCAAAATTGTTCAAGGAAGTTCTCTATTTAAACCATATTTCAAAGAATATCAAAAGTGGAGAGATGGAGCTGTTAATGTTGCTAATGATTTACTAGAAAAAGATAAAAACGCATTATTTTTAAATTTAGATATTAAGGATTATTTCTATTCTGTAAGAATTGATAAAAATAAATTTCCAGTTGATAGAAAATATAAAGCTTTAATAGAGTACGCTAATTTAAACGATATTTTGTTGCAAGTTCATTTGAAATACACAATGATAGTAGCAAAGCAGTTTAATATTCCTTCCGATTTTTCAGATGAAATTTTGAGTGAAAGTGGTGAAATAATTAAATTTATATTACCTATTGGATTGCTGTCTTCATATGTTTTAGCAAATGATTATCTAAGTGAATTTGATAAGATTATAATAGAAAAATTTAAGCCTGCATATTATGGTAGATATGTTGATGATATTTTACTTGTTTTATCTGAGCCTAATCCATTAAGTTTCAAAGAAAAAGATATCTATTCCGAATATTTATTCTCATTTGAAAAATATTTGAAGAACATTAAAAACAATAAGAATAGGTTCTATGATGCCAGTTTTAAAGAAGAAGAATTATCCGAAATAGAATTATATATTTTAAATAACTTTAGTCAAATAGCAAGTTTAGTTGATAATCCATTTTATAACAAAAAAGATGATGAGGATTTTATCTGTGAAAATATTGAAAAAAGGATTTTTAAGGTAAACGGTTACCCTTCATTATTTTTTCAAAGTCAAAAAACGTTATTACATTATTTTGATAAAGATGAATCGAGCATTGTAATTGATAAATTAAAAAAAGAACTGAGAGAAAAATCAAGTGAATTTAGAGATTTGCCAAATGAAAAGGATGATTCCCATAATTTTGAAGAAAGTGCATATTATTTGCAATACGACGGATCAGATGGTAAAATAAAAACTTTAAAAGACTACAAAGAAGATAGATTTGGTTTATCTGTTTACTTGTCTCACAAAATAAGTTTTGCTTTGCGAAATCAAAAAATTATTTCTGAAAAAGAACAAAATAAAATAATAAAATTTTTTAAAGGTGAAAATTGTTTGACTTTATACAAATTATGGGAAAAAATATTGACACTTTTTTTAATAAATGATCAGCCTCAAAATTATGTAGATTTTTTATTTCATTGTATTGAGCAAATAGATAAAATTAAAGGGACTGATAAATATTCAGAAAAAGTTTATTCTAATGTTAGAGTTACATTAGTTAATTATCTGTTTTGTGCCCATGAACTTGCTTTATCATTAAATCTTAATTTTTTAAGTAGTGATAATAAAATTTCTAGAGAATATGAATTTAAGTCTAATGAACTTAAATCTAATTTATTTACAATGTATTTTTCTAACTTAGATTTTATTGAACCAAGTTCATTTATTGCCGTAAGATATAGAAAAGCAAACATGATTAGACATCACTATGTTGTAATTCCTTTACTTAATTATACGAAAGTGAGTAGTCGAGGCAGAATTAATTTAGTAGATAAAAAGCTACATATAGAATCATTTGATTTAGATGATAAATTATTAAAAAATTCTCCTCGACCAATTAAATTTTGGGAATGTTGTATAGCAGCTTCTTTTCAACAATTTTTTAATTTTAATTCATTAGAAAATATAGTGGTAAATAATGATGGCTATGTAGAATCAAATATTTTATATGATTTAACAAGAACATACAAAACAGAAGAGATAATAGATATAGATGATGATGAGAGAAGATTTAAGGAAGAGACAGAAGATATTAATTATCTAGATTTAGCATTTGATTATTATATTATAGGGAATTTGAATCATTCTAATAATTATCAAAATAAAAAAGATTTAAAGGATCAATTTTATGAATACGGAGAAGGTAAATTTGAAGTTGATAAAAAAAATAAATGTGCCGTACCAAAAATTTCGTTTGCAAATACAGAAATTAAAGAGGGAAATATTTTAAAGAGCATTTTGGGCAACCCAAATTTAACAGCTGAAAGATATCACCAATTAGCAGAGATTCTCAAAAAGGCTAGAAATGAAAAAACAGATATGATATTATTTCCAGAATGTTTTATGCCTTTTAATTTATTATCAACATTAGCGAGATATTCAACAGATAACCAAACATTATTGATTTCAGGATTAGAGCATATTACAATAAACAAGACTTGCTTTAATTTTGTTGTGTCAATTATCCCTGTTGAAGTAAATGGAATTAAGGATGCTACAATTGTTCTAAGATTGAAAAATAATTATTCTCCATCTGAAGAATACTTAATAAATAAAAATCATTTAATAGTTCCAAAAACTATTATTCCAAACATTCAGATTGTAAATTGGAGAAATGTTTATTTTTCAGTCTGCTATTGTTTTGAAATGGCTAATATTACCCATAGAGAGCATTTGAAAAGTAAAATTGATCTTTTAATTGGTATCGAGTGGAATAAGGACATTCCGTATTTCTCAAATATTGTAGAGTCTGCGTCACGTGATTTGCATTGTTATGTTGCTCAAGTGAATACTAGTAATTTTGGTGATACTAGATTAACGCAGCCAAAAGAAAGCGCCATTAAAGATATTTTAAAATTAAAAGGAGGTTTAAATGATGTTATGCTAGTAGGAGAAATTGACATTGCAAGTTTAAGAAATTTTCAGAGGATAAAATCTTCAATAAACACTAGTAAGGAGTTTAAACCATTACCTCCTGATTTTCTTTTTAGTGAAGTTCTTAAAAGAATAAATAATAAATAGTTTTTAAAATGACCATCCAAACCCTAAAATCCCAAAACCTACTCCTCTTCGAAGTTATCTCCGGAAGTAAATCTTTTGGGTTAAATACACCAACCTCAGATACCGATATCAAAGGCGTTTATTATTTGCCAAAAGAAAAGTTCTTTGGGTTAGATTATATTCCGCAAATAAGTAATGAAACTAATGATGAGGTTTATTATGAGATTGGTCGTTTTGTAGAGTTACTGCTTAAAAATAATCCTAATATTTTGGAAATTTTGGCTTCGCCGGAAGATTGTATTTTGTACAAACATCCGTTAATGAAGCATTTGCAACTGGAGGATTTTCTATCGAAACTCTGCAAAGATTCTTTTGCTGGTTATGCCGTAACGCAAATTAAAAAGGCGAGAGGTTTAAACAAGAAAATTGTAAACCCAATGCAAAAGGAAAAGAAAAGCCTTTTGGATTTTTGTTATGTTTTTAAAGGTTATGAAACAGTTGGCGCATCAGTATTTCTGCAACAGAATGCTTTAAATCAGGAACAAATAGGTTTGGTAAATCTTCCTAATTCAAAAGGAATGTTTGCCATGTTTTATGACGAAAATAAGACTTTAGGCTACAAAGGCATTATTCAAAAGGAAAACTCCAATGAAGTCTCACTTTCATCGATTCCAAAAGGTGAAAAACTAATTGGCTATTTATCCTGCAATCAGGACGGATATTCTAAATATTGCAAAGAATATACTGAATACTGGAACTGGATTGATAAACGAAACGAAGACCGTTACAACACCAATCAACAGCATGGAAAAAACTATGACAGCAAAAACATGATGCACACGATTAGGCTTTTGCAAACTGCAGAACAAATTCTGTCAACCGGAAAATTAAATATTCGTGTTTCGAATCGTGCTGAATTACTGGATATAAAAGCCGGAAATAAAGAATACAATGATTTACTCGAAATGGCAGATAATTTAATTGCTTCAATCGAAAATCATTATCAAATATCAACTTTACCTGAAAAGCCAAACGAACAAAAAGCAATTCAAACTTTAATAAAAATTAGAGAAGAGTTATATCAATAAACCCAATACCCGCAAATTGATATTTGCGGCTTTTTTTGCGGTGAGAAACGATCTTTATCCCAAGATTCTTCAAAATTTTTATTTAACAATTAAATAAGTCACCTAAGTATAATCTTATATTTTAATTTATTATTTTACAAGTTCAATTAAAAGCCTGTAAAAAATGAATATAACCATATCCGTCAAGCAGTTAGGAAAAAAACATCCAATACTTCAGGAAAAAACAATCTCATTAGATACTTCTGCTGCTGTGCTTTCGGTTCGAACTTTTATAGCATTAGTCGTAAAACAGCAGGTCGAACTTTTTCATGCTGCTTCATTTGAGTGGGAAGATCAGGACACGATTCATCTTCCAAAAGAAAATTACCTTCCTATTTTAACCGATACCGGAAAAGTAGGTTTTGGAGCCGTTTACAATCACAATAAAGTCAATATTGCTGTTGCGCAGGAAAACGCCATTGTAGCTTTTGAAGATGGTTTGTATGCCCTTTTCTACGGCGACGACCAACTCGAATCGCTAAATGAAGAAATCGATTTGTCTCAAAATAAATCCATCACTTTTATAAGGTTTACCTTTTTGGCGGGGAGCTACTGGTAAGTCAATTAAAAATTTAGAATTCAAAATTAAAAAGCAATGGCAAAGAGCAATGTAAAAGTTCAATGTCAGTATCAAAAATAAATTTTACAGATAATCTATACTCTATCCCGAAGCTTCGGGACTAAAATCTAAAATGTAAAAAATATGACTATAGAAGATCTTTTGAAAAGTAAGGTAATCGAAAATCCTATTAAGAGGTTTAAAAAGGAACTGGAAGAGATTGTAAACAGCAATTTGGTTTCGAAATTATTATTAAAAACAAAGCTTAAAAAAGAGGTGGCCGAGTTTGGTCTTGAGCTTTTAAAACTCAAAGACAATTACTACAGCAATTACATTACCCTGGGTTCAAAAGAATGTACGGTTTTTGAAAAATGGATAAAAGCTGACCTATGGGAAGATAAACATTACTACGATCTTTTGGTTTACTTTTTTGGCACCGAAAACGCCGTTTATGTCAAAGAAGCGTGGAACAAACTGCCTCAAAAAATGTATCAGAGCGGTTACGTAAGACGTTCTTTCAGGGCGCCAGACAATACCAAATATTTGCTCGTAAATCAGGTTAATTTTTTGCGTTCGCTGCTCAACGGTCCGCAAATTTACAATTACCATGACAGCAACAGCATCTATTATGATTTGAGTATCGAAGAGCAAATTCGTTATGATACCGAAGTTTCAGGTTCTCAAAATCAGTTCATGATTTGGTCTGCAGCGCTCGATTTGAACAAAGAAAATCTTTTTCAGCTTTTTGAAGATATTATTTTCAACAAAGATCCACGAGGAAAAGTGTCTCGCAATATCATCAAAGCACTTTTAAACAGCGAGAAAAAAGAAAGTTGGGAGCTGGTCGAAAAACTATTGCTGGCCGCACAGCGTCAGGAAGGTTTGCGCCAGACCGTTCTCGAAGCGCTGGATGAAACCAGTATTGGCGCTTTGCAATACATGATCAAGGTTATTATCGATAATAAACTCACGCGTTTCTCGTCGGTGGTGCGCAGTATCGATACCTGGACCGGTTTGGGCTGGGATGCTGAAAAAGAAACTACGGTTCGAAATATCATCAACCTGGCTTCGGGTTATTTCTCGAATCCCGAAACGATTCCTGCCGGAATTCAAAGCAAAAACAACAACGAAGTTTATATGGCGCTTTGGGTTCAGGGCGTTTTTGATGTCGAAAAAACCGTTCCGTACCTGCACGAATTATTAGAAAAAGGAACCATCGAAAAGAAATCTCTCGCCTTGAAATTTGCCGGAGAAACCAACGATCCGTATATCGAAATGCCGCTTTACTTTAAAGCACTCGACGACGAAAACTTACAGGTTTTGGCCTTTGCGCTTCCGAGATTAAATGCACTGCTTGAGGCCAATGCCAAATCGGGATATTATATTGAGCATGCAGATTATCCAAATTTCTTTGAAAAAGTTTACAAGCTCGCACAAACCATAACCGAAAAAGAGAAAACGTTTGAAGGAAAAGTATTTTCATGGCTCAATGTCAAGTTTGATAAAGATGCCTTGTATGCGGCCGCTATCAATTTAGTAGGCACTAATACCGAAAGATTAGCTATAATTTTGAGTCATTTTGAGGGTTTTGCCATCAATTTAAGAGAAAAACTAACCAGAGAAATTCTGGACGATTTTTATTGCTATTCCTTTTACAGCTTTAAAGGCAACAGCGGAAAAGAGAAAAAAGAACCTACCGATTTTCAAAGAAGTTTTGCCCTTCGTATTTTAAAAGACAGGGGAGAATCTTTAGTCGCTTCGGCAGTCAATACATTAAATCATTTGAGTTTGACAGCGCATGAACTGGCGATTTTTCAGGACTTGTACAAACGTAAAAATTCTAATTTAAAGAAAAACCTAACGGCCATTTTGTTACAGCAAGACGAGCCGAAAATAATCGCTTTTGTAGAAGAAACTTTAGCAAAAGGAGATTTAGAACAGCGTATGTCTATTTTAGATGTAATGCTGCAACTGCAAAAAAGCGCCAAACTAACCGATAAGGTCAACAACTGGGTGTCTGATTATGCAGCACGACCAAAAATTAGCGAGAAAGAAACCAAATTTATAGAGCAGTTAGAACCTTCAAAAAAGAAGCATACTTTAAGCGCAGAAAACGGATACGGGTTCTATAATCCGAATGAAGTTTCGCCTTACTCGCTGCCCCAACCAGAGGCAGATTCACTGTATGCAAAATCGGTCAGGGCACATGATCATGGCTTCTCCCAATCAATGTCTCATATCAAATTGGAGATTTCGAAATTGTATGCTTTATATGAAGAAAACAGAAATCACGAATACGAAATCGAAAATTACGACAACAGCAAATCGACTGTTTTGCTCGCCAATAGTTTTAGGCCGGTAAAAAATCTAAAAGACGACAAAAACCCGGAGGTTGCAGCAACCAATTATCCGTTGTATGAAGTTTGGTCGGGCTGGTTTGAAAATTCCGGTTTAACCGAAAGAGATCTGTTTTTATTGACGCTGGTTAGCAGTTGTGACCGAAAAGTTTGGCGTGATTTTCTCGAAAAATATGTTTTTTATTATAAAGAACTATTGCCGCACCAAAACAAAAGAGGTTACGATTGGGACAATGCGATTTTGCAAATCCTGAACGCTTTGCAGCTTAAATACGTGTTTCAGGAAAAAACCAATTTTCTGATTGATGCCTGCAGTACGTTGTATGCAAATCTGCCACAATCGGTATTGGAGTTTGAATACAAACCATCAAAAGATGAATATTACTATAATAACGACAACGCAAACGGCTGGCAAAATCAGGGCTTCTTTGATGTTTACCTGAATAAAATCAACTTGCAGGACTTAACGGATGAGCAAAATGCCAAAGTCTGGAATTTGCACCGATGGAGACAGCAAACCGGATTGCCGAGAAATATTGCGTATAATAAGCCGCCCATTCACTTGTACTGCGTAGCGTTTGAGCAAAATTTAATTACCGAAGGAGAATTGTACGAAGGTATTTTAGAAAGCGACAGAATCTCTGTCTTAACAAGTGAGTCTAAAAAAAATTACAGGCATTTTGGAAGCGAAGACTTAATTAAAAGATTTCCGTTTTTGGTACCCATGATTGCTAAAATTCGCGAAACCTTTTTAGATATTGAGATAAAAAGGGGCGATTCGAATACGGCTGTTACGCATTTGGTACAGAGTTTCCAGAAGATATTTGGCATCAATCGTTTGGTCGAAATGCTTGTGGCACTGGGCAAAGCGAGTTTATACAAAGGTTATATTTACTCGTGGAGCTATACCGAACTGACCAAACAAAAGCTGTTTAGTTATTTATTGAAAAGATGTTATCCGCTGTCGACCGACACGCAGGAGATCTTTAACGATGCCATAAAAAAAGCCAAAATCTCTGAAGAAAGACTGATTCAGGCTGCGATCTATGCGCCGCAATGGCAAAAGTTTATTAGTAATTATTTGAACTGGAAAGGTCTTGACGAGGGAATCTGGTGGTTTCATGCGCATACTAAAACAGCAGGTTACAGCGCCGAAAACTCAGAACTGGAAAGTGAAGTAGCGAAGTTCTCGTCTATCGATTTGCAGGATTTTAAAGATGGAGCCGTAGATAAAAACTGGTTCCTCTCTGCTTACAAACAATTAGGAAAAGCAAAATGGGAACTGCTTTATGAAGCTGCCAAATACGTAACCGACGGAAACGGACACCGTCGTGCCAGATTGTATGCCGATACGATTACAGGCGATTTGAAAATTAGGGAAGTAACCGCAAAAGTAAAAGACAAACGCGATCAGGATTATCTGAGAGTATATGGCTTAGTGCCTTTGAGTAAAACAAGTCCTGAAAAAGATATTTTGGCGCGCTACGAATATTTGCAGCAATTTAAAAAAGAAAGCAAGGAATTTGGTTCAATGAAACAGGCGAGTGAAGCTTTGGCTATTCGTGTGGCATTAGAAAATCTGGCGCGAAACGCCGGATATCCTGATCCGGTTCGTTTGACGTGGGCTATGGAAACCAAACAAATTCAGAATATCTTATCGAAAGAAACCGAAATTAAACTAGATGATGTAACCGTAAGCCTGGTGATCAACCAAGAAGGAAAAGCCGATTTGGTTACCTTTAAAGCGGATAAGGAATTAAAAGCAATTCCGGCCAAATACAAAAAAGACAAAGCCGTTCTCGAATTGACGAATTACAGAAAAACCATGCGCGAACAATGGACGCGCTCGAGAAAAGGACTGGAAGAAAGCATGATTCGTGGCGATGAGTTTTTGTATGCCGAAATGCAAAATCTCTTTGAGCATCCGATTATTTCAAAGCATCTTGAAAAATTAGTCTTCATTTCAAATGACGACAAAATTGGTTTTTATATCGACGGAAGTCTCGTAACAGCCTTAGGAGAAGTACATTCGCTCGACGAAAAACAAACCTTTAGAATTGCGCATTGTTACGATTTGCACAAAAATAAAGTCTGGACAGACTACCAATCTTATTGTTTTGATAATAAATTACAACAGCCTTTTAAACAGGTTTTCAGAGAATTGTATGTTCCAACGCCAGACGAATTAAAAGAAAAAGCAGTTTCACGAAGATACGCCGGACATCAGGTTCAGCCCAACCAAACTTTGGCTTTGTTAAAAACCAGAGGCTGGAAAGTAGATTATGAAGAAGGATTGCAAAAAGTTTTTCATAAAGAAGGGTATCAGGTAAAAATGTATGCCCTGGCAGATTGGTTTTCGCCGGCAGATGTTGAAAGTCCGACTTTAGAGACCATCGAATTTCATTCTTTAAAAGATTATAAAAACATTGCTTTTGAAGATTTGAATCCGAGGATTTTCTCAGAAGTAATGCGCGATATTGATCTGGTAGTCAGCGTAGCCCATGTTGGCGGCGTCGATCCGGAAGCGAGTCATTCTTCTATAGAAATGAGAGCCGTTTTGTTGAGAGAAACCCTGCGATTGTTTAAAATTAAAAATGTCGAAATCAAGGAAAATCATGCTATTGTAAAAGGGCAATTGGGCGAATACAGTATTCATTTAGGAAGTGCGGTCGTACACCAGCTTCCGGGTAAATATCTATCGGTATTGCCAATTCACTCGCAGCACCGAGGACGTTTGTTCCTTCCGTTTGCAGATGATGATCCAAAATCGGCCGAGGTTATGTCTAAGGTTTTACTGTTTGCAAAAGACAATGAAATTCAGGACCCAACAATTTTAAGTCAGATTGATAAGATTTTTGTCTAAAAATATTTACATTTGCTCTCGAAATAACAACAAATAAATACAGATGATACTTTCAGTACAATTAAGTTTTGAATATTTAGCCGGAGATTTTCCTGCTAAAAGTGCTTGACGCTATAGTTATTTTTATGAAATTGAAATGTAAATTTAGAGTTTAAACTCAACATAAAATATAAAAGCGTCCTGATTTTGGGACGCTTTTTTTGTTTAAGTACATTTTAAATTTGCTCACTTTAACAAAAAAAGCAATTCCGCTTCGCGCAGTGAGAAAGAAAATGACAGAAAAATGAATCTTTAACAAAAAATAATTAAAAAAATAATTGACCAAATAGTACATGATTAAACAAAATAGCGAAATATAATCTTGAAAAGTAATCTGGTGATAAACAGTTATTTGATATAAAAAAGAAATCGGCACAAGTAGGCGGACAGGAATTTTTATGGATTTATTTTAAGTGTAACTAATTGTTAATCAGTAAAATAATGTTAAAAATGATTTGGATAATTGATTTTTTAGACTTTATCTTTGCCGAAGAAAATGGCAACATAAATTGCAACAACGATGGTGATTTCAAAATATAATACAATGTATAAAATGAATTTCAATACGAATATAAATACACAATTAATAAGCCCAAGCTCGGAGTTTGGTGTTTTAATTATGCAGGTGCACAGATACAGGCAATAGGAAAATTATATCCTGTTGAATCTAAAAGCACCTTTAAACGGGTGCTTTTTTTGTGCCTAAATTTTAAAGGTACAGAGGTTAAAAGGTTCAAAGTTACAGAGGTACAAGGTTTGAAAAAACTTAGAAACTTTTATTCTTAGTCCCAGAACCTTACTCTACAATAGAGAACTGATTCTTTTGAAATCAGTTCAAAAAGAAGATTAATTTAAAAAAGTAAAAAATTAGAAAACATGAAACAAAAGTACAACCGAATTGCCCTTGTAGGAATTGAACAGGAAGAATACGATACTATAAAAGCAAGTTATTCAGGACATATTATCTGGCATCAGTCTATACCAAAAATTGTGGTAAAAGAGGAAGTACTTTATATGGAAAAATCAAACGGAATAGGGATGTTGCCTGTTGATAAAGTGGTTTATTACGGGATTTATGATAATGATTTCGATTTTATTTCTGGTTTAGCCATCTGGAAAGGAGATTGTTATCCTAATGCAGCAGCAATGCTTGATTGCCGATTTAAGATTCCGTGTCTGGTAAAAGCTTTGTCTCTGTCAAGATTTAGCGCTCCTCGTGGTTTTATAAGTGCAGGAGCTTCTGTAAATGTTGCCGGTGATACTATTGCAAAATGGGGAAATTGGCATTGTGGCGAAAACAAATATCGTTTTGAAGGAGAATGGGAAAGCGAATTTACCGCAACCATAGAACCTTATTTTGAAGGTGAAGCGGTTCGTATAATGATGATAGGTGATACTTATTGGCAGATAAAACTTGAAGGTGATTCGTGGTTGAAATCAATTCACCCTGATGATGCTGGCTTTATGGAGGTTGATGCTGATTTGCTTGCTGATACTTTTTATATTAAAGACACTTTGCAAATGGACATGATTGGAAATGATTATATCGTTGTCAAAGATGGCTCTAAATATTTATTAGAAGTGAATCATATTCCGAATATAACACGATTTGAAGAAGTTAGACAGGTTTATTTATCGATTGTCATAGAATGGATCAATTAAAAACACATACTGCTCAAAATAAGTGCGTACTATATTTTGAATATTTGATTAACAAAAAATAGAGAAAACTAATTAGTTGAGTAACAAAAAATAAAATTAATAATGAATCAAAATAAAATTTAAGTCTGACCACCAGTGGTCAATACTATATTAGGTTTTGTAGGCTTGAGTTTGCTCTTGCAGAGAGATAAATTCAACGCTTGCCGAAGGATTCCTAAAAAGAAATACCATGCGTACCAATACATTAAAAGAATATAAAAAAGCGATTAGAAATAAATATGAGATAGAAAAAGAACGAGAATACTTTGATTATTTGCATAGTCCTTCTCGAGGAAAACTACGTGACTTTTGTTGGTTAATTTTTGAGAACAACCCAACACACGATGACTTAAATGTTTTTAGAAATCTATTTAGTCTGGATTTTGATCCTGCTAAAAAGAAAAAGTTCAAGGAACAAAAAGATAAGTTCAGACCTATTGAAACCTTTTTTAAAGGTGAGACAGATCCTATGAATATTGATGCCATAAATATGGCTGCAATTTTGGTTGATTTTGAGCCTCGTCCTTTTAAAAAGTTTTACGAAAATTCTAAAACGCAAGAGAGCAAACCAACCAAACGGATGGATAAAGCCAAGGCAGTTTTTGAGAAGAGAAGTTCGTCAAAAAAAGAAAAGCCAGAAAAAGAGTCTAAGAAAAGAAGTTTCTTTAGGGATTTTAAAAGCATGTTTTTCTAAAAGTGAATGTAAGACAGCTAAAACAAGACCAGTCTGGCGAAGTTGTATTGCGGAATAAATAAAGAGAAATTAGAAACAATTATAAAAATTAAAAAAATGAAAACTACAGATAAAATTATTATTATCGATTTAGAAGCCACATGTTGGCAAAGTACTGCACCAGCGGGTCAGGAAAATGAAATTATTGAAATTGGACTGGCTGTATTAGATGCAAAAACAGGAAAAATTACACAAAACAAAGGCATCTTGATAAAACCGCAGCGTTCAAGTGTAAGTCCGTTTTGCACAGAGTTGACCACTATTACGCAGGATGTACTGGATCAAAAAGGAATATCTTTCGAAGAAGCCATCAATTTGCTTAAAGACGAGTACAATCCCAATTTATATACTTGGGCAAGCTACGGTCAGTACGATTTGAATATGCTTAAAAAGCAATGTAAATCGTTTAATGTGCCCTATCCGATGGGAGTGCAGCATATAAATGTAAAAGTTTCTTTTGCCGAAAAATTTGGCTTGCAAAAACCAACCGCAATGAACGGTGCATTGCAGGTTTTAAATATCCCGCTGGAAGGAACACATCACAGAGGAATCGACGATGCAAAAAATATTGCTAAGATTTTGCATTGGTGTTTGATGAATTAGAAAAGGCTGTCTTTAAAAGACAGCCTTTTGCATTTAGTTTATATATTATCTTGATTTAATTCTGACCATATATCTTAGTATAAAGATCTTTGTAAATCTCTTTGATTATTTTACGTTTTAATTTTAGGGTAGGAGTCAGTTGTCCGCCATCTATAGACCAAACATCAGGAGTTAACTCAAAACGTTTGATTTGTTCCCAGTGTCCAAATTTTTTGTTGATTTCCTCAATTTCAGTGTCAATACGTTTTTTAACCTGTTCGTTTTCGACAATTTCCTTGTTGGTGCTTCCCAGAGTTACTTTATGCAATTTTGCCCATTCTTTTACAAATTCAAAATTCGGCTGTACAAATGCGGCGGGCATTTTTTCGCCTTCGCCCACTACCATGATTTGCTCAATAAAACGAGATTGTTTCATGGCGTTTTCAATAAGCTGAGGTGCAATATATTTTCCGCCAGACGTTTTGAACATTTCTTTTTTACGATCTGTAATTTTCAGGAAACCTTCGCTGTCAATTTCTCCAATATCTCCAGTGTGGAAATAGCCATCTTTTAACGCTTCGTCTGTTTTTTCCTGATCTTTAAAGTAACCCAGCATTACGTTTGGTCCTTTGCAAACAATTTCACCGTCTTCGGCAATTTTTACTTCAACATTGCGAATTACTTTTCCAACTGTTCCAATCTTGAAACCTTTGTTTCTTTGATCGTTAACGGCAATTACCGGCGAAGTTTCAGATAAACCGTAACCTTCCATTACCGGAATCTCTGCCGCAGCAAAAACTCTCGTTAAACGGGGTTGCAAAGCCGCACTTCCGGAAACCATCAAATCTAATTTTCCTCCTAAACCTTCTTTCCATTTACTGAAAATTAGTTTACGGGCAATTTTAAGCTGAAATTCATACCAGAAACCATTAGCTCCGTAAGGTTCATATTTCAATCCCAAATCTATAGCCCAGAAAAATAATTTTTTCTTAATACCGGTTAATTCGCCTCCTTTAGCATAAATTTTATCGTAAACTTTCTCTAAAAGTCTTGGTACCGCAGTAATTACAGTAGGCTGAACTTCTTTTAAGTTGTCACTAATTTTGTCAATCGATTCTCCAAAATAAACCGAAACACCATAATATTGATAGATATACAAAATCATTCTTTCAAAAATATGGCAAATAGGCAAGAAGCTCAATGCAGTACTTTTTCCTGCATCAAACGGAATTCGTGGTGCGCTGTCTAAAACATTCGAGACAATGTTTTTGTGCGACAACATAACACCTTTTGGTTTTCCTGTAGTTCCTGAAGTGTAAATGATCGTTGCTAAATCATCTTCGTGAATACTGTCTTTTAACGTCTCAACTTCAGCCTGATTGCTTTCGTCTGCGCCTAAGGTCAATAGTTCTGACCAGTGTTTAGCACCTGCAATCTCATCAAATGTATATACTTCTTTTAAAGTCGGTACATTTGCTTTTATAGCGTTTACTTTATTCAATACTTCTGTATCTGAAACAAAACAATAGATACTGCCGCTATGATTTAATATGTATTCGTAATCTTCTTCCGCAATTGTAGGGTAAACAGGTACGTTTTGTGCGCCCGTTTGTAAAATACCAATATCCATGATATTCCACTCCGTGCGGTTAGTAGAAGTGATTAAAGCAATTTTGTCATTTTTCTGAACGCCCATGCGCAGTAATGCTCTTGAAACAGCATTCGCTTTTGCAATATATTCCTGGGTTGATGTTTTTTCCCAAACTCCATTCTTTTTAGTTGCCAAAGCAACCTGAAGGTTATAAGTATCTTGTTGATAATAGGGAAAATCAAAAAGGCGTGTGATTGAAACCATGTTTAATATATTGAATTTTACTGCAAATTAAATAAAAATAAGGTACAATTTTTATTTTTATGAAATTTTATGGGAAAAATTATAGCTACTATTGAAAATCAACGAAAACGTTTTCTTTTTAATAGTAAAATTTATAAAAAATAAAGAAAAATTTAATCCTGAGCTTTTTATTGCACGTTATAATCTACATAATCTTTAACGCGTTCGCCCATTAAGAACATTTTTTTCTTGGTAAAATGAATGGAGAATTGAGAGTAAATCCAGTGTTCGCTGTCGTTTGGTCTGTACCAAAAAGTATAAGAAGCACTATTAAAACCTTCCTTAAATACCGGAATTCCTTCTTCCGTACATTCGATTCCCCAATTGATTTTTTGTTTGCTTAAATCATCAGACTGGATTACTCCCGTACCATCGGGATTCAATAGTGTCATGGGGGTTTTTTGTCCGGTCGGGATATAAGTTCCCTGAATTGGATAACCAATGGTAGTCGTAATGTAATGGTCTCTGTTGTTGTACGTAATTTGATCTACTTGAACTTGCGAATGTGATTTAGTGGCAACTAAAAATAAACTGAAAAATAGTAATTTTAAAAATTTCATTCTATGTAGGTTTAATTGTTTTTGGGTTGGGAAAAAGATCCTGTGGCTGGAACTTTTTAGCGAATATAGTTCAAATTTTTATAGAATAATCAATCCCATTTTAAGATTGATACAAAATAGAACAAAACAGATAAAAAACAAGCTGAAAAGCCCTGTCAGTATGTTATTTTTATTACAATTTAACGCAAAAAAAAAGCGTCCGATAATTCGAACGCTCTTAAGCAATATGATGTTATTTTTAGTTTTTCTCAATCCATTTTCTGGCGTTGATAAAAGCTTCATGCCACGGTGTAAATTCGTCATTTCTGTCTTTAGGGTAATGCGCCCAGTTCCATTGGAAAGTCGAACGCTCAATATGAGGCATGGTAACCAAATGTCTTCCTGTTTTGTCACACATCATCGCTACGTCGTAATGAGAACCATTTGGGTTTGCAGGATATCCTTCGTATGCGTATTTCGAAACAATGTTATAATTTTCTTCACCCATTGGTAAATTGAATTTTCCTTCTCCGTGAGAAACCCAAACTCCCAAAGTAGTTCCGGCTAAAGTCGATAACATCACTGAGTTGTTTTCCTGAACTTTTACAGAAGTAAAAATACTTTCGTGTTTGTTACTGTCGTTATGAAGCATTTTTCCGTGAACCTCGTGCTCCGGATTAATCACTTCTAATTCCATGAATAATTGACATCCATTACAGATTCCCACAGATAAAGTATCTTCTCTTTTAAAGAAATTGTCTAAAGCTGTTTTTGCTTTTTCGTTGTATAAAAATGCTCCGGCCCAGCCTTTTGCAGAACCTAAAACATCTGAATTAGAGAATCCTCCAACAGCACCAATAAACAGAATATCTTCAAGCGTTTCACGACCGGAAATTAAATCGGTCATGTGAACGTCTTTTACATCAAATCCGGCCAGGTACATTGCATTTGCCATTTCGCGCTCAGAATTACTTCCTTTTTCACGAATAATAGCCGCTTTTGGTCTTGGTTTAGAGGCGTCGATTACAGGCGCTTTTCCAGTAAAATGAGCTGGGAAAGTATAATCTAAAACCTGATTTTTATAATTGTCAAAACGCGCTTTTGCCGTTCCGTTTTTAGATTGTTTTTGATCTAACAAATAAGAAGTTTCAAACCAAATATCTCTGTAATTTTTTATGTCTAAAGTCCAAAGTCCAAGATCTAAAGTCTCTTCTGATGTTGCTTTTCCTAGTTTGAAGAACTCGATATTGTTTGCTTTTAATTTTGCTTCAAGAGCTGCATCTTCTTTTGCCTGAAAAACGATTCCGATGTTTTCAGCAAAAAGAACTGTCAATAGATCTTTTTCTGCAAAAGCTGAGAAATCAATTTTTGCTCCAAGTTTCACATCAGCAAAACACATTTCTAATAAAGTAGTAATCAATCCACCGCTTCCGATATCGTGACCAGCTAAAATTTGGCTTTCGCCGATTAATTCCTGAATCGTGTTAAAAGCATTTTTGAAGAATGAAGCATCTTTTATTGTAGAAGTTTCGTTTCCGATTGTATTTCTGATTTGTGCAAAAGAAGAACCTCCTAATTTGAAATCATCCTGAGACAAATTGATATAATAAATAGAATCTCCATCTCTTTGTAAAACTGGTTCAACTACTTTTCTAATATCAGTACAGTTTCCTCCGGCAGAAATAATTACCGTTCCCGGCGCGATTACTTCGTCGTTTGGATATTTTTGTTTCATCGAAAGTGAATCTTTTCCGGTCGGAATATTGATTCCCAATTCAATTGCAAATTCAGAACAGCCTTCAACAGCAGCGTACAAACGAGCGTCTTCACCTTCGTTTTTACAAGCCCACATCCAGTTGGCCGAAAGTGAAATTCCGCCTAGACCATCTTTAATTGGCGCCCAGATAATGTTTGACAACGATTCTGCAATTGCATTTCTGCTTCCCGCAACCGGATCAATCAAAGCCGCAATAGGAGCGTGGCCAATAGAAGTCGCAATTCCTTCTTTACCTAAATAATCCAGAGCCATAACCCCAACATTATTCAAAGGCAATTGCAAAGGTCCTGCACATTGTTGTTTGGCAACTTTTCCACCCACACAACGGTCAACTTTATTCGTTAACCAGTCTTTTGAAGCAACTGCTTCGAGACGTAAAACGTCTTTTAAATAACTTTCGAAGTTTGCCGTGTCATAAGAAACAGCAGCATATTTTCTATCAATAGTTTTATCGGTCATAACCGTTTTTGGAGAACTTCCGAAGAAATCTTCTAAAGCATAATCCATCGGTTTTGAACCATTTGATTTTGATTGAAAAGTAAAACGATGATCTCCCGTTACATCTCCAACCTGATACATTGGCGAACGCTCTCTGTCGGCAATTCTTTGTAAAGTATCAATATCTTTTTGACCAATAACTAATCCCATTCTTTCCTGAGATTCGTTACCAATAATTTCTTTTGCAGAAAGTGTTGGATCTCCAACCGGCAATTTGTCTAAATCGATTAAACCTCCGGTTTCTTCTACCAATTCAGAAAGACAGTTTAAGTGTCCTCCAGCTCCGTGATCGTGAATAGAAACAATTGGGTTATGGTCGCTTTCTACCAAACCACGAATGGCATTGGCAGCGCGTTTTTGCATTTCTGGGTTTGAACGCTGAATAGCATTTAATTCGATTCCTGAACCAAAAGCGCCGGTATCTGCAGACGAAACCGCAGCACCACCCATTCCGATTCTATAATTTTCTCCACCTAAGATTACGATTTTATCGCCTTCCTGCGGTTTCTTTTTGATAGCCTGATCTAATTTTCCGTAACCAATTCCACCCGCCTGCATGATTACTTTATCGTAACCAATTTTACGATCGTTTTCTGAATGTTCAAAAGTTAAAACCGAACCTGTAATAAGCGGCTGACCAAATTTATTTCCAAAATCAGAAGCTCCATTTGATGCTTTGATCAAAATATCCATTGGCGTCTGGTACAGCCATTTTCTTTCTTCAACCGCATTTTCCCATTTTCTGCCGTCGTTTAGGCGAGAATACGATGTCATGTAAACCGCTGTTCCGGCAAGAGGCAAAGAACCTTGTCCACCTGCAAGACGGTCACGAATTTCTCCTCCTGAACCTGTTGCAGCACCATTAAAAGGCTCCACGGTGGTTGGAAAATTGTGCGTTTCTGCTTTTAGAGATAAAACTGAATGAAATTCTTTTATCTCATAGTAATCTGGTTTGTCAGCTGTTTTTGGTGCAAACTGCTGTACTCTTGGGCCTTTTACAAAAGCAACGTTGTCCTTGTAAGCAGACACTATATCGTTAGGATTTTCCTGTGATGTTTTTTTGATTAATTTAAAAAGAGAGGTTTCTTTTTCTTCACCATCAATAACAAAAGTTCCGTTGAAAATTTTGTGACGGCAGTGTTCTGAATTTGCCTGAGAGAAAGCAAAGATTTCAGAATCAGTTAACTTTCTTTCTAGTTTTACAGCAAGATTATCTAAGTAATCTACTTCTTCCTGGCTTAAAGCCAAACCTTCAACCTTGTTGTAAGTGGCAATATCATCAATTTCCAAAATAGGTTCAGGCTGAACGTTAATCGTAAAAATCTCCTGATCTAATTGATTAAATTTTTGAAAAAGCATCGGATCAAAATCAATAAAATCTTCCGTAGCGGGAAAAAATTCTTCGATTCTGATAATGCCTTCAATACCCATATTTTGGGTAATTTCTACAGCATTTGTGCTCCAGGGTGTGACCATTGTGGCGCGTGGACCAACAAAAAAATCCGACAATGCGGATTTCTCGATCTTATTGGAGTTGGCAAAAAGCCAGTTTAATTTTGAAATGTCTTGAGCCGAAATTTCGTTTTGCGTTTGTACGGCAAAAACAGTTTTGCTTTGGTTTTCAAAGAAATGGATCATTGTGATGTGTAGTTTGTTGTATTGAAGGTGCAAATTTAGTTTAAATAAATAGCAAGCGCAAATTTGAAAACAAAGTCTTTTAAAGTTTTTGCCACGAAGGCACGAAGGCGCAAAGTTTTTACTTAAAGTAATTATTAATCGTACTGTTTCTCATTTCGACGGAGGAGAGATCGCAGTATAAACTCCGCAAACTGAATCTCCAATCTTTAGAATTCCATGTGAGATCTCTCCTTGGTCGGGATGAAAAACTAGACGAAAGTATTGGTGTAAAATGAAAAAATGCTCACAAAGCCTATGACTTCGCGAGCAAATTATATTTCAATTCCTTACATCACTTATATGGTGATACAAAAATTAATTGATAATAATCTTTTTAATTATGGTTTTTGAATCTGTTATGATCTTAACCAAATATATGCCTTTTGATAGGTGACGTACTGAAACTGCGGAATCAGTAATGTCTTCTTTAGCAAAAACAATTTGTCCTGTAAAAGAAATGATCTCAATGGCATAAGGAGATTCGGAATTGCCCAAAACAACATTGAAATTTCCATCAGAAGGATTAGGATAAATTACAATTTCATCTGAATCCAAAACCGTTGCTTCTTCCTCAATAGGTTGTGTCATTCTGCTTGCCAGATTATTACAAGTATCTGTCGCATAAGAATCCCATTGCGAACTTAGATTGAAAGTAGTCGATGGAGAAGTTACAGTCGATTTTCTTCTTAAAGTTACATCAGCCGCAAAATTGGCTGTTCCGCCAGAAAAGGTTCCGATAATGTCAATTAAAACGCCATTTTTGAATAAACCTACAGCATCATTTCCATTAAACATTAACTCTGTTCCCGAGGTTGAAATATTTGCAGCGCTTGTCGAATAACAAGCCGAAGAAATAGAGCTGTTTACAATTACGAATCTACTTCCGGTGTTTAAAGTTCCGCTTAAAGCCAAACCTGTGCTCCAGGATCCGGCGCCATTAGTTTGTTTTTTAATGGTATAAGCAGATAAATTCACAGCAGTTCCGGTATTGTTTGCAATTTCAAGTGCTTTGTTATTGCTCGAACCTTCAATGTATTCAGAGAAAAGCAAATCTGTTGCTGTTCCTGTTGCGCTGCTGTTGGTGGTTACAGAAATTGTGCTGCTGGATGCAGAAGTATTTCCGGCAGCATCTTTTGCTTTTACATAAATAGAATAACTTGTAGAAGCTGCTAAACCTGTTATTGTCGCTGTTGATCCTGAAACAGTTGTTTTTAAAACGCTATTGGCATAAACATCGTAACCTGTAACTGCGACATTATCTGTAGCAGTATTCCACGAAAGTGAAATTGAATTTGCTGTTTTTGATGTTAATGCTAAACTCGTTGGCGTGCTTGGTGCCTGAGAATCTCCGGTTGCAGGAGGAGTTCCGCCCCAAATTTGATTTACATATTCCGGATGATCTATAAACGGATTTCTATTATTTTGGCGCGCATAAATGGCATTGTTTCTCGCGATTTCTCTTGCGCTTACAGGATCTTGTGCATGCCAGGCCAAAAGAATATTTAAAAAAGCCGTAGTAAATACTTTGTTGGCAGAACCATCAAACATGGCATACGAATAGCCTGAAACTGTATTTTCGTATCGCGTGGCAAAATAAAAATACATTCTGGCAATGTCGCCTTTAAAAGCGTTGACCGGTTCAAAAACAGTTCCCGAATATCCTGAAACAGCGCTTGATCCTAGTTTGCTTCCGTTTTGAGAAGTATATGTAGCAGTGCTTACGTTACCATGTGGATAGTTAGAGCGAATTCCGTTTACCTTTCCATCTGTTGGTGTAATAAAATGTGCATCGGCAACCATGGGTGACTGCTCGTTAAATACAGATTGCGGAATAATATGTTCTCTGTTATAGCAATCGCCCTCTGCAGAATAACTTCCGCATCTTTGTGTTGTTGCAGTGGTATATGTATAAGGATCTGTTCCTGAGGGATTTTCAGAATACATGTCTAAAATAGTTCCGTCATTTTCGTAGAAATTATCTACGTCAGAGGTTAAATAAGTGGTGTACAAACCTGCATAACCATTGTTGGTATGATCTTTAATAACGTTGTACAATTGGGTTTTTAAGCTGTAGCCTGTTCCGGTTGCCGTGTTGTAATATCCAGAAGGAATCTGGGCAAACCCAAGGGTAACAAACACCAATAAAAGTAAGAAGTAGTTTTTTTTCATAAAGTAGCAGTTTAAGATTTGGTTTGGGAATTTGATTTTAAAAATCTGATATTTAGAAGTTTAAAATTGTATTGTAACAAATCTACTACTTTTATGTGTACGTTGCGTTAAGCGATGTTTAATTTTAGATACATTTTCTTACGGCTGCGGTATTGACATAATGGCGGCAGGGCACGAAGTTTTTATAGCCACAGATTAAAAGATTAAAATGATTCTAAAAAAAACGTCTGCTCAAATCTGCTTGAAACAAAAAAACTTAGCGTCTTAGTGCCTTAGTGGCTAAATAGTTATTTAGGAAATACTGCACTCTGATAAGCGCCCAAATCTGGTGGAGAGGTTCTGGTTGCTCCTGTAATATCCTGCGGAATCGTATACTCCTGATTCCCTTTCGCGAAAGCGGCAGAAGTATTTTCGATATTGAATTTGTTTTGAGAAACGTTCAGGAACTTCGGATTTTCATTTAGAATGATCTGATTGTAATGTGCAACATCTGTTTTGAACTGATAATCAGGATTAGTCGTCGAACTGCTAAATTTGAGCAAACAATTGTTGAGTTGGTATACAAAGGCTGCGTTGGTATTTTTGCTCAAATTGAACTCGTTTGTATTGGAGCCATAAATGATACAGTTGTTGAAAGTCGCCTCCGTTAAAGGGTTGGTTTCCGGAACTGCATTGGCTAAAGTATTACTCAGCGAAACAGCAAATTGCGCACCACTTTGCCAGTTGTTATTGAAGGTACAATGTGTAAAAACGTAATTACCGCCATAAACACAGGATAAACTGGCTAAACCGGCATAATTGATTACAATATTTTCGCCATTAATATGCGCATTTTGCGCCAAAATCCCGTATTCTGCGCAATTGTAAATCTGAGTATTTGCAATTGTAATAGTGCTGTTATCAGGATTTTGAAAATGCAGACCAATGATCGCATTTTTTAAAGTAAGATGATTGATGGCATGATTGGTACTTCCGTTGGCTAGAATCACGGCATTCCATTGTCCGGGAATGTTATCATAAAGAGATTCTAAACGATCGCCTTCAAAAACGACTTCATTTTCTAATTTATTGGTCGACGAGTAATTTCCGTTAATATGAAGCGATGCTTTATTGGCAACGTACAAACCAGAATTAGCATGAAAAAACACTCTGGCTCCGGCCTGAAAAGTAATGGTTTTATTTTCCGGAACACCGGCAAAACCGTAAATTACATATGGTTTTTGGTTGGTAAAAACCAATTCATTTCCGTTTACCGGATCATTTTCATCCAAATAAAAACCATCAATTGCTTTTCCGTCAATTTGAATTTTTTCTTTGGTTCCGTCAGCATTTTGTTTTGGATACAGAAAAACAGCGTCCTGAATAAGTGTTACCAAGGCGACTTCCTGAAGATTGGCGCCGCTGTCAAACTGAATTTGATCGGTATATAAAAAATCAGCTGGATTGGCGTCTGTAATGTCAGCGGTAGTTTCTATAAAAATGTACAGACTGTCTTTGGCTAAAAGAGTAACATCTTTAAAAATTTTTCCGTTGTTGCCGCTCATTCCATCAACGGTCATTCGATATTTTGAATTTAAACCGTTTTTGAGCTGAATTACCGGAATCGAAATGTCGTCTTTAGTCTTATTATAAACTTTTAGCTGGTAGGTGCCGGAGCCAATATTTTTAAAAACGGTATCCAGATAAACAGTATCTCGCGAAAACTTTAAATCTCCGGAGCTGGCAACAGTATCAAAATCATTTCGGCATGAACTGGCTGCTAAAAGTATTCCGAAAAGAAAAAGTACAAGATAATGACGCATTGTAATAGGTTTAATTTGGTTGCAATCTGTAGTAAAGTAAAATCGCTGTACCTATGGATTGCTTTGGTAAAAATAACAAAAAACTTACAGGTAAACTGATGATTTTTAATTTAGAATTGGATTTTGGAATTTGTATCTCATCTTTTCTTTAATTTTACGATTTTAAAGTCCATTTTAATGAATTATACAAAAGAACAAATTTTAGCGTATTGCAATGAGTTTTCAAAAAACACTCTGATGGAAACGCTAAAAATCGAATATATCGACGCAGGAGAAGATTTTTTAACTGCAAAAATGCCTGTAAATCCAAGCGTTCATCAACCAGCGGGATTGTTGCACGGAGGTGCATCTGTAGCCTTGGCAGAAAGTGTGGGCAGTGCCGCTTCGCACTTTTTTATTAACCCGAAAGAGCAGGAAGTTAGAGGAATCGAAATTTCTGCCAATCACTTAAAAAGCATTCGAGAAGGTGTGGTTTTTGGTACTGCGAGAATTATTCACAAAGGGAGAAGTCTTCATTTGTGGGAAATTAAAATTACGGATGAAGCCGGAAATTTGATCTCGCTTTGCAAACTGACGAATATGGTTTTAGAGAAAAAGAAAACAGAATAGAGAATATGGACAATTTTTTTTCTAAAATAAAACAACATTACAATCAAAATTTACCTTTTGTTATTTATTCAAAGCCCAATACATCAAACGTTTATGGACTTTTGCAGCAGGATAATACTTTGTATCAAGTGGCAGATTACAGCGAAAAAGGATTTGTTTTTGCCTCTTTTGATGAAAAACAACTGATTTTAATTCCAGAAAACAAGTCGGAAATTATTACTGCATCTAAAGAATTTATTTCGTTTGAAGCTGTCGAAACAGAAGATTTGAATATAGATGAGGAAGCTAAATTTCAATACGAATATCTAGTCGCGCAGGGAATTCAGGCTATTAAAAATGAAGAATTTAAAAAGGTAGTTTTATCGCGAAGTGAAGAAGTACCTTTGACCGAATTTGATTTTTGCGAAACTTTTCAGCATTTGATTCATTTGTATCCTTCGACTTTTTGTTATTGTTTTTATCATCCTAAAATAGGACTTTGGATGGGCGCTACACCGGAACAATTACTAAAGGCAAACGGAAACGTTTTTGAAACTACCGCTCTGGCAGGAACGCAAAAAGCTAATTTAGAAACTGAAATTCGCTGGGAGCAAAAAGAAAAAGACGAACAGCAATATGTAACCGATTTTATTGTAAAACGTTTAAGAGAAGTGGCCAATTCGGTTGTAGTTACAGATCCATATAGTTTGAAAGCCGGATCGATCTGGCATATTAAAACGGATATTTCGGGAGTACTCAATGATAATTCAACTTTAGAAGAAGTTATAGATACGCTGCATCCAACGCCTGCTGTTTGCGGTATACCCAAGAAAAAAGCAAAGGCTTTTATTTTGGAAAATGAAAATTACGACCGAACTTTTTATACCGGTTTTCTGGGGGAGTTAAACAGCAGTTTTGCCGGAAGTACTACCAGCTCTGATTTGTTTGTTAATTTAAGAAGCATGCAAATTCAGGACGAGAAAGCCATTCTCTACATGGGATGCGGTATTACCAAAGAAAGTATTCCCGAAAAAGAATGGGAGGAAAGCGTTAATAAATCCATGACGATGAAAAGGGTTTTGAAGAAATAGTTAAAAAAGTTTCAGGTTTCAGGTTCAGTGCATAACCTGAAACCTGAAACAAACAAAACAAAAAACAAAAAAAAAATGAAATTAGACATATTAGCTTTTGGCGCACATCCTGATGATGTGGAGTTGGGTTGTGCGGGAACGATTTTAAAAGAAGTATCACTAGGAAAAAAAGTAGGTATTGTAGATTTAACACGTGGGGAATTGGGAACGCGCGGAACTGCAGAAACCCGCGATCAGGAAGCAAAAGATGCGGCAAAGATTTTGGGAGTTTCGGTTAGGGAAAATTTGGAAATGCGTGACGGCTTTTTTGTCAATGATGAAAAACACCAGTTAGAAGTGATTAAAATGATCCGCAAATACAAACCGGAGATTGTCTTGTGCAACGCAATCGACGATCGCCATATTGATCACGGAAAAGGAAGCAACCTGGTTTCTGATGCTTGTTTTTTATCGGGCTTGATGAAAATTGAAACTTCGATAGACGGAGAAAATCAGGAAGCATGGAGACCAAAAGTAGTGTACCATTATATTCAGTGGAAAAACATAACCCCGGACTTTGTAGTAGACATTACAGGTTTTGAGGATAAGAAGGTCGAAGCGATTTCGGCGTACAAAACACAATTTTACGATCCGAATTCAAAAGAACCTGCAACGCCCATTACGAGCAAAAACTTCTTTGAAAGCTTAAATTATCGGGCGCAGGACTTAGGAAGACTGGTTGGAAAGGATTTTGCGGAAGGATTTACGGTTGAAAGGTGTTTGGCAGTCAATAGCTTAGAAAATTTGATGTAATTTTTTCATTTTTTTCTTTGTAGAAGTAAACCTTTGTTATATATTTGCAACCGCTAAGCAAAATGGTGGTTGTAGCTCAGCTGGTTAGAGTAGCGGTTTGTGGTGCCGCGGGTCGCCGGTTCGAACCCGGTCAGCCACCCAGAATTTAAAGCCTTGAAGAAATTCAAGGCTTTTTTTGTGCCATTAATTTTTTATCCGCAAAGTTCTGTCATCCTGACGAAGGAAGGACCACGCCAGAAACTCCACACAGTTAGTCCGCAATCATGTAACGAAGCAACACAAGAACTCCTGATATTTATTCTGTTTGTTTGTAGCCAATCTTTGTCGAGTTTCTGGTGTGGTCCTTCCTTCGTCAGGATGACAAAAAAAAGCATGACAGTTAAGTCATGCTTTGGTGGTTAATTATATTTGGTTTAATGTATTATCGTATTTCGTCAAAAGTATTTCCTTGTTTAATATCGCCAGTTTTAAAGCCTTTTTTAAACCAATACATTCTTTGTTCAGAAGTACCGTGGGTAAAGGAATCCGGAACAACCTGCCCAGACATTTTACTTTGAATAGCATCATCTCCAACAGCATTTGCTGCGCTTAGCGCTTCTTCGATATCGCCGGTGTCTAAATTTTCCTGATTGTAATGTGCCCACACTCCGGCATAAAAATCTGCCTGAAGTTCTAAAGCTACCGAAAGTTTGTTAGCTTCTGCCTCGCTTTTGCCTTCTTGTTCCTGACGCATCTTAGCTGAGGTTCCTAACAAGGTTTGTATATGGTGCCCAATTTCGTGCGCTATAACATACGCAATGGCAAAGTCGCCACCTTTGGCACCAAATTTTGTTTTTAGTTCTTCAAAGAAGCCCAAATCCATATATACTTTTTGATCACCCGGACAATAAAAAGGTCCTGAAGCAGATGATGCCCCGCCACAAGCCGTATTGACAGAACCTCTAAAAAGTACTAATTTCGGATTCTTATATGTCATTCCGTTTTCGGTAAAAATTTTACCCCAAATGTCTTCGTTATCTGCCAGGTTAACTCTTACGAACTGACCTAATTCTTCATCTTCTTTGCTTAAAGGAGCTGCTGCTTCGGTCTGACCTTGTCCGCCTTGCATTTGTTCCAGAACATTTCCAACAGTTTGACCGGTTTCGCCACCAAATACATTTAATAGCAAAATAATTACACCAATAACACCTCCGCCAACAGCGACTTTCCCGCCAGATAATCCTCTTCTGTCTTCTACATTATCACTTTGTCTTCTGCCTAACCATTTCATATTAAATTGTTTTCTGTTTTATTTAATACGAATTTATATATTTTTTTAGAATATCGCGTTATAGAATGATTTACTTTTTAATTTATTTTAACCATTTTACCAAAGCTTCTTCAACAGTACCTTTCATAATTGGTTTCGATATATAATCATCCATTCCGGCAGAAATGCACTTGTTTCGTTCTTCTTTTTCTGCGCCGGCCGTTACAGCAATGATCGGAATGTCTTTTCCTGTTACGGTATTTCGAATGGCTCTTGTTGTTTCGTAACCATTCATAACAGGCATCTGAATGTCCATAAAAACCAAATCTGGATTGATGTTCTCAAACTGGCTTACGGCGTCATAACCATTTTCGCATTCATAAATATAGGCCGTGCTGTACAAGTTTTTAATAATAGTTTTTAGCAGCAGCATATTTACTTTGTTATCTTCTACAATCAAAAAAGTGATTTCTTTTTGGTTGGCATTGAGGTTTTGTGACTGGAGCTCCAGATTGATTTTTTTTAACTCGGCATTGTATTTTTCATTAATGCTCTGGTTACTCGTTTTTAGATTCAGATCAAAATAAAAATTACTGCCAATGTCTATTTTACTTTCCAGTTGGAGTTTACTGTCCATTAAAGCCAGTAATTGATTCGAAATGGTTAATCCCAAACCTGTTCCTCCAAATCTTCGTGTTGTCGAACTGTCTTCCTGAGAAAATGCTTTAAAGATTTTCTTTTGGTTTTGTTCTAAAATGCCAATTCCGGTATCAATTACAGAAAATCGAATCGTACAATTGTTGCTTTTGTTTTTTTCGAGAACAGAAACATTCAGTTTGATAGAACCTTCGGTAGTGAATTTTACCGCATTCGAAAGTAAATTAATTAAAATTTGTTTGATCCTTACAATGTCTGTCCAGATATATTTGGGCACATCTGGATCTACATTCAATTCTAGTTCCAGATTTTTTTGATTGGATTCGTACACAATTAAATCAAAGACTTGTCCGAGTACTTTTTTAATATCGTACAAATCAATAAAAAGTTCCAGTTTTCCGGCTTCAATTTTAGAAAAATCCAGAATGTCATTGATAATTTCCAAGAGCGAATGTGCCGATTGGTTAATAGTGGTCATGTATTTTTCCTGAATTTCTTCCAGATCTGTTTTCATCAGTAAATGGGTAAAACCAATAATCCCGTTGAGCGGCGTTCTGATTTCATGAGACATATTGGCCAGAAAGTCTGATTTCGATTTATTCGCAGCCTCTGCCAGTTGCTTGGCTTTTATCGCATCTTCTGTCTCTTTTTTATTGGTAATGTCAAAATAAATACCGCCCACAAATTCAATTTCGTCACCTCTTTTGATCACATCGCCAAATTCTTCCACCCAAATAAATTCTCCCGATTTTCTTCGAATGCGGTATACATTATGCAAAGGTCTTCCGGCCTGCAGATTGTCAATTTGATTTTCGATTACTTCATCTTTATCATCTGGATGTATGAGCGATAAAAACGAAAAATTATTCTCAATAAATTCTGATTTAGAATATCCTGTTAAATTAAAAATCTCATCATTCAGGAATATTTTAGTCGAGAAAGCATCAAATTTGGAAAGGTAAACGGTGCCCGGAATGTTGTTGGCGATTAACTTAAATTTCTCTTCGCTTTCGAGTATTTTGGTTTCATTGCTATTGCGCTCTAAAGCAGATGAAATATTATTGGCGAGGACCTGAAAAATATAAATTTCCTCATCAGACCATTTTCTTTCATTGGTACAATCATCAAAACCAATAAATCCGGTAAAAACGTCATCAATATACAACGGCAGAATTAATATGGATTGGATTTCGTTATCAATAAGCAATTTTTTAAAAAACGTATCCTCCAGATTTTGTGTTAGCGTATTGACGATTTTTTTATTTTGAGCTGCCTCATAAATTTCTTTCAATTGGGTTTCGGTCATGGGCTGTATCTTGGTAATCTGGTGCATGATGCCTTGCCTTGACCATTTGTATTTTTGACTTACGGTATCGTTTGTAAAGTCTTTTTCATAATAAAACATATGATCGACTTTGGCTGCTTTTCCAATCAAATCATAGGTTTCCTGAAACATTTCGTGAGGTGTTTTGCTCAGTAAAAATTTCTCGGTGCAAAGAGAAAGTGCAGACAATAACTGGCTTTTAAATTCTAATCTTCTCTCGGCTTCTAAGCGTTTTTGAGATGAAATTGCAAGCGAAATAACATCAGAGATGGTTCTGGCATAATTAATATCTTCATTGTCCCACTCGCGTTTTTCCTCGGTGCTTTCAAAACATACTACACCGCCCAGTTGTCCGTTCAGGAAAACCGGTACATCGAGCATCGATTTGATGTGGTTTTTGGTAAAATACAGTTTTTGAAATTCTGATGTTTCCAGTTTATTAAAAACATCTGGTGCATTGATAATCGACTTGTTTTTTAAGGTTTCAAAATAAATAGGATATGATTGTTTGTCTAAAATATTTTTATCGCTTAAGTTTTGATTGTCAATACTAAAGATGTTTTTACAGGTTATTAAATCATTTTGGTATTTCCAGAAACTGACTCTGTTGGTTTTAGATACCACTGCAGCTTCTTTGATGATAAAATCAATTACAGCATCGAGATCATTATAGTTGCTAAAGTCTGTTGTAGATAATTTGTTGGTAGAATTGTTGTACGATTCAATTTTTTTAAGACGTCTTTTTTTCTCGTTTTCGATGTTTCTGATGTCCGTAATGTCACGGGCAATTCCGGCAAAGCCAATGGTTTCTCCTAAGTCATTTCTTCGGATAATTATTTTTTGCGAAACCCATATTTTCTTTCCGTTTTTCTTTACCGCCGGAATTTCAATAGTAGGAAAGTTATTTTCGTTTATTTCTAAATTTTCATAAAAGTCAACCGCATTGCGCTGGTAATTTTCATGTATAAAATTAGAATAATGCTGCGAGATAATTTCATTTTCAGAATAACCCAGAATCGAAAATCCAAAGTCATTCATAAAAGTAAAGTAACCCTCGGCATCAATTTCAAAAATAATATCTGTTGCTGTCTGAATCAGGTTTTTATACTGATCCTGAACAATAATCTGCTCCGTAACATCCTGGCCAATACTGATAATTAAATCCTCTGAAAACTTTTTATCTTTCCATTGAATGTATTTGTATTCTCCGTTTTTGCTTTTTAGTTTTCGAATATAAAGCTTGTTTTCGTGATAATTTAAAGTGGCCGAATCAATTGCAAAATGATCTTCTTTAGTCAATTTCCAAAACTTTAGTCCCTTTACTTCATCGGGCGTGTAACCCAAAATTGAGGTTATAGTTTCGCTGCAAAACAGTACTTCGCCTTTATTGTTTGTAGCAATAGTTAAGGAATTTCCTTTGTGCACAATTTCGTTCGTAAACCTAAAATTATCCCGGTTATTGAGCAAAACAGCATATTTTACCTGATTGATAATAAAGATCAGAATACAGAAGTTGATTAGTAAAATAGAAGATTTTACCGATACCAGGTGAAATGCGACCGTAACAATGAGAAAGGTAAAAACCAGACCTACAAAAAACCAATATACTTTAACAGGCCTTAAAATACCGTACGAGAAGTAAAACGAGATTAAAAATACGATGACCGGAACAACATCCCGCTTAAGCGAAATAATATTATGCCCGATATAAAACATGTAGATAAAAAAGAAAAAGATAAAGAGCGGCTGAACCCTGTCTCGTAAAAATTTGATTTTATCGGTTACGAAATAAAGTAGTAAAACGGCCAGTCCCATGCCTACATTAATGACCAGTAAGCTTTTTGGTCTTACTTTGAAAATTTCATTAATAATTTCAATTAGAATGATCGCGATACCAAAAAATAAAATATAGAGTTGATACTCTCTGTTTGCCGTATCTTTTTCTAATTTTTTTTCTATGAAATAGCCTATTTTGGCTTTGATCTTAAAGAATTGATAAACCAGAATTCCTAAAAAGGCAAAAAGCGATAATCCTAATAAAATGAGTTTGGGATTGTTGTAAAAAATAATATCTGAAGTAGCATACCAGCTTGCAATAATCGTTTTCAGGGCATTACCAAAAGCGGCAATTCCTGAAACCAACGAATGGAAAAAACTACAGTTTGCTACCATAGATTTTGGGGTATGTTTTGTTTAGTAAATCGCTTTTTTGAAAATACCTTAAGAGTAGGTTAAGCTCTTTTGTATCAGTATTTTCTATTTTTTAAAAGTCTGATTGGCCGATGGAGTCAATTGGATCTTCTTTGTCTATTTTAAAAATGGTACAATATATTGTGTAGGTCATTGAGTAACTAAATGGAATTGTAAACAAGATTCCAATACAAAAAGCCATTAAGCCAATTAGTAGTGCTCCAACAATAGTCATGGCTAAAGCTAGTAATACAAGAGGCTGTTTTGAAATAATAATGAAACTTGCTTTTATAGCACTAAAGGCGTTTAGATTTCCGAAAATAATTAAGGGCACGGTTAAAAACGTAAAAAAGGATAACGATAACGAAAGTACCATGCTTAAAAGATTCAACTGTAGAAATTGCAGCAACAAACCTCCCGCAGTACTTACAAGTGATACGAAAAAGGTGGCAATAAAAAGTTGGGGAAAATAACGGGTTTTGTAATAAGTGAAAATGTTTGCAACTTTAAAAGCTTCGTCTTTTTTGGCACAGTGGGCCATTTTTAAAAATCCGGCTCCAAAAGGACTAAATATAGCTGAAATAAATACAGAACCAAAGATATAATACGCCAGATTGACCGGTGATAAAGTGAGCGGATTGATTTGAAGAATATTTGCGTTTGTTAATTGGTCAAAGCCAAAGACAGCACCTAAAATGACGTAAGCAATACTACCAAAAAAAACCGAAAAGACAAGCAGGATTAATCCGGCGTAAACCGCTATTTTTTTATAATTTTCAAAAGCAGGTTCAAAAACACTTGTAAAATCGAGAGTATAACCATGATTTTTAATGTCTTGGATTTGATCGGGTATAGATTTCATTTTGGCTGAGTAGAATTATTTTATATTAACGCGTTTTTACAATGTTGCTCAAACGTAAATATAATATTTTTTATCAATTCATCATGGAAATCTGTAAAACATTGAGAAATTGTTTTTAGTGCTTACAGCCAGTCTAATAACCGTTTAAGAGAAGTTAATTTGTCTTTGTAAGGCGCATAACGCATAGGAAGATCGAGCCAGTTTGCCTTTTTTACCACTGCTTTATGGTGAGAGAAAATATCAAAGCTCAATTGACCGTGATAAGCCCCGATTCCGCTATGGCCAACACCCCCAAAAGGCAGTCTTTTATTAGAAAAATGGACTACTGTATCGTTAATACAACCGCCACCAAATGAATACGTTTGAATTAATTTCTTGCTAAATGATTTATTTTCACTAAAAATGTAAAAAGCAAGGGGTTTCTCATAACGGCTTATGACGTTATGAATGTCATTTTCGGTCTCATAAGTGAGAATGGGTAAAATAGGTCCAAAAATTTCTTCCTTCATCACCAGACTATCCAGATCAGGTTCTTCGATAAGCGTTGGCGAAATATAGAGTTTTTCGGCATCTGTTTCTCCTCCGTAAATGACTTTGTCGCGTTCGATCATGCTATCCAGTCGTACCCAGTTTTTGGTATTAATGATTCGGGCTAAGTCGGGAGATTTTTCCATCTTTTTGCCGTAGGCTTTTATAATTTCTTCAATTGAAAAAGAAATAAAATTGACCTTCATGTTTTTCTGAATCAAAATATAATCAGGAGCAATACAAGTTTGTCCGGCATTAATAAATTTTCCCCAGACAATCCTTTTGGCCGCCAGTTTTAAATTGGCCGTTTCATCGATCACACAAGGGTTTTTACCGCCAAGTTCTAAGGTCACCGGAGTGAGATTTGCCGCAGCAGCCTGAGCGACGACCTTTCCCACAGATACACTTCCGGTAAAGAAAATATAATCCCAGCGCTTGGCCAGCAGTTTATTCGAAACTTCCACACCGCCCTCCATAACTTCGACGTGATTAACGTGAAAAGTTTTCTCAATAATTTTGGCAATAATGGCAGATGTATGCGGCGTAAGTTCTGAGGGTTTTAAAACCACTCTGTTTCCTGCAGCAACGGCAGCGATTAATGGGCATAATGCCAGCTGAAAAGGATAATTCCATGGAGCAATGACCAGCACGTTTCCGTAGGGTTCTTTGTAAATATAATCTGTAGAAGGAAAGTTGAGCAGGGAAGGGAAAACACGTTTTGGTTTTGCCCACGTATTGATATTCTTGATCGTGTCTTTAAGATCTGAAATAACGTAATTTGTCTCCGTTAAAACAGCTTCAAATTCAGGCTTTTTAAAATCATCGTATAAAGCTTGTACAATCAGATCTTCGCTTTTCTGTATAGTATACAATAATTTTTTGAGCGTTTCTTTTCTGTATCCGATATCGTTTTTAAAGTCCATTTTGCGATCAGCTTGTTTTTAGTATATGCAAGTTAATCGATAAAAATTAAAAAAATAACAATTAAATCATAAAATCAAATGGCATTCCATATGGTTTCGTCAGGAGTTGGCGCCACAATCTCAATAGGTTCTTTAGAAACCGGATGAACAAAAACGAGTTTTCTGGCATGCAGGTTAATACCGCCGTCAGGATTGCTTCGGTCAAAACCGTACTTCAAATCGCCTTTTATGGGAGAACCAATTGCCGACAGCTGTGCGCGAATTTGATGGTGACGACCCGTATGAAGATTAATTTCCAGAGCCGTATAATTTTGGAGTTCCTTGATAATTTTGTAATCCAGGCTGGCCAGTTTACTATCTGGAACTTCTTTTACATGCGCTTTTGAAGTGTTATTTTTCTCGTTTCTTTTTAAGTAGTGAACCAATTTGGCAGCTGGTTCCTGAGGTTTATTCTTGACAACAGCCCAATAGGTTTTTTTAGTTTCCCTATTGCTGAACAATTCGTTCATTCGTGTCAATGCTTTACTGGTTCTGGCAAAAACGACAATTCCGGTAGTAGGACGATCCAAACGATGAATCACCCCCAGAAAAACGTCACCAGGTTTATTGTATTTGTCTTTGATATATTCTTTTACAATGTCAGATAGCGGTTTGTCACCCGTTTTATCGCCTTGCACAATATCGCCTACACGCTTGTTAACCACGATGATGTGATTGTCTTCGTGTAGAATTTGGAGATTATTTTTATTCGAAAGTACTTTCAAAATCGATTTTTAGATTATTGGATTATTCGACTGTTAGATTGTAGAGATGATCTTTATTCTGTGATGTACAATTATTGTAGCGTTGAACGAAATTTTGCAGTCATTTTGACAAGTCTATCAAGATTAAAGCATAATTCATCTAATTTTATTTGATTAATATAACCTAAATCAAATGAAATTAAAAGTTGAGTTTCAATTTCGAAAATAGAACCAATCGCGATTTCAAGAAACCTTGAAAAATCTTTGTTACTGCTTCGCGAACATCCCTCGGCTATATTGGAAGGTAATGATACAGAAGCACGACGCAGTTGATTTGTTAAAGCGAATTTTTCTGAGTCGGGAAAATTTGATGTAATGTTATAAATTTCAGAGCAGAATTTTCTACTTGATTTCCAAATCTCCAAATCCTTAAATCTGTGCATTATAATTACTTTAATTAGTTTCTCTTCCCAGTAATCGAATTATCAAAAAACCGAACATCTAAAAATCCAACAATCCAACAATCGAAAAATCTAACTTAATATTGTTCCTTCTCGTTCGGAAAATCACTAGATTTTACATCGGCGGCATATTGGCCAATTGCTTTTGTCATTTCGTCGTAAAGATTCAGGTAACGGCGTAAAAATCTTGGACTGAATTCATTATTCATACCTAACATATCGTGAATAACCAAAACCTGTCCGTCAACGGCACCGCCAGCTCCAATACCAATTACCGGAATAGAAATGCTTTTGGCTACTTTCTCGGCTAAATCGGCTGGAATTTTTTCCAGAACAACGGCAAAACAGCCAATTTTTTCGAGCATTTTAGCATCTTCGATTAATTTGTCTGCTTCTTCATCTTCTTTGGCGCGAACACTGTACGTTCCGAATTTGTAGATAGATTGAGGAGTTAAACCCAAGTGGCCCATAACCGGGATTCCTGCGTTTAATATTTTTTTGATAGATTCTTTTATTTCTTTTCCGCCTTCTAATTTTACAGCGTGTCCACCGCTTTCTTTCATGATTCTGATAGCAGAACGCAAAGCCTCTTTTGGGTCAGACTGGTAACTTCCGAAAGGTAAATCAACTACAACTAAAGCCCTGTCTACAGCACGAACTACAGAGGAAGCGTGATATATCATTTGATCTAAAGTAATAGGCAAAGTAGTTTCATGACCCGCCATAACATTTGATGCCGAATCTCCCACTAAAATCACATCGACACCTGCTGTGTCTACAATTTTAGCCATTGTAAAATCATACGCAGTAAGCATAGAGATTTTTTCTCCGTTGCTTTTCATTTCGATCAATGACTTTGTCGTGATTCTTTTATAATCTTTTTTTGCTACTGACATTTTGTTTTTTTTTGATAATGTAAAAGTATTGAATAAATGTAACTTGGGAATCAGCAATAAAAGAATATTTCGACAGAATATAGTTTGCCGTTTTTAAATTCTATTCTAAATTGGCTGTCTTCCATTATTATAGAATAAATATGCGGCCACCTAAGAGAGGCATCAATGTAGGTACCGTATTTTTCAATGAAAGCTTTTTCGGACAAGTTGTGATCTAAAACAGCATTGGCATTGATTACAAATTTGTTATTCTCGTTAATGAAAACCTTCACGATTTCGGCCTTATTGTTTGCTTCATCTACAGAGACTTCCAAATCAGGATAATAGTAAAATAAATCACTTAAATAAAGGCCGCAGTCATCCTCAATAGTGTTTTTCTTTGGAGGATTACCAAAGGTTTTTACCAATTGTTTTTGAGTGAAAGAGAGGGATTTGGTTTTTGTTCCCTTTAAAAGAAATTCGGCATTTTTAGAAAATGCAATAATTTCTTCTGCTTTTTTAGTCTTTACTAAAGCCTTGGCCAGTAACCTGTAAAATTCAGTTTCTTCGAGAAGTTTAGGGTCGTTCAATTGTTTTACGACTTCGTAATATCTTTGATATGCCGGTGCTAAAGTAGCTTTATCACTATTCCATGCCAGTTCGACAATACGCTCACTAATTGTTTTGCGTTCTGCGATATTATTGAGATCTAATTGATCAAAACTTTTTAGCAAAACATTCATTTCGGGTCTTTTTCCTATAAATTTTCTTAGCGTAAACTTCGAATATTCTTCATTAAAACTTCCGCCTATATTCACCCATTCTTCTTCATTTTTCGGAAGATAATCTACAGTAACAGCGTCTCCTGTAAATAAAACTTCCCTTATTTTTGAATTTTTATCGGGTTTCGCCCGTGCTTTTAAACCCGCTACTAAAGCAAAAAGATGGTTACTGCCATGATAATTATCGCTGCCAAAAATAATAGGATTCTCTTTATCGACCGTTTTAATGTCGCTTGCATTTAAGGATTCAGATATAAATTTGCTGGGCACATATCCTTCGTTATAATTATCAGCCTGTACTTTGGTCCAGCCGTTTTTACTTTCTGATAATACATGAATCTGAGCACCGTATTTAAAATATCCTAAAAAATCTGAGGTATTTGCGGCAGTATACAAACGCGTATCTGAATTGATGAAAAACCTTTCCTGAGAATGAACTAAAACGGAGCAGAATAAAATAATTAAAAAATAGAATTTTTTCATGAAAAAGTTTTTGTTTGTAGCCACAGGTTAAAAGATTGCACAGATTAAAAAAATCTTTTAATCCTTAATCTGTGGAAAATAATTTTTAAGATGCTAACAGTCGGCCATGTTTACGGCAATCGCAAGTCCGCCTTCTGAGGTTTCTTTGTATTTGGAGTTCATATCTTTTGCCGTTTGCCACATTGTATTGATGACTTTGTCTAACGGCACTTTTGCATTTTTAAAATCCGTTTCAAGAGCTAATTCTGCTGCGTTTATTGCCTTTATAGCACCCATGGTATTTCTTTCGATACACGGAATCTGAACCAGACCGCCAATTGGGTCGCAGGTTAATCCCAAATGATGTTCCATTGCAATTTCTGCCGCCATTAAAACCTGAGCCGGAGTTCCGCCCATAAGTTCGCAGAGTGCCGCCGCAGCCATCGATGACGAAACACCAATCTCTGCCTGACAGCCGCCCATTGCTGCAGAAATGGTAGAACCTTTTTTAAAGATGCTGCCAATTTCTCCGGCAACCATCAAAAATTGTTTGATTTCTTTTTCGCCTGCATTATGATTTTCAATAACGAGATAGTACATTAAAACCGCAGGAATTACTCCTGCGCTTCCGTTGGTAGGAGCTGTAACCACACGGCCCAGAGAAGCATTTACTTCATTTACTGCCAGTGCAAAACAGCTGACCCATTTTAAAATCTGACGAAATTTAACTTCTGTTTTTCTAATTTCTTCGAGCCATGATTGCGGATCAGAATAATTTGATAATCCAATTAAATTTTGGTGCATATCAAAAGCTCTTCTGCGCACGTTCAATCCGCCAGGGAGAATTCCGCCCGTATGGCATCCAATGTACATACACTCCAGCATGGTGTTCCAGATGCGCATTAATTCAGAGTGAATTTCTTCCTCAGTACGCATTGATTTTTCATTTTCATAAACAATCTCAGAGATGGATTTGTTTTCAGAAATGGTATAATTTAAAAGTTCTACCGCATTTTGAACCGGAAACGGAAATGCACATTTAATGACTTCCTTAATCTTGGCGTTCTCTCTTTCTTCTTTTACTACAAAACCACCGCCAATAGAATAAAAAGTCGATTCGTATTCTGAATCATCCTCTTTATAAGCGGTAAATTTTAACCCATTGGCATGAAAAGGGAGAAATTCTTTATTGAAAACAATATCCTGTAAGAAGTAAAACGGAATTTTGTATTGATTCGCCAGGATAATTTCGCTGGTATCTTCAATGGTTTTAATGATTCCGGCAATATTTTCAACGGGAATGTATTCAGGATCCTGTCCGCTTAAACCTAACATGACAGATAAGTCTGTTGCGTGACCTTTTCCCGTTAAGGAAAGAGAACCGTACAAATCAACTTTTACCCTTTTTACCTGATCTAAAATTGACTCGTTTTTTAACTCTTCTAAAAAACGTTCAGCGGCTCTCCAAGGCCCTAAAGTATGCGAACTTGAGGGACCAACGCCAATTTTAAGCATATCAAAAACAGAAATACATTCTTCCATTGTACAATATTTATTAAGACAAAGATAATTGAATACTGTAATGAATTTTTATTTTCGTTTATTAATCTTGCAGTTTTGTTAAAAATCATATTAAATTTTAATAATTTGGCAACAAAACAAAATTAATTAGTTAATATGATCTTTTCGTAAAAACTTCGGCATTTTTTTAGGTATTTTTGTATAGAAACAATCACTAAAGATTCCGGTTATTTTAGTAGTAAACCAACCGGTAATTAATAACTTCTGGGATTCCATTTTAATTTGTCTGAAAAAAAACTTTTTTAGCGAAAAATAAGAATACCGTACAGAAGATAAAATTACATTATGATAGAATTTTTCAAGCATTTTTTACAAGAATTCGAATTACCTCTTAACAATCCAGTATTAATTTTTTCGTTGATACTTTTCATTATTTTGCTTTCACCTATTTTACTAAAAAAAATAAATATTCCCGGGATTATCGGACTTATTATTTCTGGTGTTATTATTGGTCCTCACGGACTTAATATTTTGGCAAAAAGCTCTGCAGTAGATTTATTCTCTACCATAGGACTTTTGTATATTATGTTTATCGCCGGTCTTGAACTGGATATGAATGAGTTCAAAGCCAATAAAAATAAAAGTTTATTGTTCGGATTTTTTACTTTTATTTTTCCGCTGTCTATAGGTTTTCCGGTTTGCTATTATCTTTTAAATTACGATTTCAATGCCAGTTTCCTTACGGCAAGTATGTTTGCGACCCATACACTGGTGGCTTACCCAATTGTCAGTAAATTAGGAATTGCCAAAAATCAGGCTGTTGCGATTACCGTGGGAGGAACGATATTGACCGACACTGCCGTTTTAATTATTCTGGCTGTTATTATGGGCAGCGCTCAGGGAAATTTAAATCAGGCATTCTGGATCAAATTAACCGTTTCATTGGCTATTTTCTCAGCGATAATGTTCTTTGTGATTCCGAGAATTGCCAAATGGTTCTTTAAAAAACTCGAAAGCGAAAAACACGCCCATTATATCTTTGTACTTTCTGTTGTTTTCTTTGCGGCCTTTTTGGCAGAAGTAGCAGGAGTAGAGCCTATTATTGGTGCTTTCGTTGCTGGTCTGGCATTAAACCCCTTAATTCCGCATTCATCTGCTTTGATGAACAGAATTGAGTTTATTGGTAACTCCTTGTTTATTCCGTTTTTCCTGATTTCTGTGGGAATGTTGGTTGATATTAGTGTTATTTTAAGCGGACCTACCGCACTAATTGTAGCGGGAACTTTGAGTGTTGTGGCTATTTTTGGAAAATGGATTGCAGCCTTTTTTACCCAGGTGGTTTTTAAATACACCAAAACCGAAAGGCAATTGATTTTCGGGTTAAGCAGCGCGCACGCTGCGGCAACTTTGGCGGTAATTTTGGTAGGTTTTAAAGCTAAAATTCTGGACGAAAACATCTTAAACGGGACTATTATCCTGATTTTAATTACCTGTATTGTTGCTTCGTTTGCCACTGAAAAAGCAGCAAAAAAAATCGCCATTTGCGAAGAAGAAGTATCACATGAAGAAGCCAACAGCGACCAGATTTTAGACGAACATATTTTGATTCCGCTGGCGAAAACTTCGGCTACAGCCACTTTACTTGATTTTGCACTTTTAATAAAAGACAAAAAGTCGTCTAACCCTATCACCTTACTAACGATTGTTCCTAATAATAGTCAGGCAGAAAAAAACATTTTAAGGTACAGAAAAGCTGTTGATAAATTCGTAATTCAGGGTTCGGCTTCAGAAGTAAAAATAAACACTATTGCCAGAATTGATCATAATCCGGCGAGCGGAATTGCCAGAACATCAAAAGAAATCATGTCTGACATTGTGATTGTGGGCTGGCCGAGAAAAACAGGTTTCTTAGATAAAATTTTTGGTGAAAATGTAGATTCTATTATTAATAATGTAGATAAGAGTTTATTTATTTGTCGTTTCGAACAACCTTTTATAGAAGAGAAACGATTGGTTTTTATTTGTCCGCCATTTTCAGAACGAGGCGTTGGCTTTCAGCTTTTGCTTCAGAAAATTTGTCGTTTATCTCAGGAATTAAGCATTTCGATTGTAATTTATGCCGAATATAAAACGCATCAGTCTATTTTGCAGATTGCGGCTAATTTGAAGCTTAATGCAAAGCTAGGATTTAAAAGTATTCTCGATTGGGAAAATTTTGATTCTATTTCAGATGAAATTAAACCAACAGATTTAATTGTATTCAATTTATCCCGAAAAGGATCGGTTTCTTACCATGCCATTTTTGACAAATTGCCACAGAAATTCGAAAAATCATATTCAGAAAACAACCTGATTTTAGTGTATCCGCAAGACGGAAATAAAGTCACTTCTATGGATGCTTATGAGGATTTTACGGCAACTCCATTAACCAAAAGTCTGGAGGCAATTGAACAGATTGGTCGAGGATTGGGAAGTATTTTGAAGAAAGGTTAAAAAAAATTAGCAATGTCCCTAAGATGAATTGTAAAGGGTAAAGTAACAATAAACCACTATTATGACTCAAAAAATCAAATCAATCCGACCTTTTATAGGTTCTCAAAATTTTGAATTATCGAGAAGTTTCTATCGTGATTTAGGTTTTGAAGAAACTGTTTTAGATGCAAAAATGTCTGTATTTAAATCTGACGAAATTGCGTTTTATCTGCAGGATGCGTATGTAAAAGACTGGATCGATAATACGATGATTTTTGTTGAAGTTGCTGATGTCGAGCTTTATTGTAAAGAACTTTCAGATTTGAAACTTTCAGAAAAATATCCAACTGCAAAATTAGTTCCTGTTCAATATTTAGATTGGGGAAAAGAATGTTTCCTGCATGATCCTTCGGGAATTTTGTGGCATTTTGGCGAGTTTAAAAAGTAAAATTAAGTTATGGTTCTCCTAAATTCATTTAAAGTTATTTCTGATTCGCTTTTTTTTCCAGATTTTCCTTCACTCTAAATTTTACAACTTTAGTAATTAAATCATAAGGAATAGGTTTAGTAATAGGAAATTGCACAGAACCTTTTCCGGATTTATAGGGTAAAAATTCTTCTTTAAAGGCTTCGTGTCCCGTAGGAAGTGCATACAGTCCGATATGATTTTTAAAAGCAGCAAAATAAACCACGATTCCGTTTTGCTCAAAAGCCGGCATTGCATAACTTATTTTTTCTGTGGCATCAGGAGCTGCTTTCTGAATCGTTATCCTGATTTTTTCCAAAATTTCCTGAACATGATTCGGAAATCCGCCAATGTACTCGTCGATATTTGCTGGTCTCTTTGTATCCATGAGATTTGTTTTTTGTTTCAGGTTTCAGGTTTTGAAGTTTCAAGTTTCAGGTTTTAAGTTTCACGTTCTCAGCATTAACCTGAAACCTGAAACCTGAAACAAAAAAATAGAAACAAAAAAACAAAAACATATTTTTTAAGCTAATCCCTTTGGAAACCGATCTAAAACCAAATTCAGCTGTAGGTTGTGCTCTAAGTATGCTTTAGCTCCGGCTAAAACGAGTGTAAAACCTTCTGTCGAATTTCGAACCTGATCGATTACTTTATCAGCATCGCCTTTTAAACCTGAATTTATAATGCTGACAAAAGTTTCATGTTCGTCTAAGGGAGTAAAAATCCATTCGACCAAAGTGGCTTCATCAGGACCTCCCCATTCAATAACAATTTTTTTATTTTCCTGTAAAACAAGTGTTTTTATCGAAACTGAAAAACCATACATTTCCCACGTCCATTCGGTTTCTTTGTTTTCTTCCAATTTTCCGGAACCTTTTGTAAACCAAAATTTACTAGTGATTTCTGGATTAATAAAAGCCTGAAAAACGTCTGAAACAGGTTTCCGAATCAGCATTTCGGCTTTTGCGAATTTGTTGTTTTCTGTTTTCATTCTTTTAGCTTTAGAAGATTAAAAGTTAGTCGTACTTTAAAGTGTCGTGAAATGTAAATATAATACTATATTTTAACTAATAAAAATAGGAAACAAAATCAAGCCTGTTTCAAATGATCTAAACCTTTTTCTTGTCAATCCATTTTCCGACAGTAGGCGGAATATAATTTTTCATTTGATTCAGTAGATCATCAATAGAATCACTTACCAAAAGCATTTCCTGATTTGCCTCTTTTAGCAAACCTTTCTCGACCATACCTTTCAGTAATTCAATAAGAGCGTCATAAAAGCCGTTAGTATTCAAAATAGCGATTGGCTTTTTATGCAAACCTAATTGCGCCCAGGTCAACATTTCAAAAAGTTCTTCCAGCGTTCCAAAACCGCCCGGAAGCGCAATTACACCATCGCACAAATCATTCATTTTGGTTTTGCGTTCGTGCATGCTTTCTACCAAAATCAATTCAGTTAAACCCTTATGTGCTATTTCTTTCGAACGCAGAAAATCAGGCAAAACGCCAACTACTGTTCCATTTTCGCTCAAAGCACCATCGGCAACAGCACCCATTAAGCCAACATTTGCGCCACCATACACTAAACCAATGTTTTGCCGGGCTAAGGTTTTACCGAGTAATTCGGCCTGTTCTTTAAAAATTACATCGGTACCAAAACTTGATCCGCAGAATACAGTTATATTTTTCATTTTTTGTGAGTTAAGTATTTACTTTATTTGGCGAAAAGGTTTCAGTTTTAAAGTTCAATCCTGAACTATTATTTAGGATCCAAACCTTTTTGCAACTCATATTCAAAGTGCGGTAAATTTACACCATTATGATTAAAAACCATTGTATTTACTTTGTTCGCCCCCAATTTTAAAACTGCTTTTTGCGAACGTAAATTTTCGACACCAACATGAAAAAAGATAGAATCGACATGCTTAAAAGCGTAATCTATCAACAATTTCTTGTTGGATTTGTTGTGAAGCCCTCCCCAAAATTTTCGGCTTATAAAAGTGTAACCAATGGCAATACTGGAATTTTCTGGTTTGTAATCGTAAAAACGGGTGGTGCCAATAATCTCATTGGTTTGTTTGTCCAGAATTAAAAAAGAACTTTTGGCTTGCACAGCCGTTTCAAAAAAAGGCAGAAAGACTTCTTTTTTATAGCGGTCTTTTATGGGATGCTGTTCCCAAATCAACGGATCTGAAGCTACTTTGTAAAGTTCCTCAAAATGATCTTCCTGTAACGGAATCAATTTTGTGATTTCATCTTCTAAAAAATCGGGCTGTAAGTTGAAATTTGATTTTTCCATTTTTTAATGTTTTGTATTTTTTGCCAAAGATTGTATTTATTAATACTTTCCATCCTTCTGAGGAAACGAAAGTCCTCTTAAACCTGCAAAATCTGCGTAAATTAAAATAGCAATCTATATCTTCTTAATCTGAACACACGATACGTTTTCCATTTTAATTTCTTCTCCTGTCTGGGTCAGCAATCCGGTTTTGAAATCTCTTTTAAAAACAATAATATTTCCTGAATTGACATGGGTAACCAAAATAAATTTTCCGCTTTCGTCGATAGCAAAAACACGCGGATGATTTCCGAAAGTCGATTGATAACCGATATTTTTCAGAAGTCCGTTTTTGGCGATAGAAAAGAGGACAATGTTGTTTTCTTTTCCCCGGTTGGATGCATACAGAAACTTTCCGTCTGGAGAAATATGAACATCAGAACTCTCAAAACCGTCTTTTAGAGTATCGGGATGGGTGTTGATACGCTGAATCTTTTTTAGTGTTCCGTTTTTATAGGCATAAACACTTACCGCACCTGCCATTTCTTCAATTGCATATCCAAATTTTTGATTCGGATGAAAAGTAAAATGTCTGGGTCCGGCTTCTAAATCGGTTTTAGTAAACGGAGTTTTGGTTTCCACCAAAGGCATTCTCTGATTGGCATCAAATGCATAACAACGAATTTTATCGGCACCTAAATCGGGTAAAAATAAATAATCGAACTGGGGTGAAAATACCGCTGAGTGCACGTGCGATTTCGTTTGTCTTTCTTTATGGGTACTTCCGTCAGAGTACTGAAAATTTTGGGCAATCGAATCGATTTTTCCGTTTTCTAAAACAGGAAAAACAGAAACACTTCCTTGCGAATAGTTGGCATTGGCAATCCATTTACCGCTTTTGTGAACGGTAACATAAACCGGATTTTCGCCTCCGCTGGGTTGTTTGTTTAAAAAAGTAAGGCTTTTTTTCTCAGCATCAAACGCAAAACTACTTATACTTCCGGCATTTGGCGTTTTGGTATCGGTACAGGCATACACGTATTTTCCGTTGGGCGAAACCGTTAAATACGACGGATTTATGATGTTTTTTGCAGAAGTTATTTTAGATAATTTTCCATTTAAAGTATCCAATTGATAAACCTGAATAGCTTCTGCTTCTTTGTTTTTATTGTATGATCCCAGAAAGACGTAAGTGTTTTGAGAAAAAACATTCAGTGTTATCAGGAAGATAGTTATTAGAAAGGATAGTCGTTTCATATGGATCATTGTTTAGCGTAAAGTTCGCAAAGATTTATCGAAATTAGTTTCTTTGCTTCCAGAACTTTTTCATTCTGAGCGAAGTCTAAAAATAGGTGTCATCATCACGAAGCCATGAAGCGTTTATTTAGTTCCTAATTCATAACCACAATTCAAAATTCACAATTCAAAATTATCTAACCCCTTTCCACCATTGTTTGAATTGTTGGTTTTCATTTTTAAGTTCGACTAGCTCTCCAATCATGGGCGTGATTAGCGGAATCGGATTTTGAGAGGCGCTATTCAATTCGGTTACATTAATTAAAGGCTGATCCCAGGCATGAAGTGACAAGGCAAATTTTGACGAATGCACCGGAAAAACTCTTTTAGCTTTTATGTCGTTCATCGCTTTTATAACATCTTCTGGCATGTTATGAATGTATCTCCAGTTTTTATTGTACTGCCCGTTGTCGATCAAAGCAATATCAAATGGACCAAATTTTGCACCAATTTCGGCATAATGAGCATCGTAACCGCTGTCACCTCCCAAATACATTTTAAAATCTTTGGCCTCCAAAACAAAAGCAGTCCAAAGCGTATTGCAGCGTTTTAAACTTCTGCCTGAAAAGTGTCGTGATGGCGTTGTGTGTAACGTTAGATTTTCATCTAATACAATTGTTTCATACCAGTCTTTTTCGATAATATTTGCTGTCGGGAATCCCCAAAATTCAAAATGCGAACCAACGCCAAGTGCTGTAATTACCTTTTTGGTTTTTGGTTTTAATTTTAAAATTGTTTTATAATCTAAATGGTCGTAATGGTCGTGTGTTATAAGCAGATAATCAATTTCCGGAATATCATCAACAGTATAAATATCACTTCCTTTAAATGATTTTGTGGTTCCTGCAATAGGAGAGGCGTTGCCGCTAAAAACAGGATCGATTAAAAACCGTTTTCCCTCCAGCTGAATATAGTAGGACGAATGACCAAACCAAACCAAAATATCCTGATCGGGAGCAACTTCATGCAAATTGGTTTTGACAGACGGAATTAAATCGGTTGGAATTTTTCTTTGCACTTTTTTAAAGAAAAATTCATACATAATACCCCAGTAAGTAGCGCCTTCGGCAAGGTCTGGCGTAAAACTTTGATTTTCGAATTTTCCGTTTTTATAATGGGGAGATTTTAAAATTGCAGCCAATCTTTCGCCGGAAGGTTTTTTTCCGAATTGGGGATGCTGTAAAAAAAGATAAAAGAACAGGATGAGTACACTTACTACAATTAAGAATGAAATCATTTTTATTTTGGGGGATATAAATTTTGAATGGACTCAACCGAATATGAAATCATTTCTTTTAAGATTTCGAGATCAATATCAGCGAGTTTTTTGATGTAAATACAGCCTTTACCGGCTTTGTGTTTTCCAAATTTTGAAAGCAGCTGTTCCTTATTTTCAAAAGTAGTATTAAAATAAAGAGAAATAGCATCTTTTCTGGGAGAAAAGCCCGCCAGTGGAGCATCGCCTTCGTGTCCGCTCGCATATTGGTAATGGTAACTTCCAAAACCAATAATACCCGGTCCCCACATTTTGGGCTCGAAACCAGTTTGATGTTGCATTATTTTGAGCAGCTCAAGAGCATCATTTTTTTTCGTTTCGTCTGGAACTGCATGAATAAAATCAATAACATTACTTCCTGTTTCTGTGGTTTTATTTGTTGCCATTGTTTTTATTTAAGACATTGCTTTTCAATAGAATATTTTTTATTTTTATTTCAGAAGCATATAATAAAGCCGATTCATTATTCATTTGATTTTCTAAAACAATCAAACAAACATCACTTTCAGGAAAATACAAATTTACAGAAGAAAAGCCATCGCCCAAACCTGTATGCCCCACATATTTATGAACGTCTTTTTTAACAGTTCGAATTCCGTAACCATAACCTTCTTTTTCTTTTCCGAATACATTGTGCTGCGACAAAATTGTATTTTTAACCATAAGTTGATACGTTTCCGGCTTTAAGATTTTTCCTTTGTGAAGATTGTTATTCCAAATGGACAAATCACTCACAGTAGAAATAACGCCATCTGCGCCAAAAGATTCCGGCGTAATCTGCGAAATTTTTAATACCTCAAAATTTCCGTTGGTATTAAGATGTCCTGAAACCAGATCTTGAATTTTGTCTTTAGAATAGAAAAAAGTATGGTTCATTTTTAATTTCCTGAAAAGAGCATCTGCCACCTCTGCATAACTTTTATTGTTGCAGAAGGCTACAATTTGAGCAATTAGATTAAAACTAAGATTTCCGTATTTAAAATTGTTTCCGGGTTTGAAAGCCAAAGGTTTTTGCAGATCAGTAATGCCGTGCGAATGATTTAAAAGCTGATGAACCGTAACAGAATCGGCCCAGCTTTGTTTTAACTCCGGCAAGTATCTTTTGATGGGTGCATTTAAATCGACCTTGCCTTTTTCGACTTCCAATAAAACCAAAACTGCAGCAATTTGTTTACTGTTCGACATGATCTCAAAAGGAGAGTCAATACTCAAAGGTTTTTTGCTTTCGAAATTTGTAAAACCGTGTGCTTTTGAATATAATGTTTTTCCGTTTTGAGCAATCAGAATAACACCGTTAAAAACCGGAGAAGTATTTTGAATTAAACTATCGATACTTTTTTTAAAATCGTCCTTTTTTTGTGCCGAAGAATTGCAGCCTGAAAAGATACATACGAACAAGAAGAATGTAGAAAGTTTAGAGAAAAAAGTCATTTTGCTAATGGTTGATTTAATTTGGTTAGTATTGATGGTGTTGTGTATTCGTATTGAAGCTTAATTTTATGAGTTAATAATTCGTCATTATCAATTCACCAATAACTTCATTAAAACATTCCGTTTTCATTGATTGTTTGCGCGGGAATGGGCTGTCCTAAATCCCAAAGTTCTGTGATTTTATCTGCCTCAAATTTAAAAATATGTACAACAGCAAATCCGGTATCGTCTGAGTTTTGTTTGAGATGCGAATGTACCGCAACTAAATCATGATCAGCGATGGTATGATGAATTTTAAAAATTTTATTGGGATTTTTTCTTGACGATTCTTCCATCGCCAGCATTAGCGTATCGGCGTCACCTTTAAAATGAACATTATGATGCCTGAAGTTTTCGCCCACATAAAGCCTAAACGCTTCGTGGGGATGCCCTGTGGCAGCGAGTTTTAAAAAATTTTGTGCAATTTCTTTCCTTGTCATAATCCAGAGCGTTAAGAACGAACTAAGTTATGAAAATTTGAAGTAGCATTTGATGAAAAAAAGTCAGAAAATTTTATACAGTTTCTACTCTAATCTCTGTCGCATTGCTATTAGTAATGCGATCTTTTGCAAACCAATTTAAGCGCTAAGTACGCCATAGGAATGTAAGCAAAAACCAGATCAAAAACCGTAAACCACACTGGCGAAGGCAAGTGGCAAATATTTACAATACCACCCAACAAAAAGAAGGCACCAATAATAAGTGCCAGTTTTACTTTGTGATTAAACGCCAGTAAAGCCGTTGTAACCGCTCCTGTAAAAGTGCCAATTGCATGCGCCAGAAAAGGAAAAATGAAATGTTGCGGTTCAAACAAATGCATTGTTTTTTGCAACCCCTTCATTGTAGAAGCATCTGCACCGTTGGGCGCCGGAATAACAAACCCACTGATTAAAATTATACTCATATTAACAATGCCTCCAACAATAATTCCGATAATTACTGCCAGTGTATTTCTTAAAATAGAGTTCATAAAATTCGGTTTTAGTAATTACGAATTTATGAAAATTATTAGTTATATCGTAGGAAATATTTTCTAATTAAAAGATTGTCTGAATTCTAAGGGAGAAATATTGGTTTTGGTTTTAAATAATTTACTAAAAGACTGCTGATGTTCGAAACCCAGCTCAAAGGCAATTTCGCTCACAGACAGGTGGGTGGTCGACAGTCGCTCTTTTGCTTTTTCGATCAGTTTATCGTGAATGTGCTGTTGCGTACTTTGACCGGTATGATGTTTCAATAACCCGCTTAAATAATTGGGAGAAACATTGAGACTCTCTGCAATATATTGCACCGTTGGTAAACCTTTTTTGGTGAGCGAATCATCATTAAAATAGTCCTGTAAAAGTTTTTCCAGACGTTCCAGAATTCTGTGGCTGCTTATTTTTCGGGTAATAAACTGTCGGTTGTAAAAACGCTCCGAATAAGTGAGCAGTAATTCTATTTGAGCAATAATCACGTCCTGACTAAATTTATCAATATTGGACTGATATTCCTGTTGGATATTTTTAATGATGTCAATAATCATTTTTTCCTCTTTATCAGAGAGGTGCAGCGCCTCGTGAACCGAGTAACCAAAATATTCGTACTGCTTTATTTTTTGCGCAAGTGGCGTATTCCATAGAAAATCAGGATGAATCAATAACGACCATCCTGAATGCTGTAGTGCTGCATTTCCTTCAATAGAAAAAACCTGACCTGGCGAAATAAACAATAAAACCCCCTCTTTAAAATCATATTCTTCCTGACCGTAACGCATGGTCGCATTGGCATGTCGTTTGAGTGCAATAGAATAGAAATCAAGAATTAAACTTTTGGGTTCCTCTTCATTAAGATATTTAATATCTTCAAAATTATAAACGCTCACCAGTGGATGTTCAGGCTTTGGTAAGTCCCGAAACTGATGAAATTCACTGATGCTTTTTATGCGATGAGGTTGTTTATTTGCCATAGTCTAAGGTACTTATTTCTGATTGTAAATCGAAGCAAATTCTTTGGCATAATCTGCCAATTTTGTCTTTCCTAAAACTGCCGGTTTGTTTTTATAATAATCCTCACCCAAAACCCCATTGTAGAGTCCTGCATACATTTCTACCAAACCTTGAGCAATTTTGGGCTGCATTCCCACAGAAATTAATCCGTTTAGAACTTCTTCGTCGCTTATGAACTTCCATTTTAAATCGGGTTTGCCAATCGCTTCGCCCAGAATTCGAGCTGTTTCATGTCCCGTAACTTCTTCGCTTGCTACATAACGAACTTTTTTTCCGTCAAGCGGAGTTGTAAGCTCTTCTGCAATAGCAGCTGCAATATCATTAGGAGAAACCCACGGAATCAATTCATCTGCTCCATAATTGGCAGAAATAAAACCTTGATTTTTAATCGCCGGAATATAGGCCAATAAGTTGTAGTAAAAAGAAGTAGGGCGCATAAACGTTATAGAAACATCTGTAAGCTGATTTAAAACGGCTTCGATTTCGTTATAACGCTGAATAATTCCGGAATTTTGCTCTAAATGTGCGCCAATACTGCTCAGAAAAACAACGCGTTTTACACCAGATTTTTGAATGGCTTCGGCATAATTGTTTCCAATTGTGCGGGTAAACGAATCTAAATCCAGATTTGGATCGAAATAATTTGCTCGCGGAATCATACAATAAACGGAATCTGCTCCAGAAAATGCAGTCGATAAAAACGAAGCATCTTCTACAGAACCAATTAATGCCTTGGCGCCTAATTGTTCAATTTCTTGCTGATTTTTCGCATTGCTGCTGATAATCGAAATTTCATTTCCTTTTTGCACTAACTCCGTGGCCAGTGGCTTGCTAATGTTCCCTAACGAACCTGTAAGTATAATTTTCATGGTACTAATTTTTGATATCGCAAAGTTCTGCAACAACACACGATTAGTTTTAGCCAAATCTACTATTGTCTTAGTCAAAAAAGGAATGTTCTAAGGTTTTTTTAATGATGAATCTTCTACAGCCAGTAATACTATTTTTCAGATAATCTTTTTTCGTTTTCTGTTTGAGGTTTTCCGGTCGAATTGGGTTGGCCTTTTCGGGTTTCGATCAATTTTTTCAGGCTGTTTTGAATATAGTTTGTCCAGGAATCGCGGCAAATATCAAAGCATTCGTATTCTGAATTGAGCCCGAAGTGAGTAAACCGAAGTGCTGTTTTACCTTCTTTTTCGGTAATTTCAAAAGTAGGTTTGGTTCCTGTCCATTCTGTTTCGTCTTCTGTAAACTTGAAGTAATTTTTTTGAATGTACCAAACGACTTTTTGATTCGGAATTACTTCAACTAATTTTATTTTACAATGATGAATGTCTTCATAATGATATTCAAACTCGTCGTTGAGTTGGGCTGTATTTCCTTCAATTTCTTCAGACCACCAGCCACGCACATTGGTTACGGCATTAAAAACGTCCTGCGGAGATTGGTCTACTTCTATGGTTGTGGTAAAATCCTGTGTACTCATTTTGTTTAGGTTTAAAAGTTGTTTAACAAATCTATTGATTAAAAACCAATAAGTTAGGGTTGTGAAAGGACAACTTTAAGGGCCGAAACGGACAAAGATTTTTTTGGATTTAAGATCCGATATGTTTTTACTTAAGCTTCACTGAAGTCCAGCTCTACAATATAATTTGTTCCTTCGGAACTACAAAAGAGCTTTTGGTTGAATCCCTTTGCAGGTTGGAGTTCAGTTCGGTCTGATGTTTGTTGGTGTTCAATAATTATTAGCTTTTTCTGAAAATGCCTATTAATAAATTGATAATATAAATTGGTGTTGCAATAAAAAGAGTCAATAAAAACTCACTAACTAAAACTATGTTTGTACTTTGAAAGTCATATAATAAAGGGAAATCAGGATTAATTTCAGTTCCTGGATTATAAAAGAAAACAATCCAATACAAAAGAAAGCTTCCTATTACAATAACAGTATGAATTATGGTCAGCCATTTTTCAAGTTTCTTTCTTAGGATTTTTTGAACAAACCAATATCCTAATCCGCTTAGAAAATAAAACACAAAGAGTACAAACGCGGCATGAAGATAAGAAATCACAAAATAAGTGTCGTGAACATTTATATCTAAAGTTTCGTCCGGATGAACTATTCCTATTACTGCTATAATAGCAGCAACAAGCCAGAACAAATAATAAACCGTGATTTTTTGTAGTTTCATAGCCCTTATTCTATTCGTTTGGCAACATTGTCCAGATTGTCTACAACTAATTTCAGAATTATTTTATTGTTGGGAAAAGATTTCTGCATCTCATTTCTTAACTGAACAAATGATTCAGAAGCGGCTAAATCAAATTTAATCGATTCATTACAGGAAATCGAAATTTCGTAATTGTCATCAATTTTTTCCAGATAAACATATTTCTTAAATGTGTCATCAAAGAAAGCTTCTTTTGTTAAGGCATCGGCAATCCTGTCAACTTCATTTTCATTGATATTATTTTGGTACATTATTTCATGCCCCATCGTACCATAATTTTTAGTAGATTCTGTCAATCTGCCATTTGCAGCTTCCGTAGCAAGACCAATTGCCACGACAGGTCCAACGGTAACAATACAGCCTATAATAGAAATCGCTATCGTGCGCCACCAATTGTACTTTTCGCCACCCTGATGCAGATGTTCTTTTATTTTTTGCTCCTGATGAATTTTGACCAGATAACTGGTGATTGACATATAAATTAAAGGAAAAATTACATTGGGAATATTAATATTTTCCGGAATTAAAAAAATCAGGGCAAATGCGAAAATAGTAGACAAGATGCTAATGATCCAGGCTTTCTTCACCTTTTGAGCATCACCAAAAACCTTAAAGTTTTCTGCCATTAAATAACCTGCAACGAGCGGACCTCCCATAAAAGTGGCTACGCTAATAGCTCTTTCGCTATAAATTTTTCTTGTTGGGACTTCTTCAAAAACTGATTTTTCAAAAACTGCTTCTTCCATTATTATAGGTTCAATAAATTTGAAAACGAAAATACATATTTTAAAAGATTAATTAGTAAGAATCTTAGCGGTAATATTTTCTATTTGCAAAAAATGATTGGGCATCACTTTTTCCAATTCCAGTGTACCGCCTAAAATGAGCATTTCCTTATTTTCAAATCGTTTGCCAAGTCGGTCTTCCAGCATTATATTTTGCATACTTTGCGCAATTCCAATTTCTTCCAGAAAAAAGTTTGGATGCCCTGCCGTACAAATAACCAGTCCCTGTTTGATGGTTTTCATTTTTGAGGAATTTTCAGTTTGTCCATAAGCATATCCTATACTATAAACCCTGTCAAACCAGCCTTTTAGTTTGGCCGGACAATCGCTCCACCAAACCGGATAGAGAAATATAATGCAATCTGCTTTCTCAATTTTATAATGTTCTGCCAGAATATCTTCTGAAATTGAAACTTCGGTTTTGGCAAAGCCCTCTCTTTCATATTCTTGCTCTGACATATCACTTTCAAATTTCATTTCGTACAAATCAGAAATCTCCACATTGCAATTGAGCTGGTTAAGAACCGATTTTAGCTTTTGCAGCACTTTAAAAGTGTATGATTTTTTACTCGGATGACAATATATTATCAAAATATTCATAGCTCGTTTTCAAATGATTGCTGTTAAAGAAAGGTGTTTTTGAGTGACCAAAATACAAATTTAAAGGCATAATATTTATTTCAAATTCTACATTACTTTAAAGTTAATTCTTATTTTTATCCCACTACAAATTCAATCCCAATTATGAAGAAAACATTTCTCGCAGCACTATTGTGGCTCATCGTTTCTTTTTCTGTTTTTGCCCAAATAAAAACGCCTTCAGAATTTATTCCGAATTACGGAAAACAAATTTCATATTACCATGAAGTCGAAAATTATTTTAAGTACCTCACAGAGCAATCTCAGTCGATTAAGAAACAAAAATACGGAGCAACCAACGAGCAGCGCGATTTAAATGTCTATTATATTTCGAGTCCCGAAAATTTAGCGAATCTGGAACAAATCAGAAATAATAATCTGGCTGCCATCGGATTATCGGATCAAACGAACAGCGCTGTAGCAGATAAAATTATTGTCTGGCTGAGTTTTAACGTTCACGGAAATGAGTTTGCCGGAACCGAAAGTGCCATGACAGTTGCCTACGAACTTCTAAATCCGTCAAATGAAGCCACAAAGCAATGGCTAAAAAATACAATTGTAATTCTGGATCCGTGTATTAATCCCGACGGGTATTCGAGATACGGAAACTGGCTCAGAGAAATCTCAGGTAAAAAAACACATCCAGGTTTGTATGACAGAGAACACATGGAAGTTTGGCCCGGCGGAAGATACAATCATTATCTTTTCGATTTAAACCGCGATTGGGCGTGGCAAACCCAAATTGAATCGCAACAGCGCATTAAATTATACAACCAATGGATGCCGCAAGTGCACACAGATGTTCACGAAATGAGTTACAATTCTCCGTACTTTTTTCCGCCGGCAGCAGAGCCTTTGCATGAATTTATCGAAAAATACCAAAAAGATTTTTATAACGTTTTGGGTAAAAATATCGCTGAGAAATTCGACAAGCAAAACTGGATGTACATTACCAGAGAACGATTTGATTTGTTTTACCCGAGTTATGGCGATACCTATCCTACCTACAACGGCGCTGTTGGCTTAACGCTCGAACAGGGCGGAATAGGAGCGGGGCGTGAAGTAACGATAGAAAACGGAACTAATGTGACCATAAAAGACCGTTTAACACATCATGCCACAGCAGTTTTAACGGTTGTAGAAAGTGCCGCTTCGCAAAAGGACGTTTTATTAAAAGGATTTAAAGATTTTCATATCAATGCCAGAAAAAAGGCCAAAGGCGTTTACAATACCTATGTTTTTAAAAACAATGCCAAGCTGGAACAATTAGCAGAAATGCTTCAAAAAAATGATATTGAATTCTCCTATGCAGATGCTTCTGCCAGCGAATCGGGTTTTCATTATCAAAATAAGAAGAACGAAAGTTTTAAAATCGAACCCAATGATTTAATTATAAAAGCAGACCAGCCGAGATCTGTTTTGGCGCAGGTTTTATTAGAGCCGAATCAAAAATTAAACGACAGTTTGTCTTATGATATTACGGCCTGGGCTTTGCCATTGGCTTATGGCGTAGAAGGTTATGCTGTTAAAAATAATCTGCAAATTAAAACAAAAGCCAAAATAGAAACCAGTCCTAAAAATATTCCCGCGAGCGTGTATGCGTTTTATGTACCGTGGAACAACAGAACATCGGCTCAGGTAGTTTCTTTACTGCATCAGGCTGGAATAAAAGTACGATCGGCAATGAAAAAAGCTGTTTTTGGGACTGTTGCTGTAGAACCAGGCGGACTAATTATAAGTCGCGGCGACAACCCCAAAGTGGCCGATTTTGAAAAAACAGTTAGCAGCATCATCAAAATCAAGACTGATTATAATTTTATCACAACCGGATTTTCTACTAATTCTAAAGATATTGGCGGAGAAAATTTTACACTTCTAAAAGCACCAAAAATTCTAATGTTTTCGGGAAAAGGAGTTGTTTCTACAGAGTTTGGTGCCACCTGGTACTATCTCGACGAAACCATCGCATATCCGGTTAGTATTGTCGAAACGGCGAATTTCAACAGAGTGAAATTGTACAATTACAACACTTTAATTCTTTCTGACGGAAGTTACGATTTGTCTGAAGATCAAAAAAAGCAAATTGACGAATGGGTAAAAAATGGCGGAAAAGTAATTGCGATGAGTAACGCCATATCGCTATTTCAGGATCGCGACGGTTATGCATTGAGTATGTTTGCGAGTAAAGAAGACAAAGAAAAATCAGAAAAAGAACAAAAAGAAATCGAGCTTAAAAAACGCTTTCTGGACTTTGAAGGCTCAGAACGACGTGGTATTTCGGATTCGATTCCCGGTGCCATAATCGAAAATAAATTAGACAAAACATACCCAATGGCTTTTGGACTAGGCAACAGTTATTTTAGTCTTAAAACCAACGAAAGATCGTATTCCTTACTCAAAAACGCGATCAATGTTGCCTATATTCCAAAAGACTATATAAGTTATGGTTTTGTAGGTAACGATATTAAGAAAAAATTAAACGAGACCGTGAGTTTTGCCGTCGACAAAAGAGGCGACGGAACTGTAGTTTACATGATGGATAATCCGCTTTTTAGAGGTTTTTGGGAAAACGGAATTCTCTTATTCAGCAATGCCCTGTTTTTAGTCAATTAAAAAAAGCGCTTCAGGATTTTTGAACTGAAGCGCTTTTTTTTTGAAGCAGAAATAGAGAATTGATCAGACCTTTAGTCCCGCTGTCCGCTATATCTTTTATGACTCCCGAAGCCTCGGGAGCCATAAAAGGATGCCGCTCCCATCGGGGCTAGGCGAGATCTTTCTCATTTATAAGAAATAAAGAAGCTGCAGCACAGATTACTGTTTTACTAAATAATAATCAGAACCATCAACATACGACCACCCTATAACTATTTTATTAGGAGCCAACGAAAAGTAGGTATATTTACTGTTATCTATAAAAACAATCGGAGATTTAGGTTCATCTCCAGACATAGGTCCGGTTAAATAATCTATTTTGTACTGGTATTTAAAAGTTTCTTTTTTTCCGTTGGTATCAATAGTTAAATTGGAAAAGAAATCAAAAGTATAGGTAATATTTTCATCAGATACATCGTCAATACTCACGGGAGCGCCGACAAGAGGGGTTCTGACTTCGACTAATTTCCATTTTCCCAATAGTGGATTTTGTATTTCATCATCATCATCAGAACAGCCTGAAATGACAAAGAGAACAAGTAATAAAGTAATGAGTTTTTTCATGGCGATGGTTAGTTTCGTTTTGATAAAATTTATTTGGTCCTAACGTATACAGACGAAAAGCAGTCACTACATTCTTCATTGAGATAAAGTTTATCTTCTTTAATTTCAAAAGAAATCGCCGCAAAATCACTCTTAGGATCAGTGCTAATCAGCATAGGTTTTTCACCGCCAAAAATAGATTTTTGAGTTTTTACCACAAATTTTAGATCAGAAGTTAAGGTTCCGTTCGTATACTTTTTAAAAGAATTCCCTGAAAATTCAATATAAATAACCTGATTGGTAGATTCTGGTGTGTTGGTTGTTCCGGCAAATCCGCCGGTAGACTGCACCCACTTCCATTTTCCTTGCAGTGCTTTATTTGTAGACACACCTGAGTTTTCGCTGCTGCAGGAAGTTAGAATGATGAAAATAAAGAATAGTAAAGCGTTTTTCATTTCAGATTAATATTGGGTTTATTTAATAGATAGTAAATTTGTTAAATGGTTGCGTTACTATTTTTGTTTTTTATTAAATCATTACAGAAAGTTGAAAATTAAGCTTCGGGATTTAAGAAATAATACATGGTCCAAAGTATTGAAAACAAAATACCCAGATAAAAAATCCTGTTTCCTTGTCTTCTGTCATTTTCAGCGTAAGCAAAAACTTTACTTCCATTTGGTAAAGTTTTCTTGTAGGTTTTTAAATGCCATCCAATAAAAAGCGCCAGCCATCCGCCTAAAAAAGCAAAAATATAGCCGGCAATAATATACGTTTTCTGGCTTGCCTCTGGTTGGGCTAATTCCTGCAATCTTTTATTTTTAATGGCTTCGATAGCAGCGGGAGTAACTTCTTTTCCTTTTTCTTTCAGTAATTTTTTAGAAAGTGCGACATCAAAGGTGCTCCATTCGTCGCTTTTTGCAATTACATCAATCAACTCATCATCAGAAAAACTTAGTAAATAATAATCGCGCGGAATCTTTTCGATATCTTCTTCGGATTTTTTCAATAGTATTTCATCGACTTTTTCAAAGTTGCTTTTGTCTATTTTTACACAAAATTCACTTCCGAAATTATGGTTGTTCGAAAAAGAAACATCAAAACTAATAGAGTTGTTTTCGATCTTATAATCGATTTTTTCTTTCGTCAGTAAATTTCCAAATTTATCGGCCGAACTTTTATTATTGAACTTTTTGTAGGTTATAAAATCTTCTGTCATTTTTGGGTTTTTGATGAATTTAATCTATGAATTATTATTGGAACAAAGGCCGAACAAAATAGAAAGCAACGTAAGTTAAACCGCAACTGGCTATTAATCCCATAAAAATGGGGAGAAAAATTTCATTATTTACTTGTGGCACCAAGCAAGCCCTCTGAGGTTTTTTAGGATCATAATAAACCCTGGCATCGGTGCCTACAAGCGCTTTTATTTCTTTTTCACTATTTATGAAATTCAGGTCACTTGCATATTGCTCACGTTTATTAAAAGCTTTAAAATCTTTTGAATACAGAGAATCAGAAGCATAATTTTGGTTCGATATGTAATCTTTTCCATTAACTGTATACGTGTATTCTTTTGCCATAACAAGTTTAGTACTTGTTTGACCGTCGGCATTAAAATCCATGTATTTTATTTCGGCATTGATGATTCTGCCAATAGTCAATTTCCATTTTTTACTTCGTATCATTCTGTACAATCCAATAATGCCGGAGAGCCACAACCAGTAGGCGAAGTATAAAAAAACAGGAAAAAAAATGCATACAAATATTGTGGCAGGAGTTTCGAGTTGCCAGTTGTTTAAATTCATATTTGTTGGAGTCTATTGATGTTAGTTTGTCAAAACGGCTGGCGTAGGATCATTTTCCTTAATCCTGATTATATTTAAATAGTTTAACAATTCTAAAAATAGTTTAATTAGAATTTATGATTTTAAATTTTACTTCAATTCAAACAATATATAAGTTCCATTTTCAGACGGTCCCCTTTCTTTAGCCATAAAACCTTTGCTTTCGTAAAAAGAAACTGCATTTGTGTTGTTTTCCAGACATTTTAAAGAAATAGGTAAGCCCGTTTTTTTAATTGCTGCTTTAAGAAGCGCAGTTCCAATTCCTTTGCCCTGATAAGAATAGTCAATATACAAATGATGAATAAAACGGTTCGGCATCCAGATCGAAATAAAGCCAACCGGGATCTCATCAATAAGAGCGGTCAATATCAATTCTCCTTTGGTGCTTTTTTCAAAATCATCCGGCTGAAATTTTGAAGGAGGAAGCCAGTAAAATGTTCGTTGCCTTTCTTTTAAAAATAGATTCCGTAACGGCTCAAAATGGGTATTGCAAATTTCTACTATTTCCATTAGCTTCAATTATCGTAGTGCATTCGACTCATTTTCGAGCATTTTTTCGATATTAAAGTAAATACCGTCTATTTTATATTTCCCTTTTTCAAAACTTAAATAATCACATTTTCCGGTTAGCGACTGGCCTGTTGAGGTAAGCTCCAAAATGTTTAAAAGCATGTATTCGTGCTCAACCAATAGAACATGAAATCCTGATTCGCATTTTTTTCCATCACCAGACGATAAAATAGTGGCTACAATGTTGTGGAATTTTTTAGAGGTTTTTTCAGCCAGTTCATCTTCGCCTTTTAAATGATAAATATAACTCAAAAAGTTAAGTTGTTTAAGGTCAAACGGAAACCCCTCAAGCGATTGGTTGATTAACTTTATTATTTTGTCGTAATCCTGAGTTTCTAAGGTCGCTTTTTGATAGTATTCTTTCATTTTTTTGTCATTGGGAGATCTCCAAAAGGCGTTGTAACCGGGTTGAAAAACATATCCAAAATACAAATGACGATAATCTTCGCGGGTCAGCAAAGTATCACTTTTTACCAGTCGCTCCATCAATTGAGGGTAATAAAAAGTAGAGTTTTTATCTTTAATTTCGTTTTCTATGGCTTTATAGTCCGGGATTTTAAAAAGGATTTCCTGGGCATATGAAGTTATTCCAGGAAAAAAAAGAATCATAAAAAGTAGTTTTTTAATCATATTTGAGTTTTATATTTTGGTCTTGGTACATAATAACAGCATCTATTTTAGTCGTTCTAAAACCCCTTTACGTTTAATTAGGTTTTTATAATCCCACTGAATTTCCTCGGCTTTCGTAAGCCAGCGTTTTAAATCTTCTCTATTAATTTGGTCGGTTGCCGTAATACGAAATTCGGCTGCCTTAAAAGAACCTTCATCTGTCAGTTTTTCTTCATCAAACGACTGACCGCTCCAAAATAATAAACGAACAGCCCCTTTTAATTTGCTGTAACCCACAATTGGATTTCCGTCTATAAACCAAACCGGATGTGCGTGCCATACCTTATTTTCGGCATTGGGTAAGTTTGTATTAATCTCTGAAGCTAGTAAATCACAGATTTCTTTATCCTGATTCGTTTGCGCGTTATTGTATTCTTGGATATCTGCATTCATCATAAAAGGCTTTTTTATATTGTAATTGATTGAATGTTTTAGATTTAGGAGAAGCTAAAATACATTTTTTTTATTGCAAAAGAGAATCAAAAATGATATTTGTACACCAGGTGCTGATGTTATTTAGCGGAAACAAATCCTAAAAAAAAAATCCGAACCATAATGGGTTCGGATTTTTAAATCTTGCTTATTAAATTTTACTATGTAAAAGTACCGCTTTATAATTGAGTCACTTTTCCTGTATGTACATCATAGCGCATTGAAACGATTTTTACTCCGTGTTTCTTAACGATCGGATTGTCCTGAATTAACTTTACAGAATGTTGAATGTTGGCATTAATTGCTCCAAGGTAATTAGAGACTTTTGGAGTTGTTTTATCTGCGTCTATTTCTTCATTTTCCTCAGATATTGTTTCTACTATATTGTCAATATGGTTAAAATGCTTTTTATAAGAACCATCTTTATCATTAATGTAGGCTTTTATAGCACCACATTCTGTATGGCCCAATACCACAACCAATTTTGTGTCCAGATGCTCTACAGCATATTCGATACTTCCCATATCAAGATCAGAAATCAGGTTACCGGCATTTCTAATTACAAATAAATCTCCAATTCCCTGATCAAACAATATTTCTGGAGAAACCCTGCTGTCTGAACAAGTTACTACAACAGCAAAAGGTTTTTGACCATCCTGGTTGGCCAAAACTGATTTTTTGTTTTGATGCGGGTGAACAGATGTTTCATTTAAAAATCGTTCGTTTCCTGTGGTTAATTGTTCAAGAGGACTTAAATTTTTAGTTTCTGCCGGTTGTTGTTTTTTGCAACCAAATAGCGAGCAAACGATAAGAACGAGTAGTGCAATTTTTGTTTTCATTTTGTATGATTTTTTCAAATTATATATTTGTTAATTGTTCCCTTGTAGAACGTTGCAAAATTATTCTGAATCAAAACATAAATTAGGCACTAGAAGTTTTAAAAGTATTAATTAAATGTATTTTTTGCAGCGTTGAAAGTCGTCGTAATATGGGCTGTAAAATCTTTTGTATAGACTCCTGTCGGGTCCAAATCCGGATCGAGAATGGTAATTTCAAGCCCGATTAATTTTTTGCTTTCAAATAAAGAGGAGGTAAGTTCATCAAATTCTTCATAAGTAAGTCCGTCAGGAGTTCTGCTGTCGACACAGGGCATAACGGCATCATTTAAAACATCGACATCAATATGAAGCCAGAAACCATCGAGTTTTTTATGCTCAATTTCAGACAGAAATGATTCTACGCAAGTTGGAATACCTTTTTTTCGTAGTTCCCCAAGGCTTATATATATTGCAGCAGAATTTCTAATTTCATTTTCGTATGTGTCATCATATTCGCGATTGCCTGCACACCAGAGATTCTCTTCCTTTATATATGGTGCAAGCTGCAGAATGTTGGTTAATTTTTCAGGACCCTTGCCGGTAACAATAGATGCGGCCATTCCGCCCACGCCTCCGGTTTCAGATAAAGAAATATCCATAAAATCTGTATGGCCGTCGAGGTAAAACAAAGCATAATTTCCTTTTTGTTTGAGTGCAACTGCTGCACCGAGAAGAATACTGCAATCACCGCCCAATACAAGCGGAAATTTATTTTGAGATAATACATTATTCAGTAAATAAGCTTGCTCTCTGGCATAATCTGCCAATGCGTTGCTATTGAGAATGCCAGTTTCAGAATCTCTAACACTGCTATACTTTGGAGGATCAAGCCTAATGATATTTTTAGGATGAATTGCTTTGTGAAAATTATGTTTCCACAACCAGTCAGGCAAGTTTTTTACGCCAGGCTCTTTTCCGGGTTGAGGTTCTTTCAATCCTAAATTTGACGGAAATTCGACGATGCATATTTCTTTCATGACTTTTTGTTTCCTGTAAAGTTATAAAAATAAATAAGTGCGTTATTTTTTGAAATGTTAAGGTTCTGTTTTTTTAAGACAAAAAGCAACTTGTAAACTGTAAATAAAAAAAGATCCGACCTGCTTTCGCAAATCGGATCTTTATAAATTGAAAATTATATATAACCGTAAAACGGTTTAATATTACAAGTGAATTACTTCGCCGTAAGCATCAGCCACAGCTTCCATAACTGCCTCACTCATTGTTGGGTGAGGGTGAATTGATTTTAAGATTTCATGACCTGTAGTTTCTAGTTTACGGGCTACAACTGCTTCAGCAATCATATCTGTTACACCTGCACCGATCATGTGGCATCCTAACCATTCTCCGTATTTAGCATCAAAGATTACTTTTACAAATCCGTCTGCAGCACCAGCCGCTTTTGCTTTTCCAGAAGCCGAGAAAGGGAATTTACCAATTTTCAATTCGTATCCTTTTTCTTTAGCTTGTTTTTCTGTCAAACCTACAGAAGCAATTTCAGGAGTTGCGTATGTACAACCCGGTACGTTTCCGTAATCGATTGGGTCTACATGTAAACCTTTAATTTTCTCTACACAGTTAATTCCTTCTGCAGAAGCTACGTGAGCCAAAGCCTGACCCGGAGTAACGTCTCCAATTGCATAATATCCAGGAATATTTGTTGCGTTGTAAGCGTTTACAAGGATTTTATCTCTGTCTACAGCGATTCCAACTTCTTCTAAACCTATGTTTTCGATGTTTGTTTTAATTCCAACTGCCGAAAGTACAATGTCAGCTTCAAGAATTTCTTCTCCTTTTGCTGTTTTTACAGTAGCTCTGACACCGTTTCCTGTAGTATCAATTTTCTCTACAGAAGAGTTGGTCATGATTTTTACTCCTGCTTTTTTCATAGAACGCTCCATTTGTTTCGAAATGTCTTCGTCTTCAACAGGAACAATGTTTGGCATAAATTCCACAATAGTAACTTCTGTTCCCATAGAATTGTAAAAATGAGCAAACTCAACTCCAATAGCTCCGGAACCTACAATAATCATAGATTTTGGTTGTGTTGGTAATGTCATTGCCTGACGGTAACCAATTACTTTTACACCATCCTGAGGCAAATTTGGTAACTCACGAGAGCGTGCTCCGGTTGCGATGATAATGTGATCAGCGCTATATTCTGTTACTTTATTGTCTTTATCTGTAACGTCAAGTTTTTTACCTGGTTTTAGTTTTCCAAAACCTTCAATAACGTCAATTTTGTTTTTCTTCATCAAAAACTGAACTCCTTTGCTCATTCCGTCGGCAACACTTCGGCTGCGTTGAACAACTGCAGGAAAATCTTTATCAAATTCAGAAACCTTTAATCCGTAGTCAGAAGCGTGTTTTAAATAATCAAAAACCTGAGCTGATTTAAGTAATGCTTTTGTCGGGATACATCCCCAGTTCAAGCATACACCACCAAGGCTTTCTTTTTCAACTACAGCTACTTTAAAGCCCAATTGAGATGCTCTAATCGCTGTTACATATCCGCCAGGACCACTTCCTAAAACAATAACGTCGTATTTCATTTTTTTGGTTTTTAGTATTTATTACCGAAAACGAAGTTTAATTTCCGAAACTCTTTTCCGATTTTTTTCTTTTGTTATTTGTGATTGCGAATTTAAGGATTTATTTTAAAAAACGCTTTAAAATTTATTTTTACCCACATCGATTGTGATCTTTTCACACAAACTTAAGAAATTGTGAATTGTAAATTGTAATTATAAAACGAAAATCAGATTTGCAGAGCGAAGTCTCAAATTAAATTATTTCAGAAATAAACGAAGTCGAAGAACTTTTCAATAAGAAAAGCACTTCGACTTCAGTCAGAGTGAAAGTATATAGGTTTTGTCAGGCTGATCGGCCCGAGGTTTCGGGAAGATCAGCCTGACAAATAGTGTTTTATTTGTAAAATGTAAAATCGGCAATCTAAACTTTAACGTGGCCCCAGTTTTCACCGCTGGCAATTCTGCGAATTTGCATTTCGCTTACGCCAAATTGTTTCGCGATCATTTTAAGACGTGTTTTTTGTTCTGGTCTGGCCAAGATCTTTTTGATCAGCATAACTTTAGTAGTCGTTAATTTTCTTCCGTCGGCTTTTAAGTTGTGCTCTATCAGGTTCTTTTTTGCCTGGATCACACGCGGACTTTTGCGGCTGTGTGCCATCATTTCGGCTTTTGTAGCCCAACGCAGGTTGTTTACATCATCATTACTTCTATTGTAATCTAAATGTAAAACATAAGTTTGGTCTTCTGATGTTTTCGGAATGAAATATTGAGCAACTAGTTTATATAAGAAAAGATATTTGTTGACAATTTTGTCATCTTTTTTTACTTTAAATCTAAAGGTTGGATAGCCATCACTTAAACCGCCTTTTAAAAGACGTCCGTTTTGAATTTCATCTGTAAAGCTTATTAAGCGGCCTTTGTTTGAAATTGCATATCTAAGTTGTAAGGAAGCGTTTATTTCGATTTCTTTGAATTCTTCGTTAGGATAAAATCTGTTTTGTGGCATTGTCTTTTGCATTTGAATTATACATTCTCAAATATAAATAATACAAAAACCAAAAAAGTTACATAATTTCCATCCAATCTTACATTTATGATTGCTATAACGTTATTTTAACTTTTTTAAGAAAATTTTTAGAAATTGGATTCTTAGTTTGCCACAGAAAATTGAGAATCGTACAGATTTTTATAGTAACCATCGGCTTTGGTAAGCAATTCGTGGTGCGTTCCCTGTTCTACAATTAAACCTTTATCCATAACCACAATTTTGTCTGCATTAACAATTGTGGCCAATCGGTGCGCAATAATAATCGATGTTCTGCCTTTGGTAATGGTTTCTGTAGCACGCTGAATTAATTCTTCTGAATACGTATCTATAGAAGAGGTAGCTTCGTCTAAAATCAAAATACTCGGATTACTTACATACGATCTTAAAAAAGCGATTAATTGTCTTTGTCCAGACGAAAGCATAACACCGCGTTCTTTTACATCAAAATCATAATTGTCCGGTAAATTCATAATAAAATCATGAACCCCAATTTTTTTAGCGGCATCTATAACTTTTTCACGGGTTATTTCAGGGTTGTTCAACGTAATATTGTTGTAGATCGTGTCTGCAAACAAAAACACATCCTGCAACACAACAGCAATTTGTTTTCTTAAAGAAGCCAGCGTATAGCTTTCTATATTTTCTCCGTCAATAAAAATGGTACCACTATTAATTTCGTAAAAACGATTCAGTAAATTAATAATGGTCGATTTTCCGGCACCTGTAGAACCTACAATCGCAATGGTTTGTCCGGCAGCGACAGAAAGGTCAATTCCTTTTATAACTTCTTCTTCCGGAATGTAGCTAAAACGAACGCCCGCAAATTCAATACTTCCGTTAAAAATAGGTGCTTCAAGAGTTCCCGTATCCTGAATATGATCCTGAGTATCGATAATATCAAAAACACGATTGGCCGCAATCATTCCCAATTGCATCTCATTAAATTTATCTGCAATCTGACGAAGCGGATTAAAAAGCATTCCGATAAACATCGTATAAGAAAATAAATCTCCGAAAGTGGTAAAATGATCGCCATTCAAAATTTTAAATCCGCCATACACCACGACTAATCCTAGTGTAATTGATGAAATAATATCGGCAATCGGGAAAAAAATCGAGTTGTACAAAATCGTTTTAATCCATGCTACGCGGTGTTTGTTGTTGATTTCTTTAAAATTTTCGGCCTCGATTTTTTCTCTGTTAAATAGCTGTACGATTTTCATTCCCGTTACGCGCTCCTGAACAAAAGAGTTCATATTGGCGATTTGTGTTCGGACTTCCTCAAAAGCAACCTGCATTTTACGCTGAAATACACGGGTAATGAAAACCAGAATTGGCATGGCAACCACCACAATCCAGGTTAATTTCCAGTTCATGTAAAACATAAAAATCAAAACCACCAGCATTTTCATCAAATCACTTATAATCATAAACAATCCCTGACTAAAAATACGCGCAATCGATTCAATATCAGAAACAGATCTGGTAACTAATTGTCCTACCGGAACCAAATCAAAATATTTCATTCTGAAACTCAAAATGTGTTTAAAAAGCTTGTTTCGAATATCTTTTACAATATCCTGTCCCAGCCAGTTGGCCCAATACACAAAATAAAACTGAGAGAATACCTCCATCAAAAGAACAATGCCCATTAGAACAATGTACATTAATAATCCTGCTTTGTCGTGGGTCTTGATATAGCCGTCGACCGTTTCTTTTAATAAATAGGGGCGAAGTGCCGCAAAAATCGAAAGTGAAATGGCAAAAAGTATAACGCCGTAATAGCGCCACTTATAAGGTTTTGTGTAAGTTAGAATTCGTTTGAATAATAAGGTATCAAATGCTTTTGCTTTCATTTATTTTTTTGCTTTAAGCTATATAATCGTAATGAACTTCGGTTAAATACAGGCCGTGTGCGGGAACCGAAAAGCCCGCTTTTTCTCTGCTTTTGCTTGCGATAATGTTTTCAAAATCGTCAAGAGTAATTTTATGCAGACCAATGTTTACCAAAGTGCCTACAATAGAACGAACCATATTACGTAAAAAACGATTGGCCGAAATGGTAAAAATCAGTTTATTATTTTCGTTTTTCCAGTATGCTTCAAAAATCGTGCAATCAAAAGTGTTTACGTCTGTATTTACTTTAGAGAAACATTGAAAATTGGTATGCAGCAGTAAAATCTTCGCTGCTTCATTCATCAAATCTACATCTAACTTTTGATTAAAGTACCAACTCAATTCCTGTGAAAACGGATTTTTAACCGTATTGATATGATATTCGTACGTTCTTTTAGTCGCGTCAAATCGGCAGTGGGCCTCATCATGAACAGGGATAATGTCATAAATTGCAATATCCTTAGGTAAATATGAGTTGAGTTTGTGTATTAAGTTAGGCGTGTCAATCGAATTTTCAAAATCAAAATGACCGTACATTTCCTCGGCATGAACACCTGTGTCTGTTCTTCCTGCACCCATAATAGTTATAGGAGCATTTAATAAAACCGAAAAAGCCTTATTTAAAGTTTCCTGGACAGAAGAGGCGTTAGGCTGAATTTGCCAGCCGTGATAATAAGTTCCGTTATATGCAAATTGAATGAAATATCTCAAGGTAAAGGTTCAAAGGTTCTGAAATGCAAAGGTACAAAGGTTTTTTTTAAGTTGCTATTCCGAAGCCTCGGAACTGAGATGCTAAGGGGCTAAGATTTTTCCATTTAATCACGGAGACGTACAGCAGCGATTGTAATATGAGATAAAAAGGAATAAAATGATTCAATCTAAATTTTTAAAAGAAAACTTAGGTCTTTAGCACTACGAAAAACCTTTGTACCTTTGTACCTCTGATCCTGTACCTTTAAAAAAAAGAATGAAAAAAATCCTCCTACTTTCAGACACGCACAGTCACATCGACGATACTATTTTAAAATATGTAGCACAGGCCGATGAAGTTTGGCATGCAGGAGATATTGGTGATTTGCATGTTACTGATACCATTAAAAAACTAAAACCATTGCGTTGTGTTTACGGCAATATTGATGACGCACAAGCAAGGTTAGAGTTCCCTTTGCACAACAGATTTTTATGTGAAAATGTTTCGGTCTGGATCACGCATATTGGGGGATATCCCGAAAAATACAATCCGGCCATAAAGGAAGAAATGGCATCAAATCCGCCTAAGCTGTTTATTTGCGGACATTCTCATATTTTAAAAGTAATGTTTGATAAGAAAAACAATCTTTTACATATGAATCCGGGTGCAGCAGGAAAAAGCGGATTCCACCAGGTCCGTACCATGCTGCGATTTGTAATTGACGATGATAAAATAAAAGATCTGGAAATTGTAGAAATCGGAAAAAAATAAATCGATTAGTGGGGCAGGGGAACTTTAATTTTAATCTTGGTGCCTTCATTTTCTTTTGATACAATGTGAATATCTCCTTTGTATTTTTTGATTCGGGCTCTAATTCGGTTTAAGCCAAAACCCTCCACTTCATTCAGTTTTTCCGTTTTAAAACCTTTTCCGTCATCACGAATTACAATCGTAAACTGATTGTTTTTTTCTGATAAAGAAAGTTGTGCTTTTCTTGCATCACTGTGTTTAATGATATTGTTGAATAACTCAGAGATGATAAAATAGAGTTTCATTTCAAACTTTTCATTATACCTTTTTTCAGTAGAAACCGAAGAAGAAAATTCAAAATAAATTTGTGAGTTGGAATGCTTTTCGCACAAGTCTTCTAAGGCATATATTAACCCGAAACGCAATAGTAATGACGGAACCAAGTCGTGCGACATATCGCGCAATAAGTCGTGAGCTTCTTCTAAAATGGCTTTTGCTTTTTTAATTTCTTCTGATTCGATATTGTTTTGAGCTGTAAAAGCATTCAAATGCAAACCGGCAGAAGAAAGTAGGGAGTTTATATTATCATGCAAAAACGAAGCGATCTTTTTACGCTCAGTTTCCTGAGTGTCAATTCCTGCATTAATGACATTTAATAGTATTTTTTGTTTGGTGTCTTTCCTGTTTATTTTTTGTTTTAATTTATTGTTTTGGTAAAAGAAATAAAAAAGAAAAAAGAGAATAATTACAAGAACAATCGACAGGCTCACTATTTTTTTATTGGTCAAAATTTCTGTATTTCCAGCAGCAGCGATATTGTTTTGTTCTGCCTCTCTGGATAAAATAATGTCAGTTTCGAACTTGGGTTTTTCGGGGCCTATACTATTTCCGTTAAGTGAAATAAGAAGAAAAAATAGAAGAAAAACTCTAAAAATAGTCATATCGGCACTTTAGATTAAGGGTTGATAAGATTGTTTTTTAAAGCATATTTAACCAGACCTATTGTGTTCTTGGTTTGTAGTTTTTTCATGATGTTTTTTCGGTGTGTTTCGACCGTATTGATACTGATAAAAAGCTGTTCGCTTATTTCTTTTCCGCTGTATTCGAGAGATATCAACTTGATAATTTCAATTTCCCTGGCACTCAAAATAGGATTATCCGTATATTGGTTTTGATTGAGCTTTGGATGGTTGTGCGTAAAACTGTTAAAGATTTTCTCTCTCACAGCATCACAAAAATATTCCTGCCCCTCATAAACTGCATTTATGGCCTCAATAATATTTTCACCTGCGCATTTTTTGGTGAGATAACCTTTTGCCCCAAGTTTCATGACTTCTTTTATAATTTTAAGGTCATCGTAGCTGGAAAGGATGATGACTTTGCAGGTAAAATCTTTTTGGCTGAGTTCTTTAAGAACGGCGATGCCATCTTTTTTAGGCATGCTAATATCCAGAACAAGGAGATCCGCATGATTGCGAATAACATCATCATAAATGGTAGTGCCGTCCAGTGAGTTACCTACAACCTCAAAATTAGGAACAGTTTGTAGTAAATTCGTAAGGCCATCAATAAGCACCTGATGATCATCGGCAAGATGTATCCTTATTTTGTTTTTCATATTATTTTTGGAACTGAAAAACAAAATTATATAAAATATCTTACAAAATGATTTTTTAGCTTGTTTTAACACCAATTATTGAGTGTTTCGAAATCGTAAGGCACAAAAAAACCCGAATAATAAAATTCGGGTTCTCTTCGCACAAAAAACTTAAGTTTATAGGTTTATCTCAAACGATCTACAGATTTTACAAGATCTTCGTCTTTCTTGATGGCCTTATTAGCTAACACTAATAATACGATAGCAACAATTGGAAGAAACATCCCAATACCTTTCTCTGACACAACTGTAGTTGTATCTCCAGATAAATTTAGAGAACGATATACAAACAATCCTAATAAAATTAAATTTAATATTATGTTCAGCCTGCCCATTACAAACTGATTTTGTCTTTTTTTGTATGAAATGATACTAATTACACTTAACATAGTGCTTAAACCAAGCAAAATAGTATAAAACTGATCTTGCATAAAATAGAATGCTTTACCATTATTTAAGGTCCAGAGCGGAACAAAAAACATTAGTACTCCGGTAACTAAAAAGGTAAGAATTAAATATACGGTTTGAATTCGTTGTATCATGATCTAAAATTGTTTTACAAAAATATATTTTCTTTTTTTAAAATACTATTGTATGATTAAATTTTATTCGTATTATTGCATCATAATACCGTAAGCACTTCATACTGCGGTCAATTGAAAACAATTATCTACCTATTCTTTTTACAGTATTTCCTTTAAAATAATTAAATTCATAGAATATTCATGTTTGATATTTCTGCATTAAAAGAAATGAAGCTTTCTGAGCTTCAAGAAATAGCTAAGTTAGCTAAAACAATAAAGTTTAATGGCGTTAAAAAAGACACTTTAATCAGCCAGATTTTAGCACACCAGGAAACGACTGCAGCGCCGCCTGTTACTGCCGTGGACAAAAAGGAAATAGAAGAGGATAAGCCCAAAAGAGCCAGAATTGTTCCTGCCAAAAAAACAGCGATTTCAAAAAATGCTCCGGTCTTAGAATTTGATACTGTAACAGAAAATACAGAAGTAAAGGAAGCTCCTCAGAAAAAGGAAACGCCGGCGGCAAAACCAAAGATTATTCCCGCTTCTAAAACGCAGGCAGATTCAAAAATTCAACCGGCTCCCAAAGCGGAAGAAACAACTGAAAATGCAGATGCAGCTAAAAAAGAGCCAAAAATTGTAAAGTTCAGTAAATCGGCTTACGATAAAAAAGTAGCTCAGCAAAAGGAAAAAGAAACTGTAAAAGAGGTAAATACAGAAGCTGCTGAAGAACCTTCAGCTCCAACTGCAGAAAACACCGAAAAAATTGCTCCGGCAAAAAAGATAAATCCAAATCAAAATAAGACTTCGAATCCAAATCAGAATGTAAATTCTAACCAGAATACGAATTCAAATCCAAATGCAAATCCAAACCCTAATCCAAATGGAAACGGAAATGCAAGCAACGGAAATCAAAATCCTAACCATAAAAATAAAAAGAATAATAATTTCAGAGATTCAGATTTTGAATTTGATGGAATTATCGAAAGTGAAGGTGTTCTTGAAATGATGCCGGACGGTTACGGATTCTTACGTTCATCAGATTATAATTATTTAGCTTCTCCAGATGATATTTATTTATCAACATCACAAATCAGGTTATTTGGTCTTAAAACCGGAGATACTGTAAAAGGTGTGGTACGTCCTCCAAAAGAAGGAGAGAAGTTTTTCCCTTTAGTTCGTGTACTTAAAATTAATGGTCACGATCCGCAGGTCGTTCGCGACAGAGTTTCTTTTGAGCATCTGACACCTGTTTTCCCTTCAGAAAAATTTAAATTGGCCGAAAAAGGCAGTTCTGTTTCAACTCGTATTATCGATTTGTTTTCTCCAATAGGAAAAGGTCAGCGTGGTATGATTGTCGCTCAGCCTAAAACCGGTAAAACAATGTTACTAAAAGACATTGCCAATGCAATTGCAGCCAATCACCCGGAAGTTTATCTTATTGTTCTTTTGATTGATGAGCGTCCTGAAGAGGTTACCGACATGCAGCGTAGTGTGCGTGGTGAGGTAATCGCTTCAACTTTTGACAGAGAGCCACAAGAACACGTAAAAATTGCCAATATTGTTTTAGAAAAAGCAAAACGTTTGGTAGAATGCGGGCATGATGTTGTAATTCTTTTAGACTCTATAACACGTTTGGCAAGAGCTTACAATACAGTTCAGCCAGCATCTGGAAAAGTTTTAAGTGGAGGTGTAGATGCCAATGCATTGCAAAAACCGAAACGTTTCTTTGGAGCAGCGAGAAATGTAGAAAATGGTGGTTCGTTAAGTATCATCGCTACAGCATTGACCGAAACAGGTTCTAAAATGGATGAGGTAATCTTTGAAGAATTTAAAGGAACCGGTAACATGGAGCTTCAATTGGATCGTAAAATTGCCAACAAACGTATTTTCCCGGCTATTGATCTAACTTCGTCAAGTACACGTCGTGATGACCTGTTATTAGACGAGAAAACATTACAAAGAATGTGGATCATGCGTAAATACCTTTCAGACATGAATCCAGTAGAATCTATGGATTTCGTAAACGAACGTTTCAAGAAAACCAGAAATAACGAAGAGTTTTTGATTTCTATGAATGACTAATGGAAGGTTCTAAGTTGCTAAGATACTAAGTTTCTAAGTTTTTTTTCTTTGAGATTTAAATGATATAGAAAAAGGGATGAGTTTTAAAACTCATCCCTTTTTGTTTTACTGAACTTAGAATCTTAGAATCTTAGTCTCTCAGTATCTCAGTATCTCAGTATCTCAGTATCTCAGAAACTCAGAAACTATTTTTTATCCACTACCGGGCGATTCTCTCTATTGGCCAAATCCCAGGCAATTACGAAGGCTAATTGTGTTCTTTTGGTTAGAGCATCGTATTCTATTTTTTGAGGTTCATCGCCTTTTCCGTGGTAATCTTCATGTACTCCGTTAAAAAAGAAAACAGATGGTATACCAAATTTGGCAAAGTTATAATGGTCAGAACGCTCATAGAAATGATTCGGGTCTTTAGGATCATTAAACTTGAAGTCTAAATCTATTTTGGTGAATTTTTCATTTTGAGCTACCACAATATTATGTAAGTCAGAAGATAATCTGTCAGCACCAATTACATATACATAATTATTGGTTTTTGCGTGTTCTACATCGCGACGGCCAATCATATCAATATTGATATCTGTAATAGTGTTTGCGATCGGGAACAAAGGATTTTCAGAATAATAGCGAGATCCATGCAAACCATGCTCTTCGCCGGTTACATGAAGGAAAAGAATAGAACGTTTTGGTCCGTGCCCGTCTTTTTTAGCTTTAGCAAATGCCTTAGCCATTTCTATTACGGCCACAGTTCCTGAACCATCATCATCTGCGCCATTGTAAACCTCACCATTTTTGATTCCGACATGATCGTAATGAGCTGAAATAACCAGTACCTCATTTGGTTTTTCAGAGCCTTCAATATACGCCCAGATGTTTTCAGAATCCGGTAAGTTTTCATTGCGTCTTGCATTCAAAAAAGAAGCAGGAATGCGTTGGTAAAAATCTGTTGCACCTTTAGGGAAAGAAATACCGCTTTTTTTATACTGCTCAATCATATATAGTCCCGCTTTTTTCTGTCCTTTTGAGCCCGTTTCGCGGCCTTCCATTTCGTCAGAAGCGACAACATACAACATGGTTTTTAAATCCTTCTCAGAAATTAATTTTACGTACTTACTTGGGTCTGTATTGTCTTTGGATGCTACTCCCTGCGTATTCTTGCATGAAAATGCGGTAGCGATTAGTAATAGAATTACAATTTTTTTCATTTGTTTAGTGTAGATTAATAAATATGTAAAAAACATATAGCGTAAGTAAAAATAGAATAAAAAAGGAGTTTATAAAAAATAACAGTACACTTTTAATGAAAGAAACTCCTCTGGTTTCGCCATAAAAGCGATGATGTGCAGGATAAAAATAGTACGACATCCAGATAATTCCGATAAAATTTGTGATTGTCGAAATAATCGATAGCGGGCTGTCCGCTCCAAACAAGTCAATAATTTTTTGGATTACAAATAAAATCAGAAACATTAAAAGTAAAAAAGAAAAATAGTGCAGCGTAAATATTCCGTGATCAAAGTAGTACCATTTCTTTTTGTTATGGAAGAGCCATAAGAAAAAAGCGAAAAAGGGCATTATGATAAAAAGTATTTTCGGGATATTGTGCGTAAACGATTCGATAAACTTAACGATAATTTCCTTTTTGGTGTTTTTCTCGGTTACATGTACTGCTTTTTCGTACAGCCAATACTCTAAATCAGATAATTTCTGTGTCGAATCTATTTCTTTTGCAGGCTTGAGATCAAAATGGGTATCAGAATTAAAAGTCTTTACTTTTTTTCCTTTTGTGTTTTCAAATTTTGAGGAAATTTGTTTTTCTTTTTTGTCCATCTCTTCACCTATCCGACTAGGGAATAAGGCAAGCATCAGAAAAGTAATAAAACTGATAAAAATGTAAAGACGAACAGGAGCAAGGTACGATAGTCTCTTTCCGGAAAGATACTCTCTGGTAAGTGTTGACGGCTTAAAAAGTAAATTCTTAATCGTTTTCCAGAACGCATTTTCGTAATGTGTCAGATCTTCAAAAAAATGAATGAATAAATGGTGGAAGGTTTTACGGCTATCTGTATTTTCCTGTCCACAATTAGGGCAAAATTTTTGATCGACTACGTGCCTGCAATTCAGGCAGGTTTTGTCTTCTCGAATAGGACTATGTGACATTGGTTGATTGGTTGGTTTGGTTTTGTTTAGTTTTTTTGTAGCGATTAAAGAACTAGAAATAATTGAATAAGAGCTTTTTAATCAATTTATATTTTATGGATTAAATTTGGATCTGCTTTTTAATTAGTAATTGATCAATCTGTCACTTTATGTTCTCAGCCGGCTATGAATGAATGTTATTTTTTTAGTACCTCGTTTAAGAAAAGCTGTAAATGATCAAAAGATCTCTTTGCAGCAACAGCATTGTATGCGGCACCTTTTGAGTTGTCGTTTCCGGCTTCAGGATTGGTAAAAGAGTGTACGGAATTCGCATAATAAATCATTTGCCAGTCGGCTTTGGTATCTTTCATTTCTTGTTGAAAAGCAGTAATTTCTGCAACCGGCACAAACGGATCATCAGCACCGTGACAAACCAGCACTTTTGTTGAGATAGGTTCAACAGCACGAGCGGCGTCTTTGCCTAAACCTCCATGAAATGAAACTACTCCTTTTACATTCAAATGTCCGCGGGCAGCTTCAAGCACTCCCGTTCCTCCAAAACAATATCCTATTGCAACAATATTATCAGCATTTGCACCAGATTTTACTAATTCCTGCAAAGCGGCATTGATTCTTTTTTGATAGATCTCGTGATTATTTTTATAATATCCGGCTTGTTTTCCGGCCTCAGTTGTATTGGCTGGGTAATTTCCTTCACCATAAATATCTGCGATAAAAACATGATACCCTAATTTAGATAATTCTCCGGCAATATCTTTAGATGCTTTATCAATTCCGAGCCAGGCCGGCAATAGTAAAATACCCGGATTTTGACTGCTCTTTTTAGCAGATTTTGCAAACAAGCCGTTTAGCGCTTGCGAACCATCGCTATATTTTACAGCTTTTAATTGTGCGTTTATCGTATTAGAGAATAAAATGGCAGCAAATAACAGGAGAGCAGAATTTTTCATAGTGGTACAATTTTAAACAAATATCAGAAATTATATGTTACAAAAAAACCTCGAAAGCTATTTCTTACGAGGTTTCTGTAAAGCAATTTAGAAGAGTGTGACTATTCGCCGGGATGATACTTTTTTTCGGCATGTTTAAGTACATCTTCTTTATAAAACAAGACTTCTTTAAATTGTCCTTTTTGGTACATTTCGGCCTGATCGTCAAAATGTTTCGAATCAGGATCACCGCTATTACCGCCTGCTAATAAGGATTTAGCTTTTATTTTTGAACCAAATTCTACGGCGCACACAAAGCTGTTTCCGTTATTGCCGTATCGCTTTTTAGAGCCGTTTTGGTAACTGCTTTTAAAGGAAGGTAAACTTCCCCAGGAGCCCGGACCAAAAGCAATGGGTAAACTCGGTTTGTTGTCATCATATCTTAAATCGATTTCTCCGCCTGACCGCTGAAAACGGTTTATTTCGCCCCAGGCCACTTTCCAGGTTCCCCATTTCGATTTTAAATCTTTTATCACTTCCTGCAATTGCGGAATTAACTGTTGGGTTGTAGCACTTGCTGCAAAGATTTTAGTATTTTCAACCTGATCGCGTTCGCCTTCGTCAATATAAGCTTTGAGAATAATCGGGTCTAGTTTGTATGCCCATTCTACTGCTAATGTCGTGGCTACTGAATTTTCTTTCGCATAATAATCCCAGCTTTTTAAGAGTGAAATAGGCTCAGCCAAATCCGCATATTGTGAAGCGGTTGTTTTTATATCTTTTTCGAAAACGGCGATTAAACGCGGAATCAAGATTTCAAAAATCGATAATTTGGTATCATATCCGTCGGCAATTACTTTGTCTAAAGTGTATTTTTCTCCTTTGCTAAAAATTCGAACGGCATTTATTCCTCTAAAATTTTCTCCATCTGGTGCCATATATGGCAGGTAATTTTCTCTTTTCGGACTGTTTTCTCCGGCAACCGTATACGGTGTAGAATTACAGTTTTGCAGCCAGCCGTTGACCGGATTATAAAGATGAACGGTTTCGTCGACTTCATGTAAACCTTTCCATTGTGTCGCAGAAATTGATCCGTCTACCACTTTAGACCAATTTAGTTTTTTATCCCGAACCGGAATAAAATTACCGTGCCAATACGCAATATTGCCTTTGCTGTCTGCATAAACCGTATTGTTTGAGGTATTGGCTTTTAGGTCCATCGCTTTTTTATAATCTTCAAAACTTTTCGATTTGGTTCGTACCCAACTCTGGATCAAACTGGTCATTGATCTGTTATTCGATTTCAAACTAATCCATTTACCATCGCGCTTGGCCATAATCGGGCCATTGTTGGTATAATAAGTTTTAAATTTCTTCAAAATCAATTTTCCATTTTCGTTATAGCTTATTGTAATTTCTTTCTCAATGACCGGCACTAATTTTTGGTCAAATTCATAGAATAATTTATTGTTTTTTTTGATAATTTTCTCTGCGTACATGTCGGCAACATCTACATTTGAGGACGTGTGCATCCAGCCGCAATTTTCATTAAAACCCTGATAAATAAAAAATTGTCCCCATGTTACGGCTCCATAAACATTTAAACCTTCTTCGCTTGTTACCTGAACTTCTGGTCTAAAATAAAAAGTGGTGTGCGGATTAATGTATAAAATCGCATTGCCGCTGGCCGTTTTTGAGGGTGAAAAAGCAAAACCGTTTGAACCGGTCTGTACATTTTTTTCTCTTTCTACATAAGCCACCTTATCGGTATTGCCAGAATAAAAAGCTTTCAATTCTCCGGTCGAAAGATCTGCTGTACTTATGGCTCCAATACTTCCGTCTGTCCAGAGCAGCGGATACCATGGCTCAAAATGAGTTAAAAGAGCCGGTTTTACTTCAGGATGTTTGTAAAGATAAAAGTTAATCGCATCGGCATAGCTGTTCAAAAGTTTTTTGAGCCAGAAAGGTGCTTTTTTATAATCTGATTTTGCTTCGTCGGCATCAATCAAAAGACGAATTTCCAGATCATTATATAAAACAGATTGTCCTTTTATTTCAGACAAACGGCCCAGTTTCTCGATGTAGTTTAATTCAATTCGCTTAAAATCATCTTCGCATTGTGCATACAATAATCCGAAAACAGCATCGGCATCCGTTTTTCCATACACGTGCGGAATTCCCCATTGATCCCGAATTATCGAAACCTGTTGCGCTAACTGTTCTAAACGTTTGGCTTCTTTAGTATTTATTTTTTGCGCATTAACCTGAAAATTAAGGCAGCAAAATAGAATAGTAAGTTTTATTATTTTGGAATAATCGAACATGGTTATTTGATATTAAATTTTTGACCTTCGGTATAAATGCTCATTTGCAGGTTTTCAATCGAAACAAGATTATTCTTTTTCGATCTTATAATTCCTTTCGGATTTCGCACTACAATAACCTCGCTTTCTCCCACAACCTCAATTTGATTATTTCGAACAATAATTGCAGTACTTTCATCAATGCCAATTCCGGTTAAATCCGGAAATTCTACCAAAGCAGAAAGCAGTCTGTTGTAGCGATTGCGTTTTAAAAAATGCTGATCGATCACCGCAGTTTTTAATAAGCCTAAACCTTCTGTGGTTTCGAGATTGCCATATCGAATGTTATCAAAAGTTCCGGAATATTCTTTTTGCAATTTCTGGTTTCCGGTGATCATTTTTTCAGACATTACTGCAGCTCCGGCACTGGTTCCGGAAATGGTGCTTCCGTTTGCATACGCTTTTTGTATCGCTGTTTTTACGGGAGTATTATGAACAATATTCATAAAACGACTCTGATCGCCGCCGCTTATAAAAATGAGTTTTGAGTTTTGCAGCGAATCAGTTAAGGTTTTATTTTGTGCAGATTCTTTAGTAAAATTAAGCATTACCACAGGATTGCCCGTAAGTTTTACCATTTGATTTTTAAAGAAAATAAACGAACTGTCCGGTTCTTCGCTTGACATGGGCAATACCACTATATAATCTTTTTTGGCAAGATCAGAAACATTCAAAACCTGCTTCATTAAAGCATCAGACCGGTCGCCGCCTCCAATTATAAATAATTTCCCTTTTGCATTTTGAGCGTATAAAAAGCTGTTCATCAACGCAAAAGCAACCACCAATATATGATTAAACGAAAATCCTGAAATAAGATATTTTTTCATGTAAGTAAGTCGGGTTAAAAACTGGTTATATAACTAGGTAACGCTTTCAACAAATATTCAAAAAAAAACAAAGCACTTTACAGCAATCAATTTTACCACACACATGGTTTATTAAAAGTGAAATGCCTTTTTAAGCGCTTCAAACTATATCTCGATGTGTTTAAATTTTTAAACTACAGCATAATATTTCGCTTAAAAGCACAGCCCAACTCAATGATAGAATCTGTTTTGGCAATTCCGGGAATGCTGTCGATTTTTTCATAGAGAATTCTTCTCATGTGCTCGTGATTTGTGGCAATAATTTTAATATAAAGCGTAAAGGAACCCGTTACATAATAGCATTCTGTAATTTCGGGGATCTCCTTTAAGGCCTCAATTATACGGTCAGAATCAGAATCTTTATTTAAAGTAATTCCGGTAAAAGACGCCCAGTCATAGCCAATTTTTTTTTCCTGAATAATAGGTTTAATACCGCTAATGACACCTTGCTCCATCATTCTATTGATACGCTGGTGCACCATCGTGTTTGATATTTTTAAATTGGCAGCTATTGCAGAAAAAGCCATTCTGCCGTCTTTTTCCAATTCTTTTATAATGCTAATATCAAATTCGTCTAATGTATCCATTCTTTAAATTGAGTTGAATTTTACTTTTTTTGAGATGCATAAAAGTACTTATTTTTTTCATAAAAGAGAAATGAACTCAATTGTTTAATTGTAGATTTGATTTTTAAAAGCTTGTAATAAATCATTTTTGACTTTATTACTGGAATATAAAAGTCAAAACGGTTGATTTTTTCGATTTTTTGAATAATTTTTAATACTTTTGTGCTTTAAAGAAAAAGATCATGATACAAACTGAAAAATCACTTTCATCAAAATCGGAAGTTTTGATAGAAAAAGAAAATAAATACGGAGCTCATAATTATCACCCACTTCCGGTTGTGCTGGAAAGAGGAGAAGGTGTGTATGTTTGGGATGTAGACGGAAAAAAATATTATGATTTTCTTTCGGCATATTCTGCTGTAAACCAAGGGCATTGCCATCCTAAAATTGTAAAGGCTATGGTCGATCAGGCTCAGAAGCTAACGCTGACTTCACGTGCTTTCTACAATGATAAGTTAGGAAACTACGAAGAATTTGTAACGCAGTATTTTGGTTTTGATAAGGTTTTACCAATGAATACCGGTGCTGAGGCTGTAGAAACGGCGCTAAAAGTATGCAGAAAATGGGCGTATGAGGTTAAGGGAATTCCTGAGAATCAGGCACAGGTTATTGTGTGTGAGAATAATTTTCACGGAAGAACAACGACCATAATCTCTTTTTCTAACGACGAAAGTGCGCGTAAAAACTTTGGACCTTTTACGGAGGGATTTATAAAAATTGAATACGATAATCTTGAAGCGCTTGAAAAAGCTTTAGAATCATCAAAAAATATTGCGGGATTTTTGGTTGAACCTATTCAGGGAGAAGCCGGAGTTTACGTGCCTTCTGAAGGTTATTTAGCAAAAGCGAAAGCCTTATGCGAGAAACATAATGTTTTATTTATTGCCGATGAGGTGCAGACTGGAATTGCCCGTACGGGAAAATTATTGGCGGTTCATCATGAAAATGTTCAGCCCGATATTTTAATTCTTGGAAAAGCCATTTCTGGCGGCGTTTATCCGGTTTCGGCAGTTTTATGTAACGACGAAATCATGAATGTAATTAAACCGGGCCAACACGGATCGACTTTTGGTGGAAATCCGGTTGCGGCTGCTGTAGCTATTGCAGCTCTTGAAGTGATTAAAGAAGAAAATCTGGCTGAAAATGCCGAGCGTTTAGGAATTATTCTAAGAAAGGGCTTAAATGAAATTGCAGAAAGAAATAACCTGATAACTCTGGTTCGCGGAAAAGGATTGCTAAATGCGATTGTAATTAACTGCGGAGAAGATTCAGATTTAGCGTGGGAAATTTGCCTAAAATTCAGGGATAACGGTTTATTGGCAAAACCAACGCACGGCAACAAAATAAGATTGGCGCCCCCATTGGTAATGACAGAAGCTCAGGTACATGAATGTTTGGGAATAATAGAAAAATCATTAAACGATTTTAGAGACTAAAACCACTTTTACTATTATATAAGGCGAAAAGCTGTTGGAATTATTCTGGCAGCTTTTTTTTGTTTTTTAAAGGCAACCTTAAATTATATAACAAACGCAAATAATTGTATAAATTTTTACGTGCATATCATAGCTAGTTTTGGAATGTCTTTGAAAGGGAACAGAAAATCTTTAAAATGAGATTTAGATTTTAATTAAGGGCACAAAAACAAAAACAGGTTTAATTAACTTTTATAAAACAATTCTACAAATGGCTTACTCAAATAATGATATTACACGTTTTCTAGATGCGCAGAATAAACTTTATTTAACCGCTTTTTCTGAAATCAAAAAAGCAAAAAAACAAACCCACTGGATGTGGTTTATTTTTCCGCAAATTAAAGGATTAGGAAAAAGTAATGTTTCTAAACATTATGCGATTGCTGATATTAACGAGGCCAAAGATTTTTTAAATCACCCGATTTTAGCAAAGCATCTTATTGAAATTACGCAGCTTCTATTGACTCTTAAAAGAAAATCAATCGAATCTATTTTAGGAGAGTTAGACGCTCGCAAATTATGTTCGTCTATGACTCTTTTCGCCCAGGTTGAAGGTGCACATCCTGTTTTTCAGGAAGTCTTAGATACTTTTTTCATGGGATACTCAGATCCTTTAACTCTGTCTATACTTTCTACACAATCCTCACAAGTAATGTCGTCAGCTGTTGCAGCATAATCATATATTCTATCTAAAATCTAAAAAACCATTCCACTAATAAGCGGAATGGTTTTTTTGTTTATTGCAGCGATTTCTTTGCTACTAATTCATGAATGAACACGAATTTTTCTTAAATCAGCAAACAAAAGATCTGCTTAAATCTGCTTAAATCTGCGTGAACCTTTTTATCACAAATTTTACTTTATAAAAAACTTACTGATCTAAGAAATCTGCGGGAGAATTACCCGCAGATAAGATATCTTTTTAGACCAGACCTTAATTGTTATAACCAGGATTTTGGGTGATCTTTTTATTTGCATCTGTTTCTTTCAACGGAATTGGAAATACTAGATTATCAGCATCATAAGAAAGTAAATCTGAACCATCACCATCTTCGCTGATATCGATAGAACGTTGTGTTCTTTTAATGTCATGAATTAGAAAACCTTCCATTCCTAATTCTAATTCGCGTTCAAGTAAAATATCGTCAAGAGTTACGGTCAATAAATGATCTGCTTTTGCTCTGGTTCTAATGATATTAATATCGTCAAGCGGAGTATTTCCAACAGCAGTTGATAATCTTAAATTGGTTTCGGCTCTTATCAAATACATTTCTGCAAGGCGAATGATGCCTACATTAGCAAACTGATCTGTAAACTTCGAGGTTAAAATTCTTCCGTTAGCCTGATTTTCATAATTAAAATTAGCTCTGTCATCTGGCGCGCCGAATTTTTCTAAATAAGCATCTCTGATAGAAAAATCACCGCCACGACCGCCATTGTCTGACGATGCATAAAAAGTAACAGCATCATTTAATCCCGTTTGTTTGGTAATTTGTATCGAAAACACGTCTTCCGTTTGGTCTGTATCGTGATTAAATGCGGCGGCATAAGTGGTTAATAATCCGTGGCCGCTATTTTCGATTACATCATGAGCTGCGTCTCTTGCTGCTGCATAATTACCTTGTTGCAGGTACACACGAGCCAACAAAGCTTTTGCAGCATATTTATCGGCGTAAAAAGTGTTTTCTGCAGGCAAATTAGCATAAGCTAGATTTAAGCCGTCAATAATCACTTTGTAAACTTCCTCAACAGTACTTCTTTCTTTAGACAAATCTACATTAAAATTGTAAATCGCATTAGGACGAATCACGACTCCCAATTGGTTATTGGCCTGACCGCTTACATAGGGTTTTGCAAAAAAGCGCACCAAATCAAAATAAGCAAGAGATCTTAAAAAATTTGCCTCGCCAATCATTCTGTTTTGTTTTGCAGGATCTTTTACTTTGTCAATATTTTCAATTACGGTATTCGACGCATTTATAATTTCATAAAGTCTGCCATAAGTACCTTCAATGATAATATTATCGGCTAACATTGTTTTAATATACATTTGTCTTAATTCGCCATAGGTACCTCTCCATCTTAAGTCGGTTGTACTTAGTGATCCGCTAACACCCAGTAAATCGCCGTACAGCAAAATTCTTCCGCCATAAGCGTTGCCATTTGCTGCCAGGGCATAGGTTCCGTTAAGTACATTGGTTATACCGGCTTCTGTACTTAAAGTAACAGTAGCATCTTCATCTTGTTTTGGATCGATATCCAGTTCATTTTCACAACTTGTAAAAAAAGCCAGGAAAAATAGTGCTATGATTATTTTATGTGCGTTCATCGTTTACAATTTAAAAATTAATATTTACACCCATAGCAATTGTTCTCGCAGGCGGAGCTGAGTAAAAATCTTCTCCAATTCCTGAGTCGTCTCTTCTTGCTTCAGGGTCATAACCATTATAGTTGGTAAAAGTCAGTAGATTAACCGCTGTCATATAAACTCTCAAATTACTCATACCCATGTCGTTTACCGTCTTTTTGGGTAAAGAATAACCTAACGTTATGTTTCGTAAACGAACAAAATCTGATTTGTCTAAATAACGTGTGGATTCCTGAGTTCCGTTAGAACCACCAAATCTGGCTTGCGGAACATTGGTAATATCACCCGGTTTTTGCCAACGGTTTAGCTGGTCAGCAGTTTGATTGTCAAAATAATCTGCTGCAGTAGACTGATATATTCCTGCAGCGTTATAAATACTGGCGCCCCATTCTCCCTGAAAAGTAAATGTAAAATCGATTCCGTTGTAGGTAAGCGTATTGGTTAAACCAGACATTAAAGTTGGAAACGGGTTTCCTGCAACAACCCTTTTGGCTTCGCTGTAGTCATTTGTCGTGCTTCTGTCAATTGTTCCGTCTGCATTTGGAGTATTTTTTACAAAAAGCGCATCACCGTTTTGAGAATCAACTCCTGCATATTCTACTAAATAAAAGGACGAAATATATTCTCCAACCCTGTTAATATTAAAGTTTCTGATAATATCGGTATTATCATTTGGCAGTGATTTTACTTTCGATTGGTTGGTGGTAATGTTAAAGCTTGTATTCCATTTTAGTTTTTCTGTATCAATATTTTTTGTGTTTAAAGTAAACTCAAAACCGTTGCTTCTTATTTTTCCAATATTTTTATTGACAATTGACTCTCCGGAACTTAAAGGCAGCGGAACTTCAAAAAGCAATCCATCGGTATCTTTTTGATAATAATCTGCTTCTAAGGTAATTTTATCTAAGAATCCAATTTCAACACCAAAATCAGTTTGTGTCGATTTTTCCCAAGTAAGATCATCATTTCCAGCCTGATCAAAAGTCAGTCCCGATTTTAAATTATACGGGTTTGGCGTATACAATTGGCGTGAGGCAAAATTTCCAATTTCTGCATTTCCTAATTTACCCCAGCTTCCTTTTACTTTTAAAAACGTCAAAACCGCATTTTCTTTTAGAAAGTTTTCCTGAGAAATGACCCAACCGGCAGAAAAGGCAGGGAAGACCCCAAACTTATTGTTTTTTCCAAAACGCGAAGAACCATCACGTCGCACACTTGCTTTAAAAAGATATTTATTGGCATACGAATAATTCAATCTCCCAAACTGAGAAACAAAAGCATAGTCGGTTTCGCTTCCGTGTCCTTCGTTAATTTCGGCGCCACCATCTACAGTCTGAAAATCATCATTGGCAAAATAAATACTGTTGACATCCTGATATCTTCTGTTGTATTTATTGAATTCCATACCTGCCACGGCATTGATCGTATGTTTTTCTGCAAAAGTCTGATCGAAAGTAAAGTAGTTACTAAAAACGTAATTTTCTGTATTTACAGAAGTGGCAAATACCGCTCCGTCTGTGGCCATAAAAGGCGCATTTTTTCCTTGCCAGTAATCTTCGGTCTGACTTAAAAGATCGTATGAAAAATCAGAATTGAATTTTAGGGAAGATAAAATTTTCAGTTCACCAAAAATCTTACCCGTTAGTCTTCTCATGATGGTTTTCCAGAACGTATTGTCTTTGGCTAACAAGTAATTAGAATATTCTGTATTTGGATTTGCTGTTCCGTCTGCCAATCGTGCCGGCGAAATAGGTGCCTGTGCAACAGACTGTAACGGACTCGAAAATGAATTATCGTCCTGAACTCTGTCAATTAAAGATCTTGAGAAACCAAAATTCATTCCGGCCGTAAAACGATCTGAAACTTTGTGTGATAAATTGCTTCTGGCCGTTATTCTTTCTAAAGTATTACTGTCTATAATTCCGATTGTATTGTTGTAAGAACCTGAGAAAAAGTATTTGGTTTTATCATCGCCACCCGAAACCGAAAAATCGGCATCGGTGGTAAAACCGGTCTGAAAAGCAATATCCTGCCAGTCTGTATTGATTTCGCCATTTCGCCAGTCTGTTCCCTGTGATAAAAATTCCAACTCATCTTCTACAGATTCTAAATCGTCTACATTTCTGCCGGCTTCCTGTAAAAGTTCTACATATTGACTGGCATTTAGCCATTTTCTTTTATGAGTCGGTTCGCTCACACCCTGAGAAAAATTAAGCGCAAAGGTACCTTTGCCATCTTTTCCTTTTTTAGTTGTGATAATGATTACTCCGTTGGCACCACGTGCACCATAAATGGCGGCAGACGAGGCATCTTTAAGAACGTCTATAGATTCTATTTCGTTTGGACTTAAAGTAAGCAACGGATTGGTAGGCGCACCATTGCTCGATTCGTTGTCTGTAATTAAAGGAATTCCGTCTAAAACATACAAAGGCTGCGTGCCTGCACTTATACTGGCGGCGCCTCGTACTCTAATATTGATTCCACCCTCAACCTTTCCGTTGGTTTGGGTAATTTGAACGCCGGCAAGTTTTCCGACCAAAGCATTTTGAACGTTTGAAACGGGTATTTGCTGAATGTCTTTTGCGGTTACTCTTGCAATATTGTCTGTGAGGTTTTTTCTGGATTGCGTACCGTAACCTACAACTACAACAGCTTCTAGTTCATTTTGAGTTTCTTTTAGCTCAATAGTCATTGAATTTGAAGCTGGAATCTGAACCGTTGAAAAACTAATATAGCTTACAATTAAAATATCTCCTTTATTTGCCGAGATTTTAAAGTTACCATCAAAATCAGTTTGAGTACTGACATTGGTTCCTTTCAGTACCACATTTACACCCGGAAGTGGAATTCTCTTTGAGTCGGTAACTTTACCGGAAATAATTCCCTCTTGTGCAACAGCAAGCTGCATAAATAGTACCAACAAAAGCCCAAAAAAATGCTTAAAGTTAATTTTCATTTTCAAAAAATTTTGGATTAGTTCTCTCAAATGTCCAAAATTTATGTTAAACTTTGATATTTTTTTAACATTAAATTTCACTCTTTATGTTGGTTTTGTGCTATTTGTAACATTCAACATGGTTTTATAACGATTTGCGAAATAAAACATTTTTAAATTGTATAAAATTGAATAAATCAGTATTCACTAAACATTTTAAGTTTGATATTTGAGATTATACAAATAAATTTTGTAGTTCGGCCGTTTTTTGTTGCGAATTATTTAATAATAATAAAATAAAAAAAGCGACTGCTATGGAACAGTCGCTTGGTTTATCATTACTTAAAATATCAAAAAAAGTAATTATGAAATAAAGTCCAAGTATTGAATTTTAAGAACCGCAGCTCTTACTTTTTTAGTGATTTTTTTATGATTAAGATTGCACTTGTTCATATAAAGCCGGACTTGGTTCCAGTACTTCTGCTTTTGCCTTTATGGGAACCGCCAAAACGCCTTCTGCCAAAGCACTTCCTTCTTTTTTAGACTTAAATATGGGCCATAAAAACTGGGCATACCATTCTTCTTGTTTATAAGATTTGATTCCGTATGAAGTAGGGAATTTTCTGGTAATCAATCCGGTTCCAAAAATAACATCCCAAATAAAAAACATGTTTCCAAAGTTTCCTTTAAAATGGCCAATACCGTCTCCGCTTGTATCAGCATGATGTGCGTGATGTGTGGCCGGAGTAGAAATTAAACGCTCTAAAACCCACGCGACAGGATGTAATACTTTGTATTTGTACAACGGTTTGTCCCAGGCAATGCTGGAATGTGCTCCCAGTGTGATAAAACTTTTAAGGACCAAAACAAATAAAGCAGGTAATCCCAAACCTAAAAAGGTGAGCGTTGCAGTTAAATAAATTTGAGAAAAGAAAACTGTGTAAATAAAGTTTTGTCTGGAAAGCATCGCCATTCCCATATATGGAGCGGAATGATGTGTTCTGTGAAAACGCCATAAAAACGGAACCTGATGGTGGAGTCTGTGGTACCAGTATTGCGTTAAATCATCGGCAACTGCAATTAAAAAAAAGCCTCCCCAGAATGGTACCCAAGAAAGAGAATTTTCGAGATTCGGAATTAATACCGGCAATACCTTTAAACTGAAAATAGCAATGATAGGCGGTAAAATTAATTTAGGGGCCAAAAACGAAATGATATCAATTTTGCGCTCTTCACCCGTCCATTGGTCGTCGTATAATCCTGCGCCAAATTCGATGATTCCTAAAACGATCATAAAGACCGTTAATCCCCATGTTCTGATATTGGCAAAAACCGGTTTTGCAAATTCTAAAAAGGGTGGTAAAGTTAATTGAGAATCTGCGATAACGCCGTTACTCAATTTGAAATAGAGATAAATTGCCACAACTGGCAATGAATATAGTAAAAGACTAATGCTTAAATCTCTCGTTAATTTTGAATTTTGTACTACTGCCATGATTTCTTATTTTAAAAATTGACTTACTAATGCTAAACCTCCGGCTAAAATCGCCAGCGGAACTAAAAATAAAATTGTCCCCACGACAATCTTTTTTCCGATAATTTCATAGTCTGTTCTTTTCATAATGCTATGTTTTTAAATTTTAATGACCTGCAAGATTTCAAACCCTGCAGGTTTTATACTCTTATTTAGAACTCTCTGTATTTCCTCCTTTAGTTACTTGTTTTACCAAATCCTGCAAGGTTTTGCCTTTGTCTGCTCCGGTATTGTGAATTCTTCTGTTGTAAACATCCTGCCAGTCAATAAACGGATAAACATTATTTTCCTTAGCTTGCTCCTCAAACAATTTTTTAAGTTCAGCCAATTTTTCAGGATATTTTTTTGCCAGATTATTGCGCTCGTTAAAATCTTCGTTTAAGTTGTACAATTCCCAAACATCCGTGTCAAAATTGCTTTCAACCGGTTTTTCGTTTTTGCCTAACGCTTTTTTTACCGCAAAAGAATCCGGTAAATGTGCTGCTCCGGCTTTCCATCCGTCTTTGTAGATGGCTCTGTTTCCAAAAATGTAGTAGTATTGTACCTTATGCAGCGATTCTGCTTTAGCATCGTTTAAAGAGGAGTAGAAAGACGATCCCTGAATGATATCCTGCTTTATATTTTTAATGTATTCCGGTGCTTTAATTCCGGTAATGTCCAAAGTAGTAGGCAGTAAATCGATTACGTGGCTGTATTGATTTCTAATTCCGCCTTTTTCCTTAATTCCCTTTGGATAAAAAACAATCAGCGGGTTATGCGTTCCTCCTTCAGATTGTGCATCTTGTTTCCAGTTTTTGAAAGGAACGTTGGTGGCTTGCGCCCATCCTAAAGGGAAATTGGTATTTAAACCTTTTGCGGTTCCAATTTCGTCAATATTCGCTAAGTTTTTCTTCAGGTTTTCCTCATCAGATGAACCTTGAGAAAATAAGCTTTGGTTAATAGTTCCTTCTGTGGTTCCTTCTTTACTCGCGCCATTATCTCCAATAGCTACAAAAATTACCGTATTGTCTAGTTGGTTGCTTTCTTTCAGATAATTAATAACCCTTCCAATTTCATAATCGGTATACGTTAGAAATCCGGCATAAACTTCCATAAAACGGGCATATACCTTTTTTTGGTCCGGCGTTAACTTTTTCCAGTCTGCGATTAACGGGTTACGATCCGGCAATGATGCATTGGCAGGAATTACACCCAGTTTCTTTTGGTTGGCAATTACTTTTTCGCGGTAAGCATCCCAGCCATCGTCAAATTTTCCTTTATACGGATCGCTCCATTTTGTCGCAACCTGGTGTGGCGCGTGTGCAGCTCCCGGCGCATAGTACAAAAAGAATGGTTTTCCCGGCGCGGCTTTTTGTTGTTTCTGAATAAAACTAATAGCTTTATCTGTAATCAATTCATTCAAATGACGGCCATCTGGTTTAATATGAACCTGGTCTTCAACTAAATCAGGATTGTACTGATCCGTCTGAGAGCCTAAAAATCCGTAAAAATGATCAAAACCTTTTCCGGTTGGCCATCTGTCAAACGGTCCTGCGTCTGTTGCTTCTTCATCCGGAGTTACGCCATATTTACCAACGGCAAAAGTGTTGTAGCCATTATCGCGTAAAATCTCTGCAATAGTACCTTTATCAGCTGGGATTCTGCCATCCCAACCCGGAAAACCTGCAGACAAAATGGTGTGCGAGAATCCGCTAACATGCACTCGTCCTGAATTTCTTCCGGTTAATAAGGCGGCACGAGTTGGGGCACAAATAGCAGTAGTATGAAAATTGGTGTAGCGTAAACCGTTATTGGCCAATGAATCGAAATTGGGCGTTTCAATTAAACCTCCAAAAGCTGTTGAAGCTCCAAAACCTACATCGTCCAGCAAGATCCAAACCACGTTTGGGGCACCAGCCGGCGCTTTTACCGGTTCTGGCCAATATTCTTTTGAATCGGCCAATGTTTTACCCACAACTCCTTTATATTCTTGTGGTTTGTCTTGTGCAAAACCAAATTGTGCAACAAGCAATGCAGTAAACAAAAGTCCTTTTTTGGTCGTTTTGATGCTGCTGGCGTATTTAAAATTTTTCATAATTAATTTGTTTTTATAATGGTTAGTTAATATCCTGGGTTTTGTGGTAAACCCAGAGGGTCAATATTTCTTTCGCTTTGCGGAATCGGGTACAGATTATTTCTCTCTGAAACGGAGTTCTTAGCGGTTACTTTTTTTACTTCGGTAACCAAAGTTCCCCAACGCACCAAATCAAACCAGCGCTGTCCTTCCTGAACAAATTCTTTTTTGCGCTCTTCCTGAATGGCCGCTCTAAAAGCCGTTTGCGTTAAACCTGCCAGATCTATTGTTGCATCTGGTGTGGTAATGGGTTTTCCAAAAGCTCTTCTTCGCACCTGATTGATCAGTTCATAAGCTTCCGGAGTTGGTACTCCCTGCTCATTTATCGCTTCTGCTAAAGACAGTAAAATATCTGCATATCGAATAACCGGAAAGTTAATCGCCACGTTTGACGGAGTTGCCAGATTGGTTAAATCGAGATACTTTTTAAAAATCGGTTTTGGAAAAGTATAGCTGTTTGCCGTTCCCGGAATTGGCAGTGTCTTGGCATAACTTACATCTCGTCTGGTATCTCCGGGAGCATAAATGTCATAAAATAAAGCAACGTCTGAGATGATATCGGCAGGTTCAGTAGCTGTAAATCCGGTAAACGAAGTAGCCTGAAAAGTACTTCCGCTAGAACCGTTTCCTGCTTGGTTTGGCTCAAACTGAATGGAGAAAATATGTTCTTTTCCATTCTTTTTGGTTTTATTAAAAATGTCGCCAAAACTTTCAAATAAAGCGTAACCATACCCGCCATTGATTACTTCTCTCGCTTTTAAAATAGCATTGGGATAATCTTTGCGGGTCAGGTACACTTTGGCCAAAATCGCTTTTGCCGCTCCAGATGTTGCACGGCCGGTATCTGTGGCCGGGTAAGTTGCCGGTAAAGCTTCTGCTTCTGTTAAATCAGATACAATCTGTGCATACACTTCATCAACACTAGCTCTTTTTGATTTTAAACTTTCTAACTGAATAGAAGTTGGTTCGTGCAACACGATTGGAACACCTCCCCAAAGGCGGACCGCCTGAAAGTACAATAGACCTCTAATGAATTTGGCTTCGAGAATCAGTCTGTTTTTGACGGCGTCTGTACCCGCAACTTTAGGAATATTATCTATAGAGACATTGGCACGGTTGATTCCCGCATAAATTTGTCTCCAGGCAACCTGAACACGATCAGAAGTCGCATCATGTGTTAAACTACTCAAAGCCCGCACTTGCGGATTGGTAGCAGAAACTCCTGCTGCCGCATAATCTGAAGCCATATCGGTAAGGAAATATAAATTTCTTCCAAACAAACTTTGCTCTCCAGGATCCAGACTTAAAGAAGCGTAAACTGCTGTTACACTTGCAGTAGCATCGTCCTGGGTTTTAAAATAATTTTCTTCGGTTACAAACGAGGTTGGTGTTACCTCCAAATCTGCGCACGATGCCAATAAACCGGCACTGACTATTAATGTTATAAAAATCTTTTTCATGGTGTATATTTTTTTTTTACTTAGAAAGTTACGTTCAGGCCAGAAGTGAAAGTTTTTGAGTTTGGGTAAGAACCAAAATCAATTCCGGGATATAAATTGTTTTGCTCATAGGAACTTACCTCAGGATCATAACCGGTGTATTTTGTCCAGGTAATTAAGTTCTCTGCAGAAACATAAAATTTAGCGCTCTTAACACCCAATTTTTTAGAAATACTTTTAGGAAGCGTATACCCCAAAGTGATCAATTTTAAGCGTACAAAAGAAGCATCTTCTACATAACGCTCAGAAACAATTCCGAGCGGAGAACTTGTAGCTCTTGGAATTTCATTGCCAGGGTTTGCAGGTGTCCAGCGATCTTCTAAGGTTACATTGGCATTTGTCCCCAAAGTTGAAATCTCTAATTGCTGATTTAAAGCATTGAAAATTTTACCTCCGTAAGAACCCTGAAAAGAGAAATTCAGATCAAAATCACCATAAGACACTGTGTTACTAAAACTCGCCACAAATTTAGGTTGAGAACTTCCCAGGTTTCCTTTGTCAAGAGCGGTAATCACACCATCGCCGTTGCTGTCTACATATTTTCTGTCCCCAACTCGGGTATTGGCCAAACTGTTTATTTTAGGCTGTGTATTAACTTCTTCCTGAGTCTGGAAAATTCCGTTTGTTTGGTATCCCCAAAAAGTTCCCAAAGGCAAACCTACTTTTACGGTTACAGGCTGCTGCTGCAATAAAGATCCGTTTGGAACTACCGGAAAAAACTGGTCAACACCGTTTCCTATTGAAACCACTTTGTTTTTGTTGGCAGAAAAGACAATGTTTGAATTCCACGAAAAGTTATCTGTTTTAATGTTTTCCGTAATTAAACCAACTTCGATACCTTTGTTTTCAACACCTCCAATATTTTGAAGCACGCTCGCATAACCAGAAGTAAGCGGCACGGGAACGCTAATCAGTAAATCGTTTGTTTTTTTGTAATAGACATCAAAAACAAAATTGATTTTACGGTCTAATAACGATAAATCTAAACCCACATTATATTGGTCTGTTTTTTCCCATTTCAAATCCGGATTGGCCAGTCGGGTAGGAGCTAAACCTGTATATAATGTGCCTCCAAAAGAATAATTTACAGAACCCATTGAGGCAAGAGCGAGGTAGTTGCCAATTTCCTGATTTCCCGTTGTACCGGCCGTAATTCGCAACTTGGCTTCGGTTAAACCTTTAATGTCTTTGGCGAAATTCTCTTCGGTTATATTCCATGAAAATCCTGCCGATGGGAAATATCCCCAAAGAGATTCAGACCCAAATCTTGACGATCCGTCAGCACGGGCAGAAAGTGTAAAATTGTATTTTCCCTGATACGAATAATTGATTCTTGTTAGCCACGATTTTAAAACACTTTCAAAAGCATCGCTATACGGTTTTACCGGAACCCCGTCTTGTAAGGCATTGTAAGTATTGGCATCGTTTACAAAAGTTTGCGCTCCTGCATTTACCACTTCGCCCTGCGTGTATTGAAGCGTGTAACCTCCCAAAGCAGAAAATTTGTGGTTTTCGCCAAAAGTAGTATTGTAGTTTAGGGTGTTTTCATTCAAGACAGAACTTACCAGTCGGTCTCCAACAGAGGCTAAGCCTTTTACTCCCGCGCCGGTTGTAGTGGTTGCCGGAGCATAATAATTTTGTTTGGTATTGATCACATCGCCGCTCACCGCCACTTTGGCTGTAAGTTTTTTGGTAATTTTATATTCACCAAATAAACTGGTCAATATTCTGTTGATTTTAGTTTCATTGGTAGTGTTAACCAAATCATTTATCGGATTCGGAATAATACCATTTGTTGCCGTGGAGTACGGGTTGTTCGTTAAATTATAACTTCCGTCAGGATTTTTTATGGGCACTACGGGTGGCTGATACAAAGCAACAACTAGAGGATTGGGTTGCCTTCCGGCTGAAGCTCCGCCATTGGTACCAATTCCGTTAGAGATTGAATTGGTATAATTGGCATTTACCCCAAATTTAAAATTTTGAGAATAGTTTCTTTCGTAATTGGCACGCAGCGAAATTCTTTTAAAATCAGAGGCAATTACAATTCCTTCCTGTTGAAAAAATCCTGCTGAGACTGCATATCTCGAACGCTCATCTCCACCCGAAAAGGTCAATTGATGATTTTGAACCGGAGCAGCGGTTCTAAAAAGAGCCGATTGCCAATCGTAACTTCCGGAAGTTTTAAGCGCTTCGATCTGAGCTGCAGAAAACGAAGGAGCCTGACCAATACTCGCCTGAACATCGTTGCGTAAACTCGCCCATTGACTGGCGTTCATTAAACGTAGTTTTTTAGAAACATTTTGAAAACCAAAATAACCCTGATACGAAATATTGTCTTGTCCCTTTGTCCCTTTTTTTGTGGTAATAATCACGACACCATTGGCACCGCGCGAGCCGTAAATAGCCGTGGCAGATGCATCTTTCAAAACTTCAATCGACTCAATATCGCCCGGATTAATCGTAGACAACACATTTACCGTCGCACCGGCATTAGCCACGCCGGCGGTACTATTATTGTTGTCATTATATATTAAAATTCCGTCTACCACATAAAGAGGTTCGTTACCCGCCGTTATAGAGTTTCCTCCTCTAATACGCACGCTTGAAGAAGCGCCCGGACGCCCGGAACTTTGCGTAACTACCACTCCCGGTATGGCACCGCGCAGTAAGTTATCTGCAGAAGAAGTTACCTGGGTTAGGTTGGCTTTTGGAACAGAAGCTACAGAACCGGTAATGTCTTTTCTCTTTTGAGAACCATAACCTACAACTACCAATTCGTCAAGTTCCTGACGTTCTTCTTTTAAGTGAATCGTAATTGGATTTTTGTCTACAATTACTTCTGCTTTTTTATAGCCAATATAACTGACGATCAAGGTATATGGAAATTTTTGTCCCGTTTGAAAATAGAATTTTCCTTCGGCATCTGTCTGTACGCCGTGAGTTGTACCTTTAATCACGACAGAAGCACCAATAACAGGCTGATTAGTAATATCATCGACAACAGTTCCGTCTAGTTTTGACTGGATAAGAGGAGTTGTATTTTGGCCATAAATTCCTGCCGACAGGAGCAGGAGAAATAGAATTGGGTATATGTTTAAATTTTTTTTCATTTCTTTGTACTGGTTTAAGTAATTAACAAGGCGCCCTGAGAGCTGATTTTTCAGCACTCTTATTGGTGTTCTTGATTTAGTGATAAATGTTTCTTTAAGCCTCGCCATTTCTGTTGCCGCAGAAATGGCTTTTTTTATTTACAACAGCAGGTTTGCATATTTTTCATTTTAGTTTTATTAGTTATTAGCTCTTTTTTTAATCTAAGTATATAGTTTCAACAATCCTTTTGACGGAATAAATCATCAAACGGACATTGGAAATTATCAATAAAGGGGTGTGGTTATTTTAAAATTCGTTTTTTAATCGATTCGATGTGATGAAAAATCGAATGCAAAACGGAAAAAATTGCTGAGGTTTAGCAACAGAAGCACATATAACAACAATTGTTATAAGTATCATTTTTAGGAAGATTGTAATACGATATGCTTTCGGTTGTTTTCAAAATATAGTGTTTTCGTTTCAAATATGATTTATTAAACTCTACTAATCCTATAGACAAAGTTAATTTTAATATAATAAAAACCAAAAAAAAGTTTAAGTTTTTTTATCAGAGGTCCAAATTGAAGTACTAGAAATCAACTTTTTAATTTATAGTTCGTTGTAAATCAGTGTATTGTGTCTTATTTACAAAACCGATAAAAAATGTTAAATACTGATTTAAACATTAAAATGTTGCCATTTTTTAGTTTAGTTTTCTCGTTTTTAACTTGTTAACTAACACTGATAGTCTCGTACAAAATGATTTAATGACATCAGATTAACAGGATATCCTTCGAATGAATTATTTTTTTTAGTGTAAATAGTTAATAATTAATGTGTTAGTATGGTATTTTTTTTTACTTTTATTATAATAATTTAGTGCAATACTAAAACAAGATATTTATATTCCTATCAGCTAGTCGACAGCTTAATATCATTTTTAGATAATATTAAAAATTATCTTACGCCATATCTCTATATAAGCGCCTAATTAAAATTATACCTTTTATTTTGTAATCATCTGTAAAACTGGTGGTTATGCTTTGTTGTTTTTAAAAGACAAAAATGTCTTTTAGTATGACATATATCATATTTTCTGAGCATCTAACGATATAATTTTGCTGTACAAGCGATCACAAAAAATCAAATTAGATATTTAATATTTTATGAATAGTCTATCTCAATCACACCGAATTTTATTTTTAAATACACTCGCCTTTACCATATGTTTTGCCTGTTGGACATTAAATGGTGTTTTAATAACCTATTTGGTTGATAAAGGAATCTTTAATTTTACAGTAGTAGAAACAGGATGGTTACTAGGTATTCCTATTTTATCAGGCTCTGTTTTTAGATTGCCAATTGGAATTTTAACAGACAAATATGGCGGTAAAATTATATTTTCGACCTTGTTGTTACTGTGCTCCGTTCCACTTTTTTTACTTCCGTTTGCGAGCTCATTCTGGACTTTTGCGGTTTTAAGTTTCTTCTTCGGATTAGTAGGTACAAGTTTCGCAGTAGGAATTGGATATACTTCAATCTGGTATCCAAAAGAATGGCAGGGAAGAGCATTAGGCATCTTCGGAATGGGAAATGCCGGTGCCGCAATAACCACATTTGTGGCTCCTACTTTACTTAATTATTTATCAGAAAAAGATCCAATAAACGGCTGGAAAACCCTTCCTGTTATATATGCCGTAACATTGGTTGTTATAGGCTTGCTTTTTATTGTATTTGCCAAAAATAGAACCAATCAGGGCGTCTCAAAAACAATGGCAGAGTTGATGTCCCCGCTCAAAAACATGCGTGTTTGGCGTTTTGGAGCCTATTACTTTTTAGTCTTTGGTTTTTTTGTTGCCTATTCGCAATGGCTGCTTCCCAATTTTATGAATGTGTATCATACAACCTTGGTTATGGGCGGCATGTTTGCTACCATGTTCAGTTTACCGTCTGGTATTATCAGAGCTTTTGGCGGTTATCTGTCCGATAAATTCGGAGCCAGAAAAGTCATGTATTGGGTTCTTGGATCTTCAATCGTAATTAGCTTTTTATTGATGTTTCCAAAAATGGAAATCCTTACTGCCGGTCCCGGAGTTATGGCGACAAACAACGGATCTGTTACCGCAATAACGGCAGATCAGGTTGTGGTGAATGAAAAAGCGCATCAGATCAATTCCAAACAAATAACAAGCAATAGCGATAATGCCGTTTTTCCTGTAAAAAACTCCTGGCAGGAAATTATCGTCAAACAAAATCAGGAAGTAAAAAAGAAAGAACTATTGGCGCAGGGCGTTACACAAATTAAATTCAGCGCCAACCTTTGGGTTTATGTGGTTTTGGTCATCCTTATCGGAATTTCATGGGGAATTGGAAAGGCAGCCGTTTACAAGCATATTCCCGAATATTTTCCAAACGAAGTGGGAGTTGTCGGCGGAATGGTAGGCTTAATAGGTGGTTTGGGCGGATTTTTCGGCCCCATTATATTTGGTTACCTGCTCAATTACACCGGACTCTGGACCAGTTCCTGGATCTTCATCTTCATAGTTTCCGTGCTCTGTCTTTTATGGATGCACAGAACCATTATCAATGCTATGAGAAGCAAATCACCCAATTTCACAAGAGAAATAGAAGACAATAAATAAATTAAATACAAATAAGATGAAAACTTGGTTAGACAAATGGAATCCGGAAGATGAAGCGTATTGGAATGCTGGCGGAAGTAAGATCGCATGGAGAACCTTAACAATTACTACCTTAACCTTAACCTTGTCATTTGCCTCTTGGTTTATGATGAGTGTAATCGCAGTTAAATTGCCCGGATTAGGATTTAATTTTTCAAAAGACCAGCTTTTCTGGTTAACAGCCATTCCCGGATTAGCAGCCGGATTGCTGCGAATTATTCACACTTTTATACTCCCGATTTTTGGAACACGACATGTAATATCCTTTGCCACAGCAATAAAATTAATTCCCGTAATCGGAATTGGCTTGGCTATCATGAACCTTAATACACCTTTTTGGGTTTTTGCACTATTGGCATTTACAACAGGTTTTGGAGGAGGAGATTTCTCTTCTTACATGCCAAGTACCAGTTTGTTTTTTCCGCAACGATTAAAAGGAACAGCGTTGGGCATACAAGCCGGAATTGGAAATTTTGGGGTTTCGATCGCACAATTTGTTACACCGCTTATTATTAGTGTGGGAATTTATGGTGCTGCAGCCGGTTTTACAAGTATAGATCCCAAAGAAACTGTAGCTGTTTTTCAGACTTCTTCTATGGAAAAACAAAAAGAAGTTTTTTCAGCTCTGGATGCTGAAGTACAAACCAAAATACTTTCAAACGTAAAGAAAAATGTACTCGATTCTGTAACTGCTGCTGCCAACTCTACAGATAAAGTAATCATTTTTGCTTCGCTTCCTGTCAAAGCGAAAGCCAAAGCAATTGCAAACGCCAACCCAAAATTAGCAGAGAAAATTATAAACCAAATTAATCCTGAAAATACAGCAGTTAAAAACAAACCCATATACCTTCAGTCTGCTGCATTTTGGTTTGTTCCTTTTCTAATTATTATGGCGCTAGTGAGTTGGTTTTACCTAAAAAGTATTCCGATGAAAGCGTCGATAAAAGAGCAATTGGATATTTTTTCTAATAAACATACCTGGTATTGTACCATCACATACGTAATGACTTTTGGAACATTTGCCGGTTTATCTGCGGCCTTTCCTCTAATGATTAAATTTCTTTACGGAGATTTTCCTAATGCACCAGATCCATTGGTTTATGCGTTCTATGGACCGTTAATTGGTTCTGCAAGCCGTATTGCCTTTGGTTTTGTAGCCGATAAAGTAGGAGGCGCAATATTGACTACCATTACCGGTTTAGGAATTTTGGCCGGAGCGATTATTCTCGTAACTCAGGGCTTAGTAGCGCCAACCAGTATGGAGCAGTTTCCGATGTTTGTAACCGTAATTTTGGCCATGTTCTTTTTTACCGGGATCGGAAATGCAGGAACTTTTAGACAATATCCCATCATATTTAAAGAAAATCCACGTCAGGCAGCGGGAGTTATTGGCTGGACTGCTGCGATAGCTGCTTTTGGACCTTTTATCTTTTCGAAGCTAATAGGGAATAATATTTCTGCTAATGGTACTGTAAATCAATTCTTTATTGGCGTTTGTTTTTTCACTATCTTAGCTACAGGTATCAATTGGTGGTTCTACAATCGTAAAAATTGTGAAAAACCAAGTTAATAAGTAATCATTTAATTTTAATTAAGGATGAAAAATAAAACCTACAATACCAAAGCATTACTTGTTGCTTCTCTGGTTTCGATACTGACCATCGTACTCGTATTTTACGGCTCCAGAAAACTGCAAAATTTTGATGCAGCACTCGTTACCTACCTATTTGGAACCGTCTTTGCTTTCTTCGGAATCGTTTACCGATATACCGTCTGGCTTCAGAGACCGCCCACCTGGATGTATTTTAAAAGAAGTCTAAAATTCCTTTTTACCGGAAAAGTATTTTCACATTTATGGTTTTTAGGAAAAGAATCTGTACAAAACATTGTTGTTCAAAAATTTATATATCCAAGAAGCAAATGGCGCTGGTTTGCCCACTTCTGTATTGCATTGGGTTGTATGTCAGCATTTGCCATAACAATTCCGCTAACATTTGGGTGGATTCATTTTACATTGGCGCCCAATTCCATTTCAATTTACGAAGCGCATTTCTTCGGCTTTAAAATGATGGATTTTCAAATTGGTTCTGTCATGGCATTTCTAATTTTTCATGCCTTAAACTGGTCTTCGTGGTTGGTAATTATAGGTTCTGTTTATTATTTAAGAAGAAGATTAACCAATCCGGGACTCATTGCAACGCAGACTTTTGAAGGTGATTTATTGCCCCTCATTTTATTGATTGCAATATCAGTAACAGGATTATGCCTGACCTATTCGTACCAATTCATGAAAGGTTTTGCGTATGATTTTCTGGCTGTAATTCATGCCGTAACCGTCATTATGTTTTTGCTCTGGATTCCGTTTGGAAAATTCTTCCACATCATTCAGCGTCCGGCACAAATTGGCGCACATATTTACAAACAAGAAGGAATGAAACAAGGAATGGCAGTTTGCCCGCACACCGGAGAAGAATTTGCAACAAAGCTTCATATCAACGATTTAAAAATTGTAACCAAAGAGTTAGGTTTTGATTTTACCCACGAAGACGGAACATCACATCTTGATTTAAGCCCCGAAGGCAAAAGATCCCGCTTAGCAAAAGCCCATTTAAAAGCCAGACAAGAAGGCGGAAATTTATTTGGATAATTATAAAGGGTTTCAGGTTTTTATTGTTTCAAGTTTCAGGTTTCAAGTTCTGTGAGCAACCTGAAACCTGAAACTTGAAACCTGAAACGAAAAAACAAAAAAAAGAAAATGGCAAAACTACCCACATCAACCGAAAAAATAATTGAAGCTTTTGGTCCACATTTAAACTATGCGCCTGTCGATGGTTATGACGGACGTGACGAACCGGATGAAATCGTTAAAACACATTGCTGTTTTTGTGGCATGCAGTGCGGTATTCAATTATTGGTCAAAGAAAATAAAGTAGTAGGATTTGAACCCTGGATGGAATTTCCTTTTAATGAAGGTCGATTGTGCCCAAAAGGAGTACAAAGATATCTTCAAAATAACCACCCCGACCGACTTTTACATCCCATACAAAGAGTAGAAGGAAAGGGTTTTGAAAAAGTTTCGTGGGATGAGGCAATGGATAAAACCGTTTCTGAAATCAAACGCATTCAGGAAAAATACGGAAAACATGCTTTCTCTATGTTATCAGGTGTTTCCTTAACCAACGAAAAAAGTTATTTGGTGGGGAAATTTGCCCGCGTTGCTTTAAAAACAAGAAATCTCGATTACAACGGAAGACTTTGTATGGTAAGCGCAGGAGCAGGAAATAAAAAAGCATTTGGTCCGGACAGAGCTTCAAACAATTATTCTGATCTGGAATATGCCGAAGTTATTATCGTAACCGGAGCCAATATCAGTGAAACTTTTCCAACCTTGACGCATTGGATCTGGAAAGCTCGTGACCGAGGAGCTAAACTAATTGTAATCGATCCGAGAATGATTCCGTTGGCGAGAACGGCTGATATTCATCTCGATGTTAAATCCGGAACCGATTCTGCCTTATACGGAGCCATGCTAAAATATCTTGTAGATCACGACATGCTAGACCATGATTTTATAGACAATTATACCTCAGGATTTCAGGAAACAATTGATGCCGTAAAAGACTACACACTCGAATGGGCCGAAGAAGTAACCGGAATTGATAAAGAAAAAATAAAAGCGGCTGCTGAATTATGGGGAAAAGCAAAAACGAGCTTTTTACTGCATGCACGCGGTATCGAACATCACTCAAAAGGAGTTGATAACGTTGTGGGCTGTATCAATCTCGTTTTGGCAACCGGAAGAATCGGAAGACCTTACTGCGGTTACGGCACCATTACCGGACAAGGAAACGGACAGGGCGGACGAGAACACGGACACAAATGCGATCAATTGCCCGGAAACAGAGATATCGAAAATCCGGAACACCGAAAATACATTTCGGAAGTTTGGGGTATTGACGAAAAAGACATGCCCGGAAAAGGACTTACGGCGTATGAAATTATAGAAGCCATTCACAGAGACGAAATCAAAGGATTAATTTCGATTTGTTTCAATCCGCTGGTGTCGCTTCCAAACAATAATTATGTACGTGCAGCGCTCGAAAAATTAGAGTTTTACGTTTGCATCGATTTCTTTTTGAATGAAACGGCCCGTCATGCAGATATTGTATTGGCAGGATCTCTGCAGGAAGAAGAAGAGGGAACAACAACCTCTGCAGAAGGAAGAGTAATCAGAATCAGACAAGCGGTAACGCCTCCGGGAGAAGCCAGAACAGATACTTCAATATTATTGGAAATTGCCAAAAGACTGGGCGAAGAAGATAAATTTACCTATAACAATAGCGAAGAGATTTTTAACGAGTTGCGCGTGGCTTCCAAAGGAGGAACGGCAGATTATTTCGGAATCTCGTATAAAAAAGTCGAAGACAATATGGGTGTTTTCTGGCCGTGCCCAACAGACGATCATCCCGGAACGCCAAGATTATGGGAAGATAAAAAGTTTAAAACGCCAGACGGAAAAGCACATTTTAATCCCGCGCCCTACCGATTGCCGGGTGAAATCACCAATGACGAATATCCTATAACGTTAACAACAGGCCGTGTCGTTTCTCAATATTTAAGCGGAACCCAAACCCGCCGAATTGGGAAATTGGTCGATCAGTTTCCGGAACCAATGTTAGAAATTCATCCGGAGCTGGCAGCACAATACGGCATCAAACAAAGGGAATTAGTAAGAGTCGCAACCCGAAGAGGAGAGGGAATTTTTCCGGCAAATATTGTAGAAACAATTAGAAAAGATACCGTTTTTATTCCGTATCACTGGCCGGGGAGCAAATCTGCCAATCAGTTAACGCCGGGAACATTAGACCCTATTTCAAAAATACCCGAGTTTAAAGTCTGTGCCTGTTTATTAGATCCGTTGGGGAAAATAGCACCGCCATCAAAGGAATCAGAAGCCTATGCAAGTGTTTAATCTATAAAAAGAAAGCTTATGAATTTGACTAATTTTAATACAAACGAAGAGTTTTTTGTAGACATGCAGCGCTGTATTGGCTGTAAAGCCTGCGAAATGGCGTGCGCCGAATGCGAAACCAACGGGCAGCAAACGTTAATAAGCGTAAACTACGTCGATCGTGCGGCAACAATTCAGACCACCGTACAGGTTTGCATGCATTGCGAAGATCCGGTTTGTGCCAATGTTTGCCCTGCCGATGCAATTTCGCAGGATGAATTTGGCGTAGTGCATACCGCAAGCACAGAAAGATGTATTGGCTGTTCCAATTGTGTAATGGCTTGCCCATTTGGAGTTCCTAAAAAAGTCGAAGAATACGATTTGATGATGAAATGTACCATGTGTTACGACAGAACAAGTGTGGGCAAAAAACCAATGTGTGCCACAGTTTGCCCGAGTGGAGCTTTATTTTACGGAACACGGGCAGAAATCGAAGAAATGAGACCCAATAGTACCCCAATCAATAATTTTATTTTTGGACAGGAAAAAGTCAAAACAAAAGTCAATATTATGATGCCAAAAGGCAGTACAGAATTAAGAATTTATTAAACCAGAATCATGTCAAAAGAAGATAATTTAAATCAAAACTGGAAAAAAGATTTCCCTATAAAAAAACAGGAATCGACTCAGGTCAGCCGACGCGATTTTGCCAAATTCCTCACTTTTGTTTCCGGCGGATTAATGGTAGGAAGCGGATTCGTAACCGCAAAAGCCTTTTTATTACCAAAAGAAGAAGTACAGGGCGAACATTTTATCTGTAATAAAGAAGATGTTCCCGTTGGCGGAACAAGAGGTTTTGTATTGGAAGGAAGTACAGTTCCGTATATTTTAATTCATTTGGAAAGTGGAGAATTTAGAGCCTACGAGCAAAAATGTACGCATCTTTCGTGTTCTGTGTTTTACAAACCCGGAACCGGAATCATTCATTGTCCTTGTCACGAAGGTTCTTTTGATGCTAAAACAGGAGATGTAATTGCCGGACCGCCGCCAAGAGCTTTGCCTCAATTAGAAGTTGTGTTCAAAGAAAATGCTGTTTTCGTAAAAGCATTCATAGCCAAAAAAGACAGCTAGTTTTTATCACTTAAATTTAAACTTATGAGTACATTTAGAAGAAGCCAGAATCGCGCTAACCCTAATAAACTAAACAATATACTTTCGACACTTATTTTTATTTTAATCTTAAATGTCAGCATTCAGATATGGCTTTTGTATGCATCTCTCAACAATGCATTAGAAAACAATAAAGAAATTTTAATTCCCGCCTTTATCGCTTCTGCTATTTTATTTCTTATCGGGTTTTCCTGGCTGTATTATCTTCCAAAGGGGAATTTCCGAAAAAAATAAACAAAACATAAAGATAATCATGGCAACTTAAAAAGCTATTGGACTTTTATGGAAGTATTTAAAAGAATTACGCTAAATTTATATTTTTAAATAATATTTAAATACTAATGTTTTAAACTAAGTAAAAATACTTATATTTGTAATAAGTATTTTTTTGCTTATAACAAAAAAGCCCTAATGATTAAAGTAGAAGAAGCCATAGCAATTATTGAAGCGAACAGCGCAAAAATGCCCACGCAGTTAATTCCCGTAAGGAAAGCACTGGGCTATGTTTTGGCAGAAAGCGTGATTTCGCCAATTCATATGCCGCCGTTTCGTCAATCGGCTATGGATGGATACGCTTTTACACACAGTATAAGACATCAGTACGATATAATTGGGACCTCTCAGGCGGGTGATCATTCGAATATAAAATTGAAACCCAACGAAGCCATTCGAATTTTTACAGGTGCTTTTGTACCCGATCATGCAGATACCGTAGTGATGCAGGAACACGTAATGGCCAGCAAAGATTCTATTTTGATCGCAACCATGCCGGAAAAAAACGCCAACGTTCGTCCAAAAGGAGAGCAAATTAGTAAAGATGACATTGTTTTTGAAGCCAATACCTTGATTACACCCGCTGCAATTGGATTTTTAGCCTGCTTGGGAATCACCGAAGTTGAGGTTTATAAAAAGCCAAAAGTCGCTATTTTAGTTACCGGAAACGAACTTTTGCCACCGGGAAAGAAATTAAAAAAGGGAAAAATATTCGAAAGTAATTCCATTATGCTCGAAGCGGCTTTGGAAACAATCGGAATCAAAAAAACGAAAGTTTACCGAGTTAAAGACAATCTTAAAGCGACAAAAAAAGCACTGAAAAGCATTCTGAAAAAAAATGATGTGGTTTTAATTTCCGGCGGAATTTCTGTTGGAGATTATGATTTTGTAAAAGAAGCATTATTGCAAAACGGCGTTGAAGAGCTTTTCTATAAAATCAATCAAAGACCCGGAAAACCAATGTTTTTTGGCTCTAAAAACGAAACTTTGGTTTTTGCATTACCTGGAAATCCGGCTTCATCGCTCACCAATTTTTACATTTATGTATCGCCCGCAATCAAACACAGATTAGGATTCTCGGAAATTCATAAAACAAAATTCGTTCGAAAGCTGAATTCAGATATTAAAAATAACACGGGAAAAACATTATTTCTAAAAGCAAAATACGACGAAACCAATGTTACTGTTCTCGACGGCCAAAGTTCTGCCATGCTCAACACATTTGCCGTAGCCAACAGTTTACTAATTGTACCACAGGATGTTGAAGAATATAAGAAAGATCAGCTTGTGACGTTATTACCGATAGATTAGAGTTTTTTAGAGGAAAGAGTCAAGATTCAAGAAGAAAGATTCAAGAAGAAAGATTCAAGAAGAAAGAGAATAGAATAAAGAAAATAGAATAAAGAAAATAGATTTTTGATATTAGTGATAAAAAGCAGTGTGTAAATAAAAACATATAGCCAGAACCTGAAACCTGAAACAAAGAAAAACCTGAAACAAAAACATAAAAATGAATCTCTTAAGTTCTGAAAATATAGTTTTATTTAGTTTTGCATTAATTGTAATAGCATTTTTATATTCGAGTGTTGGGCACGGCGGGGCTTCGGGATATTTGGCTTTGATGAGTATTTTTGCTTTTCCGATTTCGATAATGAAACCATCGGCTTTATTACTAAATCTGTTTGTTTCGAGTATTTCGTTTTTGTTTTATTATCGAAAGAATTATTTCAAACCCAAACTGTTTTATCCGTTTGCGATAGCGTCAATTCCCGCGGCATTTATTGGTGGATTTGTAACTTTAGATAATACGATTTATAAAATAATTTTGGGAATTGTACTGGTTTTTGCCGCTTTAAGATTATTCGGAATATTCAATTTTAAAGAAAAAGAAGAAGTAAAAATCAACCTTCCGTTTGCCTTGATAATCGGTTTTGCGATCGGATTATTATCAGGAATGTTAGGCATTGGCGGCGGAATTATCCTGAGTCCGATTTTATTATTTTTAGGATGGGCGTCAGTAAAAGAATCGGCAGCAATTTCGAGTTTGTTCATTTTTGTGAATTCATTTGCCGGAATGTTAGGTTTTCTCCTGGGAGGAAAAACAGTTCCAATGGACAGTCTTTATTTAGTTCCGATTGCTGTTATTGGAGGAATGCTGGGAGGCTATTACGGAAGCGGTTCTTTCTCTAACAAAACATTAAAAATGGTTTTAGGAACAGTGATTTTAATGGCAAGCATTAAATTGATTTTTCCATAAAAAAACGAGATATATCTAACGTTTCCCGAGGTTGAAACCTTGGGCTATGTTTGAAAAGTAAAAGAAAGAATGTTATAGAAATAGCTGACGGTTTCAACCGTCGGGTTACAGAATGCTCGAAATGTCTCCCGAGGTTGAAACCTCGGGCTATGTTGAAAAGTAAATGAAAAAGTGCTATAGAAATATAGCCGACGGTTTCAACCGCCGGGTTACAGAATGCTCGAAATGTCTCCCGAGGTTGAAACTTCGGGCTATATTTGAAAAGCAAAATAAAGAATGTTAGAAATATAGCCGAAGATTTCAACTATTGGGTTACAGAATGCTCGAAATGTCTTGCGAGGTTGAAACCTCGGGCTATGTGAAAAGCAAATGAAAGAAATGCTATAGAAATATAGCCGACGGTTTCAACCGTCGGGACAAAGATTGGCAAACCTGAAACCTGAAACCTGAAACAAAGAAAACCTGAAACAAAAAAACTCAGAGAAAACCTGAAACAAAAAATCAAATGGAAAAATTAGCAGTATTTATTCTTTGCGGAGGAAAAAGTTCTCGAATGGAATCTGAGAAAGGATTGGTTTTGTTTCAGGAAAAACCATTTATAGAACATATTATTCAGGCGATTTTGCCTGTAACAGATCAGATAAAACTCGTTACCCCATCCAAAGAATATGATTATCTGCCTTACGAAAAAATAGCCGATATTATTGCAGACAGAGGGCCGCTTGGAGGTATTTATACTGCCCTGACCCATTCTGAAACTGAATTCAATTTGATTTTAAGCTGTGATATTCCGTTGATTTCAAGTGAATTGTTGAAAGAATTAATTGCAAAACATACCAAAGAAGCCGGAATTACGATTTTTGCGACAGAAAGCAGAATACATCCGTTGATTGGAATTTATTCAAAAGAAATCCTTCCGATAGTTAAGGAAGCCATTGAAGCGAATGAATTAAAGATGATGGATTTACTGGCAAAAACGCCACATCAGATTATCAAAATCGAAGAAAGTGAGAACTTTCCGTTAACCAATATTAATTCGACAGACGAATTAAACGATCTGAATATCAATTTAAGTTAAAGAGACTATGCGAAACTTAAAAACACCAAAATTGACGATTGTAGGAGCAGGTCCTGGCGACGTTGAACTGATTACGATGAAAGCCATCAAAGCTTTGCAACATGCAGATGTAGTTTTGTACGATGCTTTAGTGAATGAAGAATTATTGGAATATGCCGCAAATGCTGAAATTGTTTTTGTTGGTAAACGATTGGGCTGTCACGCTTATACACAAAACCAGATTAACGATTTGATCGTTTCGATGGCAAAAACGCACGGGCATGTAGTGCGTTTAAAAGGCGGAGATCCATTTGTTTTTGGGCGTGGAAGCGAAGAAATTGAATACGCAGAGCAATTTGGAATTGAAACTGCCATTGTTCCCGGAATTTCATCGGCTTTGGGAGTTCCGGCTTCTGTGGGAATTAGTTTGACGCAGCGTAAAGTAGCCGAAAGTTTTTGGGTCATTACCGGAACAACTTCCGATCATAAATTGTCCAAAGACATTCATTTGGCTTCAAAATCGGCTGCAACAGTGGTTATTTTAATGGGAATGCATAAATTAGAAGAGATTATTTCTATTTATGAAACCAATAGAAACGATGATTTGCCTATTGCCATTATTCAAAACGGAACAAAGAATTCAGAACAAAAAGTGGTGGGAACCGTAAGTACAATTACTAAATTGGTTGCCGAAAAAAACATATCCTCACCCGCAATTATCGTGATTGGCGAAGTGGTGAGAACAACTTCAAGCTGGATTTCCTATTTTCAGGAACATTTTGAAGATGAATTTATATTTCAGAATTTAAATTTATAAAAATGATTGAGGTTAAATATTTTGGAGCTGTTGCCGAAAAGACTCAATGTGAATTCGAAAAAGTGGCTCTCGCCGAAGTTTCGCTGCAAGATTTGTTGCGTGATTTAAACGAAAAATACCAATTTGAATCGCTTTCTTTTAGCGTGGCTGTAAATCAAAAAATAGTTTCAAAAGCAGCAGATTATCAGTTACAGACTAGTGATATTGTAGCTTTGTTACCGCCGTTTGCCGGAGGATAAAGATAATTTATGAATACATCAAACCGATACAACCGACAAATGATACTGCCTGAAATAGGAGATGAAGGTCAGTACAAATTACTGAAATCTAAAGTTTTGGTTGTTGGTGCCGGAGGTTTGGGAGCGGCAATTTTGCCTTATTTGGCAGCAGCCGGAGTGGGCGAAATAGGAATTGTAGATGATGATGATGTTGAGATTTCCAATTTGCACCGTCAGGTTATTTACAAAAGTTCGGCTGTTGGAAAATCAAAAGCGGAAGAAGCCAAATTAATGATTTCAGAATTGAATCCGCAGATAAAAGTTAATGCAATTCCAGAGAAATTATCCGGTAAAAATGCCATTTCGTTATTTGAAAAATATGATATTATTGTCGATGCTACAGATAATATTTTTATTAAATATTTGATTAATGATGCCTGTTTGGTAACCAATAAACCAATGGTTTACGGCTCTATTTTCAGGTTTCAGGGACAGGTTTCGGTTTTCAATTATCAAAACGGACCAACCTACAAATGTTTGTATCCGGATCAAAATAATAATGCCTTAAATTGCGAAGACGCAGGAGTAATCGGTATTTCTGTTGGCATTATTGGAATGCTCCAGGCCAACGAAGTTTTAAAAATGATTTTGGGAATTGGAGAAATTCTAAGTGGCAAAATACTCGTTTATAATATTCTGAATAACGAACAGCAAAAATATGATTTTGACAAAAGTGATGTTCTTTTAATGACTAAAGAAACTTTTGAAGAAAAATACAATAGAATTGAAAATGAGGTTGAAGAAATAGACTTCGAAACGGTTTTTGATGAAATAAATAACGATGAAGTATTGTTTTTGGATGTTAGAAATGAAGATGAGGTTCCGGAAATAAGCTTAAAAAATAAAATTCAGATTCCGCTTTTGCATCTGGAAAAAGAAATTGAAAAACTGGATAAAAACAAAACAATTTACGTTTTTTGTCAATCCGGAATTAGAAGTAAAATAGCGGCAGAATTGCTTCAAAAACATGAATTTAAAAATATAAAAAGTATTGCCGGAGGTGCTTTAGTAATGAAGCAATTACTAGTAACTGAGATAAAGTTATAGTCACAGATTTAAAATGTCCGTTTAATTTGTCATTTCGACGAAGGAGAAATTCTCATCAACAGCTCGACAGAGATTGGCTAATTATTGTACTGAGTTATTTGCGAAGATTTCTCGCTTGTCGAAATGGCAATATTGCGGTTAAATTTTTATAGAAATAATATCGAAAATTAGTGCAATTACTGGCAAAAGAAAAAATCATTTTAATCTGTGTAATCAGTGGCAGAAAAAAAATAAAAGACAATGAGTAAAAATGTATTTGTAGAAGGACCAATAGCTCCTGAATTTATAGCCGAGTCGATTGCGAAACACCAATCGAAACATACGATTGGCGCGCATAATATTTTTCTGGGACAAGTTCGTGCCGATGTGATTCATGATAATACGGTCGTGGCGATTGATTATTCTGCTTACACAGACATGGCGAACGAAGCCTTGCATGCGATTCGCGAAAAAGCATTTGCAAAATTCGACCTAACCTGCATGCACATTTACCACAGTTTGGGCGTTGTAAAGGCGGGCGAAATTTGTTTGTTCGTTTTTGTTTCGGCAACACGACGCAAACAAGTTTATGAAGCTACGGAAGCCATTGTAAACTGGATTAAAACCGATGTTCCTATTTTTGGAAAAGAAATGTTTGAGAACGATACTTTCACCTGGAAACAAAATACCTAAAAAAATATAATGGTAGATATTACGCATAAAATAAGCACGTTAAGAAAAGCAACCGCAACCGCAATTGTAAAAGTCAGCAGACATGAAACAATTGACGCTGTTGTGAACAATCTTGTTCCGAAAGGAAATGTGCTCGAAATGGCCAAAACGGCGGGATTATTTGCTGTTAAAAACACACATTTATCTATTCCGGATTGTCACCCGCTTCCAATCGAATTTACTTCCGTAGAATATAAAATTGAAGGATTGGAGATTCAGATTATCTTCAATGTCAAAACCGTTTACAAAACCGGAGTTGAGGTTGAGGCGATGCATGGCGCGTCGATTGTCGCATTGACAATGTACGATATGCTGAAACCCATTGATAAGGAAATCGAGATTTCGAACATTAAATTAATCAGTAAAGAAGGCGGAAAATCTTCTTTCAAAAATAAATTTTCAAATACGATAAAAGCAGCCGTATTTGTGTGTTCTGATTCTATTTTTGCGGGCGATAAAGAAGATCGTTCCGGAAAAATCATTGTCGAAAAATTAAATTCCTACGGTGTTGAAATGTCGCACTATGAAGTTATTCCGGATGAATTTGATATTATTCAGGAACGAACTAAGGCTTTCGCCGAAGAAAACCAATTGGTGATTTTTACAGGCGGAACCGGATTGTCTCCACGAGATGTAACGCCGGAAGCTTTGGCACCCTTGTTAGAAAGCCGAATTCCGGGAATTGAAGAAGCGATTCGCGATTACGGACAACAAAGAATGCCTTACGCCATGCTATCCAGAACTGTAGCCGGAACTTTGGGCAAAAGTTTGGTTTTGGCATTGCCAGGCTCTACAAACGGAGCAAGAGAATCTATGGATGCTGTTTTTCCGCATGTTATGCACGTATTTCACATTTTAAAAGGAAAAAATCATGACAGCCTCTAATACGATTTTGACGGATGGTTTTGGGCGTAAACACAATTATTTACGCATTTCGTTGCTGGAAAAATGCAATCTGCGCTGCACGTATTGCATGCCCGCAGACGGAATTGCTCTTTCTCCAAAAGCCAGTTTAATGACGGCCGACGAGATTTTTGGTATCGCTCAGACTTTCGCACAAAATGGTGTAGACAAAATTAGACTGACAGGCGGAGAACCGCTTTTGAGAAAAGATTTCCCCGAAATCGTTTCCAAATTGGCTTCTCTTGATATTTCGCTTTCGATCACTACAAACGGAATTTTAATAGACCGTCATATTGACGTTTTAAAGCAATTTAAAATCAAAAAGATCAATTTGAGTTTAGATACTTTGGTTGCGTCTAAATTTCATACCATCACACTTAGAAATCAGTTTCAGAAAGTAATTGATAATTTGCATTTACTTTTGAATCATGATTTTCACGTAAAAGTAAATGTGGTTTTGATGAAAGGTTTTAATGATGACGAAATTGTCGATTTTGTCAAATTAACACAGTTTTTACCCATTTCGGTTCGGTTTATTGAGTTTATGCCGTTTGCCGGAAATGAGTGGGACAGGAGCAAAATGGTTTCGCAAAATGAGATTTTATCTTTGGTTGGGAATACTTTTGCTGAAGGTGAAATCCAAAAACTGGAAGACGAAAAAAACTTCACTGCAAGAACTTATAAAATAAAAAATTTTCAAGGCGATTTCGGAATCATAAGTTCGATAACGAATCCGTTTTGTGACAGCTGTAACCGAATTCGCTTAACAGCCGACGGAAAAATCAAAAACTGTCTTTTCTCGAACTCAGAAACTGATTTGCTCACCGCTTACAGAAACGGCGAACCGATAGCCAATTTGATTTCTGAATCTATAAATAACAAGAAAAAAGTACGTGCCGGAATGGTAACGATTGATGAAATGGATGATCCTAAAAAACACTTTGATAATCGCAGTATGATTGCGATTGGGGGGTAGGGTTCAGAGAATCTTTGCCAAAGTTTCAAAATTTGACAAAGATAACCGTAAAGTTTTGTCATCCTGACGAAGGAAGGACCACACCAGAAACTCGACACAGAGATTCGACAAACAAACGCACCAAGAAATGCACCAATCTTTATCGAGTTTCTGGTGTGGTCCTTCCTTCGTCAGGATGACAAAAAAAAAGGTTTGACTTTTCAAGTCAAACCTTCTTAATATTATTTTTTCTTTTTAGCTTTTGCTTTTTTCTTGGACTTCGCTTTCTTTTTGGCAATTTTTTTCGCTTTGGCTTTTTCCTTTGCTTTTTTTGCTTTCTCTTTTTTCTTGGCGGCAGCTTTTAGTTTTGCTTTTTTCGCTTTTTCTTTCTTTTTGTCTTTTTTAGCTTCTTCTTTTTTCTTGGCTAATTTCTTTTTCGCTTTGTCCTTTTCTTTGTCTTTCACTTTTTTCTTCTTTTTATTAGATTTATCTTTTACAGTTTTTTCTTTTGAAAGGACTGATTTTGTATTTTCATCATCTGTTCCTGGTGCTTGTAACGCGTTTTCGACAGGCAGTTCTGGTGTCGTAGCGGCAACCGGTTTTACAGCAGGAACTGCTGGCGTGGTTGCAGTAGTAGTTACAGCAGTTTTTGTCACAGAAGCTGCAGGAGCTTTTGTTGGTGCTTTTCTAATGGGTGCTTTGCGAACAGGAGTTTTAATTACCGGCTTCTGCTCGTTTTCAGTAACTGGCTGAATGTTTTCAGTTGTTGGTAAATCGATTTTTTCTGGAGTAATTTCTTCGTTTTGGTTTTCCATATTGAGGTACTTTTATTGGATGATATCGTTTAATGTAACTAAATCGTTAACTGATCGTTAAGTAAAGATAATTATAAAACAAGTCCGCCAATGTTAAGCTTTTACTTAAAAAATAACATTAAGTACTTGAAAGTGAATATTTTGAATTTAAGTGTAAAAATAGAAGTGAAAATTTCTTAACAATTCTACATGAAAAATTAGGAGAAATTGCTGTCTACTAAAAAAGAATCTGGTTTTACGAAAAGAGCTGTATTGGATAGGAGAGCCCTAGCCCCGATAGAAGTGGAAATCCTTTTGTGCCGATCCCGAGGCTTCGGGGGCACAAAAGATTGAAACGGATAGCGGGAATAGCACCTGATAAATATAGGTGAAATTAATTTTCTGTAATTTCCAGAATTTTGAAATTGCTTTTTGGCGCCTCACATAAAGAGCAACAGTATGTTTCGCCTAAGTCTGTAAATAAAATGCCTTTTGGAATTCCCTGGGTTTTATCGCCATATTCGGGTTTATAGAGCGTTAGGCATTCTTGGCATTGGTAAATATCGAGTTGCGGTTTTTCTTTTTTCTGTGTGTTTTCAGTAGTTTCAATGGCTACGTTTCCGAGCTCGTCAAAATATTTTCGGCTCAATTCAATTAAAATAGTAGGCAGTTCGAGTTTGTCAATATCTTGCGAGTGCACAATATATTCTCTGGTATTGGCATCAAAATTTCTAGCAAAAAGTACATTATAAGTATCTCGAATTTTGATCGATTCTAAAGCCGCCGGAAGTTCGTTTTTTTCTACAACAATTGAGGTAAAATAATGGCCGTCGCGATTGTATGAAGAAATTCCGAAAGTCAGGCCATAAGTACTAATATCGAATTGATCGAGCGTGCGGACCAAAAATGTTTTTAAGTTCAAAGCCCACTCCATTGCCACCGGTAAATGCCAGTTGAGTTCTAGTAGAGAATGACGCACATTTATGCCTCTTTTGCCTAAAAATTTTTCCCATTCGAGTTTTCGGTCTTTTGGGATTCCTTTTATAATAAAGGATTTCCAGGGCGTAATGCAAATCTTTCCGATTTTGCAGTCGAAACACAAATCGCACATTTCCTTTAAAAAATCTAAATCGTACAAATTATTTCGCCAGTACAAACCCAGCCAGTACTGGTCAATTCCCATTCGGTTCATTCCTTCGTAATACGGAAACGGATAAAAAGGAGCGTTCAACGGTTTGTCGATAGTTCTGTTGTTTGTGTCTAAAGCTTCGCTTACCAGATTGAAAATTAAGTCAATACCAATTGATTCCTGAGCTGTGATTCTTTCAATTTCGTAATAAAATTTGGCAATGTCCCAACTGTAAATCAAAACGGGATAAACTTCCATGCGCTGCCAGTTTGGTAAACGAATGTAGAGAAACCAGTAATCTTCATGTTCTGAAGCGATAAAGTTTAAGTGTCCGGTAAATAAAGGAACCAGTTGCTGTTTGGGGTCGTTGATGTTGACTTTTAGCTTGGGCTGCTCTTTGAAAAGCTCCAGGATATAAAGAAATTTGTTTCCGGTAAGCCAGTTGGTATTTCTAAAAATATCGGTAGAAACATACGACGAAACAATATTGTTGCCACTTTGCTGATCAGGATAAACAAAATGGTGTTTGCCTAAGGCAGTTTTGTCGAGTGATTTAAATCCTTTCGGAAATATGATATCCTGTCTGGAGCCAAAAGAAATTGAATCTAAACCCTGATCTGCCGCCATACTGACTACTTCTCTCAATTCTCCCGGCGAAATAACGCCTCCTTTTACTATTAATCTGGTTAACTCCATTTTTCTTTACTTTTTTAGTTTCATGTTTCACGTTTCAAGTTATGTGCAAGGTGTTAACCTGAAACTTGAAACAAAGAAAACCTGTAACAAAATTTTAAACTTTACATTTCGCTAGGATCTCCTTAACTTCTGTTTTGCAACTTCCGCAGCCTAAACCTGCTCCGGTGTTTTTGCATAAATCGGTAAAATTATTAACGCCGCTTTTTATGGTTTCTTCTATATTTCCGGCTCCAACCTGACTGCAGGAACACACTAGTTTTCCTAAAACAGGTTTTGCATTAGAACTGCCTCTTAGTAATAAATTCCGTTTGTCTGATAATTCTATTTTGCTTTCAATCAAGGTTTTAAATTCGGCAAACTCATTTTTATCGCCCATTAAAATTGCGCCTACGAGTAAATCATCTTTTACAATGCATTTTTTATAATAGCGCTTTTTTAAATCAGCAAAAACAATTTCTTCGAATGAATCGTCATTTTCAGGAATTTCAATATCTCCGATACTGCAGAGGTTCAAGTCTTCGAGTTTTAGAATGTTCATTAAAACCGAACCCTTGTAAAAACTGCTGATATCACCTCTTAAAAAGTGTACTAAAATATCGGCTTGTTCCTCTGCCGCAGATGTGATTCCGAATAACTTATTGTTGAATTCGGCGATCTCTCCAATGGCAAAAATATCCGGATTTGAAGTTTGCAAGTACTGATTTACCTTTACACCACGTCCGCAAGAGAGTCCGCTTTCCCGGGCAATTTCTATGTTTGGAATAGTTCCGATCGTGTAAACTATTGCATTGGCCGTAATGATTCTGCCGCTTTTTAAGGCAATTTCAATCTCGTTAGGATTATCCGTTTCAAAAACCGTACTGACTTCATTATCAAAATAAATCTGTATATCTCGCAGCTGTACTTCCTCTGCCAATAATTTGCTCGAAATCAAGTCGAGTTGACGCTCCATTAAACGTGATGCACGCTGAATTATAGTAGTTTTTATTTTTTTGTGTTTTAAGGCTGCTGCCAGCTCTAAGCCTAACAAACCACCACCAATAATAACAACATGCTGCTCTTCAGCTGGTAGATTGGTGCTGTCAAGATGTTTTTTTAAACTGTCGGCGTCTTCTTTGCGTCTTACGGTAAATCTGCCCGGAAGATGAAGCTGTGCATTTTCCGGTACAAACGGTCGGCTTCCTGTAGCTAAAATCAAGGAATCGTAGGTATGTGACTCTCCTAAACTGTCTTTTATAACTTTATGGACTGTATCTATTTTCTCGATGGCCACACCGGCTTTCATGGTAATATTCAGCTTGTTTAATGCTTCACCGTCTTTTACTTTTAAGAGTTGTTCCCACGTAAATTCACCTGTCATGTATTCAGGCAATAAAACACGGTTGTAAAACGGATTTACTTCATTCGAAAAAACAATGATTTCATCGGTGGAGTTGAACTCGCGATAATTTTGAATGAATCTGAAAGAAGCCGCGCCAGCGCCTACAATGGCAATTTTCTGAGCTGGTTTTACATATTTCGTAATCGAAACAGTGGTGAATTTAAAATCGGGTTCTTTTGATACGGGATCAACAAGCGTATTGGTTAAATTATTTGTTCGGTTCAAATCATTTTCAAGCTGTTTTCCCCAATGCATGGGCAGGAAAACTACTTTTTCTTTTATGGAATCGGTTACTTTTGCTTTTACGCGAACTTCTCCATTTTTGCTTGAAACCACTACAATATCGCCGTTTTTAATATCATTTTTAAAGGCATCAATGGGATTAATCTCTAAAACCGGACTTGGTGTATGTGTCATTAATCGAGATACTTTTCCGGTTTTGGTCATCGTATGCCATTGGTCACGAACACGCCCAGTGGTTAAAATAAACGGAAATTGTGGTGTTGGCTGTTCAGAGGTGTTTTCGATCGCGGTTGGTAAATTAAAAATGGCTTTTTGCGATGGCGTATAAAATTTTTTATCAGTAAACAGGCGCGGAGTTCCCGGATGTCCGTAATCTGGAACAGGCCATTGAAAAGTACCTTCGGTTTTTAAGCGGTGGTAATTTAAAAATGAAATATCGATGTTGGTACCTTTGGTAAGTGCGCAATGTTCTTTGTAAATTTCTTCGGCACTATTAAAATCAAAGCCGTTGAAATTCATTTTTTTTGCAAAACGAATTAAAATTTCAATATCAGGAAGTGCTTCGCCGGGAGCATTGATTCCTTTTGGGAGATAAGAAATACGACGTTCTGAGTTGGTCATCGTTCCTTCTTTCTCTAACCATCCGGCGGCAGGCAGTAATAAATCGGCATATTTTGCTGTGTCGGCATTATGCGAAATATCCTGAACGACAACAAATTTAGCGTTTTGAAGTGCTTTTTCGATACGTCGGGAATCAGGCAAACTCACCAGCGGATTGGTGCAGATAATCCAGACAGCCTTCATTTTTCCAGATTCCAAAGCTTCAAACATTTCAGTTGCTGTCAGTCCCGCTTTATCTGAAATTTCATCAACTCCCCAAAAATCAGCAACTTCTTTTCTATGTTCGGGATTAGCAATGTCTTTGTGTGCGGCCAATAAAGTTGCCATACCGCCAACTTCTCTTCCGCCCATGGCATTGGGTTGTCCCGTTAAAGAAAAGGGACCAGCGCCAGGTTTTCCTACTTGCCCTGTTAATAGAGATAAATTGAGTAAAGCTGTGTTTTTATCGACTCCCACGGCACTCTGGTTCAGGCCCATGGCCCAAAACGATAGAAATCCCTTTGCTTTACCGATAATATCAGCAGCCAGTTTAATATCGTTTACCGGAATTCCGCACAGTTTAGAAGCCTTTTCAAGCGAAGTGCTTAAAACTAAATCTTTGTATTGCTTAAAGTTTTCGGCATTATTTTTAACAAAATCATGATCGACATACCCTTTTTCTATAATGCGTTTGGCGATGGCATGGTATAAAATAATGTCAGATCCAGGAATAATCTGCAAATGTAAATCAGCGAAAGCGGCTGTATCCGTTCGCCTCGGATCAATAACGATTATTTTTATTTTCGGATTTTTTTCTTTGTGTTTTTCTATTCTTCTGAATAGGATAGGGTGGCACCAGGCAGGATTTGCGCCTGTAATTAAAAATGTATCCGCCAGTTCAATATCATCATAAGCAATTGGTACAGAATCTTCTCCAAACGTTTTTTTGTAACCGACAACAGCAGAGCTCATGCAAAGCCTGGAGTTGGTGTCGATATTATTGGTTTTCAAAAAGCCTTTAACCAATTTATTCACCAGATAATATTCTTCGGTTAAACACTGGCCCGAAATGTAAAACCCAACGCTGTCCGGTCCGTGTTTTTTTATAATAGAAGTAAAAACAGCTGCGGCGCGGTCAAGAGCAATATCCCAGCTTACGCGTTCCAGAGGATACGATTTGCTGCCCCGCATTTCAGGGTAGAGAATTCGGTCTGAAGTATCATTGACTACATAATGCAAATTCATTCCTTTAGAACATAACATTCCTTTATTTACAGGATGGTTTTTGTCACCTTCGACCATTACGCCATTTTTGGCATCGTTGGTAACAATTATGCCACAGCCAACGCCACAATAGGAACAGGTAGTTTTGATTTTGGTATTTTGCATTACAGCTCTCTTTTTAGATACTATTCTTGAATCTGCCGGATTTAAATAAATCACTTACACAAAAATAAGTATTTTTACGTATAAATACTTATTTTTTGAATTTATTTTTTTATTTTTGAAGAAATATAATGAGGAACAACAAATTAGTTTTTAACGGAGTAAAGATTAGAAGTTATGAAAGTAGAGCAAACTGTTTGTTATTCCTGCACCAACGAAAATTGTTTTATTAAGAAGCATTTGCATTTAGAACAGATGGAGGGTTTTGTCTCCAGAAAGCAAAATGTAGTCTGCAAAAAATCGGATCAGTTTATTACGGAAGGTGCTCCCATGCAGGGACTTTATTTTATTTGTAAAGGGAAGGTAAAAACGGTGAAAACCGGAATAAACGGAAGGGAACAAATTGTTCGGCTAACCAAAAACGGTGATATTATTGGCTTTCGCGGATTTGGAACGGGTAACAAATACTTAATTGGTGCTTATGCGCTGGAAGATACGGTTTTATGTAATTTTAGTAATGAAACGATGATCGAAATCTTGAAGCAAATTCCTGAATTTACGTACGCCCTAATGTTATTTTATGCCGAAGAACTGAACAAAAGCGAAAACAATATTCGCAAAATTGCACAAATGAATGTTCGCGAACGTGTGGTGGATTTACTGCTTTATATTCATCGCAAATTTGGACAAGTAAATAGCGTTATAGACATCGATCTTTCGAGAAAAGAAATTGCTGATTTTGCTGGAACTACAGAAGAGCAGGCGATACGGGTTCTTTCCAATCTTAAAAAAGAAGCACTCATTCAAACTGTCGGAAAACGAATTGGAATTTTGAATGTTGAGGGATTACGCTTTGAGATTATGGAGCATAAATATTTTTGATGATTATTACGTAGTAATACTTAATCTTTTTTTAATTTTCGTTGTGCAGTACTTTTTTTAAGACCAGGACTCTATTTTGAACTCCTTTTTTATTTCGAATCAGATCATAAAAACCTGGATTTTTTAGCATTGCTATTAATGTAAGGATTTCGTCTTCGTTTAGCTGTACTATTTTTTTATTGAAGTAGAATTTTGAAGCTTCTTTTATACCAAATGTTTTATTTCCTGAATCGCTATATGAACTTTTAAAATCAGTATTTAATAATAGAAATTTAAAGCAGTCTGTCTGTGTAAAATTTCGCTGTATTTTGAGTTGATATAAAAATTGAGTTATTGAAAATCCGTGCCTGTATGGACCAATATAATCTGTAGCACGATCGCAAGGACATTTTTCGTTCTCAAGCTTTGTATTAATTTTTTTATAGATCCGGGTAAATGAACTGAGATTTTCTTTTTGAGTATTTTTCAATTTGTTTGTTAGGTATGTAAATTTTTCATTTCTATAAATTGGATTATAATCACTTAATGAATAGGCAATTGCTAGAATTAGAAAAATTAGCACCCCAAATAATATTTTAAATTTTTGCTTTGCCATCAGAAGATGTCTTTATGAAGATAGACTGTGCGGGTTTCACATTTACCTGTAATTTATTTTTTTCTGCCAATAAATCGAATTACAGAACCTTTTCCGTTATGAAATAAACCTTCGTTGAGTTCAATTTCTTTTTCTTCTAATTCGATGATTTCGTAATCAGGAAAATCAGCTTGTATTTCTTCAATGGAGAATAATGATTCAATATCTTTTGGCCCGCCCACTTTTTCATTTATGGCAAGATATTCTAAATGCTTTTTGCTGAAAGCTTCAAAAATAACAATACCATTTTTACGTAATAACTGATCTAGTTGTTTATGAATAGCGGATTTAATTTTTGCCGGAAAATGTGCGTAAATTAAAGCGATTGCATCAAATTGTTCCGGTTGATAATCAACCGTTTCTAATTCGCCAATTTGATAATTAATGGAGACATCATTTGCTTCAGCAAGTTTTAAGGCTTTGTTTTTTCCTTCTGCACTAATATCAAAAGCAGCTACTTCCCAGCCTAGTTTTGCTGCAAAAACAGCATTTCTGCCTTCGCCTTCGGCAGGAAAAAGAATAGTACGTGGAGTTAGTTTTTCTAATTGTTCTTTCAAATAATTGTTAGGATCTTGGCCGTACGCAAATGCTTCGTTGCTGTAACGGTCGTCCCACCTTTGGGTCCAGTTGTTCATTGTTTGTATTTTACTTGTTTTATGATTTAATCTTAGAAATTTCCAAAAATTAAACTTTTGTTTTTGGTCATCTTCATCAGGAAAATATTCTTTAATTTCTACTTTTTCACGTTCTTTTACTACAACGCTATTATGATTTTAAAACTGGAATGGATCCGTTCAAATTAATCAAGAGCAAGCATTTTATTTTTAATCAAATATATTAAATGATTTGCATTATTATATTCAAAAAAAACACCCTTTTCCAAAACTGAAAAAGGGTGAATTATAAATGTATTTTTTAGAAAACAGATGGATTATCGCTTTTGTATTTAATCTCAGCCAACAAGTTTTGTCAATCCGCTATTGATGTCAATTTCTGCAAAATTATGTTTTCCCATTACGATAAGGAGTTTGTCTGAGTTATATCCGACATATCTAATTTCAGGTTGACCATTTTTTGGTTTTCCACAAACGGAAATAACATTGGTTTGCCATTTTAATTTGCTCCTCTTGTAGGCAGATATGGTTTGCAGATCATTTTCAACATAATAAATAATGTTGTTTTTTTTAATTCCTCTTTTTTGTGTTTTGGCAAAATTTATTTCTGAGCTTTTAGAAATTAAGTCATCATTGTACTTTTGCGCAATACCCGTTTGAGCTGCAATAAACGTTAGCATCGATAATTTTAAAAATTGTTTCATCAGATAGAATTTGGGGTTCATAATCGGTTCAAATATAACTAATTAAATATATAATCGCATTTTGTAAAGAGAAAAAAAAATACCCTTTTCCAGAAATAGGAAAAGGGTAGAATATTGAAGTTAATTTTGAAGAAAAACTATTTTTTCCAGCTAAAAATTCTCGGATTAACAGAAATCATCAACCAAGCCCAATTGTTGGTATGTCCTGCATCTCCGGCTTTTATGAATTCTAATGTCTTTGAGCCAAACATTTGTGAGTAACCTCCTGTTAGCGTAATTTCTTTTTTGAAATTAAATCCTGCTGAGAAGTCGATTTCAGTTCCTAAATACGAATCAAGTTGTTCATTAAGAGGTGTTACGACTTTGGCGGGAGCCGAAAATACATGAGGAGTCAAAGCAAATTGCCATTTTTTGACGTTGTAGTTCAATTTTAAATAAGCATCTTCCAGACCTACGCTGTTCAAATGATTTCCCACATAGAAATAGTCCATAAAGCCATTGAAAGCGTGATTGGTTCCAAAAATAGGATTGAAGGATTTAATAACTGTGCTGCCGTCATTTGTATCTTTTCCGGAAAAGAATTCATATCCTAAACCTGCTTTAAAAGATTCGGTTATATTGTAGCCAAAATAACCTGATGCATTCCAGGCACTAACCTGTTTATCGGTACTTTTTCCGGTTTGACCGTAAAAGGCCAGATTACTGTCAATTTTTCCGGTTTTGTAAGTGAGGTAAGTTCCAAAGGTCTGTTTGTAATCTACCAATAATTTTGTTTCCGTATTGGCATATTCATATCCTGTGTTGAGTAATAATAAACTGGCTCCTAATTTATCAAAAGTAGTGTGATACCATGCATATTGCATCGCTTTGTAGTTGGCTACTGTATAAGGAGTCTGAAAAGTGTTCTCGGCGTTTGAATTGTAGGCAATCCCCATATCCAGCTGATTGTTTTTTGGATGAAAAGAGACCATTAATGCATCGTGGCTTTGTCCTTGTTGTGCCCAGTCCATTTCTCCCATAATACGCTGATTGTCGTACGATAGTACCTGACGACCCATTCTGGCGCTCCATTTATCGGTTAAGTCATATTGTGCCCAGGCTTCAAAAACGGCAATGCCATTTTTGTCTGCTGTTGTAGCGGTTGGTACATCGCCCCAGTTTCTGGTATTCTGCAAGGTCAATTTCGTGGTAAGCTGATCTTGTTTGTAATTGAAATTTAAACGAGAACGCTGCGAAATTTGCGAAGTTCCTTCCTGACCTTCCGGCAATAGTGTTTTATATCCGTTTCGATATTCAAAACGAGGCCTTACCTGTAAATTTACATCTAACTCCTGAGCCTGGATTTCTAAACTAAATCCTGCTGCAAGTATTAAAAAGAGTTGTATTTTTTTCATAAATAGGATGTTTTTTTATGGGGTAAATTTATAAGAAAAGGATTTCTTTTTTAATGATTAAAATCATGTTTCTAATTTTTTTTAATCTACTGCCTGTCAATTACCTTCGCCAAAACAGGTTGTTTTTCGTTCATAATTTTGGTGATTGTATAGTGCATCCAAATGAGACAAATTGCTGAAAAAATTAAGATAAAAATCCATGAACTGGACCAAATTCCGGTTGCTGTTAGTAAGTAACCAAAAATGATAGGACCAAAAAATCCGCCCAAACCTCCAATCATGCCCACCATACCGCCAACAACGCCAACTTCTGTTGGGAAGTATTCCGGAATGTGTTTGTAAACGGCTGCTTTTCCTATTCCCCATGAAATTCCAATTAAGATGACTAGTACCAGAAAAACCCACATGTTGGCATCAAACTTAATTACAGTAATTCCTTTGGCAAGAAGTTCTTTTTTCTTAACCGTTTGGTTTTGTGCTACAACAACTTGCTGCCATGAAGTGGTTGTAGGAAAAATGGCATTTTCAGTCGCGTTTTCTTTTTTCTGAGCGACTGCAAAATCTGTTTCTCCAATTTTAATTTTATCGTTTGTAACGGCGGTAACTGTTCCTTTTTTTGTGGCCAAAACTCCCGGACCCGTTGTGATGATCTCCATTTTCGGAATCACTAACAAAGCACTTAATATGACAGATGAACTCAAAACCCAGTACATGACTTTTCGTGCTCCGTATTTATCTGATAAGTAACCTCCAAAAGCTCTGATTACGCCAGAAGGCAGACTGAAAAGGGTGGCAAATAAACCGCCCATGACCAGACTGGTTTGATAAACGTTCATAAAATTGGGTAAAAGCCATTGTGAGTAGGCTACAAAGCAACCAAAAACCAGGAAGTAATACGCTCCAAAACGCCAGACCCTGGCTGATTTTAAGGAACCCAGCATTTGAGAAACCGTTTTGGTATGGTTTTCTATTTTTTTGTTTTTGGCAAAAATCAGAAAGGCAATACCTATTAGTACTAAAGAGATCGCATAAATTACCGGTAGAATTTTCCAGCCGTTTTGAGGATCGCTGATCGAGAAATGATTTAAGAGAGAAGGTGCCAAAAAAGTGGTAATTGCTGCTCCTGCATTTCCCATTCCGAAAATTCCTAAGGCGCGGCCCTGCCATTCTTTAGGATACCAGATAGAAGTGTATCCGATCCCGACGGCAAAACTTGTTCCGACCATGCCAAAGAAAAAGCTAAGTAATGAAAACATAAAAAAGCTGTTGGCGTAGGGAAGGAGAAAAAGCGGAATGGAGCAGAGAAGTAGTAAAAGTGAAAAAACATATTTACCTCCAAATTTATCTGTTAGAATTCCTATTGGTAAACGCATTATAGAACCGGTTAGAATTGGAATTCCCAACAGCCATCCGACTTGTACAACGCTCCATTTGAAAATTCCGTTATCGACTAAAAAGGTTACCAGAACGCCATTTAGTGTCCAGCAGGCAAAACACACTGTAAAAGCCAATGTGTTCAAAAATAAAATTTTGTGTGATTGCGATAATGTGTTTGTATTTTTCATAGTACTTATATTTTGATGTAAAAATAAGTACTATAACTTAGTTAAAAGATGCTAAAACGCAGTTTTTGAAAAATAATTACGTATTTATACGTAATTATAATAAAGAGTATTCGGTTGCTTTATTTGAAAGTTCCATTAAGTTTTTTACTTTCAGTTTTTTCATTAGGTTAAAACGATGCACTTCGGCCGTTCTCTTACTGATATCAAGAGCTTCGGCGATTTCTTTGTTGCCTTTTCCGGATAATAGCAACGTTAGAATTTCTTTTTCTCTTTTGGTAATCATCATTTCATCGCTCAAATTTTGTTTTGGCTCTAATGATATTGCGGTATTTGTCAGTTGGCTGATCAATATAGAAGAAATATCGCCGCTAAAGTATTTTCCGCCGCCGGCAACGGTATGCAGCGCTTTTAAGAATTCTTCTTTGCTGGAACCTTTCAATAAGTACCCATCGGCTCCGGCTTTTATGGATTTCAATACGTATTCTTCTGATTCGTGCATAGAAAGCATAATGATTTTTACGGTATTGTTTTCGCTTCTAAGTTTTTCTACTACTTCAATGCCGGTTAAGTTGGGCATACGAATATCTACTATAAGTAAGTCGGGTTTGGTTTCGGCCACTACTTCAAGCGCATCTGCACCATCTATCGCTTCACCTGCAACCTCAATGTTTGCTTCGTTTTCCAGTAAAGATTTAATTCCATCTCTTACAAAAACATGGTCGTCTGCCAGCACTACACGAATGATATTACTCATAATTTACTTAATTTTTATTTTCGATTTTTACGTATATTCATCTAAAAGAAGATGCTAATATACGTACTTTTTTTAAAAGTAAATTTCTAAATTCCAAATTTCAAATTCCAAATTCCAAATTTCAATCTTTCTTATTTATTATTTTATTGAAGTAGCTAGATTGCTAGGAGGTGGAGTGTAACTTTTTTAAAGTTTGAGAATTGGCCAAGTTTTTACATTCTGTTTGTTATAACTTTTTCATCCCTATCACAAAAAAGTGACGTTTTGAAAATGATTGTCTGCGAGAGGGATGGGAGCAGGCTACCGAAGTAGCGCGGACAGCCAGACAGTATTAGGGAAAGGGGGCGAATAGAGACAATGTTGGTTGGCCCCCTTTTCCTAATACTGTCTCGCCCTTATTATTTTAGATCTTAGATTTGAGTTTTATTTTGATTATGTGACCTGCTTTTTGGAGTTCGACTTCTCGCTCGGGCTGACAGACGAGTCGTTATTTTTTGAAAAAAATTATCAAATTATCAAATTATCAAATTATCAAATTATCAAATTATCTCATTTAAGAATCGGGATATTAAAAGTAATTCTTGTTCCTTCGCCCGGGATGGAGTTGATGAAAACGCGGCCGTTGATGTACTGAATTCTTTCTTTCATAAACAACAGGCCCATTCCGGATTCGCTGTTGCGTTTTTTATCGACTGCGCTGATGTCAAAACCTTTGCCGTTATCGTCGATGATAACACTTAAGAGCGTTTCGCTGTGAGAAAGCTGGACGATAATATGCGATGATTCGGCATACTTAATGGCGTTGTTAATGGCTTCCTGTGTGAGACGATAAATGTTGATTTCTATTAAGGAATCTAAACGTTGGTCAAAATCGGTTTTGTTGTAAAAGAGGATTTCTTTTCCGGTTAGTTTCGAAAGCTCCTGAGTTAGTTTGGCGAGTGAAGACACGATGCCGTGATCGCTCAATTCGGGCGGCATTAAATTGAATGTGGCCGTGCGGACTCCTTTGATGATATCGAGTGATAATTTTTTTAAGTATTCTATTTTTTGAGCTGCTTTTTCTTTGTCATCGAGATTGATGCTTTCTAGGCTGAATTTTAATCCGGTCAGCATCTGGCCAATTCCGTCGTGAATTTCTTTGGCGATTCTGTTTTGTTCGTTTTCCTGATTTTCGACAATTTTGCTCGAGATAATCTTTTGCTGATTGATTTTTTCGGTAATGTTTTCGAGGTTTAACCGCTCGACTTCGCGCTGTGCTTTTTTGCGTTCGGTGATATTAAAACAAACGATTAGAAGTTCTAATTCGTCTTTTTTAATCGTAACGGGAACCATTGACAAATCGAGCCAAATGGTTTGATTTTCTCTGTTTAGAATTTTAATTTCGCCCTGCCAGCCGCTGCGCTGTTTTTCGAAAATAAGACGATCAATATTAATTTGTTCTTTTTCGTCGATCGTGAGTACCTCAGAGAATTTTTTATGAGAGGAAAACTTGGTGTAGTTTAAAAGTTTGGCAAATTTTTCTCCAATGTGTATAATCGAACCGTCTGGAGCGACACGGCAATAGAGCAGCGTGTTTTCCATGGCGTAATTGAGCGATTTGAGTTCCTTAACGGAGTTTTCTTTTATTTCGCTGATGATTTCAGTGTCGTAAGCGAGTTTTAGAGCTTTCTTTTCTGAAGATAAAAGCTTGGCGATTAGTCTTTCGATTTTTTTATTGGTAGGTTTAAAAATAAAGAAAAATTCTAAAAGCAGGACCACTAAGGTAAAACCAAAAATCCAGTACTCTATTTTGCGCTGTTCGGTAACTTTTTGGTGCGCTTCGAGATCGTATTGGGTTACGATCTGGTTCATTTTTGAAAGGAAGTTGCCTTCGTTTTCTAAAATGACCTGAACCAGCTTTTGATTTTGATTTTTGTTTTTTTTCTCTCTTAAATTGGACAAAAAAGAGTCTGCTGTAGAAGCAATCCTGTTGAAAATCGGATTGATTTCGAGATAGAGTTTATGCAGCGTTTCTGATTTTTCGAGGGGAAAAGCCAAACTGTCGCTTCCGTTTTCGAGTGCGTTTTGGTTTTTTTTCCAAAGTGATAAAACGCTTCTCAAATGTGAAATTTGCTGAGCTGAAGCGCTGTCTGAAACATAATGCAGAATGAGAACTTCTTTTGCAATTTTCTGACTCAGCATTCTTTGTTTACCCGAGAAATTGATGATTTTAGAATCGCTTAATTGTTGGTTCAGATTGTATTGCACTAAAATTTGACTGATTATTATCGTTAAAGCGATAGTAAGTAGTGCAAAAAAATACAGTCGGCGTAAATTTTTGAAAGTGATTTTATCTGCAGCTTCCTGATTGCTTTTTTTCATATCGTATTTTACAATCCCAAAGAAGCTTTTATTAGGTTTAAATTTTCTTCGGAGTACTTGATTTTCAAAGCTTCCTGATGTCCTTTGTCTGACATTTTATCCCAGGTTTTTTTGATGATGTTTTTTAGTTTTTCGTCATCGTGCTTTTCAACAAAAGGCTCTAAGTAATAGTCTAAAAAGACCAGGCAAATTACATCTTCTAATAGTTGGGTTTCGGCATCTTTTTTAAGCAGTTTTTTTTCGATTAAAAAAGAAACGCGATTGATGAATTCCTGATCGTATCCTGCTTTTTCGAGAATTTCGGCAGTGGTTTTAGCGTGAAATTTTTTAAGGTCTTCTCTCCATTTCAAATAGCCAACGCGGTCCATCGGATACGATTCTCGGGCCACTTTCCATCGGCAGATGTGTTGGGCTTTTGAGGCTATTTGTACTTCTTCTGAAGCGTTCGGCTCAAACTGTAACAGCTTTTCGTACATCCTGTTAGAATATAATAACTCCTTCGGATATTCTGTGTTTTGATCGATTTCTATGTTCGGATCCTGAGCGTTTTCAGCATCAATCCACTCGCTTGCTTTTTGAAAAGGTGTAGTCATTTTTGGTAGAATAATAGATTTCAAATATACGTAAATAAGTAGAAAAAGTCGAAAGACAAATGTGAGATGAAAGAAGCAAGAAGCAATATGATAAAAGTTTTCAAATCTTGCTTCTTGTTTCTTATCTCTTAAAGCTCTCTAATCTATAAAACCAACGAATACTTGATCATCAACAATTTTAATTGGATAGGTTGCAATTTTTAAATCATCATCTCCATTTAAATTTGAACCATCTACCAGTGAAAAAGTTTTTTTGTGCATAGGGCAGGCAATTTTCGGAATATCTTCTGCAGAGCCTGTCATTCCTCGGGCTAACACCATTTCCATTTTGTGCGGACATGCATTTTGGCAAGCATACCATTCATTACGACGCGTAAAATTGAAAATTGCAATTTGCTTATTTTTGTATTTAATGCAGCCGCCACGATTGGTTGGGAAATCTTCAATTTTACCTGCTTTGAACCAAATTGTAGCATCGTTAGGATGCACTGTTTCGTATTGATTTAAGATTTCTTCCATTTTGATAATTTTTTGATGCTGTTTCTTATCCCTCCTCTTACAATCAAACAGGTTGACGGCGCAGTAAAAAAGAGGGCAAGAAGGTCAGCAAGCGGTTTTGATATTTTTCTTTTTTTTTGGAGCTTATTTTTAAAGAACACTCGCCACAGATTAAAGGATTAAAAGATTAATCATTCTAATGCGTGAAACCTGTGGCAAATAATAAAATCACGACCAGGCTTTTGGCATTTTTTGATCTCTTAAAGGCACAAAAGCTATATTGTCGTCTTTTTCGTCAGAGTTAATAAAATGATTGAAACGTTTTAGTAAGCGTGGTTTTTCTAACACCTGTTTCCATTCGCATTCAAAAGTATTTACAAGAGTCTGCATTTCAGCTTCTAGTGTTCCGCAAATACCTAAACTGTCTTCTATAATAACTTCTTTTAAATATTCTAAACCACCGTCTAATTTTTCTAACCAGGTCGAAGTTCGAATAAGCGGACCAGCCGTGCGGATGTAGTACATTAAAAAGCGATCCATATATTTGATAACGGTTTCTTTGTCAATTTTTTCGGCCAATAAAACGGCGTGTTTTGGGTTGGCGCCACCATTTCCGGCGATGTACAAATTCCAGCCGCCTTCTACAGCAATTAAACCAAAATCTTTTCCTCGGGCTTCGGCACATTCGCGAATACAGGCCGACACACCACCTTTTAATTTATGCGGAGAACGAATACCTTTGTATCTGTTTTCCAGTTCAATGGCAAATCCGGCGCTGTCGTCCATTCCGTAACGGCACCATGCATTTCCCACACAGCTTTTTACGGCACGCAGCGATTTTCCGTAAGCATGACCGCTTTCAAAACCGTTATCAATTAAAATTTTCCAGATTTTAGGCAAATCGCTCAAATGCGCTCCAAATAAATCGACACGCTGTGCTCCGGTAATTTTGGTGTACAGATCAAATTGTTTGGCCACTTCGCCAATTACGATTAATTTCTCGGCAGTAATTTCTCCGCCGGCAACTCTTGGTACTACAGAGTAAGTTCCGTTTCTTTGAATGTTGGCCAAAAATCGATCGTTGGTATCCTGAGTGGTTACGTGTTTGTTGGCTGTGTCATTATAAATGCTCGAGAAAATAGACGCTACAACGGGTTTGCAAACCTCGCAGCCGTCGCCTTTTCCATGATGATCAATTACATCGTAGAAATTCTCATATTTATTGATTTTTACCAAATCGAACAATTCCTGGCGGTTATAATTAAAATGCTCACAGATTACTTCTTTTACTTCTTTTCCGAGGGATTTTTGGGTGGCTTTTACCAAATCTGAAACCATTGGTTTACATCCCCCACAACCCGAAGTTGCTTTGGTATGTTTGACCACATCTGAAAAATTCGAGCAGGTTTCGTCTAAAAGTGAACAACAAATAGCACCTTTGGTCACATTTTCGCAGGAACAAATTACAGCAGTATCCGGCAAGTCTAAAGCGCTTCCTAGACTAGAGCCTTCAGAGCCGTCTCTTGAACCCAAAATTAAATCTTCTGGATTTTTTGGTAAGGCCATCGCGTTGCTATAAATCTGAAAAAGAGAATTGTAATCGCTTGAATCGCCCACTAAAATTCCGCCCAATAAAGTTTTAGAATCTTTGGTAACATTTATTCTTTTGTAAATTCCGCTTAGTTTGTTTTCGTAAACAATTGCAGTTACATCTTTATTTTCGATGAAAGGATCGCCAAAACTCGCCACTTCAACCCCAATTAATTTCAGTTGGGTCGACATATCGATGGTTTCTCTCATTGTTTTAGCCTGTAATCCGTTTAAGATTTGTTCAGCGGCAACATCGGCCATTTCGTAACCCGGAGCCACCAATCCGTAAATGTTTTGGTTGTAAAGTGCCACTTCACCAATCGCATAAATAGACGGATCTGATGTCTGCATTTGATTGTTTACCACAACACCGCCTCTCAAACCCACTTCCAGACCTGAAACTCTCGCCAGTTCGTCGCGGGGTTTAATTCCGGCAGATATAACCAGCATGTCTACTTTTAGCAATTCGTCATCGGCAAACATCATTCCTGTGATGCATTCTTTTCCATCAATGTACTGAGTGGCTTTGTTTAAGTGAATGCCAATATTAAGTTCTTCAATTTTAGACTGAAGCATATCGCTGGCACCTTTGTCTAATTGTCTTGGCATTAAACGAGGTGCAAACTCCACAACATGCGGGTTCAGTCCTAAATCTCTCACCGCTTTTGCAGCTTCAAGACCTAGTAATCCTCCACCTAAAACTGCGGCTTCTGTCGCCCCTTTTTGTTTTATTTTTTTGGCGTAAGCCATAATTGCATCAAGATCTTCAATCGTTCTGTAGACAAAAACACCTTCTTTTTCTACTCCGTCAATAGGAGGTACAAATGCAGATGAACCTGTTGCCAGAACTAAGTAGTCGTACGTATGCGTTTTTTCGAGATGGGTATGAATCGTTTTTTCGGTTCTGTTTATATCTGTAATTAATTCAGAGGTGTTTAGAATAATATTGTTCTGGGCGTACCAATCGATGGTTGATAAGGACAGATCATCTGCAGTTTTGCCTCCAAAGTATTCACTTAAATGTACACGGTCGTAAGCACGCCTTGGCTCTTCGCCAAATACAGTAATCTGATACTTTTCCTGTCCTGATTTTGCAATGAATTTTTCGCAAAATTTATAACCAACCATGCCGTTTCCAACTACTATTACTCTAATCATGATTTCTTTAATTAAGTATTATTACGCAAATATAAGTATTTATACTTATATAAAATACGTATAATGTTAATTTTTTAATGTGTTTAGTATTTTTGTTTACTACGTATTTTAACGTATGCTTAAGTAATGTGGGTTTGTGGAGCATTTTTATTTTTAGAAAGACCAATAAATTTGGAAGCATTCTAAATAAGAAATTCAAAAAAATATCGTAAATTGATAAGAATTTTATATCTATTTTGTTATAAACCTATCTTCTTAATTAAAACGTTATGAAAAATATCTTTTCTTTATTGTTTTTACTTGTTGTAGTAGCTGGCTGTAAATCGGCTGCAGATAAAACTTCAACTGCACCCGCGACTTCTGAATACGGAGCTCAGGAAGAGGAAATGAAGTATTATTTTACAGCAACCGGAAACGAACCTTTTTGGGGATTAAAAATGGGAAACGATGAAATTATTTTTACCTCACTGATATCAGGAAAAGAAAAGCTTGTTTTTAAGCCTGTCGACGCCATAAAAGCAATGGATGCAAATGTAAAGCTCTATAAAGTAAGTAATGAAACTTCGACAGCCAGCATCACAATTCAGCAGTTGGAATGTCAAAATTCTATGTCCGGCGCTATTTCTCCTTATAAGGTTGCTATTGAAATTAAAAATAATACTGAATTAGAAGCGCAAAAACTAGGTGGCTGCGGAAAATATAATACTGATTATCGCCTGCATGATATTTGGGTGTTAGAAGAGCTAAACGGATTTAAAGTTTTTATAACCGATTTTCAAAGAGAGTTTCCACGAATTGAAATTAATTCGTCAGAGAATCGCTTTATGGGGTATGGGGGCTGCAACTCTATTAGCGGTAGTATTTTTTACGAGAAAGATTTGCTTCGATTTTCTAAAGTAATTTCGACTTTAATGGCATGTGCGCCAGGAAATAAGGAATCTGAGTTTACTAAAGCCCTTCAAAATACTACTTCATATGCTATTGAAAATAACAGGCTGACCTTATCCAATCCCACAAAGAAGCTTTTGGTTTTTAAAAAGGTTGACTAAAATTTCTTAAGATTTAAATGTCTTAAACTGTTTAAAAAAAATCGTTTACTGTTCCTTTTCTCTTTTGGTGTAAAATATTTTTGTAAAATAAAACTTATAATAATTATTTTACATGAAAAGGATTTTAATGTTATTTATTGCGGCTTCATTAGTTTGTAGTTGTAAATCTTCTAAAACTACAAATGCAACGACTGGCACTAATGAAAAGGAAATCGAAAAGAAATTGCAGCAAAACTGGGTTCTGGAAAATTTAAATGGAAAGGTGATTACTGAAAAGGATTTCTCCAGTTTTCCAAAAATCGAAATGAGTGCTGCTTCATTTTCTGGTTCTACAGGATGTAATGGCATTAAAGGCAATTTGGCTTCTAAAGGAACGGGACAAATTCAGTTTTTAAATCTTACATCTGAAACTAAAAAATGTAGTGCAAAAAAAGAAGGTGAGTTTTTACAATTGTTAAGAACAACTTCTGGTTATTCTGTAGAGAATAATAAACTATTTCTTTCTAACCAGTTCGGACTGACGATGTCATTTAAAAAAGGTTAATTCAAGATTAACGTAAAAAGGCTTCACTATTATCAGTGAAGCCTTTTTTATGCGTTCTGTTATTATTCTTCCAATAATTCTTTAGGATCGTCATGCTGTTCTTCGATAAAATCCAGTTCCAATGCTCTTACGGTCTGCACGGCATTTCCGGCAATACCTCTAATAGAACCGTACATTCCTAAGGTATTGTGCACTACTTTTTCGATTTGTTTTTCACGTTGTTTCCAGATTCGTTGCATGGAACGTTTCTCAGCATCTAAGTCGCTTTGCATTTGCGTAAAGCCTTCTACAATTCCTTCAACCTGCAGGCGAAATTCATTACTGGTTAGAAAATCGTACAGCATCACCATTTTGTCTCCTTTGTTTTCCTGAGCCTGAACGGCCTGATTTACCTGAATGAGCGACTGACGTAATACAGCACTTAAACCTTTAAACTCTTCATAAGTACAAATCCAGATTCCGTCGCGCATTCCCATACGGTCCATTCCGGCGGGCATGACCTCGGTTACCAAAACACCAATGTTGGCTCTTTTGGTTCGAATATCATTTTTGAATTTTTCTATCCACGAAGGCTGAAAAGCTTTTGTTCTTTTACTTTCGTAGTAAATACAGCCGCAATTTTGATGTTCGCGTGTGTTTACAATCTGAATACAATCGGCACCATTTGCACCTTTTTTAATTTCATCAATGCTGTCGAGCGGAAAATTATTTGCGAGCCATTCTTCGATTGCCAATTCCATAACTTCACCCTGCAATTGCATAGAACCCTGTTCCTGCTTGCGTTTCATTTCTTCAATCAGCTTTTTTTGATCGTCAGATTGTTTTTGGTATTCTTTGATTTTTAGTTCATTTTTTTCTTCTTCCTGTTTGCGAATTTTGTCACGTTCTAAAATCAAAGTGGCATTAAGCTGCTTTTGCGCTTCGGCTTCAATTGCTTCTTTCATTTCCAGTTTTTCACGTTGGAGTTTTGCAATTTCGCCGGTCATTTTATTAAGTTCCCGAAGTTTCTCCGATTTTTCAGAAAGTTCTTTTTCCATCAAGAGCATTCGATCCTTGTTTTCTTCTTCGAGTTTGTTCTTCAGTTTCTCTGTAATTTCTTTTTCAGCTGTTTTTTTCTCGCGTTCCAGGCGTTCTGCAAAAAGTTCATTTTCCTGTTTCTTTTTGGCTTCAAATTCGGCTTTGGCTTTTTCGAATTGCTCGTTTTTAAGTTCCAATTCTCTGCTTTGAGCATTGGCTTTTTGTTGAAATTCTTTACGGATGCTGTCTTCGAGCTGATGCTTTAAAACATCATTTACGTCAATTGGAGTTCCGCAGCTTGGGCACTGAATGGAAGATTGTTCAGCCATTTTTATTGAGTTTTTTTAGTAGAATTATAATTTGCTAAGGTATTTAAAAGTTCGTTGTTTTCTGCGGATTTACTTGTGATAAATTATAACTTTTTTGCTGTGAATTCAACGAATTTTCTTGCGCAATTTAAGGAGTGTAAGTTTTTGATTTTTACGGATTACCATAATTTGGGTAATCGGGTAGAGGGGCAGAGCCGCAAAGGCGCAAAGACGCAAAGTTTTTTTAAAGCTTTAATATTCTATAATTATCTACTTCAAACTAGAGAAGCAACGCTCTTCAAAAAAAAAAAAAAACTTTGCGTCTTTGCGTCTTGCGCGATTAATTTTTCCCACAAGGTAACTTACTTTTTAAAACCCAACAAAAAAGCAACTGCAGCTTTTGTAATTGCAGAATCATCTTCTCTTGATGTTATTAACGAAACATCTGTAAAAAGATTGACTTTTCTTAGTTCGATAAAGCCAATTTGAGGATCGTGATTATTTTTTGCGATATTCGACGGAACAATCGAAATTCCGAGACCATTCTTGACCAATTGTACAATTGAATTGATATTGTTTGCTTCGTGAATTATCTTTGGCGTAAAGCCGTAAAATGCACAAAGCTCGAGTAAAACTTCGTGATAATGGGGTGCGTAATCTTTATTGAAAAACACAAAAGTTTCTTCTTTCAGATTAGAGATTTCGTTTTCAGACTGGATGTGAATATGATCTTTATTGTAAACCAATGAAAATCCATCCTTAAACCATAAATCCGATTTTATCTGCGGAGATTTGACCGGCGAACGTATAATGCCCATTTCGATTTTTCTCTGTTCTAAAGCAGTAATTTGTTTGGAAGTTGAAATCTCGAACAATTTGAAATTTGCATACGGAAATTGCGCTTTTAAATGTTTTATTAATTCTGAAATAACAGCAGAATAAATCGAACTGATGTAAGCAATCCTGAACTCGCCCGATACATTCTCACCAATCTTTTTGGTTTGAATAGAAATGCGTTCTAAATGCTGAAAAAGATCAATGATTTCTCCTTTAAAATATTTTCCAGCTTCCGTAAGGGTTACTTTTTTATTGTTCCTGATGAATAGCTTTGTTTGTAGTTCTTCTTCCAGTTCAATAATCTGCCTGCTGAGAGGAGGCTGCGAAATAAAAAGTTTTTCTGCAGCCTTTGTAAAGTTTAGTTCTTCGGCTACAGCCAAAAAATATTTAAGATGACGTAATTCCATGATACTTTTAAAGTATTGATAATTGACAAAATAAGTATTTTTAAAGCATATATAAAAGAAATACTTTTGAAAAAAAGTTTGACGCAAATTGGGCCGATTTAAGCATATAAGCCGCCGATTTTTATTTAGCTTGAAAAAAGAAAAAGAAAATCATTTTAAATCTGCCTTAATCTGTAAATCTGCGCGAAAAATTAAAATAAAAAGCGATGAAAAAATCAACTATTGCAGAAATCAGGGAACGTTTTGATAATGATGTCGAACGATTTTCAAATTTAGAAACCGGACAAGTGGCGACTATTGACGCTACAATTTCCTTAGAATTAATTACAGAAGCATCGAAAAGAATTGTTCCTGATGCAAAAAATGTTTTGGATATTGGCTGTGGTGCCGGAAATTATACTTTAAAAATGCTCTCTAAAATACCCAATTTAAATTGTACTCTGGTCGATTTGAGTTTGCCAATGCTGGATAGGGCTTTTGAAAGAGTTTCGGCAGTTACAAACGGCAAAGTTGAAAGAAAGCAAGGTGATATTAGAGAAGTCGATTTGGCTGAAAATACCTTTGACATAATTCTGGCCGGTGCTGTGTTGCATCATTTGAGAGACGATGCGGATTGGGAAACCACCTTTACCAAAATCTTTAAATTATTGAAACCGGGAGGCTGTTTTATGATTTCGGATTTAATCACGCAGGATACTGATATCCTAAATGAATACACCTGGCAAGTGTATGGTGAGTATTTAGAAGGAGTAGGAGGTAGTGCGTATCGTGAGAAAGTATTGGACTATATTGAAAAAGAAGATACGCCAAGATCGATGAATTATCAATTGGATTTAATGAAAAAAGTGGGTTTTAAAAGTGTCGAAATTTTACACAAAAACATGTGTTTTGGCGCTTTTGGCGGTATTAAATAAGAATAAAAGTTTGCCACGAATTGTACCAATTTCAGCATTAATTTTATAAAAAATAAGGTAGTGTATTGGCGTAATTCGTGGCTTTAAAAAATCACAAAATCTGTACTGTTTTGTAAACCTGAATGGGGGCAGATGCAAAAGTTTCGCTTTTTTTGACAAAGTCTAGTAAATAAGGCTGATTGTTGTGATTATCAAGTCCGGCCTGATCTTTCCATTCTTCCCAGATAATGAAAACATTTTCTGTGTTGTGAAGGTCGTAACGAATGCAGGCTTCTTCTTGCCTGGTTTGTATAACCAGATTTTGAATCAGGTCTTTAACTTCGTCAATATTGTCTTGTTTGCTTTTTATGATTGCAGTAATGGATATCATGATTATAAGTTTTTAAAAGTTTCTTCTAAATGTTTGATGTAATTTTCTTTAAAGATGATAATGTTTTCGGCAGTGGCACCTTTTTCGACATCGTGAAAATGAAAGCTGTTTAGTTTTTCCATCCCTGTAAATTTATTCATTTTATGAAAACCAAACATCGGTCCGTCGTCTACAGATGTTTCTTCAAAAAATTCTCCCGGAATTGTAAACGCTGTTGCAGGGGCATTCCAGCTCGTGGTAAGCATGTATTTACGCCCGTGCAAAAGTCCGCCGGTTCCGTAATTAATATCCGGATTTGTTCTGGTTCTTCCGTCGCTTCTGTAAATTCCTTTGTTGTGCCCGGCGGTAAAAACGTCGTCAATGTATTTTTTGAAAAGGTTGGGTAACTGAAACCACCAAATGGGTGTATGATAAATAACCACATCAGCCCAAACAAATTTTTCGACTTCTTTGTCGAGATCTATTGCTTCTTTTATGCTGGTTATTTGTATGTCGTAATTGTTACTTTTTAAGTATTCTATTGTCCAATCGGTAACGGTTTGGTTGAATCTTCCGCCTGAGTGAGCGAAATTTTGACCTCCGTTGATGATAAATATTTTCTTCATTTTTTTATTTTCTTGTTCTTGTGATTTGTAAGTGATTAGCCGAAATGCCAAGCGGCTCTTTTTGGGATATGAGCTTAAAGTTGAGCATATTTTTTAAACACATAGAGACATAGATTTTTTTTTGTTTCAGAAAAAATACAGAAAGAAACTGGTTTCTTACATATCGCTTTTTCAATTTTAGCCAAGTTTAACGAGCTATCTCTACTATGCAGCGATGTGTTTTTAGAATATGTGAAACACCTTTTTAGCAAAATCTAACCTCTGTCTCTATGTGTTTAAATATTTTAGATTGTATTATTGAACTTTTGAAATAGCCTGATTAATAAAATCTAATTCAGAAACAGACAAATCAAAATCCATTGCCTTTGCATTCGAAATTGCCTGTTCTGCGTTTCTGGCTCCTGCCAAAACAATTGTGATTCCTTTTTGTAAAGTGGTCCATCGTAAAACCAATTGAGAAATTGATATGTGTTTTGCGTTGGCAAGAGAACTTAATTCTTCGACCAGTGTTTTTACTTTTTGTAGATCAAATTGACCGAAATAGCCATTTCTATGATCGTTTTCTTTTAGCTTGCTGTCGGTGAAATATTTACCGGTTAGCAAACCCCTTTCCATCGGACTATATGCAATAATTCCGATATTTTCCTGAAGCGTTAGCGGAATCAAATCGGTTTCGATTTTACGGTTTAGCATACTGTACGGAACCTGATTAGAAGCTAATTGTATCGTTTTTTGGGCTTCCTGAATTTGTGCAGTACTATAATTACTTACTCCGGCGGCTCTAATTTTTCCTTGTTGAATAAGGGTTTCCAAAGCTTCCATTGTTTCCTGAATAGGAGTAGTGGAGTCTGGCCAGTGAATTTGCAGGAGGTCGATATAATCGGTTTTAAGTCTTTTTAGGCTCTCTTCGACTTCTTTAATTACGTTGGCTCCGGAGGCATATTTGTAGATTGGCTTTTTTTGTCCGTTGTCATCAGCATCAAAAAAGAAATCGCCTTTTCCGTTATTGCTTCCATCCCAAACCAAACCAAATTTTGTGAGTAACTGTACTTTCGAACGATCGTAAGATTGTAATGCTTCGCCAATCATTTCTTCGCTTAAGCCAAAACCGTAAAAAGGAGCAGTGTCGATGGTCGTAACTCCATGATCGATTGATGCGTGTATAGATTCGATTGAATCTTTCTTTTCGTATCCGCCCCACATGTTACCGCCAATGGCAAACGCACCGTATGTTATAGCAGATAATTCAAGTTGTGAGTTGCCAAGTTTTCTATATTCCATAATATTATATTTTAAATCGTAAATTTCACTTGGCAAAATTATACCATTTTTAAGACTTATAACTTGTATATATTTGTGTTTTTTATGTAAATTTGCAACTTAAAATCTTTTATGACTCATGAAAAAAGAAAATCTATACGAGCCGTTTACCGTTTCATTTGAGACTTATGATGAATATCCGGACGTTGGAGATCGTCATAATTTTTTTGAATTGGTTTATATTTTGAGCGGAACCGGAAGGCAGTGTATCAACAAAAATATTTTTGAATATGATGCCGGACATATGTTTTTGTTAACTCCTGAAGATTGTCATAATTTTACCATTGAAACAAAAACAAAATTTTTCTTTTTAAGGTTTAATGATATTTACTTGAAAAACTCCAGTCTGCAAAATGAAAACATTCAGCGTTTAGAGTATATTCTACAAAATGCCAACCACCAGCCCGGTTGCATTTTAAAAAATGACGCCGACAAATGTTTGGTAAAAGTAATGGTTGAGGCCATTATTAGGGAGCATCAGGATAAAGACGTATACAATCAGGAACTGATTCAGCAACTCGTTAACACATTGATTATTATTGTGGCCCGAAATATTGCAAAGTATTTGCCGGAGCAGGTAAATGTGGGTACAGAAGGAAAGGCAATGGATATTCTGCAATACATTCAAAATAACATTTATTATCCGGAAAAGATTAAGGCAGAATCGATTAGTGATTATTTCGGAATTTCGAATACGTATTTAGGGCGCTATTTTAAGAAACATGCCAGCGAAACGATGCAGCAATATATTAGCAATTATAAAACAAAATTGATTGAGCATCGCTTACAATTCAGCGATAAACGAATTAACGAAATCGCGTATGAATTTGGTTTTACGGACGAAAGTCATTTTAATAAATTCTTTAAGAAACAAAGGGGGAATAGTCCTTCGGAGTTTAGGAGAACGATTCGTGTTAGCGCTTGATTTTGAACACGGATGGCAGGGATTCTCCAGCGAAAACGCGGATTATTGTGGTTTTTTTGTTGTAGATGAAACGAATTTTAATCTTGACTTTCTTTGCCAAGTATAAAATCGAAATGTTGTGTTTTGCCGGTTTTTAGATTGTTGATTTCGTTTTTCAGAAGTTCTTCCAGAGATTCGGCTACTATATTTCTTTCCCAGGATTCATTTTGAAGTTCTATGATTTGGCCAAAGTTTCCTTTCTCGGCCGGATCTGTATCGAATACTAAATAATCTCCATTTCTTCCTGTTGCAAACGGAATCCAATTGGGGTTTGCGTAATTGTTGGTTTTTATTTTGTCGAAATCTATGTCCAGTTCCGGAAGATCATCTTCGTCAAATTGTAAATCCTGTATCGAATTCCATTCTTCTGCAATATCTTCAAAGGGAATAAGATCATAAGTCCAGTCCTGTATTAAAAACTGAAAAGCAGAAGTCACGGCATCATATTCTACATTTTGAACCTTATAAAAATTTTGAAGTGCAGGAGGTATTGTAATCTCATCTTCTAAGGTGATCTGTTGTGCTAGATCTTCGGCACAAATACCGTCTGTAAGATTGTAATAGCGATTTTCTGTTTCGACTATCTTGTTGATTTCAGTGATCCATTCCCGCCATAAAATTTCAAATTGTTTGAATTCATTGTCAACTGGCAACTTGGGTTTTTTAATTTTTTCCTCATGTGCAGCAATCTCGAGGGCTGTAATTTTGTCGTCCTCTGTATTGAACCACACGCTTACGCCGTTTGCAATAAAAGCACCGCTGTCGTCTCCTTTAAACAGTTTTACCAGTTGTTTTTTATTGGCTTTGTAAAAATCAAATAAGTCTTGATTTTCAAAAATAAATGATCCGCTAAAGGGCATTTTTGAGCAAAAGTCATAATTGCCATAACTAAAATCCAGTAGTAAATTTTCTGCTTTTATTCCTTCTTTAGAAAAGGCAATAATACCATGATCGTCCCAGGTGTAAATTTGGTTATGGTCTGTTTTTTTTACCCTATAATCTCCCAGAACTTTTTCTAAAATTGCAATCTCAACCGGAAATTGAATTGCAACTTCGTTTATTTGAAAATGGTTTTGAGATAATGAAAATTGTATCAAGATGCCAGGTTTAGGATTTGTTAAATGATCTTTTTAATGACACGCAATTTGTGGGTATGTTTGTTCAATTCAGGATTGTAAATTCCTAAATGGTCTAAACGGTCAATGCGTACTTTTCCACTGGCGTGAATGATGTAATTATTTTCCATAATGATGCCCACGTGAATGATATTGCCTTCGTCGTTATCGAAAAAGGCTAAATCTCCAACTTCACTTTCTTCGATAAAGCTTAATGGTTCACCTTCAAGTGCCTGCTGAGATGCATCACGATGAATTTTATAACCATTTAATTTGTAAACCATTTGAGTAAATCCGGAACAATCAATTCCGAAAGGCGTTTTTCCTCCCCATAAATAAGGAGCATTTAAATACATAAAAGCAGTATTTATAAGTGCGCTTTTGGGTTTTACGCCACTGGTTTTGGTTCCTTCAAAATCAAAACCGGAAGTATTGATTTCGTTGTTGTTTAGAAAAGTTAACGAAGCCCCAAGCGGAATGGGCAATAATAAATTGTTGGCTCCTGTAATGTAGTCAATTAAATCGGCATTGAGAATAATAGCCTCTTTGCTTAATTGATTGTATTGCGTTTCTGAAATTACCTGATATTGTTTAGAATCGACCCAGCCTATATAGTCGTCAAACTGAATTTTAATTCGGGCCCATTGGTTTTGGCGTTCTAAAATTTCGATATGTTCGCCAAACAAAAGTTGGGTCACGATTTCACTTCTGTCACTAGGCTCAGATCGAACGGGTACTATGGCTAAATTGCAAATTCCGAACATTTAGGTAATGTATTAGTTGAAATTAGGAGTTATGTTTGTAATAACTCCTAATTTTATTTTATAGTATTTAAACTCTTTCGATCACAATAGCAGATGCACCACCACCGCCGTTGCAAATTGCTGCAGCTCCTGTTTTTGCATTGTTTTGCTCTAAAATATTTAATAAAGTTACGATGATTCTGGCACCAGAACAACCAAGGGGGTGCCCTAATGAAACTGCACCACCATTTACGTTTACTTTATCGTTGTCAAGATTTAAGATTTTTGAATTGGCCAGACCCACAACAGAAAAGGCTTCGTTGAATTCGAAATAATCAACATCGTCTATTGAAATTCCTGCTTTTGCCAAAGCTTTTGGTAGCGCTTTTGCCGGGCTGGTTGTAAACCATTTTGGTTCTTGTGCCGCATCCGCGTACCCTTTGATAAAGGCTAAAGGTTTTAAACCCAATTCGGCTGCTTTTTCTTCAGACATTAAAACCAAAGCTGCTGCACCATCATTAATAGTCGATGCATTGGCGGCAGTGACGGTCCCGTCTTTGGTAAAAACCGCACTTAACGAAGGAATTTTATCCAATTTTACATTGGTGTATTCTTCATCTTTAGAAAATATAATGGGTTCACCGCGTCTTTGTGGTACTTCAACGGGAACAACTTCATTGTCGAATTTTCCGGCATCCCAGGCTTTTGCACTTCTTTCATAAGACTGAATGGCATAATTGTCCTGTTCTTCACGGCTGATGTTATATTCAGACGCACATAAATCAGCGCAAACTCCCATTGCGTTGTTGTCGTAAGCATCTGTTAAACCATCTTTTTGCATTCCGTCCAGCATTGTTGCAGGACCAAATTTGTTTCCTGCACGCATTTGCACATAGTGAGGAATTAAGCTCATACTTTCCATTCCTCCGGCAACTACAATTTCAGCATCACCACAAGCTATTGCCTGTGCGGCAAACATTACTGCTTTCATTCCTGAAGCGCAAACTTTGTTTACGGTTGTGGCCGCAACTTCATCAGATAATCCGGCGAAAAGTGCCGCCTGACGAGCGGGAGCTTGTCCAACGCCTGCCTGAATTACGTTCCCCATGAAAACTTCATCAACTAATTTTGGATCCAGGTTAATTTTTGAAAGGGCTCCTTTTATAGCAGCAGCTCCTAATTTTGGTGCGGGCACGGTAGATAAACCTCCCATGAAACTTCCGATAGGTGTTCTAACGGCAGAAACGATAACAACTCTTTTGTTCATTTTCTGTTAGTATTAGTTAATCAAGCAAATTTACTCTTTATTTGAATAAATTCAAATTTTGGGCCAATTCGATTGTGTTTTTAATTAAAGATGAAATTTTTGTTAATTCTATTTGTTTGATTGTGAAGTGTTTTAAAAAAAAGATTGAAAAAAGATAAAAAAAATCACAAAAATAGTTGCGAGAAATATAATGTTGCCTTACATTTGCAACCGCAAAACAGGACACGTTCCTTGAGCTTGGAGAGGTGCCAGAGCGGTAATGGAGCAGATTGCTAATCTGTCGACGGGTAACCGTCGCCAGGGTTCGAGTCCCTGTCTCTCCGCTTAATAATTTTGCCTTCGGGGTGTAGCGTAGCCCGGTTATCGCGCCTGCTTTGGGAGCAGGAGGCCGCAGGTTCGAATCCTGCCACCCCGACTTTTTTTATAAGTTTTATTATAAAATTTATTTGGTTCCATAGCTCAGCTGGATAGAGCAACGCACTTCTAATGCGTAGGTCGAAGGTTCGAATCCTTCTGGGATCACTGAAACTGATTTTTAGCTTATCTAAAAATTGGTTAAAACACCGAAAACCCGCATCTTACATTGATGCGGGTTTTTTTATTCTTCCTTTTTAGATTCAAAAACGCACATTCTTTCACTAATTTTTATGGCAAATTCGTGGCAATTTATTTTGGTAAAAAAAATTGCCACAAAAAATGGCTTAACGTATTGTCTATCAACATGTAAGCTTGTTAATGACTTGATTTAGAGATATTATAATTCGACCTTTATTAACTTATTAAATTGTTGAATTATGTTAGAAAGCAGTTTTGGAATTACTTTCTTTTTGAAGAGTTCCGTAAAAAGTACACATGAAAAATTTATTTATTTAAGAATTACTGTAGATGGAGTTCCCAAAGAAACATCTACTAAAAGAAAATGGGATGCAAAACGATGGGAGCAGAAGACTGCCAGGGCAACAGGAAAGAAGGAAGATGCTAAGGCTCTGAATTTGTTTTTAAATTCCCTTGAACTTAAAATAAGCAGGTATAGGGACGAACTTTCAGAAAAACGAGAGACAGTCAGCAGTTTAAAACTCCTTAATTATGCTTTAGGTAAAACTACAGCAAAAAAATCTACAGTACTTCAGGAATTTCAGCTTCACAATGATCAAATGCTGGCTTTAGTCAAAAAAAAGGAGTATGCTATTGGTACCCATGAGCGTTTAGAGATATCAAAAAATCACGTCAGGGAATATATGCTTTTTAAATACGGCGTAGAGGATATGGAATTTAATGAATTAAATTTTGAATTTGTAAAAGATTACGAGTTTTATCTTAAGACAGTAAAAAATATAAGTAACAATACTGCTCTTAAATACATCACTAATTTTAAGAAAATTGTTCTTGTCGCAGTTGATAAAGAAATTATTTCTGGAGATCCATTTAAGCGTTTTAAATCAAAAAAAACTAAGGTGCCTAAAAAACCTTTAACCAATCACGAATTATCATTGTTGGAGAAGTATAAGTTTTCAACTGCCCGTCTCGGAGTTGTCCGGGATGTTTTTGTCTTCCAATGTTATACAGGTCTTGCTTATATTGATGTCTTTAATTTGAAAAAATCTGATTTAAAGGTGGGCGTTGACGGTGAGAAATGGATCATGGCTGGAAGACAGAAAACAGGAAGCCCTATTAATATTCCACTACTGCCTAAAGCTGTTGAAATAATTGAAAGGTACAAAGATCATCAACTTTGTATGGAGAGGAATTCAGTACTTCCTGTTAGTTCAAATCAGAAGATGAATGAATATCTTAAAGAAATAGCTGATTTGTGCGGTATAACAAGTGCTTTAAATACCCATAAGGCAAGAAGAACCTTTGGAAGCACAATTACACTTAACAATGATGTACCAATTCATGTGGTAAAGGAAATGTTAGGACATCAATCTGTTTCTCAAACAGAACAGTATGCTATAACAGAAGACCTTACTATAGGACGTGAGATGCAAGGATTAAAACAAAGACTAGCAGATAAGGAAGATGTTTCCGGTAAATTAACTTTACAAACAATTGAACAAATGGAAAAGGAGTTAAATGAAATGAAAAGAAATTGGATTTAATAAATGAGAAGTAAATGAAGTTTAAAAAAGAGAAGGGGCTAATGAGGAATTTTTTTTCTAAACTAGCCCGTCATTTATTTTTTTATAATGAGTTATGAATTGTCAATTTTGATATTTTCAACGAAGATAAAGAGGGGCTCGAACCTTAAGCCTGTACCCGCTTTTATACTGCATTTTTAATGTTTTTTTCCTATTCTGCCACTAATATGCCATAAACTTTAAATGTCTATTTTTTGACGTTTAAAGTTAATTACTTCTTACTGGTTTTATATGAGCATTATAATAAAAAAAAAAGAATGTAATACAAAAGCACTACAAATTATCATTTAATAAACAATTCTATTCTTTCTAGAATAAGACTGACATAAACTTACATTTATTACTTACCTAAGATGAATAATTCTGTTTTCTGAGTTAAATGATACCTCAATAGAATCTTTAAATTTTCTTTTCACAACCAAACCATTTATATTATCGTTCAATTTGAGTTTATGGAGTTTTGAATCTATTTTTAACAAAACTAATTCCTGATCTTTAGATTTTAAGTATCCAAAATATTTTAATGTAGGCCAGTTAAGGTTTACAATTGGTCTTTTAATTAGTATTTGAGTTACTTTTTTTACAGGCTTATAATATGAAACCACTTTTACCTGAGTTTTTTGTTCCTCGATCTGCTTGTTTAAAAACGGATCTCTATGTACTTTTTCTAAGTCAAATGTATCTTTATCGATTATTTTAAGAGATACATTTTTTGTCTGCATCTCTTCATTTGCAATGACAGTATTGTAGTTAAAATAGCGATTGATTGTCTTAAAACCTACAGTTCCCCATAGTACTAAAACTACAATAATTAGAATTATGTTTATCTTTTTTTTTGCCATTTTTAATTTACTGTAAACTTAAATCCAGTGCTGTCAGGTCCGATATTTCCGGCTCCATCAATAGCTCGAACTCTCCAATAATATACTCCTGTCGTTGTAGATGTGTACTGCAGGGTTGTAGTATTACTATTAATTGTTTGATAGATAGAACTAAAAGTGGTATCGCCTGCGATTTCGACTACATAAGAAATTTGAGATTTTGCCAGGCCAACATCCGTCGGAATACTCCAGGTATAAGTTACTGCAGTATTAACTGTTTGAGTTGAATTTTCTACCGGAAGCATATTTTTGGGCTGATTTGGAGGAGTCGTGTCAATATTAAATTTTCTGGACGAATATTGTTTTGTTTCGCTATCTGTATTTTTAGCTTTTATTCTCCATTCATAATTTCCATCTACTAAAGTTGGCTTGTCAAGCATTACAGAGTTTTCTGTTAAATCGCTTTTAGAAAAAACTTCTTCTCCAGTTACTGTATTAACAACTTTTGCGCTATAGCTTGTTGCTTTATTAAGTGGAATCCAATTCAGAGTGACATTAATGAAATTTACAAATTTATCATTATCAGGACTAGATAATATAACTTGTTGATTGGTTAAATCATCTGGTATAGTGGTCGAAAAACCAGAAGGGAAGGAATAGGTAGACTGATATGCATAGTTTTCTGCACGTACGCGCCAGATATAATTTCCTGCATTAAGCGGTAAAATTAAATTTGCCTTTGTGGTTAAAGAATCCAATAATAAAACCTGGTCAGTAGTAAAAACCTGAATACGGTATTTATCTGCACCTTTTAAGCTGTTCCACTTAAAACTTACTACGTTGCTTTCAATTTTAGTATCTTTTGCCGGAGAAATGATTTGTACAATATCATTAGTAATATCTTCTTCAAGAATATCTTCACATGAATAAGTTAATATTGCAAGGCTTATTAATATAATTTTATTTATTGCTTTCATAGTTTTGAAAAATCATTTTTAAATGTAAAACTTCAGATTTATTGTTCTTTTTTGTGGTGTAAAAATTTTGACTTACCATTCGGGAAAAATCAAATTTTTTCTCGAAATTATATGCCAGTTCTAATAGTTGATTCGCATTTCCTGTAACATCCAGCTGATTTGTAATAATATGATAATCATCTTCAGGGAAATCATGTATTGGTTTTAAATCACTTATAGATATGTTGTTTGAATTTGTTGATGCAAAACTTACAATGCCTTGCTGTACCATCTCTTTTGTAACGCCCTCTTTGCCTATAATTTTATCTAAGTGTGCTATATCATTGGTTAATGTTCCTGTACTTTTAGATTTTTTATTAATGTTATCGGCTTTTTTTGATAGCATTTTATATTCGGAAATAACTTCAAATAAGGTATGAAATGATCTTTTGTATGCTGTAAATGAAAGCATAAAAAAGAGTATTATCAAGGCATAAAATTTTTGTTTATAGGAATAGTTTTCAAACATTTTTAATAATTATTTTAATTTCAAATATTGATTTATTTTTTTTATCCTTTTTCAAACTAATGATTTCAAATCGTTGCAGCCAATTTATTTTCTTTAAATTCTCTAGCCAGACATTAAATGCCGATTCCTGAAATGTTTCGCCTTTAATAATGACAGTATCACTATTAAATAAAGCTTTCTTATTCTCTTTGTATTCTTCTGTTAAAGGGAGAATGTTTAATTCGTTTAAAGAAACACCACCTGGAATTGTTCGGATAATTTCATAACTATAAAAAGAAAGAAATTTAGAAGACAAAACTCCCGATTGTTTTAAAACGCTAAGTTTTTTTTCTTTCTCAGCTTCTAAATCCAATATGAGCTGATAGGACTGATTAGAAAAAACAGTTTGAAGATTTAGTTCAGAATTCTTGGTGCCGTAATATTGAATCAAAAAATAGCTGATTAACAATGAACCAAGAAAACCACATAGAATAGTAATTCCAAGAATATTAAAAGCTTTTTTATAAATTAATTCTTCGCTATTTAAACTGTCATTTACAGTTTTTGAAACTTCTTTCTGTTTTACAAAAAAGTGAATAATGGCACCATATAAGGGTAAAAAAATGTTTGAAATATTTTCTTCTCCAATTTGATAAGTGACTACTTTTAAATTTTCATTTTGTTTAGAAAAGCCAATTAGTTTTTCATTTTCAAACTCTAATTTTAAATCAGTCGAAAGTAGATTTTCTTTTTTTAAGGCATTGTTTAATAAAGCGGCTAAAAATGAACCAATATAAACGTCGATAATTAGAAAGCCTTTTTTTTGAAATTGCGTAATCGTTTCCTCAACAATATTTTTTCTACAGAAACTGATGAAATTTGATTTTACACCTTTTATATCTGTATAGTAAATGGCATTATAATCGATATTTTTTTGCCAATTTACATCTGTCTCATTTTCAAAATCAATTTCTTTATTTAAAACTCCTTTTCCTTCTACAACTATCAAAAGAGGAAGTTTACTGTCTGCTATTTTTGTTAATGCTTCAAAGTTTTCAAAAGTTTGTTTGGAAACAATAGAGACCGTATTTGCTTTCTTTTTAATAGTAAGCAAATTATAGATTTCGTAATCTTCTTTTTTGATTACTCCAACAACATTTAAGTCGTTTATTTTTATGAATTTAGATAAAGTTGCAAACATCTTTAATAAATAACGGTTGGTTTAATAAAAATGTGAAGTTTAGAATCACTTTTACCTTTCTTTCTACTGCTAAAAAACCATTTAATAATAGGTATTCTGGAGATTAACGGCGTGCCTGTTCCTGAGTTTTCTTTTTTCAATTCATCAAGGCCGCCCAGTAATATCATTTCGCCATTTTTTACTCTTACAAGAGATTCAAATTTTTGAGTAGCTTTTCCCGGAGGCGCATCTTCACCAACTCTTGCAAGGAAAGAACTTTTTTCTACAGCAATAGTCAATGTTACATTTTCATCTGTAGAAACATAAGGCTTTATCGATACACTTAAATTGGCATCTGTAGATTTCCAGGTTCCGGAATTCAAAATGTCGTTACCAATACTGTTATTGATTAATCGGTTATTTTGCTCGAAATAATAACTCGTTTCTCCAATAGATAATTTGGCCTCATGGCCACTTATAGTTGCTATTTTTGGCGTAGATTCAATTTTTAAAACTGAATTGTTTTCCAAAAGTTTAAGGTTAAGGTAGAAAGATTCGGTTACTTTTCCGAGTTTAAAAAGACCAAAACCATTAAAAGCATTTATCAAGCTATTCACGGACGAACCGTTCAAAGTTACGTCAGAATTAGGAAATAAAACACCAGTCGTTTTAACAGAATTTAGTTTGTCTAATCCTGCTTTCATTCCGGTTTGTATATCATAAGATTTATTGTATTGCACAATAATAACCTCTATTTGTACCATAGGCACAACTTTATCAATTTGCTTAATGTATATTTTTAACTCTTCCAGAATAGATCTTGATCCGGAAACAATTAGTCCATTTAATTCTATAAATTCTTTTATTTCTAATTTTTCAGAAAAAACCTTTGGCAACGTATTGATAACAGACTCAATAGATCGGTTTTCTAATTGGATCATTTCAGTAACCCTCAAGCCTTCAGTAGCTTCTTCGCCAATTAGATAAAAGTTATCCTGCTTTTTAAAAGTATATTTTTTGCCTTTAAAAATATGAGATAATAGATCATCAAAAGTTATATTATCTGCCGAAAGTGTTGTTTTTTCGTTCTCGGGTTTGTTGTATAAAAAATAATTGATGTGAAGTTTTTGTGCAGCTTCGGTCAATAAATCTGAAGCATCTGCTATATAGGCGTTTACTTGTAAAAAACCTTGTTTATTTACATTTACTTCATAAAATCCTGGAACACCAAGGCTTACTCTTGCCTGCTTAGCTTTAGGTCCAGCTGATAAAGCATTTACACTTTGCGCAGTGTTTTTTTGAAGAAAATAAACATCGTTATCGTCTTTTGTGGCAATTAAATCATTTGACTTTGCCATCATTTCGATTACCTGATCAAACGGACGATTTAAAATATAAGATGATATTTTTATGTTTTTTACATCTTGTGCTAGAACTAAATTCTTTCCTGACTTATCAATAATCGCTTTTGTGACTGCTAATAGAGTGTCATTTTCTAGTCTTACAGAAAGAAAATCATTTTGCGAATTGTACGTTACATCGATGGTTTTGGGTTGTTTTTTTTCAACTACAGCAATTATTCTTCTTTTTTTGAAAACAATTATATTACTCATAAACGATACATCGAGATCGTATTTTTGAGTCAGATGTATAAAAACATCTTTTACAGTTACATCAAAAAAGTTATTAGCTACCGGCTGATTCAATTCAGTATCAACATCTACGTTTAACTGATGCTCTTCGGCTATTGAGGCAATAAAATCATGAAGTGTTAGTCCGGAAACGTCTATTTTAATAGTTTCATTTAAACCTTTCTTTTGTATTGCAAATTGGTCAAAATTTCGACCCAGTTCGACAATGTCTTGCTGAGCGAAAATAAAATTTGAAAAAAATAACGCAGCTAGTGCGAAAACTATCTGTCTTAGCATTTTTATATGTTTATTAAAATTGAATATATTTCTTCTAGAGAGGTTTCTCCTTGAGCTAAAATTTCAAATGCTTTTTCAGGCAGTGATTTATAGTTACTGTCATTATTGTACAGTTTTGTAATTGTATTATTTTTAATAGACTCTGCAATAGAGTGATCTATGTTTAAGATTTCATAAATTGCTGTTCTTCCTTTGTATCCGGTATGAAAGCATTTATTACATCCTATTGGTTTATAATAAGAGGAGATTTCAAATGGGAATTTAAAATTCAGCGGAAAATCCTTTGGATTATTTACAGTCTCTTTTTTACAGCTCTTACAGAGCTTTCGAACTAATCTTTGCGCAACCGATAAATTTAAAGTTTCGGCAATTAGATACGAAGGAACGCCCATATCAATTAACCTCGAAATAGTGCCTATTGCTGAATTTGTATGGATAGTTGATAAAACTAAATGTCCTGTTAGAGAAGCACGTATTGCCATTAAAGCAGTTTCAGAATCACGAATTTCTCCTAGCATAATAACATCAGGATCCTGACGTAAAAATGATTTTAAGGCTGATGAAAATGTTAGACCAATATCTTCCTTGAGCTGTACTTGATTTATGCCTTTTAGAGTATATTCAATTGGGTCTTCGACTGTTACAATATTTCGTCGGCTGTCATTCAATAATCTTAACGTTGCGTATAGCGTTGTTGTTTTACCCGAACCCGTTGGACCACTTATTAATATAATTCCGTTTGGTTTTTTTACCGCTTCAAGATAACTTTCAAGCTCTTCTTTTTGCAAACCTAAGGTGCTTAAATCTATGTTTGAAGCATCCTGGCCTAAAAGACGCATTACGATTTTTTCCCCAAACAATGTTGGTAAAATTGATACTCTTATGTCAAAAGACTCATTAGTTATACGTCCGTCTTGTGGCAGTCTTTTCTCAGTAATATTCAATTTAGCTTTAATCTTAACTTTATTGACTAATTCAAGATAATTATCACGCTCTATTTTATAGCGTTCAATTAATTGGCCATCAATTCTAAGCCTAATTCTGGCAGAATCTTCGTAAACCTCAAAATGAATGTCACTGCATTTTAGGGATTTGGCTTCAGTCAATAAATTTTCTAGAAAATCACCTTTGTCAACATTCAATGATTTATTAGAAGTTAAAGCTCTTTCTTTTCTATAATAAATAGATAATGCTTTTTCTATTTCGGACGAGTTGACCGGATAAAAAAGGATATTTTTTCCTAAAAAAAGCTCTAATTCATCCTTAGCATCTTCATTACTGTTAGAGTCGTCAACATATAGTTCTAAAGTATTTTCAGAAAAAGATTTTGGCAATATTCTATATTGATTTGCGAGGTCATTAGAGACCATATGCTGAAATTCAGAAAGTATTTCGATATCTTGTATCATTATAATAAAGTTATTTTTTGGAAGACAAAAAAGCTGTCTTTCAGTATTACAATGAATAAAAACAAGGCTGAAAATCCAGCTAAAGGAACCGTTTCTTCTTTAATAAATTTCTTTAATCCAAATTGCAGGATGATGGCAAACAGGAGTGACAGAATAAAAAAGAGAATGTAATTTTTTAATAAAAACAAAGGGGTAATAGCTACATAAAACAATAAATCGCCCAATCCAAAATAGTGCTGGAAAGGGTTCAGAAATCTTTTCGATTTCATACTCATGTAAATCGTTAAAATGCTTAGTGTGATTAAAAAGAAACCAACATTAAAAAGTGCGATCTCGAATAAATCGTATTTTTCAATCGCGATCACAAAGAATGAAATAGCAAAAATAACGAGCGGTAAGACCACATGTATTTTTCTGAATTTCCAATCCTGAATAAAAACAATTGCTAAACAGAGTAACAAAGTTATTGGGGCTATTTTCAATTTATTCTTTTGTTACTTCGGTTAATATTTTTTTGCTGTCTATTTCCCATGTATTAAAACTTCCATCGCTATCTAAGTCGGATGTGGCAGTTGCTCTTGCAGAAAATGAATCATTTGAAGCTTCCAAAATTTCAATTTTGTAAACCGCCTGACCACCTTCTTCAACCGTTTTTTCCTGCTCAAAACCAATTTCTTCCAAACTGCCCGAATATTTCGAATGTCTGTAGAAATAACTTTTTTCAAGACCATAAACCTGATTTAGCATGGCTTGGGCTTCGATAGCTTTTGCCTGACCAATTACAGAAGTTTGATTGGGTAAAACCATCAAAAGCAATATGCCAATAATGCATAGTACAATTAAAATTTCTGTCAAAGAATAAGCTTTAACTTTAAGTAGTTGGTTTAATTCGTGGTATTTTTTAATCTTCTTTAACATGTAATTTTTATTTGTTAAAATTTGTTAATCAATTGATGTTAAAATAATTGTAATTTAAACAGCTTTATTTATTTATAATTTTACTTAAATCGAACATTGGTGCATACATCGAGACCATAATTACTCCTACAATAGCACCAATTACAATAATAATCATAGGTTCTAAAATGACACCAATCATCTTTGTTTGATGACTAATTTCCTCATTATATTGCTCTGTAAGTCTTTCAAACATTAATTCAAGTTGGTTGACTTGTTCTGCAACTTCTACCATAGAAACCATTTTGTTTTCGAAAACAGAATGCTTTTTTAAACTTTCATGCAAAGAATATCCCCTTGTTATGTCTTCCTTAATTTGATTGATGGCAATTTCTATAGGATAAAAGCTGATCATTTTTGCTGTTAGAGATAATGAATTTATAAGGGTTGTTCGTGATGTAATCAATAAATTCATTGCCTGGCAAAAACGTGAAATGTATATTTTACGAATCAAGTTTCCGAAATATGGAATTTTCAAGATCATCTTTGTGATAAACGACCTATAACTATCTTTTTCTTTGAACAGCATGTGAATGGCAATTAATCCAATTATGATACCTATTACAATTGAAAATATCATACCTGAATGATTAGATATTTTTAAAATAATCTGGGTACTTTTGGGTAATTCACTTCCAAATTGTTTAAAAACCGAACTAAACATCGGAACTACTTTGTTTAACATGAAATACAAAACCAAAATTGTGACCAACATTACAATTGTAGGGTAGGTCATTACGGATATAATTTGCCTTTTCATCTGAATTTTTCGGTTGAAATACTTTTGTAATTCGCCTAAAACTTCTTCTAATTTTCGCGTTTCCTCACCAATTTGAATGCTATAATATTCGTAAGCAGAGAATTGATTAGTTTCGCGCATTGATTCATAAATACTTCTTCCTTCAACGACTTTTTCTTTAATTTCAAGAATCAGTTCTTTTTCAAACTTATTGGCAGACTGATTGCCCAAAATTTCTAATGCTTTTTTAAAATCAACACCAGATCTTAATAGCATACCCAGTTCTCTATAAAAAATTTCCTTTTTCTTATCGGAAAGTTTTTTAGAGAGCTGAAAAGAACCGGTTTCAATCCTGAAATCCTTTTTCTCAGCTTTTGGCGCTTTGTATGTGGCTAAATCAAAACTCATTTTATTTTCAGTTTTTCTAATAATTCATTTGGATAAACCCTTTTGTAAAAGTGTAAATCAATTTCCTTCTCATTTGATTCTATATTTAATTTTACCTTCTGAAAAACAAACTCTTGTGATTTGCCTTTGACAGTATCTACACTCATTTTCTGTAATTTAATTCTAAAAGTATCGATAAAGGTTTCGCTGTTTCTTAAAATATAATCCTCTGAGAATTGATAAGAAACCCTTTCGCCAGTATATCCGTTAAAGGAAATTTCACTTTCCAGAACCCTCATTTTTTCCTTTTCAAAAATATCTTTATTTAAACTATAGGTTAATCTGTTCAAATCGTTGACCAATTGATTTTGGTTTTTAAAATCGAGCATTCTTCCTGTAATAATCGAAAATATAACAAACAAAACTCCCATAATAATGGCTGTTATTGCCATACCAACAACTGCTTCAATAATAGAAAAAGCAGGAACTGATTTTGTGTTATTTCGAATTTTGAACATAGAAGCTTTTCTCGAATTTAAATTGTAAACTGTCTTTATATTGTATTGAAATTTTTTTCAGATTATTATTTACAGATTCTTCTTCTATCAATAGATTATCATCTTCACCTTCATTGCTAATTGAATCACTTTCTAATTCAGATAAGTAAAAAAGTTCGTTAACCTTATTTTGTGTACCATAAAATTTCGCAGATGTTTTTGGTGTATAAACCGATGCAAAAATCATAATGGCAAAATACAGACAAACCGAAATTATCGTCAATGCGATAACAGATTCTAATATAGAGTTGGCTGCCAGATTATAATACTTTTTTGATAACACTATAGGTTGTTTTTTGAGTGTTAAACATTGGAATTGAGATAAAATAAGCAGGACGTTTTTTTGTATTAATTTCTATATCACTAATTATGTTTTCATAACTTGACGAAGCTGTTTTCAAAAAAAAACGGTTGGTGTAAACAGAGCCGTAGACATTGCTTTTGAGCATAAGTTTTCCCGAACAATACAAATCGCCAAACAGCAAACCTTCCTCATCAATTTCGATTGTGTTTTTATCAATCTCAGTATCTTTGTTTCCAAATAAAACGACGGCGCCTGTAATCCGGCATTCTTTTTTTATTTTTATTTTTGATTCGTAGGGACTTTCATTATACACACATAAGACCGACGGATAATTAAGTGTTACTCTTTGCTCAAGCTCGATTCCCTGGGTAGCAAATGCCTGAACAGTTCCTTTAAAACCTTCTTCAAAAGTTATTTTTGGAGCAATTAAAATAACATCTTCAAGAACCGTATTTTTTTTGACACGAATAGAGTCTTGAGATCGTAAAATAAAGTTTCCTTTGAATATTATATTGCTCAGTGTTGATTTTATCTGAATCTCTTTTGTACTATTAAAAAAGGAATTGTAATACAACGAATCCTTTGGTCTTTCTATATCCGTAAGTTTTGCCGGTTCAGATTGGATACCGAAAAATATTTTTTTGAAATCAGGATTTATCTCTGGTAATTTTGAATCCGAAACAGAGATTTTTCCTTCTGTAACAAGTTTGTTTAAACTATTGTTGATATAAGAAGTTTCAATAAAAGTACTCGGCAATTGATTGTTTCCAACAAGTCTTACTTCGCCCGAATAGAACAATGACTTTGAAAATTTGGTCAAATAAACAGCATTTTTATCTGTAGTTCTGGTTCCAACAAAATGTACCGAAGAGACCGTATCGTTTGAAATATAAGACTGGGCCAAAACCAAAGAGAGTAATCCGTATGATTTAGTTTGATAACTGCCTTCGATACCAGAATTTGCATCTTTCTCAATTTCTACAGGAGTAGTTTTATTGCCTAACGCAAAGTTTAAAACGGATTGATTCTGAATGTAAAGTTCTTCCTGCAAGTTATAATATAAATTAAGCTGATTGTATAAGTTTGAAAAATACAACAGTGCTCCACAAATTATAGAGACAATTAGACAGACATAGATGGCGTACAACAAACTATGAGCTTTAACCATTATTTTGTTGCTTTATCCTTCTTTTTGAAAATGTTTTTAAAGAACGTTTCTATTTTTGAATCTTTTTTAGGTTCATTTTTAGCATTTTCTTTAGCTTTTTTTCTGGCTTCTTTTTTTGTAGCTCTTTCCTTTTTATCTGCTGCAATTTTTGCTTCTTTTTCTTTCTTGGCTTTTACATTGGCAATCTCTTTTTCCTCTTTTGCTTTTGCTTTATAGTTGGCAAGTTTAAAAGCGTCCGAAGTTGCTTCGACCTCTTTTTGAGCATCTTGTGCATTTTCCAATTTAGTATTTTCGTACTTGATTCTGTATTTTTCAGATTTTGTGAACGTTTCTTTTTGCTTAGCAATTATACCTTTTTTGTAAGTTGTAATTTCTTTGCTCTCTGTATTAGTCCATTTACCAGTTTTAAGGTCTGAACTGAATTTGCCATTTTCGACTAAGTTTCCACTTTCGTTGTATCTGAAATATTTTCCACAACGAAAACCATTGGTATATTCTGTTGTAGATGCCAACACACCACTTTCATACCAGGTTTTCCATTGTCCAACACGAAGTCCATTTTTAAACTCGCCTTGTTCTGCCAATTGATTATTGTGATACATTTTAATAAACTTGTCGTGGAGTAAATCGCCTGCAACTCCAGCTTGTGCTTCATGTATTAATCCTCCTTTGAACCAATAATAAGTTTTGTTCTTTTTAGCAGTAACTTTTTTGCTAGTAGTATAAAATTCGTATCTGTAATCTTTATCAGAAATTCGTTTAATAGAATAAGGATCTCCGAAAGAAAGTAGTACGAAAGCTAAAATGATAGCTGTAAAACGTGGTATAGTATATTTTTTCAAGGGGCCAGCTTTAAATTTTAAATGTGAGCAGTATACTTTTTTATGAAAATAGATGTTTTTTACTCTCCTTTACAATACTCTTCCTACACAAATCATCTTTGGGGACAAAACTATTTTATATTTTTGGAATTGTTTTACGGCTTTCCACATTGACATGGTATTTTTATTTTAATGCGTTGTTTGTTAGGTATTTACGCTTTTAAATAATACTTTTTCAATTATTTATTGTAACATTTTAGCTATTAATATAGAGTATAATTAGAATTTAAGATGGGTAGATTATTCCTGAGTATATAATAAATAATGAAGAACAAAATTATATCTGTTATAATACTTTTTCGTTGTAAGTGAAGATTTTATCCCTTGAACTGAATGTAAAATAAAGGTACCCAATTGACATTTTTTAAAGAAAGAAAAAAAAATCACTTAATAAAACTCGCTATAATATCTTAATATAGACGTTAAACGTAGTTTTAATATGTTGGTAAATACCGTTTTTCGATATAAATAGTGGTGTGTTATTTAAAACTTATTTTAGCAATTGTGAAAGCAGACCCTTGTGTTATTATTTTAAATTTTAATAACATTTGTACTATGATGTGATTTTAAATATTGTACTCTTAGTTTTGAGTTACTTTCATTTTTTGGAGTTTATTATTTATATTTTGCTTGCTCATTTAATGTAAAATCGTTTAAGATTTTACCATAATTTTCTTTTTAAATATACATAATACATTAAAAAATATTTTTTTTTAAATTTTAAATAATTGTTTTTTAGTGTGTTATGTTTTTTTTTGCTAAAAAGTAGTGTTGAATGAGGAAAGCCGTAAGAAAATTCGATAATTAAAATATAGATTTGCTCCCGTTAACAAATTAATAACAAGTTTATGATTAATAAACGGCAAAAATTTAAAGTTGGCCTAACTCACAACTCACTACATTATTGGCGAGGAGATAGTTAAATTTTTTTTGAGTTACAGTGAAAACAACCATTTCGATTTAGTTGTTTCGAGAAGAATTACGATTAACATACAATGAAAATATATTTAAAAAATACAATAACAGATTTTATCGATTGATAAAAATTTTGCATTTATCCCAAATTTAACAAATTTATTCTGTGATCAAAAATACCACCAACGCATTATTAGTATGTAATGTACTGTTAATAGCTATTGTCATTTTTTATGCAAGTTGGACTTATACACAAACACCAAAAATTGTGTATGTTGACAACGTTAAACTCTTTAACGATTTTAGTATGACAAAAGAGTTGAAAAATTCCGGCGAAAAAGAGTTTAACTTAAAAAAAATAAAAGTTGATTCTTTATACAGCAAACTTCAATATCCGGGATTATCTCTTTCTGAAAAAAAAACAATAATGCAGCAGTTTGTACAGCACAAAGAAGAATTAGAACAATTCAATCAATACTTTGCCGCTGAACAAAGCACTAAAATATGGACAAGAATAAAGAGCTATTCTTTGGAATTTTCAAAAGATAAAAATTATCAATTAATCATAGGTTCAGACAATAAACAAGCGATTTTGTTTGCAGATGAAGAAATTGACGTTACAAACGATCTTCTTACTTATTTAAATAAAAAGTATGAAGGTATATAGACGCTTGGTTTTTTTTGCATTTTTTATTTTACTGCTTGTTTCCTGTAAAAAAGACGAGAACAAAAATCTGGATTATGAAATTAGGGACCGTTATTTTAATCTTGAAAAAATTGGCTGGAAATCCAGATCATATACACAAGTTGTGGATGATGTTGGTTTTACAGCTATAGAAGTTCCTATTCAATACTTTTTATTAAAATCTCAGGGAATAGAAAATCTACATCATATCGATTCTCTTTACGAAGAGAACAAAAGAGAACGTGTTATAGAATTTACATTTCAGCAGGATGAAGAAAAAGATTTACTTGTTGAAGAATTTACCGGGCTCAATTATACCGATGCAGTTAAATATATGTCATTTGGTCTTGATAAAGATTTTTACGTAGTGACTTCAAAAAAAGATACGATACGATGTTCCGGCACTAACTATGAGCGTAGCTATAAAGTTGCTCCCTTACAAAAAGTACTCTTATTTTTCTCAGGAATAGATCCTAACGATAAAATACAATTGATTTACGATGATCACCTTTTTAGAAAGGGGACATTAAAATTTAAGTTCAAAGATCCTTTTACCCCATTAGCATTATGATTCAACAAGTGAAAAGAAGTAAGTTTAGAAAAACGATTGCTATTTATTTAGCTTTGATGATTCTTTTAGAAACGTTTCAGCCTATGCAGATTTATGCATTGACAGGAGGACCATCACAACCAGAGTTTGAATCGTTTACACCAATAGGAACATCAGATATGGTTGACCTTTCAAGTGGAGATTTTAATTATAATATTCCAATTATGGATGTTGGAGGTTATCCGTTAAACCTGGCATACAATTCTGGCGTTGGTATGGACCAAGAAGCATCGTGGGTAGGCTTAGGCTGGGATTTGAACGTTGGTCAGATTTCACGACAGCTTCGCGGTTTGCCAGATGACTTTGACGGAGACGAAATGATTTACGAAAACAGCATGAAGCCTAATGTAACAGTAGGTTCAAGCGCGAATGTTTTTCTTACGGCTTTTGGTATGAAAGAGAAAGCAAATGCAAATTTTGGTATTGGAGTAAAATATAATAATTATGATGGACTAGGTGTTGCAGTAAACGGAGGTTTTTCGTTTCAGATAAGTAATAATCTTGGTGTTGGTGTAAACCTTGAATCTTCATCGTCTGAGGGTGTCTCAGTTTCTCCCAATATTTCACTTTCTCAAAAATTAGTAGAAAAAAATGGAAGCACTGCAAGTTTAGGAGTTAATACTGGAGTTAGTTATAATAGTAGAAAAGGAGTTGAGAGCATGACTATGTCGGCTTCAACTAGTACAAAATCTTCCCACACTGTAAGTAAAACCAATAAAGATGGTACAACTACTACATCACAAGAAAAGAGCAGTACGTCGTTTGGTGGGATATCAGGTTCATTGCTAATGAATAATGCTTCATACACGCCAACTAAGCGTGTAGGCATGGTTTCTTCAAACGTTATGTTTAGTGCGAATGTTGAAGGTGAAGTATGGGGTGTTGAAGGCGGAGGAAAGTTTTCTGGTTATAGAACTTCTCAAGGCATTAAAGACTCTGAGAAAAGAAAAGTAGAAAAAGCGTATGGTTTTGAAAATACATACAATGCGCCACGATCTGCAGTTTTAGATTTTAATAGAGAAAAAGACAGAACAGTCAATAAAAATACTACATCACTGCCTATTACAAATAATACTTATGATATTTATAGTATTCAGGGACAGGGAATTTCGGGTATGTATCGTCCGTACAAATCTCAAGTTGGATACGTATACGATAACGAAACAAACGATGATAGTGCGGGAGGTTCACTTGGTTTAGAATTTGGTGCTGGTGGAGGTGTCCATTTTGGTGTTGACGTATCTGTCACAATAGGTGATAGCCGTAGCGCGTTGTGGTCCAATTCTAATCCAGCTTTAGGGAGATTTAAAGAAAAAAAGACTAATAACAGACCAGATTACGAAAAAGTATTTTTTAAGAATATTGGAGGTTTCCATACGGATCAAGAAATAGCTTTATTTGAGAATCAATTAGGCGGATACCAGCCAATTAAGCTGAATATAGAAGGAACTGGTTTTGATAGAAAGACAAGTTTAAATTATTCAACAAATAAAAGTGTTATTGGTAATACCCGCGAGGTTGCGAGAGCAACAAGATTGGCAAGAAATCAGACCATAGAAAAACTGACTAAAAAAGATGCTGAAAATTTTGGATTCACAAAAAGATTTAGCGAATATTCAAAAGATAACCACACTGCTGAGATTAAAATCACGAAAGAAGGTGGCGACCGCTACGTTTACGGTATGGCAGCATATAATAGTGTGAAAAAGGAAACAACATTTGATGTTAGTGAGGCGAATCAATATAGACTTGCTGGTGCTAAAAATGGATTAATCGGGTACAACCCCGGAGTTGATAATTCGCCAAAAAATTCTAAAGGTGGAGATGAGTATTTCAATAGAGTGACTACTCCAGCTTATGCTCATACATATTTGTTAACTTCAGTATTATCTTCAGACTACCAAGATATTAGTAATAATGGGCCATCAGATGATGATTTAGGAGCGTATACTAATTTTGAGTACGAGAATAAATATGCTGACAAAGGTCATAACTACAGATGGAGAGTTCCATTTGAACAAAATCAAGCCAATTTTGATGAAGGTCTGCGTTCAAGTAAAAAGGATAATAAAGCCAATTACTTGTATGGAGAGAAAGAATTATTATACATCAAAAAAATTGTGACCAAAACGCATGTTGCTATTTTTCACCTTTCAGAAAGAAAAGATGCTTTTGGTGTTAAAGATGAGAATGGAGGATTGGATGATAAATCTCCAACTTATAAATTGGATAAAATTTCATTGTATTCAAAACCAGAATATCTTGCTAATGGAGATGCAGCAACTCCTATTAAAGAAGCGTATTTTAAATACAGTTACCGTTTATGTCAAGGAGTTGATAATAACATAAACAAAGGGAAAACAGGAGAAGGCATTGATGGACAAAAAGGAAAATTGACTTTAGAGAAAGTTTATTTTACCTATAAAAATTCAAAAATGGGAGAATATACTCCTTATGTTTTCAATTATGCCTCAGAATTTGAGATTAATACTTCAGGCTATAATTTATCGGCAGATACTACTAATAACCCAAATTATGATATGAAAGCTTATGATGTTTGGGGAAATTATAAAAAAGTTGATGGGAATGTTGGTCTAGGTACTATGAGTGCTCTGTCAAATGCTGAGTATGGATATGTTGACCAAAAGAATAAAGAAACAGCAGATAAAAATGCATCTGTCTGGCTGTTAAAGTCAATTCATTTGCCATCAGGTGGTATTATGGAACTTAATTATGAATCTGATGATTACAGTAAAGTGCAAAACAAAGATGTAATGCAGATGTTTAAAGTGGTGGGAAGCGGAAGCAAAGCAGAATTTACTGCTTCAAACATTAATGATTCTGCAACTCCTGGAAAAAAGGATTTAGGCGATTATATTTATGTAGAGTTAGACCATAAAATAAGTGATGTAGGTAATACTTCTGTTGCTGAAACTTTCTATAATAAATACTTGAAAACTATTGGCGATGAAGATAATCCAGTTTATTTTAGGTTTTTACTTAATATGGTAAATCCTGATCCAAAACCGGGTATTAATGAAACAGATAAATACGATTATGTAACTGGTTATATGAGGTTAACAAAAGACCTAAATCAATATGCTTTTAATGAATTTAATGGAAAACAATATGTAGCTATTCCTCTTACTAAAGCTAGGAAAGAAGATGGTTTTAATGGTAACAAATCAGTAAATCCTATATCAAAAGCAGGTTGGGGATTTGGTCGAAAGAACTTAAATAGAATGGTTTACAGCTTAAATAATGAAGAAGATACAAAGGATCTTAAAGGCATTATTACAGAATTGGTGGGCTGGCTGCCAACATTGCTTGATATTTTTGAAAGTCCAAATGGGATATTAGAAGATAATGGTATTGCCAGCAATTTTATTACCGGTAAATCCTGGGTTAGACTACATCATCCTGATAGTAAAAAGTTGGGAGGAGGAAGCAGAGTTAGAGATATCAAAATTCATGACCAGTGGGATGTTATGACCGGAAATAAAAATTCGGATATATATAAACAATCTTACGGGCAGGAATATTCATATAATACGGTTGATAAAGATGGTAATCCTACTAGTAAGTCTTCTGGGGTGGCAACTTATGAGCCTTTAGGATCAAAAGAAAACCCGTTTGTAAAACCTGCCTATGACAAAAATGAGCCTGAATTATTATTAGGACCTGAGTCTGATAATTATGTAGAAGAACCGTTTGGAGAATCATTTTTTCCTTCGCCAAAGATTACTTATAGCCGTGTAACGGTAAAGAATTTGGACAGAAAAAATGATAAAGATCCTTCGTACGGATCGGTTGTAAAAAAACATGCTACTGGAAATGTTGTGACAGAATTTTATACATCTAATGATTTTCCAACAATAGTAGATAGAACAATAATGTCTGGAGGACACAAATCTTCAGGTGTTCTGGCAAATTTGATTAATTTAAATGTTAAAGACCATCTGACAATGTCACAAGGATATTCTATTCATACCAATGATATGGATGGGAAGATGAAAAGCCAGCGTTTATATGGAGAAGGGCAGACAAGAGCTATATCTGGGGTTGACTATAATTATAATATTATTTCAAATCCAGAAAGTAAAAATATTGGATTGTTAAATAACCATATTCAGACAGTTGATTCAAAAGGAAATATTGGAACTAAGCTTGTCGGGGTTGATTATGATGTAATAAATGATTTTAGAGAAAACAAAACGATTACTTCGACAGATGGTGTAGCTGTCAATGTTGCTACTCTGCCATTTACTATTGTTGTTATCGTTGTGCCAACAATTATTCCTGCTCATTCTAAACATGAAACGCAACTTCGTACAGCAGTTACTACCAAAGTAATTCATACTTCTGCAATACTTTCGGAGACAATTGCTTATGATTTAGGTTCGGAAGTTTCGACTAAAAATCTTGCATGGGATGCTGAAACCGGTGATGTTTTGTTGAAAGAAACTATTAATGAGTATAAAGATAAATATTACACCTTTAATTTTCCTGCTTATTGGAGTTATGACGGAATGAGTCAGGCTGCAAAGAATGCAGGATTGGAATATAATGTTTTAAAAACGGGTAATAATCAATATCAATTTGAAGGAAATGTTACAGAATCTGATTACTTAATCAATGGAGATGAAGTGTGGTTAAGCGGAAAAGCTCCTGCTAAAAAAGAAGGAGACGATGAGGTAATAAGTGCTTTGAAAGGATGGGTTGTAAATGTTAATGGCTCTAGTTTTCAGTTAATAGACAGTAGAGGAATACTTATTAAGGGTGATGTTGTAACGGCTGGAAAAATAAAAATAACGCGGTCTGGGCATCGTAATATGCAGATGGCTTCGATGGCTAATGTTACGTCTATGCGAAATCCTTTGTACGATTATAATGCAAATAACAAAATAATTGGACCAAAAGCTGGTAATAATATTGGAGCTTCGCCATTTTTGTCAGGCTCTTCAATTGAACGTATTGTAAATGCTTCTGCGGTAGAATATAATGATCAATGGTCTTCGCAATGTGAATGTAATTTGCCAAAAATGACTTTTGTGGATGGCAAATTAAAATTTGGTTATGAAACTGAAACAAGCGATGATGATATGGATGATCTTATTAAACGTTCGTATAATCCATATCTATATAATGTACTTGGAAATTGGAGAGCTAATAAATCGTATGCATATCTAACTGGTAGAAATTATACTATTGATCCTACCCCTCGTAAAACTGGGTACTTTGCTGATTTCTCTCCATTTTATGTCTATAAAGACAATACTTGGAAAATTACTGAAGGAACTGAATTTAAGAAATGGACGTTTGCATCTCAGGTTACTCAATTTAGTCCGTATGGTCAAGAAGTTGAAAATAAAGATGCCTTGAATCGCTACTCAGCAGCCTTATACGGATATAATAACCGTTTTCCAGTAGCTGTAGGTTCTAACACTAAATATAGTGAATTGGCCTCTGATGGATTTGAAGATTATGATTTGGCAAATTGTGGGCTTTCTTCTCACTTTGATTTCCAAGGGCAATTAAAACTTAACGAAGTGAGTGTATCAACAAAACAATCTCATACGGGAAGAAAAAGTTTAAAAATAGAACCGAGTAAAAAAGCTGTAGTAAAAAAACAAGTTGTGACTTGTAAACCAAAAAGTGCTAACTAAAACAGAGAATAATTACAATGAAATTATTTCAATCTTACATCTATGTTATTTTGAGTTTATTTACAGTAACAATTTTGTTTTCTCAAAATAACCTAAAGACAACCTCTTCAAATAATGGAAAAAGAACTGCAATTGGAGTTATTATTGGAGGGGATGACAATATTTGTGTTGGCTCAAGTGCGCAATTTGCAATTGCAAATTTGCCAAATCACTCTGGACATTCAGGAAATTGGTCAGTTTCAAATAAATTAGTAGCAACTGTAAACAATAATGGATTAGTAACAGCACTAAAACCAGGAATAATTATCTTGAAATATGACTCAGATGATTCAAATTGTAAAGGAGATAGTTATAGAACGTTAGTGGTAAATTCTATTCCAACTGCAAGTATTACAGGGCCAACATCTATTTGTATAAACGGAACTTCTAGTGTCTTTCCCATTTTACTTGGGACTTGGAAAAGTAACAGTCCAGAAGTCGCTATTGTCAATTCTTTAGGAATTATTAAAGGTATTTCGGCAGGCACAGCAACATTTACATTTACTGGATTAAATGGTTGTCCTTCTAAGCCTACAACTTCAATAATTGTTAATGCCGTTGCAAATGCAGAGATTTTAGGTGAAAGTAACATCTGCATCAACGAAACAACTACATTATCGCCAAGTAAAGGTGGAACATGGACAAGCAGTAACAAATTAATTGCTACAGTAACTAATGCTGGTGTAGTAAAAGGAATTGCTGCGGGTTCTGTAACTTTTACATATACAAAAACAGGCAGTTGCGGATCTGCATCAACTCCTGTAGTTACTGTAAATGGGAGTACGCCCGTTCGTATTACAGGAACAAATTCAATCTGTATAAATGGCACTACAACTTTATCACCATCTACAGGCGGAATGTGGAGCAGCAGTAATACATCTGTTGCAAGAGTTAGTAATGATGGTATCGTTACAGGTATTGCAGCAGGAAGAGCAACGTTTATTTTTACAAAAACAGGAGGCTGTACTTCACCAGCAACATCTGCTGTAACGGTTAACGATTGTCCAATGGCAGCTATTACAGGTCCTAGTTCGATTTGTATAAATGGAACAACAACATTATCACCAACTACAGGCGGAACTTGGATGAGTAGCAATAAAACAATCGCAACTGTCACTAATGCAGGTGTAGTAAAAGGAATTTCGGCAGGAACTGCAAAGTTTACTTTTACCAAAACAGGAAGCTGTAATTCGTTGGCAACTCCAGCGGTTACAGTTACAACAGCACCAAAAGCTAGTATAACTGGTTCTAATTCTATTTGTGTAAATGCAACAACTGCATTGTCTCCTACAAGTGGAGGAACTTGGTCAAGCAGTAATCCTGCAGTAGCAAAAGTCAGTAATGATGGAGTTGTAACAGGTATTTCTGCAGGTACTGCAACTTTTACTTTTACAGGATCAGGAGGAGGATGCGTTTCTGCAGCAACTTCTGCAATAACAATTAATGCAAATCCAATTGTAAGTGTAATAACTGGCGGATCAAGTATAATTAGTATAGGATCTACGACTCAATTTAATAACATTACATCTGGAGGAGTTTGGTCTATTACAAATGGAACAGGAAGTGCAACAATAACTGCTTCTGGACTTGTAACAGGAACTGGAATTGGAACAGTAAAAATTAATTATATAGTAGAGAATGGCTATTGTAAGAGTGAAATGGTTTCGCGTGAAATTATTATAAAAGCAGCTACTGTTTTGCCAGCTATTACAGGTCCAGAAACAATTTCAATTTCAAAACCATCAACAGCGTTTCAAAATGAAACAGCAGGAGGAGTTTGGAGTATAAAAAACGGTTCAGGCGCAGCAACAATAACACAAGGCGGAATTGTACAGGGTACTCAGGCAGGAACAGTACAAGTTGTCTACACTTTTATTGATTCTTACGGAGTTACTGTTACGACGAGTAAAGAAATTACTATAAAAGCAACTACTGTTTTGCCAGCTATCACAGGTCCAGAAACAATTTCAATTTCAAAACCATCAACAGCGTTTCAAAATGAAACAGCGGGAGGAGTTTGGAGTATAAAAAACGGTTCAGGAACTGCAACAATAACACAAGGCGGAATTGTACAGGGAACTCAGGCAGGAACTGTAGAAGTTGTTTACACTTTTATTGATTCTTACGGAGTTACCGTTACGACGATTAAAGAAATTACTATAAAAGGAGCTACTGTTTTGACAGCTATTACGGGTCCAGAAACAATTTCAATTTCAAAACCATCAACAGTGTTTCAAAATGAAACAGCAGGAGGAGTTTGGAGTATAAAAAACGGTTCAGGCGCAGCAACAATAACACAAGGCGGAATTGTACAGGGTACTCAGGCAGGAACAGTAGAAGTTGTCTACACTTTTATTGATTCTTACGGAGTTACTGTTACGACGAGTAAAGAAATTACTATAAAAGCAACTACTGTTTTGCCAGCTATCACAGGTCCAGAAACAATTTCAATTTCAAAACCATCAACAGCGTTTCAAAATGAAACAGCAGGAGGAGTTTGGAGCATAAAAAAAGGTTCAGGAACTGCAACAATAACACAAGGCGGAATTGTACAGGGAACTCAGGCAGGAACTGTAGAAGTTGTTTACACTTTTGTTGATTCTTACGGAGTTACTGTTACAACGAGTAAAGAAATTACTATAAAAGTGGCTACTGTTTTGCCAGCTATTACAGGTCCAGAAACAATTTCAATTTCAAAACCATCAACGGCGTTTCAAAATGAAACAGCGGGAGGAATTTGGAGCATAACAAATGGTTCAGGCTCGGCAACAATAACACAAGGCGGAATTGTTCAGGGAACTCAGGCGGGAACTGTAGAAGTTATTTACACTTTTGTTGATTCTTACGGAGTTACTGTTACGACGAGCAAAGAAATTACTATAATAGCAACCACTGTTTTGCCAGCTATCACAGGTCCAGATGCAATTTCAATCTCAAAACCATCAACAGCGTTTCAAAATGAAACAGCGGGAGGAGTTTGGAGCATAAAAAACGGTTCAGGAACTGCAACAATAACACAAGAAGGAATTGTACAAGGGACTAAGGCAGGTACTGCAGAAGTGGTCTACACCTTATTTGATTCTTATGGAGTTACTGTTACTGCGAATAAAGAGATTGTAATTCTAAGCTATATACCAATACAAGGTAAAATTATTGCTTCAATAGAAAAACCGACTACGTTAGATACTATCAGTTTCTCTTTTAAACAAGAAGAGTCTACATTTTCAGCGAAGAAGAGTTCTTCTTTATTTTCAGCATCGGCCCATTCGATTTCTTATATGGCAGGTACTTTAACTTATAAGTGGTTTTTTCATGAATTGGATAATGTTACGCTCAGAGAAACCATTACAGATCCTATTGCATTACAAAGGTTCAGTATTCCGGGAAATTATCGTATAACTCTCATTGTTAAAGATGAAAATGGTTTTGAAACTACTTTTTACAGAGATGTCATTGTAACACAAACTTGCGAGACCATAATTGGTAAAATAATTATTCTGAATTAAATCTAAAAGACAAAATATTATACTGTTTTCAAACTGCTTATAATTTCATAGCCCCATATGATTTGCAGATAAGCAAAAAATATAAAAAATTAACATATTAGAAAATATGACAAATTGTTTTAAAATAAAATACCACTGGTTCCTTATTATCGGAATGCTATTTTTATCAAATTATTGTATTGGACAATCTTTTATAAGTATTCCTGAAGGGCTAGCAAAGCCAAACGGAAGACCTTTTATAATAAAATTAAATCCTACAAGTAGTATTGCCGAACAATGTACAAGTCAAACTATATCTTTAGATATTGGAATTTTACAATATCTTCCTGGATCTAATGGACCAATACCACCAGGAGTAGTAATAACTCCCGTAACCAACAATGGTTTAACAACCTTGACAATTAGTGGTATTGTTAACGACGGTAAACAGGGATCAAGTTTACTTATGGATATTGCAGCACAATTTAAGCCAGGGACATGTGATGGTGTTACCCAGATAATTAATGCTATAACTACAAATATAGGTTGTAATGTGGTTTCGGAACAAGTTGGAAACGTAACAGTTACATCGTTAACACCTAACGATGCAAATGTTGTAATTGAAAATTATAGTAATATTGGGCAACCTTATTGTCCAAGAAAAACTCTTAAATACAGGGTGTTTGCACAGAATAACGGTAATAAAGGATTTAATCTTAGTGATCTAAAACTTAACATTGAATTAGATAAATGTGTTACGGTTTTAGCTGTTTACAAAGGAGGAACTTATGAAACTGTAAATCCTGTTGTAACATCAGGAAGCAATATGGTAACTATAAATTTTCCTGTACCCGATTTATTATTAAGTGTAACTAGTGATGTTTGGAAATCGTTTGATGTGTACTTTACCTATCCCTGCCTTAACGGCACAGCAAGTGATTGTGTAGAGGGAACTAAATATATTTCGGCGTATCTAACCGGAAATAAAAAAGATTGTGGTGTTCCTTTTACCACAATAGAGGAAAAAACTTCTCTGGCTCATCAGGTTAGTACAGATATTCAAAGATGTCCGGATGCTAATTGTGCTACGCCTGGTACAGGAGGAACAGGTAAAATAGGAAGAATCAATTATGGTTTTAGTTTTCCATGCCCAGACCTTTGTTTACAAAGTGGAGATGTGTATGCTTATTTAGGAATTACTACCGATCCTTTTCTCCCAAACTACCCAAACAGAAGTGTGATAATAGATGTTCCTCAGGGTATTAATGTGTTGGGAGCTAGTAACTTTTCTGGAATAACTGGATGTGGAATTCCCTATGTAGTAAAATATATTGATGCTGCGGGGAATAAACAATCTACACCTTTTGCAAATTCATTAACGAGAAAGATTGAGTTTACTACTGATTGTACAATTTCTACACCAGAAACATCATTCCAAATTCGTTTTGCCTATGATAGACCAAATGCGCCTTTGCCTGGAACAAATTTGTCCTTTGCTTTTAAATATTCTTCAGAATCAACAGTATTACTTGAGGGTTCATTTAGTTCAGTTGTTCAAAGTTGTGATGCCACTTTATACTTAACCAAACAGGTTAGAAAATCAAGTGAAGTAGGTTATGAGAATAATTATAATGCTTCAGCGGTACCAGGAGAACTAATGACTTACAGACAGGAAATTTCGAATTATGGAACAGGAGATACTAACAATCTGGTTATCGATAAACTAGATGAAAGGTTAACATATGAAGGAGGATTTAAATATGCTTTTTATTATTATGCTAATGGTCCAGGAGATTTTACTGCTTTGGAGCGCAGGACCTCTTTTAGTGTTGATGAATTAGGATCTGTATCTGTTTCTGTGCCAGCTCTTGGGCAATCAGGAGGTACAGTAATTTTAAGTGGTTTTAATTTTCCATGTACGAGAAAGAGACTCTTCATTGAATATAATGTTAGGGTAAAAAACAATGTTGTAGCAGGGGATAAAATTTCTAATCTTGCCAAAATTTCTGGTCCGGGATTAGCCTCTAATTATAGACAGCCACAAGCAAATTTGATTACTATAGCTGCCTTTACTTACGTAAAAAGTAAAATGTTAGTAAAGTGTTCAAAGGCGGATGAATGGAATGAAAGTGGCATAAATGTAAAAAATGGAGAAGTTGTTGATTTCAAAATGCAGTTTTCGAATGCAGGATCTACTCCCATTGTTCTCTCAGAATTAATAAATCTAAGACCTCAAGTAGGTGACTTATTTGAGTTTGGATCTAATTCAAGAAAAAGTACGCTTGATATTAATTACAACTGTGATATTCCTGCTGTTTTTAAAAATGCAGTTAAAGTTCCTGGTGTAGAATTTGGATATGCGTTAAACTCTCCAACAATGGATAGAGATATGTTATGTCCACCTCAATTAACAGGAAATACTCCAATCTGGATACCTTCATGTGATGGTGCCAATTGGCTTAAAGCATCATTTCCAAGCAACTTTACATTACTTCCAGGAGATAATGTTGAGATAATTTATAAGGGAAGGGTCACAGGTACGGTAGGAACCGCATATAATAGTTTTGCATTTAAGGTCGGTAGTTGTAGTGTTTTATCTGCAAACTCTAATACGCTTTCGATTGCAAATGATAATGTAGGTGTAGGTTGTAATTCATGTACGTTAACAAACGCTCACTCGCCCGAAATGAAAAAACTATTTGAGAATTTAATGAAAATAATACTAACTAGAAAAATAAATGGCGAAACAGATGCACAAATTAACGGTAGTACTCCTGCAGAATTACTTGCTCTTAGACCCTATATTTCTAATGATGGTGGTAACAAAATCTACAATTTTGTGTCAACAGTAAATGCTCAAAAGAAAATTACCAGTGTGAAATTTTCTTTTACTGCAAACAGTGTAAATGATGTTACATTTTTAGAAGAAAAAGGATTGAATTATAATCCAGAAGTAGGTGCTGTAGATCCATCATATACAAGAATTGATACCACTTTGTACTCTTCTTCTGATCAATACTTAACAACATGCAGAAGAACTTTAGATAATAATGGGAATGTGACTTCTGAATGTAATAGTAAAACTCAGGTTAGGAATATTGATTTCTGTCCTTCCAGATTTTGTTCTCCTACAGGAGGTGAAATTAAAATAGGAGATTAATCTGCAGATATAAAAATGAATGTATGGTAAAGCTTTATAATCATTACCGAAATATCAAAAAAATAGCAGGACTGCCTGTAAAAAGTATAAAATTTAATACATAAATAGAATAAATTATGTTAAGAACTTTTAAAATAAGAAAATACTGGATTCTTACTTTTTGTATGATAATTTTTTCTATTACTTCTATGTATTCACAAGATGTGCCAGATAATTACATTGGTATAGATGTAAGTTCTTTAACAGCAATGTATAAAGCGCGTGGTTTTTCTGATAATGTTATTGTTTTGGAAATAGAGAGAATAAGAGAAGATAGAAAAAAAGTGTTTATAGAATCAATGAAAAATAAACCTTCATTGGTATCAAATACTAAAAAATCTTTTGTGCTGTTAAACAGTGAAGGTACTCAAGCATTAACATTAAATTCTTCAAAAATAGCTACTAAAGCATTAAGTGCGGTTATTGAAGAAAATCAGATAGTTAATAGTGGTGTTAATACTAAATTTTCTATTGACCCTGCTTCTCCTGGTGCAACCTATGAATGGGTTTTTTATGATCTGGACAATGTAACAATAAAAGATTCTTCGACTACGGCAATTGCTTATCAGAAATATACCGTTCCTGGTATTTATAGAATTACTGTTGAAGTTAAAGATGCAAGTGGATGTATCTCTTATTTTACAAAAAATATTGAAGTTAAAGATTCTGGACTTTGTGTTAGAAAACCAATAAATTTTGCTTTTGAAACAACAGAGACTAATTTAATATATACTTGGACAGCTACAAATGCTGCAGGTGTTCTTGTAAATGAATTGTATAAAAGCACAGATGGTTTATATACTTACACGCCAACTCTTCAAGGAGATTATGTTATAAAATTAACAGCTACAGGAGCGGGAAAATGCGAAACTGTATTCGAGGAAAAAATAACTGTTTTAGATTGTGAACCTGCACCAGTCTGCGAAAATCACATTGCTATTGTGGTAGACGAATCGGGATCAATTGACGATACTGAAGCAAAAAGAATTAGAGCGCAATTAAAAACTTTTATTGCTGCGCAAATTAAATCTAATACACTGGGAGAAGGTAAAATGTTTGTTTCGCTAATTGGACTTTCAGATACTGATGAAAATAACCGTACAGATCATGTAATAGAGCGTTTAGTTTCTGAAGCTGATCTTTTAAATGGCGGATATATATCTAATTGGATTAATAATTACGGAAGAAGATACGGACAGAAAGGTATAAGCGAAGGTTCTGATTATTGGAAAAGTGGGTTGAGTGTAGTTTTAAATACAAGTTTTAAAATTAAACCAAAATTAGTTTTCTTAATTACAGACGGTTGTCAGACAACAAATCCTGAAGGGCTAAAAACATTGATGCAGAAATTTGATAATTACCAGGACTCTCCCGATACAAGCGAGAACAAACCACATTTATATGTTGTTGGTATAAATAACGGTTTCTACGTAGATAATGCGATAACAAGTCAAACAGCAGCTCGTAGTGCAGATCCCAACTTTGTTCCTTCATTATTGAAAACAGGTTTCGATTCTACAAATTCGGCCTATTTAGGTAAATCATTACAGTATCTGTTTAATTTCAATAATAATAATAGTAACGCATACCCAATTGAACGTATTAATGGTTTTGACAGTGCAACGTATTTTGCTCATAATGATTTTACAATGTTAAGCGATGAACCTTTTTATTTCTCAGATGGTATCGTAGAAGCAGAAGTAGGATGTGGGAAGTTATCTGAAAAAGATTACTGTGCTAACTGTATATCTTTCCAGCCAGAAATTAATAAAGAATATTTATTGAGTGCTTGGGTAAAAGAAGATACAAATATTCAGGTAAAAAATTATGAAAACTCAGAGATCAATATTGTGTTTTACAATGATCCGCAAGCCGCAGATCCTGACCTAAGTGATCCTGATGCACCATCACAAATAATAGGAAGTATTACATTAAAACCAGCAGGCGCAATTATTGACGGCTGGCAGAGGATTTCTGGAAAATTTATTGTTCCAGAAAATACCATAACAGCAGGAGTGGTTCTGAACAATAAGAATGTAGGGATTCCAATTTATTTTGATGATTTGAGAATTCACCCAATGGACGGAAGTGTTAAAACATTTGTTTACGATCCGGAAACATTCAAGTTGATGTCTGAGTTAGACGAAAATAATTACAGTACTTTTTATGAGTATGATAATGAAGGGGGATTAGTTCGTGTAAAAAAAGAGACCAGTCAAGGAGTAAAAACTATTCAGGAAACACGCTCAGGTAATTTTATCAATCCAAATAATTAGAAATGTTTTTAAGAAAATTAATAGGTGTTTTGGTTTTATTGTGCTGTTCATTTGGGTATTCGCAAGATGCAAAAGAGATCTTAAAAAAAATAGGAGAACAGTACGGTGCAGCCAAGCCGCTTCAGTATAAAGTGACTTACAATTTATTTAAGGATTTTGACGCAAAAAAAGTAGAAGAAACTTATGCGGGCATTTTCTATAAAAATGCACAAAATGATATGTACACTAAAATAGGCAATACTGAAACTTTAAACACGAAGAAGGTTAACGTAAGAGTCAGTCATCCTGAAAAAGCAATTGAGATTAATAAGCCCATACCAAATTTTAAAGGAGATTTGGATATAAAGGCACTATTAGAAATGTGTAAGATTGAAAAGTGCATTGATTTGAAATCGTTTTGGGAAATAACCTTAAAAACAAATTCGTTTACAGGCTTGCCTTATTCAAAAATAATTGTAAGAGTCTCTAAAACCTATTTTATACAAAAACAAGTGTTCTTTTATAATGCGCCATCCAATTTTTCTAAGGATTATCGTAAACCAGATTCACATTATCCCAGGCTAGAAGTAACGTACAGTAACTTTAGTAGAAACCCAGTAAGTGCATCAGTATTTAATAGTCAGAACTATTTTACATCTTCTGGAGGAAAAATTGTCTTGTCTCAGCAATTAAAAAAATACGAGATAGTAGATCAACGAAATGTTGCCAATAATAATTAAGATAAATCATAGATATATGTATATCAGCAAAAATTTTATAGTAGTATTATTTTTATTTTTTAGTTTGTTTTCTTTTGGACAACACGAAGAAGCAGTTGTGGCTTACAAGCAAGGCAGCCAATTGTCTGGTAACCCAAAACTAAGTGTAATTGATCCCAGATTTTCAGACTTAAAGAATAAAAAATTATTTGTTTCAGTAAATGATGAAGTATCTATTCATTTTGGTTTCAGAGACGATATTACTAAACCAGATGCTTATAAAGAAATTTATGATTGTACCATAAATTTAAAAATCACTCCGTATAATATTGAAGGAGTTAAAGATTTAAGCTATATAGAAAATGGTATTGTAAAATATCACGATGATCCTTTTACTATTTCTTTAAAAATTACACACGATAATGTGACTAAAGGAGCTAAATTGAATGATTATTTGGTTTACAAGCTTCCTGGAATTCATAGGGCAGATGTTGAAGTTAGTTCAATCACTTACTCAGCTCCTGGAATTCATAGTTCTCCTTATTTAGAAGTAAAATTTACTACAGATCGTTATTATAATTTACAAAATACTACTGCTATACCAACGGCAGGATTTGTTAAGTATAACGGAATTATACCTAATACGGTATTTACAGCGAGTCAAGCAGATGAAATTTTAATTAAATGGGAAAAAAATGAAGAGGCTCCAGCTTTAGAGTATGAATTAGAATGGGCTTGGATTGACAATTTTGGACCCGATGGTGCTAAAAAAACAGCTGATGAAATTGCTTTGACAGAAAAGGAATTTATGTTAAATAGCACAAGAATTCAAACAAAACAAACTTCTTATAGTATTCCTATTGTTTATTCTAGTGGTTATTTTATATATAGAGTTAGAGCAGTTGGACGATTTTTAGATGATATTACTAAAGTTTATAACGGAAAATGGTCTGTTTCTGAAGTTAGTAAAAGATTAAATCTTATTAGCGATTGGAGTTTTATTGAAATAGACAAATCTCATGAATTAGGTGAAAAAAACTGGCAGTATCAAGCATCTTTTGCTGAAGATGGGAAGAAAAAAGAAGTTGTAAGTTATTTTGATGGTTCTTTACGTAATCGTCAGACTGTTACAAAAGTTAATTCAGATAATAAAGCAATTGTAGGAGAGGTTATTTATGATAACCAAGGTAGAGCAGCGATTGAAGTATTGCCAAGTCCATTACAGTCATCAGCGATTCACTTTTATAATGACCTTAATAAAAATGCTGCGGGTTCATTATTTACTCATCGAGATTTTGACTGGGATTTAAAAGATACAGTTCAAGATTGTAAACCAATTATAGTTTCTGGATTAGCAAATACGTCAGGATCTGGAAAGTATTATTCATTGAATAATGCAAAAACAGATAATTTTCAAGATTATGTTCCAGATGCGCAAGGTTATCCTTTTTCCCAAATTGAATATACTCCTGATAATACAGGCCGTATTAAAAGCAAAGGAGGAGTCGGCATTGATCATCAGATTGGTAAAGGCCATGAAATGCGTTACTTTTATTCTCAGCCATCACAAGAAGAGTTAAACCGACTGTTTGGCTACAAGGTTGGAAATAGATTGCATTATAAAAAGAATACAGTTATCGACCCGAATGGTCAGGTAAGTGTAAGCTATTTAGATCCGCAAGGAAGAACTATTGCAACAGCTCTCGCGGGAGATAAAGAAGGTAGTCTTGAAGCTCTAGATGATGAAAAGGATACGAAACTTCATACTATGCTTACAACAGATATGTTGGCAGACGGAAGTACGACTTATGCATCTGGTGAAAATGGTATATTAAAAGACGGTTTGAAATTAAACACTGTTGTTCCTGTTGTACAGAGCAAAGCGGTTACGTTTCAATATTCTTTTACAAAAACGAAAAACGCATTTACAGATGCTTGTTTAAATGGTAAGTTTTATCCGTATGTATATGATTGGTCAATGAGTCTTACAGACGATTGCAGTAATGAATTACTAGTTGGCACTGATTCTCTAACAGCAAAAATAGGGCAAGAAAGTTTAACTGCAAGCAGTTCATCTGAGTTGAAACTTCCGACGAGAACTTACAGTGCATTAGATCAGGAAAAGTTTCTGAGAGTTGGAGCCTATTCTTTTAATAAAGATTTGCGAATTGATAGCGATGCATTAAAACGTTATGCTGACGATTACATCAAACAATTAAAAGATAATAAAATTTGCTTGCCAGATTTAACGGTATTAGAAGATAATGTTACACTTACAGATTGTAATATTACTTGTAAAAGCTGTGAAGATAGTTTGGCTAAGAGCAATCTGACAGAAGCTCAATACAATTCTTTTAAGATCTATCTTGGCGAGACTGATAACAAATTAGGAAATGTAGGCGGAAGAGCAGCATTAATAATTACTGCAGAAAATAACTATGTAGCAAAAAATATGCTTACTGTTCTTGAATTAAAAGAAGCAGAAAGAGCTAGTTATGAGAATAGTTTTAGATTTGAGTTTCAAAACCTATTAAAAGGCTGTAGAGAATTATGCGAACAGCCAGTAAATGTTTGCGATCTTAATCTTGGAATGCTATTAAAAGACATGAGCCCTCATGGACAATATGGTTCTGTTCAAGGAATTGAATTAGATGTAGATGATGCTGAAGTGGTTGCAAATCCTGATGTAGATGCGCCATTAGATCCTTTAAGTATTTTTAATATTAATAATGATTTGTCATACGGTGGTTTCCATACAGAAACCTATAAAGATGAGGATACAAATCTGGATGTATCAATAAAAGTTTCATATAATACATGGAAAAATCCTGATGGAGGATTTTATAAAAATGATGATGGAACGATTTCTAAAATTAAGGTTAGACTAGTTAGCTCAGTCCCTGGACATCCAGAAGCAAATGTTTACGAGCCAGCATTAGAAGGTGTTATTTTAACTAATAATGATCGCGATCCAAATAGTGAGGATCCGAACGATTATTTGGTAGAACCAAAATATCTAAAAGATGTTGCTTATTTTGTAAGTATCTGGCAAAGTAGCTGGGCAAATGCTCTTGTTAAGTTTCATCCAGAATATCAATATTATGCATACAATTTAGGACTTTGCATGAAACAAAACTCTGCAGGTATAAATTCAAATGCATTTGATGCAGATTTACTTGAAAAGGAATATTATACTGAGGGAATGACTCAGCCAAATGAAGCGATCTTTGCAGCTGGAACTACAGGTGTATTAGAGCAATTGCTAAACATTGATAATACAAATGATCCTTTCTACAATTCTAAAAACTCTTTCTTACAAGAAACAGACGAAGATTTTGCAGTTAGAAGAGATATTATGCGAGAAGCTTTAATATCAAATTATGATGGAATGAAAACTGGTGGTAAAGGTATGAATATGTTGCAGACGGCTTATTACTTTGCTGTTTTTTCAAATGGAATTGCACCATCATCAGCTTACACAGATTTTATGAGTTTAACGCAATCAGGTTTGTTAAACGAAATAAGAAATCTTGGAAGTAATGGAAATATTGTAGGCTTAACTGCTAAACAACGAATTTGGGCTAATTTCAAATCATATTATATAGGTCTAAAAGATAAAACACGTACAGTTTTGGCGCATATTGATGCTATAAAACACAATAATTATAACGATTGTATAGGTGATTCTGAAGCTTCAGATAGCTTTGCTTCTTTATTAAAAAAATATGTAGCAGTTGCATCAGGAAAAAATAAAACAAATTATGAAAGAGTTTTAGATTTAATTGCTGCGACTCCAGATCCCGATGCAATAAAAATACCTACTACAAATCCAGTAAGTACGGGAATAGAATTGGCTTGTTCAGATGCTCTTTCTTCTTTATTTGTTAAAAAAGAAAAACGTTTTATAACAGCTGATTATGCTTATGATTCAAGTATGGACGATTTGGATATATTAGCAGCAGCGCAAGCAGAGGCTGATGCTAACATATATTTAGAAACTGGAAAAAGCCCTGGCTATTTATCTTTAGAGAATTTCTTGAATGGATTAGTTGACCGAACCATACAAGATCAGGGAATTGTAATACCAAACGGTATTCCAACCACAAGTATGCCATATTTATCTCGTACTCTTTTTGACGCTCAGGTAGTTCCTGGTTTTAATTTGAATGCTTCGTATGATATTCCAAGAATTGTTAGTTCAGTTGATGCATCAAATATACTTTCAATAGGTTTTACTAGTGGCGGCGCTTCTATTTCAACACCAATTACAGTGCAGTTTGTTAATGAAGCAGGCCATGTTAATCCATGTGGTGGTGCGAACACTCTAAATTGGTCTGATATTATAAGTTTTAAAAATTTGTATTATATACCAGAATCTTATAATAGAGATTTAGGCACTTATCAATTTAGAATTATTGCTACACTAAAAAGACCAGGAAGCGTTTGTTCTGTACCAGAGGAAGTTTTAATACAAGGAACGACGAAAATTAACATTGCTGATTTCTCCGTAGGAACTGGCTCTACAAGTTGTGGCAAACAAGAAAGCTTTAGTAAAGCCTTTAATAACCTTGTGCTTGAATTGCAAAGAACTGGTATTTTGAGAAATTCGAATGTAGACATTACTACTAATACTGCTTTTGCAGGGAGTTACCTATCTGAATTTTTTGGGGTAAAAGCTGGAGATGCTGTTACTTGGAACAATTTAGGAACTACGGTTAATATTTTAGTTAATGGACAAAAAAGAACTGTACTGGATTTTGGTAGTCATATTTTTGGAAGCAGAGCTATTTCTAATGTATCTGTTGGAAGTTTAGTAGCAAATAGCTCTTCTAATGTGGTTAAAGTAAAACTTAGAAGTTTAATAGGATCGCGTCAAATTACCGGAAAAATTTCAAGCGGAACAGGTAGAAAATCATTATATTTTGTTTGTTGTACAGCTTGTGGTGAAAATGATTTTAATGGAAATGGAATTGGTGATGATTGTGAAGATGTAATTGAAAAAACCGTTGCATGTTCTGAAAGTGCTTTACTAGAAGATAGTTTTGAGACAAATTATGCTTATTTGTTAAATGATATATTAAATTCAAGGAATTACAATATTATAGAGAAAATATCTGATAATGTTTTCATGAGTAATTTTGTTACAGATGAAAATTTAATGCAACGTTTTCAAGCAGTAAGAAATTACTATAGTGCTGCTTATCCTGGATCATCAACAACTACTCCTATTTCACAGCTGACAAAATTTTCATTTAAAGTTGTTGATGACAATATTGAAATTGCTTTATATAATGGTGGTCAAGACTTAGAATGGATGCCAAACCCACCATATTCTGAATTTGCAGATATTCGTATGTCTTTCCAATTAAGTGGAGCAAGCTCTGTTAAATCAATCAATTGGATTGATATTAGAAATGATAATAGATGGGGATTAAACTATACTGATTTTAATAATGTTACGCATACAACGACTGTAATTGTATCCAATACAATTAAAACTTACGATGAAAATTGGAGTCCGGTTAATATTTGTGAATTTTTATCGGGTAATTTTCCACCTGTTCAGCCTACGGTACCACCAAATGTAGATATTTGTTCGGCAACTGGACAGGAATCTCTTTTTGAGAAAAACTTGAAAAATGTATTGAATAATTATATAAATTCAAATTCCTTGCCTTCAAGCGGCACTATAAATACAGCATTATTTGCATCATCATCTAATGCGATGATAAGAGATTTTATTAGCACTTCAAATTTAAAAGAACTTTATCAAAGTGCTAGAACTAATTATCGCAATTTGGATCTTACATTTAGTATACCTGTTACTTTAAGCGGATATTATTTAAATCTATCTTCTAATACTGAGCTGGCATTTACAGATTTACCAAATTCAAAATTAGTTGGTAACTATATAAGCTTAAACTCATTCTCACTTTTTGGTGTAAAAGAAATTTTAAGTATAGATTTTATTGATGGATCAAATGCTGTTGTTTACTATAAAGATAAGGCAAACGAATCTATTATTAAAAAAGCAGATATAACATTTAATATTGCTACTAGCTACAAAACAAATAAGGCAGGAAATTTTGAATTTTGTGCATTCTTTACAAAATCAACTTTCGTTTATCCGCGACAAAGCACAGCTAGATCAATAAAAAGCCAAAGTATTGTTCCAGATGGATTTACAGTTAATAGTGATGGAACTTTTGTATATGATAACGTAAATTCAACCGTTTCTCTTAGATCAAAATCTGTTGCAACTGTTAGCAAATTTGAGATTGTTTGTCCTAAACTTTGTGTTCCGGCAATTCCAGTGCCAATAGTTTGTGCCGAAGAATGGCTTTCATTTAAAACAAAGTTGAGCACAATAATGCCAGGTTATGTGCTTCCTGAAAAATTAAATAATAATGGTAAATATTTCTGTGAAGCCAATTTTGGTTACATCAGTGAAGATTATATTTACTATTTAACAAAACTAAAAGAATTTAAAAAAGGAACTATTAAAAGCAGTAATGCGCTATTTGTAGACATTAATAAATTTGGAGCTACAAGATTACATTATGGTAATAAAGATACTCGTGGTGTAATTGAAAGTTATTTTGCTTACTTACTTAGAATTGATGTGCCAAATCCTACAGAAGAGGCATTGACATGGAATCAATTTGCAGATAAATACGTTGTTGATAATCAAAAATGTGTACCTGCCGTAATGATTCCAAGATTTAGTTTGGTGCCTGAAAATCCGGGTACAAAAACACCTTGTGAATTATATACAGCAACTGTAAAAGAAGCTAACAAACAGCAATTAGAAGAAGCTTTCTTTACAGCCAAAAGAGAAGAGTTTATTAGAAATTACACAGCAGAGGCATTGGAAGGAATTACTGAAACGCTAACAAAAACAGCATCAGATAAAGAATACCAATACACATTATATTATTATGATCAGGCAGGTAACTTAATTCAAACAGTACCGCCAGAAGGAGTTGATAGATTATTGCCAGCTTCAGATACCATTATCAATACGGTAAGAGCAAATGATAGCGAAAAAATTGATTTAGCTGATGTAAACGGAGTAAAAGTTGCACCGAAAAACGAGTTGCAGACTCAATACCGCTACAACTCATTAAACCAATTGGTATGGCAAGAAACTCCAGATGGAGGAATAAGCCAGTTTGCTTATGATGAGTTAGGAAGAATTATTGCTTCTCAAAATGCGAAACAAAAATTAGCCTCTCAATTAAGTTATACGCGTTATGACAAATTAGGGCGTATTATGGAGGCTGGTCAGTTAATATTAAAAACTCCTGCTATAATTACCGAATTAGGAAGATTAGCAGTTAGTACTGCTCCAAATGCAGCTTTAATTAAAGTTAATGCTATTGATGATCATTATCCATATAATATTGCTTCAAAAACAGACCAAGTAACAAAGACTTTATATGATAATCCTCTTGAGAATTCAGAAGGCTGGTTCACAGATTATAGTGTAAACAATAGCCAAAAAAGAGTTACTGCTATATTGTATTATGATCAATTGCTTACTGAGCCTATTGCAGTTCAGGCATCAGGCGGTTATAATAATGCTATTTTGTATGACTATGATGTTCATGGAAATGTAAAAGAATTGTTGCATCATACAAATAACAGCATACTGCTAAATGGTATAAATCAGCAAATTAAAAAAGTAGTATATGACTACGATCTAATAAGCGGAAATGTTAATAAAGTTATCTATCAGCCAGAAAAAGTAGATCAGTTTATCCATAAATACGATTACGATGCTGATAATAGAATTAAACAAGTTTATACTAGTAAAGACAATACAATCTGGGAAAAAGAAGCTAACTACCTGTATTATGAGCATGGTCCTCTTGCTCGTGTAGAAATTGGAGATAATCAAGTGCAAGGAACAGATTACATCTATACACTTCAAGGCTGGTTAAAAGGAGTTAATTCAGAAGAATTAAACAATAATAAGACAGATGCTGGTAAAGATGGATTGAATGTAGCAAAAGATGCTTTTGGTTTTGCTTTAAATTACTACAAAGGAGATTATCTGTCAAGATCAAACAGTACCAATTCAACTGTTTTCAGTCTAACTAAAGGAGGAAACCGTGAAAGTAATGCCAATCTATATAATGGAAATATCAAGGATATGGTAACATCTTTGTTGGATCTTAACGGAAACCCGATGGCATCTCAATACAACAGCTATACATACGATCAGCTGAACCGTATTAAGAGCATGAACAGCCAGTCTATTTTATCTGGCGCTTCAACTCCTTCATATAGTTCAAGTTATAGTTATGATCGAAATGGAAACTTAATGGCATTAAATGCTTTCGCTCCAAAAGCAGACGGTTCTATTGCCGAAATGGATAATTTAACATACAGTTATTTAACCAAAACGCATCCAGAAAGAGATCCTGCAGCTTACAATTATAAAACGAGAACCAATCAGTTGCGACACGTAAAAGATGCGGTTGGCGCAGGTGTCTTTACAAATAATGACAAAAACGCAAATGATACATCGTTAGATATAGACAGTCAGCCAGATGATAACTACACTTATGATGAAATTGGACAGTTAACATCTGATAAATTGGAAGGAATTGATATTGCATGGCGTGTTGACGGTAAAGTTAGCAAGGTGACTAAAAAGAACGGTACTATAATAAGTTTTGAATATGATGGATTAGGAAACAGAACGTCTAAAAAAGTTGTTACACCGACTTCGAGTACGATAACATACTATGAAAGAGATGCTCAAGGTAATGTACTGAGTACTTACGAGATGATTACCAACGGTGCAGGATCTAAGTATTATCTTGTAGAGCAGAATATTTATGGAAGCAGTCGTCTGGGTATCGAACAATATGATCGTACAAAAGAGATTTCAGGAGAAGCTTTTGCATCTTTTGCTGAAAAGGCAAGTTTAATGACTGCAAGATCTATGGTTGCGATGAACAGTTTAGAAAGTGTTCCTCCAACTTATGGTTTGAGTTTTGATCACAAAGACGATTTTGGAATATGGGGAGATTCAAATAGTAAATTAAATTTATTTGTTAATCAAACAACCAGAACAAAGGTTATTACATTAAATTCTCATTTCAAAATTGATGCTTCTAATGTTAAAGATCAGGAAAATGTTGTTGCGGCATTACATGGCTCTTCAATAGAAGGAAGTTTCCCAAAAAAGAATTCATTCTCTTTTAGAAGTTCTGTATTATTGACAGTTAGAAAGAATGCATTAACAGGTTATGTGCCAACAGTATCTTTATATAAATACCGTCGTAATCACAATGATTATAATAGAAAAGGTAAAAAGAAATACTCTTTTAGAAGTACTTTGGAGCGAACAGATTTTACAATTGACACTGAAACAGGAGCAATTCCAGAAAGTACATTTGATTTTAATGCAGAAGTTAGGTTAAATTCGAAAACGGCAGCTTATGAAGTAGTTATTGTATTAAATGGAAATGTTTATGCTACGGTTTCAAAAACACAAACGCTTAAAAATGGAGAAAACACAGAACACTTAAAAAGAAATGATGGTCGTTTAAATATTACTTTGCCTGCCAATTCATTAGGTAAAGTTAAGATAGAAGATAAACCTGGTGAGTTTGTTGAGCTGCCAGCTTTACTAAATGAAATGTGTGATTTCACATACAGTATCGACAACGGAAAAGGAACTGAACCGTTAAAAGTTAATGCATTTGGTTTTGACGAAGGGCAAGGCAACCCGGTTTCTTCTACAAATTTAAAGATGACATTAAGTAATGTTATATATGCATCAACATTCTGTGGTTTAGCAGACAAAGATCGCGATGCAGATGGGGTAAAAGATGAAGACGACATTTGTCCAGATATATTTAACCCGAAACAAGAAGATACAACAGAAGTTGCTCTAGGTTATGCGCCAGACGGAGTCGGAGATGTATGCGACAACTGTATTTATCCAAATCCACTTCAAGTTGATACCGATGGTGATGGAAGAGGAGATGATGTTGAAGTAAATGGTGTTTTAAAACCTTGTGATAACTGTAAAAATGTTCCAAATTATGATCAGACAGACAGCGATGGCGACGGTGTTGGAGATGCATGTGACAACTGTAAAACAATAAACAACCCATTACAGGAAGATTCTAACCATAATGGTATTGGTGATGCCTGCGAAGGATTAGATCAAGGACAAGGAGAAACAACTATTGTAGCTGTTCCTGAAACATCTACTCGTTTAGTTGGTGATAAACGTTACGAATTATCAAACCATTTAGGAAACGTTTTAAGCGTAATAAGCGATAGAAAATTGTTTAGAGCTGCAAATGAGCCAGGTCAAGAAACGCTTAACAATTATGATTTTAACGGATGGGAAACTATTCAAGGAAATACTAATTGGTTAAGAGTGGGTAGTGCAAATTCAGGTAAAGTTATTCCTGAAGAGGACAAATTAAAAATTACCGAAAGTACTCCTAAACAAGGTGCGATGCTGACTATGCTGACTACAGCTGGTAAAAAGTATACAGTATCTTATGATTTAGATTTAATAACTTGTCCAGAGGTGAAAGTAGAAGTATTGAATATGACTACTCCTTTCCAACAGCAAATTGAAAGTAATTCTGGCAGAAAAAGTATAACTTTTACAGCTGCGGGTGTAGTTAGTAGCATTCAATGGACACGTACTAGAGCTAAAGATGATGTAGATGATGTTTATACATTAGATAATGTAACAACAAGCGTAGAATCGGCTGAAAATACAGTTGCTTTTACTACCTTTAGCCCAGATATATTTAGTTACTCAGATTACTATCCTTTTGGAATGCTGGTGCCTAATAGACATCGTAGTTCTGACAATTATAGATACGGATTCCAAGGACAGGAGAAAGATGATGAAATTAAAGG